>Ga0247843_1000009_pt1 | contig 430620 bp, 440 predicted proteins | sample LaCruzMarch2017__FD_192420 | JGI IMG/M metagenome (GOLD analysis project Ga0247843, IMG submission 192420) | Freshwater microbial communities from meromictic Lake La Cruz, Castile-La Mancha, Spain - LaCruzMarch2017_8m | ecosystem: Environmental > Aquatic > Freshwater > Lake | place: Spain... | reverse complement strand
AGAAGGTCTATCCGTTGAAGAAGTCAAGCACGCAATCCGTACCGCAGTACTCACCGGCAAATTCTTTGCCGTAACTGGTGGCGACGGCCGTGGTGTGATTGTCGAAAAAGTGCTTGATATGGTAAACGACTACTTGCCATCACCACTCGATACCAGCTCAACTTGGGGTACACACCCTAAAACTGGCGACGAAATTGAGCGCAAACCATCAGAATCAGAACCATTTTCTGCTCTCGCATTCAAGATTACGACTGACCCGTTTGTGGGTAAATTAGCTTACTTCCGCGTGTACTCCGGTAAAATTACCGCCGGATCATATGTTTTGAACAGTTCCAACGGTGAGAAAGAGCGCGTTGGCCGTATTGTGCGCTTGCAGGCAGATAAGCGTACAGATGTGACAGAAGTAGGTGCAGGAGATATTGCTGCAATCGTCGGACTTAAGGCTACCACAACCGGACATACGCTTTGTGACCCAAACAACCCAATTGTGCTTGAAAGTATTGTCTTCCCAGAACCACCCGTTTCAATTGCAATTGAGCCAAAAACTAAAGCCGACCAAGAAAAAATGTCTATCGCCATGCAACGCCTTGCAGAAGAAGACCCAACATTCCGTATCCGTGTTGATGACGAAACCGGCCAAACAGTTATTAGTGGTATGGGCGAACTCCACCTCGAAATTATTGTCGATAGAATGAAGCGCGAGTTTGCAGTCGAAGCTAATATCGGTGCCCCACAGGTTGCTTACCGAGAAACGATCCGTAAAGACGGCGTAGAAGCCCAGGGTAAATTTATCCGCCAGTCAGGTGGACGTGGACAATACGGCGATGCCTGGGTACGAATTAGCCAAAACGAACAAGGTAAGGGCTTTGAGTTCATTAACGCCATCAAGGGTGGTGTCATTCCTGGCGAATACATCAAGCCTGTCGAAGCTGGTATTATCGAGTCAATGACGACAGGTGTCGTCGCTGGCTATCCAGTTGTCGATGTCAAGGTCGAGTTATTCGACGGAAGTTACCACGATGTCGATAGTAACGAAATGGCCTTTAAAATTGCCGGTTCTATGGCATTTTCTGCAGCTATGAAGCAAGCAAATCCAGCTCTACTTGAGCCTATCATGAAAGTTGTCGTTGTGACTCCAGAAGAATTCATGGGTGATGTTATCGGCGATCTGAACGCCAAGCGCGGACGTATTGAATCCATGGAAGATCTGAGCCTCGGAATCAAAGAAATTACGGCGTTTGTCCCCTTGGGCGAAATGTTTGGTTACACTACCAATCTGCGCTCTTCTACCAAGGGTCGCGCGAGTAGTTCAATGGAACTTGATCACTACGAAGATGTGCCAGGCCATGTAGCCGAGGCAATTGCATCTAAACGTGCCAGATAACCACATCGTATCGTTTTTAAGATTTAATTTGCGCACAACGATAGCCGACGGTAACAGGGATAATCCTGTACAAAAAGGGTTTACAAACGTCTTACGACTTGCTACTATTTATTGGTAACTCGCGTGAGGGCTATTATTAGCGTGACTAATAATTATGGATCGCAAGTTCATTATTAATATAACTGTCAGGCGCTGAATTATCAGTGTCAAGCAGTGATTTTGAGCCAAGGGTAATTTTTGGCAAGGCGAGGCATCCATTTCGGAAACGTATGATTGAATACGGTGAAGAAATGTCCTCGATTTGGCAGAAATTACCACTCTCATAAATTACTGTGCACAAAAAGGAGAAATAATGGCAGGAACATTTGACAGGTCTAAGCCTCACGTCAACGTCGGTACCATGGGTCACGTTGACCACGGTAAAACAACTCTTACAGCAGCAATTACTGCTGTCTTAGCAAAGAAACTTCCATCTGAAGTCAATAAGCCAGTTGCTTATGATCAGATTGATAACGCTCCAGAAGAGCGCGCACGTGGTATAACCATTGCAACTTCTCACCAAGAATACGAATCAGAAAAGCGTCACTATGCGCACGTTGATATGCCAGGTCACGCCGACTACGTCAAGAACATGATCACTGGTGCTGCTCAAATTGACGGTGCGATTTTAGTTGTTGCCGCCAACGATGGTCCATTGCCACAAACCCGCGAGCACGTATTGCTTGCGCGCCAAGTGGGTGTACCTAGCATTCTTGTTTTTATGAACAAGATGGATCTTGCCGATCCAGAGCTCGTTGAGCTAGTAGAAATGGATATCCGTGAACTACTTGCTAAAAACGGATTCGACGAAAACGCTCCTATCATTAAAGGTTCAGCTACCAAAGCACTAGAAGGCGATGCCGCTAGTGAAGACGCAATCATGGAATTGGTTGCAGCACTTGATAGCTATGTTCCAGAGCCAAAGCGCGAACTAGACAAGCCATTCCTTATGCCTGTAGAAGATGTGTTTTCTATCAAAGGTCGTGGAACAGTTGCTACCGGTCGTATTGAACAGGGTGTTGTCAACGTTAACGACGAAATCGAAATCGTCGGCGTGCGTGCTACTACAAAATCTGTTGTGACAGGTGTTGAAATGTTCAAAAAGAGTCTTGACCGCGGTCAAGCAGGCGACAACGTTGGTATTTTGCTTCGTGGAATCGAGCGAGATGACATCGAGCGTGGCCAAGTTTTGGCTAAGCCGGGTAGCGTGACTCCACACACTGATTTCGATGCAGAGGTGTATATCCTCAGCAAAGAAGAAGGTGGTCGTCACACACCATTCTTTAAAGGCTACAAGCCACAATTTTACTTCCGTACAACAGATGTTACGGGTGAAGTTGAGCTACCAGCTGACAAAGAAATGGTTATGCCAGGTGATACCATTACATTCAAGGTCAAACTTCTTGCCCCTATTGCTATGGAGCAAGGTCTACGCTTCGCTATCCGCGAAGGAGGCCGCACGGTTGGTGCTGGTGTTGTGACTGCAATTACAAAGTAAATACAAACTTTGTATTGATAATACTACCCGGGTTTTCTCGGGTAGTTTTTTTATTCCTAACTTTATGGTGATATAATATTTTTTATGATTAAAGGTGCTGAACACTTACGACAAATTCATAAAAATGTATTGGAACAGGTAGGTATAGACCAGGGTCAATTTTCAACAGATTTCAACGAAAGACTTTCTTTAAGACAAATATGGCCACATCAAGTGAGAGATTTTCGTGAATATTACAATGAAATTGCTATTAAAGACGGATATTTAGGTACGCTATTTGACTGGTACAGGCGCAATGTTGATCCTAGGTTAGAACAACCAATTACTCGTAGTTATAAAGCAGGTTTGATTTGAATTTGACTTCAGTTGCAACGGCACAATGTTTACGATTAGAACAGCTAGGTCAAGAAAAGTTCAACCCAAGTTTGAATGAAGTGCGTTTACTAGCAACTATACAGCCGGATATTGATAATCATGATTTTACCTATGTTCGGCTACTGTCGCTTGAAGATAGAGGTTTTCTAGACTTACCGAGAAAACAGTGACCATAAAATGCGCAAGGTAGTGGATAAAAGTTGTGTTTAGGCACTTTCATTGCTTCTTTTATAGGTGGTAGAACAATAGGACTATGGGTTTGACAAAAGAGGACATACAACAGTTACGAGTTATTGTACGTGAAGAGCTAGAATCTTCAATTACGATTCGTGTAGATCCGCGCTTTGACAGTTTAGGCAGGCGCATAGAAGCTCTGAATTACGACATAAAAGAGATTTGTGCTATGATTTCTGAATTTCAAAAGTTAACACGACAAGTTGCTCATTTTGAAAAATACGATTTGGAGCAAAAAATCCTTTCATCGTATAAAAACATTATATCGATTACAAAAGAAGCTGGTATAACCTTGCCTCGCACGTAGTTTTGTTATAAAATACTCTTACTAACTAATCGTTCCGAGAACTCGCGGCGGTCACTCATCACTCCGCCCGAGGTTACGGAACACATTAATAGTTAAGAATTAATAGGTAATAGTTTAAAAACATTAATATTTCCTATCAAGCCTTATCTATTGAAACACCCGAAAGGAGTTTCAACCATGGCAGAAGCTAAAAAAGCTGCAACACCAGCTGCACCAGCAGCAAACCAAAAACAACGTATTCGTATTCGCTTAAAGGCCTACGATCATAAAGTAATTGATCAATCAGCAAAGCAAATTGTTGATACTGCACTGCGTACCGGTGCAACTATTGCCGGCCCAATTCCTCTCCCAACGCGTCGCAGCACCTTTACGGTCGTAAAGAGTCCACACGTCTATAAAAAAGGCCGTGAACAGTTTGAAATGCGTGTACACAAGCGCCTTATTGATGTATTTGACCCAACTCCTAAGACTATCGACAGTCTTATGAACCTATCACTCCCCGCGGGCTGTGATGCAGAAATTAAAATGTAAAGCCAACGTGCTTGCCCCGTAGTATTGCAAAGCATTTACTAATGGGGCGATGCCGAAATCAAGATGCAGGAACCTTAGAAGGAGGATACCTCCCTAGTGACGTGCGGGGAGCAGGCGCGTCTGACGCTCCTGCTGTTCGCCTACCGAGCTAGAAAAGCGGATAAAAATGAGGCAGACACTTGTTCTCGCCTCATTTTTTATTGTGAAAAAATGTGAAATATGTATTGATTACATCTGTAATTATGCAAATTTAGCGTGAAATTTTGTGAAATGCTAAAGATATAAGAAGTTATTTTTTTAGCTCATTATTCTGTTCTGTCGCGTCAATTACTCTGTCGGTACTTGATACTGTCTTTTTTGAAGTAGCTTCAATGTTTGGCTCTTTATCTTCATGATCTGGTTGATTTATCCTATCCGAATCAGAAGACGTAGCATTGAGATTTATGTGGCTACTATCGACAGGGATGCGATTGTGTATGGGTTTTGTGGCGCGGGTTTTCGTGGTGCTTTTAACTTTAGTAGCAGTAGTGCGTAGTATTTTTACAGGCTTACTTAAAATACCGAGTATGTAAGACATTTTTGTTCTTACAAAAGGAGATTCTTTGTGAGCGAAGATTAAAAAGAACGCGAGAATAAATAGGGGTATTAATAAACCACCTAGTAACTTAAAGATATCTAGATTTGTACTTTTATTGATAGTGACTGTTTGTGGTTGAGCTTGTACCGTGTCAGCACCAAGTACGAAAGAGTATAATGTGGTTTTTTTATTAGTTTGAAATACAGCTGTTTTGCTTCCTAAGTTTAATTCAAATGTTACTTCCCCCAAGTCATTTGACACTTTTGTCTCACCATCAATAGTAATTTCTACTCCTTTAAGCGGATTGTTTTTATCGTCTAAGGCTACAAACTTGTACGGTAAGCCTGCGGTTGTGAAGGTTTTTTCTTCTGATTGGGTTACGTTTCCCGAAGCATCTGTAAGGCTAACCTTATAATAATATGTTGTTTTAGGTAATAAATACTTCTGTTCTAGGGCAAGTTTGTGATCTTCTGCTGAGTTTGCACTTTGTGCTACAAATCCGTAATTTTTTGAAAACCCGTAGTCTACTTTTATTTGGGCAGGCTCGTTTGTTTTAAGTGTAAAAAATAAATCTTCTAGCGACGAACCCACTACTGTAGATTCAATTATTTCTGGCTTTACGGTATCTACAGTCGGTACGACAGGTTGCGTAGTTTGTGTGCTTGGTGCATTTGGATTTGTTGCTGTTGGGGTTGTTGGCTTGGGCGCTGACGGTGTTGGACTAGGGGCGTAAAAAGTATAAGAACCACCACCCTTAGTGGTAGGTTCTTCGACGCCATTATTTGCAATTAACGACCCGCCACTAAAACTTACCGTTGCCGTACCGGAATTAGACCTAACGCTAAATATTACTGTTGCAACTAATCTATCACCGGAAAAGGTACTAATGACGCCGCGCCCGATCCTGATTGATCCGCCGCCAAATGTTGATTCTGCCTGAATGTCAAAAGCAGAACCGGCATAACTGATCGAACTAACCTCTAATTTGTCTGCAGGATAACTTAAATTTGCTTGAATGACATTTATATCTGATTGTGCATTTACCCTTACGTTGACACTAAATGTTTGCCCCGATGTATAGCTGCCGCCTGCGGGGCTAAGGTACATCTGTGAATTTGCAGCATAAACGTGCTGAGAAAAACCCATAGCTATTATCAAAACGCTAACAAGAGATGAAAATGCATATGTGTATAGTTTTTTTATTTTCATAGTGTTCTATCTACCATATTCGTATAAAAGTATGCTTAAGTCAAAGATGTTTATAAGATCATTACCGTCAAGGTCCTTGTTTAGGTCTATACTATTCCAGCCAGATAATAATGAGCTGAGATCTAATATGTTTATAACGTTATCATTTGTAACGTCGCCTCTTTTGGGATTGCTAATTACGACTGGCAAGACCGCTTGAGCCGAGTTATTGCTTGTGTCGTACGCTACGGCAGTAATATTATGTGAACCGTTAGCTAAGGAAACGGCATTAAATGTTGTTGTGTAGGGGCTTGTCGTTAATGTTCGTACCAATACTGCTCCACGGAAGATTTCTACGCGCTGTATGGCCTCGTCATCACTCGCGTTAAGCACGACGTTGCTATTACGAATTATTAATGCGCCAGACGCTGGAGAGGTAAAACTTATCACCGGTGGTACCGTGTCAGAAGAAGTAGATGTGGCTAGTGTTGTGCGACTAGACGTATTGCCCGCAGCATCAAAAGCTTCAATACCATATGAGTATGCCGTATTTATGGCTAGGGAGCTGTCTGTCCATGAGGTTGCCGAGGTTGTCTGTACTAACGCACCAGTTCTATAAATTCTGTATCCCGCCACAACGCCGTTGTCTGTTGATGCAGTCCAGGCAAGTGTAATACTGCGATTATTGCGCGTTTGCGCTACAAAGTTGGTAGGAGCAGTTGGGGGAATCGAATCAGAAAAAGTTGTAAAGCTATTAGTAGCAGAACCCGTAGACGCATTTCCCGCATTATCAATTGCCTGAACACTATAGTTGTAAGTTGTTGAAGGATTTAAGCCCGTATCTGTAAACGAGTTTGAAACCGGTGTTCCTACACTGACACCGTCACGCCTAACTATATAATTCTGCAGTCCGGAACCTGCATCTGTTGAAGCCGTCCACGATAGCTGTACGGAGCCTGAAGACGGAGTGCCGGCAAGATTTGTTGGGTTAGTTGGTGGCGTCGTGTCTGTTACATTGTTAATGTACATAACATAGACACTAAATTCATAGTCAACGTTGCTCGTATTTGTTGCTGTTAACTTAAGTGTATAACTGCCATTTGGGAGGCTATAGCTATTAAATGAAGCCAGAACGCTCGTCGTAATTGGCTGAGTTGTTGAAGTGACAATTTGAGTCCAGGTTGATGGTGTAAAGCCTGCACCTATTTCTATTTTATAACTACTAAAATTTGGACCGATCACATTACCTGAAATGTTAAACACTCCAGACTGTGTGTTGTAGTATGTAGGACTTGTTATAAGAGGTGCAAGAACGGTAGGGTTCACGCTAGCAGCAACTGCAGCATCAGCTTGAATCAGTCCATATCCAAAAGTAGTGTCTTTACCTGCTGTTCCAAGATCTAAAGTAGTTTTACGTAAAATCTGCCTTACTTGTTCGCTTGTCAGGCTTGGGTTGACACTGTACATCAGTGCAGCTAATCCCGATACATGAGGCGCAGCCATAGATGTACCTGATATCTGGCAATACGTTCCTCCAAAAAATGATGGACATGATGAAGTGCCAAATAACCAAGTAGCTGATTTTGTTGACAATATCTCTAGCCCTGGTGCAACCACGTCAGTTCTTGCGCCGTAGTTAGAGAAATAGGCCAGCTGATTGCTGCTGGTTGACGCGCCAACATTGATTGCTCTTTCGTCATTCGCCGGATAAACTCCAGTTGCAAGTGCGTCTACAGCACTATTTCCGGCAGCCGCGACTATGGTGACATTACGCTCGTGGGCATACTTTATCGCATCGCGCAGAGGGGGATAAAAAGCGTTACTTCCTCCGTAACTGTTGTTTATTACTTTTGCACCCATGTCGGCTGCGTATCTAATTGATTGAACGGCTTCGTTGAAATAACAGTAATTATCACTATCACATATCCTCAGTGGCATGATTTTTGAGCGCCAAGAAACACCAGTTATGCCAATATTATTGTTGCCGCGTGCTGCAACAGTGCCGGCAACATGGGTGCCGTGGCCTATTACGTCAGTTGCGTTATTATTGTTACCGCGAAAGTTCCAACCATTAAAGTCGTCTATATAGCCGTTGTTGTCATCATCGAGGCCGTTGTTCGGTATTTCTCCGTTATTTTGCCATGCATTATCAACTATATCGGGATGTGATATGTCAACACCACTATCTGCGATGCCAATAACAACCGATGTTGATCCTTGTGTCGTATCCCAGGCTTGAGCTGCGCGTATGTTGTTTAGCCCCCACATATCAGCTTGTCCTGTACGTATATTACCCGTGGTGTTGTAGTATGGGTCATTCGCTGTTAAGGTAAGTTTCACTCTTTGATCTTTCACAACTGCCTCTACATTTGGGTCGGTTTTTAACTGCGCAATTATATCATCGACATCTGGATAATAGGTGTTTCTGTTGACATCTAGCGCAGTTGAACCAGGGTTCAAAACTTCTATTTTGCTCCACCTTGCTAAGTCGCTAGAAAGGTCTGCGTTTTTTCCTGGCTCAACGATTTTTTCTGTCTCAACTATTTTATTTTCTTTATCTATAACCATGTCAACGCTCGCAACTCCACTAGATTGAGTGTCGTCATTCGAAAGCATCGCTGCAGCTGCAGGAGCTTTATATTTCACCATGATGACATTACCTACTTCTTCCGTTACTGGGTTTTTTATTTCAAGCTTCTTTGGTTGTGCTTGAACATTAATCATCGGAGCAATCGAAATACCTATAAATACAATGAGAATATTAATGAGTGGATCAAGGTGTTTCTGGGCGCGTAAAACACCAAACAGGACCTTACTAATATAAAGATGCGACCTCCTTGTCATAACCGTTATTATACGTTGCTTTGCATGAAACAAACAGGTTATATAAACATAAATAGTAAAAATTACACGCTTTATTGTTGTGTAGATCGTATGTCGGTGTACTTATTGATATGAATAGGTTGTGTGTGGTTAAATAAACGAAATGGTAAAAACAAAAAGAAAAGTAAAAAATCTTACTAAAGAGTCAGACAGTCTCTATTTTTTGAAACTCGTACTCTATTTAATTGTTGGTTCGCAGTGGCTGCGTATAACCAATGGTGATACGCAGATCCCTATACCAATAGGACTCATAATTGGTATACTCTTTGCGCGCACGGACCGCTTCCAAATAGACCGCAAAATTGAATATGCGCTACTGCTCATAAGTATGTTTATCGGCTTTTGGCTCCCACTGGGTATAGAAGTAACATTTTAGTGTAGTAATATGTACACCATATTGACAGGTGTTAGCTTTTTATGGTAATCTGTTTTGGTATATCAACAATTTGACACGTGCAAGACTTGGTATTTTAGTAGGTCTACAGAGGTAGAAACCACTAGGAACCAAGGTTTTTGATAGCGTGCCTCATAAAAATTAAGGGCATAAAGACACTATGAAAGCTTTGATCACACGAAAGGTTGGCATGACAAGCCTCGTCTCTGACGATGGTATTGTTACAGCTGTCACCCTGCTTTCCGCTAGTCCTTGCGTCATTACGCAAGTGAAAACGACTGAAACCGATGGTTATCAGGCGGTTCAACTTGGCACAGAAGTTGCCAAGCACCCGGCCAAACCTCAAATTGGCCATAATACAAAAGCAAAAGTAGCACCTTCTAAGATTGTCCGCGAAATTCGCGTAGACGAGATTACAGAAGAATTAAGCGTCGGCACAGAACTTAAAGCCGACGTTTTTAGTGTTGGCGATAATGTGCAGGTAACCGGAACATCAAAAGGTAAAGGTTTTGCTGGTACGATTAAGCGCCACAACTTTGCCCTAGGCCGCAAGACTCATGGTGGCCGTAACTACCGCCGTCCTGGTTCAATTGGTTCAATGTACCCACAGCGCATTTTTAAGGGCAAGCGCATGGCTGGACAGATGGGTGTTGATCAAGTAACCGTAAAAGGCCTCAAGATTGCCTTAGTTGACGCCGAAAACAATCTTATTGCTGTTACTGGTGCCGTACCTGGTCCTCGTAAGGGTATTGTTGTTTTGAAAGGAGCCAAATAATGAGTGTTCCAACATTTACTAAAACCGGAAACAAAGCAACTGTATCTGCAAAATTACCTAAAGACATCTTTGCAGTAGAAAACGTTAATCACGATCTATTGAAGCAAGCATACAATGCCTATCTTGCTAATGGCCGTACCAACAATGCCCGCACCCTAAAACGTGGCGAAGTTCGTGGTGGTGGTAAAAAGCCATGGAAACAAAAAGGCACTGGTCGAGCTCGTTTCGGCTCAATCCGCGTACCAATTTGGCGTGGTGGTGGTATTACCTTTGGTCCAACAGGTAACGAAAACTATTCACACAAACTTCCAACAGAAACCAAGCGTGCGGCTGTACGTCAGGCTTTGACGTTAAACGTTGGTAACATTGTTGTTGTTGAAGATTTTGAAACTAAGAGCGGAAAAGTTGCCGACACAGTAAAACTACTAAATAAAGTTAATGCTACTCGTAACATTTTGCTTGTTCTCGCAGAAAAAAACGAGATGACAGACCGCGCTACAAGTAACATTGCTGATTTGAAAGTTTCACAAGCTCGTTATTTGAATGTTTTTGATGTTATGAATGCTGACACGATAATTATGACAAATAAGTCTATCGAAATTGTCAGCGATTGGCTTGGAGGCAAGAAATAATGAAAGAGATTATCCTGAAGCCTCGTATGAGCGAAAAAGCCTATGCGATGAGCCAAATGAGTGGTGTTAAAACCTATGTTTTCCAGGTACCTTTGAGCGCTAACAAGCATGTTGTCGCACGAGCTATTTCAGTGCAATACGACGTCACTGTTACCGCTGTTCGAACAACGACAACAAAGGGCAAAACAAAGCAATCATACCGCAAGGGTGGACGCCCACAAATAGGTCAACGATCTGACATCAAGAAAGCCTATATTACTCTTAAGGCTGGTGATACATTACCTTTGTTTGCTGAAATTGCCGCAGAAGAAGCTAAAGTTGCGAAAGCTGAAGAAAAAGCTGCAAAAAAAGACGCCAAAAAGGCTAAGAAGGAGCAAAAATAATGGCTATTAAAGCATTTAAACCAACAACTCCTGGCCAACGCGGTATGACCAGTCAAGATTTTGACGGAATTACGACAAACAAACCAGTCAAAAGCCTAACTGTATTCCGCAAGCAAAATTCAGGACGAAACAACCAAGGACGTATTACAACCCGTCACCGCGGTGGTGGTGCGCGTCGTTTCTACCGTATTATTAACTTCTCGCTACCTGCAGGTACAAAAGCAGTCGTAGAACACATTGAATACGATCCAAACCGTAGCGCTCGAATAGCGCGTATCAAAGACCAGAACGGTGAGTATCACTATATTTTGGCAACAACCGTTATGGCACCCGGCCGAATTATTAGCAGCGGCGAAGATGCACCAGTAGAAGCGGGTAATCGTTTACCTATTGCCAACATCCCAGTTGGTAGCACGATTTCAGCTATAGAGCTACAGCCCGGCCGCGGCGCACAAATAGTACGTGCCGCAGGTTCATCTGCACAACTCATGGCCAAAGAGTCTGATTATGCTCAGGTTAAGCTTCCTAGTGGTGAAATTAGAAAAGTGCTCGTTAGCTGTATGGCGACGCTAGGTGTTATTGGTAACGTTCAGCATCAAAACGTCAAAATTGGTAAAGCCGGACGTAACCGCCGCAAGGGCTGGCGCCCATCAGTCCGTGGTGTTGTTATGAACGCCGTTGATCACCCACACGGTGGTGGTGACGGTGGACGACACGGTATTGGTGGTGGCAAAAACCACGGTGCAGCACCTCGTACTCCATGGGGCGTAAAGACGCTTGGATATAAGACACGTCGCCGTAAGAGTACAAGCAAAATGATTATTAAGAACCGTCATCAGGCGAAGAGGAAATAACTATGAGTAGATCACTGAAAAAAGGTCCATTTATTGATCCGAAGCTCGCTAAAAAAGTAGCGGCTCTTGGTAATGATGACCGAACAATTATCAAAACCTGGGCTCGTGCTTGCACGATTCCGCCTGAGTTCGTCGGTAGAACACTCGCTGTCCATAACGGCCGCGTGCACGTTCCTGTATTTATTACCGAAAACATGGTTGGTCATAAGCTTGGTGAATTTAGCCCAACCCGTAAGTTCCGCTCTCACGGCGGTAAGTTAGCGAAGGGAAATTAAAATGATTGAATGTAGAATTCAGATTACAGATTACAGAATAGAATTCAATAGTCTTATTCTCAAATCTCAAATCTCAAATCTCGCTTCTGCGACTGGAAGGAGCATCTAATGGCAGTTCAAGCTATTGCAAAAGGTATCCGTATTAGCCCGCGAAAAGTGAGTGTTGTTGCTAGTTTGGTTCGTGGCCGTTCAGTTGAGGACGCACTCGTTATTTTGTCTCACGCACCACGTCGTGCTGCAGTTCCTGTTGCAAAAGTAATTAAGAGTGCGCAGGCCAATGCAGACCATAATCATAACTATCGCCCTGATTCACTACAAATAGTTGAAATCAGTGTTACGCCAGGTGTCCGCTACAAGCGTTTCCGTCCAGTATCTCGCGGCATGGCGCATCCATTCCAAAAGCGCACTAGCCATATCAAAGTAGTTGTTGATGGTATTCAGCGTGCGCCTAAAAAGCCCGCTACAAAAGTAGCCGCCAAAGAGGAGAAGAAATAATGGGACAAAAAGTAAACCCAATCAGCATGCGTTTGCAGGTTAATAAAAACTGGCGAAGTAAATGGTTTGCGCCAAAAAAAGACTACGTAAACTTTTTAACACAAGATCTTACGGTGCGTCGTATGATTGCCAAAAAACTTGGTTCACGTGCTTCGATTAATTTAGTTGATATAGAGCGCTCACCAAACCTTGTCACGGTGACCATCGTAACTGCTAAGGCCGGTGTAGTCATTGGACGTGGCGGTTCGGGAGCACAAGAACTTAAGGCTACTATCGAAAACATCTACAAAATACCAGTACGCGTTAATATTGAAGAAATTAAAAAGCCTGAGCTATACGCAAAACTAGTTGCAGAAAATATTGCCCATCAACTAGAGCGTCGTATTGCATTCCGTCGTGCTATTAAGTCTTCGTCAGCTGCAACTATGCGGTCTGGTGCAAAAGGTATTCGTATTGAGCTTGCTGGTCGTTTAAACGGCGCCGAAATGTCACGCCGCGAAAAATCAGTAGAAGGTTCAGTACCCCTACACACTCTCCGAGCAGATATAGACTATGCAGCCGTGGATGCAAAAACTGCCACTGGTATTATTGGTATTAAAGTATGGATTTACAAGGGCGAGGTAATCTAAGATGTTAATGCCAAACCGAACCAAGTATCGCAAGGTACGCAAAGGTAAAATTCGTGGAGCAGCTACCCGTGGTAACACTATTGCCTACGGCACATATGCCCTCCAGTCACTAGACAACGCTCGTGTAACTGCACGCCAGATAGAGGCATCACGTCAAGCAATGACTAGGTATATCAAGCGTGGTGGTCAAATCTGGATCCGTATCTTTCCGCACACACCTGTTACTAAAAAGCCTCAGGATGTAAAAATGGGTAGTGGTAAAGGTTCACCTGAATATTTTGCAGCCAAAGTTCACATGGGAACGGTTATGTTCGAAATGGAAGGCGTGACAGAAGAAATAGCCCGTGAAGCAATGCGTCTTGCCGGCCATAAACTGCCTGTCCGCACAAAATTCCTCATCAAGGAGGTTAAGTAATCATGAAAATTATTGATATTCGTAAACAAAACACGAGCGATCTGACCGCAACCGCTACAAGCCTGCGCGAAGAGATAGCTGAGTTAAAGCGACGCTTGCATATGGGCGAAGTTCAGAACGTCCGAATTTTACGCGAAAAGCGCAAAGATTTGGCACGTATTTTGACAGTACTCAGCGAGCAGCTTACGAAGGAGACGAAGTAATGACTAGCTTAATACAATTAACAAGTTGCGATTTACAACTAGCAATGAATTTTCAATTCACAAGTAGCAATGATTATAACTCAGCTCTGCTGAAGCCTTCATTGAAAAATGAAAATTGTAAAATGATCATTGCAACTCAGAAAGGAGTTGCATAATGGCTCGCACGATTACAGGTGTCGTCAGTTCTGATAAAGCTAACAAGACTATTGTCATAACTGTTCAGACACGCAAAACACACCCTCTTTATAAGAAGCAATATACTGTTACGAGTAAGTTTATGGCTCATGACGAAAATAATGAAGCTAAACTTGGCGATAAAGTAGTGATAGTGGAAACACGACCATTAAGTGCACGAAAACACTTTAATTTACAGACAATTGTTGAAACTGCTCGAATCGTTCATGTTGAAGACGAATCGTCAACAACTGGTCACAAAGCAACGCTAAAAAAGAATTCAGATTCTGTTGAAAAAGAGCAGGACGCAAAAGCTCCTAAGGGGACGAAGTAATGATTCAACAAGAAACGCGCATGATTGTAGCCGACAACTCAGGTGCTAAAGAAATTTTGTGTATCCGAGTTCTCGGCGGTACACGCCGTCGCTATGCACACGTCGGTGACATAATTGTTGCAACTGTTAAACAGGCAAGCCCAAACGGTACAGTTAAAAAGAAATCTGTCGTGCGTGCCGTTGTCGTACGTACAAAGAACGCAATTCGTCGACCCGATGGATCAAGTATTCGCTTTGATGATAACGCAGCAGTTATTATTGGTGATGACAAAAACCCAAAAGGTACACGTATATTTGGACCAGTACCACGTGAACTACGTGACCTTGGTTATGCTAAAATTATCAGCCTTGCACCGGAGGTACTATAATGAGTAACAATACGAACAAAGTAGTAGTCTTTAAGATTAAACTGAAAAAAGGTGACATCGTTGTTGTGCGTACCGGCAAATACAAGGGTAAAACCGGTACAATCATTGCCACCCATCCTACGCTAAACAGCGTAACCGTCGAAGGCATTAATATTGTCAAAAGACACGTTAAGCCAAATCGTCAGCATCCCCAAGGTAATATTGTTGAAATAACGAAGCCAATTGCAGTTAGCAAGGTTGCCATCTATGACGCTGCAACCAAAAAAGCTAGCAAAATTGGTATAAAGATTGATGCTAAAGGCACGAAGACCCGCGTATATAAAATGTCTGGTAAGGAGATTTTACCTCCTAAGACTTCTGGCAAGGATAAAGGCAAATAAATATGAGTACAACTAATTCAACCACCCCAAAAACGAAAAGCACCAAAAAAGCTTTGTCTACAAACGCACGCTTAAAGGCACTCTACGTTAATGAATATGTTCCAGCACTCATGAAAGAGTTAGACATCAAGAACGTCAATGATGTACCACGACTAGAAAAGATTACCGTCAATATTGGACTAGGCCGTGCGAAAGATGACAAAAAGCTACTAGAAGTTGCCGCTAATACCTTGAAGAAAATCACCGGTCAACAGCCGGTTGAAACAATTGCAAAGGTATCGATTGCAAGCTTTAAGCTACGAGAAGGCAACAAAATTGGCCTCAAGGTAACTTTGCGCGGTGAGAAAATGTACGAATTTTTAGATCGTTTAGTTAATATAGTATTACCACGCCTACGTGACTTTCACGGTGTAAAAGCGACAGCATTTGACCGCCAGGGTAACTATTCCATAGGGCTTACTGAACAATCAGTCTTCCCAGAGCTAACTTTTGAAGAAACCACGACAACCCATGGACTGCAGATGGTTCTTACGATTAATGCCAAAGATCCTGCACATTCCCGCGCACTACTTACAAAGTTTGGAATGCCTTTCGAAAAGGAGAAGAAATAATATGGCAAGAAAATCTAATATCGCTCGCGACAAAAAGCGCGCTGCAATGCACGCAAAATACGCCGCAAAACGCGCTGAACTCAAAGAGCTTGGTGACTACGAAGGTCTAGCTAAGCTACCACGTAATAGTAGTCCAACTCGTCTAAAAAACCGCTGTACCGAAACTGGCCGACCAAGAAGCTATATGCGTCGGTTTGGCCTGAGTCGTCTGTCATTCCGCGAACACGCTGTTAAGGGTGAAATACCTGGCGTAACGAAAGCGAGCTGGTAATTATATGAGTCAAACATCTACCGACCCAATCGCAGACATGCTCACACGTATTCGTAACGCAATTATGGTTCGAAAACACGAAGTTATTTTGCCTCACAGCACAATAAAAGAAGCGGTGGCAACAATACTGCGCGATAGCAATTTTATCGATTCTGTTTCTATCGAAGGTGAAAAATCTGGCTTTAAGAATCTACGCCTCGTCATTAACGGCGAACATGCAAACCCACGTATCACCGAGATTACCCGTATGAGTACACCTGGACGTCGTATGTATAGCTCTGCTACCGAAATACCCGTTGTAAAACGTGGCCGCGGTATTGTGATTGTGAGTACATCCAAGGGTGTGATGAGTGGTAAAGACGCCAAAGCCAAGCAACTTGGTGGTGAATTAATTTGTAAGGTCTTTTAATGAGTATCTTTATACTACTAGCTTTCGCTTTAGGTATACTTACTGGCCGTGAGATAGAACGATATTATGTAAAGAAGAATAATAACAAGGAAAGAAAATAAGATGAGTCGAATAGGAAAACTACCTATCCAAATCCCGTCCGGTGTGACAATCACTGTCGACCCTGAACTTATTACCGTTACCGGTTCTAGGGGAACACTAAAACAGGTACAATTGGAAGGTATCAACGTTACAATAGCAGATAGTGTTGTTACGGTAAGTCGTATTAATGATGAACCAAAGAATCGTGCGAAGCATGGTTTGATGAGAACGCTTATAAACAACATGGTTGTTGGCGTATCAACTGGTTTTAGTAAAAAGCTTGAAATCAATGGAGTTGGCTACCGTGTTGCTTCTGTCGGTAACACGCTTAAAATGGCACTAGGCTTTTCTCACGAGGTAATATTTACACTTCCTGAGGGCGTGACTGCAGCTGTTGATCAAAACGTCATTACAGTTACTGGTTTTGATAAGCAACTCGTTGGTCAAATAGCTGCAGATATTCGTAAACTGAAAAAACCAGAACCATACAAAGGTAAAGGCATTAAGTATGTTGATGAGCGAATTCTACGTAAGAGTGGTAAGTCAGGGAAAGAGAAATAATATATGAATAATCTTAAATCTAAACAAAATCGTCTTGTCCTACGTAAAAAGCGTGTCCGAGCAACTGTTACCGGAACTACGGAACGCCCACGCCTCAGTGTGTCGATTACTAATTTACACGTTAGCGCACAAATTATTGATGACAGCAAACACACAACACTCGTTGCATCTACTTCAGTTGGTAAAAAAGCAGGTGATTCGTTGAGTGCAAAAGCTGAATGGGTTGGTGCAGATATAGCTAAAAAAGCGAAAGCCAAGAAAATTACGACTATTGTATTTGATAGAAATGGTCGTCAATATCATGGCCGTGTTAAGGCATTGGCTGAAGCAGCACGTGCAGGAGGATTGGTATTCTAATGAGCCCTCAACCAAATAATAAGAGAGACTCTCGTGGTCCTCGTCGTGACCAACCTCAAGAAGAAAAACTTTTTGATGAGCGCGTTATTAACGTTAATCGTGTAGCCCGCGTTGTTAAAGGTGGCCGCCGATTTAGATTCCAGGCACTCGTTGTTGTCGGAGATAAAAAAGGCAAAGTAGGTATCGGTATTAGCAAGGGTGCAGATGTTACCGCTGCTGTTACAAAAGCAACAGAAGTTGCTAAAAAGAACATGATTGTTGTAAACCTCTACAAAGGCACATTGCCCCATGAAACCGAAGCCAAAGTTGGTGGTGCACATATTTTAGTAATGCCCGCTTCTGCAGGTACAGGCTTAATCGCTGGTGGAACAGTACGCACCGTTCTAGAAGTAGCTGGTGTTAAGAACGTACTTAGTAAATCACTTGGTTCAAGCAACAAAATTAACACAGCTTATGCAACCGTTAAAGCACTAGAATCACTTGTTCCTAAAAATAAATGGACAACAACACATGAAGCTCCTGTCAAAAAGACAGCTGTAAAGGAAGCAAAATAATGAAAATTAATGATTTAAAGGTTCAGAAAAGCCGATCTAAAAACCGCGTTGGACGTGGTATTGCTGCAGGCCAAGGAAAAACAGCTGGTCGTGGTACCAAGGGACAAGGTTCACGTGCTGGCAAAGGACGTCGCCCTGGATTTGAAGGTGGTCAAAACCCCTTTATGCAACGTGTTCCTAAATTACGTGGTTTTCGTAGCTTCAAAGTAGCCCGTGAAAACGTCTACACAGGCGAACTCGGCGCTATCAAAGGAATTGTCGATAACTTTAGCCTATATGAAGCAGGACTTGTAAAAAGTCCTTATTCACAAGTTAAACTGATTATACGCGGTGAACTTACGGCGAAAGTATCGGTCAAACTACAAGGTGCAAGTCTCGCTGCTATTGAAGCTATTCAAAGCAAAGGTGGCACTTTTGAAGTTATTGAACAAAACATGCGTGCTGCAAAACAGCAAACAGAAAAATAGTTTTTGCATCTTTTCTCCTGTTAGACATTTCTATTTTGCGGAGGGTATGGTTTAATTAATCAGATATAAGGGAACATAAACAGTGAATCCCATAAGAAATTATATGGAGAACGAGGGTATGGCGATGATTCAAAATTTGATGTTAATAGCAGGGAATTTCTAACGGGATGAACTGGAAAACCATTGGCTCATCATTAAAAAGTTCTGACATGCGTTCGCGCTTGTTAGCGGTGCTTGGTATGTTGTTGGTTTTTCGTATTCTAGCACATATTCCGATCCCTCTCGCTGACCCTGCAACTCTCAAAGATGTTCTTGAGAACGCCTTTAATGCTTCTCAGTCATCGCAGCTTGTTAGCTTTATAAACGTTATATCTGGTGGAGCATTAGCCAACTTCTCTATCATGCTAGTTGGCATGGGTCCGTATATTAACGCATCTATTATTATGCAGTTGCTTACCAAAGCAATTCCACGGCTAGAAGCTTTAAACAAAGAGGGTGAATTTGGCCGTAAAAAAATTAATCAATACACCCGAATTTTAGCCTTCCCATTAGCAATAATTCAGTCAATTGGTATGATCTTCTTGGTACGGCAAGTAGCCAGCAGTTTCTCGGGCTTAGGTGACATTACGGCTGGAAGCACCTGGATTCAATGGGTCCTGATGGTATCGGCGCTCACCGGTGGGTCAATGATACTTATGTGGCTAGGGGAACTCATTACCGAAAAAGGCGTTGGTAATGGAATTAGCTTGATCATTACAATAGGTATTGTGGGCTCACTGCCATCAACTATCTCTGATATTTTTAAGAGCGTGTATGACCCTGCTAATCCTTGGAATTTGCTTGGATTTAGCCTGCCAATTAACAAAACAGCAGTGTTATACGCAACAGGAATAGCTGCTGTTGTATTGATTACTACCTTACTGGTTGTAAAACTTAACGAGGCGGCACGTAATATTACCATCAACTATGCAAAGCGTGTACAGGGTTCACGTGCCTATGGCGGAGTCACGACACGTTTACCTATTAAGCTGATTACGGCCGGCGTTATTCCCATCATCTTTGCCGTGGCATTCCTTAGTATCCCGGCATACGCGGGGCAAGTTATGGTAGCAAACGACAGCTTGCGCCTGCAGGAGTGGGGAGCAAAATTGAGTTTGTGGTTCGCTAATCCAAGTGCACAAACTTTTGCACAAGATGGTTGGGTGCCCTACATTTACCCTATTACGTATTTTGTACTAGTCGTATTATTCACGTTTTTCTATACAGGCGTCACTTTTAACAGTAAAGAAATTGCTGAAAACCTTCAAAAACAAGGTGGTTTTATTACTGGCGTGCGAGCTGGGCTACAAACAGAGAAGTATCTTAGCAAAGTAGTTAGTCGTCTAACTTTATTTGGCGCCTTAGCTTTAGGTTTGCTTGCATTGTCTCCTATAGCTGCACAAGCCTTCTTAAAGACAAACATCGCTATTGGCGGAACGAGTGTATTGATTTTGGTCTCTGTAGCACTAGAAACGCTTCGCTCAATAGAATCACGCGCACTTATGGTAACGTACGATCAATATTCGGAGCCTACTTTTTTTGGCGATGACGACAACGCGCCAGTCAAAAAGAAGCGATTTGCACGTTTACGACGACGTAAAAACACAACTAAAAGCCCAATTTTGGCAACAGAGTAATAAATATAACTAACCCCTTTACAGTCATTGTAGAATTTGCTATAATTAACCACTGATATTTATGGTAAAAAACAAGGAAGTCATTGAACTAACGGGAACCATCATGGAAACACTTCCAGGGACTCAGTTCAAGGTAGAACTTGAAAACGGCCATCAAATTATCGCCCATGTTGCTGGTAAAATGCGCAAACATTTTATCAGAATTGTACCTGGGGACAGCGTTACGGTAGAGCTGACGCCGTACGACCTCACCAAAGGCCGTATCACGTACAGAAAAACCTAATATCAGTCCGTGCCTTTGCAAAAGCACACATAGAAAGCTCTTATGCTGCAGATGTGTCATTTTGTAAAGGCAGTACGGACAAATTTATCAAATTAAGCAGTGAGTCACTCTCGTTTAGTACATGAGACTGATCCGTATGAAACCATTAAGTTTTAGTCTTATGGTTCACCCAACTCTCACGAAAGGAGAATTAACGGGATGAAAGTACGTGCAAGTGTGAAGAAAATCAGCCCTGACGACAAAATTGTGCGTCGTAAGGGCCGTTTGTATGTCATAAACAAATTTAAGCCTAAGCACAAGCAGAGGCAAGGCTAATGACAGATTATAAAATTCAGATTACAGATTATAGAATGACTGGTCTTGCAGCTATTCTCAAATCTCAAATCTCAAATCTCGCTTCTGCGACCAAAGGGAGCTTCTAATGGCGCGAATAGCAGGAGTCACCATTCCAGATCAAAAGCAAGTTGGTATTGCGCTAACTTATGTATATGGTATTGGTCCAAAATTTGCTGAAGATATTTTAACAAGTGCAAAAGTTGAAAGTACTGTTAGGGTTAAGAACTTAACAGATGACGAAATCACCCGAATAAGTGATATTATATCTGCCAATTACTTGGTTGAAGGTGAGTTGCAGCGCGTTGTTACCGCTAACATCAAGCGCCTTAAAGATATTAAGGCTTACCGAGGACTTCGTCACAACGCAAACTTGCCATCACGCGGACAGCGCACAAAAACTAATGGACGCACCCGTAGAGGTAAAAAAGTAACTGTTGGTGGAACAGCTAAGAAAGTAGCGAGCAAGACCTAAAATGGCTGACACAAAACCAACTACAACAGATTCAACAACTGGAACGCCAACAGAACAAGTGGCTGCAGTAGCTGCGCCAAAACGTAAAAAGATTAAACGAAGCGTACCTTACGGCCAAGTTCATATCATGGCATCGTTTAATAATACAATCGTATCCGTAACCGACAGCAATGGTGGGGTATTAAACTACTCAAGCGCCGGAGCTTGTGGTTTTCGTGGTTCTAAAAAGGGCACTGCCTATGCAGCCCAAGTTGCCGCCGAAAAAGCATTAGGTGAAGCCAAGCAAAACCATGGCATGACAAAAGCAGATATATTCGTTAAAGGTATAGGTATGGGTCGCGATGCAGCAATTCGAGCTATGGCAGTTACCGGTATCGCACTCGAAACAATATATGACGTTACGGGCGTGCCACACGGTGGAGTTCGCCCAAAGAAAGCACGTAGGATGTAATCATGAGTAAAGTATCAATCGTTAAACAATCACGCCGCGAAGGCTATGCACTTCACCCAAAGGCGCACAAAGCACTTGTTAAGCGTCAAACATTGCCAGGTAAACAACCCGGTTATTCTGGACGCAACAAACCAAGTCAATATTCATTACAACTTCGAGAAAAGCAAAAAGTGAAGCGCCTCTATGGCTTACTAGAGCGACAGTTCTCTAACCTAATGGCAGAAGCTAACCGAGCAGAAGGCCAATCTGGCCAGAACTTGCTTCGCTTTTTAGAGCAACGCCTTGATAATGCAGTATACCGCGCTGGGTTTGCAAATAGTCGACCAGCCGCACGCCAGTTAGTCACGCACGGTCACTTTATGCTAAATGGCCGACGTGTCGATATTCCATCTATTCGTTTGCAATCAGGCGATGTAATTACACTTCGTCCACATAGCGCGGACAATAGTTATTTCAAGCAACTTGACGACCTCAGCCCAGCTGGAGAAACTACCTCCTCATGGATAAAAGTTGATCGTAAGAAGCGATCAATCACCGTTACCGGCTTACCAACACGAGAAGAAGCAGAACCAGATCTAAATGAACAATTAATTGTAGAATACTACTCGCGTTAAGGAGGCGAATAACTATGTCAAAGCAAATTCACACACCAACTCTCAGTACGGTCGAAGATCACTCAGGATCTAGCAGTACTTTTGTTATTGAACCTCTTCACACAGGCTACGGTATGACACTTGGCAACTCTATCCGCCGCGTATTGCTATCAAGTATCTCTGGGGCAGCTATTGTTTCGTTCAAGATCGAAGGCGTAACTCACGAATTTACGACCGTTCCTGGCGTTAAAGAAGACGTTGTCGATATTATGCTCAACCTCAAGGGCATTCGCTTCCGCGTATACAGCACCGAGCCACAATCTCTGCGTATTGTAAAAAAGGGCAAAGGACCTATTACAGCGAAAAATATTGAAGTCAATGCAGATGTTGAAATCGTAAACCCAGAGCACGTTATTGCTCACATTGACGACGACAAAGCTAACGTTGTTATGGACATCATTGTCGAAACCGGCCGAGGCTACCGCACAATTGACGAATCTGCTGCCAAAAAACCAAGTGATATGATTGCCCTTGATGCATTCTTTAGCCCGGTTGTACGCGTACGTTACAAGGTTGAAAACACCCGTGTTGGTCAAACAACAGACCTCGATAAGCTAATTATAACTGTAGATACAGATAGTTCTATTAGCCCACGTGAGGCATTCGAAGAAGCTAACGCACTACTCGTGAATCAATATACAGCACTTGCCGGTCAAACTCGCGTTGAAGCGCCAGCTCCACTTATAGAATCAGGCAGCAATGCAGTTGAATCAGGCGAAGAAGCACCAGCACTTATGACGCCAATCGAAGACTTGAACTTCAGTGCACGCACGACTAATGCTCTTATTAATAACGAAATTCACACCTTAAAGGACTTATTTAGTCTTTCAGATGCAGAACTTCGTGATTTAAAGGGCTTTGGAAGCAAGGCGCTTGATGAAGTAAAAGAAAAAATGGCAGAATTGGAACTATAACATGCACCGTCACGGATACAAAGGCCGCAAATTCGGCCGCGAACGAGATCAGCGAGAAGCCCTCATCAAGGGCCTTGCGAGCTCACTCGTACAATACGAATCTATAGAAACTACTTTGCCTAAAGCGAAAGAAGTTGTTCCCTATGTTGAAAAACTTATAACTAAGGCAAAAAAAGGTGATTTACACAATCGACGCCAAGTTGTAAATGGACTTGATACGATTGCACTTGCTCATAAACTAGTAGACGAAATAGCACCTAAACTCACTGGTCGAACATCAGGGCACCTACGTATTCAACGTACTGTCATTCGCCGCGGTGATCATGCTCAACTAGCACGCGTTAGCTTTGTTGATGACCTTAAGCTCGCGCCTGTTGCAAAGCAAGCTTTGCAAGTTAAAAGTGAAAAGTCGAAAGTCGAAAGTAAGACGGTGACCGCTAAGAAGCCCGTAGCTAAGAAAGAGGCGAAATAATGAATACTTACTCTGCGAAACCAACAGATGTTGTACGGAAGTGGTATGTATTAGATGCATCAGAAGCACCCCTTGGCCGTGTTGCCACGAAAGCAGCTACATTACTAACTGGTAAAGAAAAACCAATGTTCACGAAGCATATAGATACAGGTGACTTTGTCATTATTATCAACGCTGATCAAACTATCGTAACTGGTAAAAAAGACACCGATAAAATCTATTACCGTCATAGTAATTACCCTGGTGGTCTTACAGAACTTAGTTTTAACGAAGTTATGGAAAAAGATTCAACCAAACCACTTTTCCGTGCGATTCGAGGCATGCTACCCGTGAACAAACTGCGTGATGAGCGTTTGAAGCGACTTAAGATTTACGGCGGACCTGAACACAATCATGCTGCTCAAAAACCAGAATCTATTTCTATTAAGAAAGAAGGCAAATAATGACAGATTATAGAATTCAGATTACAGATTATAGAATGACTGGTCTTGCAGCTATTCTCAAATCTCAAATCTCAAATCTCGCTTCTGCGACCAAAGGGAGCTTCTAATGGCTAAAGAAACATACTTCTATTCACTTGGTCGCCGCAAAAGCGCGACTGCACGTGTCCGTTTGCAAGGTGGAAAGGGCGCAATAGTTATCAACGGCAAACCTGCTATTGATTACTTATCTGGTTCTGAATACCTCCTTACAGAGCTACAAAAACCATTTACTGTTATCGATAAAAACACCTTTGATGTGTCAGTTGTTGTGACTGGTGGCGGTTTATCTGGTCAAGTTGATGCAATTCGTCTAGGTATCGCAAAAAGCCTTGCCGCAATGAACGAAGACCTCAAGGGTACCCTCAAGCGCGCAGAACTACTTAGCCGCGACCCAAGAGAAAAAGAACGAAAGAAATTCGGACTCAAAAAGGCTCGCAAACAACGCCAGTTTACAAAGCGCTAAACCCTGAAAACCCGAGAAAACTCTCGGGTTTTTTTGTTATACTAAAACTAACATGCTTAAGACTAAATTTTTTCGACCTGAAGATTATTGGCTTCTTGCTGTTAGTTCTGTAGCTATACTATTTTTAGCTGTCGTGTTTTATGCCGGCACTTTGCAGCTACGATTTATAGGTTTGGCTCTTGGTTTACCGGGTTTACTGTTTAGTACTTACATCATCAATCGAAGTTATTCAATTAATCGGGCAATACTGCATTTTGCACTTTGTATATTACTAAGTGCCGGGTTAGCTCTAGTAGCACATTTACTTACAAACTAGTTTTATTAAATAAGGTATACTATTTACTAATGAGTAAAGAAGTAATCCTTACGGGTATTAGAGCTAATAACGACCTCACCATAGGCAATTATTTTGGTGCAATTTTGCCCATAATTGATATGGCCACCACTAAATCGGATAGCTATCAAGTAAACCTGTTTGTGCCTGATTTACATAGTTTTACAACTCCAATAGACCACAGCCAACTACAGTCACAAATTAGACATAATCTTCGCCTGTTTGTTGCCGCCGGTTTGCCATTAGATAAACCAGATATCCATATTTATCGCCAAAGTTATATCCCTGCACACAGCGAACTCGCATGGATACTAGATTGTTTTACGGGTATGGGTGAACTGACCCGCATGACACAGTTTAAGGATAAGTCGGGTAAGTTGGATGAAGAAAGAATTGGTGTAGGATTGTTTAATTACCCCGTACTGATGGCGGCCGATATATTAATGTACGGAGCATCGTATGTACCGGTTGGTGATGATCAAACCCAGCACCTTGAGTTTGCTCGTGACATAGCTGAGCGTTTAAACAAGAAATTTAACCAAGAACTTTTTGTTATACCTAAACCCGTCAAAGACCAGCATGCATTTTTTGGTAAAGACCAAGGCCTACGGATAAAAGATTTACAAGACCCAACCAAAAAAATGAGCAAAAGTGATGAGTCAGGCAGAGGCGTGATATTTCTTAGTGATGACCCCAGCACTAGTGCCAAAAAGATAATGGGTGCCGCTACTGATAGTGTGGGCACTATAGATTTGGATTGGGAAAATCAGCCAGGAATATCAAATTTACTCACAATTTTGTCATTACTACTTAAAAAGCCTATATCTGAAGTTGCACAGGAATGGAAAGGTAAATCCAGCTATGGAGAGCTTAAAACTGCAACTGCAGAAGCACTTAAGACGTTCTTGGAGGGCTTACAGAGCCGTTTGGCTGTAGTAGAGGACCAACAGATCAATACCAAGCTAGAGTCTTCAGAACAAGCTATGCGCGAAATTGCGGGCAAAACACTCCTAAATGTACAAAAAGCCGTGGGGCTGAGAGGCTAAATGCCCATTTTTACTGTTACAGTTACTGACGATTTGGTGGGAAAACGGACAGACAAACTACTTGCAGACTCTTTGCCGCAGTATCCACGCGCAGCGTTACAAAAGTTGTTTAATAAAGAATTGGTGTGGTTGAACGATAAAGTCACGAAACCAGGTATCAAAACAAGGCTCAACGACGAAGTTAAGGTTGATTTATCGCCCCTAGATATCACAATTGAAGATATTGAACTGCCTATTTTATATCAGGACGACAATGTACTCGTAATCGATAAGCCATCAGGAATCATTAGTCATGCGCGTGGACGCTATTTTGATGAACCGTCTGTTGCGTCTTTTGTGCGACAAGTTACAAAACAAAGCGGTGAAAGGGCGGGTATCATTCACCGTTTGGATAGAGCCACTAGTGGTATTATGATTTGCGCCAAAAACCCTGACACGCTTGGCTATATCCAAAAACAATTTTCTGCACGACAGGTGCAAAAAACTTATCTTGCTATCATACAAGGCACAATGCCAACTGTTGAGGGTGTTATAGATATGCCCATTGACCGTAACCCCGCAAAGCCACAACAATTCCATGTTAATGATTCAGGTAAAAATGCTGTAACACGCTATAAAGTAATAGAATCCAACGAGCTCTATAGTCTTGTTGAGCTGTATCCTGAAACTGGCCGCACACATCAGTTGCGCGTGCATTTGCATGAACTACACCACCCAATTGTTGGCGATATTTTATATGGTGGAAAGCCAGCAGCACGTCTTATGCTACACGCTGCAAAACTAAACATAAATATAGCTCATGATACTCCAATGATTTTTACATCTCCGACACCACCAGAATTTAATACCTACATTCATGCAGCATAAATTACTTTTACACCCTTTAACAAATCAACGTCTCGAGCGGTTACTTACCCAAGCACCACAAAGCTTACTAATTACCGGAGTAATGGGTAGCGGCAAAGAGACGCTAAGTTTATATGTGGCGGCTAATCTATTGGGCGTGCATAAAGACAAATTACACGAACAAGCCTATTTTTTGCACATTAATCCCGACATAGAAAACATCAGTATTGATGACATTAGATCTATCCAGCAATTTATGAAGTTAAAGGTGCCACAATCAACAAGAACTATAAATAGAGTTGTTTTGATAGAAAGGGCAGAGCGTATGCGCACAGAGGCGCAAAATGCACTACTAAAAACGTTGGAAGAGCCCCCAGAGCATACCGGTATTATCCTCACGACATCTAATGCCGACCAACTACTTAAAACAATTACTTCGCGAACGCAAAAACTAGACATATTGCCCGTTTCTGAGGCATTGGCAGAAGAATTTTTTGTTTCAAGGGGTAAAAAAAGTAAAGATATTGCGACTTTTTATGCATTATCGCAAGGGCAAGCAGGGCTACTGTATTCGCTTTTGCATCGAGAAGATCATCCTTTGGTTGATACAATTGCACAAGCTAAAAACATATTAGCTGAAAATATTGGTAAAAGACTATTACGAATAGATGAACTGTCTAAAGACAAACAAGCTATTGCGAGGCTACTTAACGCACTAATTAGGATTACCCATGCTGCTCTTGTAGCGTCAGTAAAACAACAGAAAATCGCTGCAGTTAAACAGTGGCAACAACGTCAAGAAGTTGTATTAACCGTACAAGCAAAACAACAATACAACCCAAACACAAAACTTTTACTCAATGAACTTTTTATAAATATATAGTGTATACTAGTAGGTACTTATGTTTTCTTTAGCATTCGTGGTAGGGTTTGGGATACTCGCCATTTATAGTACAAAGCTACGTGATACGGAGCTATCACCGGCAGCCGAGCGTATTAGTGACCGCTTGGGTAAGCTCTGGGATATTGCGCATCAAGGCATGCGTGAAAACCGCTTTTTACGTGCAGAAAAAGCCCTACTGACAATACTTAAAATAGATCAAAAAAATGCTGCTGCCTATAACCGACTTGGCATCTTGTATGCAAAGCAAAAAGAATACAAAGACGCAATTGATTGTTTTGAAATAGCCAGCTCTATAGACCCTAGTGCAAGCAGTTTACACAACTTAGGCCTTATTTATTACGAAACCGAAAACTACGAAAAAGCAGGACTAGCTTTTGAACAAGCTTTGAAGCTAGAAGATTCATTGGCTGCGCGCCACATAGCCTATGCTAAGGTACAAGAAAAGCTTGGAAATAATAAGATGATGCTTAACGAACTCGAGAAAGCAACAGAATTAGAACCAAACCCAGAAACATTCCAATTACTTATTAAGGCCTATGAATCAAAAGATATGCTAGCAGAAGCAGACATATTAAAAGCTAAACTAGACAAACTTATCATGCCTGCCGGTAAACCCCGCCGCGTTCTACGACCACGCAAAGTTGTTATTTAACATACGGCTGTGTAAGGTAGTTGTTTAAAAGGGCTAGATTTGGTAGAATATTGCGGTATTGTACTCGTCAATTTGTTGAGGAAATTCTACAAATTAATAGGAGAGGGCTTAGTTTCACAATTTTGCGAGAGGATTCGCGAAATTGAAGAGGAAACAGCTTGGTGAGATAATTACCAGTGCCGAGCAAACTTGTTTTGTCGGCAGTGATATTATCGCACCATCACATGGTGACGTGCCGCCTTAGCTCAGTGGTAGAGCAGCTGTTTTGTAAACAGCAGGTCGTCGGTTCAAGCCCGACAGGCGGCTCCAAACTTTGGTAAACCAAAGTAATTAACAATAAAACGATTAACATGTAACATTTTTGGATGGTCTCGCCGATATACTGTATTCAAAAGCCAAAGGCTTTATCCATCATTGTTAATTGGTAATTGAAAATTGATAATTGCTTTTGGCTGCGCCAAAAGCACGCAGAGTTAGTGAAGCGGTCAAACACAACAGACTGTAAATCTGTCGGCATTCGCCTTCGAAGGTTCGAATCCTTCACTCTGCACCAAATCAAGAAGTCACCCTCGAGGTGACTTTTTGATTTGGCACTGTGCTTGGTTCTCGCCGACTAAAGCCGCAGAACTTATGAAGTTTAAATTTTCTAGTCAATTTTGTGATTTAGTTAAGAATCTGACACAATTGTTTACACAAAACTCGTTACCCGTAACACTTGTAAATCTGTTATAATAACGTTAATACGCCGCGATAGCTCAGTGGTAGAGCACCTCCATGGTAAGGAGGGGGTCTCGGGTTCAAGTCCCGATCGTGGCTCCATTTAATTAGCAACCTGCCTTATATTTCATTTATGGATATTTTCCGACGACATCACAGCTATGTAGACCCAGATCGTGAAAAAGAAATTAGTACACGACGTATATCTGTAAATGTTGGTACTATTGTATTACCCTTAGCCGTTAAAGGACTGTCACTATCAGAGCGTGGCAGCACTAAAGATGCATTATCATTTTTGTTATTTACTCTTGGTGCTACGGCAATCGCGGCGCCCCTGTGTTCCGAATTACAAGAATCTCGTAGTGCTAAAGTACTTATTAAAGAAACAGAAGATTACTTACAACAAGATATAGAAAGAGATCGTACATATGAACAAGATGACAATAATTAAGAAGTTATTTACTTGGCAAAAATGCGATAATCTGCTATTATGTTGATTAAAGGATTTTATTGATATGGCCAAAAAAGGTGACAAGCGAAAAATAATTGGTATGGTAAGCGAGACTACTGGTCATCGCACTTATTACACAACCAAAAATACGATGAACACTCCAGAAAAATTACGTTTACGCAAATACGACCCAGTTGCTCGTACTCACGCCTGGTACGAAGAAACCAAGAAGAACCTTGGACGCAACACTGTAAACCCAAAGAAATAGCTTTTTGGTTTACTACGACAGCATATAAAACCGGGCTTAGCCCGGATTTTTTATGCTTTTTATGCTACTTTCACCACAATTTCTTACGATACGCATTCGCCTTACACTAGTCCGGCTCATTTAGCGTTTCGCAAAATTTTGTCTAAATTAGCTCGAACGTAGAATCCCTAAAGTACCTTTAGCTGCTAGCAAATCTCAAAGATTAGCGATATCGAGGGCAGCATTTATATATTCAGCATGGCTCCATACAAGAGGTGATACGCTTAACTGGTCGCCTGTTTCTGGTTCTACTTGTTCGCTGAATATACCACTTGCAGTTGCTTTTGTACCCGCCCATGCCATGATCTCGTGTGCCTTATCGGATTGACCCTGTTCGTGGTAATACTGTGCGAGCCATAGAGAGGTGATTATCCAGGGATTGCCAAGATAATCTGCCTTCTTGCGCATATACCAATCGTTTTCGTAACGAGGTGCTCCGCCAGAAGGTGATTGATTCATGAGTATTACCTCTATCAAGTGGACCGTATCAGCTAAATTTGCTTTAGCCTCTTCTGGTCCAAACATCATCATGCCGTACATACTGGATATGTCGAGGGTATTATCGTACTCTAATTCGTTTTCTGCCTTGAGTAAAATACCTTTGCGGTATGCCCTACGTTCTGGGTCAAATAAAACATCCATTCCCGTAAGTAGTTCATTAGCGGCCTCAGTCCATGCAACTACATCATCTGGGTAATCAAATACATCAGCTAAGCTAGCTGCTACCTTTAGTGCTGCGTAGGTAACGGCTGTCGTATACGTACTGGTTATGAATTTTTCTTCCCACAGGTCATAACTTGCATGTGGCAAATGCGTAGCTTCATCTTTAAAGGTGCGCATAAACTGGGCAGCAGGGCGAACTAAAGTACCATACATTAGTTCAACAAACTTTTTGTCTCCGGTTAATTTTAAATATTCACCGAGCATCACTATAACTATTGCTGTTTCATCTTCTTGTATAGCTAGTTCACGTTTGTTGTTGTGCACGAGTGGGTGCCACGTGCTACCAATGGCTCTATCGGGCTGGTACTTGTGCATCATATAACCATCACGATTAATAATATCCCTACAAAATTCAAAGAAATTACGGGCTTCTTCTTTATAACCCAATCGAAGTAATGGCCAAATAGCATAGGCACCATCACGTGGCCAACAATAACAATAATAATCACGGCCATAGTTAAATATACTCGAATCACCTGAAGCTAAAATACCACCACGCACATCTGTATGTGCCTTAATAACAAGCAGGGATTTTTTAGCCAAGTCCCGATAACGTTCGTCGATAAGCTTCATTTTAGGGTCAGATATTGCCATCCAATCACTCCACCAGCGACGTACATCACGTAACCGCGCTACAAGGCCGTATTCTTTAATTTTTTCATGAATTATCTCGGCATCTTGCTGGGAACTGGCGCCGATGACCCAGTAATCAACAACTCTGGCTTGGGAGCTACCCAGAGCTACTTTTAATCTAAGTACTGAATCTACGCCACCATGCTCCACTGTGTTACCAGAAAGTTCACCGTCCTCAGCATCCATAAAGGTGCCTTGTTTGCCTTCAATGCCGTAATTTCCAACAGCATATTGATCAAACGGTGTGCCATCGCTGTTTTCTGCATATATAAGCAGACTACAACGACCCTTATAGTCTAATAAATAGTTACCATCTGGTTCAAATAAAGCTGTGTCAGCGCGACCAGCGCGAGATATTTGGAAGACTTGGTGCATAAATAGACGCAAATCGCGCTGATGATCACGTTTATTCACAATTTTAATATGCCGACAAAAAGCGTTAGTTTTGGTGTCAATAAAGTCCTGGAAATGCAGCTCAATGCCAAGGTTTTTGTGTTTCATGACAATATTACTAATAAGAGCTTCGACTTCAAAATCGACACTTATCTGCCAACTACCATCGTTGACCCAGCTAAAGTTACCGTCTACCCACACACCGATTTTATGATTAACAGATCGTGCTGTCGTTAAATTCTCGAGCCCAACATATGGATAATAAAAATCATGAACAAGACCATCCTGGTTGAGACCCACAAACAGCGAGCCATTACTTAAAACTACCGGCCTCCCCACTACATACTCCTTTTAGGAGCAATTTTCAATGATGGTAGCAGCAAAGCCAGGCTGTTTTGTTTAGCAAATGGCAAATGACATAAAATTGAAAAATGTAAACTGGTAAATGGCACGTAACAGTTCATACTTCCAAGCCTTTTTGGGCTAGTCTGTACTTTAAATCGTGCCAGGCATTCATAAAGTTAATAAACGCCTCGTAGGGGGTGTCGTACGGGCTAAAATAAGCATGTACGTCTCCGTCGCTAAACCATTTTGTACACATATAGTAAAAATGATCAGACGTTGTGAGCTTACGCCAATCTGCAACTAAAACGGGGTCGTTACATGCAAATATTTCAGATTCTAAACCGTACAACGCATTAATTGCTTCATGTTGCATCTTGTTACCTAGCCACGCAGTAAGGTCACGCTCCGTATCAGCCCAAGTTACAGTGTAGGGCATATCAACATAGTCCGCTGGTTCGTTGGCGTCTATAACTTCACTAACTGTCATAAATCCATGGTCACTATCTTTAAGCCATTCTTCGGGTAAATGGCGTAGGAAATCAAAAATACCCGTATCAGACCACTGATGTTCACCAAACGTTTCGTAGTCCATAAACAGGTTAAAATTTGTCGCATTATGATCTTCGGACAACCAGTGAGAATATTTGCCAGCATCAAGTGGCCATTCTTCCCAGCCTTGGTTACTGAAGCGGAAGGCAACATCGTCGCTGAGCTTATAGTTTTTCATGAGTAAACGAATATTTTCTGTATAGGCTGGACGATAGACGAAGTTTGGTGATCTCCACCCCAAAATAGGGTCCCAACCTTCTGCCAATATACCCTTATAACCCTGTTGATCAGCCCAAAATGCAAGGTCATTATTGTAAGCAAGCTCTGTGTTTCTAAATACCTTAGGTGTTTGGCCAAAAACTTGCTCTACCTTGTGTGTATGCATTGCAACTTGGCGCTCAAACTCATCACGAGAATAGAAAAAGGCCAGTGAATGATGATACGTTTCAGCCACAATCTCGACTCGACCCGTTTCCGTAAGTGCTTTAAATGAATCCAATACTTCTGGGGCCCACTCTTCAAATTGCTCTATAATAGTCCCCGTTATGGATAGACTTAGCTTAAATTCTGGGTGCTTGTGTAGTAACTCCAAAAGAACTTGGTTGGTAGGGATATAAGACTTGTCGGCTACTTTACGAATAACTGCTTCGTTTGACTCTGGTGTACCGAAAGGCGCATCAAAGTAATCGTGATTAACCCCAGCGTCAAAGATAGAGTAATGTCTTATGCGGTACGGTTGGTGAACGTGCATATACAGGACTATGCTTTTCATCCCGTTAGTCCCTTAGAGAAATTTGTTATTTTCCAGTTGTCATTTGCCAAATTAATTTCCATTTGCCATTTGTCAGATATATCTTTGCTAATGAAAATTGGTACATAATTGGTAATTGAAAAATAGGTAATTGGTAAATAGCTCATGCTGAGGCTTCTTCTGTAGCAGATTAGCAATTGGCGATGAACCATTGGCAAAACATTAGCAATGCGCCATTGGCAATTAGCTATAGTTTCAACGCTCATTGCTACTAGTAAATCTATTGTTAATTGGCTATCGCTACTAGTTAATTGGTGGCTCATGCTGGTGCTCCCACAAGATTATTGTGTTCATGGTACCAATCATGCAAACGATCTGCGGCCGTGCTCCACGATAATTGCTGGTATTCGGTCATGGCATTTTCATGCAAAGTATCACGCAGGCCGTCATTTTGAACAACGGCAGTTATCATGTTGGCCATTTCATTAATATCCCAAAAATCCACCTTAAGACTGTGCATAAATATCTCTGCAACACCAGATTGTTTACTTATTAATGATGGTGTACCGTAGCCAGCAGCTTCAAGAGGTGTAAGACCAAATGGTTCTGATACGGATGGCATCACGAACAAATCACCAGCAGCAAAACTATCACGCCAACGCGCACCACGCTGGAAGCCAGTAAATATGACATTTCTACTAATGCCCAGCTCAGCCGCAAGCTCAATTAGTTCAGTATATTGCTCTCCCGACCCAACAATTAAGAATAATGTTTTTGGTTCACGCTCGATAACAGCCTTGGCTGCGTACAGTAAATTGGTCAGTCCTTTTTGAATCGTTAAACGGCCGATATTCACAACTACGCGGTAACCACGGCTTCGCATTGCTTCTATATACACATGGCTTGAAGTGCTATTTATTGGAGACACCATGTCAAGATCTAAACTGTTATGGACAACGTCAATTTTGTCTGCAGGTATGTCGTATTCGCGAATAATAGCATCTTTGGTGAATTGACTGACGGCGACGATTCTATCTGCCATCAAAAAACTAAGGCCTTCGATTTCGCGCACCATTGGATTGCCGCCACCATTTGTAGCTGCGCGGTCAGACTCTATCGAGTGAACATGCAAGATAAGTTGCTTACCTGAAATGTGGCGCGCCCTTAAACCTGCACGAAAGGTTAACCAATCGTGTGCATGGATAACATCAAAATCTAACACTGTAACTAGTTGAGCGACACCGTGCTCAAACAGTGCTTGTTGATCATGCATACTCAGCCACTCTTCGCGGCCATCTTCGTAGGTATATTTAAAACTGTCGTACGCAATACCACTTTTGAGTATTGATGTCACACCTTGCGGATGAGCGGCATGCACATTCATAAAATCTATATCACTATAATCTGCCGAATAGGGCAGAACAAACTCAATACCAATACCTTTTTTCGAGAGTGCCTTACAGAGTTGGTAGCATGCTACGCCCAAACCGCCACTGTTGTGAGGTGGTAATTCCCACCCAAGCATTAATACCTTCATCAACCTCTTCGATAATTGTTATGTTAATATGTATCTAGTATAACCTAGCATAAGCGTAAGAATAAAGCTTTTTATTTACAAAAAAATATAATGTGAGTCTAGCGTTGTTGAAAGTCTCATGCTAACCTTTTTTTACCAAAAAAGTAACAACTAACCCTACGTTTTATTAGGCTGAATGACGTTCCATGACTTTGGTAGGTCGGGTCCATGACTATTTTTTTCGTACACTTGTAAGCCGTTATCGGATTTAGACCACTCATGAATAACGGCCTGGACTACTCGCCATGACTCGATTATCTCTTCACCTGCTGCAAATAGCGTGTGATCGCCGCGTACAGCGTCTACAAGGACGCGCTCATACGCGTCGGGGTGATTTGTAACATTAAAACTGCGCCTGTAGTCAAAGTCCATATCTGCCGGTTGAATATCGTTTTCAAATCCAGGTCGCTTGACGCGCAGGCTAAGTTCAATTCCTTCGTTTGGCTGCAAGCGAAATGTAAGAACATTGTGATGCGGGGCGCTCTCAAGTGGCTTAAATACTACCCGAACACAGCTTAACTTGTCTTTCATGGCTTTTCCTGTTCGAACAATCATGGGCACGTCCTGCCAGCGTTTGTTATCGATATATAGCCGCACGGCCGCGTAGGTTTCTGTTAAGCTATTTGGGTTTGAAACCTCGTGAGAATAGTGTTCATATTGTCCTCTCACTGATTCTTCGATAACTTGATCTGGTAGTATTGCACGGATACTCTTGAATAGTTTTATCTTTGCTTCGTGCAGTGAATCGCTCGAATCTTTCATGGGTTGCTCAAGAGTTACAATCGCCAAAACTTGCAGCAAATGATTTTGTATAAGATCACGAAGTGCACCCGTAGGCTCATAAAATCCGACTCGACCTTCTATTCCAAGTTTCTCATTCGCAATTATTTCGATATAGGCTACATGCTTATTATTCCAAATGGATTCAAAAATGGGATTATTGAAACGAAACGCAAGTATGTTTTGTACTGTTTCTTTGGCCAAATAATGGTCAATTCTAAATATTTGGTCCTCACCAAAGTAAGTTGCCGTCGCTTCTAGCATCTGTTTAGCTGATTCAAGATCGTAGCCAAATGGTTTCTCGACAAGTAGCCTCGTACTTGCTGCACCGTGCTGGCAACTCGTATTCATGCCATGCTCGCCTAACGCGGTAATAATAGACCGAGAAACGTTTGGTGGAATAGACAAGTAAAAGAGGCGGTTCATATGCACTTTGTACCTATCTTCTATTTTGTCAAGATCGAGGCGTAACAGATTATATTCTTCTGGATTCGTGACGTCCATGGTGCGAAGCTGCAAGTGACTTTTAAGTTTTTTTACTACCTCAGGGTCGCAAAGACCATCTGCTTCGTTTACGCAGAGCTCAATAGTAACCAGTAATTCATCAAGCGTCAGATTTCCGCGCGTTATACCAACTATCTCGGTGTGCTCATGCAGCAGACCATCCTTAATCAGATGATACAGAGCAGGCAATAGCTTACGTTTTGCGAGGTCACCGGTAATACCAAATATAACAAGTATGGTTGGCTCTAGTTTTGGGATCTTTTCTGTCATACTTGCGGCTTATTTATGTCATGCCCACCAAATTTGTTACGCATAGCGGCCAGGAGCTTGGTTGCAAAGTTGATTTCTCCCTGTTGGCTAGCTAGTCGCACATCAAACGCTGCCTCGATTGAAGGCAAGGGGATGTTCAGCTTCTTAGCGGTTTCTATTGCCCAACGTGCTTCGCCAGATTCAGAAACGTAGCCATCAACACCTTCAAGATCTGGACTTTCTGCAAGCGCTTGCTGAGTTAGCTCATTCAACCAAGACGTCACCACACTATGATGCTGCCAAACAGTCCCAGCAGCAGCAAGATCTAAGCTTTTGTAGGGACCTTCTTTAAGTAATCGGTAGCCCTCCGCCAAGGATTGCATCATGCCGTATTCAATTGCATTATGTGTCATTTTGACATAATGCCCAGCACCACTTGATCCAAAATGGTCATACGCACCTTCAGGAAGGCTAAGAGTATGAAATATCGGTTCTACTTGTGTAAAAATGTGGTCCTCTCCGCCTATCATCATAGAAAACCCATTATCGTAACCCCATATGCCTCCGCTAGTCCCCGTATCTAATAACTCCATACCTGCAGCTTTTACACGTTCTGAACGAACGACTGTAAGACGATAATCCGAGTTACCTCCATCTATAATTATGCTGCCTTTTGGAGCAACTAGTAGCCACTCGTCAATATGTGCATCAATGATATCGGCAGGTAACATGACCCACACCAGTACTGGATCATCACCAAATGCAGTAATAACATCTGATTTTTCATAAGCTGCGGTTGCGCCGTACTTTACAGCTTCGTCTATTTTGTCGTGAGAACGGTTGTGTGCAATGACATCGTGGCCGTTTTCACTGAGTTTGCGAGCAATTTGCATGCCCATTCTTCCTAGGCCTTGTACTGCTATTTTCATACTATTCTCCTAATTCATTATTATATATTGTGACATTTGGTAAGTGTTTGAGTAACTGAGCGGGCTGTTCGGTTATGGGTAGTGTTGTGTCTTTAAGTTTTCTTAGTGCCGGGACTTTTTCTGGTCCGTAGGCACCAACAAAAGCGCGACTAATGTGCGACAACGCGAATGGTGTCAAGGTTACGCGCTGAAACTCTTTGGCTGCATAGCTTACAGCCCATACATTGCTCGCCTGAGCTGCGGGTGATTGCGGCAGTATACCCGCAATGTGACCATCTGCTCCCATGCCTAAAAACGCAATAACAGTATCTGCGTCCATGAGTAGCTTTCTTGCGCTAGCTTCATAGTATGTCACCGTACTTTCTAGTGTACTGCCCGTAAGGGTTTCTACAAATGTAGCTTTGTACATCTTTAATCCGGCATTCATCAATTGAAAATAATTTGAATCAGGGTGATTTATTGGACCGAAGCGTTCATCGCTTAGTAGAAGTGTTAAGTTCTCGCTATTCACGATACCTATGCCGTCTAATACTCGCACAACTGATGGTATATTCGATCCGCCAGGTACGATAAACGTCGCTGTACCTCTCCTAAGTGCAGTACTTATTTCATTCGTGAGCTCTGCTTCCATTACGTCGCGTTTTTTTTGTACAAATTGCATAATCATATTGTACCCTATGCGGCTCTTGTTGTTTTAGAGATCACGGACACTGCCAAAAGCGATGCGGTCTAATACTTCACCGTTCATGTCCATCATCGCGCCTGGTGTAATCACAAATTCACCGTAATGGTTGTTAATGGTGTCTACGGCGTCTGATATATGGCGTTCGGCAGCAAAACTACGTCCACCGTACAAGCTTGAACCTTCTGCGGTTTCAAAAAAGCTCAGCTGCTCGGGGTTTACGGGCTTTAAATCAAACACCGTAATACTCATACCGCGCACCTTTGCTTGAATGTGAGCAATTAGTAATAGTGATTTAGCGGCGCGGTACACGCTTTCGCCACTGTAGAGCTTGTAGCCAACTTTTTTGCCCTTATGCCACGAGCGACCAGAGCTAAGATTATCACCGCCAATAAAACCATCATCCCGCGTCCCGTCTCCTTGATAATTCACAAAGCTCAGGTACAGATGAATACCACCAGCGGTAAAACCGTCTTTGCGTAACCGGCGGCCGACCTTCTCGCATAGTTTCATGAGCAAACGGCCCAGTTCGTTCCGGTCACTAGTTTTGTGTGACAGGGCATACTGGTGGCCAATAGTTTGACGCGTACTGTCAAACTTATCAATTTCGTAGCCACGCAGGCGCAGGTACCAATAGTAGCCAACAATACTCTTAAAAACTACTTTTTCTAAAACACGGCGTTCGGCATGTAAAAAATCGAGTGGTGTCATAATGCCGTACATCTGCAGGCGGGCACGATAGCGGGTGTTAATACCCGGTAAATCAACAAGGTTCATATCGGTGTAGCGTTGCTCGAGGTTACGATAATCTATCCGGGTCATACCATCTGGCTTATTAAAACCAGCTGCATATTTAGCCAAAAAACGGTTAGGGCCAATGCCTATGTTTACCGTTACCCACTCACCCAAGCGCTCACGTACCTTGTCTTTAATTTGCAAACCAATTTGTTCCATAGTCTGGCCACTTCTTAGAATTGGACTGCCCGATAGATCCAGCGCAAATTCGTCGATACTTTTGGGGGTAACATCACTGGTGTATTCCAGTATTAATTCTTTAAAACGCCGGTGTGCTTCGCGGTATTTGGATGGGTCGGGAGTCATAATAACAATACCAGGGCACATAGCGCGGGCTTCTTGAACGTTCACACCTAGTTTTATTCCTTGACGTTTGGCTTCGTAGCTAGCAGCCAGCACAAACCCACGTGGCGTGTCATAGGCAGCTACACCTACCGGCCGGCCACGCAGTAAACGGTTCGCCTGCTGCTCGATAATAGCAAAGCAAGAGTTAAGGTCTATATGCATAACCCGTGGCAAGACAGCATTAATGGGCAGGTCTTGACCTTTCATAGCTATCTGCCGAGCGACTGCTGTCGCCCGCTCAAGAACTCACCGAGATGGAGAGTGGTGGGTTGACGCAAGCCCTTTTCTTGGGCCAAACGCTGAGCGGCTAGCTCCAAACGCATAGCGGCCAGTATCTTACGTACTTCTTCTCTTTGTTGGCGTTTCTTGTGATTTTTCATCCCGTTAGTCCCTTAGAGAAATTTGTTATTTTCCAGTTGTCATTTGCCAAATTAATTTCCATTTGCCATTTGTCAGATATATCTTTGCTAATGAAAATTGGTACATAATTGGTAATTGAAAAATAGGTAATTGGTAAATAGCTCATGCTGAGGCTTCTTCTGTAACAGATTAGCCTGTGACGTGTCATGTGTGACAATACTGTAGCTTGTAACGTGTAACGATGTGAGGCAAATTGGTGACAAGGTAATTGATACATCTTTGTAACAGGTGACAGGATACATGGTAATTGGTGGCTCATGCTGCCTGCCTATAGGTGATTGCGGCGTCGTGGGCGCTCATATATTCCTCGAGCACCCAATTAAGCGTGTCAGTGTTGAGAGCAAGCTTAAAATAGGCACCGCCATCCTTGTCGCTAATAGAAAAGTGATGAATTTGATGCTTGCCACTCCAGGTTTTGTGCCAAAAATCTATTGCGCCAAGACGATAATCTTGATTGTTCCACGTCAACATATAGGGCTGCATGTGGTGGTTGCGGGCGTTGTAGTACCAAACCACAGAGACTGGCTCATCTAAACTTTCTCTCATAATGACTTACACCCCCTTCCATGGATTAGCAATTTGCTATGAGCCATTAGCAAAACATTAGCAATGCACCATTGGCGATGGACAATTAGCAAAAGATTAGTAATGTACGATGAGCGAATAATTGCAGCTTCATAGCTTATTGCTAGTAGTAAATGTTTTGCTAATCGTAAATGGTTAATTGCAAATTGACGATTCATGCTGTCGCTCCTACCAAGCCAAGGCCAACCTGCACTCGGGTTGCAGTAGCTTTAGTTACTTTATCGAGACTCCAGGTGAGGTTTTCGGTCTCGAGACTCAGCTCAAACGTGTAGTCGCCGTGCTCATCACTCACACGGTAATGATGTACCAGCACTGCACCTTTGTGTTCGGCGTACCAAAACTGTACAGCGCCTAAGAAATAATCTGTATCTTCCCATGTTAGGCGCACGGGCCGCGCATATTGTTCGCGACCATTGAACGAGAATAAAACATCTACAAGGTTTTTGTTTTGGTTGAAAAAGAGGTTATTACGCATATCAATACTCCACTTAAAGGGTTTAAGATGTTGAGTGCAGCTTAGCGTTCGCGCTGCCGACGGATTGATATGATAGGCGGGTTTTATCCCGGCTATAGTTTATTGCGTAATAGCTTGCATGGAGGAAGGCCCAAGGACCAGCCCAAACATAACTATAGTTAGTATACACCCATGCCAGTAATTGACGTCAAGTTAATTGTCTAGGTGATACAATAGAGTATATTAAGCCATAATTAATGAGGGGGGTGTCATGGACGACAAAGCCAAAAAAAATTTTACACTACAGCTAGACTACCGATTCATCATATATATACTACTAGTCGTAATAGTAACAATGCTTGCTATATGGCGCCCATGGTCTACTGGCTCAAAAGATAATGCGCGCACGGTTACGGTAACGGGTGAGGCAACAATTTTGGCCGAACCAGACGAATACGTCTTCTACCCATCATATAGTTACAAAAATAGCGATAAAGCGGTGGCACTGGCAGAACTAACAGCTCAAAGCGAAGAAATAACCAAGCAAGTAAAAGCATTGGGAGTTGCAGATAATAAAATCAAAGTCGATAGTAGTAACTATAACTACTACTACGATTCCAATGATAAGACCACAACGTATACGCTACAATTTACTATATACGCCTCGTCTAAAGAGCAGGCACAAAAAGTCCAAGACTATTTGGTAACCACTTTACCCGAGGGTCAAGTTACGCCCCAAGCTACCTTTAGTGAAACAACGCAAAAAGATCTGAAAGATAAGGGACGAGAACAGGCAAGTAAAGATGCCCGCGAAAAAGCCGAAAGTACAGCCAACAATCTTGGGTTCAAAATTGGCAAGGTCAAGTCCGTAAACGATAACGGCAATAGCCTAGACCCAGTCTACCCAATGCGTTCGTATAGCGTAAGCGATGATGCAGTTAGCAGTAAGCCGCAATCTTCACTACCTATACAGCCCGGCCAAAACGAAATTACATACACGGTCTCAGTCACGTATTTTGTTAAGTAAGGTAACACACTATTGAAAATCCGTTTTACCCACAAGCATAAAGAAAATGGTGATATCTGGTCGTATTACTTTAATCCCCTAGAAACCATGACATGGCTTGCGGGGCAGTCAATCCGACTCGAACTACCTAAAGCTACTTGGGGTACAGACGAAAGACGGTTTACGATTGCCTCGGCACCGTCAGAAAAACACCTACGCATCACTACTCGATTAAGCGGTAGCGACTTTAAAAAGAGCCTGGATTCCCTCGCACCAGGTGACATCATTGACGGCTATAACATTGACGGAACCTTTGTATGGGGACCAGAAAAAGTACCACGGCTTTTTATTGCCGGGGGAATCGGCATTACACCGTTTCGCGCCATGATTGCCCAAGCCATAGAAGAAAACATAAAAATTAACTCCACACTCCTCTATATTTCTAGCCTTAAACCTATTTTGTATCAGCAAGATTTTAATACATGGCAAAACAGTTACGCCGATCTGCGAGTGACACACTTGACTAAAAGGCTCGATTTTAAAACACACAGCGCACTCGCAACAACGTGGTTGAATCACAAAACATACATTTCCGGACCCAGTAAAATGGTAGACAGTGTAAGCCTAGCGCTTATTACGGCAGGTGTGCCAGAAAATAACCTTAATCATGATTGGTTTACGGGTATAAACTAAAAGTACTTATCGAAAAACATAAGCAGTGATATATTTATACGTAGAAGCAATAACATATTTGCTAGAAAGGAGGCTAAAGCTGTTGGAGAATAAAAAAAGATAGACAATAATAAAAAATAATTCAAAGGAATCTACATGATTTTAGACGATACAACGACAATGTGGTTGTGGCTAGGTTTCGGCGGTATGATGCTGGGAACACTTGCTCTATTGTCATTTTGGGACAAATTTAGAGAAGAACACAAATATCACGTTATTTTAGCGTTGATGGTAACATCAATCGCTGCAGCAGCATATTACTCTATGGCAAGCGGCCAAGGAGTCATGATGTTCGGCGATAAGACAGTATTCTTTAGTCGATACATAGATTGGGTACTAACAACCCCGCTATTACTTTTAAGTTTGATATTTGTCGCAATGCCAGATGTGAGTGATGCAAAGCATTCACGCCAAAGACTTGGCTTAATCGGTGCAGTTATTTTTGCTGATATAGCAATGATAGCAACCGGCGCAATTGCCAACTACAGTACTAAAACACAAGATATTGCTGTGTGGTATGTTGCGAGCTGTTTGTGGTTCTTGGTTATAATTTGGCTATTATTTGGTCAAGTTTTACAGCATGCAAAAGCACACGGTGCTAAAACAGAAAAAGCCTATCTTACATTGCTTTACTTACTAAGTGCAATTTGGATCTGGTACCCAGTTCTGTGGTTGCTAGGTGAGTCAGGTTACGCAATTGTAAATATGAGCAACGAAACTGCAATATATGCAGTACTAGACGTCACAGCTAAAGCAGTCTTTGGTGTAGTAACACTATCAATGTTACTAAAACTAAAACCATCTAAAGCTGAATAAATTAGCTTTCTAACAAACTAAATACAGAAGCACTAGACTTGTCGACATTATGTGTTTACTACGTCTAGTGCTTTTATTATGGCTTTTTATACTTAAAATATGCTGATTGTAAATATTACATACCGAACAATTTTGTATAACGTAACAGATTGTTTCGCAGCAGTATTACTACGAAATGCTTTTGGCTATAATTGACATATGTTTCGTAAGCGTATAGGCTTAAATTTGTGTCTTTTTTCATGTGAGGTGAAATTTGAATACATATAACCCTGAAATTCCTGCCTTTTAAGGCAAAAACAATATTATAAGAGGGTATTTCAGCCGTCGCAGCGAATGCGTCTATTAAACGCACCGCACAAACGGTAGTGACAAGGGTTACAAGGAGTAAGTACTTTTTATGCGCATTCCCGCGTTAACAACAAGTTTTGTAACAACCGCTGTAATTTCGCTAACTAGCGGCCCAACTATCATAATTTTACAAAGCTTAAAAATTAACCAGCAACCCGTTAATGACGTTGCAGTTAGTGCGTTGGCCGTTGCTGATTTAGGTATATCAACAGCACAAAGTTCAGACAATGCTCAGGCAATACCGGCGCCCATTCCAGACGTAGTGGTAATTGTCGTTACGGGCGACAATTTAACTAAAATTGCTGAGGCGCATAACGTCACCGTACAGCGTCTTTATGATACAAATACGTTTATTGTAAACCCTGACATTATTAATCCCGGGGATGTGATTCGTATTCCAAAAGATGACGAAGTGTTGGCTCCACGCGCTATGCCCGTTGCAGTACCAAAAGCCGTATTTAAACCCGCACCCACAAAGGTGCAAACAGTAACACAAGATGTACCAATTGCCCCTATTGTCGCTGATGGTACCGTGTGGGATGCACTTGCACGTTGTGAATCAGGCGGTAATTGGGCCATAAACACCGGCAACGGTTACTACGGCGGTTTACAGTTTAATTACGGGACGTGGATATCAAATGGCGGTGGGGAATATGCCGAGCGCGCCGATCTTGCAACCCGTGAACAGCAAATAGATATTGCGTCGCGTCTGCAATCCAGACGCGGATGGTCACCATGGCCCGCATGTACCAAAAAACTCGGTTTGCGCTAGATTTAAAAACTATTTGCTAATCTATGACCAAATAACATCTTATAGATACCTTGGGTGGTAGTACCTTGCTTGGTTTTTCTCATCTGGAAAAATAACACCCGATTGAACTAACCTATATACTGAATTAACAATTTCAGTAGGGCCGTACATTCGATTTCTCGTAGCATCTAGTAGCCCAGCCCCAAACGCAGCCTTAGCTAAATCAAAAACAAAAACAGTATCAACCGCATCATGTAAGGCAACATTACCAGCATAGACAAACGCTTCGACAGGAGATATGCCTGTTTCAATCTCATTACGCACAATATACAAGCCAGTCTCAAACTGCGCTGTACGCAAAACGTCAGTTTCTCGCAAATTATCTATACCTTCATGTGTTGTCATAAAATAATTATACAAGAAATTGTTAAAATAACAAATATGAAGTATTGTACATGATTTGCAAATAAAAGTGTGCACATATGCCAATGTTTGCATTATTATAGTCACATGGATGCCGAGCAAAAGAAAAGTTACACAAAGCTACTCATACTAACACTTATTGTTCTTGCGACAGGAACAGTATTTTACCGAGTTGTCGAAGGACTAAGTTGGATTGATGCATATTATTTTTGCGTTATAACACTTACAACCGTAGGTTACGGTGATATAACCCCCCAAACCGCACTTGGTAAGATTTTTACAACTATATATTTGTTTGTGGGGTTAGGTATTATTACGGCGTTTATTTCGGCCAGATTTAGACATAGGGTGGATAAACATGAAGCGAGAAAGCAAAAAAAGAAACAGAAAAAGAACTTAAAACAGAATCATAAATGATCTAAATGGCAGGGGTACGTGGAATCGAACCACGATCTAAGGTTTTGGAGACCTTTATACTAACCGTTGTACTATACCCCTTCGTCACCGTGTAATGGTGGGATAATCACATTGCCGACAAAGTAAATTTGCTCGGCACTGTTGATTATCTCACCAAGCCGATTCCTCTTCAAATTCGAGAAACCACTCTCGAATTTAGTCAGACAAATCAAAGATAATCATACCTCATCTCTGTTAATTTGTCACATTATAACCCCGAACTATTTCATATTTTATAGAAGCTGGTATAAACTATCTTTATCTATGGTGAAAATTAAGCCAACACAGCCGGTACTGATACTCCTGTATGGCTTCCCAGGGGCAGGCAAGACGTATTTTGCGCGCCAATTTAACGAAGTGTTTGAGGCAGCTCATTTAGAACAAGATCGCATCCGCCACCAGTTATTTGAACATCCAAAATACACAAAACAAGAAAATTTTGCCCTTAACCGCATCATGGAATACATGACGAGCGAGTTCCTAAATGCTGGCATAAGTGTTGTTTATGACATGAACGCTCTGAGGACTAGTCAAAGACGCGCACTACGCGAATTGGCCCGTACTCACAAAGCCGCTACTTTAATAGTGTGGTTTCAGGTTGACGCCGATACCGCCTTTGTGCGCAACCACAAACGTGACCGCCGCAAACACGACGATCGCTTTGCCGTGGGTTATGACGTCGAAGCCTTTAAACAACTTGCAAGCTACATGCAACACCCTGAGCCAACCGAAGATTTTGTGGTCGTTAGCGGTAAGCATACCTTTGCCGGGCAACTAAGTTCAACTCTTAAAAAGCTAGCAGACATGCAAGTAGTTAAGACCTCACTTGTATCGGCAAGGTTGATTAAGCCAGATCTCGTAAATCTTGTACCTCAAGTCGTACAGCCAAGCAACAAAACCCACCGCCGCAATATTGTACTTCGTTAAGAAGTTTGTAAAGTTTAAAGTTTGTAAAGTTTTTAAAGTTAAAAAGTAAAAAGTAGAGAGTTTTTAAAGTTATAAAGTTATTAAAGTTATAAAGTTGAAAGTTTATAAAGTTTGTAAAGTTTTAAGTTCTTAAAGTAAAGGGAATTTAGGGACTTTATGTTCTTTTTAAACTAGACTATTTGTATGGCAAGTAAACATGTCACTATACCCAGCATCGGCGAAGTACGATTAAGCAAACGTCGAGGTAACAGTAATATACGGCTCAGTTTTGATAAAAACGGTGCCGTACGTGTCAGCATGCCTTTTTGGGTGCCTTACCAGGCGGGCATTCAGTTTGCACTTGCTCGTACGGATTGGATAGCAAAACATCAACCAGCCGCTAAAATCTTGCTGCAAGCATCAGACCGTATTGGCAAATCACACCGTCTGCATTTTACGAGTGACGAAACAATCGCAAAACCTGCAGTGCGCACGACAGACCTTGCCATAACTGTGCGAATTCCTGCCACAATGCACACACACAACCCAATAGCCCAATCCGCTGCCGAGCGTGGCGCGGTAAAAGCCCTCAAAAAACAAGCTGATGCACTTCTGCCAGAACGCCTAAGTAATCTCGCAGAACGTCATAATTTTGAATTCGCAACCGTGTCAACTAAGCGCTTACATTCACGCTGGGGTAGTTGCGATACGACTAAACACATTACACTTAATATTTATCTAATGCAATTGCCATGGCAACTCATAGACTACGTGCTACTACACGAGCTCGTACATACTGAGCACCTAGATCATTCAGAGGCATTTTGGAATCGTTTCCAGAGCATTTTACCTAATGCCAAGCAAGTACGCCGTGAACTCAAAACACACAAAACCGTTTTAACACCGGTATCAACAACCGAACTAGTGTAATCACAAGCATTTATAGGTTATACTATCTGCAATATGCCCGAAGAGCCCAAACCAACTCTAAGCCCGCAGGATGTAATTAATTTAGAACATGGTCAGCTGCGCGCACTCATTAACAGCATGGCTGACGGCGTTATTGCTACTGACCGCCTCGGCAAAATTATGTTTTATAACGGAGCAGCGCTGAATATACTCGATAGCAACAGCGGTATCGAGGGCCAATATATAGGTGATATTCTCAAAATTTTAGACGAACGCGAGCAGCCTATCGATGGCACACGACTAGTCACCACGTGCCAGGTCCAGACAGTATCACGTGACTTTCGTATGCGGTTATCTGACGATAGTATCATCAATATTTATGTAAGCATCGCACCCGTAAAACCAAGCTTTGGCTCGGAAGACCAAGAAGGTTTTGTACTACTCGTTCGCGATATCACGCACGAAAAAAGCCTCGAGGAAGAACGTGACGAATTTATAAGCGTTGTAAGTCACGAACTTCGCACGCCTATCACAATTGCAGAAGGTAACGTCAGTAATGCGCTGCTCTGCATTGATAAAAATAGTGACATTAATACAATTCGTAATGCGGTTAATCAAGCACGTGATCAAGTCTTGTTTTTGGCTAGTCTCATAAATGATCTGTCTACATTATCGCGGGCAGAAAACGGTGCACTTAATATGAGTTTTGCATCAATAAACGTGGCCCAGCTCATGAGTGCCCTAGGTGAAAACTATCGCCCAAGCGCCGAAAAGAAAAATCTACAAATCATCATAGAGATCGACCCACATCTGGAATTACTTTTTTCTAGCGTGTTATACGTCCGTGAAATTTTGCAAAATTTTATCACCAATTCAATCAAATATACAGAAACAGGCACTATAACAATTAGTGCAAAACCAGCGCCAGGTGGGGTGGTTTTTGCCGTTACAGATACTGGTATTGGTATGAGTAAAAATGATCAAGAACAAATTTTTAACAAGTTTTTCCGTTCAGAAGATTACCGCACCCGCAAAAGTTCAGGCACTGGTCTTGGCCTGTATGTAACCCGAAAATTATCCAAAATTATTGGTGCTGAAATATCGGTAGAAAGTACAATTGATGTAGGCTCTACCTTTACCATCTTTATACCTTCGCGCGAACCATCAAAGCTTGACCCCGCTAACTTAAACCAACAAAATCCTGCGACAAACTAAGCCTTAGGCAAGCGCGGAATCACATGCATAACAGGTATACATATGTTGCGTTCTTTCCACTCTACCAGCGAAAACTCATATTTATACATAGATAATTGCACAAGCCACAGCTCACACAAAATAGCGATAGGCAACTGCATAATCATGGCAAGAGAACTACGCCCAGACCAGGCATTCACAACGCGTATGTGTACCGCAAACAGTAGTGCACAGGCAACAAAAGCCAATGGCCAGAGGTAGCCAATGGACGTAAAAAATCCATAGACAACCATAAAAAACGGCAAAACCAGCGTTATAATTTCAGCTAGACTAACGATATAGACTGCTTCAAGCCGCTTGTGTAACTGTGGGTAGCGCAGACGTACAGCTGCTTCCCACAGAGCTGGAGTATTTTTGACCGACTGAACAACCAACGATCCACTTGACCGCACAAAGCCATAGGCACCCTCTTTAGTAAGTTCGCGTGCAAAGTAACTTTCTGGTACGACAGTATTTTTGACTGCTTTAAATCCCCCAAGATGCACTAACGCTTCACGTTTAATAACCCACGCCGTACTTAGTGCCGGAGGACGCCGGAATAACCGACGCGGCAAGACAAGTTCCCACCAATACCGCATCGGCTGAACCAGCCCACTCAGTTTTTGCCCCTGCAAGCCTGTGGGCAAAATAGAAATCATCGATACTCGTTGCTGGTGAAACGTTTCAACTAATGTGCGAATTGTCTGCGGACTAACACGCACATCAACACCGCAAAATAGCAACAAATCACTACTTGCCGTTTCGCCTAAGGTTTTGTATGCCTGATTTTTGGCAAGCCAGCCCTTTTTTACCGGATCACCATGGATAAAACGCACGCCCTTATTGGCAAAGCCTTTGATGATGTCAGATGTTTGTTGGTGCGAGCAATCGTCTAACACTAAAATTTCAAGCTTTGCGTAGTCACTTGCGAGTAATGACTCTAAACAAGCGGACAAATCATCTGTTTCGTTGCGGGCGGGGATGCAGACGCTAACGGATGGAATATCTGCTTGCGCCAGTTGGTTATTTTGTTGACCTATTTTTGCACTGGCCAAGTTTTTATGAACAGCTAAGTACAGTACGATTGCCATCGCGCACGAAAGTGTCAACAATATACCAAGCCACACATGTGTCTCGATGTTCGCCTGTACACTGGCATACAAAACTACCGCTAATACTACATATATGCACACAAGCACAAGTGATGTTCGTCTAGTCACATGATAACTTCGTTGCTCCTCCATACGCCCCTGCAGTACTCGCATAGCGTTTATGATGCGATAAACCGTTACCATCCATAATAATAAGGCAGGTACGCTGAAGTAGTACGCCAACAATACAGACGAACTAAATGATACGAAGAAAATAATACATATATATAGTAACTGCCGTGTAAATTGTTGACGTATAAAATAAGCTAATATTTCAAGCAAGATACTGATTATTCCCACAATTAATGCGCTTAAAAGAAGTGTATCGAGCATATGTTTTTATACTAGCATTAAGTATGCTTATGTGGCCATATAAACCGTGCGTACAAGATGTATACTTGACAAATAGTATATACTGTGCTATAATTAAATTATATACTCTTGTTAAATTATATTGACAGTATTAACAGAAACACGTATATTGACATCTAACGGCTTACTCTAGTAGTAAGCTTTTTTAATGCACAGACAACTCACAAAGTTGTTGACAGGGGGAAACAGGTGGTCAAAGAGCAAAAAGCCAAACAGCCAAGAATCCGAAAGCCAGAAACGGTTCGTGAGCGTACTGCGAAATCAGTAGCCAAAGCAGAGTCGCGAGCAGCCAAGCACCCTAAAAAACGGGTACGAAAAGCCGCATCTGTAGTTGCGAAGCCATTTAAAAAGCCCGTACGGTTTATAACTTCACCGCTGCGAACACGACCAGCTAGGGCAATTGGCCGATTTTTTAGCAAAATATTTGTTCCTACCTATTTCCGCAATTCTTTTAAAGAAGTCAAGCTTGTCACCTGGCCAACACGCCGCGAAACTTGGAGACTAGCTTTTGCAGTACTGGCTTTTGCAGTTGTTTTTGGGCTTGCAGCAGCCGGCACCGATATAGTTTTGGATAAAATAATTAGACGCATAGTTTTTAGAGCTTAGGAGAGCAGACGTGAGTAAACGATACGACACAACAAAACAATGGTATGCCATTCATACCTATTCAGGTTACGAAGAAAAAGTAGCCGAATCTATCCGCCAGCGAGCAGAATCTCTTGATATGAAAGATAAGATTCATCAGGTACTGGTACCAAAAGAAAAAATGATTGAAATCAAAAACGGCAAACGCAAAGTTGTCGAAAAGCGTATTTTCCAGGGTTATGTCTTGGTACAAATGAAACTATCCGAAGACGCATGGTATATTGTGCGCAACACACCGTCTGTCACTGGATTTGTAGGTACTGGAATCGAACCAACACCTGTAGAAGGCGAAGAAATCGAAAAAATCATGAAGCGCATGGGCCGCGACGAACCAAAGCACAAGATCGATTACAATATTGGCGATATCGTTAATATTATCGACGGGCCTTTTAAAGGTTACGAAGGTGCTGTCAGCGAAATCGATGCACAAAAAGGCAAGCTTAAAGTACTTGTCAGTATGTTCGGCCGCGAAACTCCTGTTGAGCTTGATAGTTTGCAGGTCAAAAAAACGTAATAAGTGGGGAGGCACATAATGTCAGCAGAAAGCTACCCGCACGTTTCAAGTGATAGCGAGCAACCAATTCATGATGCTGACGCTTGGGCAACCGAAATTTCTTTGAGTGCGGACAGTGTAATTGAATCATTGAGGGAATTTGCGAGACATACCGGTGATCTTGTTGAAACATCCACACAATTCGGAACAGGAGAAGTCGTCAGAAGCAGTCTGCACAGCGCACTTCGAAGTATAAAACAGGCAGTAGTTGATCTCGAGACAGAAATGATTCGTAAAGCTGCCAAGCATAGCGAATTGGATTTTCATCGTATAAAATACTCACAGCATGACCCTGGACAACAGGGTTAAATATTGTTATAATCTAATTTAGTTACGAAAAAGCAGCTTCGTTAGTGAAGCAGTACATATATAGCATCTCACTTTTTGCCAGACTCGCTTCTAGTCACTTGGTAACTAAAGATGCAAAATGAACAATCTCTTGAAAGGATTACGACAATGGCAGTCACAAAAAAGATACGTGCAAATCTGAAAATGAAAATTAAAGGCGGCCAAGCATCGGCAGCGCCACCAGTTGGTAGCACCCTTGGGCAATACGGTGTAAACATGATGGACTTTATTGGACCGTTCAACGACGCAACCAAGGATAAAATGGGTCAAGACTTAACAGTACATATTACGATTTATGACGACAAATCTATGACGTGGCGCTTTGTTGGTACACCGACCGATGATTTAATTCGCAAAAGTTTAGGAATCCAAAAGGGTTCTGGTGTTCCTAACAAAGAAAAAATCAGCAAAAAGCTAACTCAAGCCCAGCTGACAGAAATCGCAACCACTAAGATGATAGACATGAATGCCGATGATATCGAATCGGTTAAAAAAATGGTTGCCGGTACTGCTCGCAGTATGGGTGTAGAGATCGAATAATTTAATTAGCACCGTTTTTTTTTGTTTACAGAAATACAAAACACTTTTAAACTACACGTGTGAACGGCGAACAAACTGCAGAAAAAAAGCTACCAATTGCTACTGATGGGCAAGATATAATTGTACCCACGGCAGAAAGTGATGTTAGCGCTGCGACCAGTTATGTCTATGACCAAAATTACGCCAACCAAGAACTTCAACAAAGAGCTCCAAGGGACGGCGAAATAACATCTGAACTGCACAAAAAATGGCAACTTGAGAGACGAACAGGTACAGAGAGCCAAGACACAATAGATGCTCTAAAAACATGTGCCGCTGCCGGTAGTATTGTAGCTGGTCGTTTGCTCCACCTAGCCCATATTGAATGGGACGAGGTTGTTGATGGTGAAACGTTTGTGTATGACGTGCCAAAGCCAGTTCAAACTGGTTATTGCACGCCTCATACTACTGGTGAACAAGGTATTACATTGAGTCCAAACATGCAAGAGATGCTGAAAAAGCAAAATCTTGAAGTTATTGCCCATGATTTAACGCAGTTGAATCCACGGTTTATTGCCGATGCCGAGTGGCCACATGTCGATGAATCATAGTTTTATTCTAAATAATATGATATAATCAGCTTATATTAAATGTGTGGGAGGCCACAAAAAGCCGCTACTACCACGAAAGGAACAATTTTAAATGGCAGACAAAGTAAAGAAAGTTTCAAAAACAACAAAAACTAAAGAAACAAAGAAAGAAATTTCACCTGAAACTAATCCAGTTGAGATTCAGGCTACTGACATTAGTACTAGCGATACTACAACCAACACCAAACTAGCCAAAGCTGGTAAGCGTAGTGCAAAATCCGTGAAAGAAGTAGAAGAAAAAGAAGCTAAAGAAGAGCGAAAAGCACTTAATGCTGATACCGAAGCAGTAAAAACAGCTGTTAAAGCCCCAACTCGTACCCGCCTAGAACGTGCAGGCAAAAAGCTTAAGGAAGCTGCAAAGCTAGTCGAAAAAGACAAAGCTTACAGCTTGAGCGAAGCTATTGAACTGGCAACCAAAACCAGCACAACCACATTCGATGCAACTGTTGAGCTACACATAAACCTCAACGTTGACCCGCGCCAAGCCGATCAAAACGTTCGCGACAACTTAGTGTTGCCAAACGGAACCGGTAAATCAGTGCGTGTTGCCGTACTTGCAGATGACGACGATGCCGCCAGCGCCAAAAAAGCTGGTGCCGATATTGTTGGTAACGACCAATTACTAAAAGATATCGAAAAAGGTATTATTAATTTTGATATCCTGGTCGCAACCCCAGCAATGATGGCAAAACTTGGCAAGTACGCCCGCGTACTCGGACCAAAAGGTTTGATGCCAAACCCTAAGAGTGGCACCGTCACGACAGATGTTGCCAAAGCCGTCACAGCATCAAAAGCTGGCCGTGTCGAATACCGCGTCGACTCAACGGGAATTGTACATCTTGGTGTTGGCAAAGTTTCATTTGGCCCAGCCAAACTGCTCGAAAACACTCAAGCGGTTTTTGCATCTATTAAATCTGCAAAACCAAGCTCAATTAAAGGCAATTATGTCAAGAATATTACTGTCTCAACTTCTATGGGACCTGGAATAAAAGTAGCCGTAAACGAACTCTAAGACAAAGATTAACAACAAAAAAACTCCTGCATCATCGTAGGAGTTTTTTGTATTCGCGAAAACTACAACATGTTTATGCTTGTATAGCTATTCTATGGTCTGTACACTACGTACAAGTAGATGGAAAGGGCAACGCGTTGGGGGTATTTAGTAACACACAGATTCTTCGTGCAATAGAGGAAAAACACATACTTTGTAGTCCCTTTGATGCCAAACACGTCAGCCAGGCTAGTCTAGATGTGACGTTAGGGTATTACTTTTACCGCGTTGAACGTACCAATGAACGCACGATTTATAACCCATTCGACCGTGAAGATGTAGAACGTTATTTTGATGGGCCATACCAAGCCATGCCGCATAAAGACTGGTGCAAGTTGAACGGCGTTACAATTCAAAACAATATACCAGACAACCACCCCGTTATTGCAATCAAACCAGGCGAGCGCATCTTGGCCCATACTCACGAATTTTTTGGTATAAAACCGCCGGGCGCGGCTGAAGTTAAAAGTCGCTCGTCGTGGGGCCGTAACGGTGTAGCTGTGTGTTTTGACGCCGGTTGGATTGACCCAGGCTACGTAAACCGCTTAACTCTCGAAATTTATAACTTAAATCAGCGCGAAACAATTCTGTTGCCAGTTGGTGAACGCATTGCACAAGTCATATTCCATGAAACCGGTGAAGTTGAGGGCAATTATGGGCAAGGACGCGATGGTGGCTTTAGCGGCAAATACCAATCCGGTACCAACTTTAAAACAATTATTGCCACCTGGGATCCATCGCAAATGTTACCTCGAGCCTATAAAGACCAGCGCACCTTGCCAACAAAAATTGAAGGACTTAGTTATGAATAAAGGCCGCTACATAGTATTAGAGGGCCCGCAGGGAACAGGCAAAACCACCCAGATCGAAGTATTAGCAGAGCGCCTACGTGACCAAGGCTACCCTGTTAGGCTGTTCCGCGAGCCCGATAGCCAAAGTGACTTAACGGCTCGTACTCTGCGCATGCTAACACAAGATCCGCGCTACCCTATGAACACACGCACAGAAACCCTACTGTACAACGCCGCTCGCAGCCAATCACTACAGGTTATTAAAAATGCGCGAGATAACGGTGTGATCTGTTTGTGTGACAGAAATTATCTCAGCACGCTTGCCATTCAATATTATGGTCGGGGAGATATCCAAGATTATCAGACAATTACGAATATCATTGATTTTGCCGTAGCAGACATGGAACCCGATATCACAATTGTGCTAGACGCACCCGTTAATGTATTACGCGACCGCGCCCAGAAGCGTGGAGCCGGTGAGCGCTTTGATAATTTAGATAGTGCATTTCTAGAACGTGTCAGAGCGGGGTATTTGTGGGAAGCTAAACAGCGCAATTATCCGGTTGTGTTTTCGAACAATGAGCCAGAAAAAGTCACCGAAGATATTTGGCAAGTCTTGCACGGCAACCTACAAAACAATAAAGCCGCACTCGAAACGGTGCCGCCTATCGGTATCCAGGCAAAACCAGCCACACCCATCCAAGACGTTATTGAAGAAAAAAAGAAAGTCATAGAAGCACCTTTAAACTCACATGAAAAAACACACTATGTGCACAAAGACAAAAATGGCCAGTTTATTTTGACGGAAGAAGGCAAGAGTTTTCTAGAAAATGTTGTCACCAATACAGACAATGACGTCTATGCCTTTACCGATACTTTGAGCCCCACGACAATCGCTGCAGCTATGGCGCGCTTGAGCCGCCGTGGAGACGATATGCGTATCACAATATTAGACGAATTTGCTGAAAATCTCGGCAAGGATGAAAAGCTGCTACAACGCGTCATAACAGCTTACGGCGATGACTCTGTCCAACAATTGGTTGGTCAGCATGTTGTTGTTGAGAACGCCAGTAATTTGCTGACTAAAAAACTCGAGTGGGGACGCATGGCTTCATATCTCGAACAATCGACACGCTATATCTATTTTGATCAAAAAGACAAACACGGTCGTTACCGCTACTATACGCCTACTAATCTAAACAAAAAACTATTCATATCATACCAAAAAACAATGGACCAGATTTTTGATACATACTCTTCAATGGTACGAAAACTAACAGATTACGTTCGCGAAACCAGCAATGTCCCCGAAAGTGAACGCGATGGTGCATTCATAAGTGCCGTACGAGCCCAGGCCTGCGATGCCGTAAGAGTAGTCTTGCCTGTAGCCGTCAGATCTACTGTTGGTATTTTTGCATCTGGTCAAGCCATGGAAAGCTTAATTATGCATCTCATGAGCGACGAGCTACCAGAAGCAAGAGCATCCGGTGACGCTCTGCTACGCGAAGCCCGCAAGACAATGCCCACATTCCTAGAACGCGCCGATAAACCTGAACGCGGTGGGGCGCTTGTTGCCTACAGAGCCAACACTTATAAATCTATGAAAGATTTCGCTCACAAAAACTTGCCACAAAATCTAGGAAAACTTGATGATGACGTTAGCTTAGTAGACTACTGGCCACGCAACGAACTTGATTTGTTGCCACACATGCTCTACGAACACAGCACAATGAGTCTTGCCGATATCAAAAAACAGACCCAGAAGTGGTCATATGATCAAAAGCTAGAAGCATATGCAACCTACACCGGCGAGCGTCTTAACCGCCGTCACCGACCAGGCCGAGCTATTGAAGTCGCCCATTACTCGTTTGATGTATTGTGTGATTATGGGATATTTCGTGATCTACAACGCCACCGAATGGTAGACGCACTTGAATGGCAGCATCTCACACCACGTTATGGTTTTGATATGCCAGAACTTGTCGAAAAAGCTGGTCTTGCAGATGATTTTGAATCTTGTTTTGATGCATCCGCGACACTCTACAGCCAGCTACAAGCAGAAGGCTACGAACTAGAAGCACAGTATGCAACTTTGCTTGGTCACCGCATGCGCTGGAAAATAACCTATAACGCACGCGAAGCCTTTCATATCCACGAACTACGAACAACACCACAAGGACACCCAGGTTACCGCAAGCTCGTCGGTGCAATGCACGATAAAGTGGCCGAAGTTCATCCTATGCTTGCCGCAGCAATGAAATTTGTCAACAAAGGCGAGGACGAAGAGCTAACTCGCCTCGCCGCAGAACGCTATACACAGTTTAAACTAGAGAATATAAAGTAAGTTACATATCCCGCGTATAGAGAACAGCATCGATAACCAAATTGTCTCCTTGATCGAAACGAAACTTAAGTGCTCTACCCGAACCAACCAATGAAGCAAGCTGTGTCAAAACAGTATTGCTAGGTGAAACATGTAACTCATTGATTCGCTCCTGTGGTACAACCGCTACTGTTACCGATGCGAGGTCTAACAGCTCACCGCCAAGGCGTGCAAGTGTCCCCGCATCAACATAGTCGGGTAATAGTTCAAGTTCGGAGCGTGGGTTTTCATCAATCTGTGTCATCTGTTTTTGTTCTTTCACATATTCTGTTACTGTATTGATTCTATGAAGCGTGGGGCGCATAAAAAACCGACTACTTGTGCGGAAGTCGGTCTCTTGTTTTCGTTTTATGGTAAATTATTTACGAAACCGGTTCAGCACACGCGAGCTCTAAGCGCACGATACAATACATGCCCTTATTCGCCGTCGTGTATGGGTGTGATTTAGTAAAATTCATAACGTAGTGACTTTACATGTTTATGTAGCTAGTGTCAAGCAATAGTTTGACAAGCATCTTGGTACTAAGTATGATTGGCTTATGGTTTCAAGTCAGTTACGCAACAAGGCAGTCAATCTACTCGTTATTATGAACGTAGGTCTTGTTGTGCGCGGTGAAGCCAAAGAATAATTACCAACAAGACCAATAACCAACACAAACGGCTTCACCTCGAGCCGTTTTTTTAATGAAAAAGGAATTAGTATGACCGAATTTAGATCTCCGTTTTTAGGGGCAGAACATTACGAACACCGCGTACAAGTACAAAAACCACCTACTTCAAGTAGTGAGTTACCTATATTTCCATTAGAAGAATTCGATATCGTTAAAGAGGCAATCATGAGATCACCGGATGGTCTAACTGATGATCAAAGACGAGAAGAACATGCACAGACTCTTGGTGGTCTAGCTTTTGGTACGGAGAGATAGCCATATCTATTTACAGATGAACCTGAATACAGTATAATTAAAAGGATTACCAAAGACAGTGGCGATTCTTCTAAGCAAAGAATTTAAGAATGCTACCGAGGCAATTTACAGCATTTAGTTTAAAACTAAGTAAGTAAATCACTTGAGAAGTCCCTGGTTGATCCCAGGGACCTTTTTATTCTTGTAATCAGCGCATTATTCTGGTCGATGTTATGCGCATGGTCGATGTTCATGAGTAATGAACCGCCCGACCTCAACTAGATTTCTATAAAGGAGAAATCATGGCTCTTACAAAAAATAAGAAAAACGATGTCGTTGCAGAAGTGTCACAGCTTATTGGCGACTCAAAACTAACTGTTGTTGCAAAGTACCAAGGTACGACAGTCAAGGCAATTCAAGCTCTTCGTAAAGAAGGCAAGACAAACGGCACAAAAGTTGTCGTTGTCAAAAACCGCTTGGTTATTAAAGCAATAGAAAGTAATGAAACCCTAAAAGGTGTCGATGTTTCGGCGCTAACCGGTCAATTACTATACGCTTTTAACGATAAGGACGAAGTTGCCCCTGCTCAAATACTTGATCGTTTTGCCAAAAACAATCCAAGTATTCAGTTTGTAGGCGCAATTACGGCTGATGGTCAATTTATGAGCGCCGATAACGTCAAGGCTCTGGCAACACTGCCAAGCAAGAACGAATTAATCGCTCAAGTTGTTGCAGCTCTATTATCACCTGTACACGACGTCACCAACGCATTATCGGGCAACCTACATGCGCTACTTGACGGTGTCGGCGACAAAGCAACAGCATAAGTACGAAATACGACACATTCTGTCAAAGATAGATAGCAAGATAATTAATCTCTAAAGGAGACATAACATGGCTGACGTAAAGAAATTAGCTGAAGAACTAACAAAACTAACAGTGCTAGAAGTAAATGAACTCAAAACAATCTTAAAAGACGAATACGGTATCGAGCCAGCTGCTGCTGCAGTTGCTGTTGCCGGCCCCGCTGCTGAAGCTGCACCTGCTGAAGAAGCCAAGAGCGAATACGATGTTGTTCTAAAAGATGCAGGCGCACAAAAAGTTGCTGTTATCAAAGCCGTAAAAGACATCACTGGTCTTGGCCTTGGTGAAGCAAAAGCTATTGTTGATAGCGCACCAAAGAACGTACTTGAAGCTGCTAAGAAAGATGATGCCGAAGCTGCCAAGAAAACTCTTGAAGCCGCTGGCGCTACAGTAGAATTAGTCTAGTAGTTATTACTACTCTTCAAAAAGCGGGGATTAGTCTCCGCTTTTTGATTAGACTACTCAATAACCATTTATGAATTCCTGATTTTGAAGTAATGTACTAGTTTATCCACAGAAATAATAAGAAACTTTGACTCTTTACGGGCTATGTGCTAGGGTGATGGTAAGTGAGAGAGTCAAAACAGAAGTATTTGGAGAAATAAAGAAAAAACATGGCAGATTTACCAGAAAAACAAGTAAAACGACTCAAAGCCCTCATCCAAGAGGCTGAAACTAATTTGGCGGCAGCTAAAGAATTATTAACCAGCCTTGTTGGTGATGATGACATCGTAGCCTCACAAAATACCGACGAACAAGTGGGTAAAATCATCGAAGGCGTTTTTGATGGTCAAAACATGGTAGGCTCAGATACCAAAACGTACCCCGTACCAGCCAACTACGCCAGCAAGTCCAAGCTTGTACAGGGCGATATATTGAAGTTAACAATCGCTGAAGACGGCGCCTTTTTGTATAAACAAATAGGGCCAATACCGCGCAAACAAGTCGTGGGAACACTTGTACAAAAGGATGGCCACTATATTGTCAGCTTTGAAGGCAAAGATTACCGAGTCTTGCTTGCGTCCGTAACATACTTCAAAGCTAAGCCGGGTGACCAAGTCAGTGTCAATATACCAGAAGACGGTGTTGCCGAATGGGCAGCGCTCGAAGCGGCTTTATAAACATCTTTTCCCCGTGTTATCAACAACAGGGGTAGCATTAGTGTGCGCTAGCTCGTATACTTACGTAGTATGGGGAGTTTAACGTGAGTGTTGCATTATACCGGAAATACCGGTCAAAAAACTTATCTGAAGTAGTTGGGCAAGAACACATAACCCGCACTCTAGAAAACGCCATAAAAACCGGCAAAATAAGCCACGCATACCTGTTTACTGGCCCGCGTGGTGTAGGTAAAACGTCTGTTGCTCGTATATTGGCACACGACATAAACCAACTTGCCTATACGGATGAGTCAATCCATCTAGATATAATTGAAATTGATGCAGCCAGTAATCGGCGAATTGATGAGATTCGTGATTTACGCGAAAAGGTACACATTGCACCAACCAGTGCAAAATACAAAATCTACATCATAGACGAAGTACACATGCTCACAAAAGAAGCTTTTAATGCACTATTAAAAACCCTTGAAGAACCACCGGCACATGTTATTTTTATACTTGCAACAACCGAAATACAAAAACTGCCAGACACGATTGTCAGCCGTACTCAACGCTTTACCTTTAAATCGATTAACGAAGATGTAGCGGTTGAACATTTAAGAACAATTGCTTTACACGAAGGAATGCACGTAGAAGATGACGCCCTAAAATTACTTGTAACCCACAGCGGTGGTAGCTTCCGTGACAGTATTAACTTGCTAGATCAAGTTGGTAATAGCCATAATAAAATCACTAAAGCTGACGCTGAAAAGCTTATTGGCATTGCTTCTAGCGAGCATATTTCGCAGTTACTCGAAACACTAGACAATGGCACGGCGGCTGATATTTTACGTCATATTGATGTACTTATAGAAGACGGTATTAGCCCCTCACAAACTGCTAAACAATTAGCCAGCCTAATACGCTCACGTATTGTTTCGGGTAATAACAACCAAAAATATTTAGAACTATTAGCGGATTTACTCAAAGTACAGCCAAGTCCCGAGCCAGAAGCTCAACTTGAGATAGCGCTTTTAAAAGCACAAGTACCCGGACAAGTTAATACTACTGACGTTCAAAAAGAACTAGTAGTTGAAACGCCAAAAACAGTTGAAATGACAAGTGAACTAGTAGGTGAAACACAAAAATCGTATAAAGCTTTGAGTGAACTAAAAATTAAAAAAACGAATAACAACACAAGCGTAGCAACGTGGTGGACCGACGTATTACAAACGATTAAATCGCGTAACAATACCCTGTACGGGGTGCTCCGAATGGCAGAACCAGAGATAACCGCCGATACACTGAACTTACGTTTTGGATTTAGCTTTCATAAAAAGAAAGTTGATGACACGACAACCCAAGTTATAATTCATGACGCCATTAAAAATGTTACTGGCATTAGCTATAAAATATCAACAGAACATGATGCGACATTGCCAAAAAAGCCAATAACTACAAAAAAAGCAGATGTAATCACCAAACCAGACCGGATTGATAATGAAGATATGGCTTCGATTACACATATTTTTGGCGGGGGAGAGGTGCTAGAAAGCTAATGGACCCACAAACTCAAAAAGGCTTCGTGCCACCCCAGAATATTGAAGCCGAAGCGTCACTGCTTGGCGCTATTCTTATTGATTCTGATGCGATCGTAAAGGTAGCCGACATTGTAAGGGCAGACGATTTTTACGACGAACGGCACGCTCGGATCTATGAAGCTACAATGCAGTTATACGAAAAACACAGTCCAATAGATGTGTTGACTTTGTCCGATCAACTACGAAGTACGGGAATGATCGATATTGTTGGTGGGGCAGGCTATTTAAGTGAACTTACCAACTTTGTACCAACAGCCGCCCATGCTGATCGATACGCCGAAATTATTGCCCAAAAAGCCATGCGCCGACGCTTGATAAAAGCGAGCCAATCTATTGCTGATCTCGGTTATGATGAAGCCCAAAGTTTACAAGAATTAATCGAAAATGCCGAAACATCTCTGTTTAATGTATCTCAACAACATATCAAGCAAGATATTTCGAGTATAGAACTCATCTTAAGTTCGAGCTTTGACAGATTAGACGATTTACATAAAGATAAAGGCAAACTACGCGGAGTACCAACGGGCTATAAAGATCTCGATAATGTTTTGGCTGGTTTACAGCCATCTGATTTAGTTATATTAGCTGCACGTCCGTCAATGGGTAAAACAGCCTTTGCACTAAACCTTGCTCATAACGTTGCCATAAAAGCGAACATGCCCGTTCTCATATTTAGCCTAGAAATGAGTAAAGAACAGTTAGTGGACCGTATGTTGGCCGCTGAAGCTGGTGTCAATGCCTGGAATTTGCGTACCGGCAACCTGAGCGATGACGATTTTGAAAAAATTGGACACGCAATGGGTACCCTTTCTGAAGCACAGATACTGATTGATGATAGCCCTGGTATTACAGTTAGCGATATGCGCACCAAAGCTCGCCGAGAATCTCACCGTCGACCGCTAGGGTTAATCATCGTAGATTACTTACAGCTCATGAGTGGTGGCTCGCGTTTTGGCGGCGAAAGTAACCGTGTTCAAGAAATTTCAGAAATCTCTCGTGGCCTCAAAGGCATTGCCCGTGAACTTAATGTTCCCGTGTTAGCACTCAGTCAGTTAAGTCGTTCCGTGGAGAGTCGTAGCCCTCAGATTCCCCAACTTGCAGACTTACGCGAATCAGGATCTATCGAGCAAGACGCCGATGTTGTGGCATTTATATACAGAGAGGAATACTATAACCCTGAAACCGAAAATAAAAATATCGCAAGTATTTTAATCAAAAAACATCGTAACGGCCCCACCGACAACGTTGATCTTTATTTTGACCGCGAGAAACAACGTTTTCGAAGCCTTGACTCAAAAAGAAACCAACCATTTAACTCCTAAGTTTAGTGTTATACTGGTGTAGAAGATGAGAAAAGCCTGGAATATAATACTGGCCATGTGGCGACCACTTTTATGTGGTTTAGCAGCATTCGGAATAGTCTTATCATTGTTTGTTTTTAGACTTAATACACTAACGCCAGGTCTCAGTCAAGTAGAAATCACAACCTACAATGAAACGCGTGGTTTCCAGCAAATTGTCACCAATAGCGTAAATGCACCCTATAAATCAGCTGTTTTTGTAGCAACTAAAGTCGCAAACAACACCTTTGGTTTACGTTTAGTCGGTGCGCTCATAGGTATATTATCTGTAGGTATTTTTTATTTTTTGGCATTAAAATTCTTTAGTCAAACTGTTTCGCTCATAACAACATCACTGTTTGCATCGTCGAGCCTGTTACTTGGTGTAGGTCGTCTCGCAACACCGACGGTTATGCTCTTGACCATACTCGCGCTATTCACCGCCGGATATTTTGTTAGATTTAGTAAACGCCAAGATATTGCTTGGATATGTTTACTCATAATAGCTGGCCTAGGGTTATACGTGCCGTCTTTTATTATAATTATTTTATGTGCAGCAATCTTCGAGTTAGTGCGTGGCAGAAAAACGTTTGAAAATTTATCATCTAATACAATAGTAGTGTGTTCTATTGTGATAAGTCTCTTACTGGCACCGCTTGTCGTAAATGTAATACAAGAGCCATATCTTTGGCGTGACTATGTAGGCATACCAAATAATATAGCTAGTCCACTTATTATGCTCAAAGATACAGCAAATGCTTTTTTGAGCATATTCATTATGTCACCCGAAAATCCAGTTTATTGGCTTGGACGACAACCAATTTTAGATATATGTAGTGCTGCACTTTTATTGTTTGGTGGCTATCATATTGTTAAACATAAAAAACTCGATAGGTTCTGGCTATTACTTGGCTCATTATTAGTTATCATTATCTGGGCAGGCGTGTCATCGAACCAACTATTTATTATCACCGCACTACCAATTTTGTATTTGATTATGGGTTTTGGCTTAACAGAATTAATTACACGCTGGTATGCTGTTTTTCCGCGTAATCCAATTGCACGTTCAGTTGGTTTAAGCCTAGTTTTAATTGCTGTTATATTAACTATTAATTTTCATATCCAGCGCTATTTTGTCGCTTGGCCTAATAATAGCTCTACAAAACAAACTTTTAGCGAAAAATTACCATCTACACTCCTAAAAACAGATTGAATTTGATACAATAATAGGTACAAATGAGGAGATATAATGAGTAAATTTGACCAAGCAAAAATGTTAATGAAAGTAAAAAAGTTACAAAAAGAGCTACAAAAAGAAATTATTACCGTAGAAGCAGGTGACGGCGCAGTACAGGTTGAGATTAATGGTGAACAAAAAATCAAAAAAATTCGTATCGATCCAGAACAAATAGACTTAGACGATATTGCAGTATTAGAGAGAAATGTAGAAGAAGCCGTTAAAGAAGCCATAAAAGCGAGCCAGAAACTGGCTGCTGATAAGATGCAACCAATGATGGGTATGCTCGGTGGCCTTGGTCTCTAGCTACGATGTCTGTACTTCCTAAGGCACTCCAAGATGTTATTGATGCGCTTGCAGTATTGCCCGGGGTGGGGACACGCACTGCCGAACGTTATGCGTACTATCTTTTTCGTGCTGACCCAAATAAAACAACTAAAATATCAGAGTCTCTGTCTACGCTACATTCCAAGATTGCGTTATGCCACAAGACTTTTGCTCTTGTTGAGGCTGGACAGAAACTATCACCTTTATATACCGACCCATCAAGGGACAAAAAAATTATTGCAGTAGTCGCAGAACCATTTGATGTACTTGCGCTTGAAAAAACGAATCAATTTAAGGGTACGTACCACGTTCTTGGCGGGTTGGTTTCTCCTATTGACGGCATAGAACCAGAGGATTTAACTATCCAGGCACTTATGAAAAGAATTGATGATGATGATGTAGAGGAAGTTATACTTGCAACTAATGCCAGTGTCGAGGGTGAAAGTACTGCTTTATATATTCAGCAACAGGCAAGTGAAAAAGCCGTTAAAGTCACTCGTCTTGCCCGTGGCCTACCAATTGGTGTCGATCTAGAATATGCCGATCAAATCACCCTCGGGCGCGCACTAGAGGGTCGGCAAGTTTTTTAGTTTAGTCCTTCTGATAATAATCAAGTAAAATACGTATATGTCAGACATCGAACACATAAAATCACTCGTAGACACAGCTCATAAAATACTCATTATTCAGGCCGACAATCCTGACGCTGATAGTTTGGCGAGTTCGCTTGCTCTCGAGCAAATATTACATGATCTTGGTAAAGATCCTTTGCTATATTGTGCGGTTGATATGCCGGCGTACCTTAAGTATTTACCAGGATGGGATAGGGTTAACAACACAGTACCTCACGATATCGATATGAGTTTTATTGTCGACACCTCAACAATGACCTTGCTTGAACAACTTACAAAATCTGGTTCTATCAATTATGTATCATCAAAACCTGTCGTCGTGTTGGATCATCACGCCGAATCTACTTCTGACATAACTTTTGCAGCCGTTACGATAAACGATACAGGCAAAGTATCTACAGGCGAAGTTATATATGAAACTGCAACACAGCTTACATGGCCAGTTAGCATTACAGCTGCAGAGCACATTGCTACGTCGATTTTAGCCGACAGCTTAGGACTATCAACAGATAATACAACCGCACAAACATATCGGGTAATGGCCAGTCTTATAGAAGCCGGTGTTAATAGGCCAAAATTAGAAGAACTTCGTCGTTCATACAATAAAATGCCTTTATCAATAATGCGTTATAAAGGTGCGTTATTAGAACGAACAGAAATACACAATGATTCAATGGCTTTATTAATAATTCCACAGGACGAAATCAATGAATTTAGCCCTTTGTATAACCCCGCACCACTCATTCAACCAGACCATTTACAAACAGAGGGCGTGCGCATTAGTATTGTCTTAAAATCCTATAATTCAGGTAGAATTACGGGTGCTATACGCGCTAATCATGACACGCCAATTGCAAGTTTACTTGCAAAAGAATTTGGCGGTGGCGGACATGTTTATGCTGCCGGTTTCAAAATAGAAAATGCTGTTGCTGCAACAATACGATCGCAGGTTATTGAAAAAACACGTCAACTACTTGCAGACATAGGGTAAACATACACATGAAACTATTCAATACACTCACAAAAAAAGTTGAAAAACTAACACCTCAACAGGATAATCTTATACGTATTTATAGCTGCGGCCCAACAGTGTATGATCATGCACATATTGGTAATTTAAGTTCGTATATTTATGCCGACACACTGCGCAGAACTATACAATCAGCCGGCTATGCAACTAGTCACACCATGAACATAACAGATATTGACGACAAAACTATCAGTCGCAGTCTTGAGTCAAACCATTACAATGATCCACAAACCGCCCTACGACAATTCACCGAAACATATACTCAGTTATTCTTTGATGATATGGATGCTGTCGGCAATCACCTTAGTTCATTTTCTTTTGTGAAAGCGACAGATTACATAGACAACATGAAGCTAATGATAAAAAATCTCGTACAAAATAAAGTGGCCTATGTAGCAGAAGACGGCGTCTATTTTTCAATTAGCGCCTACCAAAAGAGAGGTAAAAAGTATGGCCAATTACTTCATCTCACCCAGTCAAATCTTTCAGAACAACGTATCAATAATGACGAATACGACAAAGAAACTACTCATGATTTTGCTCTTTGGAAAAAACGTAAAGATAATGAACCTTACTGGCAATTTCAAATTGAAAACACTCAGCTAGACGGCCGCCCAGGTTGGCACATTGAATGTTCTGCTATGAGCGAGGACTCACTTGGGTTACCATTTGATATACACACCGGTGGTATAGATTTAATTTTTCCACACCACGAAAACGAAATCGCCCAAAGTACGGCACTATCTACAAATGATATTATGGCAAAAGTGTTTTTCCATAATGAGCACGTACTTGTTGAGGGTAAAAAAATGAGTAAATCATTACAAAACTTTTATACCATTGCCGATATCCGCAGTCGCGATATAAATCCACTAGCTTTCCGAGTACTAACTTTACAATCCCACTACAGGTCACAAAGTAACTTTACATGGGAAAACCTGCAACTAGCACAAAGTTTATTGCTAGACATACAGGCATGGGCGGATCTGCGCTTTCAGGGTCTCGTATCACCCAAACTACAGAATGTCTGCCAGGAGTCAATCGCTCAGATCAAGGAATCACTTTTTCAAGACTTACACACACCAGGTGCTTTGTCGCACCTAGCTATGCTACTTAAAAAGACAGCTGATATTGGTGCTGATTCTGTTGCAATAAGCGAAGCACTTCCCGACATTGAATCTCTTTTGGGGTTAGGTCTATTAGAAAGACAAGATATTAATCATACCGAGCTGAGCCTATTGCATGATCGGGCACAGGCACGTGCTACCAATGACTGGTCTACGTCAGATGCCGTGCGTGAAGAATTAAAGCAACGAGGAATTCATATTCGAGACACCGAACAAGGTCAGATTTGGTCGCGACTTTAAAAAGTTAACAAAACGTTAAAAGTAATTATTGTGTAGTCAACTTGCGCGCGTCTGCAGGTGCAAGATATTGTTTCCGTTTTAAGTAATCTATTAGTAAAATACGTAGACATCCAGCTATAGGTATAGCAACCAAGCCACCCAAAATACCTCCTACACTCACGCCCACAACAACGGAAGCAAACACAAAGAGTGGGGACATATTTGTTGAATTAGATTGAATACGTGGCTGAACTGCATAGTTTTCTATCTGTTGGTACAAAATGTAATAACACAATATTATGAGTGCCGCCCAGGGAGATGTAAACAATGCTACGAATGTTACGATGACAGCGCCGATTGAATGCCCAACCATTGGTATCAATCCGCAGACAAAAACGACAACCATTAAAGCAACAGGATACCCCACTCCTAGAATGAACAGAGGTGGTGCGATAAGCAAGGCAGCAAAAGTTGCGAGTAATACCTGGCCATTCACATAACCCTTGATAACTTTATACATATCACCAACTAGCAACTCAGCATACTCTTCTTTTTCGGGGGGCAATAAGCGACGTGCAAATTTAATCCAATGCGGCCCCTCAATTAACATCATAAATGTCAACACAAGCACAGTTAAGACAGACACTATACTGCTACCGACACGGCCAAAAGTACCAACGGCGCTGCCCGTTAAACTGCCAGCTAAACCAGACACTTGTAGTGATAGTCTATCTACTTGAGCTTGCAAATTGTACTTTTTGACAAAAGATCCAAGAGTTGAACTTTGATCGCGTAAATCTTCGATTAGACTCGGTGCTGCATCGACAAATGTACTAGTTTGACGAACTAGCGGAGGCACAAAACTTACGATAAAAGCAATTAAAAAGCCAATCACGATAAGAAATGAAACTCCGGTTGCAAGCGTACGACTACCGCGTTTGCGGCCAGGCAAGTGCTGTGCTATCCAGTGAACTGGCGCATTGAGCGAAAGGCTTAGGAAAAAAGCCATAAATAATAGCGTTAATGCATGTGACGCTTTACTTAGAGCGGACACAAAAACTAAAAGGGCAATCACTAAAGCAACCACCCGTGCTACAGTTTGGTTAGAAATGGTTACTTCCATTGCTTCTTTGTTTCGTTGAAATAACTTCATAAGTTTATTATCCTTCAGCGTTTCCGCATATTCAATGTTTCATGATACATAGCGACCAGTTGCGGTCCGACGACTTCAATATCATACTGGCCAACTGTTTTTTGTTGCCATTCATGCATTTTATCTCTTAATATACTATCTTTTACAAACATACTGAGGTGCTCCACAAAATTTGCCTGATCATTTGGGTTAAATAGCAGATACGGCTGGGCTGCTAATATACTTTTATATCCTGGGTTATTGCCCCCAATCACGACTCGAGCACCAGCTGCCATCGCCTCAACCAGTACTATGCCAAAGCTTTCACCCCCCGTAGACGGAAATACAGCTATATCGGCCGACGACAGATAGTTTGGCTTGTCTTTTTCTGATACAAAACCGGTAAATATGACGTCACGGTTAACGGCAACCAGAGATTTTGCAGTTTCTTTAAGCGGACCCTTGCCGCATATAACGAGACGTGTTTGATCCGCAAGTTCATCCGATAAGCCATTATAGGCACGTATTAGCTCAATTATACCCTTGCGTTTTACGAGCCGTCCCAAAAAAAGTAGTGTTAATTTTTTAGAATTAAATTCTTTTAATCTTTTACCTGTCCGGAACGATTGCACATCAATAGGGTTCGGTAAATAGCTCGATTGAATACCGTACGCCTTGCGAGCAAAGTGTACCGCTGGCTCACTAACTGAGACTATTTTATCAAACCTACCCAAACTTCTACCCAAGATGACACGCAGTAACTGGTTTGAGTAGCCATGCAAACGCGAAGCTGGCAAAATGTGAAACGTACCAATTATAGCTGTACTGGGTGAAGCGTAGCGGATAACTTGCTTGGCCAAAAAGGGGCTATAGGGCAATTGCACATGTAAAACATCGAACTGTTCTTGTTCAAGTAATTTCCGTATTGTTCTGTGCCTCGAGGGCAGTGGTGTGCGAACGTTATTTTTGTTATATGTCACGTTGATAAAACGCCCCAAACTATGAACATGTGGAATATCCGTACGCTCCGTATTGGCAACAAGATAGTGTACTTCATGACCCTGTTTTGATAACCATCTACCAACAGTTAACACATGCTGTTGAACGCCATCGGGCTTGTCGAGTGTATCATCAAGTACTAATCCAATTTTCATATTTTCAACGACGCCTCTTTTGTACGGCAGATTCATAGACTTTTTCGTAACAATCAATAACCGGAATACTATCAAACTGCTGCACATAGTCATGTGCCCAATCAAGCCATATCTGTCTAAGGGCCTTATCGCGTAGGAATACCTCAAGCCTGCGGGCAAAATCAGCATCGTCTTTCGGGTTTACCAGCGACAGCAAGCCCCGATCTTTTAATACACATTGATAACCCGCATTATCACCAGCAACTGTCGGCGTACCGGCTGCCATTGCTTCAAGAAGCACAACACCAAAACTTTCACCATAGATAGCGGGCGAGCAAAAAACACCAGCAGACTTTAACAAACTTATTTTTTTGTCTTCGCTGACGACACCCATGAATGTAACACGTGGCACGTTCTGATCTGCTACCCAATCTTCCAACTTTTGACGTTCTTTGCCGTCGCCGGCTATAACCAAGCGTACCTTTTTATCGCGTTCAGCCAGTAACGCAAAAGCTTCGAGCAGATACTTTACACCTTTTCGCTTTTCTAAACGCCCAAGATACAAAATCATATTGTCATCACGTTTTGGTGACTTTGATTTTTTGTAGGTGTTTAGGTCTATATAATTTGGAATTAAATTAACTTTTTGACCCGACCATTCGCGCACAAACTTAGCTGCGCTTTCTGATACTGCCGTCATAGCCGCTAAATTGCGAAAAATTGAACGTGAATAGGGTATACGAAATAGCTCAACAGTACGAGCCATCAAATTTTCTGGCAAAGTTGCATGAAATGTTGCAATTATGGGGCACTCGGCTCGGGCGGCAATCTGGGCACCCAGTACCGGAACTTCCGGTTCGTGTACATGTATAACATCAAAATTTTCGGCTTCAAGCATTTCTTCTAAGCCGCTGGGCTCAAAACTCATGCCAACTTCTAGAGTCGTCTTAAGCGGCGTATTCCACTTAGCTGAACGACCAACAAAAATTGTTCGGGCTGGGGCCGGGCCATCATAATTTCGGGGTCGTGGCGTAATAATGCGCACGTCGTGACCTCGACGGGTTAATTCTTCGTCAAGTAAAGCTACGAGTTTTTGGACTGCCCCATGACGAAAGAAGTCATACGGGCATACGAGTCCGATTTTCATAGTTTCATCATAGCATACTTTTGTACCTATTATGGCTGGGATGCAAGTAGTCGGCGTATTTTTGCAGGAACAATCTTGGCAGATTCTTTTTTGCCGGCTATGACGTTAGGCATGTGATTTTTGACAGGGGCGGCTACATAAGTAAAGTCCGTGAATATAACACGCATATGCTGCTCAACAACAGCGTTATCAAAGTAATTATCCATATCAACGCCTATATGCCAAAGAGGCAAATCAATCTGTACTTCACAGTTATTAAAAGTCAAAAAACTATGACTTGTCGCCATGTAAGTACGTGCATCGTTGATTCGCCATAGGTGTACCTCGAACTCGGTCAAAATTTTAGCTTCTTCTGGTTCTAAATCTGCAAATTTATGCTTGGCATTATGGGTTTTACTATAAAAATTCTTTAGTACCAGAGGGTGTAGTGCTATGTTTCTAAAAAGAAAGGCCGTCGGTTTATAGGAAAAAAACTTTGTACTATATTTATAATTGCGGAAGCGCGTAGGGCTAAACTTAAAATCTTGATAGTGCGCAAAACCAACAACACTAATAAGTAGGTCAACTTTTTTTGCTAAGTCTGGGTACCGTTGTAGCATGCGTGTTACGATGATAAATCCATATGATATGCCCGCAATTGATATTCGTCGCCCTTTAAATCGCAGCTTCACAACTGATGCGAGGTAATCAGCCATGGTGTTCAAATCCGGCTTTTCACCAATTTTATAGAAGCTATCCATACCACCAAAACCGGGTAAGTCAGGCATGGTAACACCCGCGTAATCATTAAGGACTTCGGCAAGGCTATACATTCGCTCTAACGATGAATGGTGTCCATAGATCAATAGAACTTCACGTTTTTTGCCCTTTGGTGGCGGCATACGAAGTAAACGACCTTTGAGACCATTCATATTAAGCGGCACGAGGTATTCGACCGGTATGTGCGGGAATTTATCTTGCATTTAACTAATTCTACAAACTTTCTGCCTGTATTACTACAGCAAAGTACTTAGGTCTATAATATAATTATATCACAGATTGCAAGTATTGTCAATTATAGATACTTTTGTTGTGCTTATAGCGTGTGCTAGTCTTTGGATTATTCTGCTAGATGAATTGTTCCACAGGCTAAGCGTGGACCACCACTATGGCCAGAGCCAGATTGTCCGGGGCTGTAGGGATCTTGGTTAGCATGAACCATAATAGATGTACCTTCTGGTGCTGATCCTGAACCTAGTAACGATACTGGGCCATCGGATAATGTTACCCGCGTCGTAATAGCTTCTAAAACGCCGTGGCCGCTACTATCTACCACGATGCTTGGTAAATCACCGGCGTGATAGCCATGGTTGGCATCTGGGTCGGTGTTACCGCTGGGTCCTGGGTCAAAATGGCCACCAGCACACTTAAATCCATCGCAGTCGCAAGAGGCTTTTTCGTGAATATGTACTGCGTGTACTCCCTCTGTTAAGACAGCGGGGTTACCATTGAGCTCTAATCTTACGTGAACATATAGTGCGCCATTAAGATCATACTCAGTTAGAAGTAATGAACCCGTGACATCTGGCCCCTGAACATCTGCTTTTGCTTGTTTTGTTTGTTTTAAACCGTCTGCTTGTAGTGATAGAGTCATATAATGTTCCTGTTTATGTAAGCATTATAGCAGTCTATGCTCTAGCGTAACACTCTAGGGCGGGTTATAGTATGTGGAAGGGAAAATATGACACCAACACAAAGCGACTTTATAGAGACTGAGCACAAACTGCCAGCCAAGGCGGACATTATACGTGACGTAAACGTCATTATAGATACATTTTACGAAAATAGTCGTGCGAAAGCTGCTGCCCTGCACCCACGTTTTGAGGTACTTTTAGAGGTTATGCACAACCTCACAGCTGCTGGCGGCAAACGAATGCGTCCATATCTTGCAGTTTCGGTTTACACCGCCTACGGTGGCGCGCAGTACAAAGACATGTGCCATGTAGGGGCGGCGCTAGAAGTACTGCACACAGCAATGCTCATACACGATGACATTATTGACCGCGACCTAACTCGGTACGGTATAGACAACGTTGCGGGGCAATTTTTGAAAATTTATGGCAGTGTAACCAATAAAGACACTGACCATTATTCTACCGCCGCAGCACTGTTAGCTGGCGACATTAACATTTCCGCAGCATATCAACTTGTTCTAGAGTCTGGATTCAGCGCCGACCAAAAAATAAAAGCTCACACTTATGTGGCCGAAGCAATATTCCGAGTTGCCGGTGGTGAACTCATTGACACTGACGCAGTGCTGTATCCATCAGAACAGACGGATCCACTCACAGTAGCCGAAATCAAAACTGCTCACTACTCATTCGTAACACCCATGCTGTGTGGCGCGGCCTTGGCTGGAGCCGAAGAAGCAGAACTTAATAAACTTACAGAACTTGGCATGAGTTTGGGTGTCGCATTTCAGCTGTCAGACGACATTTTGGGTATGTTTGGGGACGAATCTATTACAGGCAAAAGTACTATCGGCGATATTCGCGAAGGCCGCCGCACCTGGATGGCCGAATATGCCAAGGAACATGCAGAGAGTGCTCAAAAACTTTTGCTTCATGAATACTACGGCGCAGGCGATATTACAATCGAACAAGCCGATGCCGTCAGACGCGTATTTGTTGATTGCGGCGCAAAACAAGCCTGTAGCGACAAAATAACCGAATTATTGCAAAAAGCCATAGACAGTATTGAGACACTCAAGATTAACCCCTCATCAAAAAATATATTTTTAGAATTAGTACATACAATGAGTGATAGGCAAAAATAAACATGGATCTATATAACCGCGTGGCTCAAGAATTGTCTCGAACCGTTACTTTGCAGTACTCCACCTCTTTTGGGTCTGCGTCTCGGCTGTACGATGCCGATATAAGACCGCACATTTTTAACATTTATGCGTGGGTACGAATGGGTGATGAAATTGTTGACACATACCGCGGCAAAGACGCAGACCAACTACTTATGGACTATAAAAAAGAAACATACCGCACATTAAAAAATGGTTTTAGTACCAACCCTATTATTCATAGTTTTTGTCTGACTGCTCGCGCCTACGGAATTGACAGCGCATTAATTGATCCGTTTCTAGAAAGCATGGCACTGGATCTTAAGCCACCAAAAATATCAACACGTTCGTATTACAAAAAGTATATTTATGGTTCTGCGCAAGTTGTTGGGCTGATGTGTCTACGAGTATTTACCGGTAATGATACAAAAGTGTATAACCATTTGCGTCCAGGGGCAGAATCTTTAGGAGCGGCTTTTCAGAAAATTAACTTTTTACGAGATTTTGCCAGTGATGTCAAAGAGCTTGGCAGATCGTACTTTCCGGAAGTAAAAAACAAAACACTAGACGAAACCGCCAAACAAAAAATTATTACTGATATTCGACATGATTTTACCCATTCATTACCGGCACTTCATCAATTGCCTAAAAATTCACGAACGGCTGTAGCTGTTGCCGCCCAGTACTACTCGGAGCTTTTAGATACACTAGAACATACACCGGCGCATACTATTTCTAAAGAACGAATACGGTTGTCTAATTGGCGTAAAGCGCAAATTATAGCTCGCGTCAAAACAAGTTACACATTAAAACGGACTGTATCATAATGCCATCTACTAAAAAACATATTGTGATTATTGGTGGCGGAATCGGTGGGCTCGCGACTGCGATTTTGCTTGCTAAACAGGGCAGAGATGTTAGCCTCTACGAACAGCTGGATGATTTGGGGGGCAAAGCACGTCAGTTTACGGTAGATGGATTTAGATTTGACATGGGGCCATCGTGGTATTTGATGCCAAAAGTATTTGAGCATTTTTATACACTTATTGGTGAAGATATCCATAAGCACATAAAGCTTACTCGGCTTAGTCCTGCATATAAAGTATTTTTTGAAAAAAATCACCCCATAATAATTAGTGGTAATTTAACACAAGATGCAAAAACTTTTGATGCAGTAGAACCAGGTGCGGGCAAAAAGTTAGAAAAATACATTCAAAAAGCTGGCACCACGTATCACACAGCTATAGATTCGTTTTTATACACAAACTTTAATGCAGTTCATAAATTCGTGCAGCCACAGATTCTAAAAAGTGGGCCATTTATGGCGCGTGTGGCGACCCAGTCAATCGACAGCTATGTTAGTAGCTACTTTCAAGATAACCGGCTGAAACAAATTATGGAATATCCAATGGTGTTTTTGGGTGCGTCGCCTTATAATGCACCAGCCTTATACCATTTGATGAGTTATATGGATTTTGAAGAAGGAGTCTTTTATCCAGAGGGTGGTATTTATAGCGTTATTGAATCGTTAATTAAAATAGCAAAAAAATACGGAGTGAAACTTCATACTAATAAGCCCGTAAATCGTATTATTGTAGAGGATGGTAAAGCTACCGGTATTGAACTTAGCAACACTGTTATACCCGCAGATATTGTTATTAGTAATGCCGATCTTCATTTTACCGAAACACGACTACTGCCCACACAATACCAAAGCTATCCTGAAGGCTATTGGCAAAAACGTACCGCCGGGCCATCGGCACTGCTATTTTATATGGGCATTAAGGGTAGCCTACCTCAGCTTGAGCATCATAATTTGTATTTTAGTGATGATTGGCACAAAAATTTTACAGATATTTTTGATAATAAAACCTGGCCACGTCCTGCTTCCATGTACATATGTAAACCAAGCGCTACAGACACTTCAGTTGCACCAAAAAATCATGAAAACGTTTTTATTCTCGTGCCATTACCCGCAAAAGACATGACGAAGTCTGAACAAAATACACTCACAAAACAGTACTTTAACCAGTTCAAGCAATTAATCAATGAACCAGGTCTGGATAAGCGAATTGTCTATCAAAAAACCTATTCACCGCGTGACTTTACGACAGATTATAACGCCTGGGAGGGCAGTGCACTGGGTTTAAGCCACACCCTAAAACAAAGCGCACTGTTTCGGCCGCGAAACAAAAGTAAAAAGGTGAAAAACTTATATTACGTTGGCGGTAATACAATACCGGGAGTGGGCTTACCGATGTGCCTAATTAGCGCTGAACTTATTGTGAAGCATTTGTCTCATGATAAAACCATCACACCACTGGGTACACTTCCGGAGATAAAATAAGATGCAGTTTGCCTATCTAAGCGCCCTAATAGTTTCACTCCTTGGTTTAGCGCTAGCAGATTATCGCTATAAATTGGCATTTTTTTATGACACACAGCGTACTTTTTTTACCTTATGTCTTGGTGTACTTTTTTTTCTTGTATGGGATATTGCGGGGGTTGTTTTTGACATCTTTTTTGTTGGTTCGGGCAGATACCTAACAGGTATCAGGGTATTGCCAGAGGTACCAATTGAAGAGCTTTTTTTCTTAACACTACTTTGTTACACATCGCTTCTGGTATGGCGGAAACTGGCGGACAAATCATGATGCGCTATCTGTTACTCAATAGCGTGGTGCTTGGTGTGGTAGTTTTTTATGCACTGATGAAACAAAGTCACTTGTTTACAAAAAAATGGGCAGTAGCACTCGTGATTTTACTATGTATGACTGCCGTGTTTGATTCTTTGATTGTAGGCAATGGAATTGTAGCCTATAACCCGAACCATTATCTTGGTTTGTTTATCGTAAAAGCCCCGATTGAAGATTTCTTTTATACAATTGCCGCACTAATAGTTGTACCATGTATATGGAACATAATTGGGAATAAAAAAACGTGATTAATACATGCAAGCGGTTACTGTTATCTTCGCGGCCAATATCGTGGGTTAATACAGCCTTTCCATTTGGAGCGGCTTATCTTGTAATCCAAGGACACATTGACGCACTATTTATAGTTGGCACGTTATTCTTTTTAATACCATATAACCTACTCATGTACGGCGTGAATGACGTGTTTGATTATGAATCTGACCGCCGTAACCCACGGAAGTCCGGGCTAGAAGGGGTGGTGCTCGAGCAAAACCTTCATAAAACAACACTTATTACATCTATTGTCTTAGCCGTACCTTTTGTAGCGTGGTTATTTACTCAGGGAAGTATGAGTGCCAATATCGTACTTACTGGTGTCGTATTCATGGTTCTCGCTTACAGTGTACCCTACCTGCGATTTAAGGAACGCCCCGTACTAGATTCGATGACGTCTGCGGCCCATTTTGCGGGACCTTTTTTGTACGCGCTTGTACTCGTGGGTTGGCAAACGGACTATCTGCCGTTGGTACTAAGTTTTTTCTTGTGGGGTATGGCCAGTCATGCTTTTGGAGCAGTCCAAGATGTGATACCAGACAGAGAAGCTGGTATTGTGTCGATCGGTACGTTTTTGGGAGCACGAACAACCGTGCGGCTGAGTGTACTCTTGTATTTTTGCGCAGGTACAATATTACTAGTGCAAGGTGGTTTATCTACAGCAATTGTGGGGGCACTGGGCTTTAGCTATATCTATAGTGTTGTACCGTATTGGGACATTACCGATAGTTCATCTGCACGTGCGAATAAAGGCTGGAAACGATTCATGAAAATAAACTATTTTGTTGGCTTTGTTATAACACTTTTGTTAATTCAAAATTATTTAATCAATTAAGACAACTTTGTTTAACAACCGCGATAGTCGTGAGCGGGCACCTTCGCCGCGGTAAGTTTTGTCTATTACCCATATAGAGTAGCCTGCAAACATCATGAGTTCGCCCAGTAGCGTAAGTTCAAACCAATTAATGCGACTATTTGAGCCGAATGTTATGTAGCCCCCAATAACAATAAGCAAAAAAGAACAAATACGTATAGATCGCCATAGCAACATATTTTTATTGCGACGCGTACGGGTAAGTAACGTATCCACGACAACTGTCAGCGCCATACTCATACCAGCCACTGCAACGCCTATAACATGCAAACGGTACGGCCATGGCTCCCAGGCTATTGGCATCAGAGCGGCAACGTAAAAACCGCCAACTGTAATAGTTACAAGAGTTGTCACCGGTCTTGCATGTCGCAGTGTGCGGCGCAAATAATTCCTCCAGCGCCACAAACCATAAGCTCCAAAAAACAATGACACGGCAAGGTAGGGGGCTGTCCGGACGTCACGACCAAAATCACTAAATGCCGATGATAACATCAATAAGTCGGGCCGTATCAAAAGACAGACAACCAACCCAAGAAGCATAATGCTCAGCCCGGCCACGCCCCAAAATCGACCGTGCAAGCTACGCATCATGCGAAAAACAATCAACTTGTCTAAAAACAGATTGATAGTTTTTTTGCCATAACTTATACGCAAAGTGCGGGCTACTAGTGACTTTTTTGGTTTTGATTTTTTCTTTTTCATTACTTACGACTATAGTATAGCAAATTTATGTTGCCAGAACAGGCTATTACGGTGTATCGTAGCTTAAACAGGAGATAAACAAAGATATGAGTTGGCTACGTCGTTACAAATCAATATTTTTATTAACAGTTGCAAGTATACTCTTACTGCTAGCACAAAGTACCTACTGGCTAAATCATACAATATTTGACCAAAGAAATTTTAATACAATTGTATCTGCAACCATCCAAACCGAATCAAGCCGCGAAGCTATTGCGCAAAGTATAGTCAATGAAGTCTTGGCAGATAAACCGATTCTTCGCCGTACCGTGGGCCCAAAGGCTACACAACTCGTTACCGGTCTCCTTGGCACTGATTTAGCAGTACAGAGTCTTGATACGGTCGTAAACCGTACATACGCCTATGTAACATCTAAAAATCCACAACCAATTGCAATTGACTTAACCGCAATTAAAACTCCCTTATCTGGCTTAGTGTCGTTTGCTGAAAAATTGGGACGTGAAGCAAGTTTTGACCCTAGTAATATCCCGGATAGTATTGAACTTTTTAACCCTAAAAACATTCCAGATATTTATTCATATAGCATAGCCTTGTTATGGCTTGGTCCGATTTTTTGGCTAAGTAGCATACTTCTATTTGCATCGTATATATACCGCGGTCGATCAGTGTATGCAAAGCGTGTATATATTGTTGGTGGTTTGTTTATTGCCGTATCATTTATTGGCATACTAGTGGGGCCTATAGTACCTCCTACGGTAGCTGCTACTGTACCTACAATTGAACTTCGTCCGGTTATTGGAGACCTTATTTCAAATCTTTTACAGCCATTCATAAATCAAATGCTTGTCACGATTATCGCAACAAGTATTGTTCTCATCTGCTTTAATCAAAGACGACAGTTTGCTAAATTTGCTATAAAGTTATCCAACAAAGTAAGTGGTACTTCAGGTTCTACTAAACCTAAAAAGAAATAATACTAACTATTCTTTTGTAGATACAGATTGTTCTTGCTTTTTATCTGCGGCACGAAGATAGACATCAATCGTAGTAATAATCAAAATCATTATAACTGGCCCGATAAATATACCCAGGAATCCAAACAATCCCAAACCCGCAAAGACAGCAAGTAGCATGAGCGCAGGCTGCAGTTTTACACTTTTTGGTACCAGTATGGGCTTAAGTATATTATCAATATTTGTAACAAGCAGAACGTGACCAAGAATAATTAATAAACCCTGCCAGATATCACCCATTAATATACGAACAACACCGATTGGAATTGTTATTATGCCCGCACCCAAAGGAATTAATGACATAAAGCTAAGTATCAGTGCAAAAAAGGCAAAATAAGGTACTCCTGTAAACCATAAAATAAAGGCACTTGTCACACCCTGTATCACAGCAATAATAAACTGGCCGCGTACCATTCCTTTTGTCATTTCTTCGGCGCGCTTTATATACAGATCAGAAATATCATTTCCGAGCGGGTTAAGCCGCTTGAATACGCCTATTAACTTATCTTGGTGAACCAGTACAGCCGTTAAAACATACATGTACAAAATAACGCTCGTAATTATGCTAAAGACGCTTCCCACCCAAGACGTTATAGTATCAAGTACAAAAGTGGCAAATGTAGATGTATATGTAGCTATTTGATCAACAACTTGCTGTTGAGTAATTAGTATTGTACGTCCTGTAATATTGCTCAATAAATTGTTTACCCAATCAAGAAGTTCTTTAGGTGTACTGGTTAAATTTTGTGATGTTACAAAAGTACTAATATCAGAGATCATTTTAGTTGCTTGATTTACTGTAACAAGAGTGATTATAACTAATGGCAATACAATGGCCAGAATTGTTAATAACAAGGTAATTGCAGCTGCCGTGTTTTTATTGTTAAGTTTTCTTGTCAACCATTCATAAACAGGCGTAAACAAAAATGCTACAATCATCGCCGTTACTATTAGAGAAAAGAAACTTCTCAAAAAGAAAAAACCCGCAACAAGAGCAATTATAACGGCGTAGGTGAGGACTTTTGTATTCTTTGGTCCCGAATTATCGGTCGTTTTCATTACCTAAACAATAACAAAATGTAGCAATTAACACCAGTGTCAAAGTGCATTATGCTAGTTACTGAGTGCAGCGTCTATATCTGATGTATTTAGCTCGGCATCAATATCTTGTGAACTCAGTTCTTCAGATGTTTTGTCCAAATCCTGGGTATTGTTTATGACTGGGTTGCTAGATTCTGGCAAGGTGTTAGTAATTTCTTTAGTCTCATTATTTTTCGTAGTATCGTACACCTTAAATCCCACCAGACCCACAACAACCACAAGCAGTAATACTAAAACAATACCAGAAGCTCCAAAGCCTAATTCTTTATTGCGCATTTGATGTTCCTCCTTCGTTTGATGTAGATGTATTTTGGGTCGCTTTAATACTTGTAATCAAATCTACAAGCTTGGACCTGTATTCCTTTAAACTGGCTTTTGCCCCGCTTGCTGCCTCTCTGTAGGCTGCAAGCTGGTCGGCTACAGTTTCGCTCGTACAATCTACTTCAAATTTATAACCATTCAATGCAGAAATAGCGGTGGCCGAATTTGCTTTAGCAACTTCAATAGCCTGGATTAGTGACTCGTAATTTTCTACAGTTAGATTTTTTGAAGTGTAAAACTCTACAACTTTATCATATCTTTGATCAAGGAGGGTCTTGATTTCACTTGCTTTGCTACTTACTCGGGGCTGTAGTGATGTGAGTCGTTCTTGTCTATTTTCACAGATATCCTTCTTGATCTCTACTTTTTTAGCTTCAACTTTTTCTTTAATCTCTTCTTTACGAACTTCTTCAGTCTTTTTTAACTGTTCTGCACGTTCTTTGGCGCGCTGACTAGCTTCACTTTTCTTTGCTTTTTCTAGTTCTGCTTTTTTTTCTTTTACTTTTTCTGACTTTGCATTTGGGTTAGTTTCTGAAGTTTCAGTTGAGCTACCGCTGTTTTCGTTAGCATATGCGAACGTTAATGGTGTTAATGCACTAAAAAATATCAATCCTGCACTTAACATTATAATTCTTTTATATTTCATTAGAAGTTTCCTATTTATATCACTATTATAACAGCATAGTGCATACGCTTACGAAAATAGGGTTAATTTGTACTATAATACTAGTCATAACAGATGAAAACTGTTATAATTTGACTTCGTAATCACCAATAATTGCAATCTATGGGGATTAAACAAACGGTAAGGCACCAGCTTATGTCGGAGACATAGCAATAATTAGGAGTACTGGCAGCCAGTACCAAAACATGTCGGCAGACGTTAAAATGCAAGTATGTTTACAGTTTAATGGGGATTGGCCAAACGGTAAGGCACCAGCTTATGTCGGAGACATAGCAATAATTAGGAGTACTGGCAGCCAGTACCAAAACATGTCGGCAGACGTTAAAATGCAAGTATGTTTACAGTTTAATGGGGATTGGCCAAGCGGTAAGGCACCAGTTTTTGGTACTGGCATTCGGGGGTTCGAATCCCTCATCCCCAGCCACAAACATTTTGAATATGTTAGCAGCTTGAAAGTATTGTTCATTCAGTACATACGTCATGATAAAATGTAACTATGAGCTTATCCACATCAGACTTGCAAGAAATTCGCAATGTAGTTGACTATGCATTTACAAAACAAAACGATGAATTCATTAGACCACTTAAAGACGAGATCCATGCACTTAGAAACGACATCAAAGACATTTATGATATGATTTCTGGACTAGAAAGCACAATGACAGATAAGAAATTTGACAAACTATCATTAGAAAATAAGATTTTAGCGCTTAATTCAAAACTAGTTTATGCAGCTAAGCAAGCTGGTATCACACTTCCTAGATAGTTGACCATAATTCCCAGTTGAGAAGTACATCTATTAAGGGCTGCTAAGCATAAGCGCAATTTAAATTTCAGACAATAAGAGATCGGTTTGCGAATTTAGAGGCTATAAAACCAATCCCATGAACGGTTTTAAACTCTACATATCTTTCATCATTTGCAGACTGAATTTCAGTAGGGGTCTCAACTGTTCTTTGTGCGCCTTTTATGAGCGCCTCTAAAGTGCCTTGTCTATCACCTAAAACTCAACAAGCACTTTCAACATACCCATGTCTTACATCACCAATTAGCTTTCTAAACATAAATTAATATTACATTAAGTTACTGAATTGGAATAATCAACGAGAGTTCTAAAAGGGAATTCGTAGGATTATCAAAAACTAATCACAATCAAACTTTTATCATCAACTTTACGCCGCTGATCACGTTGCATCGGTGGATTAAGTAAAGCTTCTGCTATCTTCGTAATGTTCTTGTTATACGTAAATGCATACATAATATCCGCTTCATCAAGCCCATCACCAACACCGTAATTACCAAAAATACCATCACTCGATATCATTAACCATCTTTTTTTCAGAGTATTAATTATCGTTTGTCCTATTTGGTCTTCACTCTTACGCTTCACTCGATCTAGTTCTGTCCCTAAATAATTGGTAGGTTGTCCAAACCTATCGGCTTGATCACCGGCAGCAAAAAGGACATCATCGTATTTTCTATCATCAAAAACAGGATCAGGATAAATGGCTGCCACACAGTCTCCTGCACACGCAAACTGAATGCGTAGCTGCTCATTAGGAGAATCAGAAAGCCGCAGGAATAGCCCTGTAGTCAGGCCTGCACCTTTTGTGTGAGTCACAGCGCTGCGTGCATAAGAAAGAGCATCTTCCATATAGTCTCTATCGACATCTTGTGTGTTATTTTTTTCAAAATACTCAGCAACTGCGGTTGCTGCAGTTTGACTTGCCAGATCAGCCCGCCCAATATCTGTCGCTCCCCCTGCACCATCAAAGACTCCATAGAGATTGTATTCGGGTTTAAATAGTATCGTATCCTCACCAATCCCGATGATACCATCACCAATATAAGCAACGTCGCCATGAACGGCTTCACCTACCAGACAGTATTCAGATCCGATGCTTAGATTTTCGCCACTTTGCATAAAGTGAGATCTAGGGGTCTCTAGTTTTTCTTTCATGATTGTTCGTCCTGATCAAACTGAATGATCTCGCCGTCCCAGTCCTGCCACACATACAATGGCTGTGTTCTTGGTGCATTTAACTGGCTGGCTAGTCTTACACGCTTTCCTCCGTACAGGGAACGGTGCCTGCTTGTCTTAAATGAAAGTCTGTTATCTTTTAAGTTATTCTGCAAATGATGAGCATGGCCAGACACCACCGTTTTTGTCGTACCTAATATTGGCCTCGTATCGACTGCCAAATCCATGCTGAACCATTGTTCGGGATTGTCATAAAAAACTCCGTGCGCCATATCACAAGCGATATCACGAAGATCATCCTTTTGTGTAGCCCAGTCAATAAATGGATCAACACCGGCATGTACCGCAATAAACCTATCTGTTTCGAAATACGGCATTGCCTGAGTTAAAACTGCAAGATGTCCTGCTTTCATCAGTGCACTCTTGAACTGTTCAGTGACGTTATCGTCAATCTTATCAAGATCGTAACTTGAAAGTGTATTAAACTCAGGACTCCGACTCGATTCTAACCCGAGCCAGGTTTCGATTGCCGTTTCCTTATAGACTCCTTCACGACTATAAATCGCTGCTAGCGGATACCATTCATGGTTTGCAATCACCATAACCGCTCGCTCACCCAACTTACGAATATGCTCCAGCGTCCGAAAGACACCCTTTTCTGAATCTGTGGTTATTCCTCTGCGGTCAAGAACATCACCGAGGAACACAAAATTAACGTCAGGGAAGTCTATGTAGGCGTCAATAACACGCTCCGCCATCTCATGTTCGCCGTGAAGGTCTGGTATCACAACATGCTTATCTTGTGTTTGTTGCAGAACTTCAAACACGGCGATACCTCCCTTTGATATATGTCTCTGTAACATCTAGTAACATTACTTTTTCCTTTTCTTGGCTTCTTTCTTTATTGCCTTCTGCATTTTTTCACTAATCAGAAAAGATCGTTTGGTTGCTGGATTCAAATGAACTGGCCTGCCTTCAAGATCATACTCATTCGGGTTATCCATGACGGCTTCGTACTCGACTAATTGGCTACCACGCCGCTCGACATCTCGCAGAGCTTTTTGGATTGCACTCTTTGGCCAGGCATCGTTTGAATACTGGGCGTGCCTTGTTGGATCAAAATCAGGATCGTCAAAATATCCTTCGGCTGCAAGATTTTCTGGTGTAAAGTAGCCGTATTTGACTTTTCGTCCATCGAGATTTTCAGAATGAATAAAGCGCACTTCTGGCGGTTCACCGCCTCCAAGATATATGACAGTTCCCGCCATCTTGGCATCATAACCACGCATATCTTCAAACTGTGAACGCTCTGCCCAAGCACCACCAACTACAACCAATTTGTTATCTATCATACCGGCTTGTTCGTTATGCCAGTGACCACCTAAGTATATATCGGCTTGTTCTTCTTGGCCAAGACCCTGCAAGCGCTGGTAGGAGTGGTATATCGGAAGGCCGCCTGAATTACCCTTGACCCCGCGCTCGAGGTGATAGTGGGCAGTTTTGATGGTATAGGCACCAAGATGAGTTGTGCCCATCCAAGTTGGTACTGGTGTGCCACTTGGAGTGTGAAAAATGGCATTATGACGTACTTTAGAAGGCTCATCTTTTTTGAGGCCTTTATCGAAAATTTTCTTTTGGACATCAATAAGGTAGTCGATGTTTGAGTCATTATTGTTCGGTACGTGTTTCCTTTGTATTTCATCATGATTTCCTTGTTGGACGAGAACGTCAACCACGGCATCAATCAGCTCCTTAGGTACACTCGGATGGCCAAAAGCTTTCATCATGTAGTCTTTGATGACGAGTTTTTGTGACTGAATTTTTATGAGACCGACAGCTTGCGATTCATCAGAAAAGCCAGAGTATATATGACCATGAATTATATCTCCGGCCCACTGCAATGCGACAGGCATGCGTTCGGCGGTTTCAAGAATGTAACTCAGATACTGGACAAAATAGTCTGACCGGGCAGTTGGTGACCCTTTTTGGATATCACACAGTTCAAAGACAGCTGTTCGAGGTAAGCTATCAGCCTTGTCGAGAAAATCTTTACTCACATAACGAAGTACGGTATCACCGTTATCCATTAAGGCAAAATCATCGATTGTTGGTCTCCAGAATCGTTTGCGGATACTCTGAGCGCGCAGGGAAGGGTCACCGTTAATCATTCTGTAGCGCTGGCTCGAATTCAGTGACTGCACCGGATCTGTGAGCCCAGGAAGTATGACAACCGGTACACCACTTGACGTCACGTAGACAGATTCTTGGGCGCGTCCTGTCATTGATACGTCAGGTAATTCGTGGCCACCAGCACCCAAGTTACCAAGCATCTTCATGACAACATCTGAGTGATTTGATAGTAACGATTCAGATGTTAAAGATTCGGTATGACGATAGCGGAAAAGGCGCTGATTGTTATCGGTTTCAAAAATAATGTCCGCATCATCAACAATAACGGTATCGTTATACCATTCGCCAAGGCCCTTTAGGGCATCTTCATCAATATCTATAGCGGGGTGCAAAGGTTCACCCATAACGATGTGGTCATAAAGCATCAGATATTCACTACGTGAGATGACATTTTGTGTTTCTTCAATCATTTCGTCAGCACTACGTAGACGCCGTCCTAACGTATAACAAAGCGGCAGCATATACTCAATTTGAAACTTGTAGTGTCTTTGGAATGATTCTGATTGTAATAATTGGTGCTGATCGTAATACGCAATATGGTTATCACTGCCAGTTGCAAACTTACGTAGTTCGGCCACAACATCAAGTGTGTAGTCGTTTGCCAAACGATGATCATCTGCACCGAGTGACAAAATAACAGGAATACCGACCTCACGTAAGCGATCGAGTAACAACTTAGCAGTTTTAAACTGATTAGACATTGTATCAAGACCTGTCACAAGTGATGCCCGTTTTTTTGACTGTGAATGAGCAAAGTCACCCTGTACTAAGTTGGTGACCAAAATAGCACTCGGTAAATCCTCTTCAGCGGTATTCTTCAGTGTTTCAACATGAGATTCAACAAGCTCGATACCAGGTAGTCCGTCTTGATGTCCGATACGTAGTTCATTGAGCGGCAAAATACGTGCACCAGGTTGGTTGGTTTTAATTCTAATAGTTTGAATGCGACGCTCTGTATTGTGATCTTCGTATAGTTTTTTAACGTCACCGAGGTCAGTTATATCAGCTGCTTCTTTTGTAAAAATGCGCCTGATATAGCGCGCTGTGTCCAGGTCACCACGCTCTAAACTTCGTACTGCTTGCTTTGAGTTGCCTATAGACAGCTGTGTCTCATTATCTTTGTTCTGTTTGGCTTTTAATAGTTTTTCATCCACAAAACGGCTAACAACTTCGTAACGAACAATTTCCGGTAACTTAGCTAATTCATGAGCTACTTTTGCAGAACTAAGGCTATCATAGGATATGGGGCCAGATCTTAGAGCATCAGAAATTTCACGCCCAAAAGTTCTATATAAATGAGCCCCGAAAAGTTCAGGCAATACTTCGTGGCGTAGCTTTCTTTGTATGCGTCTGTGATCTCGCTCATCTTCACTCGTTACCGTATGGAAAAGCGACACTAGGTGGTTGGCTTTTTCTACTTCATCTATATCTTCTGCATCTAGTATATGTATAGACTGTTCTTCAAACTGATTAGGAGAAATGTACTCTATAAATTCTACTGCTTCTACGTGTTCACTTGGTGGGTGTATTTCTGCTCTTTTAGACATTATCTTCCTTTTTTTACTTTTTTCACCATAGGGTTCATAAGCATTATTGGCTTAAGTGCACTTTATTAGCAGTCTTTAATTATTGAGTCACACATGCGTGAGTCAACTACATATGAGTCAGTGACTTTGTAGTCAAATTGATTCTAGTCACATTGATTTGACTTTTATGGACAAAGTATTTTAGTAATGATAAAATCTCCTTAAGTGATGATTACAAAAGCTCTTCTAATGCGACAGGAGATGGGATATGCATGACACAAGTAACATGCATTTTATTCAAAGAAGAATAATAACTACCCTCGCCAAGAGCGCACCTCTTCGTTTTTCACAGTTAATGCCACCAGGCATGCCGAACAATACATTTTCGTATCACCTCAAAAAGCTACTCGAAAAAGAGTATATACGCCTAGAAGCGGATGGATACCATGCTACTAGAAAAGCTTTAAAAACAGTTCATTTTGAACAAGCCCAAGGGGCACGCAAAATTGGCCCACGTACGATCTCGATGATATATATCACCAATAAGAAAAATCAGGTATTACTAGTAAAGCGTAATAATCAACCATTTAAGAATTTGTACGGTATCCCGTCTGGCCTCATACACCACAATGAAACACTGCAAGAGGCTGCAAGACGTGAATTGTTTGAAAAAACCACTATAGAGACACAGGAAGATTTACCACTCGTACATGTACTCGATTTCCGTTATCTCGAAGCCGAATCGCGCGATACTTTTGTGCATGCCATAGCGTTTATCTACCGCGTAAAGTATGAAGGCGTTAAATCTATCCTCGAAGGACAAGAAACGCGCTACGGCAAACTTCACTGGTGCAAGTTAGATCACACCAACATTCTACCAGAGGTTTTTGAACTGGCATCAATCGCAGAAAATAAAAAGTTTTCAGTCGCCTCTATGGAATTTGTTGAGCCATTATCGACAGATAAGCCAATAAAAATCCGTGCTGGCAATAAAACCAAGCGTGGATAAATTCCACAAGCAAATTGGGCAGCAACACGCTCGTCAACACCACATGGGGCACGGATGAGTCAAATCAGAAAAGTAGAAACAGATTTAAAAATTGTCTGCGGCAAGTTTTGGACGTCTCTTAACTTTAGTACTTTTTTGTTACTGTTTTTGTTGGCTTATTGAGGGTGGTTGTGACTGTTTGAATAATTTCAGCATTTTCTTGCTCTTGTTTTAATCTTTTTATCTCTTTTTCTTGCTCGTAGGTGGTTATCTCAATCTTATTCTGGACATATTGTACAAATGCCGAAAAGCCCCACATGACAAACAAATACACAATAACCGCAAATAGGGCTGCGACATCCAAATAACCAGTTTCACCAATTAGACGGGGCGGGAATATGCCACGAAAAGGGTTAAGATATTCCGCTGAAACGTTATAAACAAATTTTACAAATGGCGTTTCTGGGTTAGCCGAAAAGAGTAACAAAAAAACTCTCGTAACCAAACTAATTATTCCAATAATGACCCACACATACAGTGCGTAGGCAATTATTTTACTTATCCGTAAGTAACCAGGGATAGCTATTTTATCAACACTTTTATCTTCGTCCATGTTTTGACTCCTTTTTTTAGATATGTTTCAACTGACTTATATGACACTAATCATACATACCTACAGCGGAAAAACAAAAATTTATCAAACTATTCAACATAAAACTGGCCCGAAAGACTCGGATCAAGCACATCATAGAAAGAGAAATATCCTTCTTGATTAAGTGTAATCGTTTCGGGGCGATCATCATCGAGAATAACTTTATCTTCTCCACCATAGCTAGTTTGATCGTATTTTGTGCCAAAAGTAATTTCGCGCTTGGTCTTATCTTTGTTCAAAAAGGTAATTGTGTCACAACGACGCGCATTGACGTAAATCGGCCGTGCTACACCACCGATAATGGTGATTAGATAATTATCCTTATTACCCGTACATGCACCGGTTGGCTTACCGCCTACTTGTGAAATACCTTCTTTTTGGGAAACTTTTCGTATGACTTCATCGGGTGCCATATTTCGGTACAAATTATTCATAATAAATAGTGAAGCACCGACAACAACGACAATTAATCCTGCTGTCCCAAAGAAAAAGACTATGTTATACAAAGGCTTTGGCCCACGTCCTAGATGAAGGAAATAAAATATCTGAATAAACATTTGCAAGACCGCAAAGCCTAATATTGTCATAAGCAAAACATCACCCCTAAGTGATTTATTGACGACTAGCAAGTAGGGAATGATGGTAAAGGTTAGTGATAACAATAACCCCACGACATAATTCATAACTGTGCCGTGGTTTTCGCTGTGTTGTTTTGTGTGGTGATTATGTGTGCTCATACAAATGCCATTAGATACACTACGGTGAAGATAAATATCCAAACAATATCTAAAAAGTGCCAAAACAAGCTAAGCAAAGCTAACTTACGAACAATTGGCTTGTTTAGGCCCCTCTTTACTATGTAAACCAAAGTTGTACCAAGCCATATCAATCCAGTAATAATATGAACACCGTGCGTACCAACTAGAACAAAGAAAGCTGACAAGAATGCACTTGTTCTCCAGGTATGTCCCTCGTGGATAAATTCGTAAAACTCATATGCCTCAACACCTAAGAAGGCGAGCCCCAGTAAAAATGTAATACCAAACCACGTAAGTGCCTGATTCTTTAAACCATTACGAGCAGCTATCATCGCAACACCAACCGTAAAACTACTAACAAGTAGAATCAGTGTCCCCGCCAAGGCAAGCTCAGGACTAAACAAATCCCTTCCAGATGGTCCACCGGCAGTATTGTTTCTCAGTACCGCATAGACAGCGAACAAAACAGCAAACATAAGTAAATCCGTCATAAGATACACCCAGAAACCAAACATTGTACGGTCGTCTGCGGCTTCTTCGTGCTCTTTATCGATTACTAATGAATGGTCTGTCACTTTATGCCCCTCACAAGATTCCAAGCCCAGACGGGAGCCTCTTTGATGAACTGCATAAGACCCATGTCTTCTTCGTCGTGATTGGCGCCTTTTGCAAGCGAACGCATTTTCGCCTCTTGGACTTCAACCATTTTTTCGACAACTGCTGCTGGAATTGTATATTCTGAGTCATCGTTAAATGTTTTCACAATCATACATATGATAATTCCAAGAATTGAGGCAACAACCAGCCAGACAATTTCCCACACAAAACCAAAGCCAATCAAAAACGCAAAAATAGATATATAAATACCGAAGCCTGTATTTTTAGGCATATGAATATCGGTATATTTAATTTTTCCTATGCCTTGATTCTTCATATCAAAGTAAGGCTCGCGTGAAGAAACAGTCGGGATAACAGCAAAGTTGTAACTCGGAGCCGGGGAAGGAACAGACCATTCTAAAGTACGGCCATCCCATGGATCGCCGGTGGTATCAAGTAAGCGTCGTTTTTGCATATAGCTTGCGATAATTTGGACTGCCTGCAAGGCAACGGCAGCGCAGATGATTAATCCACCAATTAAAGCAACAGTGAAAAATGGTTGATAGCCTGTATCTGCATCATACCTATCTAGCCGTCTTGTTGCCCCCATAAGACCCAGTATATAAAGTGGTACAAAGGCGACAAAGAAGCCCACAATCCAGGTCCAGACTGCATAGCGACCGATGCGTTCGTTGAGCTTAAAGCCAGCGAATTTAGGGAACCAATAGTTAAGACCGGCAAAAATGCCAAACAAGACACCGCCGATAACCGTCGAGTGGAAGTGTGCAACCAAGAACAAACTGTTGTGGAGCTGGAAATCAACCGGCGGGATTGCCAGTAGCACACCCGATATTCCACCAAGTGCAAAAATACTTATGAAACCCAAGAACCATAGCATTGGTGTTTTGTAGCTAATTCTACCTTTGTACATTGTTGCTATCCAGGTAATGACCAGTGCAGTCGTTGGAATTGCAATTATAATTGTTGCTACGCCAAAAGCCGAGTTAACCTCTGCACTTGCACCCATTGTAAAGAAATGATGCAACCACACGAGCAGTGCTACTGCAGAAACGCCAATCATACCCACTACATTTGACTTATAGAAAGCTAAAGACTTGCGACTAAATGTAGATACTATCTCCGAGAATATTCCAAATGAAGGCAACATGAGAATGTACACTTCTGGATGTCCCCACATCCAAATAAGATTTGTATACATCATCGGGTTACCACCAAGTGTAGTTGTGAAAAAGTTAGTGCCAATGTACCTGTCAAAGAACATCAAAAACAGGGTAGCTGTGAGTAATGGAAAGACGCTGACCGCCATAACCATGCTACACAGTGAGCCCCAGGTGAACAGGGGCATCTTCATTAAACTCATACCCGGAGCTCGCATTTTGAGGATAGTTATAATAAAGTTTATTGCACCGAGCGTCGTACCAATTCCGGATATCTGTAAACTCCATATCCAGTAATCAACACCGACTCCAGGGCTAAACTCTTTGCCGCTAAGCGGCGCAACCGCTAACCAACCAGTTGCCGCATACTCACCGCCAAGCAAGAAGAACATATTTACCATAACTACACCAGCAACATAAAGCCAAAAACCGAGAGTATTCAAAAAGGGCGAGGCAAGATCACGGGCACCAATTTGCAAAGGAACAATATAGTTAACAAGTCCGAATATAAGTGCCATAGCCACAAAAAACACCATGATGTTACCGTGGGCTGTGAATATCTCTTGATAGTGCTGGGCAGATAGATAGCCATCAGAGCCCGATGCTAGTACTTGCTGTAACCACATCATAATGACATCTATGCCGCCTCGGATCAACATAAACGCAGCCACGATAAAGTACATGATGCCAATCTTTTTCGGGTCTACTGATGTTAACCAGTCGTTCCATAACCATTTCCAGCGCTTCGTGTAGGTGAGGAAGGCAACGATAAAGACGAACATTAAGAAGAAGCTAATTGAGCCGAGTATTGTGTGGTAATCGTGAGGTAGGGCCTTACCGTCAATATTGCCTATGAGAAATTCTTTCATTAATGTGACCCGTGATCCATGTTTTTCATTGGTTCTGCTTTCATATGATCTTCGCCATGCATCGCACTATGATCATGCGAACCAGCATATTTACTTAATATAGTTGAGAATAAAGCATTATCGGGACGCGAGTAAAGGGCGACAGCGTTATTTTCAGACGGAGTCAGTAATGATTCATACATAGCCAAATCCAGCTGTGACGAAGTTTGTTTGGTTTTTCTCACCCACGACCTAAAATCTTCATCAGTTGTCACATCGGTCTTAAATCGCATGCCAGCAAATCCGTTCCCATTTATTTCGGCCGCACTACCTTGATACTCACCAATCGTATCACCCATAAGATTTAACTGGTTGACATGTTCTGTCATGGCGTACAGCATGCCCCCCAGATGCGGTATCCAAAAAGCATTCATCGGTGCTTCGTCTGCAGTCAAGATAAACTGTACCGGTGTATCAACCGGAATTTTGACATAATTAACAGTTGCTATGTCGTGTTCAGGATAAATAAATAACCATTTCCAGCGCAGTGCTACAACCTGTACAGTAATGGGCTGCTTGTCGGATTCAATGGCTGCTCTCGGTTGTAGCTTGAAAGTTGTGGGTATCATCATCGATGCTAAAACGACCATTACAAGTGTTGGAGCTGCCCAAATAGCCAATATAACGCTTTTTCCTTTTGTTACTTTTGGATCGTACATGTTTTTCTTATTTGATTCACGGTATTTCCATGCGAAGTAATAGAGTATAGAAAGCACCACAACGGCATATGCAACTAATATATACGTTGAATGCATCATCAGCGTGTACTGCTCATTGGCAATTATTCCTTTAGGGTTCAGTAAGACAACGTCTTTACCTCGTAAGAGAACCGTTAGAACAATACCCAAAATTACAAGTCCAACTAAAATAAGCCAAGCTGACTTGTCGGTTGACTGTTTTTGGCTTTTTGTCATACATCCTTAGAATTAATGATTATCATAACCACTATACCACGGCGACTTCTGTCTTTTGAAGTACTGATGTAAAATCATAGTAAATGGTTTTAGAATATTATCGACTAACAAAACCGGGCATTATTCGTGCCAATGTACTAACAGCGTGCGCAGCCTTTTTATATGCGTCACGCGGCGATATCGACACCACGATACTTATCGCTACGATTGTTGGAACATCGTTATTAGTTGCCTGTGGTTGTATTTTAAACAACATTATGGATGTCGAACTTGATAAGAAAATGAAACGCACCCAGAACCGTGCACTTGTGACGGGAAAGATAACCTTTGACAGCGCACGACGTTTTGCATGGATTCTAGGTCTTGCAGGCTTACTAACCCTACTTATATTTACAAATGCTCTGACGATGGCAATTGGTGCCTTAGCCGTTTATGCGTACGTCGTTGTCTACGGCTGGGCAAAACGCCGCACCAATTATGCAACCGAAATTGGCACTTTACCTGGGGCTGCGTCTATTGTGGCTGGCTACACAGCCGTAACGGGGAGTTTTACGCTGGCATGTTTCTGTTTATTTCTTATTATGGTTACCTGGCAAGTGGCACATTTTCTGGCCATTACGCTTTATCGATCAAACGATTATAGGGCAGCTAAAATTTCAGTATTACCCCTCCGCATAGGGACAGAAGCTACGCAGAGACGGATAATGCTGTACATCTTATTCTATATTTTCTCACTAATTACATTTTCTATTCTTGGTAATGTTAGTCTCTCACTTATGTTTGTTGTCATCGGCACGGGAATGTACTGGCTCTATAGGTCGTTATATGAATATCAGCAAAGACCGTCAGATAAATGGGGGCGCAGGGTCTTTTTTAACTCACTACTTATTTTACTGATATTTTGTGTCATGATTTCTATTGACGTATGGTTACCGTAGCCCATACAATAGGCTTATGATTATTTTACATGTGTTTTTAGCGGTAGCGAGTTTGGTTTTATCTACTATCAATTTTATCAGCCCAGGAGCCAAAAAATCTGTTGTTAGCTACGGTTTAGCAACCGGAACACTCGCATCGGGAGTTGTCTTAATAGTCGTGAATAACGCGTCAGTTCTACGCACGTGCTTAACCGGCCTCGTGTTCTTTGGCGTCGTCAGTATCATGAACCAAGCTGCAAGCCGTAAACTTACTAAAAGTAGCAATCTGTAATTTTCTAAATTTTAGCTAGGTACATACAAAACGTGAAGCGTTACTAATTCCTAGTTCCTAATTCCTAGGTTTTAGAAGTGATCGCGCACGTGACTAAACGAGTAGTCCCAGGTTGCATCGGATTTTTTGTGCGGGTTAAAGATGTTATCAGGATCACATATGTGTTTTACTTCTTTAAACAAACCGAGAACCTTCTTGCCATACATTTCTTCAAGCCATGGGCCGCGCACAAGACCGTCATTATGCTCACCACTTAATGACCCGCCGTATTTCAAAATAAGCTCGTTTACTTCTCTCATACACGGCTCAAGCTTAGCGCGCTCTTCGGGATCTTCTAGCTTCATGAGTGGTATGATATGGAAATTTCCATCACCCATATGGCCCGCAATTGTTGCAAGTAATTTATACTTTTGCAAAATCTTACGAAGGATTGGCAAAAATTCGGGTAAATATTCGGGGTTAACGACTAAATCATCAATAAAAGGGGCGGTGTGCTTGTCTTTTACCTTATCGCGCAGAAGCTTAAAGCTGGCGCGGCGCATAATCCAAAATTTACGCGCCTTGGCTTCGGTTTCGTCCTCTTCAAACAACGAGTCATGATTGAACTCACTCAAATCCTCACGCATCGCATGGACTTTTTTGGCAACTTCTTCTGGTGTCGAACCATTAAATTCTACCAGCAACACCATTTTTGGAATGCCACGCATGAGCATAAGTGCATTTGGAATAAGCTTGATAGCTAACTTAATTGTTTCTGGCCAACCGATTAATTTATGGAATGAAAAGAATAGCTTAAAGCTAAGCATGAGCGTGTAATTATCAAAACCCTCGAATGTTGCAGGGTTATGAGTTAATACTTTATTTATCATGCCACCAAGATCATTAAGATTGTGCATAAATATAACCAAAGTACCAGAATGCTTTGGGGCAGGCACTAAGCGAAATGACATTTCTGTAGTCAAACCTAGCGTACCCTGGCCACCAATAAACAATTTGGTCAGATCAAAGATGCCAGTCTCGGGGTTCCAGATATTCCATAAGTGGTATCCGGTTGAGTCTTTGCTCACTTTGGGCCGTGCCGCCTGGAGTGTTTCGTAGTTTTCTTGGCACAACTCATACGTCTTCTTGTATAATTCGCCTTCAAATGACTTTTCTTTCATTTTTGCATCAAGCTGTTTGCGATTAAGTGGTTTAACTGTGTATTCGTTGCCATCAGAAAGTACAACCTTGAGTTGTGTCACGAAATTATCTGTTTTACCAAATTGTAGCGACTTCTCGCCACCGGAATTGTTATTAACCATACCGCCAATTGTGCACAAATCACGACTTGCAGGGTAGGGCGGGAGTAGTGCGCCGTGCTTTAAACTTTCTTTTTCAAAATCACGATAATACACACCTGGCTGCGATGTAGCTGCATCTTTTGACATGGCAATAACTTTGTCAAAATAGGTAGTAAAATCGGCAATAATTGATTCGTTAATGGCGCCACCGGACATGCATGTACCGGCACTTCGGGCGGTGATACTTAAGTTCGGATTTTTAGCGCGACCTTTATTGACTGCCTTAATAAGCTTTTGAACGTCCTCAGTATCTTTAGGTTTAACAACCAGTTGAGGGCGTACCTCAAATAATGACGCATCGTGACTGTAATATTCTTTTGCTTCGGCAGACGTGTCGACGTCACCCTTAAAACCATCGGCCTGTAGTTGATCTATAAATTTTTGCATATATTATTGTAAGCTTAAACGTTTATAGAACTATCTGCAATGATTTGTATAAAAATTTGCCAACATTACACTTTTTAGTTAACCTGTCATGCTATACTCTAATCATAAGCAACATAAACTAATAATTTAAGAGGCTATGAAGAAACAGCATGTGGTCATCGTTGGTGGTGGATTCGGTGGCATCAAGTCTGCACTTGAACTCTCGGGCCATCCTTCTTTTCAAGTAACTCTAATTGCCGACAAACCATTTTTTGAATACTACCCAATGATGTACCGCACCGCTACTGGCGGTAGTAAAATCGTATCGTCAATGCCGTTAGGGGACGTGTTTGTAGGCAAACGAATAGAAATAATAATTGATAAAGCTAAAAAGTTACACCGTAATTCAAAATCTTTAACTCTCGCAAGCGGCGCAAAAATTGACTATGACATATTAATTCTGAGTCTCGGAAATGTCACAAACTACTTTGGGATACCCGGTCTCAGTGAGTTTTCTTATGGCATAAAATCGCTACACGATACCGAAAAGCTCAAAGCGCACTTGCATAAACAGTTCACAAGCGCCCGTAAACCAGACCAACACTATATCATCATTGGTGGTGGCCCTACTGGCGTCGAGCTAGCTGGTGCGTTACCAGACTATCTAAAGTACCTTATGAAACATCACGGCGTTAAGGGCAAGCCCAAAATTCATATTGATCTCATTGAGGCCTCGCCGCGTCTTATGCCGCGTATGCCAAAAAGAGTCAGCCATGTTTTAGCCAAACGATTAAAAAAACTTGGTGTTACGTTGTATTTCGGCAAGCCAGTACAGGCAGAAACTGCTGACCATTTGTTACTAAATGGCAAAAAAATCACATCTCATACGGTTATATGGACCGCAGGTATGTCAAATAACCCTTTTTATACAGACAATAATTTTCAGATTAATCAAAATGGTCGTGTGCAAGTTGACCAATTACTGCAAGCGTGGCCAGGTGTTTTCGTCATAGGCGACAATGCTGATACGCCCTACACAGGTATGGCACAAACTGCACTCCACGATGCTAACTATGTTTGCGAAAACCTCAAACGTTATGCTCAAGGACTAAACCCATATGCATACGAACCGCGCAAACCTATCTACGTGACACCGGCAGGCAAAAATTGGGCGGTAGTTGTTTGGGGCAGGCTGTATTTCTATGGCTATATAGGCTGGTTGTTCCGTCGTGCAGCCGACTGGATTGGGTACCGTGATGTCGAACCATGGTGGAGGGCCACAGAGCGGTTCCTAAAAGAAGATAACCAAGAAGATAACTGTCTAGTCTGTGAAACTAGGGTGCGTTCAGTCGAATAAATAACATCCTTACTCTTTATGGTATACTTTTATTAGAGCAGGATTGGCTGCTCTACATACTAAAAAGCCTTGGTTCAAGCCGAGGCTTTTTACGTTTCTAGACGATAATCATCGCATCGCCAAAAGAGTAAAAACGGTATGATTCATTAACTGCATGGTTATAGATTCTCATGAGTTCCTCTGCAGCTTCTTTTTCAACAAAACCCTTTTTGTCAGCAATAAATGCTGCAATCATCATGAGTAAACTTGTGCTTGGCAAATGAAAATTTGTTATAAGTGCGTCTGTTGCTAAAAATCTATACCCAGGCTTTATAAAAATATCAGTATCGAACTGGCCAGACCGAAAAGTATCATTCAAGGTACGGGCAGATTCAAGAGTACGAATAGTGGTTGTACCAACTGCCGTTATATGACTTGCTGCATTTAACACTTCAGCAGTAGAACTATCTATAAAGTACTGTTCGCTATGAAGCCGACCTTCTGCCATATTCTCATCAGTTAATTTTGCAAAAGTCCCGAGCCCGACATGTAGCGTCACCTCAGCAAAGTCATGATACTTTTTAATTTTACTCAGCAATTCGGGCGTAAAATGCAAACCGGCGGTAGGGGCCGCTTTGCTACCAGTTGGTACTGCATAGACAGTTTGATAGTCATTTTCGAGTCGATCATCCTGGTGAATATACGGTGGCAACGGTACATGCTCATAATCGATTAACCGCTTGTCGTCGTGGGGCACACTTAAATGCAAAGTACGTATGCCATCACTATCTATATCTGTCGTATGTACTTGTAGCCACGGTGTCAGTTGTAATGAACTACCAATTTTAAACTTTTTACCGGGGCGCACCAGTGCACGAACCGTGAAGGGGTCGAGCTTTTGCACGATGAATATTTCAATCTTGGAGTTTTCAAACAACCAACGACAATTTTCTACCCGGCTATTATTGACAACAACAGTCGTGTCGGCAGGCAAGAATTTACTGAGTTCATAAAAATAATGGTTAGATATTGAACCATCTCGTAGGCGATACACTAACAGCCGTGCATGATCACGTGGTTCAGCGGGTTTTTGGGCAATCAGGCGCTTTGGTAATTCAAAATCGTACACAATTTTAATGATAGCAGAAATATGTTGACCATTACGTCTACCTATGCGTATTCAATAGATGAAGAAAATAATAATTACAAGTATATTGAGCTTGATGATACCAGACCATTATTAATTGAATATAGTCATATCTATAGCTGGGTCATTCAAAATGAAGACAAACAAAATATTGATTTATTTCTCGTGACACACGCAAATAAATTAACTTTAGGCAGAAAATTACTTTTACCCATGTCACGTTTAATTGTTGTTGCTTTTGCACCGCTAAACAATTAAACGCTACCACACAGTAGTAAACAGGGTACAATAGTGCTATATGGGATTTGCTGAAAGTTACAAAAACTTGAATGATGAACAAAAACAAGCAGTCGATATCATCGATGGGCCACTGCTCGTCATTGCCGGCCCCGGTACCGGCAAAACTGAACTACTAAGTTCACGGGTAGCTAATATTTTGCTTCAAACAGATGTCAGCGCAAGCTCTATTTTATGTCTTACTTTTACTAACTTTGCGGCTACTAATATGCGAAAGCGGCTGGTGAAGATAATTGGCCCCGATGCAGCTCGTGTCAAAGTAAATACTTTTCACTCGTTTGCGGCTGACATAATGAGTGAATATTCTGACTATTTTTGGAATGGCGCACGACTCACTACCGCCCCCGATGCCGTACAAACAGATATAATTAGCTCGATACTACGTACAATGCCGTTAGATAATCCACTTGCCACCAAGTTTGCGGGTCAATATACAGCTATTAAAAACGTCCAGAATTCATTAAAACTTGTCAAGGAAGCTGGCTTAACGCCAGAAAAACTAGAGGCGATAATCAAGGCCAATCTAGCCTTTATTGATGTGATCGAACCGGAACTTGTGAAAATTCTGAGCGCCCCATTGAGCTACAAAAAACTTGGCGATGTCGAGCGGGCAATGACTGAATTACCGGTACAAAAAATTGACGACCTGATTAATCCGCTAGTGTCTTTAAGCACAGTGATACGAGAAACGTTTGAAGACGCAAAAAACAAAGACCAAGGTACTAACAAAACAAAACACACAGGTGAGTGGAAGAAACGTTTTATACAAAGCGAAGCCGGCGTGAAAGCTATGCACAAACAGCGTAAAGCCAACGACTGGTGGCTTGAACTGAGCCACGTGTACAGTCTGTATAGAAACGAACTACATAACCGTGGTCACTACGACTATGCTGACATGTTAGTTGAGGTAATAGCTCAGGCCGAACAAAACCCCAGCCTTCTCAGTGATATCCAGGAACGTTATCAGTATGTACTCATCGACGAATTTCAAGATAGCAACGCCGCTCAAATGCGGCTTGCGCACTTGGTATCGAGCCATCCAATTAACGAAGGTAAGCCAAATTTGATGGTTGTCGGTGATGATGATCAATCAATATACAAATTTAATGGCGCAGAACTTAGTAACATGCTTGGATTTCGACGCACGTATCCATCTGCCAAAATTGTCGTACTAACAAAAAATTATCGTTCAACCCAAGCCATACTCGACACGTCGAAGCATGTTATCGAGCAGGTAGAAGATAGACTAACACACCACGAAGTAGACATAAACAAAAATCTAGAAGCCGTTGCTACACTGACACACATCGGGGAAGTACGTCACGATAGCTATATAACAGTGCAAGATCAATATTTTTACGTTTCGCAAGATATACAAAAAAGGCGTGAACAAAACCAAACTATTGCTGTTTTAGCCCGCTCACATGAATCTCTACAAACAATTGCAGCAGAATTACTACGCCTAGAGGTGCCCATTCAATACGAAAAACAAAACAATATATTAGAATACGATGCTACCAAGCAAATTCTATTGTTATGTGAGCTTATTCAAGCAATTGCTGATGGTGATGAATTAACCCTAAATAATACTATTTGTCAGATACTTGGTCATCCAGTATGGGGTCTTGATGCACGAACGTTATGGCAACTAGCAATCGCTAACCGCTATAACCCGCATTGGCTAGATAGTTTATTGGACCACGAAAACGCTAGCTTTCAGGCTTTTGGAGATTGGCTACTATGGCTTAGTACGACGTCAAAAACTTGCCAGTTGGCATTATTACTTGATTACATTTTGGGTCTTCGTGCATCAGAAAATTTTACAAGTCCCTTTAAAAAATATTACCTTGATCTCCGTAAGCTTCAAAGTGAATACTTACAGACGCTATCGGCAGTACAGCGCCTACGTGGTGTCGTCCAAGAATGTGCCGGTAAAAACCAACCGACACTGGCAGATTTTGTGGCTGTCATAAAAGTGCACGACGAAAACAGTTTACCAATAAGTGATCAGTCTTTGTTTGTTAATGCACCAGATGCCGTGCAGTTACTATCTGTCCATAAAGCAAAGGGTCTCGAATTTGACATTGTGTATATTATTGACAGCGTAGAAGGGCAGTGGAAGCCCCGAAACAAAGGACGCTTAACTCCTGCTAACTTGCCCTTGCAGCCGTATGGAGATGATTATGATGATTACGCACGACTGATGTTTGTTGCCATGACACGAGCAAAGCACACACTCATTCTAAACAGCTATCGTTATAACGATAGTGGCGAAGATGTCATGGCGTCACCACTCATTGCCGATGTTCATCCTGTTCACGAACATACAGAACAAACGACCGAACAATCGATCCGAGTACTGGAATCTCAGCTCAGCTGGCCAGAAATCTCAACACAAGACGAGAAAATGCTACTTCTCCCACTGGTGCAAGATTTCTCGTTGAATGTTACTGAGCTTATGAACTTTCTCGATATAACTAAGGGTGGGCCACAACTCTTCTTGCAACGTAATCTACTCCGCTTACCAGGCGCACGGACTATTTCGCTAGCTTTCGGTACCGCAATTCATAGTGCACTCGAACAAGCTCAGCGACGCGTCAACTCGGGAGATTTTGATAAAGAACACATAAAAGCTTACTTTGCGACGGAACTTCAAAAAGAACCAATTTTACCAGAAGAATTGAATCGCTGGCTCAAAAAAGGCACCCACTTACTGGATAATCTATTTGATAATCATATACTTGTGTTACCCGAGGGTGGCTTGCCTGAGCAAAAATTACAAAATATAGATTTAAACGGCGCGGTTATAGAAGGTAAACTAGACCACATCACAAAAGACGGGTCTGAATTACTAATAACAGACTACAAAACAGGAGCGCCTCTTACAAGCTTTTATAGCAAGGCTAAAAATATACAGGAAAAAATCTGGAAACATAAAACCCAGCTTATTTTTTACGCTCTGCTCGCAAAACATCATCCAGACTATAAAAGCACGCATGTTACGTGTCAGATGTTGTACCTCGAAGCAGAACAAGCCAAAGATTTTGCAAAAATATATACACCCACTCCAGAAGAAATAGACCGTCTGGAAAATTTAGTACGCGCAGTATATACAAAAATAATAGATTACAATTTGCCAGATATATCAGCGTACAGCCCAGACTTCAATGGTATACAAAAATTTGAAAATGATTTAATTTCGGGCAATATATAAGAATATTATTGAGTGAATAATTCGATTTTCAAAACTAAAAGAAATTTGTCTGCTACAATCAAAGCATAATAGGAGAATTTAATATGGTACGTTTCTTTGCAAGTTTTGCGATTTCGCTTGTGGCAAATGCGATTGGACTGCTTGCAGCATCCGCATTGTTAAGTGGATTTTCGATAGAAGGGATATCATTTGTGGTAGCGGTTGCGATATTTACGCTATCAACAGTTATCTTGGGGCCGTTTATATTAAGTATGGCGCTAAAAAATGCAACTTTTCTTGTTGGTGGAATCGCACTAGTCACAACTTTAGTTGGCTTAATTGTCACAAACCTCGTTACCGACGGCATTTCTATTTCTGGACTCAGTACTTGGATTGTCGCAACGCTTATCATTTGGGTATTTTCTGTTGCAGCAAATTTAGTTTTACCTTTGTTTTTGTTCAAAAATATTCTACGCTCTAAAAAGTCGTAGATTTGATTTTTATCTGCTGCTTGCGGCAAATTTCGCAAGCAGTTGTAAGATCTGAATATATAGCCAAATTAGTCCTACCATTAAGCCAAACGCACCGTACCATTCAAAATACTTAGGTAGCTTATTTTCAACAGCTTTGTCTATAAAATCAAAATCTAGCACTAAGCTCATTGCCGCAACTAATACGACTAAGACGCTAAAAACAATTCCCCACGTACCATAGCCATAGACGACAGGTGATGCAAAACCAAACAAGCTAAAGACCCAAGACAGCATACTAAACATAAGTATGCCGAGAAGTGCAGTTATTAAGATACGTGCAAATGTTTCGGTAGCGCGAAGCAGGCCTAACGCGTAGCCTACGTACACCGCCAAGAACACGGCCAGCGTTAAAAACACAGCCTGACCAACAATACCCTCAAAAGACTCGGCAAACGTACCAGAAACAACCCCTAAAAAAGCCCCTTGTATAATGGCGTACGGAATTGACAAAACTGGTGCTTTTTTGGGGTTAAAAGTAATCACCATGCCAACAAAGAAAGCAATTAATGATGTAAGCCATAGCGGCCACCAACGAATATCGGATGACGTAATAGAATCTTGCATCCACCACCACGACGAGGCAGCTGACGCAATGACAATTGTCGTAAGGAGAAGTGTCTTAACATAAGTACCAGACACAGTCATAGTAGATTTTTTTGTAGTAGGTACGTCACTAAATAATGATTGCTTAAAAGTTGGGTTGCTTGATTTTTGCATGTTATAACCTGTTTATAATGTATTTAATATATTGTAACACGTACATAAACGCGTAATTTAAAAAGGCCCCACAAGAGGCCTTTTTAAATTACCAAATAACTCTTTATTTCTTTTTACGCGTAGTTGTTTTACGTTTTGCCGTAGACGTTTTTGCTGTTTTTGCTGGTTGTGTAGATTTTGTCGCACGCGTTTTTGTAGCAGGTGTGACTACTTTACTGACACTAACTTCTTTATTACGAATAGTTGGAGCAGCTACAGAATCTGCTGGTGCAAACAACAGGACATATAGATTCATACCAATAATTGCTCCTACTACTGGACCTAGAGCATAGGATAGTGACCAGCTTTGGTTAGCTAAGGCAACAGCCGGGTTTAGCACAGCGTTTGACGCTTGAGATGCGATTATCACACCAACCGTAAGACCACCACCGATAAGCCCTGCAGCTTTAGCTCCTTCATACTTTTGGAACACGGCAGCCGCAATAAGTAGAGTAAATACAGCTGTAGCAATTCCTTCTACAACAAGAATTTTCCAGTCGCGCGTTGCATTCGCAATACTTTGAATTTCTTGTCCTGCGAAATAGTTAGCAAGCTGCCATGCTGCTAAACCACCAAGCATTTGAGCAGTAATATAGGTTATTGCAGTCAGAGACTTAACTTTTCGCACTGTCCAAAGACCAATTGTAACGGCTGGGTTAAAGTGCCCACCCGATACAGGCCCGAGCGCCAAAACCAACAAACCTAATGTTAAACCGACACCTATTGCTACAAAGTAGCCTATACCTATTTGTGAACGCGAAATATTAATTGCAACAGTTGCGAGTACGGCGGTACCCAGAAACTCAGATGCTAAAATCGCGATCTTTGATCGCACTGTCATGCAGTAAACCCTCCATTAAATTATGCATATACCATACATATTTATTTCACTTATTGCAATACGAACTTCTTAGATTTAAGATTTTACACTCATGACAAACGCTGTAACGACTGTTAATAAATGTCACTATACTCATTTAAAAAAATGGTTTTATTTTTCTTTCACCACCACATACTCATGTGCATGAAAAGATATTTTATCAACAATAGAGATTTAATTTTAGCGGCGAGTACGACGTTTCATTCCGGCAACTTGCAGGCGCACTGCAGAGCGGTCAATAAGACTCTGAGCTTGGTCCAGCGACACTTGGTCTTTGGCTTCTGATTTTAGTTTCTCGGCACGCTCCATGGCCGCCTTGGCTTCATCTTCAGAAATATCGTCTGAAGCATTGGCTTCGTCGACGAGTACACGCAGGGTACTACCACTAACTTCAATTGCACCGCCAGATATTGCATAGACTTCACGCATATCGTCACGGTCTACCGCATTACGACGTACTAATATTACGCCAGCCTTAGCAACACTAATTAGTGGCATGTGCTTTGGCAGCACACCGATTTGGCCATCCATGGTAGGCAGGGTAACTTCATAAACTTCTTCAGAAAACTTAACCCCATCAAGACTAACCAGCTCAAAACGAATCATAATACAGGGTCATCTCCGTGCCTCAAATCATCTCCGTCATCCATGGGGCTAATATTCAATGTGCTCTTGTCTGGCAATAGTTGTTGTAAGCCAGTTAATCTTGCTATTCTCTTTTCTTGTTCGGTAATTACTTCAAACTCATCTACAACAAACGTTTCTGTTGCTAATGCACGTCGAATCGCTTCAGCTTTAGGAATAGGCGTCATTATTTTTCCTCCTTAACTTCGTCGATGCCACCCTTCATATAAAAGGCACTTTCTGGTTTGTCATCGTGTTTACCGTCCAAGATTTCGCGGAAGCCTGCAATGGTATCAGCAAGTGATACATACTTACCCGGTTTGCCGGTAAATACTTCACCCACAAAGAAAGGCTGAGTTAAGAACCGCTGGATTTTACGGGCACGCGATACAGTTAATTTATCTTCGTCGCTTAACTCTTCCATACCCAAGATTGCAATAATATCTTGCAAATCTTTGTAGCGCTGCAAAATACGTTGGACTTCGCGGGCAACAGTATAGTGTTCTTCACCTACAATTTCTGGGTCTAAAATTGTACTGCTTGAATCGAGCGGATCAACAGCAGGGTAGAGACCTAGCTCGGTTAAGGAGCGGTTGAGCGCAATAGTCGAATCAAGGTGAGAAAACACTGTTGCAGGTGCTGGGTCGGTAAAGTCATCGGCTGGTACATACACAGCCTGCACGGACGTAATAGAACCCTTGCGAGTTGAGGTAATGCGTTCTTGTAGGGCACCCATTTCGGTTGCCAAGTTTGGTTGATAACCAACCGCAGATGGTAAACGGCCAAGCAGGGCAGATACTTCGGCGCCAGCCTGGGTAAAGCGGAAAATGTTATCAATAAAGAGCAGGGTGTCGGAACCTTGATCACGAAAACCTTCAGCAATTGTCAGCCCACTAAGCGCCACGCGCAAACGTGCACCAGGTGGCTCATTCATTTGCCCAAACACAAGAGCTGTTTTTGCGATAACCCCAGAATCGTTCATTTCGTGGTAGAGGTCATTACCTTCGCGGGTACGCTCACCAACGCCGGCAAAGACACTATAACCACTGTGGAATTTGGCAATATTGTTAATGAGTTCCTGAATAAGCACAGTCTTACCAACACCAGCACCGCCGAACAAACCGACCTTACCACCTTTGGTTATGGGGCTAATGAGATCGATAACTTTAATACCTGTTTCAAGAATCTCGACCGTGCCAGATTGTTCAATAAACGCAGGTGGGGTGCGGTGTATCGGCGCCCGCGTCGTAAACTTGTCTTCCTTACCATCAATAGGCGTGCCCTTTACATCAAACATACGACCCAAGGTTTGTTCGCCAATCGGCACGCTTATAGGTGCACCGGTATTTGTAATCGTCGTACCACGCCCTAAACCATCTGTTGTGCCAAGCGCAACTGCGCGCACACTTGTTTCACTTAGATGTTGGGCAACTTCAAACAATAAACTTTTGCCTTCAAGACTAACTTCGAGCGCGTTGTAAATTGGTGGCAGAGCACCTTGGCTAAACTCTGCATCAATAACTACACCAACAACCTGCGTCACGGTGCCAGTCTTTAGATTCGTTTTTTGTGCTGTTGTCATGAGATGCCTCCATTAAGACGCTTACGTAGCTGTACAAGTTCATAGACTGCGTCGGCGGCAACACAACTTTCTTCAAATTCGTCTACTGTCATCATGTCCGATGACTCTGCTTCATCTCCGCTCAAGTACAAAGCAAGCCCTTCTACGCTTTCATCTGCAATGGCTTCAATCTCTTCTGCTAATAGTTCGCTGTCTATTCGTCCTGAAGTCGTACCAGGTATGTAAGTTTCAGTAAGGTGAGTCTTGTCTTCGACTGCCGCTTCCAAAATTGCACCATATGAGCTGTTTATAAAATCTTCCATAATTTATACTCCTTCGTTGGTTACATTACTCATTCTTTCATCGCTTCCGAGCCACCTGTGATTTCGGCTAATTCCTGGGTGATTTTAGCCTGTCGGGCAGTGTTAAATTCTAGTGTTAAATCGGCAATAATGTCCGTCGCATTATCGGTAGCATTCTTCATGCTGAGCATACGCATACTATGTTCGGAGGCAATCGATTCTAACAGTGCCTGCCAAATTTGTACTTCTAATAATCTCTCGGTAACATTTTCCAGCACTTCAGTTATTGATGGTTCAAAAGTAACATCAGTGAGTGGTTGTTCGGTTGTTTCTGTACTATCAAAAACGGCTGGCAGAATATGTAGTGACTGGGCAGTTTGCAAAATATTACTCTTGTGTTCGGTGTAGAAAAGTAAAACTTCGTCTGTTTCTGCGCTACGGTATTTTGCTGTAATTGTGTCTAAAATCGGGCGGATATCATTTGCAGTTGGATGATCGCCAAAGTCAGAATAGGCAGCGATAAGATCAATGCCCTCGACTCGGCGCAAAAACTGCGCACCGCGTTTACCGACAATAATAATCTGGCTTTGAATACCAGATTTTTTATCTCCAGAAACGGTACGTGTCAGCATTTTGATAATATTGGCGTTATAGGCACCTGCTAGTCCACGGTCTGATGTAATCACTACATACAAGCGGTTTTTAACGGGACGCGATTTATACAGTGGGTGTTCACTAATTTCAGTTACCGTATTAAGACGTGACAACATACTATGTGCAGCTTGGCGGTAGGCACGTCCGCGGTGAGCAGCTTCAGTTGCTTTACGCATTTTGCTAGCTGCCACAAGCTCCATAGCTTTGGTAATTTGCTTCGTGTTCTTGACACTACCAATCCGACGCTTTAATGCTATGGTACTAGCCACGATGAACTCCGTTCACAGTCGATAGTCGATAGCGTACAGTAGAAAGTTGTCTTTTCATTCTAATTACTCATTACTTTTTACTAGTTTCTTCTTTTTCTATTGGTTTGTAGCTTTCAGAAACGTGATGGGCGAGTTTCAGAATCAGTTCTTTATCGGACTCTTCGGGCTCGTTACCGGCATCAATGTGTTTTACCAGTTTTGCGTGCTTGTTTTTGAGTTCACGCAGCAGTGAGGATTCAGCTTTTTTAATTTTTGACACTTCTACCGTATCAAACGCGCCATTGGTGGCCGCAACTAACATAACGTACATTTCCCATGTGCTATATGGGCTATATTGTGGTTGTTTTAAGAGTTCAGTTAAGCGCTGGCCGCGTTCAATGCGCTGTTTGGTGTCGGCATCAAGATCGGTTGAAAATTGGCTAAAACTGGCAAGTTCGCGGAACTGAGCCAAATCAACACGCAGTGACTTCGCAACCGATTTAACGGCTTTGGTTTGGGCGCTTCCACCGACACGTGAGACCGATAAACCAACCGATACAGCAGGGCGGATACCCTGATAAAACAAGTTTGTTTCCATAAAGATCTGGCCGTCAGTAATAGAAATCACGTTGGTGGGAATATAGGCAGAAATATCACCGGCTTGGGTTTCAATAATCGGCAGGGCAGTCAAGCTTCCAGCACCGAGCTCGTCGCTCATTTTAGCTGCGCGCTCGAGTAAACGAGAATGCAAGTAAAACACATCGCCTGGGTAAGCTTCGCGTCCTGGTGGGCGGCGGAGAAGAAGCGACATCTGCCGATACGCTGCAGCATGCTTGGTAAGGTCATCATAGATAATCAGAGCGTGCTGTTTGTTGTCGCGGAAATATTCGCCCATTGTTGCACCTGCGTATGGCGCTAAGTACTGCAATGATGCAGGGTCAGCAGCACTGGTGGCAACCACAATCGTTTGATCCATGACGCCTTCGCGCTTTAAGCGTTCTACGAGTCGGGCAATCTTGCTCATTTTCTGACCAATAGCAACGTAGATGTTAATCACACCAGTATTTTGTTTGTGCTGGTTAATCATCGTATCGAGTGCAACTGCAGTTTTACCGGTTTGCCTATCGCCAATAATAAGCTCACGCTGGCCTCGGCCAATGGGTACCATTGCATCGATGGCAATAATACCGGTCATCATCGGTTCGTGTACAGATTTGCGGGCTAATACTCCTGGGGCAATGCGCTCTGCGGGAGAAGTTTGTTTAGCTTTGATCGCACCCTTGCCGTCTAATGGTCTACCTAATGGGTCAACAACGCGACCAATCAGCTCTGGTCCTACTGGAACTTCAATAATTTTTCCGGTTCTACGAGCTTTTGCCCCAGCTTTTACTTCTGTGTCTTCGCCCAAAAGCACCGCTCCTATTTCTTCAACACCCAAGTTGAAGGCAAAAGCAGTGATTTTACTGCCGTCATTTGCATCTAACTCAACCATTTCGTTATAGCCAACACTTGTAAGTCCATAAATCCAGACCACGCCGTCACCGACTCTGGTTACAATTCCGGTTTCTTCAATCTCAGGGCGCTTTTTTAGCTCGGCTATTGCTGAACGAATATCAGCCGACAGCTCAGCAATTGAAATATCATCTTTTACTGCCATTATCTTATTCCTTCCTCTGCGACCAGATGCTTAAACAAATTTAGTTTTGATTTAACAGATAAATCCAACACTTCTCTAGGTAATTCGATACGTATTCCACCAACAATACTCTCGTCAACCAAAGTATCAACATGCACATGCTTGGCAGAAGGGTAGTGTTCTTTCAGTAGTGCTACTATATCGTCGATTACATTTTGAGGTAGATCGTGAGCACTAACCGCAACTGCTTCTACATAGCCACGTTCTAGTCTGTACTGCATAACATCGCGCGTCAAAGAAGCTAAATCAACTTGGTTGTGTTCAGCCGCAAGATAAGCGGCAATACCGTTAACAAGCTTTTGCTTGTCTTTAATATGGAGTGTACGTTCACCAATCACTTCAGTTAGTTCTTTGCGTGTGACTTTTGCCATTATTTATTATTACTTTTTCCTTTAATGGCTCGGTCGATTAGATCTGCATCTTTCTTAGCGTCTACTTTTTCCTCTACAACTGCTTCAGTAGCTTCAGACACGAGACCAGCAATTTCTTTCTCAAGTTTTCTGCGGGCTTGATCAAGCTCTTCATTAATTCTAACTTCGGCGTCAGCCAACATTACTTCGGTTTTTTTGTGAGCAGATTTTTCGGCGTTCCTAATAATATCGCGCGCCTCTTTGTGAGCACCGTTAATAATCTCGTCCGCATCATGACGAGCTTCGCGCACAATTTTGGCAGTTTCTTTTTCTAGCATTTCGCGCTCTCTCTCCATCTCAAGACCGTGTCTGACACCCTTTTCAATAATTGCGTGCCGCTTGTCTAACATCTCTACAATGCGATTAAGAGCAAACTTCTTGAGTAATATAAACACCAAGACAAAAGTGATTATCTGGATTATAAATGCCTGTAGGCTAATCCCCAGAATACCACCACTAGCCTCTTCTGATGCTGCAAAATATACTGGTAACATTCTTTAATTTTTTCCTTTTTCTACGTTGAGTGCTTGGGAATTTTGTACTTGAGTGCAGCTGAGATGAAAAAGCGAGTAACGCAAACGAGCCGTATCTAAAATACGGTGAGTGCGTAACGCAGATTTTTCGCTCAGATGTGCCATGTACATAATTTCCTAATTAAATAATGAAGAGGGACGCAAAGACGAGCAATGCCATTAATTCAACAATAGCAATTATGACGAACACTTGACCGAAATATTTAGCTGCTTCTGGGTTACGACCCACAGCATTCATAAATGCTGAACCGATTAATCCAATACCAATGGCTGGGCCGAGCATACCAAAAGCAAGCATAACACCCTTACCTAATATTTCTATATCGCCGGTTATTTGTGCGAATGATTCCATTTAGAAGTTCTCCTTACTTAATTTTCGTTATTATTAATTCTTTATTGCCGCAATCCATAAAAAGCGAAGATTTCGAGGCAAAAACCGTACATCCATGAACAACACTACGAATAATATCTTCGATGTTGGATATACAATTCTTGACGCGTAAAATATTTTTAAATTCATGACTAAGCATGTTTGGTCTCTAACTTTTTCATCTCATATTCATAAATTTCGTCAGCTTCGTGGTCATGTTTAATCGCTGCCGCTAAATACATAATACAAAGCATTGCAAAGATGTATGCTTGTAAAGCACCGACAAAAAGTTCCAATATAATAAATGGCAGAGCTGTGATGGGTGCAGCAAAGCCACCAAGGTAAGTGAATATCGCTATGATTGTTTTACCAATTACTATGTTTAGGAACAGCCTTAGGGCCAAACTAAATACACGAGTAAACTCAGTAAATATTTCAAAGATACCCAACAAATACGTTAATGGATTCTTAAGACTACCTGCAAAATAATGTCGAATATGTTTTTTAAAACCCCCTTCTTTTATAGAAAAGTATTGAACCATAAAAATCATGACAGTTGATGCCGCCAGAGTACCGTTTAGGTCAGCCGTGAAAGGTCTTAGCACTATTGTTTCACCAAGCGTAATCGCATCACCAACACCCGGCAAAAGCCCGAACCAGTTAGTTAGCAATACGAAGAAAAAAGCTGTTGCAAAAAACGGCGCATATCTAACTGCTTTCTTACGTGAACCCATTGCATTTTCGATTGTGCTGATAATAAACTCTGTGCCAATTTCTGTTAATTGAATAACTCCACGCTTTGGCCTAATAGTCATACGCCGAGCAATAGCTGAAAGAATAATAATAATCACCAATGAGCTAATTACTCCGTAAAGCATAGAGTTGCTAATGCTTATGCCTCCTACGGTAAATAGTTCACTGGGAGTTATGTGAATAGATGGACCACCATTTTCGGTTGCAGCAAATGTAGACAGTAGATTAAACATTTTTGCTCCTTTTTGCAGGCTTCTTTTTGGCTTTAACCGCGTCGTCAACGGCTGCTTGAATCATAAGCTCATTGTATGTTTTGTAAATCAAATAAAATGCACCAGCGATGCTTAAGAAAAATGCCGCCAAGGTCAATGACGGCTTTGTGCCAAACCGATTATCTAGCTGCACACCAATAAAAATCGGTAGCAAAATCATAACTGCGAGCTTCCAGCCCATGGTGACAATCTCCGACACCATCATGTTGCGTGCATCAAACATAGCGAGTGTGTCCAGTGCAGGATCACTGTTTTTAGTAGTCGTTCGCTCTCGGCTTGCGGCTTTACCCATTAAATGTACTATAACAGATTACAAAAAGAGGATACAAGGATTTCTTAAGTTTTCATTCATTATCACTGCCAAAAAGATGCGTGTTTCAAGCGAGACAAGAAACTTTTCGTGCTCGCACCGTTCAAACCACCACAGGTAGTGGGGTCGGGGCGAGAGTTGAATTCTGCCGCTGTTGTTGCAAGCGTGTCATACCAAGGCGTTACGTCACTCGGCACTGCGCCCACAGCTACTAGCAGCCTGTCTTTACTCTGTATCATTTTACTTGTAATTGAGCTGACTTTTTCACCATTCAATACATAGACAATTCTAGTAGTGTCTTTATTGCTGACAAATGTTTTATCCCTCGTTTCTACAACATTTCGTCCTACAACCCACCCAATGTTGGCAAAAAAATCACCGTAGGTGACGCGTTTATCATGGACGTGAATAACATCATTAACTTTGTCGTGCATATGGACACGCCCCTTCGGATTATCTCCGTACGCGCTGGTGCATGCCGCAACTTCTTCGTAGTATGTAAAATCTTTAAACTCTTCGCGCTTACCATCAATATAAACAGCAAAGTTAGCATGAAAGTGAGTTTCTGTAGGTACTACCAAAAAATAACGTAAACCAACCGTCCATGTAAAGCCACCAACAAACCCAATGATCACCAGAATAATAATAGGCAGGTTGCGCTTAAAAATAGCAAAAATACCGGGAACAGACTTGGCTTTTTTCGATTTCACACTCATGCTTAATTAAGTATAACAAAAATGCTATACTTAATTGCATGAATTCATATACACATTTATTCGCACATAACGGTGTCGATCATGCCAGTGCTGCTGAAGCAGCCGCGCATTCATCGTCGCAAACAGTTCTGATTGTCGTGTTGGTTAGCTTGGTAGTTATAACCGTCATGACGGCCGTCATTTATCTGCTAAAAAGAAAGTCGATTATTGCTTTGCCTATTGACGATAGAGAAGAAAAATAATGGTAACTATTTACAGCGCAACCTGGTGTGCATTTTGCCACGCCGCCAAAGAATACTTGGACAAAATTGGCGTAAAGTACGAAGTTAAAGATATCGAAGAAAACCGCGAATACGCTGAGGAAGTTGTCGCCAAATCAGGCCAAATGGGCATACCCGTTATAGATATCGACAACGAAATAATTATTGGCTTTGATAGACCAAAAATAGATAACGCTCTCCGTTCCCACAACTTAATGCCTTAGTTTTTGGCGCATCGTTTCATAGAGCAATCATAAAAGTACAGACAAAAAATAAGTATTCAGGGTATACTAATTCCATAAATGGCGTTTGAAGATTACAAAACCAAAAATTCAGTTATTGTTGTCTATACGGGCGAGGGCAAGGGCAAAACCTCTGCCAGCGTTGGATTGTTAGCACGTGCACTCGGGGCAGGCTGGCGGGTCGCTTTTGTGCAATTTATCAAGCACTGGCAAGTATCAGAACATGATTTTATCGAAAAAATCCAGCCGCTTTACGGTGAGTCACTATTATTTTATAAAGGTGGCAAAGGCTTTTACAATGCCGGTGATTTATCACAAAAAAACGTTAGTGAATCCGAGCACAAACAAGCAGCTGCAGACACCTTCAAGGTAGCTTATGACGCGGCGACAAGTGGTGACTACGACCTAGTGATCTGCGATGAGATCAATAACGCAGTTCACGACGGGCTGGTTACACGTGCGCAATTAAAAAAGTTACTTCTTAAAAAGACCGATAAGGCCAGCTTATGCCTAAGTGGACGCCATTTCCCCGAGGAACTACTCGAACATGTTGATATCGCAACCCATATGACCAAAATGAAGCACCACTTCGACGACAAATTTTTGGCCAACAAGGGAATCGACTACTAGAATGAATTCAAAATACAATAAGATTGTGGTGATTCATTTTCAAATCGGGGTCCCCAGCGGACCTGTCCGCAGGGGTGTCCTGAAGCACCACTTCGACGACAAATTTTTGGCCAACAAGGGAATCGACTACTAATGGGCCAGGGGAGAGCAGCCGGAGCGTCCGGCTCTGCTGGCACACCGCGCATTGAGAGGGGATATTCCCCTCTCAAAATGAGCAAAGGTATAGATTTCTAAAGCATGAATTTCTTTGCCAAATCAGCTTCAGAAGCTCTTGTACTTAACCTCCCTGTTATGTGGTGGCACTGGGTAGCACTTTTGTCATGGTTTACATTTCTCATACTCGTAGATATTCTCGTTTTTCACCGCAAAGACCACGCAGCCTCACTGAAAAGTGCCGTGTGGCAAAGTGTTGCCTGGATAGCTCTGGGTATCGGCCTCGGGGCAGTGGTATGGCTAGAATTTGGCTCAGAAGCTGTCGGCCAATACTTTGCTGGTTATTTGGTAGAAAAATCACTATCTATAGACAATGTTTTTGCCTGGGCACTAATCCTTGGTTACTTTAAAATACCAAAAAAATACCAGCACCGAGTGCTTTTTTGGGGCGTTATCGGGGCAATTGCACTACGAGCGATATTTGTCTTTGCGGGCATTGCAGTTATAGAACGGTTCCAACCAATCCTGCTCGTATTTGGCGGTATTTTAGTATGGAGCGGTATCAAGCTTCTAAAGACCAACAAAGAGCATGTGTATGATCCTAAAAAGAGCAGATTTTACCGTTTTGTGAGCAAAATAATACCCGTTAGCCACACTATCGATGGCCACAAATTATTTACAAAAATAAATGGCAAGCGATTTGCAACCACTTTGTTCATGGCACTATTGGTTGTCGAGTTTACCGATGTTGTGTTTGCGGTAGATTCTGTGCCGGCTATTTTGGCCGTATCGCGTGAACCGTTTATTATCATTGCCAGTAATGCAGCCGCAATCTTAGGCATGCGTGCACTTTACTTTGTGTTCGATATTTTCAAAGATCGATTCTGGCTGCTCAACCACGCTCTCGCGTTCTTATTGCTGTTCGTAGGCATAAAGATGCTACTCGCACCTACCGAAATATTTGGTTTAGCCTGGTTTGATTATCACATCCCAACCAGTATTAGCCTGGCAATTATCAGTAGCTTGTTGGCTGGTGGAATGATTGGCTCACTTGTGTTTAAGAGTCCACCTGATGGCAAAATCCTTCACTAAACGCCAGCAGCGCAAACTTGTATCTGTGGCTGCCGCCTTGCTTGTTGCAGGCATTGTGTGGTTTGCCCAACAACAGGGCTGGATAACCCAAACATCGCAACAAATTCAACAAGTACAGCCAGGCACGTATAGCATCACAAATTTTGAGGACGGCGACACAATCACTGTTGATATGAACGGCACCAAAGAACGCATTCGCATGATTGGAGTCGATACTCCAGAAACACAGGATCCGCGCGTGCCGGTGCAATGTTTTGGCAAAGCCGCCAGTGAATTTACTAAAAATCTCATCGGCTCAAACCCCGTCCGGCTCGAAGCCGACCCCACAAATACCAACCGCGACCGCTACAACCGCTTGCTACGCTACGTCTATTTGCCAGATAACCGTTTGGTCAATGCAGAAATCATTAAATCTGGCTACGGCTTTGCCTACACCCTGTTTCCGTTCCAAAAACTAGACGAGTTCCGTGCCTACGAACAAACTGCCCGCGACCAAAACGTGGGGCTGTGGGGAGCATGCACAATTAACGAAAAAGACGACAAACGCACCACCGATCCCGCTTAACGCGCTCGCGAAGCAATTGTTTCAAGTTTCTGACGGCTTATCCTGAGCACACTAGCTAGACTATTACTGGCCCGCACAACATATCGCCCTTGATACAATATCCAGGCACCAACATGACCAATCCAAGCCCGTGCGATACCGTGATCTTCGAGTGTGTTTGGCCACATTTGCATGCGTTTTTTATGTATTTTTTCATCGGTATTATAGACACGCTTCATTTCTACACCAACTCGTAAATCTTCCTTATACATGATTGTAAACCTTCGTTCATGCAGATGTATCGCAATATCCAAATCTTCGTGAATCGCATCATTATCGCTACACACATCTGCGCGAATCGCACGCCATAGCTTAGTGGGCAACACCATGTTCGAACCCCACACAATATAATGCCCCAAAATAATGCGGTTTAATCTATAAGCCAACTGGCCTAGCACCCAGCCATTTATGCGCGGCGCGGGTACATTATAAAAAAAGCCGCCGCCGGTTAACGCAAAATCTTGAGACACTGCATAGTTTTGTAAAACCCGTTCTACCCATGTGTCGGGCAAAATTGTATCGGCATCAATCCGCCCAATTAAATCAGTTTTAACTGCATCAAATCCGGCGTTCCTGGCATGGGCAATGCCTTGGCGCTTGGCAGTCACAACCCGCACAAAATCATAACGCCGTGCAATATCAACAGATGCATCGGTTGAGTTATTATCAACCACAATAACCTCGCTAGGCATAATTGTCTGGGTAGCAATAGATTCCAGACAATTTTGGAGGTGTTCTTGCTCGTTAAAAACTGGTATAACTATAGAAAGTGTTTGTGCTTTCATAAACTCTACGCATCATACCATGACACATAAAAAATCAGCTGAGAAACAACCACCATCTACCCTCAAAAAACCATCAAGCTCAGCCGGCTTTTGGCAAGTTTTTTGGTACAAAATAAGCTTTTGGACAGTAAAACACAAATTTTGGCAAAAACTAACCCTAGGGCTTATTGCACTAGTACTATTTACCACCGGTAGCATGTACGCCGTAGCGCAGTGGTACATCGACCAAAACAAAAACATTCCTTTGCAAACCGGCGCTACTTTTATACCAGATTATGCGCGCTATTTTGGTCTAGATCCCAAAGAAACTATGCGTGCCACCCTAGAAGATCTTGGCATTAAACGAATAAGGCTTGTCAGCTACTGGGAAAATCATGAACCCGAACCTGGCGTCTACAATTTTGATGAGCTTGATTGGCAATTTGATATGGCAGAAAGTTATGGGGCCAAAGTATCGCTAAGCATTGGGCTGCGACAACCACGTTGGCCCGAGTGCCACAAACCTGACTGGGCGGCAAAATTAGTGGGCAACGAATGGCGTCAACCGCTTTATGATTACATGACTATAGTCGTTAACCGCTACAAAGATAGGCCATCACTGGATAGCTACCAGTTAGAGAATGAGTACTTTCTGAGTGTTTTTGGCATATGTGACGATTTTGACCGAGACCGCTTGGTGTACGAGTACGAATTAGTTAAAAAACTCGACCCAAACACGACACTTATCGTTAGCCGTAGTAATAATGCAGTACCCAGCTGGCCAGTCGGGAGCCCGCGCGCAGATCAGGTTGGTGCTGCAATTTACAAAAGAGTATGGGACAAAACCATCACACGCCGCTATTTTGAATATCCAGTACCTGCCTGGTATTACGCCTTTTTGGCAGGCATGACAAAAATAACCACCGGACGGGAAACCTTTATTCACGAACTCCAAACCGAAGCTTGGACACCAGATAGTTTTGGCGGCACCAGAGAATCACCAATTTCAGAACAGTATAAATCTATGAACGCAACGATGCTCAAGGATAGAATCGCTTACGGCAAGGCCACCGGTATGCGTGCAATTGATATGTGGGGAGTCGAGTGGTGGTATTGGCTTAAAACTGTCAAAAACGAGCCCGCCATCTGGGACACTGCCAAATCAGAGCTTCAAAAAATCAACCAAGAGAACCAAAACCTAAATCAATAAATGTCTATATTATTATAATAATATCACACATGTAAATATTTGTCAATAGTTAACAGATAAGCTATACTGTTAAAATGAAGAAAAAACAGGCTAACCCCGGCGTCATATCTAATAAGCGAGCTCGCTTTGATTACGATATCAAAGACTCGTATCTTGCGGGTATTGTCTTAACCGGTCCAGAAACCAGGAGTCTACGCGAACACCATGGCAGTTTGCAGGGCGCCTTTGTGCAGATAAAAGACGGGGAAGCCTGGCTGATGAACAGCCTGGTGACCCCGCTCAAAACCAACGCAGCCCATTTACCTAGCGAGGTGCAGATTCGCAACCGCAAATTACTGCTTAAAAAGCGTGAACTTGCTCAGCTGATTGAAGCCAAACAGCAGGGCAATACAATCGTACCGCTTAGAATCTTAACCAAGAGTCGGTTTATTAAAATCGAAATCGCCGTCGGTAAAGGTAAAAGAACTTATGATAAGCGTCAATCAATAAAGAAACGTGATGTCGAGAGAGACATACAAAGAAAAGTATGATAATTGAGCGATTAGCGAAATTATATGCCGAACCCAAGAATTCAAATCTATAGTAAAAAATAGAATTCTTGGCGTGAAGCTATACAAAAGACACGCCATAAAAGAACGTGACGTCGAGCGCGACTCGCGTAGAAACGTTAGATAATTTCTAAGTAAACAACAATGCCGCCTATAAATTATTAGGTAGGTAAGGCGAACATTTTTCACAATTCGTCCCCACAAGGAACTCTTACTTTGCTTAACCGACGCGGGTACCGATAGGCTTGCCTGATACAGCCCGCAGTATATTGCCGTCTTTATGCAAGTCAAACACCAGCAGGGGCTTTTTTTGCTCCATTGCTAGCCCCAGTGCGGCTTTGTCCATCACCTGAACATGCGGGTTTTCGATTGCTTCTTGGTAGGTAAGTGAGTCAAATTTTACCGCATCTGCATGTTTGGCAGGGTCTTTGTTATAAATTCCATCAACTTTGGTTGCTTTTAAGATAATGTCACAGTCCAGCTCGAGAGCAACCGAGGCCGCAGCTGTATCTGTTGTGAGGTACGGTTTGCCTAGACCACCGGCAACAATCACCACGCGCTTTTTTTCCAAATGACGAATCGCACGGCGGCGGATAAACGGCTCCGCCACTTGATTGATGTGTATGTTGGTTTGCAGGCGCGTTGGCTGGCCGTAGTGCTCGAGCATATCCATCAGAGCCAGACCGTTCATAACTGTTGCCAGCATGCCCATATAATCTGCCGTTGGGCGCTCTAACCCCTCGCCGGCAATTGTTGCACCGCGCAGGAAGTTACCACCGCCCACCACAATAGCCATCTCAACACCAGTTTCTGTGGCTTTTTTGATTTCGCCGGCGAGCCACGCCACAAACTCTGGGTCAATACCACCCTCACGACCGGCAAGTTGTTCACCTGATAGTTTTAAGAGTACTCGTTTGTAAGCCATTGTTACTTAGTCTAGCAGGTGAGTATACTTCAGGCTATACTTGAGACCAGGAGATCAACCTCATGAAAATTTATAGTTGGAACGTAAATGGTATCCGTGCTGTTGTAAACAAGGGTACGTTTCAGACATTTATTGCAGAACATCAACCAGATATTGTGTGTTTGCAAGAAACAAAGATTGATGATGCTCAACTTTCGCTATGGCGAGAGGGCACACCGGCAAGGCAATCCAGAGCTTTATCGAGCCAAGATGTAGCCGTAGCTACACCGCGAAACGAAAAGTCTGGAGTGTCTGCCGATGTGCAAACGCAGCCCGAAAGTCTGGGCGTCGTCAATCTTACAGCAGAGCAGGGGCAAGCAGTTTTTGACCTCGAAGGGTACGAAGAATTTTGGAATTCATCTACCCGCAAAAAGGGCTATAGCGGTACGGCGATTTTTAGCAAAATAAAGCCGCTAAGCATTGATACAAATTTTCCGCTTAAAATTGCCAAACAATTTGGCTTAAGCGACGACGGATACGGCGACGCCAACGCTGAAGGCCGCGTGCTTACCGCTGAGTTTGACAGCTTTTACCTTGTCACTGTCTATACCCCAAATTCAAAAGGTGATTTATCGCGCCTTGGTTTGCGCCACAAAAACTGGGATCCAGCCTTTTTGACGTATATTAAGATCCTTGAACAGCATAAACCAGTTATTTTTTGCGGCGATCTAAATGTTGCCCACAGCGAGGATGATCTCGCTAACCCCAAGGCTAATATTGGCAAACATGGTTTTACGGACGAAGAGCGCAGTGGCTTCCAACGATTCTTGGATGCCGGATTTGTCGATACTTTTCGTATCTTTACACCAAAAGGCAACGGCCACTACACCTGGTGGACACATTGGGCCAATGCCCGTAGCCGCAACGTTGGCTGGCGGATTGATTACTTTTTAGTCTCTGAGGCACTCAAATCGAAGGTGCTAGCTGCCGAAATTCACGCTAATGTCATGGGTAGTGACCACTGCCCAGTCAGCATAGAGTTGCAGGATTAAACTGTTGGTAGCTCAACGCTAAACGTCGAACCCTTGCCATAGGTACTGGTGACGTTTATTTTACCCTTGTGATTTGTGGCAATTGCTTGAGCCAAACTTAAGCCTAAGCCATAGCCATCAATTTTGGATTTGTTACGTGACTGATCGGCCCGATAAAAACGCTCAAAAATATGCGGTAGGTCAACCTCTGTAATACCAATGCCTTTGTCAGTAATACTAGTGAACACCTTGTTGTCTTTGATTTTGCTCGAGATAGTTATGTCCGATCCATCAGAACTGTATTTGATAGCATTTCCAAGTAGTGGCACAAACAACTCCATCAGTTGATCCGGGTCACCGTGTACTTGGGCAGTTGTTTTGGTCATTTTTATCTTTATATTACGGGCAGAAGCTTTGTCTTTAAGCCGCGCTACGGCGCTGTCTACAATATCTTGCAACTTATAATCTTGCCAGTGCGTCGTAATGACAGCATCGCCGCTGCGCGCCAGCCGCAGTAGAGCAGCGGTAAGCGTTTCGAGTTTGTCTATTTCTTCTAGGTTACTTTGCAGCAGTTCGCGGGCTTCCTTATTGCTGATGGTTTTTGCGAGCAGGGCGACTTCTATCTCAGTTTTCATAGCCGTCAGCGGCGTACGCAGCTCGTGGGCGGCATCTGATGTAAACCGACTCTGGGCTTCCATGGTGTCTTCTATCGGGCGTAGACTACGACGCGCAAACACATAGCTTACCCACGCGCCAATCACTAACATGCCAAGGTTTAGCACTATCAAGCGTTTTATCAGATTATTCCGAAATAGCTCCATTTGCTGTTTGTTTATCTGGGCTATTTGCCCAGGGCGCGTAAAATACAAAAAATCCTTGAGGTCACGCTGTTGGCGCTGCAAGTTACCAGCCGCTTCTGATATCGATTGTTGATACAGTACGGCACTAAACCCCAGAGTCAAAGCCATAATTATGCTTAAATATGTCAACGTCAGGCGTGTCCGCGCGGTTGTAAGATCGATTTTAAATGCAGTCATAATAATACTTACTTAGTGTACTTTATAATAAAAAACTACGGTTGAATAAGATAGCCAAATCCGCGTTTAGTGATAATCACGTCTGTTTTAAATTCACGGTCAATTTTGTTGCGCAAGTAACCAATGTACACCTCAACCGTATTGGGCAGAACATCATCGTCGTCGCTCCAGATGTGCGCTATAAGCTCATCCTTAGACACAACCATACCTGCACGGCGCATTAAATATTCCAGCAGGGCAAATTCTTTCGCAGTTAGCTCAATGGGGTTATTTTTAAATGCAACCGTTTTTGCAATCGGATCAAGCGCCACATCACCACAGACAATGTCTTTACCAAGAAGGTTGCGCGGCCGACGTAGGAGGGCGTACAGCCGCGCAATCAACTCGTCAAAAGCAAATGGTTTGGCCAAATAATCATCGGCACCACTGTTAAGGCCAGTCACTTTATGTTCGGTGCTATCGCGCGCTGTAAGCATCAAAATCGGTGTAGTAACACCCTCGCTACGCAGGGCTTTGCAGACGGCTTGGCCATCCATGCTGCCAGGTATCATCCAGTCCAAAATTATAATGTCGTACTCATCACTGCGGCCGTAGCCGAGCGCCGTATCGCCATCTTCAACCACATCTACACTAAAGGTTTCTGCTATCAACCCCTTTTTTATAGATTGCGCTATTTTTGGCTCATCTTCAACAAGTAGTGCGCGCATACACATAGTGTAGCGGAATTATCTGATATTATGCTGAGTTTATGCAGGAAACGGCAATGTATAGCTGCGGGTCTTTCATGCAGCCACTAAGCATAGTGTGCCGGGTTAAAAACTCGTCATTGTGTTCTATGTGCTTCAATGCTCAATCGTGGGGGCGCTAGACATGTTGAAGTGCACAATTTTATAAAGTTTTAGGAAAGCATATGTCGGCCGCGCCACAACCAACTTGTTTATCAGATGGCCCCCTGCTGACCACAAAAAAACAGCGAACCAATACAATAGCTAATTACTACATTATGAACGTCCGTAGTGTATAAAAAAATACAAACCCCATCTAATGGAACGAGTCTCAACGAACAGACCAATTGCTATTTGCTGCCTCATAGCCAATACTGTTTTTATGCAAGACTATTGGCTAAAGCAAAACTCTAACTCGCCACTATTTGAAGATATTCTGTGGAGCCGCCCCGAAAACCGGGCCAGCGCTGGTAAATTACTCATTATCGGTGGCAATGCACAGGGATTTCTAGCGGTGGGTGAATCTTTTGCATCAGCCAACACTGCAGGGGCAGGTACTATACACATTCTTATGCCTGACGCCCTTCGCAAAATTGTTGGTACAGTATTCGATAACACCGAATACGTGCCCAGCACACCAAGTGGCAGCTTTGCGACCAAGTCACTGGGCGATGTCTTGCAACGCAGTCAGTGGGCCGATATGGTCCTGCTTGCCGGTGATCTTGGCAGGAACAGCGAAACCAGCGTACTTTTAGAATCTTTTGTCCAAAAATACAGTGGCCTACTAACGCTCAGTAAAGACTCCGTCGATTACTTTTACCACACACCAGATTTATTACTTCAGCGTGAACAGACGTGTATCGTTCTGTCGTTGGGGCAGCTGCAAAAACTCGGAATCGCCTGCAAATTCCCAACACCGTTTTTGCTGAGTATGGGCATGATGCTGCTCGTGCAGGCACTACGCGACTTTAGTCTTATGTACCCAGTTGTCATCGTCACGAGGGAGCTCAATCAATTGGTTGTCGCCTACAAAGGCAAGGTGAGTTCAACCCCCGTAGATGGCCATACATCATCTGCAACCCCACTCGCAACCCAAGATGATTCGTCATTGATTTGGCGCGTCGAAACTGCTGCAAAGTCTAGCGTCTTTTGGATGCAAAACCCGAGCAAGCCATTTGAAGCCATAACAACAGCTCTTTTGTAAATTCAAAATTTGGAATTTATTTAAATTGTTCGTATAAAGTTTAGTAAAAAATAACAGTGCCAACAATTTGGTCAGATTTTACTGCTCCATAATAGCGTGAGTCAATCGATTCGTCTCTGTTATCTCCGACAACAAAAATCTCATTTTCTTTTAAAGTAATGTCTATATTAAGTGATGTTCCTGCGCTTCGATCATTTACCCACTTGTATTCGTCATCTGGTACAAAACCCTGAGAGCGATATCTACTGAACACTTTTATCTCATCATCTAATACTACTACTCGGTCTCCCGGTATGCCGATGACTCTTTTTACGACATAACGAGGTTCTTGGGATGCATCCTCTTGGAATATATCTTCGTTGTATTCTTTTACTACAACAATTTGGCCAAGCTTGGGTATATAGCCATTTTTACTTACTGCACCTAAAGTTGCAGGTAACTTAAAAAGTATGTGCTTGTTTCTGTCTTTGAGTGTGGGTTCCATGCTTACGCCATCTACTGTAAACACTCCTAGCACATGAGAATATATACTTAAAAAAACAATCCCAACCAATACTATAAGTAACATAATTCGTATTGTTTTTTTTAGCCAATAAATTAAAAGTATTTGATCGTATGTCTTATAAACAACCGTATCGTGAGATGTGTTATTGGTATTGGCAATGTGATTTTTACGCCATTTTCTACGACTCTCAATTAAATTACTCAAAAACAGTACGAGCAATATTAACCCTATAATTCCAATACCACTTGCTATGAGCTGTATAGCTTTTGATTGAGTAAAGAAAATGCTAATTAGCGTGTAGTAACCATCGGTGCTAAACCCTCTATTCACCACTGTTTCGTCTCTCAAAACGACTCCATTACTAAAAAGGAGGTTTCTTTGCAAAGTATGCCTTCCATCACCAACGTAGTTTAGGTTAAAAGATTCAAGGATATCTTTGGTATAAACTATTTTATTGTCAACACTGTAAATAACAGAGCTAAGGCTCGCCTCGTCGATATCATACAAAATCCCCACTTTTAGTAAATCAATTTTAAAAGAGATTTTTTTGGGCTGTAACTCAAACTGTTTCCCATCATATTCTACAAAACACATGTTAATATCGGCGCATGCACTTAATTTGGGTACAAATATAACAGATGGTGAGTCACTACCACCAAAACTGTCCGATACTTTCTCGATCGATAAGTTTAAACTAACTGGTTCGGTTGATTTTGATTCATAGCCTCCAACTCTACTCCAAAGGTTTGTGTTAAGAAGTGTACTACCTAATTCATTGCAACTACTACCCAATATTGGTTGAACCAGCAAAGTTGCCTTAGCCTCGTCTTGAACCCTATTTGATTTAGCAAAAACATCATAACTACCCTCTGGGATACTGGTTACTGCTCGAACAACATTCAAACTATTACCACACTGTTCTGGAATAGTTTCTATAATATCTTGTGCTTTAGCGGGAAATGGAAATGCTAAGCTTATTAGTATTAGTAAAATAATACGAACTATGAATTTTTTTATTTTTTTCATATGTATATGTAGTATACATTCTCTAATGTAAAATAATGTATGTTTGTTAACAACTTTTGCACAAACATAGTTTATACTTGACAAAACCTTTTCTTTAATAAACAATCAATACTGTAAAATAACTGTAAAATAAAGGAAAAAATAAACATGTCAAAGTTATCATTTAAAAACAAAAAAAGTGCACCCACTAAAGCAGTGATAGGCGGTGGTAGCAAACTACCGAAGAAAAAAATGTTACTTCTTGGTCTACCTGTTCTTGTATTCCTGGCGGTAGGTGGTTTCTTTGGAAACAAATACTACCAACAACAACGACTAGAAGCTGCGGCGGCAGGGTGGACTCAAATAGGAACATGGGATGGAGGGGTATTTTATGCTTGTAAGACCTATGTAAACAGTCCTTATGGTGCACTATGGCGAGTAACTACAATAATGATTGGAGGTAATTCGAGTATGAAAGGAGAATTCCAGGTAATGCGTGGTTCAAGCTTAGTAAACCAAACAAATCATACTGTAGCAGCAAGACAATGGGGAAGACTTCAATATAACTTTGCTAGTGTTCCACTAGGAGACTATTCGCAGGGTACTTTAGGATCAGGTAGTAAAGGCGGTTTTTTTGAGTTAGGAATGAATCAAATCACAAACTGCTAGAAACTAAACAAACTGACGAGTTAAGTAGTATTAAAAAATTATAAGCAACTATATGTGTCGTCGTGTATTCTGATAGGCAACCATGAACTTGTCTCACTAAAAAAGTATTTGTTTCATTTAAAAACACTAAAAATTGAAGCATTGGGATGAGGAAGTCTCAAGGTAATCACGTTTAACTCATATATTTTAGCTAAAAATAAAAAGATCCCACTAATTAATAGGATCTTTTTATTTTGGTGGGCGAGGAGGGACTTGAACCCTCACGAGCTAATGCTCACAAGATTTTGAGTCTAGCGTGTATACCAATTTCACCACTCGCCCAGGTATTTAACGAATTACAGTTCTTATGCCTTCAAAACTGTAAATCTCAATTCGAATTTGCGTAAGTTGTTCGTATAACAGGGAAGATTATACTATAATAACTACCATGTCGCTAGCATAAGCGAACATACGACTATGAAGACAATAGACCCTATCGGCCCGACCTTTCAGCTACCCACTGATCCGCCGGATGACACACACAGCACCGATGCCGCTAATTTGGTGCGCTCCAAAATAGACACTCTGTTTAAAACCGAGCCAGATGTTATTAGTGAGGCGATTGAGAGTGTCCAACAAGAACCGCTAAAACGCAGTAAACACCAAAAATTTATGGCCGATCTAAGCGCCTCGGGCAAACCATTTGCAACTATTCAGATGGAATGGCACGACTACTACCAACAGCTACCAGATAACGAAAAACACCAAGTCTGGGACGAATTTTATAGTTCACAGCAACATAAGCCAGTATTTGCTAGCCAAACAGCCCAGCCAACAATTAACCAGCAACCAGCACCCTTTATCCAAAACGAAGACACACAAAAAGACCAAGATACGTCTAAAACCAAAAAACCACAATCAGTTGCCGACATAAAAAAACAAATTACTGGCCGCGTCCAAAACAGAGCTAAATTGTCGCCCAAACAACATCTCAAATCGCTGGCTTTTGGGCTTGGCATGGGTAGTATTGTTGTTGTCATACTGTTGTTTGGCTTCTTTAACGAGCGCTTTTTGGCGCCGTTTATCACCCCCAGCCGCAGCGTTAGCTCCACGCCATTAATCCTTGACGCCGGCGCTACGGTTGGCCAAGACTCGCGAATCATTATCCCTAAAATTAATGTCGAAGTGCCTGTTGTGTACGATGTTGCAACTATCGAAGAAGCCGCCATACAAAGCGGCTTAGAGCGCGGAGTCGTACACTATCCCACCACGTCTAACCCCGGCGAACAAGGAAACGGCGCAATTTTTGGACACTCCAGCAACAATATACTTAACAAAGGTAAGTATAAGTTTGCTTTTGTTCTCTTAAGTAGACTTGAAATTAATGATACGTTTTATATAGAAAAAGGTGGCGTACGCTACGTCTACAAAATTTTTGACAAAAAAGTTGTACCACCAACCGAAGTAAGCGTTCTTAAGCCCGTTCCTGGCAAAACTAGTACCATGGCGCTCATTACCTGCGACCCACCCGGCACTAATATTAACCGCTTGGTGGTATATGGTGAACAAATTAGCCCAGACTCAAATAAAAATACCGCCAGCACAGCTGTTAAAACAGATGTAACTGTTGCACAACTAGCAGGCAATCCGCAGTCTTTGTGGTCACGCATTTGGAACAATATTTTCTAGTGTTCTTTTGATAAAGAAGCAAATCCATACTTTTTTGGTGTCAAAAAAGTATGCAAAAAACCACTGGGTTGAATACTAGCTTGGGGAGCAACCAGTCAAAACAGACAATGCTGAGGCGGACTCCCTACGGTCGGCCTGCCAAGTTTCGCTAGAGAGTTGTCAGGCTATCGCCTCAGCTGTCTATTGTCGTTTTGACGTTGCTCCGCCATAGCTAGTATTCATACCCGGATAAGCCCATGGACAAATCACTAAAGATGATTTGGATGTAATACATGGCTCGCTAAACGAGCCATAAGACAATACTTCAGTCCTTGGGCTTAATCCGGGCATTCAATTAAAAACCGATGAAAATGAGTGTTTGGGCGACGAATCCAGCAGCAAGCCAAGTCCAAATCCCCTACTTACATATTTTAGGGATTTGGGCCGATCCCTTGTGGTCGTTCTTGCTGCGCGTCGAACGAACACTCATTTTCAATCGTGTTTTTAATTGGCCCGCGCTTTCTTTGGCTTCTTTCTTGTGCGCACAAGAAAGAATGTAACTTGGTTCTTGGTTGCAAGAACTGTTTCTTTCTTATAAAAAAAGAAATTAAATCCTTTATCTATTATCAATAACCGTAAGAGTAAAAGCCACCTTAGACTTATCGGTCTTAGAACCCTCTAGTGTATAAACATTATTGTAATCGCGGTCAAAAAACGGCCCGTTGGCAATGCTTGTCGTTACTAAGGTTTGCTTGTTGGCTCCATCATAATCAACAATGTAGGATTGTTGGTTTTGAGCATACAGAAAACGGTGGCCATCCATCCATTTAACTTCTTGATTAAGCGGTATGTCTTGATCAAGTGCATATTTGTACTGACGGTCGTATTCGAGATCTAGCGTACTGATGTTTTTGCCGCTTTGGGCAGCAATAAACTGCGTATTGGCCGAAAACGACACAAAGCGTGGGTTATCTACGCTTAGAACAGTCACATTCAACTGCGATTTTTCGTTATTTTTGAGCGCAGGCAAGGGGTTTTTGTACACAAAGACAACGTTATCTTTTGCCGCACCAACAACATAAAACCACTCATCCTGATATTTTGAAACATTCATGACGTACCTATCAGATTCTGTAACAGTCCGAATTTGTACAATTTTATCTGACTCGAGTACCTTAAAGTCTGCTTTGGACGACTCTGAACCCTCTCGGGTCACAAACAACACAATGTCATCACTATAACTCGCATAATCAATGACGGCGTTCAATAATGGCGCAGAAATTGTGCGCGCCTTGATATCGGCACTACGTAAAGTACCAGGGACTACGTCTAGGTAATAAATTTGATCGGGGCGTTTGTCTTTTAGTGAAACTTTCGCAGGCGTAATTCCGAGTGCACTATTAAGATTTAAGCTGTCGCCATTTCGTTCGCGGTCAAACATAATATATTCATGCACACCCTCGTACGAGCGTTTTATAAGTATATGGCGGTTATCATTGGACCACTCAACTATGTCGAGTGTTGCCTCGGCCGATGGCTTTGTGAGGCTTGCAACCGGCACGGCAATTTGGGTTTGGGGTGATTTGGGATTGTTTAAATCGAAGACATCAAACTTATAGGTTTGGCCGGGCTTTTGCACAAGTACCCAGCGCCTGTCAGGGCTCTGGCTGGCAAGCTGTGGCGTTGCATCGTAGGTTTGGATATCGCTTGTAATAAGACTGTTTGGCAACAACAGGGGATACACCAACCTTTCTATCTGCCCACCCTGTAACTTTATGCTTTTTTGCCATGTCCGGAAACCTGGGGCCTCGAGCCGTATCGTGTAGTCACCCTGCGGCAGTACCAGCCGGGTGTCAGTGGTTGAGCGCTCCGCAACATCGTTGACATACACCGTCGCTCCTTTGGGTTTGGAATCAACAAATACAATACCGTTTTGGATAAATTCGCCGTTTTCGCGGTCGACGTTATAGCCGTAAGCGAGATACAACACTATCAGAGTACCGAGTGCAATCACAATAGACATCAGCGCGTAGCCGATAAATAGTCTGCGCCGATAGGCTTTTCTGCGTCGTGGGTCTAAAAAGTCCATATATATGTCTGTTTTGTTGCGTTTTTTTATAAACGCAGATCTTTATACCTTTTATTTATATCATATAACTATGGCATTTTACACTTAAATCTAGCTGAGGAATAACCAAGCCACACCTCTTGTTTTCTTGGCGTCGTGGCAGTACTATTAGATATAGCATTCCGATGCAGGGTAACAATCTTAAGTAGCACCAAAAATCAAGAAAAGGCACACGTGGGCACACATATAGAAATAAACGGCAAACGCTATGACGCGCACACCGGAAAACTTCTGACAAGTGACATCCCGGCACCTGTTATAGAGCCGAAACGCTCTGCACATACGTCACGTACTGCAATACAAGTTGCAGCACCAGTTGTATCCAAACATGTCCATGCGCAAGCTCAGCGTAGCCAAACTTTGATGCGTCACGCCGTCAAAAAGCCGACTACAACCAAAGCACCACTGCCACATACGGTCAAATCCCCCGCGACACTGCAGGCAACACCTATCCAATCGACACGGCACATGCCACTCTACAAAAACACCGATCCCGAGCGCGCCAAACGAGCCGACCAGATAAAACGGAGCCAGCTCGTCACAAAATTTAGCGACATTTCGTCGCATGCCGCACCACAAACCGTACCAACACGTATCGAACAACTACCGGTAGTGCAGGCTCCCCAACAGCATCGCAACACCAAACCGCTCTCGCCGGCTTCATCGGCAATCGAAGATGGCTTACGCCGCGCACAAAGCCACAACCAGAGCCCGCACCACGCCTTACAAACCAAAAAATCGCGCAAAAAAACCCGCCTTATATCGCTAGCTACCAGCGGGCTAACTCTTTTGCTTTTAACGGGTTTTATTGCTTATCAAAATGTTCCGAACATCTCCATGCGTTATGCCTCAACACGGGCTGGTATAGAAGCCAAGGCGCCAAACTATCAGCCTTCTGGTTTTAGCCTTAATAACAAAATTATCTATACACCGGGTCAAATTACCATGAGTTTTTCGTCTAATAGCGACGACCGTACATTTACGATTACTCAGCGCGAATCTGGCTGGAACAGCGAAACACTACGCACCAATTACGTATCCAGCACTGGATCATCCGTACAAACATTTGAAGATAAAGGCCGCACCATTTATCTATATGGCGATTCAAGCGCTACCTGGGTAAACGGTGGTGTTTGGTACGATATCAAGGGTGATTCACAGCTTAACTCGGATCAACTCATACGTATCGCCACATCGATGTAATTTTAGATTTTATAATGACGCCTTAAAAATAGCGTACCTGACTCTATAATCTAATTATATCACACTTTTTAAAAAAGTCAAGTTTCTAGCTATTTTAGTTGCGCAGTTACATTAGTCTTTCTATATTTCTACTGGTTATATCCAGCCGCCTGCGAGACGGCCGGATAATTGTGTTACCGTGCGTATGTGCTGGTACTATAATTAGGTAACAAAAGGAACCCCAAAATGCCCGAACCAACCAAAGATGATCAAGTTATAAACTTTAACGTTAATCCAGAAAACGCACCGGTTTTAGCAGCCGACAGTTATCTAATAAGTTCTAACGAAAACTTTGTCGTATTAGGATTTGCCCAAAATGTCCCTGGTAGCAACGTACAGCATGTCGTCAGTAGGGTAGCAATGTCACCGCGCCAAACCAAAGAGTTTTTAGAAAAACTAAGTGATCATGTTCAAAAGTTCGAAATCTAACTATGCGTACCAGATAGACGGCTTCGTACCCGCTGGTCGCCCATAACCTGCATGATTGCCCATAGGTCTGGTGTGCGGTTTTTGCCCGTCACAAGCACACGGATAATGCGAGCAAAATCAGCCACATTACCGCTATAGTTTTCTGGTTGAGATTTATAAGCTTTGTTATCGATTGCAAAACCAGTCGCGTCTGCAGCCGCCCTTAGCTTGTCAAACCACTGGGGCTGTTCGTCGTGTATGTCAAATGTTGCCATAAAGGCTTGAGCCGACTTATTAATAATTACTTTGTCGATGTCAGACAGGTGTTCTATGCGTCCTTGTGTGGCAAAATCTTTGGCATAAAGGTCATCAAAAAAGTAACCATAGTGGTCGACAGCTTGATCAAAACGGAACATATCTTTACGCGGCTTGTCGCCCGATCTTTCGATAGCAAAAACAGTGCCGCTATACGCCGAATCTGCCTCAACTGCATCAACAAATGCCTGTAGATTTTGCGTTTTTGCATAATCTAACACGCGCTTTTCGAATTCTTCTTGAGGTAATTGAGCAATATAATCCTTGCAGTAATCTTCGAGTTTTTGCATATCCAGTAATGGCGCGCGCGATGCCGCTAACTTATCGATACTGAGCGGAAAATCTGCAAGTGCGGCGCCAGGGTGTGCGCGGTACCAATCTTCAAAACTACTGTTGGCGAGACCAAGCAAATACGCCTTAATTCCTTCTACTGGGTAGCCGGCTTGGAGCCAAAACTGCACGTCGGCTTCGTTGTCTTTACGCTTGCTGAGCTTACGTTTGCCACCACCGTTTGTATCGATAATTGATATTGGTGCAAAGTGGCCGTAGGTAAATGCTGGTAGGTCTAGAGCCTGAGCGATTTCGATGTGCAGGGCAGTGGATGGCAACCACTCATCACTGCGAAACACTTTGGTTGTACCCATCAAATAATCATCAACAACATGGGCCAGATGATAGGTTGGCAAACGGTCTGCGTCACTTTTTAGTAGTGGCACGTCTAGATCGTTCTCGGGCACTTCCATTTTACCCTTAAAGATATCGTGGAATGTGAGGCGTTTGCTATGCGAGCCAGTTGATTTAAGGCGTAGCACAAAAGGCAGATCCTGATCGAGCGCATCATGAATGTCTTGTTCTGATTTGTCGCGCCAGAGGGCAAAATCGCCGTAATAACCAGGGCGGAGTTTTTTGGCCTGCTGGTCTTTACTGAGCGTAGCAAGTTCTTCTGAGGTTGCAAAACAGGGGTAGGCACGGCCTTTTTGTAATAAATCCAGTGCGTAACCTAGATAGATGTCGGCACGCTGACTCTGAAAATACGGCCCGTAATCACCGCCAACTACCGGGCCTTCATCATATACCAAACCAAACTGTTTAAATGCATCGACCATCATTTCGCTCGAGCCTGCTACTTCACGCTTTTTGTCAGTGTCTTCGATACGCAAAATAAACACACCACCAGATTGGTGGGCAATCCGTTCATTGACAAGACCAGCGTAGATGGTACCAATATGGACAAAACCCGTCGGACTGGGTGGTACACGCATAACCTCGGCACCATTTTGAAGGTGTCGCCTTGGGTATAGGTGTTCTGATTCGGCGCGTGTTTTGTAGCCATTTGGTGCGAGCAGTTGCTGCAACCTATCAAAAAGTTCTACTGAATACATAGTGACATTGTAACAGATATAGTAAGGATAATTAACTGCATCAAAAGTATAAGCATTATGCTAAAATAGCTGTAATGGATGATTTTATTCGGCCGCGCAAAGGCCCTTTGTCGCAGCATAAAACGACGCAAAAATACCACCCCAACACGCCACCGTTAGCAGTGCGTCCGCAGGCAACTGTACCTGCATACAATGCGCCAACAAACACACTTGCAACTGATTTAGAGCAAGCGGATACAGCAACACCGCTAGCTCGCACCTCACCGGTGCCCGAACCGCCCCTAACTGACCCATTTTTACCCGCGCCAAAACCCAGCAAAAAACCAAAGTTTCGGTTTAAGCTACCGCGCCCCAAAAACCGCTGGCAGTGGGGGCTACTCGTTGCAGCTATTATCTTTTTGTTATCAGCCAGCGGTTTTAGTATTTATTGGTTTATAATCCGCGACACAACCCCGCCAGTTACATATACACCAATCGTCGAGCCAGAACCCGCACCCGAACCCACCACCAAGGCCTCGCGCTTGAGTGGCCGGCAAGTAGACATCGCCACTGCAGATCGCCCGGTCTATGCCGTACAGATAGAAAACAGCCCCGACGCGCGCCCCCAATCCGGTCTTAAAGAAGCCGATATCGTATCGGAAGCTATTGCCGAGGGTGGCATCACCCGTTTTAACGCTATTTTTCACGACAATCAAGCCGCGAATATTGGGCCAATTCGTAGCCTGCGCCCGTACTATATTGATTGGTTTTTGCCATACGGTGCCGCAATTGTCCACGCTGGTGGCTCGCCAGAAGCGTTGTCTGACATACAGTCCCTCGGTATCCAAGATTTAGACAACACAACAGGTTACTTCCGCCGAGTATCCAACCGTTACGCACCGCATAATTTATATTCGACAAGCGCACAGTTGATTGACCTATTTAATGTACGCAGCTACAGTACCCCCGCTTTTACGGGGCTACCCCGCAAGGAGCCAAAACCTGCCGATACTGCAACCGCGAGCATTATAAACTTACGCATATCAAGTGAACTGTATAACGTCGTATTTAACTACGACAAAGCCAGCAATAGCTACTTGCGCTCTCAAGCTGATGCACCGCATGTCGATGCCGAAACAGGGCAGCAACTTGCCCCCAACGTTGTTGTCGTGCCGATTATAAATAGGGGTATTAGCTCCAACGGTGTGAATAACAAATACGACACAGTCGGATCCGGCGAAGTCTTCGTGTTTCAAGATGGTACGCTCACCAAAGGAACCTGGACCAAACCAGATAGGCGAGCGCAGTGGCAGTTAACAGACGCCGCAGGTGCACCAATTACACTAAACCCTGGCCAGACGTGGTTTAGCATTGTCGAAAGCGCCGATAGAGTCACCTTCCAATGAGCCACCTTGATCGTTATGGCCAACAGGTGTCGTTTATACACTTTTTTACTATCTTCTTACCGGGTTTTATAAGCCTTGGCCTGTACTATTTGGGGCGCGAGATCTTAGATATCGACCCCACAATTGTCATTGTAGCTGTTGGAATTATTTTTATTGTTTTAGGTCTTGTAGCCTATTTTATCGCCAAATCGTTAGCTTTTACTCCACTACAAAACATCTGGCAAGCTGTCTGGCACGTATCGCCCGGTAAAAGCGACATGCCTCCGCCAAAACTCGAAAATCTCACATACGGGCGCGAACTTGTCAGTGCGCTGGTGCACCAAATTTACGACCTCGCAAGCCATAATCCTACCGATGCCGCATATAAAACAGATCAAACAACCGTGGATAATGGTGTTCTCGACCAAGTACCGCTGGCGTTATTTGTCTTAAACAAAGAAAGACTCGTAACTACCCTAAACACGGCAGCCCAGAATTATCTTGGTGTAAGTCGCGATAAAATAATTGGCAAGTCTGTGTATGACGTACTGAGGATGTCATTTTTAACAGATGACACCTTTGATGTTTGGATTCAAAAAGCATCATCAACCCGGGCAACCGACAGTCGTAGCTGGGAACACGTCCGGGCGACACTTGACGACAATAAACCAGATAAACAGTTTGATTTAGCGGCATCATACAGCCGCGATGATTCGCTCGGTAACGAAGTTGTGCTGGCCCTATTTGACCGCACCGATAAATATAGCAAGCAAGACGAATCCACTAGCTATGTGGCTTTAGCGGTCCACGAACTGCGCACGCCATTAACTGTACTGCGTGGATATATAGAAGTTTTCGAGGACGAATTAGGTGATAGCCTCAGCCCAGAACACAAAGAATTTATGCGCAAAATGAGTGCCGCCGCCCAAAGCCTGACGGCGTTTGTAAGCAATATCTTAAATGTTGCCCGGGTTGATCAAAACCAAATGACACTAAGCTTGCACGAGGCCAACTGGAACGAGGTACTCACGAGTATCGTCAAAGATCTCCAGCTGCGTGCCAGTGTTCGCGGCAAAACCCTCGAGCTCGATATCACCCCCGATTTACCCACTGTTGCTATCGACAAAATTAGTATTTATGAAGTTGTCAGCAATTTAATCGAAAACGCCATTAAATACAGCGGGCAAGGTAATCGCATAATAATTCACAGTAGTTTAGGAAAATCTGGTAGCATAGAAACAGTGGTCGAAGATTTTGGCCCCGGGATGCCCGAAAGCACCGTAAGCGAACTGTTTACCAAGTTTTATCGCTCACATATTTCCAAAAATGCCGTTAGCGGCAGTGGGCTCGGGCTGTATTTGGTAAAATCTATCGTTACAGCGCACGGTGGCCAAGTCTGGGTAAACAGCCAGGTAGATAAGGGAAGTCGGTTTGGATTCTCACTGCAAACTTTTGCCAGTATTAAGCAAAATGAAACTGTGGGTCAAGACGGTATCGAACGCCAAGCCAGCGGCTGGATCAAAAATCATTCAATGTACCGAAGATAAGGAGTCAACATGCCCGATCAATCAACAGCCAAAAAAGTCCTATGTATCGAGGACGAATACTTTATAGGCGAGCTGTACGAACGCGCCCTACGTAAGGCCGGCTACGATGTCACCGTCGTGTTAAATGGTACCGACGGTCTCGATATAGCCCGCACCAACCAATACGATATTATTTTGCTTGATCTCATGATACCCGGCCTCACCGGCATGGAAGTACTCCGGGCACTACGCGGCCCCGATACTACCAGTGATTTTAAGAGTAAAATTATCATTACAACTAATCTAGATCAAGACGAAGCCACCAAGGCCGAGGTAGAAAGCCACGCAGATGGCTATCTGATTAAAGCGGCCATTACCCCCAAAGAATTGGTAGCGTACTTAGACACACTGCAATTTTAATCGTATTTAGTAACTAAAACCTTTTTTTAGGTGCAGCAACTCTTTGACGTGCTGAACTTTACTTGCACGCTTAAACTGTTGGTATTTTTCTAACAAGTCCCCTCGGTCGGCATCTTTATTATCGCGAATAAATTTTTTTGTAACTAAGCTTCCTGCAATTTCGCGTACATGTGCGGATACACCACCAATTTCTATAGACGATTGGTATCCAACTAAATCAAACTCACTCTTAGACGCCACAAAATGACCAATAAGTAAGGCTCGACGTGCATGTGCCTTATCAGTAATCCCAACAACTGTTTCTGCACCTCCATCTTCAATGATTTCGGCTGCGTTCACCCAGTTTCCTAATGTAGATGTTGATGACGGGTCGTCATCAAGACTCATTTTGCAACTCGGTATATGATAGCTGCGCATTATAGTCCACATCAGCTCAGCTTCTGATTTTTTCTGTTTTACTCCGTCAAGCGGGCCATAACCACTTAATACAACGCGTCCAATCTGGCCAGATTCTATAAGCTGAACGGCCTGCAATGCCCGAGCTTCGGTTGCCATTGAAGCCAATTGCATACCATCACGAAACTCAAAACCAGCGCCATGAACAAGGCCTATGTCGGCAAGTTGTCTACTCATTTATACTATTATATCACACTTGTCAATGTTTATCAATTATATTAGACAAAACACCCCTGTTATGATAGGATAACCTCTGTCCTTACGGTCCCGTCGTCTAGTGGTCCAGGACATCTGGTTCTCATCCAGAAGATCGAGGGTGAAGCTTGCCGGTGGCAAGCTGCAAGGCAACCTTCCGACGAAAACTTGTTTTCGATAGCGAAGTTGTGGGGTCGCAGAATGTGACCGACTCTTGAGTCGAACCTTTATAATATATACAATGGTCCCGTCGTCTAGTGGTCCAGGACATCTGGTTCTCATCCAGAAGATCGCGGGTTCGACTCCCGCCGGGATCACCAAATTAGATATCAGATTAATATTGGGCTGAATTTTCCAGCCTAATATTTCTTATCGAATACCTACTCACAACTTTTTTATTATTAAGAAACTCTATAAACTGTGCATTTTATTAAAAATATGTAATGTAGATATTATTTTTATTATTACAAAAACGAGAATTGTTGCTGGTAATGTATAAATAACTCACAATTTCCGCAAATTTCGTCTGTAAAAATATCTATTTATTTTAAGGGTACGAAAAATTATAAAACATTTTCGCCTTGAAGCGTTTCTGGCTTATAATAATAAAGAATAAATTGCACTAATTAAATACATAAATATGGAAATATGGAAATAACATCATTGGTCTCAATAATAGTTTTAAGCGTTTTAGGTACGTTAGTTGTGTCTCGTGTTTTTAACCCTTATCACTCTGTCGTCAAGAAATTAATAAAAGATAGTTTTAAACAGTAAACGAACATAAGTATGACGAGGTACTAAAAGGTATATCTGACAAAGAATTTGAACATGTTTTTGCTGGGGATAATAGTTTAGGAGGTGCTCGCCACGATAAAGAAAGCTTTAAAAGATGGCTCATAAGAGTTGGTACTGTGCTTCCAGAACTTAACATTGATGTACAAGATATAGAAATTATAGGAATGCCCAATAACACACTTGTAATTGCACGATGGATAGCAACCTGCAATTTGTTAAATGGTGATCCGTATGTAAACAAAGGTGCTCATTTTATAACATTGAGATGGGGTAAGGTGGTTAAGATAAATGTCTATGAAGATACCCAGACGGTAACGCACGGCTTAGGCGTACAATTTGAAGCTGGCATCAAAGAAGCAAAAGCACCAAAAATTGAAAGCTAAAATTATATCTTTTAGTATCTAAGAAAACTAGTTGTCATATTTTCTAGTTCTGGACTATAAAAAATTCTGATACTCATTGCTACATAACAATTGATTAATATAATCTGCGCGTTCGGGCAAGTACGCTATGCATCTAAGATTGAAAAACTTCATCGCCAAACAGTGTACTCCTGCGGCATAACCTGCGATAATCATAAGTAGTTTATGTCTAGTATTATAGTTATCGCTGTTGCCAGTATTTGCATACTTATCGTAAGTGGCTTGTTTCTATTGTATGGCCGGAAATTTATAAAATTAGGCAAAAAGGCCAGTGCCAGCACACTTGCCAGCAACTTGCGCAACGAAAAGCTCAAATCAGACATTATCCTCAACTCTATAGAAGACGGCGTTATACTACTAGATTCCGAAAAAACCATCCAACTTTTTAACCCAGCAGCCGGGATAATAACTGGCTGGGACCCCAAAGAAGCCGTTGGTATCGACTACAAAAGCGTACTAACCCTACAAAATGATAAGGGCGAGGCCTACCCCGAAACCGAACACCCGTTTGCCAAAGCCTTTTTGCTCAAACAAGTCGTACACGACAACACCGCTGTTCTGTTTACGCGCTCCAAAACCACTATGTCACTAAACATTACTGTATCACCGCTACAAGACGCAGAGGGCAACGTTATTGGTGCTGTAGGTATCTTCCGAAACGTCTCTGAACAACGCGAAGAAGAAAAACAGCGTGCTGACTTTATTAGCACCGCATCGCACGAAATGCGCACCCCAGTGGCTGCCATAGAAGGCTACTTGGCGCTCGCCATGAATGACAAAGTAGTAAACATTGATGCTAAAGCTCGCAGTTATTTAGAAAAAGCCCACGATAGTACCAAGCATTTAGGTAAGTTATTCCAGGACCTACTTACAAGCGCCAAAGCAGAGGATGGCCGGCTCACTAACCACCCCGAAGTTGTCGAGGTGAGCCAGTTCCTCGAATTACTTACCGATAGTTTAAAATTTTCTGCCCAAAAGAAGGGCTTGGGTATCGAATTTGTCTTGGGTGCCCAGGACAGTATTATTGACGCCAGCAGCACGAATGTCATAAAACCGCTTTACTATGTGCACGTCGACCCAGACAGGTTGCGCGAAGTTATCACCAACTTGTTTGATAATGCCGTTAAATATACCGAGTCTGGCAAGGTGTCTATTGGTCTAACGGGTGATACAAATGTTGTACAAATACGGGTGGTAGATACCGGCCCCGGCATACCCACCGAAGACGCACCGCACTTGTTCCAAAAATTCTACCGCATAGACAACTCTGCCACGCGTACCATAGGTGGCACAGGATTAGGTTTGTTTATTTGCCGTAAAATTATAGAGATGTACGAGGGTCGAATCTGGGTTGACAGTACTGTCGGTAAAGGCAGCATATTTTATATAAATTTGCCACGGATTTCTGCCTCTCAGGCTACTGAGTTTAAGCACACCGAAGCATCGCAATTACCATATATTTCGGCACCAAGTACAAAACTGTAGTACAATACAAAACATAAGCGATAAAAGGACAATACCATGGCAAAAATAATGCTCGTTGAGGACGACAACAACTTACGTGAAATCTACGAAGCTCGGCTACTTGCCGAAGGCTACGAAATTGTCTCTGCCCATGACGGCGAAGAAGCATTGGCTTTAGCCGTCAAAGAAAAACCAGACCTAATTATCTCTGATGTCATGATGCCGAAAATTAGTGGATTTGACATGCTCGATATCCTGCGCACCACCCCCGAAACCAAATACACCAAAGTCATCATGATGACAGCACTAAGTCAAGCAGAAGACAAAAACCGCGCTGACAAGCTGGGTGCCGATAGATATCTGGTTAAATCACAAGTTACGCTTGAAGACGTTGCCCGTGTTGCTCGCGAGGTATTAGACGGTGCGCCAGACCCCGAAAAAATGCCAGTCAGTAGTAGTAATGAACCCTTACCAGAAACATCACCCATAGCAACAGCGACACCACCAGAACCAACAGTCCCAGCTGTAGCTTATACTGCGACAGATTCTGCTGCACCTATACCCGAACCTAGCTTAACAATGTCTAGCCCGGTAGCAGACCCGGCTGCTGCACCTATTGTGCAACCACCCCCAGAACCGACAAGCGTTTCTGCTCAAGCCATAGATTCAAGAGTTAGTACACACACAGCACCAGATGACACAACACCTACAACTATCTCAGAAAATCCTGCTGTTTCTACACCCGCCGAACCAACTATGATCACAGAAGCCGTCTCGGCACCCGTTCCAGCTCCGCCGTTACCATACCCAGCCACCCCAGATGTAGGCGAGTTAACGGAAAATGATATGCCCGGAGCTGTTTTAGGTACACCCATAACACCGGCGCCCCTAATGGATCCAACCCCACAAACAGCTGCAAACGCTACCCCAGCGATACCAACCCCAGAAACGCAAATTCAAGCTGCACCAACAACAGCTGAAGAACAAAAAACAGTCGAGGCTCAGATAGAAGAATTCCTTAGTCATAACGCCATCGAACCACCAATGGCAGTGGCAGAAACCGTTCAAACCGAACAACACGGCAGTGTTTTGCCAACAGACAACCCCGATCAATTACAGACGCAACCACCAACGGCTACTACACCACAAACCACACCCACCACTCCGGAGCCACCAACAAATAGCCCGCAGGACGTCAGCTCACAAGCTCCCACTAATCCCCCGGAAATGGCACCTGTCGCAAAACAACCAATGGCAACCACAACCACAAAACTAGAATCTGCCGACTACCCAGATAATGGCGTTTCTGGCAAAAAAGTTATACAGCCCATTAATGATCTCACCCAAAAACCAGACCTCAACGCCTTGTTAAGTAAAGAAAAAGAAAAAATTGCGAGTATTATGGGCAATTCTGGAGTAGCGCCACCACCTGCTCAACCACTCGCACCGGGCCAACGAACCCACCCAGACGGGCAAGACCCCAATCTGATAGCTCTGTAGAAATTAGAAATTAGAAAGTAGGAGATAGTTGGACGCACATACTGTGAAAGTATTTTCTATTTTCTAAATCCTATTTCCTTTAAAGTTGTAAAGTTTATAAAGTTGAAAGTTTATAAAGTTATCAAGTTCATAAAGTTTTTAAAGTTTGGGATAATGTCTGGCCTTGTTACTTCATGGACTTTACACTTCATGAACCTTACACTAAAGTTGTGAGACTAAATAAATACTTAGCGCACTATACAAGCCTAAGCCGGCGCGCCGCTGATACGGCTATTGTTGACGGTAGGGTAGAGATTAATGGCATTGCCGCTAAACTGGGTGATGTCGTTATTGAGTCTGACACGGTGACCCTTGACAGGCGCGCTATTACACCCGATGTCAAGAGGGTTACGCTTATCCTCAATAAACCCGTTGGCTACGTGTGCTCGACGCAGGGTCAGGGTAGCAAAACCGTCTACGACCTACTCCCGCCCGAGCTACAACACCTAAATTCAGTCGGCCGATTAGACAAAGATTCTTCGGGACTATTACTCATGTCAAACGACGGTGAACTCGCCAACAAACTGACTCATCCACGCTATGAAAAGCAAAAAAAGTACGTCATCACACTCGATACACCGCTTGAACCCTTGCACCACCAAATGATAACCGATTACGGAATCAAGCTAGCCGATGGCCCTTCGAAGTTGGGTTTAGTATCACAAAATAAATCTAGAAAAAAATGGGAAGTGACAATGACCGAAGGACGCAACCGCCAGATTCGACGTACGTTTGCCGCACTTGGTTATAGCGTTGAGGCGTTACATCGCACCCAATTTGGTCCTTATTGCTTAGACGCTCTGCAGCAGGGTAGTTACAAAGAAATTAGTTAGCGAAATTAAAGGCCATCGGCGACTCGGCACCAGATAATGCGGCTGCAGCACCCCCGAGCTTGGCTGCAAAATTTTCCAGCTCCTCACGAAGCGCTTCTTGTTGTTCTAATGGCAAATCTTTGCCCACTTCTAGATCAAAGAATTTGCGGAGACGATTAATGCCGCCCGCAAAAAGTTCACGCGTTCGTTCTTGACGAACTGCTCGAGCGATTTTGAGCTCATCCATCATAAAGAGAGTGAGGTCACTTTCTTTACGCCAGCTTTCTAAGATTTCGTTCACATGCGACCTCACATTACTGGCACTCCACCGATGATTAATAATTGATAAGCCAGTTGCAATCAAGTATTCCAGCATAATCTTTTCACGCTCATCTTCTGGAACATGTGCATAGCGGTTTCTCATGCCTGCCATCATGGGCTGGAGTGCAACAGCTGAGCCATACGGCAGATGACCGTTTTCTACCCATTCCTGTAACGTAACGGGTAGCTCGCAGAACTTTAACGCATTGCGTACTTTTTCATCACCAAAGGGCAAATCACGTACGCAGTCAGGAATGGACGCGTAACTGCCCGTGGCAATACCGTAGCGATAGGTCGCTTGAATTGCTCGCGCTACCTCAGTTACCGACAGCGACTGATGCGTATTTTCGTCTATCTGCTTACGCAGTGCATCCCGAAACTCCAGATTCTCGTCCACGCTACTTGGTATCGTAGAAAGAGTAGGGTCAGCACCCTGTTTTTCTATGAGTCTACCAATAGCTGCATGACGACGATGACCGGCAATGATAATCTTGTATCGCCCATCATCGCCTTGTCTAAGCTGGTCAACATCATGATCCGTACCATGACAAAGATTGAGATCGGCAACATATTTCTCCGTAGCTTCGCGGTCTAGGCTGTTGACCATAATAGGGTGGAATAGTTCATTGCGAGCTTGACCATGTGTATCCACAGCTTCAATAGCGCGCACCAGCTCATCCATACCCTCAGGCTGCATGGTTTTGCGGGTTTGCGATAAGACATTTAATTCTGCCCACGATACAGCTTGGACATGTTTTAACTCAAAATGAATTGCTTCCGCCACAGCTTCCGCCACGTGTGTTACCCCCCTAAAAAAGATTTATTATAGTGTAAACCGAGACCGTAAAAAAGAAAACGAATGCGTGTAAAATCACAACAATAGACAATAATATATCTAGAACATAATATTTATTTCTTTACAATAGTATATACCTCTGTTACAATAGAGTTCTTATGACTAAAAACAAAGTACCCATTGTGGCAATTGTTGGTCGTGCCAATGTTGGTAAATCCAGCATGTTTAATGCCGCCCTGCATAAGCGTGAGGCAATTATTGCCAACGAACCGGGTACCACCCGCGACAGCTTGTACGGCAAGGCAACCTTTGACGGCAAGGATTTTTGGCTGGTTGATACCGCTGGGCTCAAAATTGCCGAGGACGAATTTGAATTTACGATTCAAGAACAGATCATGCAGGCTGCAGATGCAGCTGATGTCATCGTTGTCATGATCGAAGCAGCTGTCACTCTAACCGTAGAAGACCGCCGTGTCGCCACTATGGCACTCAAAACCCGTAAACCGGTGATTTTGGCCGTCAACAAGGCCGATCAAGCCCGCAAAGCTAAGCCAGAAGATTACCGAGGCCTCGGTATACGTGACATATTTATGACATCAGTCACCCAAAGTATGGGGCTCGACGAACTGTTTGAGTACGCCGTCAGCATGTTGCCACAAGCCACTATAAGCGAAGCCAACGATCGTATTTCACTGGCTATCCTCGGCCGCCCGAATGTTGGTAAATCACAATTATTTAACGCTCTTGCTAAAAAACAACAGGCGATTGTGGCCGACCGAGCCGGTACCACCCGCGACATCAATCGAACACAAGTCAAATACATGCAGCGCGAGATTGAACTGCTCGACACCGCCGGTATTCGCCGTAGCGGTCGCATAGAGCGCGGCGTTGAGAAATTTAGCGTTATCCGTAGCCTTGCCGCAATAGAAGAGGCCGACATCTGCCTACTATTAGTTGATGTCAATGAACCGAGCGTGGCACTGGATCAAAAAATTGCCGGCATGATTGCCGAAGCCCACAAGGGTCTGATAATTATCATCAGTAAATGGGATGCGCTCGAAGACAAAGACGCCTGGACACATGACAAATTAACGCCAACGATCAAACGCGATTTTCAGTTTGTGCCGTGGGCGCCAATGATTGTCACCAGTAGCGTGACCGGTCAAAATGTGTCAAAAATCTTTGATATTGTGCTCGAAATTGCCGAAACACGTAACAAGCGAGTAAAGACTACCGAACTCAATAACTGGTTACATAAAACAACAGATAGGCACCCGCCTGCTGGGCTCAAAAATCGTCAACCAAAACTGCGTTATATTGTGCAAGAAGAGGGCATGGCTTACCCAAGCTTTAAAATTTTTGGCTCACAGCTCAAATATTTACACTGGTCTTACCGCCGCCATATGGAACGCACCTTCCGCGAAACCTTTGGATTTGAAGGCACGGCAATAAAATTCTGGTATATCGACCAACACACACCACGCGTCCACGGCACCAAACGCGAGGATTAGATAAGAGGATAGTGTTTATGGTGGATAGGGGCCAGGGTTGTGGCTTGACACTATAACGCACTAGCCTTGATACTTATGCTTATGCATGCGCGCATAATGCCCAAAACCAACATTTCTAAAGTCTATTACAAACAGTTAGTGGACGAGATCGAACACGACCCACTTATTAAACCCTCGACACTATCTGTTGTGTGTTTTATTGCTGTTATCTGTCTCCTAGGCGGGGCAATTATCTGGTTTGCTAAATTTAACCCTGGCAACCTGATTCAAACAACCGCCGCGGTTACAAGTATTAGTAGCGGCAAGACAGACTTGTACGGTACTGTCAGCACCTTTATTACCTTTGATTTTAAAACTCGTGATGGCAGTAGTAAAAGTGTTCGCCAACAGGTGAGCGACGGTTTAACCTACACACTCGACCAACAGATTAATGTCGGCTACCACCCCAAAAACCCTAACTACGCTCGCAACCTAAACGACAATCGTCCTGATAGGATTTCTATTTTATTATGGATTGTTCCATTGATTTTGGCTTCTTGGCTCGGATTTGTTGCACTACTCAGATATCACGCACGTCAGGTAGAAATTTGGAATGCCGCCGATGCCGCCGAAGTAGACGAATAGAGTACAATATTAGTATGAATAGTGTAATAGAGCTAACTGCTTTAACTAAAACTTTTGGCAAAAGTAGAGGTGTTAGCAATATCTCATTGAAGGTACCTAAAGGCACGATTTATGGCTTTTTGGGGCCAAATGGAGCAGGTAAATCCACCACAATTAACATGATTATGGGACTTAGTTCGCCTACTAGTGGTGAAATCAGAGTTTTAGGAAAAGATATTAAAAGCCATGGGATTGAAACGCGCAAAGATATTGGATTTTTATCAAGCGACATGTCCTTAGACGGGCATTTAACGGGTTGGCAACAGCTTGAATATTTTGGACAATTAAGGGGTGATTTCAACAAAAAATATATTGAAGAATTAGCAAATAGGTTCGATTGCAACCTAAGCAGAAAACAAAAAACATTAAGTCGAGGTAATCGCCAAAAAGTTGCCTTAATACAGGCCTTGATGCACCGTCCAAAGTTACTGATTTTAGACGAACCTACTTCTGGGCTTGATCCTCTTGTACAAGCCGAATTTAATCAAACAATTTTAGAACATAGAGCTTCTGGTAACAGCACATTCATTTCTTCGCATGTTTTAAGTGAAGTCCAAGAACTCTGCGACCACGTTGCTTTTATCCGTGAAGGTAAACTAGTAGTTGATACAACCGTCAAGACACTGATCAAATCTGCACCCAAACAGGTTCGTCTTGGTTCGACAGATCCAAAACTTATAAAAGCACTAGAGAAACTACCAGGAGTAGCAAACCTTACAACCACCCGCCACCGTTGTAATTTTACTTATAAAGGTGAGTCGAACACACTGATTAAAACTATGGGTATGTTTGATATTTCTGACGTCTCAGTAGAGGACGCCGATCTAGAGAGCACATTTTTGAGTTTTTATGAGGAAAAAGAGAATGTTTAAGTCTATTTTTACTAAGACCTTATTTGATAAACGTTGGTCCACATTGATTTGGGCAATCGCAATAGCTATATTTTGCATACTGGTAGTGCTGTTATTCCCGACTTTCAAGGAAACTTTTGGCAAAGCACTACAAGATACCCCAGAAAATTTAAGATCGCTACTAGGTGAAGCGGCTGATTACCAAAATATCAATGGCTATATTGATATACAGGTCATAAATCAAATGATTTTCTTAACCCTAATCATGGGAGTGATCTTAGGAACCAATCTATTGGCGGGCGAGGAAAGTGACGGACGCTTGCAGTCATTACTGGCCCAACCAGTTAGTCGTTCTAAAATTTATTGGCACAAATTTTTGGCTATGAGCTTGCTACTTTTCTTGACAAGTTTAGGCCTATTTGCTGGTACCTTATTAGCTACCTTAATAATAGGTGAGGCCAATAATCTAAACATCGGCCGATTTTTTCAGGCTACTTTAATGGTCTTGTTAATTACACTTGCTTACGCGAGTCTGGCATTTTGTTTAGGGGCATTAAGTGGCAGAAAAGGCGTTGCGGGTGTTGTAGCTGGATTCCTAGCGTTCACCACATTCATGATTACAACCCTAGCGAGCACAGCCAAGGTATTAAGTAGCGTCAACTATATTTCGCCTTTCAAATATTTTAATAGCCCGAGTGTTATAAAAAACGGCATAGATTTAAAAAACGTAATGATTTTAATTAGTATTACAGCCTTATGTGCAATAGTCGGCTGGATTGTGTTTAGGCAACGAGACGTCTATCAGAAGTAATAAGCTATACTGTTTAGAATATGGGATTATTTCACCGCAAAGAACAGCCGCAAATTGAAATTCCTTACACTGTTAGTATTGGTTCGGAACAGATTAAGCTAATAGTTGGGCTAGGCAATCCAGGTTCAAAATACAACGGCACTAGGCATAATATCGGCTTTGCTTGCGTTGATAGTTTTGTGACCGCAGAAAACAGTACATGGAACGAAAAAAAAGCCCTCAAATGCCACCTAGCTGAGCTCAGGATAGGCCAAAGTCGTGTAGTACTCATAAAGCCTACAACCTATATGAACCTCTCTGGAGAGGCTGTACGGGCTGTACAGAGCTATTTTAAGATAGCTAATGCCCAGACGATTGTAGTTCACGACGAATTAGACATAGCGTTTGGTCAAATTCGCACAAGAATAGGCGGAAGTTCGGCTGGCAATAACGGGGTAGAGTCTATTATTTCACATCTAGGCAAAGATTTTGGCCGAATCAGAGTTGGTATTAAAAACGACTACAGCGAAAAGACTGATAGCGCCAACTTTGTATTACGAAAATTTTCTAAGACTGAGCAAGAAAGTATGAAAACCCTATTTACAGAGGTAAATGCACTACTTAACGAATTTATATTTGGAGATACCTTGCCGGCAGAAACTAGAAAATTTCTGTAAAAAATTTAAAACTCTTCCCAACGCACTAAATGATCTCTAATCAACTCTCCGTTAGTTAATACCTCGCCCTGAGAAACAATACTTTGGCTTTCTGGTGAAACTGGTATCGTATCAACGAAACATAGTTTTGTGTCATCATATTCGCGCGCTATGTTATTTGCTCCCAATATATCTGGATATAAGCCACTAACAGAATGTAGGTTGCTTATTCTGTATGCTAGATCGCGAGTTTCTATAGTTAGCTCGATTGCAGCGGCGCTAGGGTATAGTTTTGGGTTATCTAATATTCGCTGTCGTGCAACAATTGCTGACCTATTTCTTGTCAGTTGAGCTGCTTCAAAAGTAGTTTGAAGCCAATAGTCATCTAGGTATTCATGACATAAGTTCGCTTGATCCTGGAGTTTATGAGCTGCCGCCTCGACACTAGAACCGTCTTGGTTGATAGTATGGATTAATAACTTTACAACACCATAATCACCGTCTTTCATCACAATCTGTTCACGACCGTGCCCCAGAACAGTACTATTGCCCAACATTCTAGCTGTTTGTGAAATAGCCAAGTTTCTGATTCTTTCAGACTGCAGTACAGCGCCAAGACCAGTTCTTCCTATTCTACCTAATAAAGGTCTTCCAGCGCGAAACCGCCACATATCTGCAGCTGAGCGCTCACGCGCTTCTGCACTCATAGAGACAACTTTTCCTAAATAATTTTCTATCGCCATATAATTTTCATGATTAAACAAATAGAGCCTCCAGAAGGTGAGTTTTGCTAGTGGCAAAACGCAAGGAAACCTTCTATTGAAAACTAGTTTTCAAAGATGAAGTTTCGGGGTCGCCGAAGGTGACTGGGCACCGCTTTTTAAATCTTTCTAATAAAGAGCCTCCAGAGGGGGTGGGCACCGCTGGAGGCTCATTACACCCTTCAACCCACCTTGAAGTTCTCCGTTCAAGTAATCTCGTAAAGTTACTTGAATCGGCCCACTCTTGGTATAGCCGTCACGTCGCCAATTAGCCTCAATAAAAACGAGGTGGGAGTGCGGGGTTAAAGGGGTTAGTCTGTTTTAGAGCCCCACACCTCCAAAAGGAGGCAAGGAACGAGTAAAGTGGAGGGTAACAACTTAAGCTCAAAACTCTAAAACAATCTAACAATCCGTCTAAAGACGGTGTTAATATAGGGTATAAGGTACGAAATTACACGTAATGGTAATTACAGATTGCTATTTTAGCAAATATATGTGATTATGTCAATACCTTTTAACTTTTTAAATCTTTTGTCAACATGATTACGCTTACAAAGTCTTATCTACCACAAGAAGTTCTCCGTCTGCCGCAACCTCCTAAACAGTTGTATGTCAGTAGCGATGTGCTTGATAAGCTTATTAAAGAACCACGGATCGCCATAGTTGGTAGCCGTAAGGTAAGCCCTTACGGCCGTGCCGTCACGACCAAGTTTGCCAGCGAACTGGCGGGGAAGGGTGTTGTTGTGGTCAGTGGCCTGGCACTGGGGGTAGATTCAATCGCCCACCAAAGTGTCCTACAAGCCAAAGGTACAACTATTGCTGTCCTTCCAAGTGGTCTGGACAAAATTTACCCCGTCAGTCATACCCAGTTAGCCCACCAGATTACCGGTAGTCACGGCTTGTTGGTAACTGAATATCCCAAAGGGACCGAGCCATATCCTATGAATTTTGTCGCTCGTAATCGTATTATTGCAAGTCTTGCTGAGGCTGTGCTGATAACTGAGGCTGCTGTTAATAGTGGCAGTCTACATACCGCTCGCTATGCACTAGAACTGGGCATTCCGGTGCTGGCCGTACCCGGCCCCATTACCAGCCCAACATCTGAGGGCACTAATAACCTCATTAAAGCCGGCGCAACACCTGTGACATCGCTCGAGGACATTTTTGCGGCTCTAAACTGGCAATTAACAGATAAAAAATCGTCAGACATCCATGCCAACAGCGAGCCAGAGCGGATAATTCTAGAAGTCCTACGCTCAGGGCAATCTGATGGACACGAACTTCTTAGATCAAGTAAGCTCGAGGCGCAGGTATTTAACCAAGCCTTAACGATGCTCGAAATCACCGGCCGGATTCGTCCACTTGGTAACAATCACTGGCAAAGTATCTAAGTTTATAAAACTGAGAAAATAAGCCTCGTTTTTGGTGCTACACTAACGAAATGAAGTTTCTAATGCTTGTCTGCATTACTATTGGCGGCTTACTTGGCGGTTGGCTCGGCATCAAACTAGATGGTGGTTTTGGTATTTGGAGCGTCTTGTTTGGTGGTTTTATTGGCCCACTTATCGGTTTATTCGTTGGCTACAAAGCTGGCAAAGAATGGTTTGAATAGCCGATATAACCTGTAGGGGTTGCGCTATATAGTAGGCCGTGCTATTGTTATCGGCTGAACATCTGCTACACTTCATGAAACGTAAAATACATAGGAAATCACTTGAGCAAAAACTTAGTTATCGTTGAGTCACCGGCCAAGGCAAAAACAATCGAAAAATACCTGGGCAAAGACTACACCGTCAAAAGCAGCTTCGGTCATATTCGTGATTTACCTAAAAAAGGCCTCAGCATCGACAAAGCCAATAATTTTGAGCCAACTTACGAAATCTCCCCCGAAAAACTTAAAACTGTCGCTGAGCTTAAAAAACTAGCCAAAACCCACACCGTCTGGCTCGCATCTGATGAAGACCGCGAAGGCGAAGCTATATCATGGCATCTTTGTAAAGCACTAAATCTTGACCCCAAAGTCACCAAACGCATTGTCTTCCACGAAATTACCAAGCCAGCAATCCTTGCCGCCATCGAAAACCCCCGCACAGTAGACCTACGACTTGTCGATGCTCAGCAAGCCCGTCGCGTATTAGACAGGCTAGTGGGCTATGAATTATCGCCGGTATTATGGAAGAAAGTCCGCGCTGGCCTTAGCGCAGGCCGAGTCCAATCTGTTGCCGTGCGTATAATCGTGGAGCGCGAACGGGAAATCCGCGCTTTTGAATCTAACACCACCTACAAAGTCATTGCCGATTTTACCACTGGCTCATCAATAATTCCGGCTGAATTATCAGAAAAGTTAGTAGACCAAGCAGCAGCCAAAAAATTTTTGACGGACTGCATTAGCGCAAGCTATAGCGTTGCCGCTATAGAACAAAAACCAGGCACTCGTAGCCCCGGGGCACCGTTTACAACTAGTACCTTGCAACAAGAAGCCTCGCGTCGTCTGGGCTATTCTGTCCGCCAAACGATGTCACTAGCCCAACGCTTGTACGAATCGGGCCATATCACCTACATGCGTACAGATAGCACGATTTTATCTGGTCAAGCCATCGCAAATGCCGAAAAGTATATAACCAATAATTTTGGCAAAGACTATCACCAAGTACGCCAGTATAAAACCAAAAACTCTAGCGCCCAAGAAGCCCACGAAGCCATACGACCGACCGACTTCAACAAAGAAGTAGCTGGTGATGACTCCAGCCAAAAGAAACTCTATAACCTTATTTGGCGCCGCGCACTGGCCAGCCAGATGGCTCCCGCTAAACTTGATAAAACAGAAGTCAAAATTGAGATTAAAGACGCAAAAGCAAGTATTAAAAAAGAGCATTACATTGCAAAGGGTGAAGTTCTTTTATTTGACGGTTTCCTCCGCGTCTATGGTGGCGGAAAAGATGATGTCGTACTGCCCGATCTTAAACAAGGTGACACCCTTAGCCCCGGCCTAATTCAAGCCATTGAAACATTTAGTCGCCCACCAGCCCGCTACTCAGAAGCGTCACTCGTAAAAGCACTTGAGGAGATGGGAATTGGACGCCCATCCACATATGCCCCTACAATTTCGACAGTCCAAGACCGCGGCTATGTTGAGAAAACTGATCTAGAAGGTACAGAACGCATTATTAACACCCTCACACTAGATGGCAGCGAACTCGGTGGCAAAGAAGAAAAGGTTATCACCGGCGCCGACAAGAAAAAACTCGTCCCTACATCTGTTGCCGAGGTCACAACAGACTTTTTAACCAAATACTTTGCACCAATTGTTGACTATGACTTTACTAGTGGGGCAGAGAAAGAGTTTGACGATATTGCCGAAGGCAAAACCAAGTGGAACAAAATGATTGCCGAATTCTACAATAATGACTTCAAGCCACTCATTAAAGCCAGTGCCGATGTCACGCGCGAAGAAACCAGCCAGTCACGCAGCCTTGGCGCCGACCCCAAAACCAGCAAACCAATTGTTGTGCGCTATGGCCGTTATGGCCCCATGCTCCAGCGCGGTGACACCGCCGACGAAGCCGTTAAACCAGAGTTCGCCCCGATGCCTGAGGGCGCAACTATGGATAACGTCACTCTTGAGCAAGCTTTGCCAATGTTCGAACTTCCTAAACTTGTTGGTAAAACTGCTGATGGCCAAGATATCCTTGCAGATATCGGGCGCTTTGGGTCCTATGTCAAAGTCGACAAAATGTACGTGTCCATCAAAAAACTAAGTCCATTTACTATTACCGAGTCTGAGGCGCAGGAATTTATTGCCGAAAAGATCAAGCAACTTGCCGAGCGCAATGTGGCCAATTTTGGCACCATCAAAATACTTCGCGGCCCCTACGGCCCCTATGTTACCGATGGCAAGAAGAACGCCCGGATTGCAAAAGATATTGACCCCACAACACTTGATGAAAAAGCAGCTAAGAAATTGCTTGTCGAGGCGCCAGCTAAGAAGTTTGTACGCCGAAAAGCCACCAAAAAGAAGTAATTCTTTTTTTTCTTAAATCATTTCATCCAAACCTAAAGGTTTGGCTAACCCTACTTTTTGAATCAGCAAAAAGTAGGGACAAAAACTGACAGGCTACTGTAAAAACATGACTAGCCAGGCCTATTTGGTCAAATCGGTTGCTGTGGAACTCATTTAGGACACTTGCCGCTGGCAACTGTCCTAAATTTTATACAGTCCTCGCAAACGGCGACTAGCCCAAATAGGCCTGGCAAATCAGTTTCCACAGAGCCTGGGCCAAGACCATGGATAAATCGTCTAGACGATTTAGATTTTAGTAATTTCGTTAAACGTGCGAGAAACAGGAGTTTTTTGTCCAGACATATTGACAGATGTGGTATAATGTATTTTAGTTATGCAAACGCATGGCTTTTTTTGTGGTTCCGCCCTAGGAACTCGCACCTACATTTGGAGAAAGAATGAGCGACATAGACGATGTTTCCCCGACAGACCCCATCGAACTGGCAAGACAAGCATTTGAAAAAGCGCTTGACATCAGGTATCGACAGGGATACGAAGCTGGGCAATTTGACGCCCGCGACGAGATGGACATTTTCCTCAAAGGAGTGATCAGGTCCAACACTGGATACCGCTCGGCACGAGAAGAGTTTCTGCTGAACACACACGTGGACGACCTTGTTGGGGCAGGCGAACTCTCTGTACGTACACGAAATTGCCTGGCTGGGTCTTTGATCTTCACCATCCGTGCGATGGTTGACGAATCTGAAGAAAATCTCCTCAATATCTCCAACTTTGGACAAGCGTCTCTGAGCGAAGTCCACATCTTGTTGGGTAAAAGAGGTCTCGCCTTGAAGAAATGACATGTTTCATCGGGGATGGTAACCTGCCAAGGAAAAGCGTATACGTACGTACTCCTTCCTTGGCAGGGAACACCCCCCTCACTCACTCTTAATTTCTCCAAATGTCCTTACTTTAACGAATGCGTATTCGTTCTGACGAGCTGAAAACAGCGAAAAGTAAGAAATAACAAATTGCCCCAGGGCAATTTATCCACTAAGAAAACAAAAATAACCCACTTATCCACTAGTTCTTAAGTGTTAGCAACAAAATGGCATAGTAAATTACCATAAACGTATTATGCATTTTTTGCCATTTGGTGCTACAATAAGTATCAGAAAAGTAAATGAGAGAATTTGTTTGACAATTAAAAACATAGCTGTTACAATAACTGTAATTACAGATTGTATTCACAGTTAGTAAAAAGGAAAGAATGAGCTTTATGGCCGAAATTACCCCAAAAACTTTGCCCAACATTAGCAGCGTCGTCACAGACGTCTTAGAGAGTATTGAGCGCGAGCGTGAGAGAGAAATCATATCACGTCGTTTTGGGTTGTTTGACCGCAAAGAAACTTTGGAACAAATCGGTGAATTACTTGGCATTACCCGTGAACGTGTGCGCCAGCTCGAAAAAGCTGTTGTAACCAAGCTACGCGCCAGCGCCAGCAAAGGCGAATTTGCCGAAGTTCTCAAACTACAGGAAGTCTTTGTCCAAGAGATCCACAGTATTGGTATGGCCGCTCGTATTAGTGACGTATCTGCTCGTGTCACCAAAGACAACACTAAGATCGACCAAGCTCAGGTGTCATTCCTATCTATGTTGTGCCCAAAACTGATAGTCCTCGATGAAAACGACTTTTATTACCACGCCGTTGCAATTGCATCGGAGCACGAAAGCCGCAACCTTAAAGACCAGGTCAACACGGTGGTTGATGCCATCAAAGCGATTGGCGCACCTACTGGTATCGAAAAAATCGCCGAAGCTATATCTGATAAAAGCATCGCCCACGTACGCGCCCTTGCCAGCATTAGCAAGCAAATTGCCCACCTCAACGGCCGCTGGGGCCTGACAAAATGGCCAATGGTCAACCCCAAGAACATCCGTGACAAAATTTATGTTATTTTGTTCGAAAACGGCAAACAAATGCACTTTAACGAAATTGCCGAATCTATCAAGGGCTCGTCCTTTAAGCGCAAAGACGTGACAACCCAGGCAATACATAACGAACTGATCAAAGACGACCGTTTTGTACTGATTGGCCGTGGCATTTACGCACTCAAAGAGTGGGGCTACAAAAAAGGCACTGTTGCCGATGTTATTACCGAAGTCTTAAAAAAGGCCAACGAACCATTACACCGCGACGAAATCGTCAAGCGCGTGCTCAAAAACCGCTACGTCAAAGAAACAACTATTCTATTGAACCTACAGGGTAAACAACAGTTCAAGCGCGTCTCTAAGGCCACCTACGCCCTCGCTGAAGCCACCGAATAGTGCACACCCGCACACTATCCTTTTGGTCAACAGAATTGGCGCATCATAACTCTGACTTCTGTATTCTCTATTCTGACTTCTGTTTCTTGGATGTATAATCTATAGGTATTGCAAGACGCCTACGCTTTTTTAAGCTACAAGAGAGACCACAATGATATTCAACCGTAAACCATCCACCACCCACGCATCTGAAGAAGTATTATTGATGCTTGAAATTCCGCGCACCAACGACAAAAAAGAGCTGGCGGCCGAGCAAATGCTCGCCAGTTTGCACGGTATTCTCCGCAACAAAAGGGAACTACGCCTAGACGGCAACATGCAAGACCATATATCTATGGAAATAGTTGCAATTGGTCAGCGGATTCGTTTTTATATCTGGACACCCAAACATTTGCAGGCCTTTGTTGAGGGCCAAATTTATGCCCAGTACCCAACCGTACAAATTTATGAACAAACCCAGGATTATGCCCGTCGCAAACTAAACCAATCTGTTATTTACACGTCGGAACTTGTGCTAACAGATCACGAAACAATTCCTATCAAGACCTTCCCAAGCTTCGAAGTTGACCCACTGGCTGCAATTACCGCAACCCTTGCCAAGCTCGATGAGCCCGAAGAAGAAATTTGGATCCAAATTGTTGCCCGGCCCATTAGTGACGATTGGCACAAGCGCGGTAGTAAAATGATTAACCGGATTCAGGGCGGGGGAGGCTTTTTTGGTAATGGTAGTGGTGCGTCGTATATTGGACAGGCTTTTGGCGCACTGGTACGTCCACCTGAACCTACAACTAAAGCCGATAAACCCGAACTAACCGAAAGAGACAAATCACGTATTAAAGCCATAGAAGAAAAGGGCACAAAGCTCGGCTATCAGGTTAAAATCCGCATTGTCTATGCCGGACATAGCGAACAGCTCGCCAAACAGCGCATGCAGGCCATACAAGGTGCATTCAAGCAGTTTAATACGACCAACCTCAACGGCTTTCAGGGCAAAAATTCAAGCTTTAGCGGGCTCAAACTGGCCGAATATCAAGCCCGCTTTTTTATAGATAGCGGCTATATTCTTAATATCGAGGAATTAGCAAGTTTATTCCATTTGCCTCACACGACCGTAGAAACCCCCAATATTATCTGGGCAACCACCAAAACTGCCGAACCACCGGCCAATATTCCCGTGCAGATGGCTGGCAACGAAAAAAGTCTTAGCTTGTTTGGCGTTACCAACTTCCGCGGAACCAACACTGTTTTTGGCGCCAACCGCAGCGACCGCGGCCGACACATTTATGTTATCGGCCAAACCGGTGTGGGCAAAAGCGGCTTTTTGGAGCTACTAACCCTGTCAGATATTTACTATAACGAAGGCTTTTGTGTGATTGATCCACACGGTGATTATGCAGTCAATATGTTGCAGTTTATCCCAGAACGTCGCATTAAAGATGTAGTTTATTTTAACCCGGCAGACAGCAACTTCCCGATAGGCTTTAACCCGCTTGAAGTTACCGACCCAGCGCTCAAAAACCACATTAGCTCCGAGCTAGTTGGTGTTCTAAAGCGTATGTTCGAATCGTGGGGCCCACGGCTCGAATATATCTTGCGCTATACAATTTTGGCCCTTCTTGATTACCCAGAATCAACCATGCTAGACATTACCCGTATGTTAACAGAGAAAAAGTTCCGCGAAGATGTCATTAGCCACATTTCTGACCCAGTGGTTAAAACCTTTTGGGTTACAGAATTTGCCAGCTGGAATGACAAATTTGCCGCCGAAGCCGTTGCGCCAGTGCTCAACAAAGTAGGTGCATTTGTTGCTAACCCGATGATTCGCAACATCGTGGGGCAGACCAAAAGCACCTTTAATATCAGAACACTTATGGATGAAGGCAAGATATTAATCGTTAACTTATCACGTGGTTTAGTGGGCGAGGATAACGCAGCTATTTTGGGTTCACTCATGGTCACTAAAATCCAACTAGCCGCTATGTCGCGCGCCAATGTGCCATTAGATCAACGTAAGCCGTTTTATTTGTATGTTGACGAGTTCCAAAACTTTGCAACCGATAGCTTTGCAGTTATCTTATCTGAAGCCCGCAAATACGGCCTAAACCTAACTATAGCTAACCAATACGTCAGCCAGATGGACCCCGTTGTACGTGACGCCGTGTTTGGTAACGTTGGCTCAATGGTAAGCTTCCGAGTCGGTGCTGACGACGCAACATTTTTGTCTAAGTACTTTGCACCGCAGTTTGAACCTGCCGATCTTATACAACTCCATAATCGTTACTTTGTGTCTACTATGACAATAGGCGGCGAAAAATCTCCACCATTTAGCGGCTCAACACTTAATCAACCGCCACGCCAGACCGACTTTTCGAGCTTAATTATAGATAATTCGCGTAACCTCTACGCCAAAAATCGCTCAGATGTAGAAGAACGCATTAATCAAAGCATGGCCGCCAAATCAATGCCGTCTCTTGAGCCACACCAACAACACAAGACACATCAACCCCGTATAGCCCCTATCGTAAAGCTTATTCCAGCCGATGAGCCAGCCGTACAAAAATCTGCTATTTCAGATAAACCAGTCGTCTTTGATACAAGTATCGCCAACCAAGCCGCAACAACACACACGATGCCGTCAAACAATAGCCTACAACAGCCAGCTAACAGGGAAGAGCCCCGTCAAAAATCAAAACGTACCCGCTCGCGACGTAAAAAAACTCAAACCGAACAGAAACAAACAAATAGCAAACATAAAGTTGAGCTCCCGCAAGCCGACTCACAAGAATCTGACGAACATATAATTCGCTTGCGTTAAGTAGGCAAGATACATACAAAAAATGAAATATAATGGCGATACATTTTTTTGATGTAAAAAAATAATGGGTAGAGAATACAAAACGAGCTATACACACAACGTCGCACAATGTATATTTTACGACTCATATATTAATAAAGAAGATGATTACTTATACGTCCCTAACGGGGGAGAAGTTGGGATTTAGTAGCTATTAAGTTGTAAAACGTAAAGTAATAAGTGTTATTTATCCTATATCCTGATTCCTGATTCCTGATTTCTAGTTTCTGGTTTCTAAATACTAAATACTTGTGTGTGCCGTGAAATGTGCGCTATATTGTACATTTCACGAGTTTTCCACACCCCTGCCTTACTACTGCCCTATTTGCATTATTTGCATTATTGTTATTTTGTATAATAATATAGTTTTTTTACATATACAGACATATGAACATTTTGTGAACATGGAGTAGAGCACTAGGGATGTGCCCTGTTCTTTTACAATCATGACGCAGTAATAGCAACTACCAAGCTATTATTTATAAAACACCTTCTCTTCAACGCGTACATCAATATATTCTGCTGCAGTCTTCCCTGTTCGCTCTAATTCCTCTTTTACGGCCAGGAAGCTCCCCATCTGTAGCCGTGCTGACCCAGCAACGTCTGTTTTAATATAATACGCACTGTCTTTCGTGCGGATATCTAACTGATTAGCACTCGTGGGAAGTGTCAGCGAGCTAATCGTTATATTCTTATCCTTTAACTGTGCAGTGACTTCAGCAATAAAAGTAACGGTTTCTTTGGTTATAACCTGTTTGCCGAGTTCAATCTTTAAACCGCTTTGATCTTTTACGACAGTTAAACGAGATAGAATGTCTGGATTAATAGAATTAGTATCGCTAACAGCGGTACCGGTACTATCTAGCACATAACTACTGGTTGGAGTAGCCAGTATCAATACCGGTTGATCTATAGATAAGACTAGATTCATCTGTCGACCTATAATAGGCAAACGGAGCACGGCTGCGCCTAGTTCAGGGAACTGCGTACGCAGTTCTGTTTCGATTTTATCGGTATTTATAGTCAGTTTGGTTTTGTTCCGTAGGTCCTGTGACAGAAGCTTGTCGGCGGCTACGGCATAATCTTCCAGTGATCGATATGGTGAAGCTTGGTTATTAACAGTGCTAACTCGCGGCTTTGACGTAAGTGTTAGGCTCATTAACACACTAATACCAATAACACCGAGCGCAAGAATGCTGGGCACCAAGCGTAAACCATGCTTAAATGACGTTTTTTGAAATCCAACCCCTTTATCATCTTTATCGGGGTGCTGTTGCTGTGAGCTATAAAAGTTAAACTGTGACCGATTTTGTGCATTATAGCGAAGATCGGTTGATTTAGCTGGTGGGGGAGTTTTTTTACGAAACATGAGTACGCGGCTTAATAATCTGTCGTGTTAATGTCGCTAGTTCGCGGGCTGCATGAGGCTTGGCGAGTTTGTATAATTCAGTTCTTAGCTGATCTGAGCGCAAAGAATCGGTTAATAACAACGTAATCGCATCATATAATGCCTCGCTATTGGCGTGTGCGATATTCATTACTGCACCAAGACTTTCTAAGTAATCCGCATTCTTATCCTGATGCCCACCCGCTAATTGACCTGGAACAACGATGACTGGCAGGGCCTGAATGGCGAGCTCGGCAATTTGCGTTGCGCCGGCACGGCTAACAACTACATCGGCGGCTCCCTGACTTTCTGCAATCGTATTTACAAAACCCTGCACGACCACCCGCTTAAACTCATCAGCACGTAGCTCCTTGCTATAGTGTTCGCGTACCCCGCTTTCGTGCGCCTTACCGGCAACATGAATAATGCCAAGCTGCGGAAACTTCTGCATTAATCGTCCTGCAATTTTAAGCATATCGTCATTGAGCTGCCCAGCACCTTGTGAACCACCAACAATTGTGATTACCTGCTGACATTCTTGTAGTCCAAGATTGGCACGGTAAGAGGTTTTAAGCGTGCTGGTGACCTTTTTGAAGTTATCTGACACCGGAATACCTGTGTAAACTGTTTTGTCTGCTGGATAAGAATAAAGTTCGGCAGGCATACCGGTTGCATGTACCGTAGCGTCCGTACTAATAAGCCGGTTGGCGAGACCTGGGGTTGAGTCTGAATCGTGTGTTATGTAGGGTATTTTAAGCTTTGCCGCTGCCTTGCCTATCGGAACAGCCACAAACCCTCCTTTTATCAAAATAGCATCCGGAGAGAGTTTTTTTAGTATTTTTTTTGCTTCCGCATAACCCAATACCGTTCGTGTAACGTCGCGCATATTAAGCAGTAGTGTTTTGATATCAAACAACCTCTGATACCATGTGAGTCCCGAATAACGACGATATTTGCCTGCACTTACCTGATAGACACTGTCAATGTACTGATTCTCTTCGTATAAATGTGCAAAAGTGGCATTTTTTTCGCAAATGCCAATAAGCTCAACGTTAGGGTCTATGAGCTTTAATTCACGCGCTACGGCGAGTAGTGGCGTAATATGGCCGCCGCTGCCCCCGCCGATAAGAAGAATCTTCATACGACCCAGCTCCTGTGTCATTATTATTACCTGCAAGCGTACTATGGCGGGAAATCTGAAACGCAATACCAAGCGCACCAGTTACAAACAGCAAACTCGTACCACCATAGCTAATAAAAGGTAGCGTAATACCCTTTAGGGGCAAAAGCCCAATCATGGCACCAATGTTAATAATAGCTTGCACCGCAAACCACGCTAGCATGCCAGTAACGAGCAAGCGACTAAAATCATCTGGTGCTCTTTCTATTATACGGGTGAGCCGGCCGAATAAGGTTGCAAAAACGGCAATTATAAGTGATACGCCGATAAATCCAAACTTTTCGGCAATAATTGCAAAAATCGAATCATTAGCTGCCTCTGGTAAATAGCCATATGCTTGAACGGAGTTGGCAAGCCCAAGACCAAATATACCACCCGAGCCAACAGCAATTAACGCCTGACAAGACTGATACCCACTGTTCTGACAATCTGCCGTTGGGTTTAGGAATGTTGTTACTCTGTCGCGGCGATAGGAAGAGCTCGCAATTAACAGACCCGCAATCGACACCAGGACAACACCGGCAATAAGCAACTTTTTTAACGGTACGCCGGCGACAAACATCATAGCAGAGCCCATGCCAACCATCACTGCGGTCGAGCCAAAATCACTCTGCGCAATTGCCACTATGAAAATAATAATACCAAAAGCAATAGCGATAGGCTTGAGGGTTTTATTACTGTCTCCTAATTCATTGCTACTTTTTCGCTTGGCTAAGAAATCAGCCATCCAGACAAGCAGCGCAAACTTTATAAGTTCCGCCGATTGAAACGAGATACCGCCAACCTGTATCCAGCGGTGAGCTCCATTGATTTCTTCACCAAATGCAAAAACAGCAACCGCTGACGCAAGCGCAACAATACAAAGTGGTTTCACGACTCGCCGCCAATACGTGTACGGGATGTGGGACAAGACAACAAATGCGACAACACTCATAACAATAGCAAGAACCTGTTTACTAATGTAGTAGCTTTCAGATACGCCCTTCATTGCACTCATGCCAGGGCTGATAGCATAGACAACAACAAGCCCAATAGCAAGAAGCGCTGTTGCAAGCATTGGCAACCAGTAGTCTGGACGATGCCTCCGACGGGGAGAGGCTGATTGTGTACTGGTATATGCAGGTGTAGTGATGTTCATATATGTATTTTTTGTTTTAAGAGAAGTTTTAGTATCTGTTCTTCTTATCCTATTTTACTCTTTTTACTGTTTTGGTGTAACCCCAAAGTTATCTAGTAGCATGTTAGATACATCTTTAAATATAGGCGCGCCAGCAACTGCACCCGCAAAACCAGCAACTTTAGGGTCATTAGCGCGCACAAATATAACGTACGCAGGCTTATCACCACCAACATACCCCATATATGTTCCATTAAACCTGTCTTTGTAATATTGGCCGTTTTCAGGATTCGTAAACTCTGCCGTCCCTGACTTCCCACCTACCCGGTAACCGTCACGCAGGGCGCCTGGGTTTCTTTCGGTAGCAACCTTTTCGAGCAGGTTTATCATATCAGACGACGTCGTAGCACTAACGGTGTTTTGTCTGCGCACGTCTGGTTCGCGAACCCGTTCCGCGCCGTCCGTAGATTTAACAGAATGAATAAGTGTTGGACGATAGTAGGTGCCGCCGTTGACAATACTTGAAAGCGCAGCTGCCATTTGCACCGGTGTCGCTGACATTCCCTGCCCAAATGACGTATTGGCATAGGTTATGTTTATACCATCACCATTATCGGTAGGGTCAGGAATAAATCCATCCGCTTCACCAGCTTGCTCGACTCCTGTTGGCTGACCAAGAAAATAGTGTTTTGTCATATATTCATGCCATGTTTGTCTTGCCTGTTCATTAAGTCCGCCGCGTCCAATTTGTGTTAGTAGCCAAACAGCACCTGTGTTAAGCGATTTAACTAATGTACTCTCGACAGTTTGGGTACCCGTACTGTCAATAACATCGGTAATCCGTCTGCCATCAACAACAACGAAGCCATCATTATAAAATGCCGTTTCTGGGCGCACCACCCCTAAATCAAGCGCCGTAGCAGCAGTTAATGTTTTCATAACCGAACCTACCTCAAACGGCGAATTAGTAGCAGCATTTGATAGATCTGCCAAATTTTTAACGTCTGCAATTTTGCTTGGATCATAGGTTGGATAGTTCGCAAGGGCTTTTATTGCCCCGGTATGTGGATCCATTACAACAAGGCTGCCTGACGAACTTTTAGATCTTTCAAGCCCTGCTTTTAAGATATCCTCTACTTGGCGTTGCATGCCAATATCTATAGTCAGTGTTACGGTTTCACCTTTTACGGGATCAGTTATGACATTATCAGGATTAGAAACCAATGGAACACCTCGTGCATCAGTAATTGCCCGTAGTTCACCCGGCCGGCCAGATAAAGTATCATTTAGTGATTGTTCAATACCATACTGCCCCTTGCCCTCTTCGTTCACAAAACCAAGCAGCTGGGATGCCAGCTGACCCTGGGGGTAGGTGCGATAACTCTCCTCGCGTGTACCCACCCCCTTTAAATCAAGCTTTTCAATTGCTTCGTGTTGTTCACGGCTAAGTTTTTTATCAAGTACAACGTAACGTGTATTTTTGGTTTGTAATAAATCGACATATTCCGTTGCATTCCCCCCTGTTATACGGGACAACTCTGTGGCGGCTTTTTCTGCTTCACGTACATAGACTGGGTCAGCAAAAAGCGTGTACTTAAACTCGTTTAGAACCAGTGCGGTGGTGTCGGAACCATTTTGTACCATTATCGTGCCTCGCTCGGCTGGAATTTGATACTCCTTAAGCTGGAAATCCATAGCTGCCTTGGAATAGTAATCGTGCCGAATTACTTGCAAATAAAATAAGCGCACTATAAAAACCGCCGACACAACGAGCAATAGCCCATACAAAATGCGGGCTCTTCGAGCCGGATTGACTGGCTGCTCTCTATCTGTTTGAACAGGACTGTTACTGCGGATAGACGCAACATGTGTGTGAACTAGTGGCACGTCTTACCTATTCTTCTTAATTTTGAACAACGCCGCTTGGTGCAACAGAAATCATCGTGTTTGCAACAGGGCTGTTTTTGACACGTTCTAGCGACTGCAATCGTGCAGATGCCACTTCTAGCTCGTCATGCTCGGTTTGCAAACTAGTAGCTTCATTTCTTAGCTCGTTTATCTTATACCCAAAGGCGTTTGTTTTGGTAACCTGTGTCAAATACAGCAACCCCAAAATACAACCCAAAATTATAAGAATAATGGTATTACTAACTGGACCTAAACCGACATCTGTGCGCTGATGTGACACCGCATTTTGATTGCGGCGTGCATAACGCTGACGGCTTTGTGCCAGCGAACTGGAATATGTCATGTATATATATTCCCCTGTTACCAGGGATGCTTTTGTGTGAGATATGTCTATAGTTTGGAATTTCTTCCACGTACAGGCACCCGCGTTTTGTTAGTAGAATTATATCTACGCTCGGGGATAAAAGCTTTACCTCTCCAGGCCCCCGGAAACCCGGGGGACCTGAAGACTAATACAGAACTAAAGTACTCTGACTTTAATCCTATACGCTCTGGAGCTGCTTTTAACCTGTATAGGCATAACTTAAGCATCTCCTTTCTTATTTGTATTTATTTTTGCTACGGCACGTAGTTTTGCGCTACGCGACCGCGGATTGGAAACTAATTCTTGTGCCCCTGCCGTTATGGGTCTTTTGGTAAGAGCCCGAAATTCAGTATCATAGCGATCTCCTGCAATGTCTGCAAAAAACTGCTTCACAATACGATCCTCGAGGCTATGGAATGTAATGACGGCAAGTCGCCCACCCGGAGCCAGTAGGTCAATGAGTACGGGCAACGCTGTTTGGACCAGACGCAGCTCGTCATTTACCGCAATCCGAAGTGCTTGAAAACTCCGCGTTGCGGGGTGTACCCTACTGTACCCCGGCCAAGCTTGGGCAATAATTGAAGCGAGTTGTTGGGTGGTTTTTACTGGCCTGTGTAGCACCAGTAGCTTCGCAATGTACGACGCTTTTGGCTCTTCGCCGTACACACGCAGGATACGTGCCAGTTCTTGTTCAGAGTACGTATTTACTATCGTCTCTGCCGTCAAGTCCTGCCGTTGATCCATACGCATGTCTAAAGGGCCGTCAAAACGGATACTAAACCCACGACTCGCTATATTAAGGTGCGGTGACGACACGCCCAAATCAGCCAAAATAACATCAAACGTACGTTTTTGTAACGAGAGATCACGGGATGCGCTCAGAAAATCGTTATGGACGATCTGTACGCCACGACCCGCGAATAATGAACTGAGTTGATCAATTGCATTCTGGTCACGATCTACCAGTACTGCTCGATCATCTTGTAAGGTGCGTTCCAGTACTTCGAAAGCGTGCCCACCGTACCCGGCCGTTACGTCAAGGTATGAATCCCCTGACTTAGGGTCTAAAATTTGCAGTACGCTAGAAAGAAGGACTGGAAAATGTTGTATATGTTTATTTTGGTTTTTGTTTTGGTGCATGTTTTTGCTTTTTTTGTTTTTTGCAAGATCACCGAACCAGCAGCCAGCTGTTTGTTTTTTTGTTGTTTTTGTTTTTGTTGCGACCGAAGCAAGTTTGTTAGTAGAGAATATACGAGACCAGGTTGCCCTGTTCAATTATCTACTAAAGTGCTGCGATCATAAGTTTTGAGAGACTTATTTTTAGTGTGAGGTGGAGTTTTGGGAGGTGTTTTTTAAAGTAAGGTGCAAGGGTTTTTAAAAGTGGTGCCCCGATGTGCCACTTGTTGGCTGCCGATTCGCTAACCTCGAGCTTGCCTGCCTAAACTTTAATGTAAAGTCTGGTGGCTGCTCTAGTTGATAGAGCGAATCTTGTTGGTTTTGGCCCCAAAACTTATTTTTAGTTTTGGTGGCTCAATTGTTGTTATATAAATTGTTAATGAACATTCAGCTGGCAACGTACCCGATTCTCTAGGTTTTTGCCTGAATTCGCCAGTAGCGCCCGGCCCTGACTGCGATAACTTCACGCGTGATGCCCGCGTGCTCTAGGTGGTGTTGTTCCAGGGTGATACGGCCCTGCTTGTCGTCTATCGCTGCTTCAACTCGGCCCATCCGAAATTGTACGTTTAGGTCTGCCGTACGCTCATCTAGGATTGACCCTTTCAGCTGCGGCTCGACTTCTTCGTCCCATACCTGTTTTGGGTATAGGTGCAGATAATCACGAAAGCCCCTGGTAAGCACTACTCCGCTTGCAAACTCGGCTCGAAGTTCGGCTGGTATCGTCAACCGCCTCTTGTCGTCGAGTTTTCTTTCGAAATAGTCCACCTTGATCCTTATGTTTGTTGATTGGTAGTGGTTTTTGTTTTTCTTTGGTTAGCTATTTTGGCTACCCACGTTTACCCACTACTAAGAGCATACTACCCACAGTTACCCACGCGCAACTGTTTTTTTGATAAATTACCCTTTTGTGACGACTTTATCCACAGGTATTTTGGGTATGTGTATAAGCACACTATATGTAGTGCCTACTTTGCTAATAACTACACTACAAATAAATTTAAAAAATACAAGAAACGTGTGTTGTTTTACTGCTAGCTATTGTCTCTGAGCTTATGGCTGTGAATTTGTAGGGTTTGTGTTAGGATCGTTAACTAAAACTACCTCTTGACCTGGGAAAATCTTTGATGTTCCGTTTAACTCAACAGCTTCTTGCACTACTTCATAAGGCTTATTACCATTAAAACCTTCTTTTTCTTGTAACTTCCATACACTGTCGCCTTCTTTAGCAATTACGACTGTTGTTGGAGCTTTATCAGGGGTCTTAGGGGCGTCTTCGCCGCCCGACATAAGTGCCGCTCCTGATATTGCAAGACCCACAGCAAGCCCACCAATTTTAAACTTACTGAGATCTTTCTTAGTTTGTGGCTGCATTTCGCGTTTTCCGTGGCTACGAGTGCCACGGCCGTTTTCATTTATTCGTTCTAGTGTGGCATTACGTCGCTCCTGTATAAAGCTAGGTCCATGAGTACGGGTCCGGCCTATACTATTCACAGCAAGGAGTGCTACTCTTTTGCGCTCTTCTAAATTTGGCTTATGTGTGGATGTGTTTTTATTAGTCATTACAGCATACATTATAACTCATGCTTATGTTTATGTCAAGTATGTTATTTACTACCTATAATTGTCGTGCATGCTTCTGCATTTTATTTATATTTAGGGTTTATGGGAGATTTTTACCAATACTTTTGACCACCAAATAGCGCTGGGGCGAATGGTGCGTTTCATGCCGTTTTGTCTGTCTACTTTGACCAGGCCAAACTTTGGCCACCAGCCGTATTTCCATTCAAAGTTATCAAGTAAACTCCAGTGCAAGTAACCAAATACCTCTGCCCCGCTTTTACGAGCCTGTACTAGCGCGTGCATGGTTTCTTCGAGCCACCACTGACGGTAGCTATCTTTTACATCGGCCACACCGTTTTCGGTAATTAAAATAGGTTTGCCGTAGCGCTTGTGGGCTTTTGTAATAACGTTAGCAAGCCCGGATGGCTCCATATACCAGCCGAGGTCGTTGAGCGGCGTGGGTGGGTTAACTTTTTTAAGACCCTGATAATAATCGGTGAAATAATAATTAAAACCAACAAAATCAACGTGGTTTTTGATGCGGTCCATAAACCACCAGTTCCAGCTGTAGTTAGCGCATGCGGCTGTTATTTTATCGAGCCAATGATTGGGGCGTTTTGGTAATGCGTTACCAAACTGGCTGGCCGCACTAATTCGTAAATGTGGGTGACGTGATTTTAAGAGTGTATAAGCGTGGCGATGGGCGCGGGCTAAATTATAAAAAGTCCATAGACCTTTGAGTGGGTTGCGACCCTGCGGTGGCCACTCCCCTGTTGTGTAACTAAAACTGCTGTAGACATTAGGTTCGTTAATGGTTAAAACATACGTGATATCGACGCCAAATTCTTCGGCTATTTTATCGACAAAACGTATGAAATGTTTTATATTTCCTGATTTGCTAAAGCCACCCATGTTTTCAAACCAAACTGGATGCGTCCAGTGCCATAAGTTAATAATTGGTTCTATGCCACGCTTTTTGAGTTCGGCCAGATAGTTATGATAATGATCGATAGCTGTTTTGTCCCACACCCCTTGTTCTGGTTCGATACGGCTCCATTCTATCCCAAACCGAAAGGCGTTGAGGTTGAGCTGCGATAGAATGTCAAAATCTTCTTTGTAGCGCCGAAAGTGGTCAACACCCCTGTCAGACACATAGTTGTCTGGATTTTCGGCGTCTTTTTTAAAGTCCTGCCAATCTGGTAGCCAACGCAACCGTTCTGCTGCAGTTTTGGCTAGTTCACTGGCATTATCAAGCTCCCACACTGTCCACTGGTCGAAATTACCACCTTCTACCTGATGGCCCGCCGTACTAGCGCCCCACAAAAAATCGGCTGGAAAGCTATAAGTGTCGATTTTTTTTGTTTTTAGATTATTCTGCGCCATGTGTCTCACCTATTGTAACAAACAAAAACTCTAAGAGGTTACAAACTTAGCTTTCGAGAATTGATTCCCATGCAATACCATCAGTTTCTTGTAGACATATATCATCAATAGCTTGGTCACGTACTTTATGCCACGACAGGTCAAACTGTCTGAATATAATACCAGCACCAATAGCAGCTAGCTGGCCAGCTTTTGCATCCGGTGTAGCAGACGTAAAATAGTCCATTAAAAGATCAATTGCATGGTGAAATTCTGGATGCATAACGTTGCCAGCTGTAGAAATTTGTTCGAGTAAATCATAATTGTCCAGATAGCCACTGCCTGGGCCGGTATCTTTACAGCAATCTAATAAATCAGTGATTGATCCGTAGCTGGCGGCACTCATTGTACGATCTAAGTAGGGTTGCGGTAAGTCCGATGCCATAAAGGCTGCACATGCAATTGCAGCACTACCCAAAAGTGCCATTTCATTGTATCCAGTTATGTGTCTATTATTGCTCAGAAAATCAACTGCTCGATTAGTAAGTCGTGAAATTCGTTGGCTCGCAAACTTGGTACGATACTTCATAATTGTCGCAAAAGTATCATCCTGCAATTGCTGGACGACAGTACCGCGTGCATCAACCCTAAATGTAACCGGAATTTCTCTGGGCATTATCTACCAATAAACTGCAGAATCTGTTTTTTTGCAAGCGTAGGAACTATAGATTATATTTTTTTAGTTAAAAATGTCGTCGCCAAAGTGTTTTTTGAGCCTAGACCTTATTGACCCCGGGTGCCTGCCAAGCAGATTACTCAGTTTTTTTATGTCATTACCGCTACCATACAGCTTGATGAGCTTGTTGTCTTCGGCATCGGTCCAGCTTTTATAGGCATTGGGGTAATCTTTGCGCATTGCGTCTAGCCGATCTGCCCACGTTTTTTTGCCAGCCTCAGAAGTAACGTCTATTTCGGGTGTCTTTTTTCGTTCGTCTTCTTGTTGTTGCCACTCTTTTATGGTGTTTTCATGGGCAACAAGCGTACGCGTACTGCGAGCCTGTAGATCGCCGTCAAGTGCCCGTGCCGTAGGGCTCGTTCGTAGCGCCATGCCGTTCATGCCGTCGAGCACCAAATGCTTCAGCCCGCGCACGCGTGATAAAGCCACGTAACCCATGCCTTCTACAAACGCTTTGCGTAGATCGATCTGGGCGGCATCGAGCGTCATGCCTTGGCTTTTATGGACTGTAATGGCCCACGCCAAACGTAATGGCAGCTGAGTTGCAGTTGCGCGGCGCTTGTCGCCGTCTACGAGCTCCCAGGTTTCGGGTTTAATGGTTATCTCTTTGCCATTTACAAGTTTCACGACTGGATAATCTGTGCCAGGCTCAAAATCCTCAATAACACCAAGCGAACCATTTACATATTTTTTATCTTGTGAATTTTTAATACACATCACAAATGCACCGCGCTTAAGGCGCAATGTCTGGGAGGCCAGACAAGATTTAAGTAGCGTTTCGACATATTGTTTACGGCCACTAGTTTCCATTTCGAACGAGTATTCGTCGGCGTCGAGTTTGTCGAGATGTTCGTGGTTAATAGCGTCAACATCGACGTTGGTTGTAAGTAGCCGCGTACGAACGGTAAACGGATCAGCTACGGCCTGTGATCGAGTTTGCAAGGCATCTAGCTGCCGCCGCGTTAATTGCCCCGCCCTAATACCGTTTAAGATTGCATTGTAATCTTCGTCTTCGGACTGGCGATATTGTTGTTCGAGGTAGCAAACGTGAAAAGCATCATCAAGCCACACCTGCGAACTTGTTACAAAACCGCCACTACGCGAATCGCTACGATTAACGGGTGGTAACTGAAAAAAATCACCCGATAAAATGACTTGCAAACCCCCAAATGGTCTATCGCCACCACGAACTTTCCTGGTAATTTCTTCTATCATGTCCAGTCGGTAGTCGTGCAACATGCTTATTTCGTCGATTATAAGCGTGTCAGCTTTCATGATAAGATCAGAACGTTGTTTGCTGAGTTTGTTAAAAAACATACCATCAAGTGCATCACGCACACCCATTCCTGACCACGCATGTATTGTTGTGCCACCAAGATGGGTAGCCGCTAGTCCTGTTGTCGCAGTAATAGCAATGCCTTTCCCATCGCGCCGTGCCCGGCTAATAAATTGATTAAGCACATAGGTCTTGCCCGTGCCGGCAGCGCCAGTTAGTAAGACTGACTGGCCAGATTCTAGAATTGCTAACGCCTCACTTTGAGTCATAAAGAGTAGTTTAAAGTGAAAAGTTAAAAGTATAAAGTGTAAAACACCTGAAACTGATCTTTATGTCTTTTTTTGGCTTGATTTTCGCTTGTGATAGTCTGGGTAGCGTAATTCTTGGCGCTTTTGGTCCAAGCGCACAATGTAACTTTCGAACGGTTTTAAAAGACTCGAATACTGCCAATTTGGTGTGAGTACTTTTAAAAGCTTTTTTTCTTGATCAAGATGCTCTATAAGTGTATAAAAATCACCGTCACCCGACACGATAACAGCTTTATCATAATTATTTTTTTCTTTCATAACGTGCAGCACAAGATCGGCATCTATATTGCCTTTCACCACTCGCTTTTCTTCTTTATCATCGGTTTTCTTTTTTTCTTCTTCGGATGCGGGATCATGAAACATTTCGAGTGTTGGCTTTAGCACAACCAAATAGCCTTGTGAGTGAAGTTGGTCATATAATTTTTCAAAATCCGGCATATAGCCGATAAACATAAAGGCTTTTTCGACATTATATTCTTTTTTTAACCACTCCCGGAACTTAATCCAGTCCATTTTCCAGCCCATTTTTTGAGTGCCAAGGTTGAGGTTTTGGCTATCGATAAACGCGTAATTGCCTATTTTTTGTTTAGGGCGGTTCTTTTTGAAAGGTCTCATAGGTAGCTTAAGTATATCATTTTTCTATTAGTTGTTTGCGCGTGCATACACAGTAACAGCATTAAGACCGCCAAAACCAAACGAGTTGTTAATAACAACTTCAATTTCTGCAGGAGTTGCCTTTAATTCACTCATACGCCATGGTTCAGTTTCTGGAATTGGTGTGTTTAATTTCAGTGAAGGCGGAATCATACCTCTTCGCAGTGCTTCTATAGATACGATTGATTCAAACGCACCTGCCGCACCAAGCATATGTCCGGTCGCACCTTTTGTTGACGATATGCCCGCTACTTGCTCTGGGCTGAGTACTTTGCCAATTGATGTAAGCTCAACTGCATCACCCGCCGTACCGGTAGCGTGGGCGTTGATATAGATATTACCTCTAAGCGCGTAGTCGCCTAATGCGCGCCTCAAAGCACGCTCGGCCCCTTCGCCGCTTGGAGCAGTATCGTGATAAGCATCTGCTGTTTCTGCATAACCGACCAGCTCAGCCAAAATAACTGCGCCTCGACGTTTTGCGTGTTCGGCTGTTTCTAAAACAAGCACGCCAGCACCCTCTCCCATGACAAATCCGTTACTATCCATATGAAAAGGTCGAGATGCCTCTCGTGGATCTACTGTTGAATCAAGAGCTGTTGTGCCATCAAACAAAGCAATACCTTCAGCCGTTAGTTGCGCCTCACTACCTCCAGCAATCACAACATCAACTTCTCCTAACCGAAGTAAACGAACGGCATCAATGATGTTTGCGTTTCCGGTCGCACAAGCTGAAGTAACCTCAGTAACTGGCCCTTTTGCGCCAAAAATCATAGAAGTTGTTGTTGCAACTCTCTCCGGTAGCACCTGCAAAATAAAGCTAGGTGAAATCCGCTTTCCCTCATCTATCCTGACACGCGTTTCGGCAACCATATTTGCACCGCCCACACCCGTACCTATTCTGACGCCAACTCGTTCAGGATTAACTATTCTGTTATTTATTTTTCCTTGATCATCGAGTAGTTCTGCCTGCTTAAGCGCCTCACTTCCTGCCCATAGCGCAAACTGAGAACTCCTATGAAGCTTTCTCTCATCTTTCACGCTAATTCGCTCAGCTAGATGGGGGTTATTTTGCAAGTTAAAGTTTTCTACAAGCGCAGCTACCGAAACACGCAGTTGGGGGTAGTCTTTCAAAACCGTATCACTAATCGAAACTATTCCGTCATGACCAGCAATGATACTGTCTATAGATTCAGCTACAGTCAGTCCTAAAGGTGTGACCGCTCCCATACCCGTAACAACGATTCGTTCATGTTTACCGATATCCATGTGAGTACCTCCCTTGTATCAATGTATTACATGATGCACTAAAAATAAATCAAATTCCAAATTGTTTTTAAAGGTCAATTTTGTTAAAAAGTAATGTTTTCAACATTTTTACGTTCTTGTTTGGTGCTGTCGCGTTCACGCACTGTCACACTATCGTCTTCAAGCGTTTCAAAATCAATGACAACACAGTACGGAGTACCGATTTCGTCCTGCCGGCGATAACGTTTGCCGATATTTCCGTTATCATCCCACATGACTGCGCCGTATTTTGCCTTAAGTGTTTTATAGACTTCGCGGGCTTTTGCGACAAGCTCTGGTTTGTTTTTGAGAAGTGGCGAAACTGCAAACTTAACTGGTGCAAGGTGTTTTGGTAATGCCAAGTACAGACGTTTTTCACCATTTTGGGTGTCTTCTTTATAGGCAGATGTGAGTACCGCCATCATCGCTCGCTCAACTCCAAACGAAGGCTCGATTACATGCGGGACAATTTTTTCATTTGTGCCTTTAACTATATAGTCCATGCTCTTGCCACTTGCCCGGGCAATATTATCCAAATCAAAACTAGTACGGTACGCCAGTCCCAGCAGTTCCTTGCGGCCAATCGGAAAATCAAATTCAAAATCAATTGTGCGCTTGCTGTAGTGAGCACGATCATTATCTTGTACTTCTAGTTCATGGATACTATCTTTTGGTAAACCGAGTTTGTGCAACCAGACGTGTATAACCTTACGCCACGCTTCGAATGCTTCTTCCCACTTTTCGGGATGGACAAAATACTCTATTTCCATTTGCTCAAACTCACGACTACGGAATATAAAATCCCTTGGACTTATTTCGTTACGAAAAGCCTTGCCAATTTGGGCAATTCCAAACGGTAAATCTGGATAAAAACTATCTACGACATTTTTGTAATTTGTAAATATCCCTTGTGCTGTTTCTGGTCGCAAATAGGACACGCTTGATTCGTCGTCTACTGGCCCAACGTTGGTTTTGAACATCATATTAAATTGACGTGCTTTGCCGAACGTATTTTTTTTGCCACAATTAGGGCACGAGGCGGTGTCGATTTGATCCTCGCGGAAACGAGCCTTACACTCGCTACACTCAACCAAAGGGTCAGTAAATGTATCAACATGGCCACTAGCCTGCCAGACTTTTTGATTCATAAGTATTGCAGCGTCGACACCGTACATTTCGTCTCGGTCTTCAACGAATAGCTGCCACCATAAATTTGTAATATTGCGTTTTAATGCAACGCCGAGCGGACCGTAATCCCACGTTCCGGATAAGCCACCGTAAATGTCCGAACCTTGATAAATAAAGCCACGCCGTTTTGCCAAAGAAACGATATCTTCCAGTCCACTTGTCTGTTTATGTGTTGTCATAATCTAGTCATAGTATAGCCTGAGACTGACTTTTTTAACAGTATCTCGGGGGCGCGTTATATTAATTGCCAGGGATGAATTGGCCGCGAATTGTACGAATAAGCGGTAACAGCTCATGCACGTAGCGCCCCATTCCCTGTACCTGACGCAATCTGCCTGGCGGGTTATGCGCAAGTAGTTTAAGAACTTTTAGATGGTTTTTGTTGTAACGACCATCTTCTTGTAGAAAAAATGAAATTTTATCAAAATCGAACTCAAACAATTTGTCTTGATCTAACGGCTGACCAGACTCATTGGTACGTAACTCTGGCATATGGCCCAGTAGCTCAATCATACGCATCGTAAATGACGCTTCAGCTATTTCGAGTGGGAAATCTACATTATTGAGCACAACAAACGATTCTTGGACTAAATCAAAATAGTCAGACCCGGCATTATCTTCGACGGTTTTATGGACTGATTTTAAAATAGTGTATGCAAGTTCGGTACGGCTAAGGTCACGCACAATTGCTCCGTAGTGAACATCTAGACGCGTTGACACAAGCGTATCAATCTCTCCCCTCCCCTTTATAAAATGCATATCCGATACACTAAACAGCTCGATGCCGCCAGCAAGTTTGCTTTTTTGTTTACGTGCTCCCCGCGCCATGACACGGATCTTTCCGTAGTCACTTGTGAGCAAAGTCATAATCCGATCTGCTTCACCATAATCAATCCGTTTTAAGACAATTGCTTTTGTGCGTAATTGCTTCATGATGTTGCCGAAGGCATAACAATACTTACACGCTGCCCGAGCCGCCGCAAGGAAGTTTCTGGTTTATATAAGTACGCAGATACACCAAGTTTATCTAATGATTTTGTCGTTAGGTTTAGCGTGTCAAGTCTAAGATGACTGAATATAATAACAGGAACTTTTTGCCATTCCGTGTAAGACCGAAGCTCGTACAAAAACTCCACACCGCTATGAGCGGCTAGTAACATTTCCATAATTATGAGATTAGGCATACGCGTATCTGCCGCACTAATTGCATCTTGTGCATTATTTTTCCACACAACATTAAAACCACGTAATCGCAGATGTTCTTGTATGTGGCTAGCGGTTAATGAATCAGGTTCGATGAGTAATATATGGTTACTCATACGAGCTGTAGTTGCTGACTAGGTAAAAATGTTGCAGCCAAACCACGTAGTCCTTTGTCCTGAGCCACTTTCATGGTTGTGTTTAGTTGGCTAAATAAAGCATCGGCAATAAACATACCAACTCCAGTACTATTCATAAATTCAGGCATTGGCTGATGAGCTTTGCCTTGTAATGCCTTTGCGCGCTGTAATTGTTGTGTGGTCGGGCTTTGCCCGTTTGTAAACACCCCCGTGTTTAGGCTCCCAGATCGGCGCCGGACGACAAAACTAACAAGTGGCGACTTGGTTTCTTGCTGAAATGTAGCTGCCTCAATAAAACTGTTGCCCAAACTAACAAACGCCGACCGCAAAACCTGCCGATCTGCTATAACTGGCTCGTACTTATGGTCTAGCTGCACACGCAGTTCACATCCAAGCGAAGTTGCGTAGGGTTGCAAAACGTGTGCAGCATCATACAGGATGGCATTTAGAGAGATTGGTTCGAGAGCTAGCTGTCCTGCTTTTTGAAGAGATTGATACAACAAATAATTATCTAATAATCGTAAGGCGCCTTGGCTAGACAAAGCAATTGACTGGATGAGAGTTTGTGCAGCGACAGGATTGGTGGTGTCAGATAGTAGCTCCGATGCATAAGAGATCTGCACAAATGGTGTTTTAATGTACTCTGCAAGGCTCGAAAAAAGACTATCTTGTCCAAAAACTAGAGACTGGTGCATTGCAGAATCGTCGCGCCTACTATCCATAAAACCTAAAGTACCCTCACACTTCAACTTGACTTAAAGTATAGCACGCTAAATGGCAGTATGATTGTTGTATTTTTAGAGTAATATTTTATTGATTAAAAGTTATTTCTTTTAAAATGTTCTCAAAATCGCCAATAAAATCTTGGCCTTCTGTCCATATACGAATTGTCTTGTCGCGGTTTGACAAGATAACCAACGTCCCGGTCTTATCACCTTTAATTTTGCCGGTAATAATTGCACCCGTAGCATCCTGTACTTTTGGTGCGCGGTACGCGTTAACGGAAACGGTTCCAGCTTTGTTGGAGCTTTCTAATTGTTTTGCAACTACGTCATACTGACTATTGACTACTTCAAACCTCAGAGCAAAGGAAGCGGTTGATTGAATATTTGGGACAAAATTAGGATGCATATATCCTTCTATGACATTTTGACCTGTTGGTGATTCAATAATATAAGCGCTCCATGTTTTGGGGTAGACTATTTTAAGAGACCCATACGCAGACGGACCTTGGTAAGTTTTGTACGGTGATTTTTCTTTCTCTGCAAATTCGGCTGCTTTTTCTAGACCAATCTTTTCGCTCGAAGCTTGGAGCGCCTCGGTTATTTTTGCATCGACATTATCTATATAATCTTGCCGACCAGCAAAAGCCCACACACCAAAACCAAGTGAAAAGACACACAACAAAACCACTAAAATAAGGGGCAATACAAGTGATCCTCTTTGATTTAGCTTATGCATATCTACTATGATAACCAGAAAATACAAACTAGTAAATAGACGAAGTGGTATAGATATTTTGCTACAAAACTATGTAAGCTTTAGTTACTAATACTAATTCCTACTTATTTTTTTCTTTCTTGTATTGGTATAAAAACAAGCCATTTGTCTCTGTTACGTGTGTGATGTTGGGAATCTGAAATGCAAAACTTACTAACGCGACCGAACTAGTTATTTCGTGGGTAATTTTGGTATGCAATTTATCCATGTATCGATCTAATAAAAACACATATATGCCGTCACATGGCGGCAACGTGACATGCCAAAAATCAGCTAATTTTATAGTAATGAGTTTCCGATATTTGTAAGTAATGACTCTGCTGTATAAAAATAATAAAGGATTTAGCTCATAGCCAACACTATGTATTCCAAGTTTCGCAGCACTTACAAGCATACGGCCATCACCGCTACCAAGTTCTACTAACGTCTGACCCGGTTTTAAATCAAGTAGCTCTAGCGCTGTTTGTTGTTGCGACTTTAGCGTTGGAACATACGGCGCACCAAATAGAACAACAAAGCCAAACATGCCAATCACGGTAACTACTAACACAAGAAGCCACGTCATTATTTATTTAATGCCGAATGATTTTTTTATGACACTGACCTTATTTTTTGTCTGCTGCAACCTTGTTTCTATCTCGGTTGCGATTTCGAGACCTCGTTTGTATTTGTCCGGTGCATTATCAATATCGGCCTCATCTGATTCAAACCATTCAATGATTGATTCGAGTTCGGCTTGTAGTTCTAGGGTTGTTTTCATATGTGTACCTTTGCTTGTATGTGCCCGTCTACAAACTGAATGTCTAGACAGTCATTATTTTGTACATGTGACTTTGAGCGCACCACTTTGTTTTGTAATCTTATTATACTATAGCCCCTTTCTAAGAGTGCCTGCGGGCTCAACGCATCTAACGTTCGGCGCGATGACGTTAGGTTTTTTTCTTGTCTATCAAGATAGCGCATCAAACCTATATCGACCTGCTGCTTCCGCTCATTCACCTGCTCTACGTGATGTTCGATAAAACTATCAGTATTCTTAAGTAGCCTCCGCGTTTGTAGCTGTACTCTTTCTAGAATTTCTTTTTTGTCAGGGACAAGTAACTCGGCAGCGTTGCTCGGCGTGCTTGCACGGAGGTCTGCCGCAAGCTCGGCTAAAGAAATGTCACTTTCATGACCAATCGCTACCACTGTCGGGATTCGACTAGCAGCCACAGAGCGAACAACATGTTCATGGCTAAATGCCTGCAAATCATCGGCGCTACCACCGCCCCTAATTATGACTAGTACGTCGACACTTTTGGCTTGTTGGTTAAACCACTCAATGGCGCTTACAATCTGACTTGGTGCAGATTCGCCTTGCACTGTGACGTTTGCAAGATCTATACCTATCCCGCCGTAACGAGCTGATAGTACTTTTACAAAGTCTGTGTAGGCGGCTGATTCGATAGAAGTAATTAGCCCAATCTGCGCTGGTGGATACGGAATTTGCCGTTTGCGGTCTTCGGCAAACAATCCCTCTGCCTGCAGTTGTGACTTTAGCAGTTCTTGTGATTTTTTTATGTCGCCTTCACCGCTCAAAACAAGCGACTGAACCTGCAAACTAAAACCAAACTGCATGTGCAGATGTGGCGTAGCAGTAATCGTCACAAGCATGCCGTCTTCTAGCGGGCCGGGCATGGTGTAGATAGTGCTAAAACATTTTATTTTAGCGTCAGCATCGGCAATATCAAAGTACACCCAGCGGTTTTTGCTAATTTTAAAATTCTTTATTTCGCCTTGAATTTCAACTATAGGAATTGTTAGTTCTAGAGTTTGGTTTATAAGCTCAACACATTGGCTTGGGCTAAGTAACGGTAGCATTGGTATCTTCACTGTTTTGTTTGTTGCCCCGAGAAATCAGTGCTTTATGATAGAAATAGTAACCGATGGGAATAAAGAAAATAATAGATAGTACACGGTAAATTACTGTTGCCGATAAGGCTAAGGCTTTGGGCACTCCAGCCGCAGCGAGCGTTGCCGTCATCAGGCCTTCATAAATACCAACCCCGCCCGGTAAAATTGCGACAAGTCCAGCAAAATTAGCAACCGCATAAGCAATGATAAGGGCCCCTGGGTTGATAAGTTCCCCAAACGCAACGTAGACCATATAGACAGTTAGAACTTCGCTAAAGTTTACAAGCAGAGCCCATTTTAAGAGTGTGTAGACAAGATTCATATCTTTACGAAGCACAACATAGTCAGCATGTAAATCATCAAGCGTAGACTCAACTTTAGGTATATTTATGATGCTGCTTTTCTTATCACGTTTAAATATTTTGGCGATAAAATTCACGGCTTTCGGTAGCCAACTCACAAAAGATTTTATACGGCTCGGACTGCCAATGATGTAGACACCCACTGCTGTCCCAAATATAGTTGCCAGGACAATCGACGAGCTAATCAATATAATCAACCCACCAGCACTCGCGCTTAATGACAATGCAAAAACCGCAAAAAGCAACAACACCAAAAACGAAACAAACGTCAGGCAAAAACGCAGTAGCTGAGCCAATGTGCTCTTTGCAGTTGGGATACCCAGTTGCTTCAATCGGATACTTAAGTAACTAAATCCGCTCACTCCACCACTCGGGAACACATGATTGACAAAATTAAGCTCCAAAGATATCTTGTAAAATTCTCGCAGCCTAATAGGGGACCCGTGTTTATCAAAAAAAGTCTTATAAAACTGTGCCACAGCATAATAACTTATACCCTGGATTAGTATCATAAGTAGCAACGCCCAGGTGTTAAGACCATCCAGCTCCCGAAACGCATCTACAATTTGATCCCACGAAATAAAAACCAAGAAACAAAGTGCAGCAATTGTAAAAATATTTAGCCAAAACTTAAAATCTGTTTTCATTTTTAGCTTCATAGTAACGTATTATAACCTACTAGCCTGTATACTCTAAAGGTATGAAATCGTTACTTATTCTAGGCAGACAGCCACATCTAGGCATCACAGAACTCGAAAGCTTATATGGCGCTGCTGGCATGCGCATTATCAGCGACGATGCTGTAGTTATAGATCGTGAACCAGAAACCATTGATTTTAACCGCCTTGGCGGCAGCGTAAAGCTTTCGAAAATTTTAACAGTTCTGGACACAACCGATTGGCGCAAAATAGAAGACTACCTCGGTACCATGATACCGGAGCATCTACAGTATGTTCCGGCTGGCAAATTCAAACTGGGGCTAAGCACTTTTGGCTTATCTGTCCGTACAGATGTTATCAATGCTACCGGCCTACGGCTCAAAAAACTCATTAAAGCTAGCGGGCGCTCGGTTCGTATCATCCCCAATAATTCTACAGAGCTTAATAGCGCCCAGGTACTCCACAATCAGCTCACTTCAGCCACTGGCTGGGAGCTTGTCTGTGTGCGCGATGACACCCAAACAATCATTGCTCTTACAACCAACGAGCAAGACATTAATGCCTATAGCCGCCGCGACCAAAACCGCCCCAAACGTGATGCCAAAGTTGGCATGCTACCACCCAAACTTGCCCAACTTATCATAAATCTAACCAACCCCACACAAGACAGTCGTGTACTTGACCCCTTTTGTGGCACTGGTGTTATTTTGCAAGAAGCAGCACTAATGGGGCTACCCTACTACGGTAGCGATCTCGATACACGCATGGTTGCCTATTCTGCAGAAAATTTAAGCTGGCTCGAAACAACTCATAACACCAAGCACAACCTAGGTGTTATTGAGCAAGGCGACGCCACAACTCATAGCTGGACCGCCCCCATCGGCGTTGTAGCCTGCGAAACGTTCCTAGGCAAGCCCCTTACCTCGTTGCCACCACGGCACGTATTAGACAAAATTCGTGCCGAGTGCGACGACATTCACGAAAAGTTTCTCCGTAATCTCGCACCCCAACTTGCCCCCAAAACTCGCCTGTGTCTAGCGGTTCCAGCTTGGATTTTGCAGCAACAATCCTCGTACCACAAACCACAATTCTATCATCTTAAAACACTTGATTTATTAGACAAATTAGGCTATACTCGTATGAGTTTTCAGTTCTCTGGGCCCGATCAGTTGATCTATTACAGACCAGACCAAGTCGTCGCCCGCGAACTCGTAGTTTTAGAAAAAAAATAGCCCCTTCCTACCTCTACCAGTGTCAAGAAAGATTTTTGGGAGATGCAGTGCAAGGCGGTAGCGAGAACCGTAAACGAGCCGTACATATGTACGGTGAGTGCGGATCGGAGCGACAACGCAGCAATGCGCTCCCATAATCTTTCGCACTATAAGGAGAAATATGAGTCACGTAAAAGCAGGTGGAACTAGTAAGAATAACCACAACAATGGTGGCCCTCGTCTTGGGGTCAAGCTTTTTGGTGGCGAAAAAGTCTCTGTTGGCCAAATTATCATCCGCCAAGTTGGTTTGACCAAGCGCGCTGGCGTTGGTACTTCTTTATCTCGTAATTACACGATTCACGCCGCCAAAGATGGTATTGTCACCTTCCGTAAGCGCAAAGTCACTACCTTCACCGGCAAAACTGTCTGGCGCACAGAAGTTACTGTTGTTTAAATAGTTTTTATTAACGTTTAACTATCAAAGCTGATTTACGGCTCATGAGACGGTGGTATTCGTCCTTTATGGCTTGAGCTTTAGGTGACATTTCACGATAACCTTCACCAGCAATTCTTTCTTGATTAATTGAATCCTGACCATCACCGCGCATCTGCGCTTCTTTTTTGTTAATAAGTCCTGATGCGTATTTCCATAGAGCCGTAGCATCTCTTTCACTTAGGCCTTCTTTGAGATCTTTCATTTGCTTATCTATTGTATCTATCTCAGTGTCAATCTTCTGATTGCGTTCTGCAAGGAGATCTGCATCGGATGTAGCGATAGCTGCTCTAGCTTCAGCTGCAGATTTAGGAACACCGTCGATAAGACCACTTTTTACTACTTGCGTAGAGCGCTCAGATTGAGTTGCACGGTTACCAAAAACTTCTGTACCATTCGAGGAATTATCACCGATGACAATACCGCCTTTTTGGAGCTCAATTGCTAAATGGGTGCGCGATATCGATTCACCAAAATGGCTACCCACAAGCCGTTCGCCGTCAACATCTGCACCATATCGTCCGACCGTGATTGCCCTTCCTGGCGTGAGGCTTACCCAGCCCTTGTCTGTAGTAATTAAAGTACGTTTGCCGGATTCATCTTTTGTAACGCCTGCCAAAAAAACTTCGCTCATTCCATTAAATTTATTGTCTGTACGAATAACAACAAACGATTTGTCATCGTCTCTTTCTTCGACACCCTTCAAAGTTACTTCTGCAACAATTCCAAACTTATAATGTTCGTTCTCACTTGGAAGACCTACTTCTGTTGCTTCATAGATATTTTGAAGTGGGTCAAGCATAAGTCTGTCGCCACGAGACATATCTACGAGTTCTGGGTTTGGTTGTGGTGATGTGTATTGTTCGTTCATAGTTTTTTTTGTTTTTTACAACTATGAACATACTAGCATAAGCTTTGTTTTTTGTCAACTATGTTTTTGTATCCATAACGAAAAAAGCCCTCTTGTTGGGGCTTTTTAAGCGCAAGAAAATAATTACATGTTTAGATGAGATTTGACGCGTTCGATGACATCGGCGATCACAACCTGGGACTTGACGAGGTAATCGTCCACACCGAGTGATTCTGCCTTTTGGCGGTCTGCTTCTTGGCTGAGGGCGGTTAACATGATGATTTTGACGTTGGTTGTCTCTGGAGTGTTGCGTAGGATATCGAGAACATCAAAACCACTAACCTTTGGCATCATGACATCGAGCAGAATAAGGTTAGGTTTGAACTGAAGTGCTGTAGAGAGAGCGTCTTCGCCGTTAGGTACACGACGAACTTCAAAACCCTCAATTTCTAGTCGGGTGACGTACACCTGCGCTAGGCCTTCGTCGTCCTCTACGAGTAATATCTTTTTTTGTTTGGTTGCTGATGCTGTAGGTGCGGTGTCTTGATCCATACCCTTAATGGTATCTCAACATAAGCAAACTTACAACAGTGTCTTTATGAAACCACTAAATAACGGGTGGGGTTTGTTTGGGCGTGATTTAAATTCGGGGTGAAACTGGCTGGCCACAAAGAACGGATGACCAACAGCTTCAATAACTTCTACCAAATGATTATCGGGCGATGTGGCTGAGGCTATTATTCCCCACGTACTATATTGATCTCTATAATCGTTGTTGCATTCATAGCGGTGACGATGCCTCTCGGTAATGGTTTGGCCGCCGTAGAGCTTTTGGGTGCGGGTGTTTTTGGTGAGTGTTGCAGTGTAGTCCCCAAGACGCATACTACCACCAGTGTTTTCCTTGCCGATTTGCTGAGCCATAGTGTGTATAACGGGGTGTTTTGTGTGGGGGGTAAACTCTGTAGAGTTGGCATCTTGTAGTCCTGCGTAGCGCGCAGCGGCAATAACCGCCACCTGCATGCCTAAACAAAGCCCAAGATACGGTATTTTGTGCGTCAGTGCATACTGCGCAGCTTTGATTTTGCCCTCAACCCCTCGTGACCCAAAACCACCTGGCACGACAACTCCATCAATTTTTTTAAGTGCTGTTGCCACTTTGAATTCTGTTGATAATTTTTCGGCATCTATCCAGACCAGCTCGGTTTTGACGCTGTGTTGCCAAGCAGCAGCGTTAAGGGCTTCAAAAACTGACATATAGGTATCTTGGTTGTTTAGATATTTGGCGACAATACCGATGCGGAGAGTCTTTTTGTGTCCATTGCTGGCGCGCTCAACGACCGAACGCCATTCTTTGAGGTTGGGTTTTTTGGCTCTAATACCAAGCTTGCGCGTAATGACACGATCTATTCCTTTGGCTTCGAATGTGAGCGGTACTTCATAAATTGTCTTTGCGTTAGGAAGTAGGATGATAGCGTCGGTATCAACGCCACTAAACAGGCTCAGCTTTGCAATAACACTGGTATCGGCGGGCATTTCTGATCTGGCGACTAAAACATCTGGCACAATTCCAAGCCCGCGCAGTTCGCGCACGGCGTTTTGGGCTGGTTTGGTTTTGACCTCTTTGCTTGTGCCTAAATACGGTAAATAAACGACGTGCACAAACACACAGTTTTCGCGGCCAACACGCATACCGAGTTCACGAATTGCCTCTATAAAACTAAGTCCTTCATAATCGCCAACCGTGCCGCCGATTTCGACTATATGAATATCAAAACCCTGTGCAGTGGCTTTAATTTCTTCTTGAATTGCCGATGTTACTTGGGGAATAAATTGCACTGTTTTACCGGCGTATTTGCCAGCACGTTCATCCATTATGACTTTTTGTAAAATACGGCCACTCATAAGAGAACTCTTGCGCGTAAGCTCAATGTCTAAGAAACGTTCGTAGTGCCCGAGGTCTAAGTCTGTCTCTGCCCCGTCTTTAGTCACAAAACATTCGCCGTGCTCGGCAGGGTTTAGCATGCCGGCATCAACATTAAGGTATGGGTCACACTTTTGAATATTTACCGATAAGCCACGAGACTTGAGAATATTACCGATTGAGGCGGCTGTAATTCCCTTTCCGACTCCGGAAAGAACACCACCTGTCACAAAAACATACTTCGTCGGTCGTTTTGCCACACTTATCTCCTCAATCTGTATGTACCAATGCTAGCACAGTGGCGCATTTTGCGCCAAGGAATAATAGATGATAGGTTTATAGATTCTAAAAATCTTATCTAAAGTCTTAAAGTCTAAGACTTTAAGACTAGCAGGGCGGCGTCGAGCTGAGGGTCGCGGTTGTTGGTTATGTTGTCTGCTGAGATTTTAACTTCTTCATCCGGACTAATGCCTTCCTTGTCGATGTTTTTGCCACTTGGCGTAAACCAGCGTGCGATCGTGACCTTTAGTAGTCCACCATCTTTTAATGACACAGGTTGTTGTACTGAGCCTTTACCAAAAGACTTTTGGCCTATAAGTTTTGCAGCATTATTGTCTTTTAATGCACCGGCAACAATTTCTGAGGCACTGGCACTACCTTCGTCGATAAGCACGACTGTTTTAACACCCTTTAAGGGTGATGAACCGCTGGCCTTAAATGTATCAATAACTACATTGTCGCGTCTTTCTGTTAGTACAGTAGTGTCTTTGTCTAGCCACAGGCTTGATACACTAACCGCCCCGTCGAGATAACCACCAGGGTTGCCACGAAGGTCTAGCACTACACCTTTAACGTTTTTGCTTCTAAAATCATTTGCAGCTTGACGTGCAAGCTCAACAGTATCGTCACCAAATCTACTTAAAGTCATTATGCCGATACCGTCTTTTATTTCGGTTTTGACACTGGGAATATCTATTGTTTCACGGGTAATTTCGAATTCTAACGGCTTACCGTCGCGTACAATAGTGAGCTTTACAGATGTGCCCTTTTGGCCACGAATCTTATCAACAGCTTCTGAGATTGTTATATCATAGGCGGTTGTGCCATCGATTTCGGCGATGATATCCTTGGGGCGTAAACCCGCTTTTTCGGCCGGATAGCCCGCTAGCGGTGACACAATTATAATATTGTTTTCTGCATCCTTGCCAAGTTGTGCACCAATGCCCTCAAAAGTGCCATCAATTCCAGCCTGAAAATCTTCGGCGGCTTTAGGATTAAAGTATTCAGTATAAGGATCGCCGGCAGCTTTTGCGAGCCCGCTCTTTAGTCCCTCAAGCAGTTTGGCTTCGTCTAGTTGTCCATCAAAGTTGTCTTTTAATGACTCATAAATGGTATCTATGCTCGAGTAGTCTAGTTTATTAGGCAAACTACTATTACTTGCAACTGAATTATATTTCCCAACCTGTACTTTGCCATTCCCAACCATCCAGCCGGCGCCAAAAACCGCAACCGTTATCACGATAATACTAGAATATCTTAAAAATGCCCGCTGTTTACTACGAGATTTTTTTTGCACCTTATTATGTTCTTTTGATTCTTCCACGTAAATAAATACCCTCTTTTTAGATATAGCCATTGTATCACGCTCACGCTGTGAGTTTACTGAAGGAATTTAGAAATAAACGTAGCGAAGACTAGCGGCAGTTGCGGCCGAGAGTTGGTTCATGTCGTACTTGCCACTACCAGCACGATTGTAGTCACTTATAATTATGCTGCCATCGGCGTTTACTGCTTCGACATACATAACGTGACCATAGAAACCACTGTTGCTAACTGCTGCTGCACCTTGACGAGGCGTACTGCTCACAACATATCCGTAGCTTGGGCCACGGTCATCCCAGGAATTTGCATTGCCCATGCCCGATGGAACGTAACCACCAGCGGTGCGTACGCGAAAAGCTACCCAATCAGTACAGTTTCTATATCCATAACCACCAGTTTGCCAATTCCACGGGCTACCACCCACTCTCCAATCGTAGTTGTAACAATAACCCTCAACTTGGCCCGTATGTATACATGGTGCTAGACCCCATGGATAGCCGCCTCCACCCAACAACCCACCAGAACCACCAAATAACCGTGCGTTTTCGATTGCTTGCAAGCGTTTTAATTCATTAATCTTAGCCTGATTTTCTGTTACTTGGTCGTTATACTCTGCTTGTTGTGATTTATTAAAACCAAGTAAACGGTTCTGTTCTGACTTTTGCGTAGCCGTTGCTGCCCGTAGTTCTTCTTGTTGTTTGATTATTTTCTCAACTTCTTCTTTTTTGGTTTGGAGTTCTGTTTTAAGTGTCGTAACTTTATCTACAGTGCTTTTAATTTTGTTCTTTACGACTTCTCTATATTGTTGTTTATCAAAGAAGTCACTTAAGTTTTTGCTGGTTGCAAGCATCTCGATAGTAGATATATCACCTTCTAGATACATAGCTTTGATATTTTGACCAAGTAAATCTTTTTGCTTAAGTAGTTCGGCTTCGGCTACGACAATTTCAGTTTTAATCTTTTCTGATTCGGCCTGGCGTTGATTAATCTCGGCCTGATACTGATTTATCTGGTTTTGAAGCTGACTTATTGCATCTTGATAACTTGCAGCCTCTATCTTAAGGGCGTCGACTTGTTGTATGGTTTGATTATTTACGTTTTGTAAGCTGTTTATTTGCTCCTGCAAAGATTGGGCCCCAGCATAACGTACCCCTACGAAAGAAGAGATGCTTAATATGATGACACTTAATAGTATGGTTATTCGCATGTGCATAGGTGTTGTGCGTGACTGTTTCATTTTTTTTGTTTTTGTACGTTTGTTTGTGGGTTGATTGTAGCACAAAACCCGCGAGATTTCAATCTGCTTATGCATTTTTGAGGCGCAGATAACGCTGAGTTGCGATAAATGATGACGTCACGCCGATAAACGTGCCGATACCAATCTGTATGCCAATAATCATCCAAAAATTATCTGCAAAGTAACGACTCGAATACGAAATATCGAGAAGCCCCAGACTACTTGCACCGAGTGTATCTGATGCTACCGTAAATATTGCTTTGCACAGACCAACAGAAATGAGTGCCGCCAAAACACCAATAAGTAAGCTCTCTACAAGAAATGGCCCGCGTATATACCAACGGCTCGCCCCAAGTAAGCGCATGATTGCGAGTTCGTCGCGACGATTAAAAATTGCCATTTGAATTGTATTAAAAATAATAAGCACAGAAATTGCCGCAAAGATAAACACACTAACGATACCGGTTTGCCTAATAAAGGTGGTGGCTTTTGCGATTTTATCAATAGCTTCTTTGCGATCACCAGAATATGATGTTTCATCTGACTGCAAGGCTTTTATGTCCGGCTGGTCTAAGAAGGTTTTAAGTTCGTCAATTATATCTGGGTTAACTAACTTAATACGTAAACTAGCCGGTAACGGGTTATCGGTTTGCGAGATGGCCAGCTGCAAATCTACATTATCACTATTTAAAGCAACATAATCTGCCAATGCTTGATCTTTTGAAATATATTCTACACTGCGCACGTTTTCTTTTGCCTTCAGTTGGGCGACCAGATCGTCGCGTTGCTCTGGAGTTATTTCATCAATTAAAAAAACTGAGATGTCTATACGATCACGAATATCTTGGATAGTGTGCGTGAGCGTAGCATTAGCAATAAAAGAAAACAGCACAATACTGAGCGTTACCACCATTACTGCCATAGCTGCAACACCTAGCCAGGCGTTTCGAATAAAATTAACTGCCCCACCCTTTAAAACACGACCAAACATGATGTATTTACGTGATTTCATTATAATATTTCCGATGTATTATGAGCTATGTATTTGGACGCCCAATGACATTTCTTGGTACATAGACGGACTGAGTCTTCTGACTTTGCCAGGAAAAGATCAAACTCAGGTGCATAGCTCATAACGTGTATTCTCCGCTAGCGTGGTCTGACGCAACTTTGCCGTCTGAAATTGTAATAACGCGGCGTTTGAGTTTATTGACAATGTCTTGATTATGGGTTGTTAATAGCACTGTTGTACCGTACTTATTTATCTTTTCTAGAACACGAATAACATCCCAGGCGTGTTTGGGATCTAAGTTGCCCGTTGGTTCATCTGCAATCAATATTTTGGGTTGGCGAACAACAGCTCTGGCAATTGCAACTCGTTGACGTTCCCCACCCGATAACTCCTGAGGCATACTTTGTTCCTTGCCCTTCAAGCCGACAATATCGAGCACACGCGGAACGGTGTGTTTGATCTCTTTACTGCTAATACCAATTATTTCGAGAGCAAAGGCAACGTTTTCGTAGACGTTTTTGTTAGGCAAAAGTTTAAAATCTTGAAATACTACCCCGATTTTTCGTCGTAGCTTTGGTACGTCGCGGTCGCTTAAATGTTCGTAGTCGATACCGCCAACGATTATCTTGCCTGTCGTTGGTTTTTGTTCTCGTGTTAGTAATTTAAGTAACGTTGATTTGCCCGCACCCGAAGCGCCCACAATAATAACAAATTCTTTTGCTTCAATATGTAGAGAAATTCGCTCTAAAGCTGCAGCGCCTTTGCGATTATAGGTTTTGCTCACACGGTCAAGTAGTATCACTTACCTATTGTAACAAATGCCCCCGGTTTATTAAAAACCATGAAAACGGCGCTCGCGCCGTTTTAAATGATTTGAACGAATAACAGATAAGCAGATTAATAAAATTGCAAGTACCAGCAAGCTGACACCAATAATGATAACCGAGCTCTTTTGTAGTCGCAACCACCGAAGTAGTGGCGACAAGACTGTCTCTGGGTTATCAACTGATATGATTGTTGATTCTTTTATCACGGTGCCTTCACGTAGTTGTGTCTCAATAAGTAGCGTGTACTTTCCGTTTGCAAGTAGTGTTGTATCAAATTGTTTTGCAGTTGTACTCTTTTGGATCGTTTTAGAATTTGTACTGTAGGTTAGTAGTGTCAGGTTTTTTTCTTGGGCAAAAGGAGTACTACTTACGACAACAGTACCACTTAGCGCATCATTACTTGGTGGAGATATTTGCCTCACATCGTTGGATTTAATTATGGCCGGCTGATAACTAGATGCACAGTTGTTACCAAAACTTTCCGGCGCACAGCTTGGGTCTGTAAATAAAACTTTATCGACTTTTACTGCTGACTGCACACCAATAACTTTAATTATATTGCCTTCTTTATTATTCAGCTTGGTCGTTTTTAATTGGTTTTTTTCATAATATGGTACCCATTCCCAGGTATTCGGTTTTAAGAGCGTACTTCCTACCTCAAAACATTCAGAATTATTTAGTTCTATGCGTACTTTTGCGTTATTGGTAGGACTTTGTAAGCGCACCCACAACTGATAATCGCCCGTTTTTTGTAGTGGCGGCACAAATAGCTGTACGGCGCCGTACTTTGTAGAATCTACACAGGCAGAGGCAAAAGCTGAACGCGGAAAAACACTGGCACCGACAATTACCAGTAACAAAGCAATAACCACCGAGTACCCACCACGTCGTTTCATTATTAAAAGTATATCACTAAGTTTAAGCACTTATACATCAAAACATTTTATTGTACGTCGTGAGATATTTTTTTATGGCTCTACAACCTCAAAACTATCAATAAACATATCAATTTTTCCATTTAAAACGGCGTCTACGTCGCTAGTTTCAACGTTACTCCGTACATCTTTAACCATTTTATAAGGATGAAGTACGTAGCTACGTATTTGATTACCCCAAGCGGCTTGTTCGTTTGGACCCTTTAGCTCTGATAATTTGTCTGCATGCTGTTCAATTTGTAATTGCGCCAAGCGTGAACGTAATATTGTCATGGCTGTTTCTTTATTTTGTAACTGTGAGCGTTCGTTTTGTATTGCTACTGTCATGCCTGTTGGTAGATGGGTTATTCGTACCGCCGAATCGGTAGTATTGACACTTTGGCCACCGTGGCCGCCAGCGCGGTAGACATCAATTTTAAGCTCTTTTTCATCAATAACAATGTCGTCTGGTTGATCTATTTTGGGCAATATATCTACTTTGGCAAAACTTGTTTGGCGCAAACTATCTGCATTGAACGGGCTTAAACGAACTAAACGGTGCACACCGCTCTCGCCCTTAAGCTTACCGTACAGCATGGTGCCTTCTAATTCGATTGTGACAGATTTTATGCCGGCTTCTTCACCAGCCGACTCCATAATAGTTTTATATGCTATTTTATTCTGTTCGGCCCAGCGAACATACATACGCAGTAGCATAGCAGCCCAATCTTGTGCGTCGGTGCCACCGGCACCGGCATATATACTTAGTATCACGTTGCTTTGGTCGTATGGTCCGTTGTAGCGAAGCTCTTTTTTTAACCTTTCATAAAGACTCTCTACAGCATCAATTTGGGACGAGATATCACTTTCGAGTTCTGGGTCATGTAGATTGATTAGTTCCAGTACTTCATGGCACTCATCGGTGATTTTTTGCCACGGAGCGAGACGCTGAGACAATTCCGCTTGACGCTTAGAATCTTTTTGGGCACGTGTTCGATCTTGCCAAAAATCTGCACTAGCAATTCGACTATTCAGTTCTTGTAACTCTGTACGAAGTTCGTCAAATTTTATATTCTTAGCAGCTGCAGTAATAGTTTCTTGCAGTTGTATGGCACGTTTTTTTAGCTGATCCATTTAATCACCCTTTGGCCATAGTACCGAAAGCTGCTGATATACTTCGTCTACAAATGGCCGGCCGGCTGAGCCCAATATACCCATATTCCAAATATTATCTTGGAACATCAGCTCGGTTGTGTTGACAATACGTTTTTTTGTAACTGCCTTAATTCTTTCGGGCAGTGCGTAATAATCATCAATTGTATCTTCAAAAAAGTAGCGATTTGTATAACCGGCAGCAGTACCAGAAACCGTTTGGCCAGCGCGTTGGTAGCGACCCAGCATGTACTGCTTCGCAGCTTCTATGTCATCTTCGCCTAAGTCACCGTCGCGTACGCGTTTAAGCTCATCGATCATGATTTGCATAAGTGCTCCTGCGTTTCCTGGCATAACCTGCGCACCAAACCACCATGACACGTTTTGGCTTAACTGATTAAAACCAGAACTCATATGATAGACGAGCCCCTTTTCCCTGGCAGCACCTAAAATACGCGAGTAGAGAGTTTCGGTTAATATAGTATTAATTAGTTGGCCTGCATCCCATTCGGGCTCGTTCAAACGTTCAAGATGAAAAGTATCAACAATAAAGTAGGCATTTTTGACACTCGGATTACGTAAATATAGACTTTTATTTTGTTTGATGGGTATTTCTTCGGGCAGAGATATTCGTCCAGTACCTTTTGGCAAAGAAGTATCTTCTAGCATACGGACGATGGTTGCCCTATGCCCCTTAATACTGCCAGCAATTACAAAGCGTAAATTAGATGTTGTGTGTGTTCGTTTGTAGTGTTTTTCGATGTCTTCTTTGTGGTTATTTGTAAGCAACTTAATTCGTTCGCGGTCTGTCATCGCTTGATAGCCACAATACTTACGCATCGCAAGCGATAAGTGACGAAAATGGTTATTGGCGCGTCCATTTAGTTCTTCGCGGACATTACCTAGTTCAGCATCAAACTCTTCTTGCAAGAAAAGTGGCTTACTAATGGCAAGTATCATTAAATCCAATATGCGTTCCCACTCAAAATCGGCACATTCAGCTTCGTAGGTAATGTCATACACGCCAGTACTTGCGTTGTTGTAGGCTCCGTTTTTCTCAAATTCTGCTTGAAACATGCGTGCCTTGGGATACTTTTTGTTTGCACCAAGTAGCACATGCTCCATGATATGCGGTGTTTCCCACTTAGCTGGATCAACTAAATATTCGCCGGCTCGAAAGTTGAATTCAAATGTCATGACACTCGAATCAGGAACATCAATAAGTAGTCCCTCAGCTCCATTTTCTAGGATGATTTTCTCGACTGTGTGTTTCATTATTTTTTACGTTTTGCTTTTTTGCGCTGTCGTTCCGCTTTGCGTTGTTTTTGCTTATCAGCTTTTTTAGTAACTGCTTTTGTGCCTCCAATTAATTTTGTTCCAGATGGTACAAAATCTAATTCATCAAACTCTTCTGTATTCAATATTTTATCTGCATTATCAACAGATGCACGGGCGGCACGTGTTAACTCTGTCTCAATTGGCCGATCGAGTTCAGAGATACTAACCGGGCGTGCATTGAAAATATTCTTTAACACTTGTGAACGCAGTACCACCTGCATTTCTGCAAATAACACCTGGGATTGGCGACGATATTCAACCAATGGATCTTTTTGCCCAACACTCAACCAGTGAATTCCCTCTCGTAAATGATCCATATTTTCTAAATGTTGCATCCATAAATCATCAAGTATTTGCAGATATATATCGCGCTCTACTTTTCGTAACACCCCATCGCCAAACGAGCTTTCGCGGGCGGCATAAAGCTCTTCTACTTCGGTTTTCAGAGTTGCTCCAAATTTGCTGGCTTCTGCGTCGAATAATCTATCGAGTGTCGCTTCGTCTAGTGGGAACACGTTTGTCAGTATAGATTCGAACTCGTCTGTTAATGATTCTGGTGAGGCAACCAGCGCCGCTACCTCTTCGGCAATAAAGACTTTGATGCGCTTACTAATATCAGCTTGCAGTAGAATTTCGCGGCGCATCGAATATACAGCTTTGCGGTGACGGTTCATGACGTCGTCGTATTTCACAACGTTTTTACGCATGTCAAAGTTAAAGCCTTCAACCTTTTTCTGCGCAGATTCTAAACTTTTACTAATGATGCGGTTTTCTATCGGTGTCTCATCGTCCACCTTCAAACGTTCCATGAGCCCACCTATACGGTCACCACCAAAAATACGCATGAGATCATCTTCTGTACTCACAAAAAACTGTGTCGCCCCTGGGTCGCCCTGACGACCAGAACGTCCACGAAGCTGATTATCAATACGGCGCGATTCGTGTCGCTCACTTCCGAGCACAAACAAACCGCCAAGTTTTCTGGTTTCATCAGTAAGGACAATATCGGTTCCGCGACCGGCAATATTTGTTGCTAATGTGACTGAGCCTTTTTGACCAGCATTTGAAACAATTGCTGCTTCTTTTTCGTTGTTTTTAGCATTTAACACTTGGTGTGGCACGCCAGCTTTTTTTAGTGCAGAACTTAATACTTCGTTTTTTTCGATTGATACCGTACCTATCAAAACCGGCTGGCCTTTTTTGTTTAACTCTTTTACTTCACTGACAATTGCTTTAAACTTTCCAGCTTCAGATTTATATATTCGATCACCACGATCTTCGCGGATCAGTTTGCGATTTGATGGTATCTCAACAACATCAAGCTTGTATACTTGATGAAATTCTTCACTCTCAGTAGTAGCTGTTCCTGTCATGCCTGATAGTTTTTCATACAAACGAAACAGGTTTTGGAATGAGATAGTTGCAAGAGTCATTGATTCTTGTTGTACCTCAACCGCCTCTTTTGCTTCAATGGCCTGGTGCAAACCTTCGTTGTAACGGCGACCACGTAGCAAGCGGCCCGTAAAACTATCAACTATCACAATTTCGCCGTCAGACGACACCACATAGTCTTTGTCCCGCTTAAAAAGTGTCTTTGCTTTGAGTGCTTGATCGAGATGATAAATGCTGCGGATATTCTCTGTCGAATACAGGTCTTTGATACCTAAGATTTTTTCAATTTTTTCTACACCAGAATCGGTCAACACAACACTGCGGCGTTTTTCGTCAAGGATGTAATGCTCGTCTTTGAGGTTACGTACGACTTTAGAAAACTGTGCATAGCTGGCACCGGAAGCGACAGCTGGTGCCGAGATAATCAGCGGTGTGCGGGCTTCGTCAATTAAGATTGAGTCGGCTTCGTCTACGATTGCATAGTGAAGTTTGCGTTGGCGTAGCTGCTCTGTTTCGCGCACCATATTGTCGCGCAAATAATCAAAACCAAATTCGTTATTGGTGCCGTAGGTAATATCGGCTTGATAAGCTTCTTGGCGGGTGCATGGGCGAAGATGCTTAAAACGAGCTTCGTCTTGATCTTTATCAACAAAACCTGTGTCATAAATATATGACTGATCCGGGATAATAACTCCAACGCTCAAGCCTAAGAAATCATAAATTGGCCCCATCCAACCAGCACCAATACGCGCCAAATAATCATTGACGGTTACGAAGTGTGCGCCCTTTTCTGTGAGCGCATTAAGATATAGCGGTAACGTGGCGACTAAGGTTTTACCTTCGCCTGTTTTCATTTCGGCAATATTACCTTCGTGCAGCACCATGCCACCAAGCAGCTGAACATCAAAATGACGCTGGCCAAGCGTACGGCGCGACGTTTCGCGTACCACCGCAAAAGCATCGGGCAAAATTGCGTCTAGGCTTTCTTTTTCTAGACGTTTTTTTAGAATCTTAGTTTGTTCTTTGAGTTTGGCGTCACTTAGTTTTTTATATGTTGCTTCTCGGCTATTAACGGTAGCAACTCTTTTGCGGAGGCGTTTTATCGTTTTTGCCTGTGGGTCGCCTAATATTCGTTTTAGATATTTGTTCTGTATCAAAATTCATTCCCTCTGTTTTTTGCTAAGGCTAATTGTAACAGTATTAGCACGAAAATAACATCTTAAAGCATTATTGTATAATGTTGTAAAATTTATTAGAGTTGATTAATATTCTTTTTCTTAAACTTACGCGTCAGCTGCTGATAAAACTTTGGGTTTTCGTGAGTGTCTTTGTATTTTTTTAGCTGATTTTGGAGCTTGGCTTCAACAATATCGATAGCTGCAAACAAATTAATGGTTGATTCTTTAGCAGTCAAAACTTCGTGTGGCAAGTACATAATAACTTCTGCGGAACATTGTCGATTCTGTTGATTTTTATTTTCTCGCAGTTTTACATCAACATGTACACTCTCACGGGCATGGCGTGGTACGTAGCGCTCGAGCTTATTTACGCGACTTATGACGTATTTTTTAACTTTTTCGTCTGTATCAATGTGGACACCGGTTATTTCAAGTTTTCGTATCATAACGCCCCCTTATTTATGGTTCTTTTTACAGCTCTGTACGACCTCCGAGATAATTCATGAGTACTCCAGGTATGCGAATGTGACTGTCTGCAGTTTGGTAATTTTCTAAAATTGCTACCATGCCGCGACCCAGCGCCAACCCCGTTGCATCATTGGTGTGAATCAGCTCTATCCCATCGTTGCCTTTAACTTTGGTTTTTAGGCGACGTGATTGGTAATCAGTCATGTAGTCTGCTGTGTGGGTTTCGCGGTATTTATTTTGGCCGGGCAACCAAGCATCTAAATCAACACCGCGGGCATTTGGTTTACCAATATCAAAAGTGCACTTCATAAGTTTTCGATACGGAATACCAAGTTGTTGTAAAATATATTCTTGGATTGCAATTAGCAATAGGTGTTCTGTTAAGCCATTTTCTGCAGTCGTGAAGCTTTCCATTTCTAACTTGTCAAACTGGTGCATACGAATAATGCCTTCCATGTCTTTGCCGTACGTTCCAGCCTCTTTGCGGAAACTAGTGGCGTAGCCAAGGTAGCGAATCGGTAAATCGTCTGCTTGAAACGTTTCGTTTGCATGCATAGACCCCAAAACATGTTCTGCACTGCCCTGCAGCCACAATTCTTCGCCTTCAATTTTGTATCTATCGTCGCGCGGTTCAAGGCGGTCCATAGCTTCATAAACGTCAGTTTTTAGCATTAATGGCGGTAAAACAGGCGTAAATGGACGGTGATCAACCTCAAGCCCCGCTCCCTCTGCAATCTGTCTAATTTTTTCTGTATCAGTAAGCGTATCTGTTATCCATGTTACTAATGCGAGTTGTAGCTTCACTAAATCACCTTTTAGATATACGAAACGACTACCCGATACTTTTGCTGCCCGTTCTTTATCTAGCCAACCACGTATTTCTGCAAGTTCAGCATGATTCTTGGGCTCAAAGTCAAACTGTGGTTTTTCACCCCATTCATACACAACTTGGTTATCATCTTCTGAACCACCAACCGGCACATCGTCTAGCGGCATATTAGGAACTTGCTTTAGCAACTCTTGGTAGTTTTTTTCAATATCATTTAAGTAAGTTTCGCGCTCGGCGAGCTCGATTTTTAATTGCTTGCCTTCGTCTATAATGTCTTGTTCGGGCTTACCACCGCTCATTTTGCTAGCGTTGTCATTGCGGCGAGCTCGAAGAGCCTCGACTTGGCCAACTAATTCGCGGCGTTCGTTATCTAGCTTAAGCAAACTATCTACATCAATAGGATAGCCTTTTTCAACACTTTTTTTGTTTACTAGCTCTTGGTTGTCGCGGACAAATTGAATATCAATCATATCTACATTATAAACGTACTGTTCAGTTTTTGGTTTTTTTCTTTTCTTTTACTGCTTCGAGCGTCAATCGAGTACGTGCTTTGGCGTATGCGCAGTAATCACACTCGCCACCCATAGCCGCCGTTCCAACTGCTGGCATATCGCCGTCCATAACTTTTTTCATTTTAATAATTGTGGGCTCAATCCAGTTGTCGGATCCAGAATAAGGAATGATTTTGGTACGGAATTCCACACGGTCATTAAATCCATCCATATCAACTCGGCCGTTTGTGTAGACAAAATAACCCGTGTCACTCACTTCAAAACCGTTCCGACGTAGAAGCCATTGATAAACCTCGAGCTGACGCTTGTAGGCAATTTGCCAATCTGAATCTATGGAGACTTCTTTATCTTTACTCGTAGCTTTATAATCAACTACTATTAACTTGCCTGCGCCGTCTACCCACACATCATCAATGCCACCAAAAATATGCAAATTAGTTGCTTCATGCACAGTTGTTACGCCAACAAATGTTTCCCGCCATGTATCGAGGTTGTCGTGATCAAATGGAATTGCATCAACCCCAAATTCCACCATCAGCGGGTGTGGTTTTTTACTCACCCTGTAGGTATCAAATTCTTTTTTAAAAAGTTCATCAATGGTTTTATTAATATTAAACGGAGGTGTGTTGGGGCGCGTTATCTTAAGCCGTACATCCAGCCAAAAACAGCGCGGACACTGCATATACAATTCAATTTTAGAGCGCGAAACTTTAAAGGGAGCTGTTTGCCCCGGTTTGTATGGTACTGATCGTTCCTTCCAATAGTTGTTCGCCATGTACTGCTATTGTAGCAGGATCTAGACTCGGCACCCGCATCATAGGTATACCCGTTGGAATAACTTCTTGCATTACATAAGAGTCACCATACATATTTTTTTCTTTTTCTACTACATGCTGCGACCGGCCTACTTTTACAACCACGGATTGGGCGGGCCTAAACGGACCTGGTAGATAAAGATCACCATCTACGACAACTAGTCCTGCGCTTGCATTGGTAAAGGTAAATAGCTGCAGACTAATGTCAGTATCGACACCGCCAGGGGTTACTAGCTGTGCTGTATCTACATTAATACCCAAAGCCTCGTAGTGACCTTCTGGTGTTTCCGGTGTTATGCCGATTTCTAACAGTGCCAATCTTATCAATGAGCGATGATAGGCAGGTGTAGAGAAACCACTTTTCCGATTTTTGGTACCATCTATAGTCACTGCGTCTATTTTATTGGCTAAAAGATGTAGGAGAGCCCTCGACACATTGCGCGGTGCAGCATTAACATGTGTCACCATAGATTCTCGATTTCTTAAACTCATATATGCTTATTATATAACAGTTACTAATTATTTTCAAACTATAGTAGGATTCTACTACTTGCAGCAATCGAAGCGGTTTCGGCGCGGAGAGTAAGACTTCCTAAATGCAAGTGCCCTAACCCATTTTGTGTAAACAGTTCTAGTTCGGAACCTGTCCAACCACCTTCTGGACCTACGAAAACCCCAAGTGGGTTTAACGTAGTTGGTAGCTGGTAGCCGGCAGATTGTAAGGCTTCATCAGCCACGAATAATTCTACTTTATCCTTATATTCTGCGAGGGCTGTGTCTAAACTGAGGGGTTCGCGTAGCTGTGGAATATCACTACGGCCACACTGCTCTGCTGCTTCTATAACTATTTTCTCTGCACGCTCTAGGTTAAAACCAGTTTTCTCAGAACGCTCAGCAATAATTGGCACAAAGTTACGAACGCCCAACTCGGTACACTTTTGTAGTACCCAATCGTTTTTATCTTTTTTAAGTAGACTGAAAAACAAATAGACATGCTTACTCGGTAGTTTGCGCTCAAATTCTGTCACAAGCTCGAGCTGGACGCCGTCTGGCTCGACGCGGGCTAGCTTGTATAATCGCTCGGTATCGATTCCATTAAACAAAACGACTTCGTCGCCTTGACGGTAACGTAAAACGCGCAACCATTGATTTCTAAGAGCATCGTCGTGTACCCAAAACGTCTGTTCGAGTTCGGCAGTTTTTGGACTGACATAAAAGCGGTGTCGTCTCATTTTTTAGTATCCAATTTGATTGCAAATAGTTCTTTGGCGTCATCAATTAAATAGTTAGGGCGTTGTTTGGCCAGAATTTTGCGGGTATTAAACCCCCAGCTCACAGAAACGATTTTAATTAATGCCAGCCGTGCTGCTTGGGCATCGCGGGTTTCGTCGCCAACGTACACAGTCTGGCGGCGCTTTAGCTTGTGCTCTTTGATTAGCTTCCTGATATCTTTGGACTTTTTGAACAAACTTGAGCCAGTTTTAATATCTGTAAAGTAACCAGTAAGATTATGTTTGTCTAAAAACAAAACAACATTATCGTGTGTGTTTGAGGTTACTATAAAAAGTTTGTCACCACGATCATGTAGCTTTTGTAAGACTTCGGGAATGCCGGCGCATGGCTGCATAGTTGGAATCAGCGCATGAAAGTCGCCCATACCGCTCAAAAAAAGCTTGGGCACTTGCCACCAACGCACACCCACATGTTTGAGCGCACGGCGTGATGTCATGCCCCGTAGGACCTCTATTTCTTCGGCTTGAAGCGGATCCTTGTTATCACGGATTACTTTATTGTAAACAGAAATCATAGCCGGTAGGCTATCGACAATAGTGCCGTCAAAATCAAAAATATAATTCACGATAAAATAAGTATACAATAGAGGTATGAAACAAGTCGCAACAATTGGAGGTGGATGCTATTGGTGTCTCGAAGCCTTTTATAAGTTAATCGAGGGCGTAACAGATATCGAGTCTGGTTATAGTGGTGGGGATTTCGAAAACCCTACTAGCCAAGATGTCTACAACGGTGGCACCGGGCATGCAGAAGTTGTGCAGCTTACTTTTAGTAGTGATGTCATCAGCTACCGTGATATTTTAGAAATATTTTTTGTCATGCACGACCCAACAACGCTAAGCCGTCAAGGACATGACGTCGGTGAAATATACCGCTCAGTCATTTACTATCACGATAGTGACCAGCAAAAAATTGCCGAGGAAACACGCTCAACCTTTGCAGCCGAGCTATATAAAGATCCAGTTGTCACTGAAATTACCCAGTTTACAAAATTTTGGCCAGCAGACGACCATATGCAAGATTATTACGATAAAAATCCAAACGCCGGCTATTGTATAGCTGTGATTGACCCAAAAATTCAGAAATTACGCCAAAAATTTGCCCAAAGAATTAAAAAATAATTCTATTCTGAAACTGTTACGTCGCGGTAAAACGCTACATAATTAGAAAAATCTTTTTTGACAATATCAAGTGCTGTTGGCAATGGTTTGGGATATGAAAATGCATTGTCCTGCGACCAATCAGTATCTTTGCCAACGTTAAAATACTGACATTCGCCCTTCCACGGACACGTATACGGTGTTGGGCTTTCTTGTAAATAGTCTTTGTTGACCGAACTTGGTGGAAAATACCAGTTTCCCTCTATATAAATGAGATCTTCTTTGCTTGCTTCTGCTATGACTTTGTCTTTCCAAATCGCTTTCATATAATCTCCTATTCTGTTCTTAAGGCTTCAATCGGATCAAGCTTTGCCGCTTTACGTGATGGCAACCAGCCTGCAAAAATTGATACAAAGATAAGTAAAATGACCAACCCACCAAGTTGCAAAGGCTCAAAAATAATAAGATTACCATCATAATCAATTGCTTTACGAATAGCCGGGTTGCCAATTAGGCCAGCTACCAAAGATAGGCCGGTACCAATAAGTCCACCAAGAAGACCAATCAGAGCTGCTTCGAAGCGGAATAGGCGCCCAATATCACGCTTGCGCATACCGAGAGCTTTCATGAGCCCAATTTCACGCGTACGCTGCAACACGCTAATGTACATGGTGTTGATAATGCCAAAAATTGATGCCACGACCGCGATAGCACCAAAAGTAACCACCACCGCCTGCAATATGCCAATTGCTTGGTTTAGGAAAGCTTGAGTTTCTTTGACGCTCAAACTGAAGTATCCGAGATCCTTAAGATCTTTTTGTGCAGCTTCGAGTGTAGTAGGATTTTCACCGTTTTTAACTTTAACATTAACTGTAAAGAATTTACCAAACTCTGCAGTACCGGTCGTGCTTATATCCTGCAAGCGGCGTGCATCGGCATTATTTACATACAGATAAAGTTCAGTACCTGGTTGAGATGTCGTTGGCTTTTTGAGTACAGCCGCAATTACATACTCTTCGAACACGATACTTGACGCCGTTATTTCGTCTAGTTTTTGCGGATTTGCTTGAATTTCCAACAAGACAGCTGGGTCTAAACTGGCGGGATTAATTGGCTTACGCACAGCCACAGTAATTTTTTGTCCAATTGCATCGCTCGCATTTGCAAAACCAAGCGACTGAACAAATGCTTCGGGGATTAATATCGTTTGGTCTTGTGGCGGTTGCTGTACGTCACCGGCTAGGGTTTCTGGTTTTTGTGATGGACTTAAGCCTGCAATCGTTGCCACATACTTATTTTGACCCTCACGAGTCACATACAGGACATTGAGCTGTATCCCTTCTCTGACTGATTCAACACTATTTAATGCTCTGATTTTTTTGATGTCTTCATCGGTAATGCGCTTGACCTGAATTGTTGCGCCAGCACCTGATGCTGTTGAACCAAAGCTGGGATCATATTGTTGCGGCTTAGAGGGTGATGCGTTGCTAGTAATTGACTCATCGGCGGCGACAATCAGCTCGGCTGGGTCAAAGTTATCTGAAATAATTTGATCAACAAATTTTTGAGCACCATTACTTGCAGCCAAAGTTAAGCTAAGCGCAAAAGTGCCTACAGCTATAGCCAGTGCCGTCAGCAGTGTGCGACCTTTAGCTGAACGAATACTGCGGCCACTGCGCCTCATAACATCTGCTATGTACATTAAATAACCTTCCTTGGTTGCGGTCTTGGTGCTGGCCGTGTTTTTGCGACGACTCGTGGCTTGGTGCGTCCCATAGAATCAATCACACCGTCCTTTAGATTAATTCGTATCTGGCAACGAGCCGCTAGCTCGTGATCGTGGGTCACAATAATGAGGGTGCTGCCAATTGATTTATTGAGCCCAAATAATAACTGCACTATTTTATCACCTGTGGCACTATCAAGATTACCAGTTGGTTCATCGGCAAATATCAGCTTGGGTTTATTTACAATAGCGCGTGCTATGGCCAGACGTTGTTTTTGCCCACCAGATAGGTTTGCAGCTTTGTTATCAACTTTATCGCTCAGCTCGACAGCATTGAGTGCGGCCAGTACTTTGGCTTTCCGGGCCCGGCGGCCAACACGGGCGATTTCGAGAGGTAACATCACGTTTTGGTACACGGTTTGATTAGGTTCAACAAAAAAAGACTGAAAGATAAAACTCATTGAAGTCGCCCGGAACTTATCCATGGCCTTGCCTTTTAAGGTACTGAGAATCTGATCTCCTATTTCGACTGTACCGCGCGTAGGACTATCAAGACCGCTCATAATGTGCATGAGAGTTGACTTGCCGGAGCCACTTTTGCCAACGATCGCCACCGTTGCACCATCAGGAACCGCAAAGCTGACGTCATTCAGCGCAGTAAAGGTGTTTTCTTTTTTCCCATAGACCTTAGTGAGGTTTTTGACCGTTATCATTAAATAATAGTATAAGGAATGTACTCAGATAATGCTACTCTATTTAGTAATGCTCCTAAATGTACACATTGATGATAAATACATGGGTAACAAACACTTACTCCATGACCTAAAGGTGACAATTTCCGACAACGAAAAGGTTGGTGTTGTTGGTCGTAACGGTGTTGGCAAAACCACCCTGTTTAATGTTCTGGCCGGAAGCGACGGCGAGTATGAGGGTGCGATTGATAAAAAACGTGGCCTACGTATGATTGCAACCCGCCAAGAACACCACGATATTGGCAAACAAAGCGCCCTGGATTACATACTGGCCCATTTGCCGCATTATTCTGAACTCAAACTCATTATTGATACCTACCCCGAAACTATGGGTGATGATATGAAAAAAATTAACACCTATTCGAACGCCCTAGAAAAATTTGGCGATCTGACCTACTACGATATCGAAGACCGCTTGCTGCAAGCACTTGCTAAGTACCAAATTAATGAAGATAAAGCCCTAATGCCAATGCACCGGCTCAGCGGTGGTCAAAAGCGCTTTGTCGAGCTCATATTGGTGCAGTATTCCTTGCCCGATCTTGCCCTGATAGACGAACCGACCAACCACATGGACTACATTGCCAAAGATGCTTTTATAAATTGGCTTGAGGCTGCCAAACATAGCTGCGTGATCATTACCCACGACCGTGATGTACTGGCACGTGTCGACCGCATTATCGAGATAAAAGACAAAAAAGCTGTCAGTTTTAAGGGTAACTACGAATCATACTTAAAGCAAAATGCTAGCAATACAACCAATCAGCTCCAAAACTACGAAATTGCCCTTAAAACAATTGAAAACCTCAAATCACAAATTGCTTATGCCATCGCCCGGGCACCCGGTTACGCAGGAAAATCGGCAAACAACCCCTTTATTGTCATGCGCGACCGCCTGCAAAAGCAGCTAAAAGAAGTTGAGGACGCCAACCCGAAACCAAGTTTCTGGATCGATCAAGAATCAGCCGCTGCCCTTAACCCCAAAACCACTGCCAATTACGATAAGTTTAAATCAAAAAATATCAAAATTTCTCGCCAAACTGAAGGCGAGCGTGCAACCACCCTGCTCACTCTGTTAAACGCTCAGCTTGGCTATAACAACACACCTCTCTTTGCGCCAATTAGCCATTCTTTGCAAACTGGTGAACGCTTGCATATTATCGGCCGTAATGGTGCCGGCAAAACCACACTCGTACGAGCCATCGCTGAGACTGTACGAGGCACGAAACCCTTAACCCTACTTGATGGTAAAATCATCCCCGGCAATCATGTCCGTATAAATATGTACGAACAAGAAATGGGCGACAAGCTGTTAGACCTAACGCTGTACGAAGCCATTGAGAGCATTTACAGAGATTTTGACTTACCAATCAATCAACAACACATTATGCGCAGTATGGGTGATTACCTGTTTGACCCCGCAATTGATGCACACATTCTGGTGCGAAACCTCAGCGGTGGCCAAAAAGCTCGTTTACAGCTGATCCGTATGCTCATAAATAAACCTAATTTACTCATTTTAGACGAACCAACCAACCACCTTGATTTACCAAGCATTGAAGAGCTTGAAAACGCTCTAAAAACATATCACGGTGCAATTATATACATCAGTCACGATAGCTACTTTGCGCGTAACATTGGTGGCACAGAACTCAAAATTGGTGAATAGTTTAACTTTCTAATCGTAGGCGTGCTACAAGCCAATCGCGTGGAAGCGAACTGAGGAACCAGCCAGCACGGGGGCCCGAATCTTTGCCAATCAGAAGTCGATACAAACTCGTAAATAACTCTTTGGGCTGCATGCCGCTGGTTTCTTTAAAGTCATATATTGCTTTGTGAAACCATTCGCCATCTGCATCCGCTGGGGCAGCAGCAATCTTGTCTGCCAATCCCTGAAAAAACAACACCTCTGCATCACGAAAACCGCCAGCATCAACTGAATCTTGAAGTGTAAATTTTACTTCTTCGGGCGCCCAGTTCTCGAGCCAAGCGTCAATAAATTTAAGTTCTTCTTTGATAATTTCTTGGTTCTTTTCAGATGCATCACCATGCTCTGAGCGAGAAATAATTCGTAAGGTTACTTCTGGATTCTTGAGTGCTGCTTGGTAACTTTCTACAAGGTGCGAAAATGGCACAGTACTCACGACTACTCGTTCGCCAATACTACCACGGCAAATATATAGCAGAAGCTCATCTTCTTCTGATTTGTCTGGCTTTGCAAGAAGCTCTGCAAATTCATCAATGAGCTTAACAACCCCATCAACTGGGTCAAAATAGAGGCGTTTCTCTGGCGGTGCAGATAAAATAAAATAGCGTAAAACTTCTGGAGGCAGTACACGGACAGCATCTTCAGTAGCAATACCCGTACCCTTACTGGCGCTCATCTTTTTTGTGTCACCAGCTCGGTTTATAAAGTCATAGGGCACTGGAATGGGGGCCGGTGCTTCGTAGATATCCCGCATAATTTGTTTACCGGTATCAAATGAACCGCCAGCACTGGCATGATCACGTCCGAAAGGTTCAACACCAATTTTCATTAACCACCAACGACCCGGCCAATCAAGACGCCAATCTAGCTTGACCTGACCAGCATCATAGTTCGTATTATTTTGATTTCCTTCTCGATCTTGATAAATTATCGTTTTACTTTCTGTATCAATATCTACAAAGGTGCGATTTTTCAAATAGCCGTCTTCCATAACCTGGATTGGAGACCAAAATTCATCTAGTTCCCTGCCCGATATTGTTTCGAGAGCACGGCGTGCTTCTGGCAAGCGTGATAAAACTCGCTCAATTGCTGGCACAAAGTAACCAGCTCGGTACTTCTCATGACTCCTGATAACCTCCATTTCTATCCCGAGCGTCTTGGCGCTTTCGGTGAATCCGGCAAGGAAAAAATCACCATATGATCTATCTGAGCCGTCTGGCGCAGGAACATCGCAAAGCGGCTTGCCAAGATATTGTTCAAACTCTGCTGGGATATTAACCGGGATTTTACGTAGAGCATCTAAATCATCAGAAAAATGTACATGACGAGCCTCACGCCCACGTCGGCGTAGTTCTAGTAGAACTGCATCACAGGTCAGAATTTCACGAAGGTGACCCATATGATAGGTCCCCGATGGTGATGCTCCTGATTCAATCAAAATATCACCCTCTGGCTGGGTGGCAACAATTTTATCAACAAGGTTAGTAAGCCAACGCATAACTGTGTATAGATTATAGATGAAGAAAGAAGTATTAAGAAGTAATTGTGTGGTTAGTACTTTTTAGTGATGCGATACAAGGCACTCACGAAGCAATGCGCACTACAAATACTAACCGATATGGGCAACGGTGTATTGTGTTGTTTCTGCGGGGGTTACAATTTCGACGCTTTCACCTTCTTTTTTACCCAAAAGCGCGCGGCCAATCGGTGATTCGTCAGATATTTTGCCGTTTAATGGGTCAGCTTCTACGGTACCAACTACCTGGAACTCTGTGGTTTTGCCACTTTCGTGTTGCAGTTTAACGGTTGAGCCAAGGCGGATTTTGTTGTCGTTTTTGGGTGTGGCTATGACTTCGGCGTTATGCAGAATGTGATCGATTTCTTCAATACGTAGCTCATTTCTGCCCTGCTCTTCTTTGGCATCGTGGTATTCAGCATTTTCTGATAAATCGCCTTGTGACCGAGCGGTGGCAATTTCCTGCGCAATCACTGGCCGTTTAGCCATCAGTTCTTCTAGTTCTAGCTTGAGTTCAGCTAAGCCTTCTGGGGTGACGTGGAATTGTTTTTTCATTATTAGTTCCTTTCCGAAACAAAACGCCGACCGCAAAACGTGCGACCAGCTACTGCCATTGTATAGCGTGTACGGGCGCCTAGGCAAGTAATACTTTGTTTATTTTATGACTTTATGAGGTAATTTAAGAGAGTTTTTGTGTCGATCATCTCTGATTCTTCGCTAGTTCGAGCTTTGTATTCCAGCTTGCCCTGCTCAATTGTTTTTGCGCTGACAACAACGCGGTGTGGCATTCCTAGCAAATCTGCATCTGCAAATTTCTCGCCGGCCCGTGCGTCGCGATCATCATATAACACGGTAATGCCAGCATCGTTAAGTTCATTATAGAGTGTATCGGCCTCGGCTGTAACCGTTTCGTCATCACCTAGTCGTACCAGATAGACTCTGTATGGAGCGATTGCATCAGGCCACACAAGACCCCTATCATCAGACATTTTCTCGGCAATCACCCCAGGTAAACGAGTAATGCCAATACCGTATGATGCGAGATATGGTGGCACTTGCTGCCCATCTGCATTTGCGAATGTAATACCCATAGTCTCAGCCTTTTCGGTACCGAAATTAAAGATGTTTCCCACTTCGGCGCTCTTCACTTTTTCGAGCTCACTTCGTTCAATACCTAGTTCTTTGATAGCATCATCAAGTACTTCTTCGTTAACAGCAATGTTCTTGCCACGATGTACGTACAGCACATCCTCTCCAGCTTCGCATATTGTTTGGAACTCATGGCTAAACTTCGTAAAAGCACCACCACTTGCAAATGTCACAAATGTGTCGTTACCAATACCCATGCGTTCAAAAACACGCTTGTAGGCTTCGATGACTTTGTTATAGTACTCATCCAAGTCTTCTGCAGTGGCGTGCAACGAATACATGTCTTTCATGACAAATTCTCGGCCACGCATAATCCCGCTCTTGGCGCGCAGTTCATTGCGTAACTTGGTCTGGAACTGATACACACTAGTCGGCAGATCTTTATAGCTTTCGATATAACCCTGCATCATCAGCATAATAGCTTCTTCGTGCGACCACGCCAGCCCTACTTCGGTATCATCTTTGAGCTTCGTCTTGAACCATACATCGACAACATCATCACTCCAGCGGGTCGTTTTTTCCCAGGTATCCTTTGGCTGGAGGTTGGTCATAATTAATTCCTGCCCTCCAATTGCGTTCATTTCTTCACGTACAATCTGTTTGATGTTTTCTATCAGCTTTAGCCCAAGCGGCAGATAGGCGTATACTCCAGCCATTTCTTTATGGATGTAGCCTGCACGAATCAATAGCTGAGCATTCTTGGCTTGTTCGTCGGCCGGTGCCTGCTTTTTTGTTTTTGTGAAAATTTGTGAAACTCTCATAATTTACTCCTGTTAAATCGACAATTTAGCGTGAAATTTTGTGAAATGTTTGTATACCCACCATGGGCAAAAATAGAAATGATAAGCGGTACATAAAACTCATAGTTCAGCTTAATTGTACCAGATGGTTTAGCGAATAAACAAAAAGTAGAAAGCGACGCTGTTTTTCATGGCGTGCAGTAAAATTGATGGCCATAAACTACCAGACCTTTCGCGCAAAATACACAAATAACACGACAAAATAAAGGTGTCGATAGCTGCGACCCACAAAAGTGGCTGACCATTGCCAAACTGCAAATGAACGACAGCGAATAAGACACTTGTTAGTAGTATCGCCCAACGCAGGCGTAACTTAGCGCGAAGATTGGTAAACAAAAAGCCCCTAAAAACGATTTCTTCCCAGATCGGCGGCAAAATAACTAAAGAAAAAAACACTAGAACTGTTTGTAATGTGCCGCTTACTTGTTTAAATCCAATATCTTGTTCTTGATCAAGATTAAGCCCAGGAATCAATTTTGTAACAACAATGATTAGAATAATGTATGAAACAAAATACAGTCCATACCCCGCTAGCGCATAGCCAATATCACGCAGGTGCGGCCGCACCAGCCCAATGCGCCTCATCGGAACTTTGAGACGCCTTAATAGATACCAGACCCCTGTGACTGCAAAAATAGCGACAAGTAGCATGTTGGCAAATTGTGCGATTGTTGAATCAGTTAGCCAGCGCAATGATTCTTGCTCGTCCCAGCCCTTAAAAGCCGGGTATGCCCCAAGTAAGATGACAGCTACAATTTGAGCGCTAAAAAAGATACCTACTATGGACAAAATGGTAGCTAAAGGAGAATACAACTGATTTTTTTTAGACTCAACGTAAGGTGAGGTCGTAGTTTTCATGCTTACAAGAAACGCCGCACATCAACAATGGTTATGAGTACAAACAATATCATGAGGACTGCAAAACCAGTGCCATGAATGCGCTCTTCGACCTCTGGAACAAGAGGTTTTTTGATGAGCCTATAAAACAACATCACAAACAGGCGCCCACCGTCGAGCGCTGGGATCGGTAAAGCATTCATGATGGCAAGTGTTAGCGATATCAATCCGATAATAAACAACACAAGACCGATGCCTTGTTTTGAAATTTCATATAGTACCGCAAAAATACCAACTGGGCCAGATACCTGGGCTGATGCTTCTGTTTGACCATTTTGGCGAGCTTCTTTATTGCCAGTTACGAGGCCGACTATGGCAGAGCCCAAACCCGATAAGGCGTTGCCGAGACCCTTTAGGGTTGCAATCGTAAAATCTCTACTGACACCAAGCGCAACTAGTGGTGCTGACCAAGTTGATCGGCGAATCTCGAGACCCGTTTGGGCTGAATACGGCCCGACCCCGAGATAGGGAGACGTTTGGTTTAGTGTTATCTCTTTGGTGATGGTTTCGCCGTTTCTACTCACAACAACTGTGGTAGATTTGCCAGCGTTGGCACTAGTAGCCTCACTGACTTTCTCGACTTTGTCAATTTGTGTTCCACCAATGCTGATGATCTGATCGTCTTTGCTGAGCCCGGCATTTTCTGCGGGAGTATTTGCAACTATTTGGTCAATTTTGATAACGCCAACGTTTTCTGGAGATGATATAACCTTAGTATCGCTCGCAATGGTCGTTTGATTATCTAGAATCTTTGGCATACCAATAAGTGCAACAAGAGTAAACAAGACGAGTGCCGTCAGGAGATTCATAACCACGCCCGCTAGCATTATTTTGACCTTGGTTTTTGTTGGCGCTGCACCAAAAGTTCCTGGCTCGGTATCTATATCATGCTCGCCCTTTAGCTTGACAAAACCACCAAGTGGAAGCCAGTTAAGGCTATAGATGGTGCCGTTGTGTTTTTTTAGAATTTTGGCGCGTGGCGGAAATCCAAGACCAAACTCCTCAACTTCTACACCGCCACGACGGGCCATTATAAAATGCCCCCACTCGTGAATAAGAACGAGTCCGATAAATAACGCTAGCCCTAGAACGAAGAAAAATATCGTCATGTCACCCCAGTATATTACTATTTAAGTGTAGCCGCTAGTTCTTTACCAATAAACCGTTTTTGCTTCTTGGCATAATATAACAAAACGAACCTGAGATCTTGCTTAGTAAAATCTGGCCAAAGTTTATCTACAAATATATATTCGGCGTGGGCTGCCCGCCACATCATAAAGCTATTTGTGCGGTACGCACCGGCAGTACGCACAACAAGTTCGAGCGGCGGCAACTCTGGCGCACATAAAGCCTTTTGTACATCATCTTTTTTTAGACGTACAGGGTCAATTTTTTGGCGTAGTAATTTTTTGACTGCATCGACAATTTCTTGCTGACCGTCATAGTTTATGCATAACACTAAAGTTGAAGAGCGACACTTTGCTGTCTGTTTAATTGCTTTATCGAGTGCATCGAGCACGCCTTTTGGCAAACCTTCTCGCGCGCCAACATGCACAATCTTGACGTCGTTATCCTTAAATTCTGCCGTGTGTTTATCGAGAAACAGAACGATAACTTTCATAAGATAGGTAACTTCTTCTTTAGAACGATGCCAGGTTTCGGGGGAAAATACGTACGCCGATACGTTTTGAACACCAAACCGAAAAGCTGCTAGGCTGATAGTTTTAAGGTTCTCTGCCCCCTTGTAATGTCCTTGCGAATGTGTCAGTTTATGGGCTTTTGCCCAGCGCCGATTGCCGTCAATAATAATACCCAGGTGCTTTGGTAGTTGAATTTCATCTTTATTGGTCATAGATCCTATTGTTCTAAAGTAATTATCAATTTACAAGTTGTGTAGACCTTTATGGTTATTGGAAATTGAACTATATGTGCAAAAATAAACAATAAATATTGTCTAAACGGTCATAATTTCGGCTTCTTTGGCCTTGGCTGCCGCGTCAACTGCCAGCTTTTGTTTGCTCATGAGGTCCTCGACCTGCGACACAAACCGTTTGTAGTCATCCTCAGAAATATCCTTGTCTTTCTTGGCCTGATTTAGCGTGTCAAGTGCATCGTGGCGCACGCCACGGAATGCAATCATACAATCTTCTACCTTGCCACCGAGTTGTTTAACGATATCGCGGCGACGTTCTTCTGTTAGTGCCGGGATTGGCACGCGTACAACGCGGCCATCGTCACTTGGATTTAAGCCGAGAGATGGGTTATCACGGATAGCTGATGCAATTGCCTGTAGGTTATTTGGGTCAAACGGAGTTATTTGTAACAGGGTTGCTTCTGGGGCAGTAATTGTACTAGCCTGGTTGAGTGGCATGCTTGCGCCATAAGCTTGTATGGAAACGCCGTCCAACATGCCGGGGTGAGCGCGGCCGGTGCGGATCTTTTTAAGTTCTTCGTTAAAGTATGCTACCTGGGCGGTAAACTTATCTTGTGCTTGCTTTATTACATCTTGAGGATTCATGATTCTACTCCTGGATAACTCGCGTGGCTTTTAATTAATGTCCCTTTTGGTAAAATTCCACTAGTAGCTCTTCGAAAGATAGTGATTTTTCCATAGTTTTATAGTATCACTTATAGACTTAAGTTTTTAGGCAATTTCGCCAAGTGCAATCCGGCTAAAGCGGCGCACCACGATGTTTTCGCCCAGTTTTGCGATGTGCTCTTTGATGTAGTCTGCAACCGTGATATCAGGGTTTTTGACAAATGGTTGATCAAGTAAGCATTTTTCGGCAAAGTGTTTTTTGAGCATGCCGTCGACGATGTTTGGAACCATTTTTTCTGGCTTGCCTTCGGCTTTTACTTTTTCGGTAAATTCTGCCGCTACGGCTGCGCGAGTTTCTTCGGAAATGTCATCTACTGCAACAAACTCTGGGTTGCTAGCGGCAATATGCATCGCAATATCTTTAACTAAATCTGTAAAAATCTCGTTACGGGCAACAAAATCTGTTTCGCAGTTAACCTCTACCAACACACCAATGCGGTTATCGTGGTTGTAGGTACCAACAACACCACTGCGGGCTTCGCGCTCACCACGCTTTTCGGCTTTGGTAAGTCCTTTCTTGCGCATAGCTTCAAGTGCTTTGTCAAAATCCCACTTGGCTTCTTCTAGAGCCGCTTTTGCATCGGTTAGCCCGACGCCAGTGAGGTTTTTGAGTCGTTTAATGTCTTCGATATTCATAGTGTCTCCAATTTATCATTTTGCATTAGCCTATGTACCACATTATTAGCCATGTTTTCATTTTTCAGAAATGGAAATTGGTACATAATTGTTAATTGTGAACTGTTAAATGTGAATTATTTCTCTACTGCTTCGATCTTATCAGCTGGCTTAGCACCTTTTGCTTTGCCCATTTCGATAGCATCTTTGATGTAGTTGGCAATTAATTGCAGAGCTTTAATCGCATCATCGTTGCTAGGGATCGGGAACGTGATGTCACTTGGGTCAACATTAGTGTCGCAAATTGCAACAATTGGAATACCAAGCTTTTTGGCTTCTGATACAGCATTTTTGTCGTGTGATGGGTCAAATACGATGACGGCGCCAATTTTGGCGTGCATATCTTTGATACCACCGTACAGTACGTTCATGGCGGTAATTTCTTCTTCAAAACGTTGCACTTCTAGCTTGTTATATTTGTTAGCAAGTTCGCCACTTGCCATGCGTGATTCTAGATCTTTGAGGTGCTTGATACGGCCATTAATGGTGGTTGTATTGGTCAACATGCCACCTGCCCAGCGCTCAGTCACAAACGGCATGTTGGTGTCCTGTGCTAGTTTAAGCGCAATATCATGTGCCTGACGCTTGGTACCCACAATTAATATTTGCTTACCGGTTGCGGTGGTTTTGGTAATAAAACTCAGCGCCAATTCGAGCTTCTCAACTGTCTTGGTGAGGTCAATAATATGACTGCCATTACGTTTGCTGTGAATGTACTGCGCCATTGATGGGTGCCAACGGCTGGTTTTGTGACCAAAATGCGCGCCGGCCTGTAATAGATCTTTGATGTCTACCCCGCTGGAGACGTTTGTTGACTCCCGCTTTGGGGTTGTTGCTGTTTTTACCGCTGGAGACTGCACGTCTCCTACGGGGTCTACTTGTGTAGCCATAATATGGTGAACTCCTTGTTCTTCGTTTTGGGTACCCGTACTGCCCTACATGGGTTAATGTACAGGAGGATGTGTTCCCAAAACTGCTTAATTAATACCTACATACAATAACAGAGGTGAGTGTAATGTGCAATAGCCACTTGATTATTTCTAACAGATACAGTATACTTACGCGGATATGAAAAAAGATCTACACCACAAAGATTACCGCACCGTCGTGTTTGAGGATCTCAATAACGGCGCCAAGTTTTTGACACGCTCAACAATTGCCTCAGATGATACAACCACCTGGGAAGACGGCAACACCTACCCTGTTATCAAAGTCCATATTTCAAGCGCCTCACACCCCTTCTTCACCGGCGAAGAGCGTATTGTTGACATCGAAGGTCGTGTTGATAAGTTCAAGGCCCGATCAGAAGCCGCAAAAGCCGCCAAAGAAGCCAAAATTGCCAAAAAGCCTCGTAAAAGCGAGCAAAAAGCCGACATCCAAAAAATCGGTTCACGCTAACGACCTCTACTAATCACAGCCGTCATTCGCAAGAATGGCGGTTTTCTTTTACACTAAGTAAGGAACTATGGAAGACAAAGCCACACAATTTCGAACCGAACTAGCCGAACTGGAACAAAAATTACAAGATCCAGGTATTTTTAGTACGCCAGACTACCCCAAACTCGCCAAACGACTCAGCGATATACAGGGTTTATTGGCACTCTTTGACGAACTTGCAACTGCACGCAAGCAAAAAGCTGAATCAGAAGTGCTTGCGAGTGGCAATGATGAACTGGCCGAACTGGCTCGCCTCGAACTTGATGAATTAAACCTCAAAATTGATAACCTCACTGCACAAATTGCTGACTTTCTGACTCCGCGTGACCCCAACGACGAGCGCAATGCTATATTCGAAATACGCGCCGCCGCCGGTGGTGACGAATCAAGCCTATTTGCAGCCGAACTTTACCGTATGTACGCCCGCTACTGCGAGATTAACCACTTCAAGATTGAACTGCTTAGCGAAAGCCCTTCAGAAGCCGGTGGTTTTAAAGACATTAGTTTTATGGTTAAGGGCACCAACGCTTATGGCCAGATGAAGTTCGAGGCCGGCGTGCACCGTGTCCAACGAGTGCCAGCCACCGAATCACAAGGCCGCATCCACACCAGCACTGTAACCGTTGCCGTACTGCCTGAGGCCGAAGAAAGCGATATAGAAATCAACCAAAATGATCTGCGCGTTGATGTTTATCGTTCGGGTGGCCACGGCGGTCAATCCGTAAACACCACCGACTCAGCCGTACGCATCACTCACATCCCAACCGGTATTGTGGTTACCAACCAAGACGAAAAATCACAGATCAAAAACAAACTCAAAGCCATGAGTGTCCTACGTTCACGTTTGCTACAGGCAAAAATTGACGAAGAAAACGCCAAATTATCTAACGAACGCAACCGACTGATCGGTTCCGGTGACCGCAGCGAAAAAATCCGCACCTATAACTTCCCTCAAGACCGTATTACCGACCACCGCATCGGCTATAGCCGCTCAAACATCCCAGCTGCACTTGCAGGACAGATAGATGATTTGTTTGAGGAACTACACAAGGCCGAACACGAACTTCTTAGCCGAGAGTCGTAAAAATGGCCGTATACCAGGTTGATGAATGGCTAAAACACGCTACGGGGCACCTAGATGCATCAGGCGTAGCATCGGCCCGGTTGGATGCCTTTATTCTGCTTGAAGACGCGCTTAAATCAGACAGAGCTTATCTGTTAGCCCACCCCGAGTGTACGGTACAAGGTTCAACCTTGTACCAGTTAGAGCAGAGATTACAAAGACGCGCAAAGCACGAACCGCTCGCATATATAAGGGGTAAATGTGAGTTTTTTGGGCGTGAATTCGTAGTCACTAAGGATACCCTTCAACCACGGAGCGAAACAGAAGCGATGATAGCGCTCTTAAAAGGCGCAAAACTACCAAAGTACCCTGTTATTGCCGATATCGGCACTGGCACGGGCGCTCTGGCAATTACTGCAAAGCTAGAAATACCTAGCGCAGATGTATATGCTGTGGACATACATCAAAAAGCTCTCGATATCGCCCGCAAAAACGCAGCAAACTTAGGTGCAGATATACACTTTTATAAAGGCAACCTACTTAGCTCCCTCCCTACCACCATCAACCAACTACCACTTACGGTTATTCTCGCCAACTTGCCCTACGTGCCAGATAGTTACGCCATTAACCGAGCAGCTCAGCACGAACCAAAACTGGCGATTTTTGGTGGTCATGATGGCCTAGATTGTTACCGCGAGATGTTTGCGCAGATTCAAGAATTCAACACACTGCCCCGTTATGTGCTAACAGAAAGCCTAACAAGCCAGCATAAGCTGTTACACGATATAGCAACCCAAGCAGGCTACAAACTTCAGGTAACTGACGTTCTTATACAACTCTTCGTCAATTAGTATTCAGAAAGTTGTATTTTATTTTACAGTGCGACTAAGAACATATTAGTACATGTAGCAACACCTTGATTTAGTCTTGAGGGGCGGCTTCGAGCTTGACGTCTTTCTTTTGTTCTTTGCCATCCCTAATAATTGTAAGCTTGACTGTTTCGCCAACCGGATATTTTCCAAGCACCGATACGAGGCTGTTTTTTTCGTCTATCGAAACGTCGTTTATTTTAATGATTATGTCTTTTTCTTTTAGGCCGGCTTTGTCAGCGGGACTATTTGCAATAATAGATTTTTGGCCGTTATTGTTTGGCGAAATATAGGCACCGCGTTTGGTGTCTAGATTGTAATAGTATGCCACATCATCTGTTAACGATATGTAACGGACACCTACATATGGTCGCTCAAGTTTGCCGTTTTTCTGGACGCTGGCAATTAAACCCTTGATGTCGTTTATTGGGATTGCAAAACCAATACTCTGGCCGTCAGCCACAGCAACATTAATACCAATCACTTCACCAGTTAGATTCATCAGTGGCCCACCGGAATTACCGGGGTTAATGGCCGCGTCTGTTTGGAACAAATTTTGCAGACTCTCTGTGCTTGCTAACGAACCACTGCCGTCACTGGCCTCTATATCACGGCCGTAGCCAGACAAAATGCCGCTTGTAACAGTGTTTTCGAACTGGCCTAGTGCGTTGCCAATGGCAATGACACGATCACCCACTTCCATAGCCGATGAATCACCAATTTGGGCAACGGTTAAATCTTTGCCTTTGGTATCGTTAATTTTTAAGAACGCAATATCAAGTGGGTCACTATCTGCGGTACGGCCAATCACTTCAACGTCATCAAGACTTGTACCATCCGATAGAATGATCGTGACTGACTTCGTACCTTTTGGTACAACGTGGCGGTTGGTTATAACAACACCTTCTTTGCTAATAATAACCCCTGTGCCCGACCCAGCAGATTCTAGTGATTGTGGTCCAAAAAAGCCCTGGCTAATTGATTCGGATGTGACGTTAATAGATACCACGCTCGGCCCAACTTTTTTGGTTATGTCGCTTATAAGTTCGCCCTCTGATGATACGATTTGTTGACGAGCCTCTGTGGTTGTAATGTTTGTTGCCTGTGAGCCCTGCGAACGACCACCAAGCCAGCCACCACCAAATCCAGCCGCAATAGCCACCAAAATAAGCAGGCCCGTTGATGCTGTCTGAGTTTTGTGCGTTTTTGGCCGTGGTTTTTCGGTGTGCTTAACTGGACGAATAACTGGCGGTTTAGTGGCTGGGGCTTCAGAACTAACTGTATCTTTTGTGTCTATCATGGTGATTGTGCTCTTATTTAGTTTAATGTTTTAGTATGTCTAGTATAAAAGTTGTTCCTGAGGAATGGCTTAAATTGCCTTATCACCCCAGTCAGAAAACAATATAATGACAATAATGACAGCGCTCATAATAAGTACGATCTCCCGCCGAACTAGCACCGATAGTTTATCGTTGTTTTCGAGATAGTACAGTGTTGCAAGCCCGTAACCGATTATGGACAATAGCAACACTGGTTGTGCCAAAAAGCCATAATACAGTAGCCAATGCCCAAGCACCCACGTTAAGCAGGCTGCGATGTATCCCCAAATATGCGACAACATACTGGTTAGTGGTTCGTCGAAGCTACTCAAGAAATGTCGGGCTGCTAAATAACAGACTACCCACGACGAAATAACCAATAAAACCAAAGATGATCTACCCCACAAAAAATACACTGCCGTTAAGCCCAGAAATTGGCCAAGCGTAGCCTGGATTGAGTTCCAGAACATATGTGAGCGTGGCTTGATAACTAATAGCCACACTTCGTAACAGATAAGCCACACGAGCTGCCAGGCTTGGGTTGGAGCTTGCGCCATAAAAATAACAAATGATAGCCCCACAATAATATCTATTGCATTAGCACGAATATTTGCAGGCCAATGGCGCGGTCTCAGTGAAAAAATGCGCCACTTACTAAGTAGCACGGCAAGATACGCAAGTGGCAAAATATTAAGACGCACAAAAACAAATACAACAATGGGCAAAATAGCAACAAGAACCCAATAGATTAACTGGCTATAGCCATTGGCTGGTTTAATTTTGGATACGGCTTGCTTCATCGCTACCTAGTATAATAACAAAATCTGCCTGTCCTGGGATAATTGATTGATCGGGTAAGCTCGTTACGGCTTTTACATTTAGGCGCTTTTCCAGATAGTTTTGTGTGTATTTATTGGCACCACTTCTTAAATCTACCAATATCGTATTCGCGTAATTTTTTGTTGGTGCATCGTCTACGTTTAGGATGTTGTAGCCAAAAGATTTTAGTTCTTTACTAGTTTTAGTGGCCATCCCGATTGCTTCGGTGCCGTTTAATACCGTAATCTGCGCATTTTCTTTTTTCAAAAAAGCATCACGCATGACGTTGCGCACATAATTCTGGATATCTTCAAAATTAAATAGCCCGGCTTTGGGTATTTGAACGGATAGTGAATTAATTTGGTCACTCTCAACAAGTTCGTCTAGCCCAACCGAAACAACTTTGTCGGCGGGTATTTCTTTGGCTAGATCATAGACGCGCAAAATTTCGTTCACACTAAAATCTGTAGAAACTTGGTCGCCAAAGTCGCTTATTAGCTGGTTTATTTTGAGCGGGTTGGCTAGTGTTCCGGTACTAAGAATTTTGTCTTTAAGCGCCAGAATAACTGCGCGCTGACGTTCGGCGCGGGCAAAATCACCACGCGTACTTGTGTAGCGTGACCGCGAAAAGGCCAGCGCTTTCATGCCGTCAAAATTTTGCTGGCCGGCCTTCACGTTAAGGGTGTAGTTTGCGCCGTTTATCCACATCGACTCCCGTACCGCCATGTCTTCGGTGACATTTATGGTCAAACCACCAACTGTATCAATAGCTTTTTTGAAACCGGCAAAATCTATCATTGCATAATAATGAATTGGTACACCCATGGCACCGCTGAGTGTTGTCTCTAAGGCGTCAATTCCGGCTTTTTCGGACGTTTTTTTTGCTTCGTTGCTGTCGCGGTCTTCGTATGAGTAATTGTCGAGTGCAGCGTATTTAGCGTTGGCGTAGACTTCGTTTATTTTAGACTGGTAACCACTTGGTGACTTGACCCAAAAGTCTCTGGGAATACTCAGTAATGCGGCTTCTTTTGAAATTGGGTCGATACTGGCAATAATTATAGTGTCAGTTAGATCGGGCCCATCCGCCTGCTCTGCACCACCTTTGCCAAGCACCATAATATTAACGCGGCCGTCGCCTTCACCCTTTAGTTGGGTTGGGTCAACGTTTTGGTTGTTTAGAATAGCAGAATTACCACCACCCTTAAAAATGCCTCGCCCTGTTAAAAAGGCTCGCAAACCAATGCCACTACCAATGAGTAGCAAAAAGATACCAAAACCAGCGGCTAACTTTAGTTTAAAACGGCGTTTTTTGGGGGAAGATAATGTATGGGCACTTTTTTTACGTCCAAACAATCGCCATTTTGATCGTTTGGGCTCTGGCTGGTCAAATTTAGGCCGCTGTGACTCACGGATTTTGTTCTCAAAACTAAGCGAAAACTCTGTTGGTTTATGTCGCGCAGCTGGGTGCAGCATTTCTGGTTGAGCAGCTGGACTAAAGCCGTCCACGCCCTTAAACGTGCCGACTTTTGGCACCACCAGGTCAGGACGTTGCCCCGACTGGGCATGGCGCACATGTGTAGACTTTGGTGCATTCGGGTTAAGCTGTGTGCTAGCTTGCCGTTGCGTCATGAACCCATCGATTGAGGTGTTTTGATGGCGAGATTTGTGTTTGAAATTTTCCATATAATTTAACCTGTCCAGTATAGCGGTATTTGTTTGTTCAGTAAACCGCTTATGAATATTGAAATTCACAAAGTTACGGAGTAATTTTACATACTTAATCTGAGAAACTGCTTTAGTTCAGCGTTTTCTAAGTATATGCAGCCTATGATATAGATGTCTTTTCGGTTATAGTTAGCTACTGAGTACGTATGAACATTATATCACCAACACAACAAAACACAGCTCTGCCGCCACCCCAAACAGAGTCACCTATCAAACCACCAACGCCACACAAATCTAGGTACGATGGTATTCGGAATGTACTAAGCACTCTATCAATTCTGTTGATTGCACCCTTGTTAGCAATTGCTATGGTAGCTTTTGTTTTTCAATCGTACGAAGTTGATGGCCCAAGCATGGAACCAACTTTGCAAACCAACAACCGCCTGATTGTCTGGAAGGCCAAGCGTACATGGGCGCGTATCACCAACAACAATTTCATTCCAGCACGTGGCGAAATTGTGGTGTTTGTCAAAAAGGGTATGTATGACTTTAATAAAAGTAAAGAAAAGCAACTAATTAAGCGCGTAATTGGCCTGCCGGGCGAGCGGGTTGTGGTGCAAGACGGTACCATGACGGTGTTTAACGATGCAAACCCAAATGGCTTTGTTCCGGACAAAACACTTAGCTATGGTAGTAATATCACTGTACCAACGGGGGGTAATGTTGATATCGTCTTAGGCGCAAACGAAATATTCGTATCTGGCGATAACCGAGCTAATTCACTTGATTCACGTAGTTTTGGCCCTATACCAGTTACTGATGTTGTAGGTGCGCTGGCTGTGCGTATTTTGCCACTTAGTGAAGTCCAGCGATTTTAGCTTTTTTGTAATAATCAAACCTCATCGTTCTTTATCTGGTAACCTGCTTTTCAAACGAAGAACCAAGTTACATTCTTTCTTGTGCGCACAAGAAAGAAGCCAAAGAAAGCGCGGGCCAATTAAAAACACGATTGAAAATGAGTGTTCGTTCGACGCGCAGCAAGAACGACCACAAGGGATCGGCCCAAATCCCTAAAATATGTAAGTAGGGGATTTGGACTTGGCTTGCTGCTGGATTCGTCGCCCAAACACCCATTTTCATCGGTTTTTAATTGAATGCCCGGATTAAGACCGTGGACTAAAGTACTCTTTTATGGCTCGCATAGCGAGCCATGTATTACATACAAATCATCTTTAGTGATTTGTCCATGGTCTTATGGGTCTGGGCATTCAAACTGACTCCTGATTCGGGTGTTAGTCAAAAGCACAATTTAAGCGAAGTAAATGTCTAAGCCATTTTTCTGCTTTTAAGAATAAAAAGAAAAATGGTGAGTTTTACTTCGCATTGTGCCTTTTGACAACAAGCCGAGTAAAGAGTTAGTTTGGCCCAGTGGTTTTATTACCCTTTTGACACCAAAAGGGTACCGCCTTGCTTCTTTGGCGGGAAAAAGAAGAATTAGTTTGGTTCTTTATCAAAAGAACAGGTAAATTTTATAGCTACTTTTTTACGCTACTTAGTAAAGTAACCAGATCCTCTAGATCTTCGTCTGTCGAAAACCGTATCACCAGTCGCCCACCTTGCGCCATGTGACTCACACTAACCTGCCTGTTTAAAACTTTCGATAATTCTTTGGTTTGTGGGGTCGAAGTTACGGTGCGTTTCTTGGCCTTATCGGCCGTTTTGGCGCCACCCTTGGCGGCCACCACAAACTGCTCAGCCTGGCGTACAGACCAGCCATGTTTTTGGATAAGTAGTAACAATTGCTCTTGCTGTTCGGGCAGATCTTTTAGTGCCAAAATTGAGCGGGCATGGCCTTCGCTAATTCTGCCCTTCTGCAGTGCATCTTGAGCCGCTGGGGGTAGTTGCAACAATCGGATAATATTCACTATTGTTGACGGTGCTTTGCCAAGTCGCTTAGATATATCATCGATGCTGATATGAAACAGTTCGTGCAAACGCTGGATAGACACCGCTTGTTCTAGGGGCGCCAGGTCAACACGCTGAATGTTTTCGACAATTGACATCTCAATCTGTTCGAGCTCTTCAGCCGTACGAATAACCACTGGTACTTTATCGAGGCCCGCCATTTTACTGGCGCGCCAACGGCGTTCGCCAGCAATAATCTGGTATCTACCCTGCCCTATTTCTGTAATAAGTAATGGTTGCAAAACACCATACTGTTTTATGGATTCTGACAGTTCTGCAAGTGCCTGATCATCAAAATGTCGGCGCGGCTGGTCTGGGTTAGCCGATATGTCCTTAATGAACACATTTTGTATTCTGTCTTTAGTCTTATCTGTTAATAGGCCGTCCAGTCCTTGTGGCATGAGCACATCAAAGCCTTTACCAAGCCCACTATTTTTTTTAGAGCTCATGCTATATGTCTCCTTTCTTAAGTGAGAAGCCTATCTTAGCTGTGAAATTTGGCCGTTCCCGCGACATAGCATAGCGACTAATATGCGGCGAAACAAAACGTCCAAATTTTGCGCTAAAGAAGTTTTGTAACCGAATGAGAGACATAACATGAGCTCTATACACGGTGTATTACCTCCTTAGCCAGTGCTTTATAGGCGCGTGCACCCTTAGACCATTTATCGTGTTCTGCGATTGGTTTCCCAAAACTGGGCGCCTCTGCCAGGCGCACATTGCGCGGGATTATAGTCTTAAACAACTTATCGCCAAAGTATTTGCCTAATTCGTTTTTAACCTGTTCGGACAAGCTATTGCGGGCATCGTACATTGTCATAACAACTCCTAGAATAGACAAATTTGGATTTATGGCAGTCTCGACTCTTCCAATAACACTCAGTAACTGACTTAGCCCTTCTAGTGCGTAATACTCTGTCTGTACTGGAATGAGCACATAGTTTGCGGCCGATAGCGCGTTGATTGTTAGTAGCCCGAGAGACGGTGGGCAGTCAATAAGTATAAAATCATGGTTAAACTGTTCTAACACTTGGCGTAGCTGTAACTCGCGCTGCAGTGCACTAACTAGCTGCACTTCGGCTCCGGCCAAGTTAGTGTTAGCCGGTAAAATCTGCAAATTATCAAATTCGGTGTTTAGTATGACACTTGGTGCGCTTTGGTGGTTAAATAGCACGTCGTACATTGTTTCGCCCAGGGCTTGTTTGTTTATGCCTAGGCCACTTGTAGCATTACCTTGCGGGTCTAAATCTACCAGTAAAACACTCTTGCCAGCTTTGGCAAGATAGCTACCAAGATTGACTGCGGTCGTGGTTTTGCCAACACCACCCTTTTGATTCAAAATTGCAATTATGGAACCCATTATACCCTCGTATTCTTATCTTTAGACTATCACATTACCAGCAGATTTCGTAGCCCTTACTTGGGTAACTAGCACACGGAGTGGATAGGGGTTAGGGGTTAGTGGATAGTACGGAGTACGGAGTAGTTGGTAGTTGGTATATGGTAGTTGGTTTCTAAATTCTGTAATCTGTAATCTAAATTCTTTATTCTGTATTCTGTAATCTCTAATCTGTAATCTGTAATCTAAATTCTACTTCCTATTTTCTGTTTCCTATTTTCTACATTCTGTAATCTCTAATCTGTAATCTAAATTCTACTTCCTACTTCCTACTTCCTAGTTTCTGTTTTCTATTTTCTAAATTCTGTAATCTGTAATCTGAATTCTCAAATCTATCCCCCACCCTCTACTGCAGCAGTATATAATCAAAGCTATAGATCGAATTTGCCGTTGGGGTATCTATGAAATGTACCACGAAGCCAGTAACTGTAGTTTCTACGTAGTACCGCATAGCTGCACTATTGCTATCTTTGGCAGTGAGTGCGATGCGCGGCGCGGTATCATAATTAGCAACAAATGTAACCAGCGCCTGCTTGCCAGATATCACCCCGCTCGTGCCAGTGGTTAGTACAACCGATCCAGCGGTGTCATTACCGGTTATGGTAACTGCCGCGCCGTTGCCACTAGACGAACTTGCCAAAACCTCTGGCGTTGCCCCTCTGGTAATGATCTTACCGCCTACTGTCAGGTTACCGGCAATGGTGGTATTGCCCTCAACTGTTAGGTTTTGTTGGATGGTGACGTTACCTGTGACTATGAGTGTTGCAAGCGTGGTAGTACCGGATACGTTGATGTTACCTATGACGCTGAGGTTACCGATTAGGATACTGTTACCAGTAATGTTAAGACTACCACCTTGGAGGTCTTGAGCTAGAGTGTTTTGGTTGTCTTGGTTGTAGTAGCTAAATAGGACTGTGACTTTGGCTACTTTAGTGCCACCTACTGTTGTGGTTATGGTATCCCAGTCTATGGCTTCTGCGCTCTTAGCAAAGATGTGGCTGGTTGGGAATGATTTGGTATCACGCATAGCGTGTCCTGGGACATCACCACTAGATATAAGTGGGTCACCAATCATAACGTTACCACTACCGTTGTCTGCTATCCAGACATCACCGTTACCTGCAGCCATAATGAGTTCTGGGTTGTCTAGGGAGGCGGAGGTGGATGGGTCGGTTGTGCCAAGGTAGGCACCAAGAATGTTAGGACTGTTGGCTGTAGCTGCACGGGTTATACCATAGTACGGTTCGGCACTACCCTGTTTGTATTGGTTAGAACCAGTCAGGTCTACTAGTTCACCACGTGTGGCGGCAGTACTGCCTGGGGCAAACAAGCCGTAGTGGGAGCCAGTGAAGGCGTTGTAGCTAACGGTGGAGCCGGAGACGGCGATAGTACCCTGCACAGTTGAACCAGAGCGGAAGTCAAGGATAGTACCATCCGTAGCACGGCCGAAGATAGTTTTTGCATTGGTAGTATCGACGCTTAATAGCGTTTGGGCGGGCACGAAGGTGATGTCTGGTTGACCAGCCATTTGACCGAAAGAGATATTTGTAGGTACAGTATACCCGGATGCAAATAGAGAGCGATTAACGGTGATATTACCCGTAAGTGTATCATTGACGAAACCATTGCTTGTCATGTAATTGCCGCCTGTTGAGTAAAGTGCAACAACGTACTGGCTACCAGCAACAACATTAACGGGCGCAATATTCGCATACACCCAAGTACCCGTACCAGTAGCTGTTACATCAGTTGATGCTAGTATAGTACCGTTCTGATACAGAGTTACGATGTACGTTCCTGCCAAGTTACGGGCACCAAGCTGCGTGATCGTACCGGAGGTATTGGGCGTAAAACTATAACCAAGACTAAGTGCTGTGATAAACGTTGAAACAACCCCTCCATTGATCGCCTGCGCTGGTCGCTGAGTCACCGAACCAACCCCTCCTACACTAAAAGCCGCTGTCGAGTTAACCGAGTTTAGGAAACTTGTAGCCCCACCGTCAGCAACTAATGCAACTGTTCCGTTGGCATCTTGCAGGTTTAAAATGTTACCAGTAGAGCTACGATTATTTACTGTGAGCGCTCCTCTAGTTGCACTACCCTGTACCACTACTTCTAGTTGCGTACTCGGTGAGGCAGTACCCACACCGACCGTACCGCTACTAGTGACCTGCAAGCCACTATAGAATAGTTTGTAGACGCCGTTTGCCACTGTTTGGGCTGGGGCAGCTATGACCTGAGTTGAGCTAATAAATCTAGTGATTATTGCCTTCTGGCCCGTCTGCCACACAATTTCTGCCCCCACATCGGTTGCGCTAAAGATACCCCCACATTCACCGACACCATCAAAGCTTACCGTAGATCCAGATTGTGCTAAATAACCCCCCAAACAACCATCGTCCCAGTTACCACCATTTCCGTAGCCATAAGCCGGGGAGACACTGAGCCGATTTGTTGGTGCCGGCGTGCCAATACCAACGTTAACCGGTTCAAGTCCACTATACACAGAGTTGTTCGCCACGACACTATTACCAATTATAACCGTGTTACTTTGGGTAGATATTGTACCAGCACCAAGAGTAGTTGTATTAATTAGATTACTACCGCTAGTAAATTGCCCGTCTTCGTAACCAGAGACATACCCTAAGGCAGTGTTGTAATATCCTTGTGGGCTGTGTCTTAAAGCCTGGACACCTATTGCAACATTTCTATAGCCTGTTGTAATACCATAACCCGCGCTATTTCCGAACGCAGTGTTTTCGTACCCTCCGGTATTGTCATAAAGCGCAGATCTACCAAAAGCACTATTGTTAGATCCGGTGTTGTTGTTATAAAGTGCATTGGCACCAAAAGCATTATTGTTAGATCCTGAATTTGCTCGCAAGCTATAAGCCCCTACTGCAGTGTTATCCGTGCCCGTGCTCGCGTACAGACCACTTTCGCGGCCAATGTATAAGCTACTGCTAGACTGCGTTTGGCCAATGCGTACCTGCAGTGCACTAGCCCCGGCGCTGTCTAGCACCGCCAATACCGGTGAGCCGGTTGTTACTAGGCTCACACTCACACCACTTATGACAGCGTTAGACGTACCACTAGTTGGAGCAAACGAAAGAGTATTGCTATTTGTGGCGGTTATGAACTGTGTTACGGATTTGCTTACGCTACCATCGTAGTTATCCAACGTGACACCACCAAAGCTTGCAAAAATATAACCAACCGTTTGAATAAAACTATAGCTAACACGGTACGTATTACCTGGCACTATTGTTAGGCCTGTCGGGGTTAATGCGGTAGTTCCGCTTACATGGGTAGCAGTTGACGAAGCCAATGTCCAGCCCGTACCGGTCCAGCCACTGGTGAAGTTGCCGCTAACAAGGCTGGAACCAAACGTAGTTGCTGTTACCCCACCCCGTACCGTTAGCGTGTTATTAACTGTATCTACTGCTAGCACATTGCTGCCTGCCGCATTCTGCACCTGGAAGGCGGTGGTAGAGTTGGTGGCGGTGCGAACACTGAGCGCTGTACCAAACATACCTGTGCCGCTAATGTTGAGGTTACCTGTCTGTTGGGTGCCGGGTGATGTTGCTTGAAGTTGTACGTAGTTACTACCGTCAGACGTTGGTGTACAGCCACTACTTGTACACACAGCGGTACCATTTATGCGATATGCACCGGTAATGTTGACATCACCGGCAACGTCGAGTGTATAGGCGGGGGTACCAACACCGATACCTATGCGGCTATTTGTTGTGTCGGCTACGAACAGATTAGAACCACCAGCAGCGTTTTGAATCTGGAAGCTACCTACTGCGTCTGTTGCGGTACGTACGAGCAGTGTTCCGTTGAACCTGTTGTTGCCAGAGAATGTCTGTGGGCCGGTGCCATTCAATAATGCGACGTTAGCACTTAAGCGAGCATCTGCTACGGTGCCTGATGAGATGTTGGTAGCGTTTAGGCTGGTGAGGCTGGCACCTGATCCGCTGAATGTACCGGCTATTGCTGTACCGCTGATGTATAGGTTGCCTGTTTGTGGACTGCCGGGGGTGGTTGCTTGGAGTTGGAGGTAGCTGTCGTTACCAGGAGCTGGTGCACAGCCAACTGTCGTACAGATTGGTGTTCCGTTAATGCGGAATGTACCAGTTGTGTTAATATCGCCTGCCACGTCAAGCGGATAGCTTGCGGTTGCCTGCCCTATTGCAATCCGCCCATTGGTAGTATCGGCAATGAACAAGTTGCTTGTGCCGGCAGTGTTCTGGATCTGGAAGGCGCTGGTAGAGTTGGTGGTGTTGCGGAAGGTGGCCGCACCGCCAGTGGCGAAGCTGGCCACGGTGGAGTTATTGACCTCAATATTTACACCATAGTTGTCGTTTGTACCTACGGTGAGTGGAGCACCCAGGCTATTGCCTCCATCGAACAATGTGCCTGCCGTTGGACCACCTCCACAGTTACCACTACTGTCGCACACTTGATTACCGTTTTGGTATATTGCGCCGTTGACATCTAAGACACCGAGGCTTGGGGATTTACCAATACCAATCCGTCCATTGGTAGTATTGGCTATGAATAAGTTGCCTGTACCGGCAGAGTTCTGGATCTGGAAGGCGCTGGTGGAGTTGGTGGTGTTGCGGAAGGTGGGGTAGCCAATGAATGTTTGTGTTGCACTAAGGAGTGCGACATTACCAGATAGTCTGTTGTCGGTTAAGGTACCGAGGCTGATCTGTGCGGCGTCAAGATTGGTGAGGTTAACTGCTGAGAGTATAGGCAATGTACCGGTGGATGTAGTTTTAACAAGCTGGCTGTTGCCATTGAAAGTATTGCCTTGCAGGGTAACAACACTCGTGTCCAGACGATTGTTGTCAAGTGTGCCTGTTGTGATGCTGCTAGCGTTTAGATTGGTGAGGCTGGCACCTGATCCGCTGAACGCCGCTGCTATTGCTGTGCCAGTGATGTTTATGTTGCCTGTTTGTGCTATGCCGGGGGTTGTTGGTTGGAGAAATGTACCAGGCGTTGACGAAATAGTATACCGACCGTTACCTTGATCGGTAATGGTAAGGTCTGGTGTTTCTGCCTGAAGCGACACAACTCCTGTATTTGTTATTGTCGTGCCGCTTACGCCAATACCCGTACCCGCATTTAGCGTAATGTTACCACTTGCATTTTGCACGCTTGTTACAACGTTTTGTAGCTTTGCAGTTAGTGCTTGTAGGTCACTGTTAACAGTTTGGGCATACGTGATGTCTACATAGTTAGTACCGTCATAAAAATACAATTTTTTACTATCTTGTTGGAACCATAGTTCACCTGGCTGGGGATCGACGGGCCGGCTAACAGCAGAAACAATAGCACGACCATTTAAGCTAAAATCGCCATTGACCGTAAACAATGAACCTGCACTTTCGTATACGCGGAGTGTGGGGCTGAGTTTTTCGGATGCCGAAATTTCTGCGAGCGGTACAGCCGTCTGGTTGTAGTTTGATGCATCTGCAACACTTTGCAATTGGGCGTTTTGAGATTGTCGCGTCCGCATAACTATAGCGGCAATCACGATGATGGCACATATGAGTCCAGCGCCAATAAGGATAGGCAGTGCGTACTTTGCCCCAACAGACTTATTGGGCGAAGGAGGTGTGGGTGACTGACCCAATTGCGTAACGGGCTCTGTACCGGCGGATGGCATTGGCGAGCCAACAGACGACTGCGGCATGCTTGAGGCTAGATGGGCATCGTTAAGCGTTGCCTCCAAGCTAGGCATAGATGTAGATCCAGCGTCTGGACCTCCCGCAACCGTATCAGTCGTTTGTCCCTCTTGCATATATTTATTATGATTATCCTTAATTATAAATTATATATATATAAGAAGCTTATGTCTATCAAGAAATTGATATTTTTTTACTAATTTTTTAATGTACGAAAAACTATATGTTAACGAATGCTATAACTTGGTGATGTACGACTTTAATAATGCCGTTATTCATGGGTATCGGCAGTTCCCCACCCGTTGTTCTCACCGTCATTACACCCGGTGACAAGAGTGAAAAGAAATTTGTATGTTCGGCCAGAATATCAAATGGTCCGTGCTGGTTGCTGGCCGAAACCGAAATCGCCTCCCCGTCAAAATATTTTTTGCTGGGTGACAGAATTTTTAATTGAAACGACTTGATTGTATTGCTAGTGTCGCGGCTGTCAAACATAACGCTAATTCACTATCTTTTCGACACCATGCAGCGTGTCTTCACGGCTAAAATACTCGCCTTTTTTGCCACTGATATCTTGCGCTACAAACATGTTTTGTGAGAAAAACGTCGTAAGCTGTTCGGCCGTTGTATAGTCACGCAGATCTTTGTCGGATAATTCGTTTTCTCCGACTATTTGCACCACACTGCGCAGCCGCTCGTATTTACTCATAATGTCTTGAACTTTGGTGACCAGGCTAAAGTGGCGCTGACCGATAACGTCTGGCACGAGCAAGTTAGATGTTGTGCGTATAATATCAATGGCTGGATGTATGCCCCTCTCTGCAACCGCACGCGAGAGCACGAGCACGGCGTCGAGCTGTTGATATATTTCTTGCACCGCCGGATCGCTAAGGTCATCGGCCGGTACATAAATTGTCTGCACCGAAGTAATAGAACCATTTTGGTTTGATGTTAGCCGGTCCTGGAACCGAAGCATATCAGAGAACAAGCTGGCCTGATAGCCGCCCTCTGACGATACCCGCCCAATGGTTGTCGATAGTTCATTGCCCGCCTGCACCAAGCGGTAAATATTATCTACAAAACACAAAATGTCGGTTTTGCCAGAATCTCTAAGTTCCTCGATCATAGCTGCCGCCGAATTACCTACCAGCATTCTCATGGCGGCCGGTTCATTCATCTGGGCGAAGAACATGATAAGGTTGTTTAGCAGGTTTCTTTGCTGCAGGGATTGGTACATTTCATAACCCTCACGAATACGTTCACCAATACCAATAAAACAAGAGAGCCTGCCCGACTGGGCAATATTATTCATAAGTTCCATTGTTAGCACTGTTTTGCCCACACCGGCACCGCCAATAATGCCTATTTTTGAACCTTTTACGAATGGGGTAAAGAAATCAATTGCTTTAATACCGGTTTCGAGTATTTCTGGCTTTTGTGGATCAACGAGTAATTTTTCTGGTGTTGTACGATAGATGCTTTTGCGCGGTACATCTTTGAGCTCCTGCCCACCATCAACAGTCTGGCCCAGGGCGTTAAATAATCTACCAAGAGTTTGCTTGCCAACCGGTACCGTGACAGACTCATACGTCGAATACACTTTGTCGCCGCGCCGTAGAGCTGATGAATCAGTCAGATTTATACATATCAGCTCGTTAGACGTATCATAGAATTCACTTTCTAGCGTTATGTCGTCTTTGCCGGGAACCTTTAAGACAATTTTTGGCAAGACCTGCTCGCTGTCGATATCTGTCCTTACCTTGACGATTGTGCCCCTGATAGATATCACTTCACCAATTATTTTATTCATAGTGTTGCTCCTGATGCTATAGTTTCGCGCTGTCTTCTGTCGCGTTCATCGCGCCGAGACTTCTGCCATGCACTTGTTAATGTTTTTTGAGTTTTTTTGGCCCGTTCTTCTGCGGCAAACATAGCTACGAATCTACTCGCCAACTGTGCTAGTTCCGAGTCAAGGAGTATCTCGCGCAAAGCTATCTGTAGCATAGTTGATTCCATCGTTTTGACAATTATTTTTAGCGAAGGCTCAAACACAAAATCACGGCTACTAATAATATCTCCCCCGACGGGCGTATTGCTTGCAAGTGATGCGACCGAGCTTATGAGTTCAATTGACTTGACCGTCTGCTTGTTGATGGACTCGTACGACTGATAATAGATAGTGATTTTGGCATAGGGCTCAATTGCTGCACATATGTCTTGTATCCGTGCTTGGTCGGCATTGTTCGGGAACTGAAAAGATTGCAGTGCTTCAATGCCGCGCAATTTTAGCAGCGACACACCGTGTTTTCCAATACAAAAGACGTCGGCATCCTGCGTTTCGCGGACAGTCAAAAAATAATCAACAATTCTTTGATCAATGGTGCCACTCAAACTTCCGTCTGATGTCAATATGACATACAGTGTCTTGCCATTACTAAATCTTGATTCGTCTTTAGAGATAAATCTTTTATGTTTTTCGGTGTCTATGCGAAGTTGTGTATACGTTTTCCAGAGTTCTGTAAAACATTCCCTGCCTGCGAGCACCGTATCCTTGATTTGTCCTATGCGTATGCTCGATACGCTTTCTAGTACAGCTGTTAGGCGATTTATAACCATAATCTCCTGCAGGTCGGACTTGATTATATTAGAGCGCTTCATTGTCTACCACTTCTTTATTGGCAAGTAGCCTTCTTAGTAGGTCTTCATACTGGGCAATAGGCATCTGATTAGCAGGCTTCACGTCATGCACCAAATTTTTGAGTTTTGCAACATTGAGCGTACGGTCGGTAGGTATTCGCATTGCTACTTCTATTAATAATTGCTGCTGGATAATACTATAACCCTCGGACATCGGTTGTCGCAGCAGCTCAATAATACGTTCACCAATAACAATATCGAGCGACGACGCGGTCGACTGACCTGCCTGAAAATGCGAAAACTCAAGCGCCTGCGTATAGTCGGCGAGTTTTTTTAATATAATCTGTGCGATCTCTTGGCCCTTTGGGGTTCTAGAGCGCCCCCCAATTCTTGTGACCGAAAGGCCGATATTTACGGCTGGGCGTAAACCTTTTTGGAAATTTTCCCGCGAGAATATAATCTGTCCATCGGTTATAGACATGACGTTCGTGGCAAGGTAGCCTGTAATGTCGTCGTCCGGAGCGACAACAATTGGGAACGCGGTAATGGTTTTGTTGTTATCGTTAAAACTGCCTGCGCGTTCAAGCAAACTAGAGTGAGCAAAAAATATGTCACCAGGATATGAATCACGGCCGGCAGTCGTATGTGCCAGCAACGAAATTTCGCGGTATATTTTGGCATGATTACTCAAATCGTCATAAACAATAACAACATCGTATCCACTACTCCTAAAATATTCAGCTACTGCACATCCTACATAAGGGGCAACATACGCCTCGGCCAATGATTCAAATATACTGGCCACAATTACGATACTGTGCTTGATGGCGCCGCTCTTGTTTAATTCGTGCAGTAGGTTTTGCACGTCATCCTTGCGTTTGTTAATCATTACAAATATAAACAAATTGTTTGATTGTGAAGCGGCCTTTATAAGGAATCCCGTTTTGCCAGTGCGTGTATCGCCAATAACCGCAACACGCTGGCCAAGTACTGTTGGGAATAGTGTATCTACCACAATCGTGCCTGTAACAAGTTGCTCGTCTGATGCCGTTCGTTCAATAATTGGCGCCGCTGTCTTAAAAACTTGCTCACGAGAGTGCAGTACCAATGCCCCTTTATCATCAAGTGGCGCACCCTTAACAGATACAACTCGGCCAATTAGCTCTGGCCCAGTTGGCACGCTAAATAATTCGTCTTGCAGTACTGCAACTGTACCAATTGCAATCGACTCACTACTAAGATTAAGTACCGTAGTTTCGTTGGATTTAAGTTCCCACACAATGCCATTATCTCCGTTTTCAAACAGAACTTGCTCGCGCAGTCCGGCCGTATACAAGCCTCGAATTCGCACAAAAAAACGATCAGCAGCTATTACCTCGCCAACTGGCCTACCCGATGCCACCAATTTACTAAAATACGCTTTAGCCATGCAGTAACTCCTTTTGCAGTACAGATAATTGTGAAGTAACTTGTGTAGTATAACTATAGTCAAACACCCGCTTGGGGGTATATACAACAACACCACCTGCAATCGCATTGTCTGTGGCAAAATTACAAAGCACCATTTGGCCGGTAAGTGCACGGAACCAGCGAACAATACTCCGCTGACCACTCGCACTCAACGAGGCAGCAACAACAAGTTTAATTATGGTTGTTTCGGTTAGCATCTTTTCGAGGTATGCAATGGCAGATTCTACATCTGCAACAGATGGCTGCCGCGTGCCACTCAGCATTGTTTGTGCTGCGTCACTCAGTATAGTGGGCTCTTTTTTTCCAGCCACAACACCCACGCGTGATGCAACTGCACGCGAATAAAGCCGATTCTTGTGCTCGGCTAGTTCACGAATACAGTGGCTAACATCTTGTACAGTCAATAACACATCCGCTAGCTGCTGTCTGTCACTACTCATTAATTAGATCCTTCCGTAGTTCATCTTTGTGAGCCTCTAGCTGATTTAAGGCCTCTACCGCCTGATCTGTTTGTGCTGCAGCCGAACCTAGGGCCGTGACTATATATGTACCAACTACTTGAACCATTCGCTTCTCAAAATCTTCAATAATTATTTGTTTCTGCTTTTTTGCTTCTATTGCAAGTTGCGAAGATACGTCGCTGGCAGTTTTTTCAAGAATCAAGGTAAGGTCAGTTGTTGATTTTACAACTTGCTGCTTAGATAATTCTACTTGAGCACTCATTTCATTGGATGCTTTTTTGAGTAATGTACTTTGAAGTTGAGTCGAAACAAATTTTAGATCTTTTTCAAGATTGCGAACTAGTATATGTGCTTCTTTACTAATCAGGTTTCGTAAAACCTCTTGGGTGCGGTGCCTATCTTCAGCCGTGAAAGCACCATTCAGGGGTGTTTTGGGGTGCTTTAGCGTGTTTTGCATTTCTTTAACTGCGCGCCAAAGTTGTACAAGTGCAATTAAAATTGCCAGTACCACGATGATTATAAAAATATAGGCTATCTGTGTGATCATGTGTTACCCTTTCAAAATCATATAAACCGTCCCTAATGATGCTAGCAAAACTACTACGGCAATGCCTATGACCTTTAGCATGCTGTTCTGAATCGTCTTTTTGGCGAGTGGGTTGCGCCCTATTGCTACTATCGAACTACGCACAGACCCATACACCAACACCAATGCAATAATAATACCAACAAGCATTACTGCCACCGAAGCCCAGATACGTAGTGCCGATACTGGCTTATCACTTATAGCACGGCTAATGTCCCGAAGAAATTTTGGTACAGAGTTTGACGAGCCTTCTATTTGATAATACGACACATCTAGTGCGACTGGCACCAAACCCACAAGTACGCGGCTGTCTGTGCCCTTCTTGTCTTTTATGGTTTTGTACTGAGCGTCTAGCGACTGTTCGTTAAGATCTGCTTGTGTAATGCCGGCAATCCTACCATCGGCGCTTGCAACCATGCCTATACCCTCTAGTGGTGAGCTCGTTATAGGGCTGCCTTTTCTAACCGCACCATTGATATTACTCGCGAGCACATACGCCACACCCTTACTGGCTACTTGTATTTGGACACTACTGACGCCAGTGTCAGTAGCCGGCAAGCTCTTATCTACCACAACACCTATAATGTTGCTGTTTGCATTATTATCAGATGGTATCACTGCACCGTTGTTCTTGCCGTCTATAGTTACAATAGTGCCCGTGGGTAATGGCTGCGTAGCGGTATAGCTTACCGCTATAGTCGCGGCAATCGCTATTCCTGGCGACATGCTTAAAAAGGACAGTGCGACAGCTAGTAGTCGGCCGGCCCATGAAACAATACAGATACTCCAGTTACGCAATCCACCTCCTGAATAGTAGTGATTTATGGTTATTATAGTGCTAATACTTATCAATAACAATAGGCTATTCCCTGTACAGAGTGGAAAGTGCAGAGTGGAAAGTGGTTAGGGGTTAGGGGTTAGGGGATAGTACGGAGTACAGAGTAGTTGGTAGTTGGTTTCTAAATTCTATAATCTGTAATCTGAATTCTTTATTCTGTAATCTGTAATCTGTAATCTGAATTCTACTTCCTACTTCCTACTTTCTAGTTTCTAGTTCCTAAATTCTGTAATCTGTAATCTGAATTCTTTATTCTGTAATCTGTAATCTGTAATCTAAATTCTACTTACTACCTTCTACTTCCTACTCTACTATGAAGTAAGTATATTGGTATTCCGTGTTTTGATTTGGTTGCGTGTCAGCGTAAAGACTAAAACGATCAATGCTAGTAGTCGCGGAATCATAGTAAGCTGCAAGTCCTGCAGATAACTTATTAGCTGGAGTGATAACAATGCGGGGCTTATTCGTAAAGTTTTTTGTGAAAAGTATGTTTGCGAGCTCACCAGGTGCAACTACATTTGTGGTTCTTATAGTGATGGTACCTGAAATATCATTACCCACAACACTTACCGTTGCACCCAGAACTGCACTACCAGCAACTACCTCGGGCACGTCCCCTCCCGTCACAATCTTCCCCCCCACAGTCAAATTCCCCGCAATGGTGGTGTTGCCTTGTACTGTTAGGTTTTGTTGGATGGTTACACTGCCGGTGACGGTTAGGGTTGTAAGGGTTGTAGAGCCAGATACATTGAGGTTGCCACCAATAGCGACATTACCACCCAATATACTATCACCTGATACATTGAGGCTTGAGCCTTGCAATATGTCACCTAGTGGTGGTGAGTACCAGGTAGGACGTACCAGCACCATAATAGTTCCATCACTAGTGGTGAGTTCTTCCATAGCCATACCAATACTCATGCCTGTGCCAGTTGCTTTGACGGCTACGCCTAATTGGCTAGAGTATGTAAGGTGGTCACCGGGTTGTATTGATCCATTGGCATCAGATACTTTTACGGGTACTTGACCTAGGAGGGCGACAATAACCGTATTGTCAGGGTTAGCAGGGTCAAAGATGTCATTGCCTATGTAGCCAGGGTTGGTAGAGACAGCGCCCAGCAAGGTGCCACCGGTACCATCACAGGCTTGGACCTTTTTGTCGGACAGTTGGCAAACGACGTCACCTGGCTGCAGTGCTCCAGGAACCTTTTGGACAAAGTATTCGGCAAAGTCAGCACCACTAGCGTTGATGGTACCAGCAGCGTTGATGGAGCGAAGAGTGACTGTGTCGCGCCCGACTTTGAGGGTGGCATCTGCATTATTATATGTATTACCTACATTGCTGGTGCTCGTGATAAGTGCCGCGATACCTGAGCTATTTTGGATCTGGAACGCAGTGGATGAGTTACTAACACCCCTAAACAACACGGTACCTGAAGCGCTCAGACCATTCGTCTGAATAGATTGCCCGACATTCAAACCTCCCGCTATGGCAGCACCGCCCCCCACATTTATATCACTAAATACTTGTAGCTGGCTTGTGTCTAAGGCGCCTATCTCACTCTGCTGGATATAGGCGCCACCCATATCATAGACTCGCAGACCACCGGTATTGCTGTTAGCATACAAGTAGCGGCCCGTTACTGTCCCAGCGCTTACATTGGAATCAAACGAACCAAGACTGGTCAGATTAGCAGGGTCACTAATATCATAAATTGCTACTCCACCACTACTCCAATAATTCATCTGATATAGATACCTGCCCTGTACGTACATGGACTGGCTACTTATCGGTGATGACGATGTAATTATACTAGTAACCCTTACAGGGGCCGAGGCGTTAGAGACATTGTATACAGCCAGCTTACCGCCTAAACCTGTGATATATAGGTAGCGGCCTTGAACAGTCATAGTTGTATACTGAGTTATATTGTCAGCAGGAAGCGTATTAATAGAAGACGCAAAGACGGGACTAGCAGGATTTGATAAATTAAATATCCAAATAGTATTACCACACGCCAGATATGCATACCTACCCTGAACTTCTAAACTCGCCAATTGGTTACCGCTACCACAAGAATACGTAGAACCTTGGATGGGAGCAATCTTATCACCTGCTAAATCGTACACTGCAAAATTACCATTGTTCGTATACACGTAAGCATACCTACCTTGCACGGCTAGTGCCAGCCCGCTACCGCTTGGCCAAACCGTAATGCTATGTAGTACGCTTAAGCTCTGAGGATTACCTATATCTATAATATACATAGTCGTTGCCGTCAAGGCATACATGTACCGTCCACTTAGTCGCATGCTGACCATAGCAGTACCTAGAGTATACGTTGTAACGAGTGTAGGATTGCTTGGAACGGTCATATCATAAACCAATATATCGCTTGATGCACTTACGTATAGGTACTTACCCTGTACCTGCATAACTGATGAGAAATTCATAGACCTCGATGCTACTAGCTTTGCATTAGTGGCATTACCAGCCACATACAGCTGGCCGGTAGCAGTACCGGCATAGCCTACTTTTAGCTGCTGGTTAAATGTCTGCACGCCCTGGTAAATGTTACCGGTAGGTGTGTTAACGCTAAGCGCAGAACCACTTACCATAACAGAAGCGTTAGCACCACCGTCAACCGCAACAAACATGCCATTGCCATAGGTGACTGATACCCACTGTCTGTCAGCAGGGCTACTGCGTAGTGCCCAGGTGATACCATCGGTGCTAGTCATAACACGGTTGCCGGTGCCACTAGCGGCAACTGCAGCAAATACACCATTGCCATAGGTGACTGATGTCCAGCTATTATCAGCAGGGCTACTGCGTAGTGCCCAGGTGATACCATCGGTGCTAGTCATGACACGGTTGCCGGTGCCACTAGCGGCAACCGCAACAAACATGCCATTGCCATAGGTGACAGATGACCAGATATTATCAGCAGGGCTACTTTGTAATGCCCAGTTAGTGCCATCGGTGCTTCTCATGATGCGGTTGCTGGTGCCACCATCGGCAACCGCAACAAATATGCCATTGCCATAGGTGACAGATGACCAGCTTTTGTCAATTGCTGGAGTAGCAGGAACAGACCAGCTTATGCCATCCCTACTTGTCATAACACGGTTTGTTCCACCATTGGCAACCGCAACAAACATGCCATTGCCATAGGTGACTGATCTCATGTCATTCAAAGGTCCACTAATTAGTGTCCACGTTGCGCCGTCTATACTTGTTAAAATATTTGTAGTTGACGATACCGCAACAAACATGCCATTGCCATATGTGACTGATGTCCAGGTGGCGCTTGCAGGCACACCAACCGACGACCAATTAGTTGCATCTTGACTTCGCATAAATACATTACCGCCGTTTGGTATGGCCACGAACACGCCACCCCCGTAGGCTATAGAAGTAAAGGTGTTAGCAGGCGCAGTGTTAAGCCGCCATACCGAAGCGTTAGCTGGGGGAATACAGTCAACCCAAGCTCCATTCTCATAGCACCGCATTTTTTGAGCGATGCCATTATAATAAATACTACCGTTAACACCTGATGGGTCACCCGCCGTACCCTTGGTGTCTACTACAAGCTGAGTAACCGTAGGGTTACCAGAGTTAGTCGGGCCTGTACCTATTTGTACACGGTTAGTCCCAGATAAGTTACTGCTACCTAATTGAACTATATTGGTCGAGGTATTTGTACTTAATAAACTACCTACTGCGAAGGTACTACCCTGCACGCTAATTGCAGAAGTAGAGGAGCCTATATCTACGTCGCCATAACTAGCATTGATAAGAACTTTGCCGTAGCCACCTATACAACTACCGCCGCCATCACCGTCATCTTCGAATAGACATCCGCCCTGCAAAGACACTGAGCCGCCATTACGAATATGTGCTGGACCAGAAGCATCAACATTACCAGCGCGAAGATTAAGGCTTCCGCCAAAGTCAAACCCAGCGCCAGATTGGGCTCTAACTACGGTTATCGTGGCCCCATTAGCAAAGTTGGCGCCCCCAGAATTAATAGTCACCCCACCTCTTGAAGCAGCAGATATATTTATGTCGCCACCTAGAAACGAGCCGCTACTGTAACCAGAACTTATGTTTACGCTACCACCTACGCCACCCGAAACGTTATTACCAGCTGCAATACTTACACTACCACCAGGGTCTGAACCCGAGCTACTGCCGGCGTAAAGGCTCAAACCGCCACCCCCTGTCGTGCCTGAGCCGCCACTTACAGTCAGACTATACCCCTGTCCTGTTACTGAGGGCGTGGATATGCTGGTTGATTGCAAATATTGGAGCGCTCCGGAGTTAGCTATTTGCCAACGGTCAACACCATTTGTTTTAAAGCCTAGCGCAAAGTTACTATTCGTATTAGTGCCGAGTATCATATTAGCAGTCACAGTATTACCCCCATTTACCACATCACCGGCAGTTGGACCACTCCCACCAGCACATGGATCCCAGAATAGCTGTCCGGTAGCTATATCGCTTACCTTGAGACACTGGTTATTGGTAGTAGCCTGAGCAGTTGGCAGGATGGAAGTGTAGCTTACACCGGTTACTCCACTTCTTAATGTGACTGTGTTGACGTTGGCAGAATTACGTAGCACGATCTGGCCAGTGGCTGGTGTGGTAGTGCCAAAGCTGCTGCCTAGCGTTAAGCCCAAGGCACTTTGAATGGTTGTCGCGCCAGCTACCGACAATGTACCGGTGAAGTTAGCAGCGGTACTAATTGTCTGCGAGTTAATTGCACCAGACGTAATTGTTCCAGAAATATTAAGGTTGCCAGATTGTTGAGTTGTTGGGCTGAGTAAGGCGAGAAAACCGCTATTGTCGGTAAGTGTGACAGTGCGGGCAGCCGAAGATGTGCCGGTAAACAAGAAATTGTTGGTTGCAGCTGCTCCTATATATAGGTTGCCAAATGGCAAAGCGGCCGAGCCTAGGTTGCGGGCACCGGCAGCACTTGGTAGCAGGTCACTATTTAGTGCCACTGTACCGAGGTTGCTAAGTGTCGTGTTTGCACCACCGGCACCTCCGCCCAAACAGTTACCTGTCGTCGTACAGACTGTATATGTGCCAGCGCCACCAATTGGGTTACGATCAAAGTTATATGAAACTGTGCCTGCAGGCGGAGTTGCATTGTTAAAACCTATAATGGTTGTACCGCCGCCGCCACTGGCAGATATAGTCGAGCCGGCGTTACCTTGCAGTGTAAAGGTTTGGGCTGTAGCGCCAAGCATAAACGTACCGTTTGGAGTAATTGTGTTCAATAAGCTTGTTGAAGTTATATCACTATTGGCACCAGCTGCTGCTGCGCCTATGCCAGAACGTGCGGTTGCTTGGGTTGTACCACCCGTACCACCGCTACCAACTGGGATAGTACCTGTTAGGGCGATGTTACCGTTTGAATCAACTGCAACGTTACCAGATGCCGTCACCGGCAACGTGGCTGTCGTGCCAGTAAAGTTAGGAATGGTAATGGTCTTATTAGCACCAAGTGTTGCAGGCAAGAAAGTAACAGTTTGTGGCGTAGCGTCCCCGTCGCTCAGAACAATGCGGCCAATACTGCCTACGCTGCCTACGCTCAAGCCTGCACTGGCAGTACCGTTTAGGTTAAGGGTGCCAAAGTTAACGGCACTAGTTGTGGCAATGTCTTGTGGCAAATCTATTACTATAGGGCCTGCACCTGATACAGTAACTCGGTTGGCTGATGAGCCCTGTAATGTCACCGAGCCGCTTAAAGTATTTAGTGAAGTAACACCGCCACCGCCACCAGATCCAGACAAACAATCGCCAAACCCAAGCACACCAGAACCGTTTGTCTTAATACACTGGTTACTACCACCATCAGCTGCGGGCAGTGTAAATGTTAAGCTTGCAACGCTTGTTATACCGCTTTGTAGTGTAACTGTGTTGGAGTTAGTAGTATTTTTAAAATCAACTCTACCGGTTGCGCCAGAACCGCCAGATACTCCCAATGTTAGACCAGCGCCACCCTGTAGAACTAATGACCCGTTGTTTGCGGTAATAACCGATCCTGATTCGCTAAGTATCGAATCACTAATTGCTTGTGAGCCAGTAAATTTAGGCAGCCTGCCTGTTGTACCACCAGAGGTTGTGACCGCGCCTGTTAGCCCAGAACAATTACCTTCTGAGGTACAAATGGTATAAGTGCCAATTGGAGCATCCGGTTTAAAGCGGTACGTAACGCTACCAATCCTAAACTCTGAGCTCGTAGTACCTTGTACTATTGTATTGTTGGCTGTATTACCAAGTGTAAAGTTGCCTGAGATTGGTGTAATGGTATTGATGTTGAATGTGCCGTTATTACCAAGTACGGCGACATCGCTGCCATTCTTTTGTAGTTGCAAAATATTTCCCGTGGCATTGGTTTTATTGATGTTTATAGAACTGCTAGTGGTATTGTCTATCTGAGCACCCACTGGTGCGAGGTTTACGGCAGTTCCCCCACCGGCAACGCAGTTGACACCACTGGTACAAATTGTTTGGTTGGCTCCTAGGCTAGAGCTATCAAACGTGAAGTTTTTGCCATAGGCAGTAAAGGTTATGCCGTCACTTGTCGCAGATATTGTCACCGGCTGGCCGGGGGCTGTTTGTGAAATATTGTTTGCAAACACCGTTCTGGACGGACCAACGGTTAGGTTGCCGCCAAGCGTTAAGTTATTAAATTGCACGTTAGATGAAGTACCAATATCTTGTGGTGTAGACAAGACGATGTTTGAGCCAACCGTCACACCAACCTGATTGGTGGTGCCCTGTATTGTTACTGCGCCCGTGAGGGTATTGACAGAACTAACCCCCGAGCCTGTTGTCGAAAAGCCACAATTGGTGCTGTTGCGTAAACAGACCACGCCAGCTTCTGTGGGGAATGTAATTGTACTGTTAGATGTTGGCGTTTGAAAATCTAAGGTTGTTGTATTTGAACCGCTTCGTGCTGTTATTGTACTTGTGCCACTGCCTTGCAATGTAAACTGTTGATTTATTGCCCCAACCGTCAGCGCTGAACCGGGGGTAATATCTAATGTACCCACACTAAATATACCTGTTGTTGTCACGCCACCATTTATGGTTACAGGGGCACCCACACTTACAAGACTGCCATTGTCGGTAATACTAGAATCACCTATATCTGTACCGGCTGTAAATTTGGCAATACGGTTTGCGGTGCCGGGGGTCGTTGCCGTTACGGCCGAACCACCCACACCACCGGGGCACGCTTGGAAGCTTGGTGCAGCTAAGTTGTTAGATATTAAACACAACCCGGCCGATCCTGCTGTAGCAGTCACAGTTAGTGGCCCGGTGCCGTTACCAACCAATAGGCTATATTGGTTAAAATTGTTTACCCCCGTACCACCACTAGTTACGGGTAACGGTGCAGATAAGTTAATACTGTTAAATGTTGGTGTCGCGTTGGGGTCAATAGCCTGCGGCAAGCTAATGCTGGCGATGCCGTTAGCTGTCGTTACATTTATGTTACCGGCCACACCGTTGATGCCTAGCAAACCAGAGTTGGATATGGTGGTACCGTTGATGTTAATACCCGCACCGGGGGTAAAGTTAATGGCACCAGATTGCCCCTGCAAACTCGTAACGGCAACTTGCGGCAGTGCTTCTACTGTTTTTTGCGAAGCTACTTGGGTAAAATCATTACCATCGTAATACTGCAAGCTATTAGTTGCTTGATCAAACACAATGGTACCAGCTTTGGCGTCAGCCGGTAGTGTGCTGGGTGCTAGGTAGAACTGACCGTTTACTTGCAACTGGGCATTGACTGTGAGCTTTTGGCTTTGGATACCAATCGGGTCGTTTAAGTCATCTTGTTCTATGGGGACATTGGCTCGAGATGGGATGTATTTGGGTGTGCGCTCTTCTAGGCGCGTAATCGTAAACCACGACACCCCAATACCGATGTTCAAAAATATTGCCACAAACACAATAAACAACGCCGAGCGCCTAACCGAGCCAAGAAGTTGTCTAACGAGGTAATTATCGTTCATTTTTTTGTGTTTTTTTAGATTTTTTGTGTTCGGTTATAGTAACTTCTTGCTACTGTAACCTGATGTAGCACTACTATTATACGCTTGTGTATGTACTATACCCAGCACAAACTAGGTATTTTCTGCATAAATCTATTACAGTTATCCACAGGCACACTAAACACTAAAACAAGCATTAAAATACTAGTATTAAAAGGTTTATTAACCTAGTGTGCATACAGTATTAATTTACTAGTAATAAATTGTTTATTGCACTATTGCCTACTCACCCCTTTACTTCTATGCCCCTACATAAACTACGTCAACATGCTTAAGCTGAGTTATAATATGCATGAGAGTTACAATAAACGTATTGTGCGACTCATTTATATAAAGGCGGGAACCAATGGCAGGTCATTACGAAGATGAAGATATAGATAGTATTTTGTCCTCTATCGTGCAGGGTCAAAAAAATGACGCCCTCACGCCAGAACCCCCACAATCACTATCAACTCACGTATCCAGCCCCGCCCCCTCCTACTCTGCGGAGGTCAGACCTTCGCATGTGGTACAACCCCGCCAGAAGCGTTTTTGAGCCGTGCCTGGAAGTTGAGGTTAGTGCTTGGAGCAGCCGTAACCGTACGCGCGTATAGGCCAGTGAGTGTGAGCGACAAGAGGGCGAAAAGAGAAAACACCACAACAAGGGTGTGATTAACGGTACGCAACCGATAGGTGTTATTTTTGAACATTTTGGTTTGTATTTTGGTTTTGCCTGTTTATTTTGATTTAGGCTACTACTATTAAGCCCTTTAACCCCTGTTATGTTCAATAAAGAAAATAAATTTTGTATCCAGGTATCCACAGGCTATTTTTGATGTAATTTATGATAATTTGGTAGCAAAATTAACAACAAAAGCTATAAATAATTTATACTCATTAATGTCATTATATTCTTGAGTACGTGAAATATTATGTACATTATAGAATAATTAACAGATGTTATTTGTGTATTATGTGTGGAATATAAAAGCTCGATTATTTTATTAAAAATAGGAATTTCTAGATGTTTTTAAAAAATTTTATATACTTTTTATCCAAATATCAATATATTTTTTGTCGTGTTTTTAACAATCTTATTTTTATGTTAAAATAGTTTTCCACAGATCAAAAAAACCTCTTGCGAGGCTTTTGATATATTGAGCTGATTTTGTTGCTTAAGAAATTTTCTTGATAACAATTTGGGTAAGATGCTGTTTGTGGCCATGGACTTTATGTACACGCTTTTTGGCCTTGTAGCGTATTGCAGTGACCTTGGGGCCGCGCACCTGCGATACAACATCGGCAGTCACTTTTGCATCAGCCACAACAGGGGTACCAATGCTAACTTTGTCGCCATCAATAACAAGAAGAGGCTCAAAAACAAGCGCTTCTTTACCATCGATTAGCTCGACTTCAAGAGTCTGGCCTTCTGTAACGACGTATTGGTGTCCACCGGTGGTAATAATTGCTTTTTTCATCCCGTAGTATTCGCTTTTCTTCCTTTAGTTAACAATTACTCTTGAATGGCTCGTGTAATTTCACTGCTCAGCTTATCAACTAAGTTAATGATACTAACGGGATTCATTTTAGTCTTTCATTAAAGATTTTTAGAGTTACCAACTGAGTTTAACAGATGTAACGACTTTTGTAAAGGGTTATAAGGCTAGTTGTTATTGAGTGTTACTTAAGAGCTATGTGTAGTTTTTTGTCATCAATAATCACCTCTGTTAGGTGATTTAGGCCCTCTTGGGCCTCTACGAGGCTCGTAGCAAGTGTTTCGTCACATATAGTGTGCATATGCTCTTTGATAGCCTGTTTCATATCTGGGTCATCAGAGGCAAGGCTAAGCTTTATGCGGTCGTCTACATTAAGCCCGGCTTGTTTACGAGCATTTTGGACATTCCTGATTATTTCACGCATCAAGCCCTCCCGTTTGAGCTCTGGTGTGAGTGTTTTATCTATCCATACTGTATCTGTGCTATCTGGGTTAAATTCTACAGTTTTTACGTTGACTTCTTCTACGATGATTTCTTCTAGTCCTTGGTCTAGTTTTTCGCCCGTGTACGTAAGTTTTAGAAGCGGTTGGCGGACTTTAATCGAATCCTCGGTGTCGCTTTTTTGCATGCGCAAGCTCAGGCCTGTTTCGATAATCTGCCGCGTCTGAGCCATGGTGTGAAGTGATAACTCATTAATGTGCCCTACCTCTGGCCAATCAAGCAAATGCACACTTTCACCACCTGTCAGTTTGCGGTACAGTTCCTCCGCCAAAAACGGCGTAAACGGTGCCATGACTTTGGTTAACTGCACTAACACATAGTGCAGTGTTCGGTATGCGTTTGCTTTATCTCCGTCGTCATCGCTTTTCCAAAACCGTTTACGAGACCTGCGGACGTACCAGTTGCTCGCGTCTTCAATAAACTCTAGGATCGGCTTAACTGCATTTGAAAGCTCATAGGCATCTGTAGCTGATTTAACTTCTTTCATGAGCTGATGTACTCGTGACAACACCCACTTATCAAGCGGATTTTGGCAGTCATCGCTTGGGTCTGCTAATTTTCCACCAGCTTCTGGCTTGTATTCCCAGTTGTCGACACTTGCGTATAGGGTAAAGAAATCGTACATATTCCATACCATTGCCAGCTTGCGGTTTACATCGTTGACATCTCTGTCCTTCAGCGCAAAATCTTCACCGTTCACCGTCGGACTACTGAGCATGAGTACCCGAAATGCGTCCACTGAATATTGGTCCATGAGCACCATAGGATCGGTGTAGTTCTGTAGCTTTTTACTTAGCTTCTTGCCATCTGGTGCATTGATGAACCCTGTACAGATCAGGTTTTTAAACGGTGATGTACCAAAAAGCCCAACGTTAACAGCGGTCAAGGCATAAAACCACCCACGAGTTTGATCTATTGCTTCTATGATGAAATCGGCCGGGAAGCTATCTTCGAACTTTTGCTTATTTTCAAACGGATAATGAAACTGTGCGAATGGCATACTGCCTGATTCGAACCAGCAGTCTAACACCTTGCCGATATGACGCAGCGTGACGCCTTCAAACTCAAAGCTCACATCCATAACGTTCGGCAAGTGATAGTCAGCCAACTTTTTACCTGTTAACTCCTCAAACTCTTTGTACGAACCCACTACTTTAATTACTTCGTTACCGTCGTTTTTATATCCACGCCACACAGGGATTGGGGTTGCCCAATAACGATCACGGGAGATGTTCCAATCTGGTGCTGATTCTATGATGTTGTGGAACCGTCCTTCTTTCAGATGCTTCGGTGTCCATGACGTTTTGCTATTTGCCTCTTGCATATCTTGTTTTTGCGATTGAATATCGATAAACCAGCTTGGGTGCGCACGGTACATGAGCTTGCCGCCACATCGGTGACAGTGTGGATATTCGTGGACGATATACTCGACTTTAAGCGCTTTACCCTCTGCGACAAGCGTCTTGGCTATCTCTTTGTTCACATCCCAGATGTTAGCCCCTTGCCACTGACCCTCTGTAAACAATCCGTTTTCGTCAACAACTGAAACTATTGGCACATTTTCTTTTTTACAGAGTTCATAATCTTCTTCTCCATATGCCGGAGCTTCGTGGACTATTCCTGTCCCGTCTTGATCTGTCACAAAATCCGCCGCAAGTATCCGATGTGCATCAGGGCCACGGTTTTCAAACAATGGGTGGTATTTTTGCCCAACGAGTTCTGTTCCCTTTACTTTCTTTACAACAGAATATGGCAAAGGCTGGTGTTTTTCATCTGTAAATACCTTCTCTAACGCTTTTTCAGTAACGTAGACTTTTTTACCACTATATTCGACAAGCACGTATTCTAACTCTGGATTTACAGCAATTGCCACATTTGCTGGCAATGTCCACGGCGTTGTCGTCCATGCCAACACGTGTTCATCGCTGTTTTCTAAACGGAAGTACACATATACGCTTGGGTCAGTGTCTTGCTGGTAACTGTTTTCCATTGCGACTTCAGACTTACTGATCGGCGTCGCATCTTTTGTGCAGTACACCAGTATCTTTTCGCCCTCGTAGATCTTGCCAGACTCGTACATCGTCTTAAACGCCCACCATACCGACTCCATATACTCTGGATCCATGGTTTTGTATGCGCCCTTAAACTCAACCCAGCGTCCTAGGCGCTCAATTGTGTCCTCCCACTCTGTTCCAGTCTTAACCATTGCCGCTCGGCACGCCGCAACATAGTCCGGGATAGATATTTTGGTGCCGATTTCTTTTTTGCTGGTTATGCCAAGCTGTTTTTCGACAAACAACTCTGCTGGTAACCCATGGCAATCCCACCCCCAGCGACGTTCAACGTGCTTGCCTTGCATAGTTTGAAAGCGTGCAACGGTGTCTTTAACAGTTGATATCAATAGATGCCCAAGGTGAGGTGTCCCCGTTAAAAACGGTGGCCCATCATAAAACACATAACTATTCGATTGTGGGCGGTTTTGCACCGATTTCTCGAAAGTTTTGTGCTGTTTCCAGTACTGCACCAGGTCTTTTTCGTATTCTAGCGCTCTGCGCCTGCTGTTTGCCTTAAATTTCATCCCGTTAGAAACCACTATACCTTCCCCGCACTTGGTACGTTTGAAGCTTTGCCAACATTTCAGCCGTCAAATGATATCTGGTTATTTTTTGGTTTCTAACGGGATTCATACTGTCCTTTTTAATTATAAAAGCCACTTCTTCTGCTGTCAGATCCCACTTGCGAGGGAGGTACCATCTGACTTCCAGGAGGAATGGCTCTTTATTACGACGCTTACGTGGTCTCGGCCGGTGGATTCTACTTGGTTGCCCGTTCTTTCCACTGCATTCACGGTTGATAGCCGTTATTCCGTTTTGTAACGGACCGCACTGTGCACAATTATACCGTTAACCATATTTATCTACAACCTATATACTTATCATTTCTGTTGACTTCTACATGTCAAGGACTGACCCTGACATTATATAATTATGTACAAATAACAGATTAATATGTTGTGTCAGGGTCAGTCCTTGACATAATTAGTCTAGGCTATATTGTTTTTCTTCTTTTTTGATTTCTGGCATGTTTTTTATGAATTCATAATACTCTGTCTTGTTTTTGAATTGCTGTTCTAATATGTCCGTTTTAAGCCATTCTGTTTGGTTTGTATCATTAAAATAGTACTGTAAACTTGAGTACTCATATGTGAATATATCTGAAGTTAGATGAATCGGATTATTGTGAACATATCTGGATAAATGAATAAAATATGCGTCATCACTAATAGTTGCTGCCTTAAATCGCCCCTGATACAAAGGACCTATACGTTTATGCCTAAGGTTAAAATACATAGAATAACTCGTACACAGAGTCCTCATAAATTCCGTAATACCATCTGCTTTATTTTGTCCTAAAATCATATGGAAATGATTGGGCATTAAACAAAATGCCAACAACTGAACTTCACCGTAGTAATTGTTAATCCGTATTCTGTTACTTGTATGTTGAAGTTTTGCTGCTTTTTGTGGAGGAAATAGCATTAATTGTAGCCGACGAATAAAAGCAGCATAGTCTACTTCGTCACGAAAGATAATAGACTTGTTTACTCCCCTATTATAGACATGGTAATAGCCATCGTGCTCAAATATCTTAATCGTGTTTTTACTAGGCATACTTTGATTATAGCATGTCAAGGACTGACCCTGACATTATATAATTATGTACAAATAACAGATTAATATGTTATGTCAGGGTCAGTCCTTGACATGGGTTATTGGGTGGGGTGTGGTTTTGGGGATGGCGGATATTACGTTTGCTATTGGAGGATTTGGTAGTCGAAGGTGTAGGTTTGGCCGGGGGTTGGTGATGAGCTAAAGTATAGTTTAAAGCCAGTCGTGTCTTTGGTAACGTAATAGTCAACTGTACTTGCAGCCAACGTTGCAGGGGTTAGACTAACGCGTGGGCTGGCGGTAAAGTTGCTAGCGAAGCTTACAACCACCTGTTCACCCGTATTGACAGAAGAACCTGTAACCACAGTTATTGATCCAGCAGTGTCATTACCCTCTATGGTGTAGCTGGCGCCGGTGCCAGAGGCTGCACCCAGTACAGCAGCTGGTGTTGCCCCAGAGGTTATGATCTTACCGCCTACTGTCAGGTTACCGGCAATGGTGGTATTGCCCTCAACTGTTAGGTTTTGTTGGATGGTGACGTTACCTGTGACTATGAGTGTTGCAAGCGTGGTAGTACCGGATACGTTGATGTTACCTATGACGCTGAGGTTACCGATTAGGATACTGTTACCAGTAATGTTAAGACTACCACCTTGGAGGTCTTGAGCTAGAGTGTTTTGGTTGTCTTGGTTGTAGTAGCTAAATAGGACTGTGACTTTGGCTACTTTAGTGCCACCTACTGTTGTGGTTATGGTATCCCAGTCTATGGCTTCTGCGCTCTTAGCAAAGATGTGGCTGGTTGGGAATTGTTTAGTATCACGCATAGCGTGTCCTGGTACATCACCACTAGATATAAGTGGGTCACCAATCATGACGTTACCGCTGCCATTGTCTGCTATCCATACATCACCGTTACCTGCTGCCATGATAAGTTCTGGGTTGTCTAGGGAGGCTGGGGTGGATGGGTCAAATCTACCTAAGTATGAGCCAAGTACATTAGGACTATTAGCTAAAGCTGTTTTAGTAATACCATAGAAAGGTTCAGGACTACCTTGTTTGTATTGGTTGTTGCCGGTAAGGTCTACCAGCTGGTACTGCCCTGCTGTAGTACCATCAAACAGGCCGAGGTGTGAACCGGTGAAGGCAGTTAGTGTGACGTTACCCCCTACCGAGCCTATGGAGCCTATCTCGCCAGTAGCACCAACTGTAAAAGATAGGAACTTACCATCAGTTGGACGATTCAAGACTGATGCAGTAGAACTTGATACGCCTAAGTTACCACTCATCTGTAAGCTCTGGCCAACGGTTAAGCCACCCACAACCGCTTGGTCACCATTGATGGTAGCATTGCCGCGGGTCTGTAGTGTACCAGTTTCAACACCACCAACTTCGAGCTGCTGGATGTAGGCGCCGCCGAGGTCGAAGATTTGGAGGGTGCTTGCACCATAGTTGGCTACATAGGCATAGCGGCCTTGGACGTAGACACTGAATGGGTTAATGCCAGTACCAATCGTACCGACACTAGTAGGACTGGCAGGGTTGGAGACGTCGAAGATTTGGAGAGTGTTTGAGTTACGATTAGCTACATACGCATAGCGGCCTTGGACGTAGACACTGAATGGGTTAATGCCAGTACCAATCGTACCGACACTAGTAGGGCTAGCAGGGTTGGAGACGTCAAAGATTTGGAGGGTGTTTGAATTGTAATTAGCGACATAGGCATAGCGGCCTTGGACGTAGACACTGTTCGGACTAGAGCCAGTAGCAACCGTACCGACACTTACGGGACTGGCGGGGTTGGAGACGTCGAAGATTTGGAGGGTGCTTGAACCGCCGTTTGATACATAGGCATAGCGGCCTTGGACGTAGACACCGTTCGGACTAGAGCTAGTTGCAACCGTACCGACACTTACGGGACTGGCGGGGTTGGAGACGTCAAGGATTTGGAGGGTGTTTGAACCGCCGTTTAATACATACGCATAGCGGCCTTGGACGTAGACGCTGGCTGGGGAAGCGCCGGTACTCACCGTACCAACGATGACAGGACTAGCGGGGTTGGAGACGTCGAAGATTTGGAGGGTGAAATTAACCTGATTGATTATGTATGCATAGCGGCCTTGGACGTAGACGCTGCTTGGGTTAGGGGCAGTAGCAACCGTACCGACACTAGTAGGGCTAGCGGGGTTGGAGACGTCAAGGATTTGGAGGGTACTAGAATTCTTATTAACAAAATACGCATAGTGGCCTTGGACGTAGACGCTGAGTGGTTGAATCCCCGTTGAAACAGATCCCGTAGCCGCCGTTGGCACCCTGCCCCCCACATACAACTGTCCGGTTGCAGTACCTATACTACCTACTCTAACTGAGCTTGTTGCACCTGGCGATAAGGTTATGTTTTGAGTTGCTGCAATACTTAGTGTATCGCCTTGTACATTAGTAGTAGTGTACATGTTACCAACATATATAATATGGTTAAGTGTAGAATTGCCATTACCATTATTGCCTACCGTTATCCATGAACGGTTAACGCTACCAAGCAAGATAGTGCCGATACCACCACCGCCAAAACTCCCTGAATCAATATATACCGATCCGCCCGAACCTGCGCTCGCCCCGGCTGCGCCACCTTGTATAAAGACTGCACCTCCACCTAGACCAGCATTTCCACCATTGCCTCCGGCTTGTAAATAAAGACTACCGGAAGCCGACCCGCCGGTCCCTACGGTACCTGCAGCAATCGTTAGGTTACGGCCATTCGTACCTGCACCAGACTGAGCAATGCTTAGTGTCTTGGCTGCATTATTTGCTAAAGACAGGTTACCGGCTGTATCGATAGTCAATTTTGTATTGCCTGCTGTTTCAAAATTAAGCGCATTAGCATCATTGGTACCCAGTGTCATTGCAGTCCCAAAGCTGTTACCACCATTTATGACATCACCACCAGCTCCCCCACTGCCACCCAAACACGCATCCCAGACTAGTTGTGTTGTGTTTGAAGGATCTTTCTTAAGACAGTTATTGGCACTACCAGCACCAGCTGGAAGAGTCAGTGAGTAGTTAGACGAACCACCGGCACTGAGTGTAATACCATTAGCTCCGACTGAGGCGTTATGTAAGAATAGTGACCCAGCGACACTTGCGGTACCTAAAGATAAGGTGCCACCTTGGATAGTTGCGTTACCACTAAAGGTACTGGTAGCAACACCAACGTTGAAGTTAGTGGAGTTGACGAACAAGTAGTTAGAGCTACTGTTATTGTTTTGGACTGCAAACACGGGTGCACTGACACCTTGTGGGGTTGAGGTATCACGGATACGGAGACCAAGACTAGAGGTATCTATGGTAATGGTGGCATCGTCTGGACCGGTAAAGTTTGTGTAGGCCTCTTGAAGGTTAATACCAGGACCAGCACCATTATCTGCAGCACAGGTCCAGTTGGTTGCGGTGATGAACTTCAGTACTTGTTGGTCGCTACAATCTTTTAGCTTGACACCACTACTGCTTAGGTTAAGCCCGCTGTAGCCTAGAGTAGCTTCGTTTAGTTTAATACTGAGTGCGTTGGTGTTTACTTCTAGACCGTTACCGGTAAGGTCGGTGATGGCGTCACCATTGACTGTTAGGGTACGGCCAGTCGTGACAGTAAAGTTTTGGACAGTTGTAGAGGTTGGTGTAACGGCAAGGTATTTGGTGAGTCCGTTATTGGATTGGACATTGAATAAGTCACCCGAGATAGGTGTAGCTGCGTCTTTAAGGTAGATACCTTGACTGGTGCTGTTTAGAGTCACACTGGCCAAGACACCACCGGTTGTGGAGGCAGCATAGACACCTGCTAAATCGGGTGTGGGGCCACTGGCTCCGAGACAGGCTCCCCATACTAAGCCACCGGCACCATCGTTATCTTTGAGACAATAACCAGCTGCAGCTGCTGGACCGGTGGGTAGCGTGAGGGTGTAGCCGGTCGTTGTAGCTGGACCTTGGATACCGACATAGTTATTTGCAGCGTTAGCATCGTTAAAACGAAGGAGTCCACGGGTTGAGGTATTACCGACGGATATACCGCCGCTACCCTGGATGGATAGACTACCGGTGCCGGTGACTGCTCCGCTGACATCAGTAAGGCTGGAGTCGGCAATACTACCGGCTGTATCGAATAGTGGAATTTGGTTAGGTGTTCCTGTACCCGCAATACCACCACCTGCTCCAAAACAGTTGCTACCGCCACCACCGTAGAGGACACAGACACTTGCTGTGTTATTTAGGGCACCAGCAACACTTGGTAAACTGTAGGTTGTTGACTGGGCAAGGCTACCACCAGCGGTGCGGAGAGTCGCCGTATTACCTGATCCATCTGTCAAAAGTAAACGACCAGCTGCGCTGCCTGTACCAACCGTAACAGTACCCTGGAGGGCAATTGCACCGGTACCAGTCGTGAAAGTACCTGTACCTGTAATTCCAAAATTACCACTGGCTTGAGAGTACCCTGTAATACCCGATAGCGCACCGGCCGTAGAGACATCAAGAGCGTTCGAATCTAACTGAAAGTTAGAGCTACTGTTACCTATTGTCGTACCACCAGTAGTAGTGTTGATACTAACAGCTCCATTAACTGTAAAATCATTTCCGCTTGTAACTACTAGGTCCGTGCCGACAGTGGTGGTAGTTGGGGTGACATCAAGATAGTTTGTTCCAGCGCTACTTTGGATAGCAAAAAGCGAGCTAGCAGTGATAGGGCTAGCACTATCTCTAATTCGTATACCTTTTTGGTTATCGTTTAGGTTTATGATCGCCTGTACAACTCCACCATAGTTGTTGTATGCACCTTGTAAAGAAGGACTGCTGGCACCGCCCTGGTCTTGATCACAAACCCAAGCATTAGCGATAAATTTTAGAATGTCACTTGGATTACAACTTGTTAATAACGACAGGTTACCAGATCCGTCTAATTGTAAACCTCCTTGGTTGAGCGCTTGTAGTCTAACACCGAGTATTCCACTAGAAGAATCAAGCCCCCTACCCTCAAACTCAGTGACAGTGATACCACTAAGTGTTATCCCTGCAAACGTCGGTGTAGCCGAAGGAGCAATATTCTGAGGAAGAGATAGACTGGCTATACCGTTAGCAGTCGTAACGTTAATGGTGCCGCCGACGCCGTTAACACCAAGAATACCACTACCCGAGATGGTGGTACCATTGATAGCGATACCGGTACCTGGGACAAAGCTTATGGCTCCAGTTTGACCTTGTACTGATGCAACAGCTGCTTGGGGGATAGATGCTTGGGCAGCAACTGCATTAAAGGTGGTGCCGTTGTAGTACTGGAGAGTATTGGTATTTTGATCAAACACAATGGTGCCAGCTTTGGCGTCAGCCGGTAGTGTGCTGGGTGCGAGGTAGAACTGACCGTTTACTTGCAGTTGGGCATTGACTGTGAGCTTTTGGCTTTGGATACCTATGGGACTGTTTTGATCAGTACTGGCAGGTAGATTGGCTTGGCTAGCTACAAAGTTGGGTTTTTGACGTTCAATACGAGCAAGAGCAAGCCAAGCGACACCAACACCAATGTTGAGGAACACTGCAACCAGCGCCACGAATAAAGCCAGCCGTTTGGCTGAGCCGAATATCTGACTAGCTAGATAGTTGTCGTCCATTGGTGTTTATGTGTGATTTTTAATTTGTGTATTCGGTTTAGATAACTTTATGTTATTTAACCTGTTGTAACTGATTAGAAGTATACGCTTATGTATATAGTATACCTAGCACAAAGTAGGTATTTTCTGGGTACATCTTTTTTAGTTATCCACAGGTGACAATTCGTCCCTGTTTAGGTGTGAAAACCTTCAACTTTTGTTTGTATTTTTTAGCATGTTTTTTATCTTTTAATAATAAACTATTTACACACATAATACGTACTTAATATTTCACTCTTTAATCTTAGAAATATATAAAAAATGAACAAAGCATATTAAAAACTACAACATTAATTTTTCGAAATTTGGGTACATTTTTTATAAAAAATTATTGGCGAGCGTAATATGCAAGATCGTTCATGAGCGGCATCTTGTCAACGCCAGTCCAAAACTGCTGCAACACACCATCGTCAGCAACCGCTAAAACTGCTGGATATTCCATAATGCCGTACAGCTGCGCCATATGTGAGCCTTCGATACTATCGATGTTATACGTCTTAATGTTTTCACCAGGGTGGAAACGCTCAAAGTCTGCCACGTATTCTTCTACGCGGCGGGAATATTCTGATTCTGGTCTATAAAGTATGGCGACTTGCATATGCTTATTTTAACTTCTTTATCTACAGAAGCAAATTTATACTTTTTTGGTGTCAAAAAAGTATGCAAAGAAAGTACGCGCCACCCCATATCCCATTTCATCCGAACCGGTAGGTTCGGCTAACTACCCTTTTTGAATCAGCAAAAAGGGTAGACAAAAACTGACAGGCAACTACAAAAAAATTACTAGTAAAATTACTGTTGTCTAATCGGTTGCTGTGGAACTTGCTGAAGGCCTGCCACTGGCAGGCCTAACCAGCTTCAACAGTCCTCGCAAACGGCGACTAGCCAACAGTAATTTTACTAATCAGTTTTTGTAGAGCCTGGTTTAAGACCGTGGACTAAAGTACTCTTTTATGGCTCGCATAGCGAGCCATGTATTACATACAAATCATCTTTAGTGATTTGTCCATGGTCTTTAGTGGCCGTTGAAACATGACCCCGATTAGGGCGGTGTGGAAACGACAATTCTTGTCCGGGCATTTGTTAAGCCATTTTCTGCTTTAAAATATAGAAAGAAAATGGTGAGTTATGTCCGGCATTGTCGTTTTTATCACTCGGGCCTAGTCACGGACATGTTTTTGGCCGAGATCTTTTGGTTACTTTTCTGTCGGCACAGAAAAGTAACAATTTGCTTCTTCATTAGAAGAAGATATAGATTAGCTTTTACTGAAAAAAGAACAAAAAGAGGCCTTTGCAGGCCTCTTTTGCAGCTATCTAAGCTTTTGGCTTAGCTACAGCCCGTAGTGGAACCACAAGAGGTACAGACATAACAACTCCCTGCCTTTTGCGTCTGGTTGCCGCAGTTGTAACACATAGGTGCTGCTGGGTCGGCAACCGATTTTTCGGCTGGCTGCTGCTTTACTGGTGCTGGTGCAGTGGCTACTACAGGCGCCTCAGGAGCCTCTGGGGCTATCTGTGCGTCGACACCAAGCAAGCTTGTTTGCATAGACGGCATATCATCAATACTGGCCAGGCCAAGCTCGAGCTGATCATCAAACGACAAGTAGCTGAGTGCTAAGCGGCGCGCCAAATAGTCAACGAGCGAGCTGGCAGTGCGGATTTCTGGGTCATCGGTAATGCCCGATGGTGCAAATGACGTGCTAATGAACGAGCGCACGTAGCTTTTGAGTGGCACACCATACTGCAAGCCGTGACTCATGCTAATAGCAAACGAGTCCATGATACCGCGCAGGGTCGAGCCTTGCTTGGCAATATTTACAAAAATTTCACCCGGTGTTTTATCTTCGTATTCACCTACTGTGACATAACCGTGCGTGCCGGCAACCGTAAAGCTAAAGGTTTTAGAATTACGGACCTTTGGCAGATCACGGTGTATAGCCCCTCGTACAATAATTTTGTCGTTGAGGCTTTCGACAGTCTCGACTGCAGCGACTTCGTTTTTAGCGTCACCACCCTTTTTAAGCATGCTTAGTGGTTGGCCAACTTTGCAGTTATCGCGGTAGATGGCAACCGCTTTAAGACCAAGCTGCCATGAATCGATGTGCAATTGCTCAATTTCTTCTACGGTGACTTCTTCGGGCATGTTGACAGTTTTACTGATTGCGCCTGACAAGAACGGCTGAACAGCGGCCATCATTTTGACGTGACCAGTGTAGTGAATTGGGTTTTCGCCCATTGAGCACGAAAACACAGCTTTATGCTCGTTCTTTAGGTGCGGTGCACCAGTAATAGTTTTCTCAACATCGATATGGTTAATGATGTCATCAGCTTGTTGTTTGGTGTAACCAAGTGTCTTTAGTGCACGCGGAATGGTTTGGTTGACGATTGTCATTGTGCCGCCACCAACAAGCTTTTTGAACTTGACAAGACCAAGGTCGGGCTCGATACCGGTTGTATCGCAGTCCATCATGAAGCCAATAGTGCCGGTTGGTGCAAGCACGGTCGCCTGAGCGTTACGAACTCCGTACAACTCACCAAGTTCAACAGCGTCGTCCCATGCACTTGCAGCTGCACTGAGAAGTTCCTCAGCTACTAAGCCAGCATTAATGCCACTTACAGCCGAACGATGCATGCGTAGTACCTGCAACATACCGTCGCGGTCTTTGTGGAAGCCAGCAAACGGCCCTACCTGACGCGCAAGCCTAGCACTGGTGGCATAGGCATGACCAGTCATAAGTGCTGTAATAGCAGCCGCTTGAGCACGACCTTCGTCTGAATCGTACGGTAAGCCCTGAGCCATTAATAGCGCACCAAGATTGGCATAGCCAAGACCGAGCTGACGGAATGTGCGGGTGTTTTTGGCAATTTTTTCGGTTGGGTATTCTGAGTAGCCAACAAGGATTTCTTGAGCGGTAAAGACAACTTCTACCGTGTGCTTAAAGGCTTCGATGTCAAAAACACCATCGGAGCTTAAGAATTTGAGCAAGTTGATGCTAGCCAAGTTACAGGCAGAGTTATCAATATGCATGTATTCAGAACAAGGATTGGAGCCGTTAATGCGGCCAGCAATTGGTGTGGTGTGCCATTTGTTGATGGTGGTATCAAACTGCATACCTGGGTCAGCACACTCCCATGCTGCCTCAGCGATTTGCCTAAAGATATCACGGGCACGAACAGTTTTGACTGGCTTACCATTTGTGACCGCACGCAGATCCCACTCGCGGTCTTCTATGACGGCTTGCATAAATTCGTCGGTTACGCGCACAGAGTTGTTGGCGTTTTGGTATTGGACGCTAAAGCTGTCTTTGCCGTCAAGGTCCATATCAAAACCAGCCTCTTTTAAGACACGGGCTTTGCGCTCCTCTATGGCTTTGCACCAAATGAATTCTTCAACATCTGGGTGGTCGACGTTCAAAATAACCATTTTGGCGGCGCGGCGCGTCTTGCCACCACTTTTGATAGCACCAGCAGACGAATCTGCACCACGCATAAAACTAAGTGGCCCGCTGGCTGTGCCGGCACTTTTGCCGAGCTTTTCTTTGCTGGAACGAATAGCACTGATGTTCAAGCCAGATCCAGAGCCGCCCTTAAAAATCATGCCTTCTTCGCGGTACCAATTAAGGATGGCTGGCATGGTGTCCTCGACCGACAAGATAAAACAGGCACTAGCCTGCTGAGCGCGCTCGGCGGCACCAATGTTAAACCACACAGGGCTATTAAATGCTGCCCGTTGAGTAGACAAGATTGCCTTTAACTCTTCGCGAAAATCTTCTGCCTCGTTATCAGATTCGAAATAGCCCTCTTGGCTACCTTGCCGCGTAATTGTATCTGCCACACGGTTAATGAGATGACGCAGTGACGTTTCACGGTCTTCCGCACCCGGTGTTCCTGCAAAATATTTTTGTGCCACAATGTTAATGGCGTTTAACGACCAACCCTCAGGAAACTCCACGCCTTTTTGTTCAAAAACAGGAACGTTTGTCATTGGGTTATTAATAATTGAATCGCTTTTGACCCATTTAATAGAGTCGTAAGCCTTTGTTTTTGGTTTTGTAAAGAACCTTTTTACTCCCAAACCAGTTGTTTGTGCCATGTTTGTACCCTCACTCCTTTAGTTAAAAGTTTGTAAAGTTAAAAAGCTTAAAGTTCTTTGGATACTAAACTTTATAACTTTTTACTTTTAACTTTTTAATATTGTTGTTTGTTCTAGAGTTCCCCCGCTTCTCTTGCTCTTGTCTCGCAAGTTATTCATCCTGTCTCTCACACAGATGAATTAAAAGAAGTGTTGCGGAACAGCTCTCCTCGGTGTTCATATCGTAGCATATAAACCGCGGGGAAAACTGTCAAACTTTTTATGGTTTGACGGGCTCGGTTCGCAAATTTTTAATCTGCGACAACTCTTTTTCGAATCCGGCGATATCTTTGAACCTTCTGTAAACACTGGCAAATCGGACATAAGCTACTTCATTTACAATAGCTAGTTCGTCCATGACGTAGTTGCCAATTACGCTCGAAGCGATTTCTGTGTCACTACATTCGTACAGCTTATCTTCTATTCGACCAACGACTTGCTCAAGCTCCAGGCTACTGACGCCTGTTTTTTCGCAGGCACGATATAACCCAGACAGTAGCTTATCGCGACTAAACAGTTCTTGTGCGCCGTTGTTTTTAATCACAATTAACTGGGGTCGCTCGAGCCGTTCGTACGTTGTAAAACGATGTTGACAAGCCGTACATTCACGGCGACGGCGAATTGCCTTGCCTTCTGCAACATCTCTAGACTCGATAACTTTTGTATCGGCTAGGGAGCATTGATTGCATCTCATGTGCGCGTGCTCTTTTCTCGTATTCACACCTAAAATGGGGGTAAAAAGCCCCGTTATTGTGTGTGTCTAGCGCTTAATTTTGTTTAATGTACCAACCGCCGTAGTTCATATAGGTACTACATGTAGCGTATTTACTAAGAATAATAGCCCCACGGGTAGCGTTTTGCAAGCATTTTTGCGGTGTATTATTTACAGCCTTATTGGTTAAGCTTGTCTTTGGTCGTATCTGTATTTTTGTCTTTTTCGGCCTTTTTTCTACGCTGCAAACGGCGTAGGAACGATGGCTTCTCTAGATCTTCTTTGTCGTCACTGTTTATAGAACCAAAAAAGCCTTTGGCTACAACATCCGACTTTTCTTTGTCGTCATCACTATCTTTCGTATCTTTGTCGTCTTTGTCATCATCTTCTTTGTGCCAAAATGGCTTGGATGGTTCGTCGCTTTGGAAGTCTTTTTCGGCTTCGTCACTGTCCTTTTTGCCCAGATCCATGTCTATGTCGTTCATGGTTGATACGGGAGTACTCGCAACAGTCTGCTGGATCTCGTTTTGTATTGGACTATTATCTGCTGCGCGGTTAGCAAAATAAGCTGCGTCAAAACCAGTTGCAACCACGGTTATTATAATTTCGCCCTGCAAGTCTGGGTCGATGGTAGCACCAAATATGATATTAGCATCTGGGTCAGCTGCATTTGTAATAGTCTCTGCGGCTGCATTTATCTCATGCATGGTCATATCGCTGCCACCAATGACGTTAAACAAAATACCCCTTGCACCGTCTATTGAGACTTCGAGCAATGGTGATTCAATAGACTGTTGAGCGGCCTCGACAGCACGGTTTTCGCCACTAGCGCGGCCAATACCCATTAAGGCCGAACCGGCTGAGCTCATAACAGCTTTGACATCGGCAAAGTCAAGATTGATAAGCCCGTTAACGGTGATGAGATCCGATATGCCTTGCACTCCTTGGCGCAAAATATCATCTGCAACCCTAAAGGCCTCGAGCAGTGGCGTGTGACGATCTATAGTTTGCAGCAAACGATCGTTTGGAATAGTAATAAGAGTATCGACAGAACGACGTAGGCCCTCAATGGCAATCTCGGAGTTACGACGGCGCTTGGCACCTTCAAACGCAAATGGCTTGGTCGCAAAGCCAACTACTAGCGCGCCGGTACTTTTGGCTACTTCTGCTACCACCGGCCCAGCACCACTACCCGTTCCACCGCCAGCACCTAATGTTACAAATATCATATCTGCACCCTCGAGCGCTTTTGCAATTTCTTCTCTGGATTCTTCGGCTGCTTTTAAACCCACAGTGGGGTCAGCACCGGCACCAAGACCACGTGTTTCGTCTTTGCCGATATGTATTTTGATAGGTGCTAAAGAGTGATGTAGAGCTTGGGCGTCAGTGTTAACGGCAATAAAATTTACTCCGTGCACGCCTGCTTCGATCATACGGTTTACGGCAGCGCCACCAGCGCCACCAACACCGACAACAATTATTTTTGCGAATGTTTCAATAGTAGGTGTAATTTGTGGCATATGACATTAAACTCCTGTTTCTATAACATAGTATAGCGAAGTCTTGCCAAGCATACAATCACTTCGTATACATATTGTAGCCAAAGCCAGAATCAGCTATTTGCCAAAGCGCTTGAATACATTTTGGGTTCTAGATTTAAAGCCACTAAACATCCCCGCCCCCGTTGGCTCTGAGTCAGCTTGTTGTCCAAGCAACATATCAAGCCACATCAGTCCAATTGCCGTTGTGTATGAATCATCGGCAATTTTGTCGGCAAGCCCACCAACAGGCAACAATGCACCTACCCGTGCAGGCAGCTGCAGGCTTTCGCGTGCAAAATCGGCAATGCCCGGAAGTTTTGACGTGCCCCCAACCAACACAACGCCGCCTGGCAACTTGCCGGATTTATGGATCTTTTTAAGCTCTTTATCGACAAGTTCACATAATTCCTCGATACGAGCTTCGAGTACCATATGTATATCGGCATTACTAAAGAAATAATCTTTGCCTTCGTAATGCACTTTGGCATTGAGAAGGCGCTTATTATCGTCTTTAAGACTGCCGCTTTGTAGTTTGGCGGCTTCGGCAATATCAAGATCAGTCTTGAGGCCAATGGCAAGATCGTTGGTCAGATGAATGCCACCGATAGGAATAACAGCGACGTATTGAACTTCACCGTCTTCAAACACGACTAAGTTAGTGGTGCCAGCGCCAATGTCTAGTAGCACGGTGCCTGATTCTTTTTGCTGACGGCTTAGAACTGCCTCCGCTGCTGCCAAACTTGAGCTAGTATGATGAGCTGGGGCTATACCCGCTTTTTCGAGCGCAGCATCAAGGCTTTTGATAGCGGGTGTAGAAACGGTAACAATATGAGTATCAACTTCGAGCCGCACACCGTTCATTCCAACGGGATCTTTGATACTTTCGTGGCCATCTAGGCGGTAGTTTTTGGCAAAAACTTGTACGATCACCCGGTTTGCCGGCATCTGAATGATAGTGGCCGCTTCTTCAACGCGCTGTTTGTCTTCAGGGCTGATTTCTCGGTTGGCCGTACTAATTGCAACCACCCCGCGCGAATCTACACCCTCAAGATGCGCACCATTAATATTGACTGTAGCGGTTGTAATACGCATACCAGATAAACGCTCGGCTTCGGAAACAGCCTGTGCAATTCCTTCGGCAACGTCATCAATATGAGACACCACGCCTTTTCTCATACCGCTATTTAACGCCGACCCGTAGCCGACAATAGAGGGCATGTTGGTATCGTTACCATCAAAAACACCCACAACACAGCGGATCGTGTGCGTACCAATATCAATACCAACAAAGTGCGGTAATGCCGAGTTTGTCATAGTGTGCAGTATACCGCTAGAGGTTTAGGAGAGCAACTACTGTTGGGGGTCTCGCGGTAATTTTTGCGAACTGTAGGGGTTATTTTTGGGTCAGAATATCGAATCCACGATCTGTAATTAGCGCCGTATTTTCAAAATGAGCAGACACGGAGCCGTCGGCAGTGCGAATTGTCCACTGGTCATCGTCAAGCGTGACGGCATGAGTACCAAGTGTCGCCATAGGCTCAATAGCAATCGTCATACCGGCTTTTAGAACTGGTCCACTGCCAGCAAAGCCAAAGTTTGGAATGTCTGGCTCTTCGTGCAACTGGTGGCCTGTACCATGGCCGACAAGGTCACGCACGATGCCGTAGTTACCCTTTACAAGCACTTTTTGGATGGCACTAGAAATATCACCAACGCGTACGCCGTCACGCAGTGTTTGAATACCCGCATACATCGCAGCTTCGGTATTTTTAACTAGTTGCATAACCTGTGGTTTTGCTACGCCCCCCAACACAAAACTGCGGGCCGCGTCCGTCACCATGCCGTTATAGGTGACACCAAAATCGATACTAACTACATCACCTAATTGTAAAATGTCTTTTGAGTTGGGTATACCGTGAACAACTTGGTCATTTAGTGAAATACAAATGACATCCGGGAATGGGGTTGCGCCGTCGTAACCTAAAAATGTTGGCTTACCACCAAGAACTTTTAGTTCTGCCGCTGCAATTTGCGCGAGATCTTTGGTAGACATGCCTGCTTTCGCACTTGTTTGGACTAATTCTAAAATCGTCGCGAGCATAGCACCAGACGTTCGCATGTCGTCAATTTCTTGAGCTGTCTTAACTTTGGTGAACATGTGTTACTTTCTTTAACTTAGCCAGAATATCTTCGTGAATAACGTGCGGGTCGCGCTCGGCATCGATATCGATAATTGGTACGTGTGACACCAAAAACTGGCCAACAATTGGCTTAATAGCAGCTTCATACTCAACAAAACGCTCTTTGATGGCGGCTTCGTTATCGTCTAGCCGGCCGCGTTCGAGTAGGCGTTTTAATACCGCCTTTTCGCTAGCTTTCAGGTGCACCACCGCAGTAATTTTTAGCTGGCCGTGTTTGGCCTGCGCGAGCAACCAATCTGCTTGTGAAGCCGTGCGCGGGAATCCATCAAGTATAAATTCTTCATCCGTACCTACAACGTTAAAAATTTTTTGAACGAGGCCTATTATTTCTTTGTCATCCAATAACTTGCCTTCTAGCATGTCTTTGCGGCGCTGGCCGGCAATCATCATACGCAAAAATTCACCAGTAGACAGCCAGGGCAAGGCCAAGCGGTCGGCCAACATTTTGCCCTGCATACTTTTGCCCGATCCGGCAACACCCATAAACAAAATCATGCAAAATCCTTGTGCATAGTATTAGAAAGTAGGAAATAGAAAATAGAAAAAAGAGACATCTGTTTAAGCTAGTCTTTCTTTCACGAGGCGCGCTAGTAGAGCCCCGTCAGCGCCGGCGCCAGTACGAGCTTTTACGGCACCCATGACTTGCCCCATGGCCTGCATACCTGTCGCGTTGGTGGATGTAATAACATCATCAATTATCGCACTTAGCTCTTGTTCTGACAGTTGCGCTGGGAGGTATTTTTCTATGACAGTTTTTTCTGCTAGCTCAGCTGATTGTTTGTCGATGTTACCGCCCTGCGCATATAAATCTGCGCTTTCTTGGCGTTTTTTGGCCTCTTTTTGGAATACTTTAATAATATCGTCGTCAGATAAACCGTCGTCTCGTTTGCCTTCTGCAACTTCAACATAAAGGATGGCACTTTTAAGTCCACGTAGAGTTGTTACGAGGGTTTTATCACCAGCAAGCATTGCCGTTTTAATATCTTGTTCTAAAGTAACTTTTAAACTCATCCGGTTAGTATTCTCCTGCATTATATGAATTTTTCGTGATACAAAAGCCATAAGCAACCATAAGATTTGTCTTAATGATACTTATGGGACTCATATATTTTAATTTTAACAGAGAAACCGCCTCCAAACAAAAAACCACTCTATTTTGAGTGGCTAATTGCTTTGGGGCGAAATTACTTCTGGCCGAGTTTGAGTTTTTTAACCTTTATTGCTTTGCGTTCTGATCGAGAAATTGCCTTGATGCGACGATCGCGCTTGCTGAGGGGTTTTTCAAAATATTGACCTGATTTAACAACAGCTATCACACCTGCAGACTGTACTTTGCGGTTAAAACGGCGCAGTACGTTCTCTAGAGGTTCTTTGGAATCTTTACGTTTTACTGAAATCATACGAATGATTGTACCCTAACAGATGTAATTTGGCAAGTCTAAACTGTAGACGTTGTTTGTATCAAGTTAGTCTTGATACATCAGGGCTACGCACCGTATGTTTTCTTAAATTCGAGACTTCTTTTGGTTAGTGCGTTGTGATTTTAACACTATACTTTGGAGTTCTTTGAAGATCGGGAACTGCTTGTTGGTATGATAAATTTTTGTATTGCCTTGACGTTCGCTTAACAAAAATCCAACTTTTTCTAAACGCTTAAGTTCACGCTGAATATTGCCCGCATCTTCTTTGATTAGCTTGGCAAGCCCACGGACATGGGTTTTAAAATCGGGGTACTTGGCATAGATTACAATGATCTTGCGGCGTACTCGTGAGGTAATAAAAACGTCTAACACATAACTCCCTATTGTTATTCAGACAACGCTTAGTATAGCGCCTCGTTGACTGAATGACAATATAGCAAAGCTAAAAAAGGTACGTCAAATATTCTATAGCCGTATAATAAAAACAATGAGGTATTACTTTATTTATGTTGCAGAGGTTCGATATCAAAAACCCGAACCGCTTACCTATGCTTATAACAGCGAATTAGCCGTGGGCACACTAGTACTAGTTCCCTATGGTAATAAACATGTGGTGGGTTTTGTCGATTCAGAAACCGTTCAGCCGGATTTTAAGACGAAAGAAATTTACAAAGTATTCGAATTTGGTGTTTTACCGTCGCAGTTACGCCAGCTACACAGTTGGATGTGTAGCTATTACCCTGGCAATTATGGTGCACTGACGCAGCTTTTTGTACCATCAGGAATTAGTGTCACGCCACGTAAACAAGACGTGCTTAAAAAGGTTAAACACATCGAATTACCAGATCTCACAGTCGAACAACATAAAGTGATTACAGAGATAAAACAATCTAAGGCGACGACATTTTTATTGCACGGCGAAACAGGTAGTGGCAAAACACGCGTGTATCAAGAACTTATTGCAGGGGTACTTGATGCGGGTTCGTCGGTACTGTTATTAGCACCCGAAATATCCCTCATACCGCAAATAGAAGCCAGTATTAAAAATAGTGCTTCTGCACCGGTTATTAGCATGCATTCTGGCCTCACAAAAGCCACACGTACAAGACATTGGATGCAAATTAATTCATCAGATACGCCCGTTATTGTCATTGGTACACGATCCGCCCTATTCGCACCCATCAAAAATCTTGGCCTCGTGATAGTTGACGAGATGCACGAGCCAGCTTATAAACAAGAATCCGCACCGCGCTATTACGCACTTCGGGCAGTTGCAAAACTGGCACAACTACATAAATGTCGCATTATCTATGGCAGCGCTACGCCACCAATTGTTGAATATTTTATGGCAGAACAGACGAAAATTCCCATTCTTCGCATGTCCCAGACCGCACGGCCTTCTGAAAAAATTAAGTCGACAATTATTGATATGAAAAATACCAAGTTTTTTGCACGACACCGGGCTTTTTCTGACCCTTTACTAGAAGCAATGGGCATACGACTGGCTGCCCGCGAACAGACACTGCTATTTCTAAACCGTCGTGGAACTGCCCGCCAGATCTTGTGCCAAGCATGTGGTTGGCAGGCTGCCTGCCCACGCTGTGATATTCCACTGACCTACCACGGCGATGACCACACAGTACGGTGCCATACCTGCGGTTACAAAGGCGTGCCGCCATACACCTGCCCAACGTGTGCCAGTGATAATATAATCTACCGGTCGCTCGGTACGAAAGCGCTAGTCGAGGCACTGCACGACCTCTTTCCAGAGGCGCTTATCAAGCGTTTTGATACAGATAATCTGGTGAGTGAAAAACTCGATAAGCACTTTGAGGCTATTCATGACGGTGAGGTAGATATTTTAGTGGGTACTCAAATGCTTGGCAAAGGCTTGGACCTCCCCAAATTAAGTTTAGTAGGAATCGTTAATGCTGATACGTCACTAGGGATGCCTGACTTTTCTTCTAGTGAGCGCAGTTATCAGTTACTCCACCAGGCCATTGGTAGAGTTGGCCGTGGTCACCGAAACGGCGAAGTTATTGTGCAGAGCTTTAACCCAGATAGTCCCCTGCTTCAAGCCGCCCTGCAACAAAACTGGCAGCACATGTATGACGCCGAACTGGCGGAACGTAGACAATTTGGCTTCCCGCCGTTTTACTTTTTGCTTAAAGTTAGTGTGAGCCGGAAATCTTTGCAAGGTGCCGAAAAATTTATTGATAATTTGTACACTAAATCACAAAGCGCCAACCTTAAACTAGAAATTAACCAACCAACTCCGAGTTTTTACGAAAAAACCAATGGCAAACACAACTGGCAAATGGTTATTAAAGCCAAAGAACGCAGCCAACTGACAAAACTGCTGGAGGTGCTGCCCAAAGGTGATTGGACATACGATCTTGATCCAATCAATCTGTTGTAGCCGCGCGTCATCTGTTATACTGTGATGAATTATGACGACAAAAGATAATATCATCACCCTACCGCACGCTGATTTACGTAAACGCTCCAAGCGCGTTGGAATTATTAATGACGAGATTCGTGAGCTCATTAAAAATATGGAAGCAGCAACTCTTGACTGGGAAAACAGCCGAGATCACGAAGTTGGTGTTGCTTTGGCTGCTGTTCAAATTGATTCTTTGCTACGGGTTGTCGTAATTCGTAATAACTTTGATGACAAAAAAGACCATACCTTTATGGCGCTTATCAATCCAGAAATTACCAAGTTAGAGGGCGCGGTAGAAGAAGATTTTGAAGGTTGTCTTAGCGTACTAGACACGTACGGCAAGGTGCCTCGTTATTCAAAAGTGAAAGTAAAGGCACAAGACGCAGACGGCAGGCCGGTGCGCATTAATGCCGAGGGTTTCCTGGCCCGCGTTCTGCAACACGAGATTGATCATACCAATGGCATTGTGTTCGTAGATCATATCAAAGATAAACCCGAAGCCTTTTATCGCCTTACTCGAAGCGGTAAGCTAGAAGCTTTACAGTACGATACTGATATTAAAAACAGTAAATCACTGTGGGTAGACTAAACGTATGTCAAAAATCCCTGTTGTCTTTTTTGGCAGTGGGCCGGTTGCTGCAAAATCTCTAGAACTTTTGCTGTCAGATTTTGAAGTTGTGGCGGTTGTGACCAAGCCCAAGCCGAGCCACCACCGCGGATCGTTCCCTGTTATAGACGTCGCCGTTCGCAATAACCTTCACATACATACTGTTACGAACAAAAAAGAAGTGTCCGATTTAATAGCATCTACGCCGTTCCGTACGGAAGTAGCGATATTAATTGATTTCGGCATTATTATTGCCCAGGATGTTATTGATTACTTCCCCAAAGGCATCGTAAATAGCCATTTTTCTTTGTTACCCGAGCTACGTGGCGCAGACCCGATTAGCTTTGCTATTTTATCCGGTCAAGCTCAGACCGGGGTTAGCCTGATGCTACTAGTTGTGGCCATGGACGAAGGCCCAGTGCTGGCTTGCGGTGTACAAGAACTGGATGGTACTGAAACGACACCACAACTTACAGATCAGCTCATAAATTTAAGTGATAATTTATTAAAAAGTGAACTGCCCCGCTATTTGCAGGGTGAATCAAAAGCCGTAGAACAGTCACAGCTAAGTACCCTTATTCCGAACCATCCAGATAAGCCAAGTTATTCGCACAAACTCACCAAACAAGACGGCGAACTAGATTTTAGCAAACCTGCAGAAGTTTTAGAGCGACAGATACGCGCTTACGTAGAATGGCCCAAAAGCCACACAAAATTTAATGATTTAGATGTTGTAATTATTACTGCACATGTGGCTAGTACAAATGGCAATGCGGGCACGCGTGAAGTAATTGGCAAAGAATTATATGTCTACTGCAGCAAAGACGCATTGGTAATCGACACCTTAAAACCAGCCGGAAAATCCGTTATGGGTGCGCTTAGTTTTATAAACGGCTACGGTAAGTATATTTAAGACATTCTGCAACCATTTCACAATGTACAACTAATTCTACACTCTGGGTGGTTGCAGGTGGGGTCGGTAGTATGTAAAGGTTTCTTTTGATCGCAGTTGCGAATCACCTTTTACATCTACCGACACCCACGCTGACCTGACATCTGTCAGGATTTTTTATCCGAAGGAATTCGGATTACACGTTTCAACACCTTCAACTTACGGTCGAAGATGCTTCCCTTTTAGCTACGACAGCACGTGCACGGCTCAGTAGATCATCGGGGGTGATCGGCTTGACAGCTTGTGGTTGAACCGAACGACTACGAAGATTACGCTCCGTTTCGATCAAAATATCCTTTACGAGCATCTGGGTATCCAGTTCTTTGATCATTCGGACTTGTGCCGAATTGATGTCGACCTGGTGTCCGAGCGCCTCTTCGAGTTCGTGGATACGGTTGACCAGCTCCTCGTTGGTCTCGACCAGATCGCGGATGAGCTCGGTGATCTCGTCCTGATCGACGGGAACAGCAGAAGCTGCCGGCGTCTCAATGACTTCGGGCTGGCTCACCACGGGGGCAAGCTGCTTGGTTGCCGTGATTTTTTTGGCATTACGCCGCTTGGTCCTGATGCTCTCCATCTGCTCAGGAGTAAGCGGACCATCTTGCACGTACACGAGCCTGAACTTCCACTTGGGGGTGGAGGTGTCCTTTTCGGTACGGTAGGCGCCAACGGCAATCAGCGGACTCAAGAAGCCAACCTGTGCCGACTTGGTAGTCGTACCCAGCAGTTCGGCGACCTCTTCGCCCAACGGTCGACGAGAACGCTTCTTCTTGAGGGTACGCAACAGCACCAATACATCATTGAACTTCTGCTCGCTGCTCTTCTTGGTGACCAGTCTGAAGTTGGACTCACCTTGGTAGCCGTTTTTGACAAACTCGATGTAGCCAACTTTGACCATCTCACCCATGTAGATATTGATGCTGGCAACGCCAACTTCAATGGTGGCTGCTGCCATGACCTTGAACTGCCTTGCCGGAACTAGACCGTTCTCTGCCTTGCAGGCCTCTTGCTCGATCAGCTGCTTCAGCTTCTCGATGTTCTCGAGTCGCCGACGCTGCGGTGCCGAATCGACTCGCTTGGCCTGCTTGCGCTTGGGCTTGATGACCAATTGATCAACAACGGGCTGTTCGGCCGGCTGCTGATCCTGCGGCGCAAATTCGGCGGTACCGAACGGGTACTTGGCGGGGTCATTGCCTGCATTCACCCAGTCTTCCAAAGACTTGATGACAGTCATTGGACCACCCGTAGCCACACCCTTGTAGCCACGACCGAGCTGGTCGACGGCGTACTTTTGCTGACGACGGGCTTCTACCGACACGGGAACGAACTCACGCCTCAGGCTGATCTGCCTGCAGTGGTCGAGTGATCCCTGAATTTCGATCTGATCTTCAGCGATCATCTGGCTGAGTGCCGCGATGACATCACGCTTCTTTCGACAAAGTCGCGACGCCAAAACGTTTGCAGCATCAGAGCCACGTTCGTCTCGTACCGACCCACTCCTGAGAACATCTTTGATTTGATTGGTAAGGGACACCTTATTCCTCCTAGGGAACTAAAATGAAAAGGACGTGTTTCCTCCTCAAAAGGTGTTACTATTATACACTAATATTATATATAGGTCAAGTATTATTGATTTGGCTGAGGTGGCAAGGGTTGCTGGTCGGGAAACTGTGGGTAATTTGGTTGCGGTGTATTAGCTTGCCACGGTTGTTGATTCTGCTGATAATTCATATTTTGCTCTGGGCTTGGTTGTTGCATCGGCTGCTGACTAGGCGCGTACGGTTGGTCCTGAGGCTGAGGTTGCTGTTGGCTATCAAAAGAGGGTTGCTGAAACTGGTTAGGGGCTAGTTGTTGATAGGTAGGCTGTGCAGGAACAGCTTGTGCTGGTGCGCCCGAAGCCGTGACAGATAAAGCTGCTGATAAAATTTGTGGTGCAGCATCAGAGACTTCTTTTTTAAGTTTTTCGAGCTCTTCAGCCACTACATCTTTGTAATTTGGGAAGTTGGTTTCGAGCCAACGTAGCGCACCTGATTCGTCGTTGCGATCAATAAAACTCTCGAACTCATCGAGCTGTGCATCGGTCATTTTTTCTGCTAAGCGCATGCCGACATTCATTTCGAGCCGCTCGTAGATGTGCTGTAACAGCTTATTTTTTTCTTCGACGGGCAAGCCACTAAGACCAAGAGACGTAAGAAAGTTGTTATCGAGTTTAAACATACTTTTATCTTACCATGACTTTCTTTTTTACAATGTCCTTGCTTTTAATTCGCGGGTAAAGAATTCAATCCTATCACCTTCGGCAATATCTACACGCGACTTGCTTGTAAAGCTGAGGCCACACATCTCGCCCTCTAGAACTTCCTTTGCAGCCTGGGGGCCACGCTTGAGGTTTGTCACCTCTACTTCGGCCAATACTTCATCGCCACGCAGAACGCGAGCTAGGGATGGCGCCTTGAGCTTGCCTTTGGTAACTTCGCCACCACAGATAACCTCTGTTTTTGTTGTCTTAAAGATACCACGCACTATTAAGCGCCCTAGCTCGTTTTCGATAACTTCTGGCGCTAGCATGGTTGTAAGTTCTGATTTAACATCGTCTATCAGTTCATAAATAACTTTAAATAGTCGGATCGATACTTTATCGCGAGAAGCTAATTGTTTAATGCTCGACGGAAACAAAGTATGGAAACCATAAATAATTGCCCCTGACGTAGCTGCCATATGGACATCGTTCTCGGTTATGGCACCAACACCACTGCCAACAATTCGTACGGCTACTTCTTCGTTATCTAGAGTCTTTAGGCTATCAACAACCGATGTCAATGACCCCTGCACGTCGGCTTTAACGATAATATTGAGTTCTTGCAGCTGGTTACTGCGGTTAATCAAACGAATAAGTTCGTTACTCGTGATGTTTAGGTGTCCTGCACCAGCAGATCGCCCCTGGGCTTGGCTAGCAGCGAGTAGCCTGGCTTCTTTTTCGTTCGGTGCAACATCAAAAGAATCACCAAATTCAGGTAATTGCTTGAGGCCCGTCATGATAACAGGCATGCTTGGTGTTGCTAATTTAAGTGGTTTGCCATCAGTACCTTCGAGGTTACGGATTTTGCCGTATGTACCGCCAGCTACCACTAAGTCGCCAGCGCGTAGCGTACCTTCGGTTACCAATGCACGCGCTACCGAGCCACGACCTTGCTCCATGTGAGATTCAATAATTAATCCAGATGCTGGCTTGTTACTGACAGCTTTAAGCTCTTCAACATCTGCTACGAGCAAAACCATATCGAGCAATTCGGTAATTCCAGTGCCGGCTTTAGCGCTCACTGGCAAAATAACCGTTTCACCACCCCATTCTTCTGGCAAAAGCTGCTGTTCGGCAAGTTGTTGTTTGATTCTATCAACATTGGCTTCAGGCTTGTCCATCTTGGTAATTGCAACGATGATCTTAACCCCTGCTTTACGCGCAAAACGTATAGCCTCGAGTGTTTGGGGTTTAATACCATCGTCTGCAGCTACGACGATAATAACGAGGTCTGTGAGCTGTGCACCATGCTCGCGCAAAGCTGCAAAAGCTTCGTGACCCGGAGTATCTAGAAAAGTTATAGCACGATCACCGTGTGTAATGTAATAAGCCGATATATGCTGGGTAATACCACCAGCCTCACCCTTCACAACGTTCGAGCCTCGTACCGCATCGAGTAAACTGGTTTTGCCATGATCAACGTGGCCCATAACAGCGACTACGGGTGGGCGAACAGTGGCATTTGGGTCGTTTACATCAGCTTTTGGGCGCGTAATTGCTACTGGTGCGCTCGCAGCTTTCTTGACTAGCTCGACATCTAGACCGAGTTCCCCTGTAATAATTTGAGCAGTGTCAAAATCAATTTTTTCATTAACGGTGGCCAAAATGCCGTTTTTCATCATTTCGGTGATGATTTTTGCCACAGGCAGAGCCAGCTTGTCGGCTAAAGCACCGACGGTGATCATATCTTCTACTTCAATGATCGTACTCATGAGACTGGCTCCCTTCCTGGGCTTAGAACTTATTTATCTTTGAGGCTTAGAGCAATCTTACGATTCTCGGTATCAATATCCAAAATCTTAAACTGTTTCTTTTCATTCAACTTAAAGATTTCTGTTGGATCAGCCGCGTCTTCGCCGCCACTGATTTCTGACACGTGCACAAGTGCTTCAACGCTTGGGCTCAGTTGTACAAAGGCTCCAAACGGCGTAATGCGCGTGATCTTGCCTTCGACTTCGTCACCGGCTTTGAATGATTTCACTTCGTCGAGCCATGGGTCGTCACTCATTTGCTTAATTGACAAACTAAGACGATCTTTGTCGATAGCGATAATCTTGGCTTCGACTTCTTGGCCAGTCTTAACATAGTCACGTGGGTCTTCGACACGCTCCCAGCTGATTTCACTGATGTGAATCAAGCCTTCGATGCCTTTAACATTCACAAATGCGCCAAAATCGATAACTCCGGTTACAACACCTTGCACCATATCACCGACTTTTAGTTCGGTTAGGCGTGACTGCATGTCATCTTTGGTTGCTTCTTTTTCAGAGAAAATTAATTTGTTTTCTTTGCGGTTAGCATCAAGAATACGGGCACGGATTGGAATGTTGACTAGCGCATTGAGCTTTTGGAGAATTTCATCTTTATCGGCACCAGATACGCGTGGGTAGTGGTCTGCTGCTAGTTGTGAAACTGGCAAAAAGCCCCGAATACCTTCCATTTCGACCAACATACCACCACGATTTGCATCGTAGGCGATGATTTCAACAATTTCTTGGGTTTCAAACAAACGCTGTAATTCGTCCCAACCACGATCTTTGGCGGCACGCTTCATACTAAGGAGCGCGTGACCCTCGTCTAGTTCAGGGTCAACAACACTAACCGTGACAGTTTCGCCTTCTTCTATCTTTTGGCCATGCCCGATTTCGCGGCGCATAACCACCCCGACGCCGTTAGCGCCAAGATCAATCCATATTTCGTGCTTTTTGACACTGTTAATAGTGCCTTCTACGACATCACCTGTCTTGAGTTGGCGAATATCTGCTGATTCGAGCAGTTCGTCCATTGTTATTGTTTTTGACATGATAAATACATGCCTCCTTCGTACTGTGGCAACCCGTAGGTTGTGACTCCAATCAGACTTGACTATATTATATCTGTTCTACCCCTAAAAGGCAATTGAAGATTATCTGACTTACCGCTTGCTACTTACCACTCTCAGCTTGTACGATAGAGGGTATGTATTTAGCAATTGACATTGGTGGTACCAAAACGCTGATTGCGCTTATGGAACAAGACGGCACCATTAAGGAGTCGTTTAAATTCCCTACCCCTCAAGATTATGCAGTTTTTAAACAAGATTTGGCAGATAATATTGCTAAAATTACAACACATGATTTTACTCTTGTCTGTGTCGCCGCCCCTGGAAAAATCGATCATACAACTGGCGTTGCACTAGCATTTGGTAACCTCCCCTGGGTAAATGTATCGATTCGAGATGATATACATGCTATTACTCATTCGACTGTACTTATCGAAAACGACGCAAAACTTGCAGCCTTATCAGAAGCAAGACTCTTACATCCGCCACGCCACAAAGTATTGTACTTGACCGTCAGCACTGGTATTGGGGGTGGTACAGTTATAAATAATATTCTCGACCCCGAACAACTAGATACTGAGCCTGGTCATATGAAGTTTGAGCGCGAAGGTGAACTCGTTAACTGGGAGTCGTTTGCAAGTGGCAAGGCGATTGTGAAGCGTTTTGGCAAGCTTGCAAGCGAAATCGACGACCCAGCTATCTGGCAAGTTATTGCCCGTGATTTAAGTCTTGGTATTGTTGATATTGCCGCAGTTATCCAGCCAGATATTATAATCATTGGCGGTGGTGTTGGTACCCATTTTGATAAATATGGGCATTTTATAGAGTCTGAGCTCAAAAAATACGCAGATCCAATGGTCAAAATTCCTGAGGTGGTACAGGCGCAAAATCCCGAAGAAGCGGTGATTCATGGCTGTTATCAACTAATTCAGGACTTTGAGCGTGCACATACTTCTTAAACAGCTACGCATGGATTACCCAAATATTACTTTTGTGGCTGGCTCGGCCTTTTATTGGTCACCCAAAGACACTACCGTTACCTATACTGATAAAACTCAACAACCCGAAGTGGCGTGCTGGTCACTGTTACACGAGATTTCGCATGGTATTTTGAGACACACCTCTTACCAAAGTGACTTTGAACTTATGGAACTAGAGGTAAGTGCGTGGCATAAAGCTACTGCCTTGGCAAAAAAATATAACATCACAATTGATCCCGAACATATCCAAGATTGCCTTGATACTTACCGCGACTGGCTGCATCGGCGCAGCTCCTGCCCTACCTGCACCACGGTGAGCCTACAGAAGGACCCTAAAACCTATATCTGCTTTAACTGTGACACAACTTGGGGCGTGAGTAGTTCGCGCTTCTGCAGGCCCTATAGACGCGTAGCTGGATAGATAGCAGGTGGCAGGTAGTAAGTAATTCATTAAAAATTGCTTTAACACTTACATATCTATGGTACATAGTGCGATTTATTCACCCCAGATTAACTGAGGCGTGAAATCGCGCTATTAGACGCTTTTCTTTGTTCGGCGTGAAATACGGCCGCCCTTAGCGCCAGCTGTTCGAGCTAGCTCACGGTTAGCTGCAAAGCCACCAGTTGTGCCTTTTTTGCCACCCATAGCACCGATACGTGCGTAAAAATCAGCACCGTACTTAGTTTTGTTTGTTGATGCAGCAGCTTTGCCGCCTGTTTTTGTTCCTGCCATAATTGACTCCTCTTTAGTGCGCGCTTATTTTGCGAGTCGTCATTTCCGCCCAGCCGAGGACATTTCTACACCGTATTCATAGATACGCTTCCGAAATGGATGCCTCGCCTAAGCGAAAATGACGCTTGGCGCAAAACTAACCGCTTAACACTGGTTGTTGTTAGTTTGCTTTATTGATAACACCTCTTTAGATAACAAAGAGCCTCTCATCTGTTACCAGACGAGTAGGCCCCCGTGTTCCCTATCGAATGTGCTTATGATAACACAAGCTTAAGCTTTAGTCAATAAGATTATGTTATAAAACTAAAACTGAATTAATTTTTTTACATCTAATAAAGTAGTCCAGAATATTAAAACAAACACCGTCAACCTTACTGTTGATAATTATATTACTCAGTATCCAACTTCTACACAAATTAAGAAAAAGTTATCTGTTAAACTGCACCTGACGCAACCGAAAAAATCAGCTACGGCATTCCAGTATCTTCACATTCTGTTTACAAACTGCTCCGAACGGGAATTACTACAGGGCAAACATCGTTTTTAGCGTGACGAAATTATAAAAAAGACCCCCGTTAAGGAGGTCTCTTTTATAATTCGGCATCGTGCTAGAGCCCCACCGGTCAGGCCCGGCGGGGACCCCGTTTTATGCTTTTAATTTTGGGAAAATAGCACGTTGAACTATAAAAAAAGACCCCCGTTAAGGAGGTCTCTTTTATAATTCGGCATCGTGCTATTTTCCCAGGCTTTGATTGGCCAAGTATAGTAACCGCTGCAAGGCTTAACTGCTGTGTTCGGGATGGGAACAGGTGTTTCCCTTGCGCCATGGACACCGATCCTAGCTTTTGTGCCTGCTTACACTACCCCAGCAAAGCTGGTTGCATTGTAAGCCTCTTGGTGAATTGCTGCGTCTGCCTTCTCTGCTCCGAACTTTACCGTACATTGAGTACGGCTTGTTCGGATGCTCGGGGCATCCTTGCACTTCATCCAAGCACAAATCCTAGGATTGGCATCCGTGACCATGTGTGGTTATTGATGCGAATTGTTAATGTGGCGTCTATATGGACACCGAAAGAAGGTTATAATCGTCGCTTAGCACTGATATATACGATCAGGCAGTGGGACGGTTACAAACCTTTTTTCGACGTCCATGATAGATGCCGTTCTAGATAAATCATCTTAAGATTAAAAGTTCGAAACAAAGTTAGTTGGTTTTCGCCATGCAGCGAACCAACAATAACTAGTCAAAATGCTAATTTTACTCTTCTCTACCTGTAACGGTCTCCTTTATCCGAAGAAAAAGAGATCTTAGCAGAGAAGAGTGCATAAAAAGTCGATGGACCTATTAGTACGCTTCGGCTACATACGTTACCGTACTTCTACCTTGCGCCTATCAACCAGATAGTCTTTCTGGGGTCTCATAGGGAAATCTTATCTTGAAGTCAGTTTCGCGCTTAATATGCTTTCAGCGCTTATCTATACCACACATAGCTACCCAACGATGCTCTTGGTAGAACAATTGGTACACCAGAGGTGTGTTCAACCCGGTCCTCTCGTACTAGGGTCAAATCTTCTCAAATTTCCTTGCGTCCACAGCGGATATAAACCGAACTGTCTCACGCGTGTCATTTAAAGGTCTGTTCGTACCCTTAAACTACTCCATCATTACTGATGGCACGGACTATATCTTCATCCTCTACAGATTGGTTTTGTAAAGGAGCTGACGTTTTATGGAGGCCATATTTTCAACCTCCATCCCTTGCTAGTTGCAAACTAGCAAGAAGTCTCTACGGGGAAAAGCTGCTTGTCTTTCAAGAATTGAATTACCACTTCTGATGTATTAGTTCGCTTTTTTGAATAATTAAATTCAGCGGTCTTATCGACTAATTTTGCTAACTTTATGAGCTTAGCGGCTGTCATCTTTTTAGGATGAAGCGCAATAAGCTTCATAACATCTTCGGCAAGTCTCTTCTTTAGGCGAAGGTTTGGAAGAAGTAGGTTTAAAACCTGTGCTACTTCTTCTAGCCCGACAATGGTGTATTCCGACATACCGTCGTTACGGTCACGGATATACCCAAATACGAGCTGCTCTTTTAGCCAAAAGAGGATTTCTTTATGAGATTGTTTTTGGTAAAACACGATGCTTACCCTGATTTGATAGCCCAAACGGTAATCTTTACGATACACCAGTTGTGCCATAATCGAACCATCACCATCTAGAAAACCGGCAATATATGCCGCTACTTCGTCAAACATTTTGCTAATCTTCCCTCGGTATTGCCCTTGGAACCGTTCGATTGTGTTCCAGTCGGGTTTCACCGATTTCAGTCAGATTTAATACTATAAGTGCGATGTACACTAGTATTTTACCACTTTACAGTGGTAGAACGCAATGTAATTTACGTTCTGAACCCAGCTCACGTACCTCTTTAACCGGCGAACAGCCGGACCCTTGGGACCTGCTCCAGCCCCAGGATGAGATGAGCCGACATCGAGGTGCCAAACCGCCCCGTCTATGTGAACTATTGGGGGCGATAAGCCTGTTATCCCTAGCGTAACTTTTATCCGTTTGCGCTGCCGATACCACTCTCATGTACAAAAATGTACGGACAGCGGGTCACTTACTCCCACTTTCGTGCCTGATTGGGTCGTCGCCCTCACAGTCAAGCTGGCTTATGCGTATGCACTATCGATTCGATTTCCATCCGAACCTAGCCAACCTTTGAACGCCTCCGCTACTCTTTAGGAGGCAACCGCCCCAGTTAAACTACCCACCAGACACGGTCCGCATGCCAGAATGAAGAGACGTTAGAATTATGATTACAGATTAGAGAAGTCAGCCGTTTCGGGCTTATTCTGTAATCCATATTCTATAATCTAACCTCTTCTCATTGTGGCACACGTAAGAACAAGATTGTAACAAGGGTGGTATTTCATATTTCGGCTCCACTAACGCTAGCGCGTCGGCTTCAAAGCCTCCCACCTATTCTACACATGTCACAACCCGGTTCAATGTCAAGCTGTAGTAAAGCTGCATAGGGTCTTTTCGTCCTGCTGCGGACAGACGGCATCTTTACCGTCAATGCACTTTCACCGAGCTCTTCGCTGAGACAGTACCCATATCATTACTCCATTCGTGCGGGTCAGAACTTACCTGACAAGGAATTTCGCTACCTTAGGACGGTTATAGTTACCGCCGCCGTTCACTGGGGCTTCAGTTCAGCGCGTAAACGCATCCCCTTAACCTTCCAGCACCGGGCAGGAGTCAGCCCCTATACTTCCACTTTCGTGTTTGCAGAGACCTGTGTTTTTGGTAAACAGTTGCATGGGTTCCTTAGCTGCGGCCCCGTCACACTATCTACCACGATGGTGTGCTTGCAGCACAGAATCAAGAATACTGATTACAGATTACAGAATTAGCCCAAAGGGTTTATTCTGTATTCTAAAATCTCGAATCTATATTCTGGCCTTAATAGAGGTCAGCTTTCTTTTAATCTCAGATTTGAAAAATTCTCGTTTATACAGACCGATGTAAGAAGTTAAAAACTTACATCTGCTCCTGTTGTTTTCGTTAAAAGAAAACTGGCGTTACAAGTCACACGTGATAAACACTGTGACGGGGCAGACCTTATTCCGAAGTTACGGTCGCTGTATTGCCGAGTTCCTTAGCGAAGAATCACTCGTACACCTTGGTCTTCTCGACCTGAGCACCTGTGTCGGTTTGCGGTACGGATAGCGTGAGCCACACGTACGCAGACTTTTCTGGTCAGCACTTTGACAGGAATTACTTCTTACGAAACTTTCATTCACTCCCTGTTAGAGAGTTTAGACGGATATAACCATGAATCCGCTCCTGCTATCATACCGCGCATCTGCGCACAAACTCACACTAGTACGGGAATATTAACCCGTTGTCCATCGCCTACGCTATATTGCCTCGGCTTAGGACCGACTAACCCTGGGACGATTACCGTGGCCCAGGAAACCTTGCTCTTTCGGTGGGCAGGATTCTCACCTGCCTTATGGTTACTCATTCCAACATTCTCACTTCCTCACGCTCCACCAAACCTCACGGTTCAACTTCAAAGCAGAGAGGAACGCTCCTCTACCACGCCCGCATAAATGCGGACATCCATATCTTCGGTCGTACACTTGAGCCCCGTTACATTTTCCGCGCAAGATCTCTTGATGAGTGAGCTGTTACGCACTCTTTAAATGAATGGCTGCTTCTAAGCCAACATCCTCATTGTTTAAGAAATCTCACCTCGTTTCCCACTGAGTGTACAGTTAGGGACCTTAGATGATGGTCTGGGCTGTTTCCCTTTCGAGCGCCGAGCTTAGCCCCGACGTTCTGACTGCCGTAGTTCCACAGATGGTATTCGTAGTTTGACAAGGGTGGGTAATCTTGCGACCCCCAGTCCGAATCAGAGCTCTACCCCCATCTGCTACCGTACGACGCTAGCCCTAAAGCTATTTCGAGGAGAACCAGCTATCTCCGGGTTCGATTGGCATTTCACCGCTAACCACAAGTCATCCAAGCGTTTCGCAGGTCGCCCTGGTTCGGTCCTCCACGACGTTTTACCGTCGCTTCAACCTGCTCATGGTTAGGTCACCCGGTTTCGGGTCTAATCATAACGACTATGTCGGCCTATTCAGCCTCGCTTTCACTATGCCTCCGTCAAATGACTTAGGCTTGCCGTTACAATTAACTCGTTGGATCGTTCTACAAAAAGCACGCTGTCACGGGACAAGCCCGCTCCAACTCCTTGTACGCATACAATTTCAGGATCTATTTCACTCCCCTTCCGGGGTTCTTTTCGCCTTTCCCTCACGGTACTTGTTCACTATCGATCGCACAGTATATTTAGCCTTGGAAGGTGGTCCTCCCGGATTCAGTCAGGGTTTCACGTGTCCCGACCTACTCGACAATATAAATGATAAGGGTGCGTCCCTTGGTATACCCGGCTGTCACGGTCTTTGGCAGGGCTTTCCATCCCTTTCTACTCGGTTCGCACTTTGTAACCTTATGCTAGTCGTTAACAGCGCTAGCTAGTCCAAGCTTAGTCTTAGAAGCAAGCCTCTAATCCTAAACTTGGTTAATTTATATGTCACAACCCCTTGTTAGATATTCGTCTGTTAACTTATTTGTTCGGTAATAAATTACCAAACAAAAACCTAAAAGGTTTGGGCTGATCCCCGTTCGCTCGCCACTACTAGGAGAATCGTTGTTTACTTTCTATTCCTCGTGGTACTAAGATGTTTCAGTTCCCACGGTACCCGCTCATTAGCCTATCAGGCCTCATGTGACCCCAAAATATTCTGTTGAGCACGCATAGCAGTGGCTGATAACGGTGGAAAATTCTTTCGGCGTATATTTCTATACGTCTCAATAATTTTCCGCCGTTTCAGACTACTGATCTGTGCGCTCAATCAAAAATTTTGAGGTTACATGAGGCCATATTCAGCTAAAGGCAATACGACATGACTCGTATTGAGTTTCCTCATTCGGACATCTACGGTTCAAAGCTTAGTAGGCAGCTCCCCGTAGCTTTTCGCAGCCACTCACGTCCTTCATCGGTACTGTACGTCAAGGCATTCATTGTATGCGCTTATGTAACTTTTTATGCATCGGCATTTGACTAGTTATTGCTGGTTTCGACCATAGTTTAATGGTCGACAATAACTAATGCCTTTGTCCAAACTAATATATTTTCTCAAAATCAACTTATCTAAAAACTATATAATTGTTAAGTTACGAACACAAGCGAACCATAGTGACTACCTTTTAAAGAGTAATCTGTTCGAATCTTGAGTTTAAGTGCAAAACTGCTCTGCTCAATTAAGAGCTTTCGTTTGGCGGTTTTTCATCTAAACTCAAACGCCTAAGGATTGTATCAGCTGGGAGTAAATTTGTAAAGCCTATTTAGTAGCAAAAATTACTACGGTTTAACAGATTAGAGGAACGAATTTTTTCGCATTCATTGTGCTTATTCTTAGCAAGAAGTTTGATTAATGCCCTCTCTAGTAAGAAAAAACACTCAGGGAGAGTGTTTTTTCTTTGGTGGAGCAACAGGGACTCGCCTTGCAACAATTCAAAACTAGAATTGTTAATGCAACCCTTAGATATGCCACTAGCATATCATGGGCAAGGTTCGGGGAGTGCCACTGGCACTCCCGTTCGAGTCCCTCAATAAATTCACCTAAAATAAATAGGCCTAACCTTGCGGTCAGACCTATTTATTATGGTGGAGCAACAGGGACTCGAACCCTGGACCCCCGCCTTGCAAAGGCGGTGCTCTAGCCAACTGAGCTATTGCCCCTCGTCAAGGTGTACTAATTGTACCACCGCATTGCTGACAAAATTAATTTGCTCAGCAATGTTAGCGGCCCAATTAAGCCCTCTCTTCTCAATCGCTCAAACAGCAGACAGGCTGCTTGGTTTGATCAATTGATGCGATAAAATGGTGGGGCTACCTGGACTCGAACCAGGGACCTCGTCATTATCAGTGACGCGCTCTAACCAGCTGAGCTATAGCCCCGTATGTAACCACGTTATTCTACTCAAGAATACTTAAATTTTCAAGATACAGATACAAAAATGACGCGCCTTTTGAGCGCGCCATTACCTTAAAAACTTGGATAGTGCAATCAACGTCAGTTCGTATATTTCAGACTGGTATCTTGTCCACCGAAGTGGAAGTGTAAATTATCAGTACTGAATAATAATCTACCAAGACCGACCTAGCTCGCTAAGATTGCTCGTTAGCTGCTAGTTTACTCCCTAGAAAGGAGGTAATCCATCCGCACCTTCCGGTACGGATACCTTGTTACGACTTAACCCCAATCATCTCCCCTACCTTAGGACCACCTTAGGGTGGCACGTCAGGTATTGGCGACTTTCATGGTTTGACGGGCGGTGTGTACAAGACCCGGGAACGTATTCACGGTAGTGTGCTGACCTACCATTACTAGCGATTCCAGCTTCAAGCAGGCGAGTTTCAGCCTGCTATCCGAACTGAGACCGGCTTTGATGGGATTTGCTCCCCCTCGCGGGTTGGCAGCCCTTTGTACCGGCCATTGTAGCGTGTTTGTAGCCCCAGGCGTAAGGGTAATACTGACCTGACATCATCCCCTCCTTCCTCCCTGTTACCAGGGCAGTCTAGCTAGAGAAATACAACTAACTATAAGGGTTGCGCTCGTTGAAGGACTTAACCTAACATCTCACGACACGAGCTGACGACGGCCATGCAACACCTGTCACTGCGGCCCGAAGGCACTCTCTCCTTTCGGAGTGATTAGCAGGATGTCAAGCCTGGGTAAGGTTCTTCGCTTACCATCGAATTAAACAACACGCTCCACCGCTTGTGCGGGTCCCCGTCAATTCCTTTATGTTTTAGTCTTGCGACCGTACTCCACAGGCGGGATGCTTAACGCGTTAGCTACGCTACTAGGAGGGTCGATACTCCTAACAGCTAGCATCCATCGTTTACAGCGTGGACTACCGGGGTATCTAATCCCGTTTGCTCCCCACGCTTTCGTGCCTTAGTGTCAAGAATGAGCCAGTCACCTGCCTACGCCATCGGTGTTCCTCCAAATATCTACGGATTTCACTCCTACACTTGGAATTCCAGTGACCTCTCTCATCTTCAAGCTAAGCAGTTTTGGTAATGTGAGCATGGTTGAGCCACACGATTTCACTACCAACTTACTTTGCCACCTACGCAACTCTTTACGCCCAGTAAATCCGGATAACGCTTGGGTCCTACGTATGACCGCGGCTGCTGGCACGTAGTTAGCCGACCCTTATTCGTCTGCTACCGTCATATTCGTCACAGACAAAAGCAGTTTACGACCCGAAAGCCTTCATCCTGCACGCGGCGTTGCTCCATCAGGGTTGCCCCCATTGTGGAAAATTCCCTACTGCTGCCTCCCGTAGGAGTCTGGGCCGTGTCTCAGTCCCAGTGTGGCGGATCATCCTCTCAGACCCGCTAATGATCGTCGCCTTGGTGAGCCATTACCTCACCAACTAGCTAATCATACGCAAGCTGTTCCCAAAGCGCCGAAGCTTTACTCCGAAGAGCACATGCGGTATTAGACACCATTTCTGGTGCTTATCCCTCACTTTGGGGTACATTCTTACGCGTTACTCACCCGTCCGCCGCTCGTGTACTCCAGCACATTATTCAAGCTAACTCTTCCTCCTAGCCGGGAGGGAGATGTGTGATTTTATTCACTGCTTAAATAACCTGCAGGAGCCTTACCGCTCGACTTGCATGTATTAGGCACGCCGCCAGCGTTCATCCTGAGCCAGGATCAAACTCTCCAAAAAAAACGCTTCGCTTATGAGACAAACCTTACGGTTTTTCTCATCGCGCCGGCGACAGGCAAAGCCTGATCGTCGGGCTGCTCTTTTCCCTTTTGGGGAACGCAAGCTAACGTAAAAAGAATTTGTCATTAGCATCAGTCGAAACTGACTTAAGATTATCCGAAGATAATCTTACGTTAAAAAACAATTCAAAAAAACTGACGTTGATTGTTCGCTTATGCGAACTATTGATAACCATATTCGAAAATAAGATTATCAATTTGCACTATCCTAATTTTTAAGGGGCTTTTCGGAGACAACTTAACACATACCTCCGAAAGTACTCATCCGAATATACCTGTATATTCATCTCAAGTCAAGAGCTTTCTTACAAATAACGTTGTAAGAAATATATTACTTTATCCCTGTTAACAAGCTTATGCTTGAGCAATTCCTGACTCGTCTTCTGTTTCATCGATCTCAATACTTGTATCTACGAGCGCAAGTGATGCAACCGTATCACCGTCATTCATACGCATAATTCGCACACCTTGCGTAGCACGGCCTAGCTCTGGGATATCTTTTAGACCCAGACGAATAGTTTGACCCTGAGTTGAGATAATGATTACCTCTTGCGCCACATCAGTCAATGCCTTAACCCCAATGAGGTTACCTGTCTTCTTGTTTACGATAGCACTCCTAATACCCACACCACCTCTTGCATGTGCCGTAAATTGTGCAATCTTTGTACGTTTACCATATCCAAACTCTGATATAACAAATATGCTGGTTGATTCCTCGACAATATCCATACCAATCACTTGATCAGCGGAACGCAAGCGAATGCCGCGCACGCCTCGAGAGGTACGTCCCATTGGTCGCACGTCTTTTTCGTGGAAACGTATAGCCTGACCCTGTGACGTACTAATAACTACTTCGTTATCACCTGTAGTAGTGCGAATCCACTTAAGTTCATCGCCTTGATCCAGATTTATCGTAATAAGCCCAGAGCTTCTTACGTTCTTGTACTGCTCAAAAGGAGTCTTCTTAACGACACCTCGCACCGTACACATCATAAGATGTCCGTGCTCAGCATTTTTAGTCACGTTAATGACTGCACTAACAGTTTCTTCGGGTTGGAGTTGAAGCAAGTTAACTATCGCAACGCCTTTTGCATTGAGTCCGACTGCTGGTACTTCATAAGTCTTCAGGCGGAACACGCGACCCTTATTTGTAAAGAATAAGAGGAAGTCATGCGTAGAAGTATTTACAACATGTTCTATAACGTCTTCTTCTCGGGTTGCCATGCCACGACGACCCTTACCACCCCGACCCTGCTTCTTATAGTCTTGGATAGAACTACGCTTTATATAGTTATTTGCTGTAAGAGTTACAACGACTTGTTCGTCAGGAATGAGGTCTTCATCCCCAAGTTTTCCGAGCTCTTGCGGTACCACCTTTGTACGTCGCTCATCACCAAGTTGCTTTTTCATATCCAAAAGCTCAGTTTTTATGATCTTCAAGATCTCTTTTTCGTCACCAAGAATGGCTTCAAGAGCTGAAATAATTTTTAAGAGTTCGGCTAGTTCGTCTTCGATTTTCTGGCGCTCAAGACCGGCTAATGTACGTAGTTGCATAGCCAAAATTGCCTTAGCCTGGATTTCACTTAGCTTAAACTTTTGAATTAAGTTAGCTTGTGCTTCTTCTGTTGTTTGAGATGCACGAATAGTTGCGATGACTTCATCGATGTGATCAAGGGCAATTTTGAGCCCTTCTAATATATGTGCTCGGTCTTTTGCTTTACGTAGCTCAAATTCTGTTCGGCGCCTGACGACTACCTGACGGTGTTTAATGTATTCATTTAAAATATCCTGCAAACCGAGCACTCGTGGCTGGATACCATCTATTAATGCAAGCATGTTGTAGTGAAAAGCTGTCTGTAAAGGAGTTAACTTGTAGAGTTGATTAAGGAGTTTCTTGGGGTAAGCATCTTTTTTGAGATCAATAACAACCCGCACGCTTCCACGAGCACTTTCATCGCGTATGTCTGATATGCCTGCTACTTTTTTATCCCTAACAAGATCAGCAATTTTTTCAACCAGTCCTGCTTTGTTTACGGCATACGGTATTTCGGAGATAACGATACGCTGGCGACCCTTAGCAGTTTCTTCTATATCGGCAACCCCTCGCACGACAACTCCGCCGCGACCGGTCGCAAAAGCATTACGAATAGATTCCTTACCATAAATTATTCCACCCGTCGGAAAATCTGGACCTTTAACATGAACCATAAGGTCGTCAAGTGTTGCGTCGGGGTTATCAATTTGTACGACAATTGCATCAACGAGCTCGCTAAGGTTGTGTGGAGGAATACTTGTGGCCATACCAACCGCGATACCAACTTGCCCGTTTAGGAGTAGGTTTGGTAACTTCGCCGGCAGAACCTCTGGTTCTTGTTGAGAGCCGTCAAAGTTATCGCGAAAAGTAACGGTGTCTTTATCTATGTCTTCTACCATTGCTTCAGATGATCTCGTCATACGGGCTTCCGTATAACGCATCGCTGCAGCAGGGTCACCATCCATACTTCCAAAGTTTCCTTGGCCATCCACTAGCATGTAGCGTGTAGAAAAAGTCTGAGCCATGCGAACCATTGATTCATAAATTGCCGAATCACCATGTGGGTGATACTTACCCATCACCTCACCAACAATCTGTGCACTTTTAGTGTGCTTGCCGCCGCTTCTCAGGCCGGTTTTGTCCATAACGTACAATATGCGCCTATGGACAGGCTTAAGCCCGTCCCTGACGTCTGGCAATGCCCTAGATACAATAACTGACATTGAATACTGTAAATAGCTTGTCTCCATCTCATCTTCAACAGACCGAAGAACCATGGTCTTGGAGTGATTAAGTGGGTCAATTGGTTTCATGCGCTTTTCTTCTTCGTTCATGACTATATATCCAGTTCTTTCACAAATTTAGCATTTGTTTGTATAAAGTTTTTCCGTAACTCAACTTCCGTTCCCATTAGCTTGTTAAAAATAGCATCGGCTTTTTCAGCATCTTCAACCTTTACTTGTACAAGCACCCGATTTTCTGGATCCATAGTAGTTTCCCATAATTGATCTGCATCCATTTCACCTAAGCCCTTGTATCGTTGCATCGTGACGCCAGCTTGCTTAATGCGGTCTTCGTTCGTGTCAATCTTGATACCCTTTGCACGGCGGTCTTCAATCATTTTTGTGATTATGCTATCACGCTCTTCATCACTGTAAGCATACGTCTTTTTCTTACCTTGACTAATAGCGAACAAAGGTGGTTGGGCAGCATACAAATGGCCACCTTCAATTATAGGATACATGTGGCGGAAAAATAGTGTCATAAGCAAGGTGCGAATATGTGAACCATCGACATCGGCATCGGTCATAATTATGATTCGCTCGTATCGTAAACCTTCCATATCAAACTGTTCTGCGATACCAACACCCATAGCCTTAATGAGGTTTATGATTTCTTGGTTTGCAAGCATTTTATCAAGACGTGCGCGCTCAACGTTAAGCACTTTTCCTCGTAGCGGCAAGATGGCTTGAAATTGGCTGTTACGGCCATCTTTGGCGGAACCGCCAGCCGAGTTGCCTTCTACGATGTATAGTTCTGCTTGTGAGCGGTCTTTGGTTGCGCAATCCGCTAGTTTACCCGGTAAGCTTGCACCATCAAGCGCTCCTTTGCGGATAATGTTATCACGGGCAGCTCGGGCTGCTTTGCGTGCACGGGCGGCAATCATAGCCTTACCAATAACACCTCTCGCAATTGCGGGGTTTTCTTCAAAATAATACGCTAGGTGTTCACTGAGTACTTTATCTACATAACCCCTCACTTCTGGGTTGCCGAGTTTGTTTTTTGTTTGGCCTTCAAACTGAGGGTCAGGAATTTTTACTAAAATAACAGCCGTTAAACCTTCTCGTGTATCTTCGCCGCTTAGGTTTTCTTCTTTTTCTTTTATCAAACCATTCTTGCGTCCGTAATCATTAACAACTCGCGTCAATGCAGTTTTAAATCCGACGAGATGAGTACCTCCATCAGGTGTCATGACGTTGTTTGCAAATGGCTTAACAACTTCGTTATAAGTATCGTTATATTGCATAGCGATTTCTACCATGACTTCATCAACTTGTTTTTCGACATAGAATATTTTGTCACCAACAGTTTCTTTACCGATATTTAAATGACGAACGTAGGACTGAATACCGCCCTCAAAATAGAAACTGCAACGCTGGTTTGTGCGCTCATCGATGACAGTTGTTTTAATTGCTTTTGTGAGATACGCCTGGTGACGCAAATAATCTACAACCCACTGAAAATCAAAATTGACTGTTTCTTTAAAAATACTTGCATCAGGATAAAATGTTATAGATGTCCCTGTTTTGTCGGTTTTCTCACCTTTTTTGATTGCACCATCGGGTACACCAATTTGGTATGACTGCGTATACACAAAGCCCTGTCGCCTTACTTCGGCAAACAATTTTGTCGATAGTGCGTTAACAACGCTTGAGCCAACGCCGTGCAAACCAGAAGATACCTTATAGCCTCCACCGCCGAACTTGCCACCAGCATGGAGTACTGTTAAAACCGTCTCAAGACTGCTCTTGCCTGTTTTACTGTGAGTATCAACCGGAATACCGCGCCCATCGTCTTCGACCCTACACCCGCCGTCTGCAAGCAGTGTCACCTTTACTTCGGTTGCATACCCGGCAATTGCTTCGTCAATGGAGTTATCGGCTATTTCTTTAATTAGATGGTGCAAACCAACACTGCCCGTGCTTCCAATGTACATTCCCGGTCGTTTACGAACAGGTTCCAAACCTTCAAGTACTTGAATATCGTCAGAATTATAATCAGCCACGTCTACCCTCTTCCCTCGGTGTTAGTATGTTTACTATATGTATCTATTATAGCGCAAAAATAGCCTGCCAGGCAAACACCTTGCACATTCGTACAAATGTATGATTCAATATACTTAAGCTTATCATAGCATCGAGATAGAGAATTAAAAAACAAAGAAGCATACGATGTTTCGTAAACTAGTTAGTAAACTCCCTTTTAATCCTAGCTTGCTTGAGCAAGTTTCTTTTTATGCCCAAAGAGTAAAACAGGAAGAATCACTGCGTCGTCTAGGTTTTGGGTTTATGGCACTTGCTATGTTTATACAGGTTTTTGCAGTTGTTGCACCTCCAGAAAAATCTCTTGCCTACTCGAACGATTACATTATTAATGGCTTACGAACCAGAGACGATATACTGCGCGCCTGGGATGGTCAAGCAGCAGACAAAAATGTTGCTGAGATTTATACACGTTTTGGTCTAACGCGTGAAGATATTGCCGCTCTTCCATTGCAGCCAAATGCGACCATTAGCTCTGACGATGCCGATTATTGGACAATAGGCCGTTCTTCTCTGTCGGCTGTTAGTAAGGCACCCAAGATTAAGCAACAATTCAAAGATAGTGAGGTGCCAGTCACTGCCGGGGATACAACCGTCTATCTACGGCAACTCCGAGCTTGGGACATTGTAAACCCAGTAAATACGTATAAGGCCTTTGAAGGCACCAAAGATGGTAAAAAATTCTGGATCCTCGTAGACTGCGGTAACTTTACACAAGTGGGCACACCAAACCTCACAGCACCTGCCATGGAGCTACGAAAAACTATTGATGGTGGGCCGCGCACTTTGCAACCTGGAGAACAATTTAACTTCCGGTTTGAATACCGCAATAGCGTAGAAAACTCACAACCAGTTCAAAACGCTGTCTTAAACGACGAGTTCGACCTAGATAAGTTTGACATTGTTAGCTCGACTCCCGTAATCAACCTCGTCGGAAATGGCAAACAAATTGCCCTGCCTCTAGGAACTATTGGGTATACACCCTACTTCAACACTGCATTGGTAGTGAGCGTTAAGCTTAAAGCAGACTTACCAAACGGGACAAAAGCTTGCAATGCCGCCAAACTAACTGCAAGCAATGCGGCTGACGCCTGGAGTGGTGGCAGTAACTTATGCGTAACGTCACTAAAACCATGCCCTCTCGACGGATCACTATCATCCAGCGATCCGGGCTGCGTACTGCCTATATTGAACTGTAACTTGTCTCTTATTAATGTTAAAAAAACAACAAAAGAATTCACCTTAAATACTTCTGTGACCTCAACAAATCCGCCGCTTACCTCCATACAAAGCTACGTCTACGATTTTGGTGATGGTTCTAATGTATTAACAAGACCCTCTAACGCGTATACAGACACAGTAAGTCATACGTATAAAGATGGCTCATTTAACGTTACTGTTGTCGTAAACTACAGAACCGGTACTGGTGCAGCGCAAACCGATGACTCTATTGCCTGCTCAGAATCATTAGAATCTGAAAAAGATCAACCGCTGGGACGTGAAAAAACTGCACGCAACCTAACGCAGAACTTAACTGATGCGAAAACCTTAACATCTAAGGCAAAGTCAGCAGATACTATCGAATATCAGCTCATAACACGTAATAGTTTTAGCTACGACCGAATAAATGTAAATGTCAGTGATTATATTGGTGATATTCTAGACTATTCAAATCTTGATAAAGCATTCTTAGCGCAACAAGGTGGAAGCTACGACGAAACAGCCAAGACTATTAGCTGGCAAAACCAAACTGCAAAAGCAAATAGCAACCTAATTAATACATTCCGCGTTCAGATAAAATCACCCATACCTGCCACCAATCAACCAGGTAGTATGACCACTTCTTTTGACTGCCAGATGAGTAATAAATTTGGCAATCAATTAGATATACTTGTGGACTGCCCGGCACCCAAAAGCGCCGAATACATAGCAGAACGCCTACCAAACACAGGGCCCGGTACAAGCTTAGTAATAGGCTTCGCGTTAACCTCTATCATTGCCTACTTCTTTGCACGCTCTCACCTGTTAGCTACAGAGCTTGATTTGATTAAAACTGACTTTGCCAACAGTGGAGGTATCTAACGTGAGTGAGCGACTACAGGCTACGCCCGAACGGGATAACGACGCCCTACATAATCCCGATAAGCATGAGGTTCATACTAAAATAATTGAGCAAGACAAAAATACTCGCCATGAACATGCTGAGAATATTGATAGTATCCGTAAAGAGACAGAGACAGTTGCACGAAGCACCAACGAATCACTCATTCAAAACGAAAAACAAGAAAAAGAAGTTGAATCAACACTCCACATCAACAAAGAACTAGAAATAATGGCGTATCAACGCACTCTAAACAGAACGCGTAAAAACCTCTCAAAACCGTCTAGAGCTTTTAGTAAAATAGTTCATCAGCCAACTATCGAGTCTGTTAGTGAATTTACAGGCAAAACCATTGCGCGACCATCCGGAGTACTTGTCGGTGGTATTGCGGCTTTTATAGGCAGTAGTTTGTTCTTATGGATATCGCGCTATTATGGTTATGAGTATAACTTTTTATTATTTGCTTTATTTTTTATTGGTGGTTTCTTCGTCGGATTACTTCTTGAAATCGGCTATAAGCTGTTGCGCCGCAGATAAACTCTATACGTCTTTTGACTCTGATGCAGTTGCGGGCTGACTATTGGAACGCATCATGTTTCCATCTTGATCAATAACTATTGTGTCTTCACTAATTATTTCTTTCTTTATTATGTCACTACTAGCTACATCTGCTTCTTCGGCGAGATCGGTTTGAGTATTGTGCATTTCTTTTTTTAACTGTTCCGCAAACCGTGTCACTTCTTGCTTGTCTAATTCGTTACTTGATATGTTTTTGGGTTGTGTAGTGTCCATAAATTTAACCGTAGTTTCTGCATTGGAACTAGCGAGTATGGGTCCAGGATCGGTCGATGACTGTGGTGTGGCAGCTGTATTATTCCCCCATGAAGACGCAGGGCGAGGCGCAACTGATTTGCTACGTTTTGCAAGCCAATCGTCTAGGAACGAGCCAGTAGGCGGCTTCGTAGCACTACCAGCACTTAGCTGGGTAGCTGGCGGCTGCTTGAAAGGATCGCTGCTAAACGCTGGTTTTGGAGGCTCCTCAGTTTTTAAGCGCTCAAAAATATCAGCCTCCACTTTAGCCCTTGGCTTACCGAACTTGGCTGCTGATAGCTGTTTTAAGGCGTTTGCGAGCTGCGCATTGGGCGTTCCGAGCGGCGGTAGCGTTGCCATACTAAATGGCTGTGTTGGTACTCCACCGATCAGCATACGTATAACTGAGTTAAAGTTTGGCACTCGCTGAAGATCATGAATATCAAACACAGGTGAAAAATATTTAGCCAGAAACTCTGCGTCGTTTGTGCCCACTCGAAAAGAGACAATAGAACCAATGTTACCAAATACAGCGTCTCGTATTTCCTCTGTTAACTGCGTCGTAAACTGGTTGGCAACAATCAAGCTTAAACGATACTTTCGTGCTTCACTCAAAATCGTGGCGAACGAATCTGTCGAAAAATTCTGAAACTCATCAACGTACAGGCTAAAATCAACGCGGTTTTCTTCTGGGATACTAGCCCGTGACATTGCAGCTGCCTGAAACTTCATAACAAATATCATGCCAAGCAATTTGCTATTAAGTTCACCTGTCCTGCCCTTACTAAGGTTTACAAGTAGAATTTTTTTGTTATCCATTATGTCGCGCAGACTAAAAGAACTTCTTGTTTGGCCAACAATATTTCGCATCATTTTATTACTTAAGAAAGCACCGAACTTACTAACAAACCAACTTTTTACTTCACCAAATTCATTCGAGCGTTCACTGCCCGGCACTTCTTTGAGCCAGAAATCTAATACCGCTTGATCTGTCACGTGTTTAAGCTTTTGATTTAAATACGCCTTGTCATTAAATAATTTTGGAATATCAATAAAGGTACCGCCATCAGGGCCAGACATAACCGTAAGAGCTGCATTGCGGAACAGATGCTCGTAACGAGGACCAATAATTCCTTGTCGCTGAGGATCATACAGTTTGTATAGCATCCCAATCGATTCCTGAATTAAAAAGTCTTGTTGGTCTGGGTCGTCATACTCAAGCATGTTCAGTCCGAGCGGATATTCCATATCAGACGGGTTAAAGTAAATAACGTCTTCCACCCTCTCCTTAGGTACAAGAGCCATGAGATTTTCAACAGTATCGCCGTGCGGGTCAATAAATGCAAAGCCCTTACCGCCGAGCATGTCCTGAAACGCCAAGTTTTCTAAAAAGGTCGACTTACCTGTTCCCGTTTGCCCCACAGCATAAATGTGGCGTCTTCGGTCTTCGTTACCAAGATTTATGCGCTTTTTTGAACCCCTAAATATGTTGTAGCCCAGCATAGTGCCTTCGTCTGGAATATTTCGTGGCCCGTCTACCTGCTTACTGGCCTGCCTTTCAAGTTGCGATGTTGGAATATTGCTCTCATCTGGGAAATGAAACAAAGTTGCAAGCTCAACAGAGTTTAGAATGCTTTGGTTATTTTCTTGCGGGAAGAAACGCATGATATAAGCTGTTGTAAAACTTTCAATATCTTTGGCCGGAGTAAACTTAAATCCGTTTTTGCCTGGTGCATCAAAAAGCGCAAAGCTGGCAACAATGTTATTCAGGATACTATGCGAGCGCTGCGATATATTAGAGCTTGCAACGACGCGAATTAACACCTCAAAGCCAGGATAGCGGGTCTTGTCGTCTATAGAGTCAACAATTGACTGCTCTAAAGACGTTAGTTCTTTTTTATCTTCTGGCTTATCCGATGACCCACCAGTCTCTGGCGGTTTTGCAACAGCCGTTAGTACTTCTTTCGAGAATTTTAAGATTGCAGCACCGTTTTTACCGGAGTCTTTACCCTTTTTCTTTTTTGCGGCAATCGCAGATGCTTTTTTTCGCCAATCTGGATTAGCGGGTCTCATCATAATCTGTATGCCTGCTCCGTCCTCTTTTTCTAGTGTAGATAGTGCATTTAGTATGCTTTGCAGTGCATCACGCTTTAAATCCTGATAAGTTGCGATTGGATACGCATAATTCTCTTTTAGAGTTAGTTCGCCGCCCATAGTGCCGCTAATTTTGCCGACAGGACTAAAAATATTATGTTCAGATACTTCTTCCAATCGTGCCGATGGATAAGCACTAATAATTGCCTGCTGCACAACATCCAGCATAGATATTGGTACCGACGCATAAAAGTGCACAAAGCCCTTACTGCCAACAATTTCAAAGCTAAAATGTCGCTGGCCATAAAAACGACTCTTAAAGCCCTTTTGCAGGGTACTGGCGATAATGTTATATACAACTTGAGCTTTACTTATGGTTTCGTCGGTTACATCACGCGCATCACGCGAACCACCATCCGTATCATCACTCTGTGGTGGTAGGTGTATTAGTAAAGGCACCATTTTAAGACTACGTTCGTAATTTTTCTGCTCTCGCCATAAACGACGAGAATGAGTGAACAGCACAGCCCCCACCCCTGCGAGGCCCAGCACTAAAACAGATAAACCAACGATAAAGCTTAGCATTTTAAGCCCGGCATTTTAATATTCCTCGATTTTTATGTCTTTGTTATAGCGTTTTTTTAAATAATCCGCTTTAAATCGACTTATTTCTTTGTTTTGCACATGGGGATCCTCGTGAGTTGCTGCAATAATTTGTTTTGCTTTAGTAACCCACTCCTTTTCGATGAGGTCGGTATCGTTAGCGGCAACAGGGTTAGTCGATGCAGCCACACCTTGGCTATTCTGCATTGCATGGGCTGGACTTTGCTGCAAAGATGGCGGCTGTAGTGGCTGAACGGGTATTTGCTGTGTTGGAGGTAATAGAGGCTGCGAACTTGTTTCTTGTCTAGCTGCAGACTTTTCGGCTGGTACAGCAGCAGCTTCAGCACCATTAATACGCTGAGGACTTGGTAACTCAAAGCTTTGATGTGGAGTATTTGGATTCATAATTTCTACATACCAGTATAGCAAACATACCTGCTCTATAACAGATAACTATAAAGGTAAATAGTAATTAGTTATAAGCATAAATTTTAAATTCTAATAGCTTGAACACGCTTGATGTACCAGCACAAACCCACAACAAGTAACGTAGCGAGCAAAAAATCTTGAGATGATAATTGATGTAATGAACCCAAGAGGATCAACAACGTTGGAGCCAGTGATGATATCAAACTAATAGTTTTAATTTTAGTATCATGAAGGTGGGTAAAAACTCTTAGCAATAAACTACATAAAGAGTAGAAAGTTACTGCCACTAATAACGGCAATAACAGAAGCAACGGAACGTACAGTGATGATGGATTTGTCGTAGTTATAAATACAAATATAGCTACAAATCCACACATGCAAGCTAATATTGTTTTTTTAAATACCTTATCCATATTGTTCGCTTTTTTAAATTATAAAAATATTTATACGGACTTGGTTCTTTTACGTAGAGCCCGAACGGTAAATGCGCTCAATAATGTATGATTTTATAGCGCTTACCGTTCATTGGGCTGTTGACTGACCACTCGTTATCCGTGTAGCGAATAACAAGTGACATTTGTGTTTTAGATACCTATTTTTGAAGTATTTTTTGTATTTTTTAACACTGAAGACATCTTACATTACTAATGTATAATAGTCAAGTAATTTGTTGTAATAATAAATATTTTAATCTGTTATATGTATGATATTTACTGTAGTATTATTTACAATTTGATTATGCGATATGATGTCAATATATACATATTTATTAAGCTATAGATATATTACACATATAAGATAGTACTCTTAACCAGTACATTGCCTAGTTATTGTATGGCATTTTTATATACCATCTTCTTTAGTAGACGTGTTTGATTAATGAAATTTCTTGTTTATGTACACAGCGCTGGAATGTGAAGTTGCCTAAAAAAACTTGCATTTATAAACATAAACCAAACATATTTAATACAAGATACTCTACGAATTAGGTAGTTATTTTATGTCTTTTTGTTGGTATATCGTTATGTGTTAATATTTGCTCGCCTTACGTCACATAGCAATCTTCGTGCATAAAGAAAACCAGGCTTGAACAAAACCATATTGATGCTGCGTGACACTAATTTCAGCTCTTACTTATAATATGTAATCCACATTTTTAACCGTCTATTTTGATATTAAAATTTGTTAAAAAATCGTGAATTAATATGAAACCACAGGACATAAATCTAATTTTAATTACTAACGACATATTGTTATATATTCGATACTTATGTGGAGTAGCTTTTTTTACGTTAGTTCTACGCGATTAGTCTTGCCTACATTCAACCTAACTCTAGAATAAGTGCCCTTGTAGTCGATCTACCTACTTGCTAACAGCCTATACGGAGACTCTTAGTGTTAGTCTGAACCTAAGCTGTGCTTGCTTAATCTATCTTACTGCGGATACGCCTAGCCTTAGGGATATAATTGCCAGCTTATTACTTATTACTTCGAATACCCACCCTATTTAACGACAAGAACATAAAACAACCACTTAAGTAGGTGGTTTATTGAGCATAGTAAGCTTAAAAATGTTCTATAGTCCAACAAACCACCCGCACACTAGCTAGCGAGGACTTGTGTAGCGCTACTCTAGGTGTTAATAAGGTAGATAAAAATCAAAAAATCGTAGTAGAAAACAGTCATATCATCTTAAAAACCGAGTACATTAGTATATTTCGTAAAGTTATACACATATATTCAACCATAAACATGTTGACATGTATTTGATTGCTTTATAAGATACATTCAGCACTGAATAAATAAAGTGCTCAAAAACAAAAAGAACTTCGGTGGTAATGGATTCTCGCAAGCCATTACCACCACCAATACATAATCACATTATTAAAATCAAAACGTAAGAGATACCCACAAGTATAAAACCGCTCCCAAAAAAGGAGCGGTTTTTTCTTATGTAATCTCAACGATTATGCTTGCCATCTACTCGATACGTCGTACAATCAAGTTTAGTATGAGTGCAGTAATCCACAGCCTAATTGATCAAGGATTAGATGGAGTCATCATTGACGTTGAGTGCCATCTTTCAAACAACTTGCCAAACATCGTAATTGTGGGTGTTGCTAACAAGGCAGTAGATGAGGCACGGGAAAGACTGCGCGGAGCTTTTACGGCAAGCTCCCTTGATCTACCACGCAAACGAATCACTCTTAACTTAGCACCGGCTGACATACCAAAAGATGGTAGCAGCTTCGACCTTGCTATGGCTACAGCGATTTTGCACGCGACACGCCAGGTATTAGATACGAGAAGTTTACGAGAGTGTTTGATATTTGGTGAGCTTGGTTTAGATGGAAGCATTCGACCAATTCGTGGATTAATTGGTAAATTATTAGCTGCTAAAAAGTTTGGCTATGAGTCATTTGTAATCCCCGAAGCTAATAGAGCCCAAGCCGAGTTAATACCCGACATACGCCTAATGCCCGTTTCTAGTTTGTCTGAGCTAACTCGCCTGCTAAGCGTTGAGCCAATATTTACGCCCACCGGCAAAAGGGTACCACCGGTTAAGGCACCTGTTGAATCTTCGACTGACTTTTGTGATGTTATCGGCCAAGCAGCTGCAAAACGAGCACTTGAGATTGCGGCTGCCGGCCAACACAATGTCTTACTATCGGGCGCACCAGGCACCGGAAAGAGTATGCTTGCGAAAGCACTACCGACAATACTGCCCGAACTGACCCAAGATGAAATGTTAGATATAACGCACATACATAGTCTTTCTAACCATCACTATGACAAAATTGTACAAACGCGCCCATTTAGAAGCCCTCATCATAGCGCTAGTAATGTTGCAATTATTGGTGGCGGTACCAAACCGCGCCCTGGCGAAATAAGCTTGGCTCATCATGGTATCTTATTTTTAGATGAACTACCCGAGTTTGCGCGCAGCACCATAGAAACGCTTCGCCAGCCATTAGAAGATAAGGTGATTAGCATTGCTCGAGCCAAAGATAGTCTTGAATTCCCCGCCGACTTTATACTCATTGGAACAAAGAACCCCTGCCCGTGTGGTTTTTACGGAACTGGCAAACCGTGTACATGCACCCCGCAACAGGTTGTCTTATATGAAAAGAAGCTGTCTGGCCCCATCTTAGATAGAATAGATTTGTATGTCGATGTTGATTCGGTCGAACATACCACACTACTTAATTTAGAAACAAAAGAAGAAAATAGTGCCGCTATATCTGAGCGTGTATCTGCTGCAAGACAAAAACAGTACAATCGCCAGAAAAACCAAGGAAAATTAAATGGGTCACTGACAACGCGGGCCGTAAAACAAGTTGCCGACTTAACAGATGAGGCAAAACAGCTATTGGACATGGCGGGTGCACAGCTTGGCTTATCTGCACGGGCTTATATGCGCGCCGTTAAGGTTGCCCGCACCATCGCTGATCTTGACGATAGCAAAAACGTCACCGAAAAACATATAGCTGAGGCTCTACAGTATCGCCCAAAGCCGGCATCAATCTAGTTTATTAACGTGAATACGACAATACAACAAAAAAAACAGCAGCATATTGACCTCTGGCACGACATCTGTTACAATTGATTGAAAATTCACCAATCGTTAAAGGAGTAGTAGTTTATCAACAAATCAACCCGCCTGAATGAAGCTATTCGGGCACCCGAGCTGAGAGTCATCGATGCTGATGGACAAAGCTTAGGCGTTATGTCGCGCGTAGAAGCCCTACGTGCCGCAGAAGCAGCGGGTTTGGATCTAGTAGAAATATCGCCCGAGGCACATCCGCCGGTTGTCAAAATCGTCGACTGGGGCAAATACAACTACCAGCGTACCAAGCAGCTACAGAAGAATAAACGTAACGCAAAAGTTATAGAAGTCAAACAAATGCGCTTTGGGCTAAAAATCAGTGACCACGATCTCGGCGTAAAACTGCGCAAGATTACCGACTTTTTAAACGAAGGTCACAAGGTCAAGATTGCAATCGTCTACCGCGGGCGAGAAAACGCTCACCGAGATATCGGTTTCAAACTAGCACAAAGGGTCATAGATAGCTTTCAGGAAACAATCGCAGTTGATCAACCACCGCAACTAAACGGCAAGCAGCTAATATTCGTCATAAGGAGTACATCACATGCCCAAACTAAAAACCCATAGCGGAACCAAGAAACGCGTTCGAGTTACCAATAACGGTAAAGTGCTGCGACGCCATGCATCTGGCAATCACCTTTTGGCTAAAAAGAGTGCAAGCCGCAAGCGAACGTTTGCCGGATTAGAAATTGTTAATGGCAAACAAGCCAAAAACATTAAATTGAAATTAGGAGTTTAGTCATGCGAGTTAAAAGAGGTGTAACTTCTCGGCAGCGCCACAATAAAGTGCGCAAAGCCACCAAAGGAATGACACGACCCAATCGTTCTAGTATTAAGCGTGGTAAGCAAGCTGTTGTTAAGAGCCTGCAACACGCCTACCGTGACCGCAGAAACAAAAAGCGTACGTTCCGTTCGTTATGGAACGCACGCATCAATGCAGCAGCTCGCTTAAATGACACTACCTACTCTAAACTTATTAGTGGCCTCAAGGCTGCCAATATCACACTAGATCGCAAAGTTTTGTCAGAATTAGCAGTTAACGAACCCGCTGCATTTACGGCTATAGTAAAAGCTGCAAAATAAGCAAAGCCTTCCTAGAATAACAAAATTATGTTCTGGTCCTTTAAATATCTTACTTCTTAAGGTATACTAACAGGGCCAGATATTCGGCTAATCGCCGGGTTGTCAGCAATGGCAACCGGGAGGAAAGTCCGGGCAGCATAGGGGAAGACAGTTGCTAACGGCAACCGAGGGTAACCTTAGGGAAAGTGCCACAGAAACGATACTGCCCTGTTTAGGGGTAAAGGTGAAATGAGTGGGGTAAGAGCCCACAGTTCTGTACGGTGACGTATGGAAGCGGTAAACCCTGTCTGCTGCAAGGTGACAAGTCCCATCAAGGTTCCCGCCGGGATGAGTCAAAAATAATCCGCTCGAATCTATAAGCAATTGTAGATCTAGATAGATGATTAGCTAAAACAGAACCCGGCTTACGGATTATCTGGCACTAGGTGTAATCAAGACACACCTTTGGGGTTTCTCATCGCGCCGGGCATCGGCACAGCTGAATGCTCGGGCTGCCCTACCCGAGGATGAGCTGCAAAACATCAGAACCGCTTCCATATCAGGAGGCGGTTTTGCTTATCCCTGCTCTTTTACTGAATCGAGCGTCTTATTTACCATACCGTCCGCTAATTTGTTAAATTCTCGCGGAACATGTGTAAATGTTACTAGCTCAAACTCAGGCACAAGTTTTTTGATTGCTTCATGTATAGGCCACAAATCACGATTTTTAACTTTATAAATACCCTTCATCTGGTTAATTACGAGTAGGCTGTCCATGTGGACATGCACAATTTGGCAACCCATTTTTACTGCCGCTTCCAGCCCTCCCTTAAGCGAATGATACTCGGCCTGATTATTTGTCGTAATTCCCAGGTACTTACCGCTCTCGTGTAGTATCTGGTCTTGCATGTTCAAAATGACAAAACCACCCGCCGATGGACCAGGGTTACCCCTAGAGCCACCATCTCCGTAGAGTTTCACTTCCCTACTATCATCCGTAGCCTGGGGAATGTTTTCGCGTAACTGCATCTTTTTTTCATAAATTTCATCTATATCTTCTGCCAAAGCCTCGTCTTTTTCGGTGACGCCACCCGCACTGTGCGTATAAAGCCAAAATTGAACTTTGTTCCATTCGTTTAGCCACCGAGGGTGGTGGTTATGAGCCTCAGCCACATGTGCGACAGATTTCATAAATTCAAAAGCTTCATTAAAATCTTTGAATTTAAACTCTTTGTACAGTTGATTGTTTTGTTTTTGCCACATATGTATATCTTATCAGATGTCTAACTTCTTAAAAAATTTGGTCAGGGTAAGAGGACTTGAACCTCCGGTCTCCGGACCCCCAGCCCGGCGCTTTACCAACTAAGCTATACCCTGTTACTAACTCATTCTACACCAATACTGCTGGGGTCCGGTGTCTCCGGGTCACGTTCCGCGACCCCGAAACTTCATCTTTGAAAACAAGTTTTCAAGAGAAGATTTCCTTGCAAACTGCCACAGGCAGTTTTCACCCCAGCCCGGCGCTTTACCAACTAAGCTATACCCTGTTAAGAGAACGGGTAATTCTCATTAAGTGCTCTCATCTTAAAAAGTCGGGGCCAACATGACAACCTGGATTTAAACAACCAGGTGGGTGTTCTCACGCAGACGACCACGGTCACCGCAAATCTTGAACTCCCTCATGATACTTATTCAGATTATCATAAAGTTGGTCACCCGACCTATTAACAGTATAGCGCAGTTTTAACCTGAAATACCTAATAAGAAAAACAAAATACTTTGATTAAGGTTGATAATTATCGGCCCAATAAACTGCCAAAGCACAAAGACAATAATAAATATCGTCACGAGCCCAAACTGCTCAATAGTCTGCATAACTCTTTGCAACGGCTCTGGCGCAAATGCGTACAATAAACGCGACCCGTCTAAAGGTGGGACAGGTATCATATTGAAAGTGAACAATGACACATTAGTAAGTGTGAATATAACGACAATATCCGAAAGATTGTTTGATGTTACAAGCCCACTCCGAAAAACAAGACCTCCAACACATGCGAGAGCCAAATTTGTAAGCGGCCCAGCTACTGCGATTAGTGCCGCTCCAAACTCCTCATAACGTACCAAATTTGGATTAAATGGCACTGGTTTTGCGGCAAAAATCGGTGGTAAGCCGGCTAATATCATAACGATCGGCAACAACACCGTGGTGAAGGTATCTATATGCTTGAGCGGATTAAGCGTTAACCTACCCTCGTGCTTTGCCGTATCGTCACCGAGCCAGTGACCCGTGAATGCGTGCATAGCTTCGTGTAGGCTCATCGCAATAATGAGCGACCCTAACAAAAAAGTCAGCTGTAAACCGTCAATACTTTGAAACATACAGCCATTATATCTCATAACTTAGATATTTACCCCTTGACTGATTGATAAAAAACAGATACAATTAGTGTCTGAATCTTCCTGAATACAGGAATAAAAAATAAGAAGAAGGATTTGTAATGCAACGCTGTGATTTAACCGGTAAAGGCAAACAATACGGCCACAATGTGAGCTTTTCGCAGCGCCATACCCAAAAAGTCTGGAAACCTAACCTTCAAACAAAAACATTTGTCATTGATGGCAAAAAAGTGACTATGAAGCTAAGTACACAAGCTATTCGTACCCTCAAGAAAAAAGGCCTGTTAGTCTAAATAAACGGCGGCTGCTTCGTTGGCAGTTCTAGTGCTCCCTCTCACCGCATTAAATTGCTGCTAGGTCCACGCCTCACTGCAGCCTCGCATTACGTTCGTATATTTATACTAACGACATTATCTTTAGAATAGAGCTAATCATACGCCGAGATTGACCAATTTTATTGGCGGTCGAGTACAACAATGCGCAGGTTATCACTAAAATCGACTGGTTTTGGCTTGAACTTACTGATTGGATCTGCAGCCTCTACTCCAAATACTTTTAATGCCTCGCTGAGTGGCTGCTGGGGTACGGGGTACGCTATCTCTGTATCTTCATAGTGTGTCGGAACTACTATCTTAGGTTCAATTTTCTTGACAATTTGCATAGCTCCGACAGCGTCAAGAGTGTAGCCATTGCCGCCTACGGGGATAATAAGTATATCTATGAGCCCCAATGATTCAAGGTGATCTTCGCTTAGGTCGGGGTGGATGTGGCCCACAATGGCAACGCGCAAATCATCATATTGTATCTTATAAATGGTTGCGGACTGCGCTCCACTTTCGTCCATATGTGCCCGTGCAGCTATTCCAAAAATAGAAACTTCAGAAACTTCATATTCACCGGGATCAGTAATAACGAGACGTGACGACGCTACCTTTTTTGGTATATGCGTGTATAGCGATACATTATCTTGCTTGGTTATTGATTTTAGCCCCAACTCTGCCAGATTATCATCTATTACGAGTGTGGCTTTTTTTGTTGCAATACTTATGCAGTTTCCGCCAAAATACTGAAATTCCATTATAACGTCTCCTCTTCAATTACGTGTTTTCTGTCTATCAACACTTGTTTTTTAGCGTTTAATACATTTATTAAGAAACGGTCTTTCACTTGGCGCCTATAAGTAAACTCGACAGAACTGAGCACAACATATCTAATCTCTTTCTTTTCTTTAACTTCGAGTGCATTCATAAACTTATGTAACTTTGTTTGATTAACATCACCAACAATTAACATATCGATACCGCTAGATTCATCTCGAGTAAATTGGCCAGTGTATAGCACTATCTCGACGTTACCCAATGTCGCAAGCTCGGCAACGTCTGAGTCAACTTTTTTGATAGGTGCATTATTAACTGTATCCGCACTGGCCTCTTTATTTATATCTGCTTCTCCAAAAATCATAGACAAAGGTTGATAGTACTCATATTCTTGATTGACTTCATAATAAAGTCGATTGTTGGTGGTATCTGAGGCAATAATTCCTATGCTAAGAAGGTTCGATAGCTCACGGCGCACGGAGTTAATTTGCTCATCAATCTTACGCGTGATTTCTCGCACATAAAAAGAGCGATTCGGATTACTATAAAAAAGCTTAAGTAGCTTTACCCTAGTCTTGCTCCCAAAGAGTTGTTCAACCATAGTATTAGCTTACCATATTTTTGTTCAAACAAGCTGTAAAATGAATTATTTTAAGGAGTTTTTGTGCAAAAAATTATATGATAATTCAAGCGCTTCTGAACTATTTTGTACCCATACTACATAAGGATTCCGCTTATTCCAGGTACGTTGTCTTTTGGCGTAGTTGATAGTGTTTTTTAAGATGGTTTCTTGAACGTACTGCTGACTTATGTTGCCCTTAAAATACTGCTGCCATTCTTGGTAACCTACGGCGCTGAGGCCAGGTGAATCCCAACCATATGTATCAGATAAAGCCTTTACTTCGTCCTCGAGGCCGTTAATGAACATATCTTCAATTCTTTTATTAATCCGTTTAATCAGATCTTCTTTTGGCACATCTATTCCAACCACGAGCGTATTATCACGTAAGCCCTTTTTTATGGGCACTGCCCCGTTTGTCTCTATGACGCGTATCAAATGGCGTGGATTTTGGCTGTTTACTGGCAGTCTTAGTCCTAGATCAATAATTTTTTGCTGGAGTTCAGGGACTGTCAAAGCCTGTAACTGCTCTCGTTCTTCATTAGGTGCAGGTGGCAAAAAGGCAAAGTCAAATATGACACCGTCTATGTACAAACCCGAGCCGCCTACCATAACCGGTAACGTGCCTCTTTTTTCACAACCATCCATAACTTGGTTGGCTTGGCGCTTAAACTCTGCAGCAGTAAAAATGCGGTTGGGCTCAATTATATCAAGCAAATGATGCGGTACTTGCTTCTGTTCGGCTATAGTTGGTTTAGCGGTGCCAATATCCATACCCTTACAGACAGTGCGCGAATCGGCACATATAATCTCGCCGTTATTAATACGCGCAATTTCAAGAGCAAGTGCGCTCTTGCCGCTACCCGTTGGGCCTACTATTACTATAAGGGGGGATTTTCGTTGCTTGGGTGCCATAATAATTCGCCTACATTAACATAATACGTATTTTCGGTGCCTAACACCTCAATGCCTTCAGACTCAAGGTTGGTCTTCTGCCCTAATCTTCCGCCAGGATAACCAGCAGCTAGTCTGCCCTTTTTATTGACCACTCGTTGCCACGGTAAGTCCGGTGATCCAAAATGAGCTATACCACCAACGATTCTACTGGCCCGCGCACTACCACACAGTGCCGCTATCTGCCCATACGTCATTACTCGTCCACGTGGAATCTGGGCAACTACCGCGCACACTCTTTCCGCAAACTGCTTATTGGGCACGTTTTGCTTTCTTGATACGTGTACGCCGACCAAATAGAGCCGTACCAAACATTGCAACAAGCACAAGCAACATGGTTATGTTAAATATGCTTAAAGGCACTGTCATTCTATCTAGAGTATAATCAGCGTCGACAGTTACTGCATTTGCAAGACTAGATATTGGCATTATGACGAACACAAACTGGGCAATCGTTAAAATAACCAATACGCCCGCACAGAATGATGCCACTTTGTGAAAAGAATCTAACTTTTTCATAGTGAAGATTTTGTCACCCGAGACCCTACTTCGTTAGCGATTGATTGCAAGAAATGATCCAGTGCAATTGGCCCTGATGGCTGCACTTCCATATCCTTACGGATGCGAGGTACCACCTCTGAACTTTCAATCTCTTTCTCGCCAATTACGACAGTATAGGGTACTTTCCAGATTTCGGCATCGCGAATTTTTTTGCCGACGGATTCATTGTTATTATCCATCGTTATGCGTAAGCCCAGTTTGCGTGCATCTTCGACGACCTTAGTAGCAAATGCTACGGTAGCTTCTTCCTGATTAACGGTAATTAATCGAATTTGTTCTGGTGCGAGCCACACCGGGAAACGCCCTGCCGTGTGCTCGATAAACACCGAGAAAAAGCGGTCAAAACTACCCATAATCGCACAGTGGATCATAATCGGTCGCTCTTTTTCACCTTGTTCGTTTGTATACTCCAACCCAAAGCGCTCTGGTTGTACAAAATCAAATTGTACAGTTGCCACCTGCCACACTCGCCCAATCGCATCCGTAGCCATAAAATCTAACTTAGGGCCATAAAATGCTGCCTCGCCCTTTTGCTCAAAATTCTCAAGATTATTGCGGTTGGCTATGTCACGTAGTTTCTGTTGCCCGAAATCCCATAGTTCTTGTGGTCCAAGATATCCATCACTATCATCGCGCAGTGACAATCGTAACCGCAAGCTCATATTTACTGCCGAATAAAACTCGCGGATTTTTTCTATCAATTGGTCAAAAATTTCATCCACCTGATCTTGGCGGCAGTAGGTGTGGCTATCATCCTGAGACAACGAGCGCACCCTTGATAAGCCGTGTAATTCTCCACTTTTTTCGTCGCGGTAGTTTGTGGTTGTTTCCATATATTTTATTGGTAGATCTCGGTAACTACGTGGACGAGCCGCATAAATCTGGGCGTGATGAGGGCAATTCATCGGCTTCATAACTAACTGATCATCTGTTTCTTGGCTGGTTACCAAAAACAGCTCACTGCCAAATTTATCCCAGTGACCAGATACTTCATAGAGATCTTTTTTGGTAATATGCGGCGACCAGACCCTTTCAAAACCAACTTGCTCACGCAGTGATTCAGAATATTTAATCAGGCCATCTCTTATATATGTACCCCGCGGTGTGTACAGCGGCAGACCAGAACCAACTAGGTCGGAAAACACAAACAGATCAAGCTCAGCACCAATTTTGCGGTGATCGCGTTTTTTGGCCTCTTCAAGCATGTTTTCGTAGGTTCTAAGTTCTTTATCGGTTGCAAATGCAATGCCGTATATCCGCTGCATTTGCGGATTTGACTCTTTGCCACGCCAATATGCTCCAGCTACACGCATCAGCTTAAATGCACCAATCAAGCCAGTCGATGCAACATGTGGCCCACGACACAAATCCGTAAAATCACCATTGGTATAAAACGACACTTCAGATACGGCAGAATCGCCACCCGTAATTGTGCCAAGTTCATCGGGGTTCAAATCGTTCGCCACGGTCGTGCCGGCACGCTGTAAATCTCGGAGTAATTCAACTTTATAGGGTTGATCGGCTTCTTCGGCCCACATAATCGCATCTTCAATCTGCTTAGTAGTATGCTCAAATGCCTGGTTTTCACTTATAATTGCACGCATTTCAGTCTCTATCTTTTCAAAATCGCTCCCTGACAGCATGACGTCGCCTAGGTCAACGTCATAATAAAAGCCGTGTTCCACGACGGGGCCAACACCAAACTTCGTCTGAGGCCATAGCCTCTTTAATGCGCTAGCCAGTACATGTGCTGCAGAATGACGCATTGCATGCAAATTATCCTTCTCTCCCATAGTTCCTCCTTAAAATATAAAAAACGCGCACCCCTAATATATGTAATATACCAGGGAAAGGGGTTGAATGCTCTCGCAAATACACTCAAAACCTTATTATGCGCGTCTCGGGACCTATATCCTCATACTATCTGCCGATAACGTGCAACACCTATAAGGTGCTTATAAAACTGGATAGTAGGAAGATAAAGGACGGTTCCACCGGACTTCCCTCTAAATATAGACTATAGAGGCTTATTGCCTTTCACGTTACGTACGTTAGGCCTGCCGACGGAGCTCGGTGATTGGTTGGTTCACGTCTTAACTCAGTAACTATTGTAGCACATTGGACCTGCCCGAACCTCACCTGCAAGCTACTATACGCGTGCTAGTATCATAATGCTAGTACTTATTTTGGGAAATATGGTCTTTTTAGCCTCCGCCCTGTGGAAAATGTGGATATCTCTTTATTAACAGATTATACCCGTGGTGATATGTCACGATCAAAAGTTAGATTATTCGCATTTTATAAAATTGCGACAGTTTGTTCGCTTTACCGCGTACAAATAAAAAAACTTCTCTTTTCAAAGAAGTTTATAATTTGGTGGGCCCTATAGGATTCGAACCTATCACCTCCACAACGTCAATGTGGCGCTCTAGCCAAATGAGCTAAGAGCCCCCACCAATCAACTGATTATACTGCAACCACCCCTGTTGCGCAAGCACACTAAAATATAACGAACCTTGGTGTGTTAACTTGAATATGTACCACCTACCTATACGACTCGCATATTCTTGATAAATAACGAAGGTTATGAATGCTGGCTAGCGTGCCAGCGAGCGGTTCACCCACCTTAAACTGGTGGCGCAGAAAGGCTTTGCTAAAACCTTGTGCGCAGGCATAGCAGTCACAGCCTTCTTCTATTGGTGATGTGTTCAGCCTAAATCGTTCGTTTGTCAGGTGTATTTTGGCGTCGTTAGTGGTCCATACCGTTGCATGGCGTGCATTTCGTGTTGGCAATACGCAGTCCAGCATATCTATACCGTTTTCTATGGCTATTTTTAAATCCTCGGGCGTACCAACACCCAATAAAAAGCGAGGTTTATCGCTGCGGTACAGTGGCGCCAAAGCCTGCAATACAACTGTCATTTGCTCGCGAGTTTCGCCCACGCTTAGGCCGCCTATAGCAATGCCGTCGACATCACTATTTTGAATAATCTCGAGGCTTTGCTTGCGCAGTTCTATATCTAAACCACCTTGCACGACGCCAAATAACAACGGCCTCTCTGATGCCGGCATATCTGCTGTTAAACGCTTAAACTCACTAATGCAGCGTTCTAGCCACCTATGCGTTCGCTCAAAGGCCTCTTTTATATCTTTATCTGTTACGGTGTGGTCAATCCCCACCAAATGGTCAAACGCAACTATCATATCAGCACCTAAATCAAGCTGTATTTGCATGGAGATCTCGGGGCTAATAAATCTTTTGTCGCCTGTTTTTGGGTCTTTAAAGTGCACGCCTTCCTCAGTAATTTTGGTATGCTTTCCAAGGCTAAATACCTGGAACCCACCGCTGTCTGTCAGCATTGGCCCCTGCCTATTAGCAAATGTGTGCAAACCACCAAGCTGCTTAATAACCTGCTCGCCCGGCTGTAGATGTAGGTGATAAGTATTTGCTAACACTATGTGCACCCCCGTATCTACAACTTGCTGGGGCGTTAAACCCTTCACTGCACCCCTAGTACCATCTGGCATAAATGTCGGAGTCTGAACGTCTCCACGGCGCGTATGGAGCACGCCGCAACGGCTACCGTTATCGTGCCGGGACACCTCTGTAAAAGTTGTCATATTATAGTCACTCACAAGTGTTAATTATAGCACAAACATTGACTTTTTTATTGTTTTATGTTAACATAAGCATGTTAATCGGGAGTATTGGGTGAGAGAATCTCAACCAACAACGCTTGACGGCTTTAAGCTTTTCTATGAAGAATTGTTAAAAGTTAAGCCCGCCAAGCAGCGTATGCGCCGGCCTCGTGCTAACGCAAACGCAAGTTAACAAGAGGTGGTAACTAAAAACCGTCGGAGCAATCCGGCGGTTTTGCTTTATCCCCCATTTTTTACAGACTTTTCCACTTGGTATTTTGTCAGCATTATGACAATATATAGTCATGGTATGTATTTATTGCTACAACGATACGCATGTATATAACTCACGTCAAAAGACCCGTAACCCATCTGTATGGCGGCGGCGGCGCTGCAATGTCTGTGTCGCACAATTTAGTACTTTAGAATTGCCTGATTATGCCTCTGCTTTAGTTGTACAAAGTATGAATGGCAAGTTATATCCTTTTAGCCGTGATAAATTGTTTTTGAGCCTATATAGTGCGCTCGGCCACCGCCAAGATGCACGGAATGTAGCGACCGAACTAACCCATACTGTAATTGGCAGTTTGTTACGTAAAAAAGCTGTTAAAGATGGGGCTATTTCAGTGAATAGCCTTTCTATGCAGGCCTATATAACATTGAAGCGCTTCGACCCACTCGCAGCCCATACGTACAAGGCCTATCACAAAAACGCACTCTCAACAAAAATTAGCTCTTAAAGTAGCGTGCTCCAGTAATACCAAAATCGAATAAGTATAATTACTATTCCAATCGCAAACCAAGCCAGTAGAATATCTCCGTGATGTTTTTGGGCAAAGTCAGATAGCTTAAGCCAGAATCCTTGTAATACAATGTTCTTTTGCCGGATATTATAAAGAGTAACATACCAAAAAATAGGTATCATTACAGACCACACTACCATACAAAACGGACATAAAGCTCCAATTACAAACACGCTCTGGTAATATAGCCACGATATTAATCCAACACCAAAAACCGTGCCCGCCTGCAAGCCAAGCCAAAACCAACGCTTAAAAATCGCCCCGGCTAAAATGGCTGCACCTATGGTAGTGACCACTGCAAAACCTGCTACACCTAGGAACGAATTCATAAACCCAAACGCTTCTGCTTGGTTGGTGTTCATGACAGACCCACAGCTAATCAATGGGCTGATGTTACATATGGGCGTAAAATTAGGGTTTTTTATAAGTTCTACTTTTTCTACAGACAAAGTAAATGAGGCGGCAAAGCCAATGAGGCCTAAAACAAAAAGTAGCTTGCCCATAACCACAGGAAGTGTACGTTGATAGTTTGATTTACTTTTTAGTGCTATTTTGGCTTTCATTTTTTTACTGCTTTTTCGGTGACATCAAATTTGTCCAGATATTTACCAAACATCAGTCTCGTCTGTGAGTTTATTGCAGCTAAGGTATTGTACAAAATAGTCGTAACCGGCAGTAAGCCCCATTGCAGTACCATCAGGATATTTCGGTGGCGCTTGTAGCGTTGTGGGCGCGGTGGCAAAAATTTTAGACTCAGAAGTAGGCTCACAAATATACCACTCAGTGCTATTGTCTGAATATTGCTTGCTAGCCGTGGCAACTGATTAGCGACAAAATTCTCTGGTTGAATAACTACGGGTATTAATGGTGCCACCAAAATCAACAACGAAGCTGTTGCCCATGACACGTGGCCCTCTAGTAGCCGGCCTAACTTCATCACAAAATCAATACGCGACCCCTTGTACTTTTTGCTAAATCCATTGGTTGCCACATAGGCAACGTCACTAGCGCCATACGCCCAGCGACGAATCTGCAAAAACTGTGCCTTCAGCGTCCGGCGGTAGCCATCGGCTAGTACGGCATCCTGGTAAATGGGGGTAAAAATAGGATAGACTTCGTGCTTGCCGTCAAACCGAAAGTACGTGCGCCAATACTGATGCCCGTCTTCCACAATTGTCCGTACACTCCAAAAATCGGTATCAATGAGCGCCGCCATGCTCTGGGCGTGGCTACTAAAATTTCGTAACATATGCGGGCGCAGGCTGAGTACAATATTCCAAAACGAATTACCTGTTGCAATCACGCGCATCATTGATGGTGCATCCCAAATATTGTTCAAAAACAAAGGAATTGGTTGATATGACACATAACGTGGATCTTCTGTACTACAAAATGTGTACGTCAATGCAGATAAATATTGATGATGCGGGCGGTTATCGGCATCGAGCGTTGTTACCACCACATGCTCTGGACTAATATTTTGCTTCGATAAATACTTCTGCAATTCTCGGCCAGCATAAGTGATATTACCCCCCTTGCCCACCACCTCATTGGGGAGATCCTTTGGATGTTTTACTGCAAAAGCATGCCGAAACTGCGACGCATAGGTGGCCATCAGCTCCGTCGCTTGTTTTTCTACTCGCTCGCCACCCCGCTCCTCAAAAGCTAGCACCAAAATAACCTTTTTCATGTCATATTTCGATGCCAAAACAGATTGAATTGTTGGCTCGAGGGTCTCGCGGCTTTCGTTATAGGTTGCAATAATTATTGCATGGTAGACTTCGCTAGGTTTACAAAACAGTGGGTATTCAACTAGACGGGCTACATTACGCTGGTGCCATGTAGGATTTTTGCCGTGCGGGTGTATAATCTCACCGGCCTCAAGATCGTCTATAAGCAGCTGCCAGTTCAAAGACTGTTGTTTTGTTAGCATATTATAGCCCTGCACCGAACGTATGCTCATAGCAATTCCCTTAAAGAACCACATTAGTAGATAGGCAATGATAAAAACCGCGAATAAGGTCGGGTTAATAATGCTCAGCATAAATGGCAACAGCAAAATAGTCCAGCTCAGAAAGCCTGGTACAATTTCCCAAAAACGATACCATTTACCACGCTCAGTTGCATAGGGAATCTCAATATTCTTCATTACCTTTGCCCCAATAGCGCGAGACTGACAATTATTGTCAGTAAGCTTAGTAAACAGCTAACAGAAAGTATCATGATAGACACGTGTTTGCGCACCAAAAAGACCCGTAAAGATATAAATACGCATAAGCCAAAGTTAAGAAGCAAAAAGATAACAAAAGCTATCATGTCAAAAGCTGATCCGATTACGTATTCGCCAATACCTAAATTGGCACGGTATTCAACAATGTAATTTGTGGTTGTGTTCGAATCTAGCCGAAACAAGATAAGTATAATACCCAACAGCACTAAAACACTGTTAATAATTAACAACAACAGGATGGAACGGTTATGAAAATAACGGCTGGGAATAGTCATGGTGTATTCCCCATATTATACCTAATATCTGACTGCAAGGCGAGCTGAGATTAATACATTCATAACTCACCTTGTTTCTTTGTTTTAATTGTATGAACCCGCATACCAATAACTTTTATATACAAGCACCCCGCTTTGCATTGTTGGCTGCGCTAGCAAAATTGTTGCCAGCTTTTGTTCTAGCCGTTTAGATAGTTTTTCTTATTTCTTAATATGTTTGTCGTATCTTTAGGGGGCTACATCCGATTATGGACACAACCCCCTTTACGCAGAAACAGTACCGGGTTACTTTACAATTCGTTGTTATACAGACCGGTAAGAGCCATCAAATTAAAAAACCATCACTGAGGATGGTTGCTTAATTTGGCGGGCCAGGGCCGGATTGCGCTTTGCTTGCACGGTAATAAATTTCTTAAAAACTAGGAGGTAGCTTTACGAAATTTTTACCTGTAGAACCGGGTTGCTCTGCAACTTCCTGTTCTAAAATCCTGTCGGATCCAACAAGTTAAAAAACCATCACTGAGGATGGTTGCTTAATTTGGCGGGCCCGACCGGATTTGAACCGGCGATCTCCTCCGTGACAGGGAGGCATGTTAGGCCACTACACCACGAGCCCGCATATTACGTCACTTATTGGCACGTATTTGTGCTCATAAAATAACCTGAACATCTTATCAAATTTTATCTGTTTATGCAATGCAGTCTATCTGTTAGAATATCAGAACTAGGTACACGCCGTCTTAGCTCAGTTGGCTAGAGCGCAGCTTTCGTAAAGCTGAGGCCTGGGGTTCGAATCCCCGAGACGGCTCCAAGCGCGGGTATAGTTAAGTGGCAGAATGTGACCTTCCCAAGGTTGAGATGCGAGTTCGATTCTCGCTACCCGCACCATACACATTTTACATGAATGCTTCGTTCCCTTACTTTTATGACGATTTTACAAATTTAGATAGCGAGATGGTGGGCTTGATTGTTTAATTGGCTCAAGCCGCTCATTGATATCCTTAAGTGTTATCTGAATATGTGCTGCCCGGGCTTTATCACCCTCAAACGCGAGAGTTTTAACTATCTCTAATGAATAACCCGTATCAATAATGTCGGAATACTCCCCTGCTTTTTGGTTAAATATTTTATTAGTAACTTTGGCTGAAATGTCACGGTTAGATTTATCGAGGGCAATTCCGTAGTCACCACCTGCTTCGCGGGTGACTTCGTCTGTTGAATACTTTTTGGCGACTTCGGCAAAGTCAGCACCCGCCCTGAGTTCGGCCAATGCTTGTTTGGCCTTGGCTTGGGCCTCCGTATCGAGCGTACTCACAACCTTGCGGGTGAGCAATTGCTGGCGCAAAGAGCGGCGGAAATCATTAACCGACCATCCCCAGAAATCCCGCAGCACATCTTCGAATACTTGGTCGCTGGTACCCAAACGGTTTTGTTCACGTACAATGGCAATCTCTTGATCGACTTCTTGGTTGCTAATCGATACTTTATTTTTGTCAGCCAAGTGTTTGATGTAGGCATCGTCGATTACTTGCTGCAAAGCCTGTTTTTTGTACTCACTTAAATCGCGCTGGCCTTCTTCGGTATCAAAACTCAGTTTTTGCTGAGTTTCGTAATAGTGCATATAGTGGCGGAGCTCAAATAGGTAGTTTTCGTACGAGACCATGCGGCCTTCGACACGTGCAACCGGATATGGCACAATTTGAGTTATGCGGTACACAAACGTTGAGGTTGACTGAAATCGATACAGATTGAGCACCGAAAACACCGTAAAAACAATCAAAGTTACACCAAGTATGATTGAAGACAATAGCACGATGCGGTGTTTTGAATGCTGCAGCGGGTAAATATACTTGCGCGCACCAGACAGGACTTCTTCGCGGTGCTCGGCAATTGTTTCGTTAGTTATATAAGGTACTTTGGTTTTTTCGACAGCACTTGGCTGCTTTCGCAGTATCTTATGCAAAGGCTTTTTGGCCGATTCTTTAATCTTATGCAAGTGTTTTTTCATAGTTATTCCTCTGTTGCAGCACTTAGGTTATCGCTGTTTTCCATAGGTGATACGGCTGCATCAACTCCAAGGTCACGTAGTATATGTAACAGTTCTTTCTGAGTTTTGCCTGGGTGGTGAACGTGGTGAATGGTTAAACTGCCCACGAAAGTCTGTATCATTATTGTACCAAATCCTAGTACTGTTTGTTCAAAACCACCGATTTCGTAGTTTACCATCTGTATTTGGTTTAAACCTAATGCCACCATACTACGGTGAAACATACCTTTTTGGGTGATTTGTATCAAGCGTTGATTGGTCACAATATAGACGCTGTAGTACCAACTAATCCAAAATGGCAAAAACGCCAGCACGGCCAATATAACACCGACAAGTAAACTACCGTAGAAAAAGTTTAAACTCGGTAGCTTTTCTGGATTGTTGGCGTATATAAATGTCAGCGCCAAGGTATATAGCATTGGCACAAGTAGCGCAAACGAGCCAAAAATTAAGCCCTTACGCATGACAATTGGATGTTTACGAAAAACCAGCAGGACTTCTTCGTCATCAAACTGCTCTTTAAAATAACGAACCGGTTCGCCGTGGGAACTCATGCCCAAGCTCCTTTTCTACCGCAAAGGAAGTCTGACGTACAAGCTCCACATTTCGCTTCGCATCGTATCACTGGATACGCTTTGTCACGAGAATGTGTAGCCTGCATCGCCAGTTTATCCTTTGTACCAACTAAAAGGACTTGGGCATGAGTTCTTACCATAACTATATTATATCAGGTTAAAGCTTCTGTGGTGCAGGGCGCTGGTTATGCTGTTTGGTGCCCCCACCAGGATTCGAACCTAGAGCTTCTCCTTAGGACGGAGTTGTTTTATCCATTGAACTATAGGGGCTAGCGAGGAGTAAGCATATGCTTGCATATATTTACTCCGAGTGACGCCCTTTCCTTGCTTAGCAAGATGAGGGCTTACGCCCATTTTAACCTGTTAGTATTATATTCGCTAATACGTTAGGAATGTTGGGTTACTTTTTGCGGGAGCGAGCGAGTGTATAAGTTTCGTATACCGTCTCATAATCATACAGTTCACTATCACTAAACCAGTGGGCAATTTCTGATGCTGCTTCCTTTTCGTCACCCGATGCATGGATAATATTTGGCGTACCAATACTTTCTTTGTCGGCATGGCTAAAACTAATATGCGCATAATCACCACGTATTGTACCTGGTAGTGCTGCCTTTGGTTCGGTTGTGCCTACCATTTTACGCACTAAGCTAACGGCTTCAATGCCCTCTAAAACAACTGCAATAACCGGGCCCTCTTGCATCATTTCTAAAGTAACATCAAACGCCTTTTGGCCACGGCGCGATACCATGCCACTTATTGCCTCGTAATGATGATGGAACATTTCGTAATCAGGACGGAGCATTTTACTGCCAACTATTTTTAGACCAACTTTTTCAAACCTTGTTAAAATCTCACCAACAATTCCCCGCTTTACTGCGTCTGGCTTAAGTATGATTAAAGTTCGTTCCATGATAGTTCCTGTTTATTATTAAAATTATACCAGCTTTAAATCAAGTTACCTATTAGTGCCTCAGTATCATTTTGTATACATTATTTATTCATTATGTAGCCTGTTTATAATGCTATTTTGAGTACTTTTAGTAGATACATAATAAGAATATATGTACATCAAATGTTTTAATAATGTACACAATTACATCTTATAACTTCCCCTGTACTTCGAACCAGGTACTCTGTACTATATAAGTATGCTGGTAACCAAAGCCAAGACAGATTACTTAGAATATCTAGAGATTGAGCAAAATCGTTCACAAAAAACAATTGCGAACTACGACCATTATCTAACGCGCCTGCTGGATTTTGCAGGTAATGATGTAAGGGTTGCGGATATAGATGTTGAGCTGATACGCAAATGGCGGCTATGGCTTAACAGGCTGGGTACGAATGTGTCAGACGAGCTGCAAAAAAATACGCAAAACTACCACCTGATTGCACTGCGAAGCTTTTTAAAGTACTGCTCAAAGCGCGACATCCCTGCCCTTGCTGCAGACAAGATAGAACTCGCAAAAGTAGTCCGTAAGCAAGTTACTTTCTTGAGCTCTGATGAGCTAGAAAGATTATTTGCACAACCAAATATAGCAACAATTACAGGGGCACGCGACCGCGCTATCTTAGAATTACTATTCTCTAGTGGTTTGCGTGTATCAGAATTAGTCGGGCTAGATAAAGACCACATTAATCTAAAACGCCGCGAGTTTATGGTGCGTGGTAAAGGCCAAAAAGATCGGCCGGTATTTATTAGTGAGGTAGCGGCGGCTTGGGTGCAAAACTATCTAGATAAACGCGTAGATACGGTTAAGCCCTTGTTTATCCGGACAAGCGGAACCAAAAAACCAAATCTCGATGGTAACTTTTATCGCCTAACCGCGCGGTCTGTGCAAAGACTGGTAGCGCGCTATGCACTGCTTGCTGGACTAACCAAACACGTCAGCCCACACACTCTGCGTCACTCGTATGCAACAGATCTACTTATGAACGGTGCCGATATCAGAAGCGTACAGGCTATGCTGGGCCATAGTAATATTGCAACCACCCAAATCTACACCCATATAACTGATCAACATCTTAAATCAGTGCACGAACAGTTCCACCACACATCTGAATAAATAACTTCAACTAATTGATCTGACAAGATGGATACAGCGTCGCATCGGCTTCAATGAGGATTTCTCCCGGTGCCGATAATAGACGCTTACAGATATCACCTGCAGTATTAAGCGCAAATGGATCATGGTACCCAACAGATCTATTGAGTGGATACGCTACTTGTATGCGACGTAGAATATCGCCGGATTTACCCGTTGAGTCAATAATAACTTGGCCGTCAATTTGATTAAGTAGCGACGTTCCGTTGTATATTTCAAGGCTAGATACTCTCACAGATTTATAGTAGGCAGTTAAACGCACCTTGAATCGATTTGCCGTTGCACCACTCAAATTAAGTGTCCCCGTACACCTAGGTACGGTGTTTGTACAATCAACTTCGAACGATGCTGCTTGGTTTGTGGCACCCGGATTAATATTGATTGATGTTGAGCCGGTTTCGTTAGGTATAAGGTATGTTGAGTAACTATTACTAATTAAACTATTCCTATCAACGCTTGCTACTGGTACAAGATCGACTCTTAAAATTCCAACTCTACTTCCCCAGCTTGACACATTAGGTAATATTGGGTCATTTGCAGAAAATACAGATCCGGCAGGTGTCGGACCAACAGCATCTGTGACGCCCTGAGTAGAGTCAAATGCAATTCTAACCGAAGTTATATTATCACCTGTTTGTGATGCTAGAGTCGTCACTACCGGTTCACCCGATCCAAGTACGGGTACGCTATCAAATGACTGTGCGGTAGGATTTGCGATAACCAGTACGCACGTATACGATACACCAAAACTATCTGAGCCACTTAGATCACCGTAATTAAATGCGTTTAGGCTACCACCAGTTTGACAATCGTTCTTTACTAATGATGAGTTAACGGTTCTTAGTTCGCGAATTGCATCATTAACACCAGACTCTGCCGCATAAAATGCCTGGGTGTTTTGCTGGTTATCTAGCGTGACTCTTTGCGCACGCTGGGTCACTGTCGTAAAGCCAATAGTGAGCAGTGTCAGTATTGACATAATTATGATTACGGTAAAAATAGAAACAAAGCCGTCTTGCTTACCCTCGATATAGCTCTTATGCTTCATAGATAATTTAACTATAGCAATTTTTTCTAAAACGCGACAGGACTTATCAATCATAGCCGCTTACCCACCACTGTATTGTACCGTGATACGGCACAGAATTGACCACCCGCGTTCACGCCCTTACATATGCCAAAAGGTTCAGGAATACTAACCGTAGCAGCTTCAAACAAATCATCGCTATCACCGTAGGATACAGTTATTGAAATGTTATATAGTCCATTTACATCGGTTGTCGAAAACTTAGCTAAGCGCATCCTGTCACCCAGCATACTTTCTCCAACCGTAGTAGGCTGAGCTGAGGTTATATTTACGGGAACACAGGGAGAAACAACACTATTTCGATCTTTCCAGAGAACATACTTGGAGTCGTTAGCTCCTGCACCCTGAGGTTTGCCTATAACATATGTATATCTCACATCTCCGATACAATTGGCTACGGCATTTACTGTTTGCGTACCGTTAGTCATTGATTGACTAGGCGATAAACGGATAAACTGATTCGCACCGCTAGCTCGACTACCAAACTGGATAGCCTGCGACACGTCTTCACCGAATTTACGCGATGCTACCTGAGTGCTTGTTGTTATAGTACCCTTATAATACATGCGCCCAACCTGAATAATTGCAAAGGCACAGACAATTAGCACCATAGAAAATACTGTTGTAGCAATCATAAGCTCGACTATTGTAAAACCTTTATTGTTTATCAGTGTGTTTTTTTGCATTAAGGGATCCTATAGTACATTTTTACTTCATTTCGCCCGCCATTAAATGCATCGTAACGAACAGTCACACTATATAGTTTTGTATCAGTACTGTCTCGCTTTATAACATATCGCAGGAAATTACTCACACAGGTGCTATAAGTTGTCAGATCATCTCCATTAAGTGTACCGGAAGGTTTTGTGGGTATAGCAACAACCGTCGCACCATTTATACAAAAGCCACCATTCGCTTCATTTGTAATTGTATCTGGGCTAACACTATATAACCCTTTTAAAGACTCTATTTGTGATTGAGCCATTTTAGAAGCTTCAGTTTGCTCCTGATTACGACGAATTGTCGTAAGATTTCTGTTCATAGTAGAATAAACGATCCCCAGCACACTAGTTACTACAGCAACCGCGATCAACACCTCTATTATGGTATCGCCAGCTTGATGGTTCCGTGCTTTAAACTTAAACATTTCCGCATGCCCCTGACGTGCCCGTATCTAAAAGGACACTGACTGTAGATTGTGTCTGATTGGCGCCAATTGTAAGCTCAGCTCTTGTATCCGTTGCAGGATTAGTACCGCTGAGCAAGCATATACGGATACCATAGGGCAGCGGAACTAGATTTGATGCATTAACTGTTGGCATAGTACCAATATCTACGGGTGATGTATTCCCGTTTACTCCATACAGCATAACTCCTCTACTCCCGCTGCCCGTACCAGAGTTACCCGCACCACCAGATAACTCATATAATAAAGCAAATGATCCGTAAGAAACATCATTTGCGCCACCAGATGATAGGCTGTAAATTTTTCTGATTGTGAGCCCATAACTCATGCCATATATTACCGTAAGATCTACGGGGCTATTTGTTGGGCTAATTATTGCGGTTGGGCTTGCCTCGCTAAGATTTACTACTGGTTTATTTGAACTATTTAATCGCCTGCCAAGTACCGTTATAACATCGTAAGTGTCCTGACGCCCAACAACTACTTTACCCAAAAAAATACACAATGTGTTGGTACCGGGTTGTGCTACCGTGCCGGTTAAGGCGGGTGTGCCTGAGGTAACTGTGCAGACATTACCCGACTTATAATTTCCGTTAGCTACTTCAGAGATGATAGTTTGGAGGCTAGACTCAAAGTTCCTGACAGATTGATTAAACTGTGCCTTATCTTGTCGTCCACTAAATGCAGCGGCTACTGCGATAAATATAGTTGTTGTTACCGCTAACACTATTAATACCTCAGTAATTGTATAGCCTGCCCCCGACTCTTTATATATTTGAAATCGAGCAAGCTGAGCGGATGTACTCCGGCGTTTCATACCTGTTATTATAGCATAAGCATATATATAGGAGTGACACTATTTATATATCTAATAAAAGCTTCTGTTTATACCATTCTATAATAGACAACCCAAATAGCTGGACAATAATTGTTGCAACTATTAAAAATGGGCCAAAGGGTATTTTTGTTTTTGCCGTAAATTTCTTAAGCACCATGCCGGGCGCAATGACAAACGTACCAAGCAGTGATGCCAAAAATAGCACCAAGAACGCGAGATACGGGTCGCCAAGGATTAAACCAATTAGGACACCGAGCTTGACATCGCCACCGCCTATCCAGCGCCCCTCTGATAATTGAAATAACCCATAGAATATTCCACCAGCAACTGCAACGCTCAGGACCGTTAGATAGAGTGACTGCAGCGTCCCCTCAGATAGTATATTGAATAATGCGAGCAGTAAACCAAGCAGTGTAAGAGGAAATACAATTCTATTAGGTAACAGCATCCACTTGAGGTCATAGACAATGAGAGCCATGAAGCCGGTTAACATAACAAGCCAGACAACAAAGTTAACAATACCAGCGCTGTTCCATTCTAAGGGCCAGAAAACGTATGACATGACGAATAAAATAGCCGTAAGCAGCTCTACGGCTGGGTATTGGATGCTAATTGGTTTATGGCAGTAACGACACTTGCCACCGAGGCTAAGCCAACTAACAACGGGTATGAGGTCCTTTACTGCTAGCTCGTGCTTGCAGTCTGGACACATAGACCGACCTTTTAAAATCGAGTAGCGGTTTTGAGTAGTTGGTAGTTTGTGTTTGGTAGTTGGCTTCGTTTTATTAGTAACTTTCGACTGTTGATGAATACGCCAAACAAGGGCATTTACAAAACTACCTAAACTTACGCCCACAATTGTCAAGAAAATTATAATCATTATGCTTAAAACTATACCATAATAAAACAAGCCCCGTTGTGAGGCTTGTTTTATTTCTCAGAAACAAAGACTACCTAAGAATTAACACACTGAGTCACGGCACCAGAAGTTGATTCTACCTGAAAAAGTACGACAATTTGTCGAGCAACACCAGCATCAGTTTCGTTAAAGGAAGCGTTGCACTTTGCTGCTTTACGAATAACAGCCTGCGTTAAGCTTGGAGCGCTCGTTCCAGCCTCTCCTTCGATAATAATTGTGGTGTAATTCTTGGTGTTTGCTGCAGCTTCAACGTTTGAAGCATCCGTAGCATCAGGCAAGGCGTTGCCGTTTTGATTAGCAGATAGCTCTTGATATGCTGAGATGATGTTGTTCGCCTCAGTACGGTACGACTGATTACGTTGGTTACGCTGTAGAGCTGGTACCGCCAAGAAGACGATAATCATGATCAAACCAGCGATTGCTAGGACAATCAAAACTTCGATGATTGTAAAACCTTTGTTATCTTTTTTTATTCTGTCTAACATGTTACAAATGCCCCCTTTGATTATATGTGTTAACTTATAGTTTTAATGATACAACTGTGTACTTAAAAGCACAAGCGTATTGTACTTTTATTTTTTTGTCTGTGGATATTAACCGCCAAGACCAGTTTGATTTGCAAGGCCATAAATAGGTAGCAAAATAGCACCTACCAATATAAACGCAACAATACCTAGCATAACCATCATGACTGGTTCAATAATCGTAGAAATGGTTTTAATCTGTTGATCCACCTCTTTTTCATAGTAGTCAGCAATTTTGGCAAGCATTGCCTCTATTTGACCTGACTGTTCGCCAATTCTTAACATTTGTGGCACCAAAAGTAAGAAGTTTGGGTCGTTTTCTATAGCATCTGATAACGCTTTACCGCCTCTGACTTTATCTACCGCGCGGTTTAAGGCAGCTTCTATATGAACATTATTTATGGATTTAGAAGTGATATCCATCACCTGTAAAAGTGGTACACCGCTTGAGACTAGTGTTGTAGCCGTACGTGCAAAACGCGCCATATAAAGCTTCATGAACAGTGGCCCAATAGGCCAGGCTTTCATTTTTAATTTATCAACTACCAACTTACCTGGGCCAGTACGCGCCCATTTAGTTGTGGCAAATATAAGCACTGCTAAAAAGATAAGAACTGCCCACCAGAAATTTATAACGAATTTGGATATCGCTAACAATGCCTTAGTCGTAATGGGCAGGCTTGCGCCTGGCATATCTTTATAGATACTTTCTACCTGGGGCAAAACACCAACCACCATAAAGCCCACAACACCTACCATGACCAAGACGACGATTGCCGGGTAAGCCATAGCGCCGCGTACTTTGCTCATAATCTCGGCATCTTTTTCTTGTTGAAATGCGATGCGCTCTAGCGCTTTATCGAGAGTACCAGATGTTTCACCCGCAGCAATTAGACTAATAAAAACTTGATTAAAGACATCTGGGTGCTTGGCTAAAGCATTTGCAAGCGTTGTACCAGCTTCTACATCTGTTATGATGCGACTTATAACAACCTTGAACGGTTTACTTTGGGTTTGACTTAATACACTGCGAAGGCTTTGCACCAATGGCAAGCCGGCGTTGATAAGTGTTGATAATTGACGAGCAAACAATATACGTTCTTTAGGCTTAACACGTTTTAGGTATTTAGAAACTGGGTTATTACTCGTACTGTCTTTAGCGGTAATTGCAAGTGGAGACAAGCCTGCATTTTTTATTAGCTTGGCCGCTGCTTGCTCGCTATCGGCCTGAACTTCGTCTTTGACCTTTTCGCCGGTTTTACTATCGCGTGCGGTATAGGTGAATGTCAACATGAAAAATCTCCAATTTTTCTAGTAAAAAGTTCAAAGTTTAAAGTTGAAAGAAGCAAACTTTTCACTTTATACACTTTATAAACTTTCAACTTGTTCACCCTCTCATTAGCCTGTCTAGTTCATCGATATCAACTGCAAAGTTTCGGGCCTCATCGTAACTGATTGTGCCGGCATGAATATTGTTTACAAGTGTTTTATCCATGCTCTGCATGCCAAATTCTGCACCTGTTTGTATAACCGCATCGAGCTGATGACTTTTGCCTTCGCGGATAATATTACGCACAGCCGGTGTAGCGACTAATATCTCTGCTGCCGCAATACGTCCACCACCAATTGATGGCACAAGCCGCTGCGAACAAATGGCCATTAGAATGTTACTGAGTTGGGCACGAATTTGTGGTTGTTGGTGCGGCGGGAATACGTCAATCATGCGGTCGATTGACTGAGCTGCAGAGTTAGTATGCAGAGTTGCAAACACTAGGTGCCCAGTTTCTGCTATGGTAATTGCGGCTGCGATGGTTTCTAGGTCGCGCATCTCACCAATAAGTACAACATCGGGGTCTTGGCGCAAAGAACTACGAAGGGCCGCACTAAAGCTAAAGGTGTCGTAGTGAACTTCGCGCTGCACTATGACAGATTTATTTGATTTGTGCGTAAACTCTATTGGGTCTTCGATTGTTAGAATATGACACGCACGCTCAGCATTGATTTTGTGAATCATAGCAGCCAGCGTTGTTGATTTGCCTGACCCAGTTGGGCCGGCTACTAGTACTAGACCCCGAGGATAATCTGTAAATTTAGATACAACGGGCGGCAAACCAAGCTGTTCGAGTGTCATAACTTCGTTTGGAATGAGTCGTAGCGCAGCGGCCAAATTGCCACGTTCATGGAAGGCATTTACACGGAAACGCCCTAAATCACCAAAGGCAAAGCTAAAATCAAACTCTTTGTCTTTTAGTAAAATTTGCTTTTGGTCTTCGTCTAATATAGCGAAAATGAGTGTCTCGATCGATTCTTCAGTGAGCGCTTCTGTGCCACTGACTGGTAGCAAAGATCCATCAACACGTAACATCGGAGACAGGCCAACCTGAAGGTGTAGGTCTGAGGCCTTCTTTTTAATAACTTCTTCAAGTAATATTTCGATGCGTGGATTGGCTGAGGCGGTCACAAGACGTTCCTTTCTGTCACTTTAGTAGAAAGTAGAAAGTAGAAAGTAGAAAATAGCTTAGTGCTCGTCTGTCTTTGATTATAGTAACTCATTTTCCCCCCATACTTTCAACTTTATAAACTTTGTACTTTATAGCTCACTATGCTGTGTCCTCTGATGCAACCCGCGAAATTTCTTGTAGGGTTGTCTTGCCTGCTAGCGCTTTGAAGTAACCATCTTGTTGCATAGTTACCATTCCCTCAGCTTGTGCTGCTTTTTGGATATCCGAGCTCGAAGCTCGTTTCATGATGAGCTCTTGTATTGTTTCTGAAACTTCAAAAACCTCATACAGGCCAACGCGCCCCTTATATCCGCCGGGCGATTCTGGAGCTTCTTTGCCCTTGTATAAAGTATAAGCGTTTTGTGTACGTAGTGGCAAGGCTTCATAACCTAAATCTTCGCTAGTGGCAATTTTATCAGCTTCGGTCTCGGGCAATAACATGCCCAGGTGCTCCTTAATAAGTGTGGTTTCGGCCTTATCTGACTCGTACTTAGTAGGTTCGTGCAAACGCCGTACCAAACGCTGGCCAATCACCGTACGAACAGTGCTGGCTATTAAAAACGGCTCAATACCCATGTCAAGTAAACGCGGCAAAATACCGGCTGCCGAGTTGGTGTGTAGGGTACTAAAAACTAAGTGCCCAGTTAGTGCCGCCTGCACGGCAAGGCTGGCTGTTTCGGAATCGCGAATCTCCCCCACCATCACCACGTCAGGGTCTTGACGAAGAATAGACCTTAGCCCGGTTGCAAACGTCAAACCAACATCAGCATTAATTTGAATCTGGTTGATGCCACCCATCTTGTACTCCACCGGATCCTCTAGGGTGACAATATTTATACTTTCGTCTTTAATTTCCTGAATAAGTGCATACAGAGAGGTGGACTTACCAGAGCCCGTTGGCCCGGAGGTTAATATCAGACCGTTCGGGTTGGCAATTCCCCGCCTAATAGACCTAAGTGCCCGCCCCGTATAGCCCATATCTTCTAGCTTGAGGCTTGTGCCAGATTTATCAAGCAAACGTATCACCACTTGCTCGCCCCACACAACTGGGCTAATGGCAATACGGAGGTCGATTTCTTTTACCCCAACCTTTACCGTAAACTGACCGTCCTGCGGGATGCGATGTTCGTCAATCTTTAGATTAGACAAAATTTTGATACGACTCACCAGTGGCGCCTCGGTGCTTTTGGGTAATTTCATAATTTCGCGCAATACCCCGTCTATGCGGCAGCGAATTTTTAGCTCGTTTTCGAGTGGTTCGATATGAATATCTGAAGCACGGCTCTTGGCGGCATATTCTAAAATTGTGCTGAGCGCCTTACTTATGGGCGAATCTTGTACAATTGTACGGATGTTTTTTTTATCTTTGTCTTTTTTGTTGTTCTCTTCTTGTGGTTCGGGTGTATCTTTAAATGCGTCGGCCACATTATTGTCTAGGCTAGCCTTATACAAAGACAAAGCTCCCCTAATTCCTTCTTCACTCGCAGCATAAACTTTTAGTGGTCTGCCTATTTTATTACTTAAAAAATCTACAGCTTGCACGTTATCGGCGTCTAGCATAGCAACGACAAGTCGGTGTTGCATTTCACCTAAAGGTACTGCCATATAGCGTTCGGCAATTTCGTGCGGTAATAGCTCAAGCGTAGCTTGATCTATTGGTGCGTTTATAAGGTTTACGTACGGCACTTTAGTGACCTGGGCGGTCACTTTAGTTAAATCTTCTGCACTTACGCCCCCGTCAGTAATTAATAGAGAAAACAGCGGTGCCCCGCCCGTTTCTGCTTTTTTACGTAGCTCAGTTAACGTACCTTGTTCAAGTAAGCCCTCTTTAACAAGCTGTTCTTCAACCTGTTTTTGGGTTGTGACAGATAGTACGCTCATACTATGATAGGCCTATTGAGATTGAGAAAATGGCTGGTCATTATTATTTGGGGCAATTTCTATACGACGCGTTGGATTAATTGACTGATCATTAAACTGAGTTTTACTTGGCAAAGGAAATTCTGACTTAATTTCTGATACAATTTCTGCTTTTAGTCTTTCGTTTTTAGGCGTAATGTACGTTGTTGTAACAAAGTAGGTCAATGCACCGGTAAATACAACTATTCCTATTAAGGCTGCTATGTCTTGTTGTTTCATTGCACTTCCTCTGTTTTAATTTCAAGACCCTTTTCCGGCTGATAATACGTCTTTAACTGCATTGATGTTTGAAGTAACGAGTTAGATCCACGTAATTCTAATTGATTTATACTAAACGGCCTTATGGACTTGTCTAATTTATCTAGAAGTACTTTGAACTCTTTGTAATCGGTACCTACGTCTACCGTAAATGGTATCTCGACCGGCGCAGATGCAGATGACGATTGTTGAGTTATGATGTCATCAGTACCCGTAATTCCGTTAACTTTGTAACCAACTAAGAGCTGCTCAATGCTCGACGTCAGTGCTGGAAAATCATATTTATTAGGCAGAGCATCAAGAATAAGCTTAACGTTATTACCGTCACGGTCACCTGTTCCGGTTGCCAATCCCCCTATCAAGTTAGGGTTTTTATCTTTAAAGATGGCATAAGATTCTTTTAAGCTAGATAGAGCTGACGTGTTTTTTTCTAATTGCGTGACTGCACTTTCTTTTTTTTCAGCAACCTTACTTAGATAGCTTCCTTTAGAGTAAAAGCTTTTGCTAGTCATGAGACACGCAATACCAACAACAGAAGCAACTGCGACAATTATAAAAATTTTTGTCTTGTCTTTATCAACCTGAACACGCTTAGAATTGTTTAATTTAACAACTTTTGCCATTTAGTTCTGTCCTTCCGTAGCTGGGACTAACCCATTAAAAAGATCGATTGTAGGCTCATTAACCTGTGATCTTGTAGTGACAATTGTAGGAATTATAAGATCAATTTTCTTGGTTTCATCAAAAATTAACGGGTTGAATTTTAAAATTATAGAAAACGTAGCACTCGCATCGTCGCGTCCGAAATTTTGCAATACGACATCTGTGAATGCTGGACTAACTTGTGACGTATTACCATCGACGGTAAAGGTAGTAAATTTAAGAGTATCAGCATAGCGGTTAACTGCTTCGAGAGATTGCGCCTTACCAGAAAACTCAATTTTTGTTAAAGATAAATCTAGCATAACCCGTGTTAGACTTACTGTTCCGGATGGAGTTGTTTGGTCAAGGTAGGCAGGTAGTCGCTTTACTGCAGGTCGACCAGCATACAATTGCTGTAAAGTGTTTAATTGATTTTGCACACTTAGAATCGTTTTGAGCTCAGGGGTATTATTTATCTCACTGGTTAGTTTTGCAATGTCTTTGTTTAAATCATTTACATGTTTTTTTTGTAATGCCGAATAAGAAAAAGTGAGAGCCAAAATACCGGCAGACACGGCAACAAATATAAATGACACCAACACTATAAGACGCTTTAAGCGTTTTGTTTTTACATAATCTACTTTTACTTTTGGTAGTAAGTTAAACTGGACCATGCTACTCATCCCTTTCGGCAAGGCCTGTGGCTACGCTAAAATGATTAGATACCGAAAGAAGCTCACTTTGACGGTCAGATGGAAACGCAACATTATGCCATGCATTACCAATCTCAACGTTTACACCAAACTTATTTGCTAGATATAGGGGGAATTCTGGCAAAACAGACGCCCCACCGGTTACGATAATTCTATCGAGTTTTTGGTTTGGATATCGCGACAAGAAAAACTTGATTGATTTCTCAACATCACTTACAAGCAAATCAACCGTACCAATAATAGCATTATAGATTTGGCCTTCTAGCTTATCTTTGCCTAGGCCAAATTTAAACACAAACTGTTGAGCTTGTTTTTCATCAATATTGAGATTTTGCAGCGCAGATCTCACAATCGCATCGGTACCCGTCGGCAGCGAGCGAATAAGTCGCGGGGCGCCGTTCATAGTTATTACTATATCCGTCGTCTTGCTGCCAACATCTACCACCATAGTGGGCAATACGCTATCGAGAGCAGTTAATGCTCTCGCAAGTGCTAAGCTGTCGGGCTCAAATGCTATGACATTAAGACCAATCGACTCCAACATATCTAGGCGTGATTCTAGGAACTCATTTGAGACACTACTCAGGAGCACTTCTACTTTGTTTGCATCGGCCGGCGAGTCACCCAAAATTGCCCAATCAAGCTTGCTCTCTGCTACGGGTGTTGGGATAAGAGAGTCAGCCTGAAACATAAGCGACTTTTCTAGTTCTTCTGGGGATAATCTATCAATATCAACAATGGTTGTGAATACTTTGTTTGATGGCAAGCCAACCGCAACATCTCGTGTCGAGATTCCTGCTTGTTCCACGAGTTCACGAACTACCTGAATAACTTTTTGCTGGTCAGCTTTGGAATCAGACATAGATACTTTAGGGTCAATCGGCGCAAAAGCGTACTTTTTTAAAGACCGCGTACGACCGCTGCCGCTTAATTGTACGACCCTCACAGCGGTAGTACCGATATCAAGCCCAAAAAAACTAGAGACGCCGCTAAGTAAGCTCACAATTGGTATCCTTTGTTTTTTTGTATGTATATGTCTTTAAATTTCATAGCCCACCTCGCCTAAAGCGTCTCTTAAACTGCACTTGTTTTATATAGACTCATAATTATTTCGAGTATACCATAAGCGCTTAAACTGCTCTAGTGTTTTGTATATCAATATAGCGGCGGCAGAGTAGAGATTGAACTGTAGTTGTCTTGAGAGCTATCACCCGTTCCATCGGCTGGGTTTTTTAGTGGGCTTGGAGCTAGGTATTGTTCTGGGCTGTAGTTTATGACTTCAGCTGCTTGCGTGCCTGAACCGGTGGCAAAGCTTGGTAACTCACCTGCTGAGCCATCTTTTAATGTACCAAAGGTTCGTAAAAACTTCACATTTTGGGCAATTAATGAACCGTTAACAACTAGCTGGTTGCTACAGTTTGCATAGATGGTAGCATTTGTGTACAGCACGTTACTGCCCTGTACGCATGTGTAGATAGTGCCTTTTGTTACTGTATCTACTCCGGTTACGGTTAGGTCTGGAATAAACTGGGTTGGCTGTGCCACATAGACACCATCTAGGCGCGTGACATCATTATCTATGTATATGTTACCCCTTACAATGAGTGCAAAGTAAGGCAATTGTTCAGCAGTCGTACGAGCTCCGCCGAAAGTAATATTTCCATTTAAATAGACGTCACCATCAACATATATCGCTACCTGTTGGTTGTTGTTAATTGTTAAGCTACCAATAGTCTGATCACCGCTTAACATAATGCGTTGCATGCCGGTACTAAAGCTGGCCGGGATAGTTGTTTGGGCTGGTATACTGAAATTTACTGTTTTACCATAGAAATCTACCATGCACTGCGCCATGCCACTAGGCGATCCGTATGTGCCACCACCTGTGTTTGCAAAGGTAAGGCCTTTTGCTGGCCAGGTATTGACTGTGCCGTATGGTCTGGCAGATGCACTGTAGTAACCCGCATCATTCCCGGTATCAGTTATGCCCAGGAATGCTGCCACGGCAAATTGGCTCGATGAGCCTCTGTATGTCGTACCGCCAACGTATTCAGTAGCCGCGTAGGTATAGATTCTCCCGTTATCCGGAGTAGTACACTGCCCCGCCGTGTAGCCTGAGCCTGCTGCGGTAGTTGGGAAGCTACCACCTGCCCAGGTTTCACCGCCGTATGTTTTTAGGTAGGATTTATTGCCAGCTAAAAGGGGTGAAATACATTGCACAGTATCTGCAGGCAAGCTATCGCCAGACGCTCCCGCCACAGCACCAATTTCATATTGCCCAGTCGTTACTATGCCCCAGGTTTCGTTCGCGATGAGATCTGGGTTAGTGCTGTTACCTGGAGCAAGTACCTGCGTGCCAAATACCGTCACAAATTTATTGTCTACACGAGTGCCGTTAAATGGAAGCTTGTAGATATTCACAAATACATTATAGCTTGTTACTGTTGGCCTACCGGAATTACCGGTATTTGTTATTCTAAATGTAGGCCTATACGCACCTGTCTGTATAATTTTGGGGCTCGTTACTACACACGATATTTGTGGTTTAAATCTTAGTGCATAGTCGTAGTAGTCGTTAGTGGCTCGGTCCCAACCGTTGGCTGGGTTATCTGTGGCTACTTGGTTTTCGTATGGGGTGGTTGAAGGACAATAATTTGGCAAGGCGTTTTGCACGCCAAGTGATGGTAACCCAAACGGTCCACAACCTCTATAACCTATGGCTCTTGGGCGGGTTTGGGCACCAACTGCGCCTGCTACGTTAGATGTTACTCGTACGCAGAAGCCTTCACCTTCACGTACCTGGAATGCAAAGTTACCGTTTGCATCCGTAGTGGCGCTTACTCCAGGCACACAGGTCTCTATTGTCTCGCCGGCATAGCCAATGTCTGGATCATAGGCATTACGGACTGCTCCAGTTATCCAGGTGAAGCCTCTTGGACACGTCACGTTAGCACTTGTCCAGGGCTGATAAAGTTCAGCACCGGCAGAGTCTCTAATGGTACCGCTGACGTCATAAAATTGTCCAGGCACTCCCTGTGTTGTACCCATAACAAAAGTGCCTTCGCTGTACTGATAGAAACCACCTGCTCCAGGAGGGTTAACCAAAGAAGCACCGTTACCAACCCAAGCAAACACCTGGACGCCGTTATCTTCTGCATCGTTAACGTTATAGGCGGTGACAGTAAGAACAAATGTATTAGGGTCACAGGTTATACCAAAGCTACCGCTGGGGGCGGTGTTAGGCGGCGGCGGGCACGTCGCTGTCGCCTGCGTAATAGTTGCACTTAATCCGCCAGGGTCACTTACCGTTCCTGTAACTGTATGGGTAGTGTTATAGGCACCTTGAAATGTTGCAAAGGTTATTGCACCAGAGTTAGTGCGCGTACCCGTACGTGACGCAGGACTTGCACCATTATTAACATTTGCCGTGGCTGTAAGAGTCCCTCCTTCTGTGTCTGATACGTTTGCAGTGACAGTTAGTACAGCTGCTGAGTCACAGGTTATGGAGAAGTTGCCTGATGGGGCGGTGTTAGGCGGCGGCGGGCACGTCGCTGTCGCCTGCGTAATAGTTGCACTTAATCCGCCAGGGTCACTTACCGTTCCTGTAACTGTATGGGTAGTGTTATAGGCACCTTGAAATGTTGCAAAGGTTATTGCACCAGAGTTAGTGCGCGTACCCGTACGTGACGCAGGACTTGCACCATTATTAACATTTGCCGTGGCTGTAAGAGTCCCTCCTTCTGTGTCTGATACGTTTGCAGTGACAGTTAGTACAGCTGCTGAGTCACAGGTTATGGAGAAGTTGCCTGATGGAGCGGTGTTTGGAATTACACAGTTGCCTCCCGATATAATATAGCCGTTCGCTGCCGCCCACCCGATTGGCTGATTACCCGCAATGTTCGGGCATTCGTCTGGCGGTGGGTCACACCTGAATGTCGAATAAATCTGATCAAAAGGAATACGTATGCGTATCTTGTTGTTCTGTCCGATTGTCCCAGGTGCATTGCCCACAACCAGCTCATACCTCGAATCGCTGTAATATGTCCCGTCGGTAGGAAAGACATTCCATGTATAGTTGTTGTTCCACGGCGCAAAGTTACCACCTCTTGTCCTGAATGCATCAACACCAAAACCTGAATAGGCATAATCCACATCTCCACTCAGGCTAACAGAAGAGATGTAAGCATTCGTCTGACGATTGTATCTTGTCAGGTGTATATCGATGTTGGGCACCTGTGAGTAGCCGTTGTCGAGGTCATAAAGCAGGATGTTGTTGCCACCGACCGCACCCGTAACATTGCAAGGCGGCGCAAAAGAGATAATCGATTGCCACTTTGCGCCATTGTTACGAAAATAGCTCGTACCCTGACTGGCAAAAGGGCCAGCATAAACACCGAGTCGTGTGTCGGCACTAGAATACAACTTATAGTTAACGATGTTTAAATCAAAGGTTGCAACCGAAACACAAAAGATCTTATACGGCACCGCACCAAGATCTGCAATGGTAACTGCAGGCCAACTAGTCGCATTAATGGTGACCGTCTGACCGTTTGATGGGCTTACTATCGAAGCGATTGTATAGTTGCAGCCCCCTCCTCCATCTAGCCAACCTACCGAAAAGAGCGTTATGCTCCCATTACTTATATTATTTATTTGAACGTTGGCACTCGTTGAGGCTGAAGGTACATAGAAATAATTTGTTGAGACTGGATTATGGAAATTACCTGGTACCGCTGGTTGTGCTGAGACCACCATAAATGTACTGTCAGCTGGTAGCTGAGTTGTGGCTTCGCCGGCAGCATATACCTTATCACCGCTAAATGTGGCCGCTGCAATAACACTCATAATGGCAATAAAGCTAAGACCAAGGAACTTGCTCACCTTCATCGTTGATCCTCGCGATAGTTCTTTTGTGTGTAGTTATTGAAAGCTTCTTCACCCATCTTCGCACGTACCTCGTCTTGTTTTGCAGTATCACCTAGTTTCTGAGCCGACCTATAAATCCCAGCTAAGGCGGTCTGCTGCGAAGTTAGTGGTATATTCTCTAGGCTTGCTGCTGCCTCAAAAAGCTTTATGGCTTCATCGTATTTCTCGACGGTCTCTTTGAGCTGCCCATATGTGATAAGAGTGATTGCCGCCTCTTCAGGACTGGCTGCATCGGCAATGATTTTTTCTATCGGAGGGAAATTATAATTCGAAATCGTCGGCGCTTCGTTTAGCGGTGCTTCTGTCTCCTGCACAGCAGGAGGTGTTTCACTCGGACTGGTGTCCCTGATAACAAACCACCATAGAGCCGCAGCGCCAACCACAACAAGCGCGACTATTCCAATCACGAGACGCTTACGGTTCCCCAAGTGCAGTTTGCTCATAACGCTTATGAATGATTATATTTTAACGAGCAAAATAACGCAACAAAAAACCGCCCGGTAGACTGGGCGGTTACGATTATACATATTGGAATAATACCTGCACTTAGCGCAAAAATACTAGCATAGCTAGCCTTTGTGAAGGCATAATATTATTGTATCACATTTTATACATTTCTACAAGGTCTTTCCACAAAGCTCGATAAGTTCAAGCACTATGGGAAAAACATGTCAGATAGATTTATAGGGATAAGGGAAACCTTAAGCCGGTAAAGCGTACTATGTTGCAGAGCAAAAGCTCGATGCATTCCCTTGTTTATTTGACCACTGAGGGTAACCAGTGAGGCATCTAAGACGGGGCGGGTTGCCACGAAAGTAGATGTAGTCCCCCACTGGTTACCCTACTGGGCATTGGCTACAGCCTGGCTCGCTTACGCGAGACCCAGAGCAGCGCCGTTCCGGCGATTACCAATACAAACGCTAGGGCAGATTGCTGCCGCGTAGTGCCTGCGCCGGTTGCGGGGAGAGTGCCCGTTGTCGGAGCAGTCGTTGGAGGTGTCGTCGTCGGTGACGTCGTTGTTACTGGTGGCTGCGTCGTTGGTGGCGCAGTTGTTGGTGGAACCGTCGTGGTCGGCGGCAGCGTCGTTGGCGGCGCTGTCGTCACTGGAACCGTCGTTGCCGGCACAGTCGTCGTAGGCGGCTTGACCGTCGTTGGCGGCACGGTTGTTACTGGTGGCTGCGTCGTTGGTGGCGCAGTTGTTGGTGGAACCGTCGTGGTCGGCGGCAGCGTCGTTGGCGGTACCGTTGTTGGGGGCTGACAATCGGCCACGTCCGTGCTCACGACTACCGGCTCGAAGTCGGTAATGAATTCCGACGCAAAGTCGGCAGTAGCCGTAACCGTGTCGTCCGGACTAACGCCGAGCGCGGTGAAAGCCTGGTTAGCCGGTAGGCTAAACAGATTATCGACGAGCTTGGTGCCATCTTTAAGGACGACGATAATCATCACGTTCCGGTAGAACGTGTTGGCTGCGGACGAACCGGCACTTGCCGTCACAGAACCCGTCAGCTTGCCACTGCAGTCCACGGAGGCCTGCACCGTCACTGAAGGGTTGAAGATCGGGATGCACCCGAGCTCACTATCTACCTCCCCTTCCGGACACGACGTTGCTGCTGTTGGCAACATTGTAGCCGAAGAGCTGGGCGCGAAAGCCGTGAAGCCTCCGACCACAATGAGTACTGTTGCCAGCACTCTGGTAATTGCAACCCCGAGGGGTCGCCTGGTTGATTGTCTCATGAGGTACCCCTTCGAGGGTCTCTGGTTTGCTTTTTACGGCAAACGGTTGGTATGCTCTGTTGAGCAGCCTACACATAAATATTACGTGCACACCGCTCAACAGATACAAACCTCAATGATATATCACTAATAAACAAGAAATTATAGAACTATATAGGTACACATTCTGACGTGTTACCTAGCTATCTGACATGTTAAATTGCGTCAGTACAGGAGCAACGTTCTGCAGCTAATGCCGTGAACAACTCAACCGCACTAAGTTACTAAACTATACGTTATTTACATCTTTTTGTCAATTATCGCAGTGTTTGCGCGCTTAATTGCCTGCTTACGGCGCATTATTGTTGCACTTTTTAGATTATTCACAAATATTGAGCGTACGTGCTGGCCCTATATATACGAATAAACTACTCTGCTAAACCAAGCTTTTCGGCCAATACTTGATTGGTGGGCTCAGCCAAAAAACTGCCGTCATCAAACACAATAGTGGGCGTAATGCGCATGCCACTATTATACTTTTCTACTGTTTCGATATGCTCTGGGTGATCCTCTAGGCCGATGTAATCATAGGGTATGTTGTTCTTGTCTAGAAACTGTTTGCTACGTAAACAGTCCACGCAAGTTGCCGTGCCATAAAGGGTAATCATATACACAGTATATCCCCTTTGTTATAATTTGGTTTTATTCTTATATTCAAACAAGACAGGTTATGAGTAGGTGCAAACGTAATCATTAAAACAAAGTCAAAATATACATAAAATGTAAGAAATATATACTTTCTTACTTGTATATTATTCTTACATATGGTATTATCAATGTATGAATAAGACAATTACAATGACCACAAAAGGCACCTTTACCCTACCCGCGTCTTTACGGGCCAAAATGGGCGTCACTAATCAGGGTGATAAACTTCACATTGAGTACGATGAAGTTAAGCAGCAACTAATTATTAAAAAGCCAGTCTCACTAGAAAAAATTCAAAAAGATCTGGCACAATATGCCGTAAAAGTACAACCACTTCAAGATGCAAGCGGTTTTTACGCGGCAAGAAAACCGCGAAATTAAAATGACAAAGCTTCATGGATCACTCGATGCAAATGTTGTCCTGCGACTAATTCTTGCTGACATTCCAGAACAGTACGTGCTTGCTCGTCAATTATTTGATAAGTCAAAACAGCTAGAAATTTCTGACACATGTTTAATTGAAACAATTTATGCACTACATGAATATTATTTAATTCCTCGTGCAAAAGTGAAGAAAACAATTCTGGACCTAGCCACCAACAAAAAATTAATAATAAATACAGATGTTTTTGAGCCAACGCTAGATATGTATGTGCTTCGCCCTGCATTGTCTATAGAAGACTGCTATCTAGCGTTATTAGCAAAATATCATAATAAGCAACCACTTTGGACATTCGATAAAAAGCTTGCAAAGCAAAGTGGTGGTCTCGCAAAAGAGGTTGGCACGATATGAGTTTATCTATTGGTACAGATATTGCGTAACACAACAACCTTTTGAGCTAAAACTGACCATGCCGCCTACTGATAGAGGTGGTCGGGGCTACTCCGACGAATATGTTGCTAAAGCTGTAAAAGAGTTGTGTGAATTTTAACTAACAGTAAAACCATTAAGAATTTATACTAGTCTTAGTCAAGCAGAGCTTTTTGTAGGTCTTTTGCTCTCTTTGGATTTACGGACTTTAACTCACTATGCAGCTTCTTGATAAGTGGCATAGCTTCGTGCTTTTTGTAGTTGGCAACATTTATATATACATACCCGTCTTTAGCGTTACCGAGATTTATACTACCTGCACCAATTCTAGAAGTCGGAAATACACCAGAACCCTGAACGCTTACTTCCCTAATGTCTCTTACCTTAATCGAATTGGTACTGAACAGTGATTTTCTGGTCAGCTTCCCATTTTCTAGCTTAATGTATCCAGAGTACAGCTCGGTATATAGAAGGATGATGAGCACAAAAGGAAGGCTTAGCCAGATAAATCCCAAAAAACCCACTGAAGAAAAATCAATCAGTCTATCGGCTTTCCAATTTATAACCAAGGTGGCTAATACGATTAAGGCAAGCGTTATGAATGCATATCTCTTACGGGGTTTGATAATCATAGTTGCCATTAAGTACTATTGCCCCTGCTTTGTAGCTCGGCTACTTGACGTTGTATATATTGAACAATCTCGGGGTTTGATTGACCCAATGCCGTTAAACTATCTTGAATAGAATCGATGTCATCTCTAGTCAGATTTCTATCCCATACGTCATAGTTGTCAACTTTTGCCATTCGCATAGCAAAACCTTCACTATCTGCAAATGACACGCCTGACCCATCTTGCTTCACAACATCTATCTTATATTCGTAACCATTGTGGGGTACTACAATCTGATATAGTTCGCCGTTACCAGTAGGTATCGGCTCTTTCATTACTGGATTTGCTTCTCTAATATCCCTAGGATCAACCATAATTTCAGCAACAGGTAAGCCTTGTTCAGCAGCTAACTCACGCAATGCCTGATTGGTCTGTGGGTAGCCAAGCTCCTGACCGCTATCGGCAGCGATACGAATGAACACGCCCTCAACCTTGCCTGCCTTTAGATGAACTTGGTTATATTCACCTTTATTTGTAGCTGCCAATGCTTCAATGCCTGTCATAGTAGGCTTTCCTTTAGTCTGCATATCAACCGCTACGTCCCCCGACCAAATACCAGTTACATCGGCAGCCATTTCGGGGGGTTTGATAATTAGACCAGATACACCTTCAAATGTCGCTGTGTGCCTTTGGTCAATCAATGAAGCATTAAGTGGCTTATCTGCTTCAATCCTAAAACCATTCGGCTGGCTACCAGATAGATAGCCATAAGTACCACGAGGGTCGTCTAGTACTGTATGTACGAGAAAACGATACTTTTCGTCTGAAGTGTATCTCCGTGTTTCTGGCTTACTTACCTCTCCTAATAATGCTGTGGATTCCATATTATTACTATACATCTCCAACATCTGCTGACTACGATTTCTCAACTCTGTCTGCAATTCAGGCCGTTCCTGGATGAAGCGTTTTGCTTCTTGACTACGAAGTGCGGATTCAATACCACGACCCAAATCCGTGTATTCACTAGAGCTTAGCTGACCACTGTGTGCTTCATCACCAACTTTATGTAGCATGCTCTTGGTTTGTTCATCAAGCATAGAATCAAGCGAACCAACGTCTTCCCCATTGAATGCCTTTAGGTGCATTTCCCAACCAAGATGACGCCAGGCAATAACGTTTTTCATAAACTCTGACTGCTCACTGCCTGCTTGTTCAGGGTTATCAAGCACACTACCCGAATAACTTACTTCTTCATCAATTGTGCTGCGGTAATCATTATCCTTCAAGGCTTCTTGCTTACCTATGTCCCATAAAATCCAAGATTGTGATTCAGCGTAAGGTGACATCCGCAGTGATTCAGGCAATAAAACAGTAGTCTTATCAAAGTGTTCACGAATGTCTTGTGCGGCTTTTTGAATGTCTTTACCTCTACCAGCAATAGTAAGCCTTGCTAATTCGTGAGCATAGGCAGTAGCGTGTTCGGGGTGCTCGCTATTACTGCCCGCACGGATTGCTTCGTCTCCCAAAACGTCCCTGTAATTCAGGTCGTTTTCAAGGAGACCGCTTGTGAGCTGTTGATACATTTCATTACGTTCTACTAACTTTTCCTGCATAGAAGCAATGACTGAATTTTTTGCAATAATATACTCGTCACCATCCCAAGGTTGGGCTGGCTCCTCAAGCGGAACTTCACGTCCTGGCAAATCTTTACCCATGTCATACAAGAGCCTTGCCGAACGCTGGCTGACTACCTTGGCTATACCTAGTCGTTCTGCGACCTCATTGCCACTTAATCCTTGAGCAAGAAGTTCCTCTGCTTCTGCTGTAAGCACATCGGCTATTTTCTTATTAACATCTTTGCCCTTTTCACGGCTATCCTCTGCTAATAGTGCATAGCCCGTAAGAAGTTCACTGTCGTATGTTTTCTCCTGACTGCTTGAGCCTTCATCTTCTCTGGCTTGAGTTGTTTCCACCGCAAGAACGCCCACAGAAGCAATAGATTCTTCACGGCCTTCAAGTTTCTCTGGGATATGTAATTTATCCCTTACAAAATCGGGGTATGCTGTATCAAACCTGTCCAAGATACTTTCAGTGCTTCCGTCATTGCCGACTTGTGAAAACCAGAAACCATCGTCTATTTCTACGCCTGTTTGCACTTGTGCCTGAATAACGGCATCATTTATGTCACCTGTGAATATCTCACGACTCTTAGGAATATCAGGCATAACCCCAGCTTGTTCAGGCTGAGGACTATGGTTTAGTTGTTCTGGGTTTTGTTCTGACATTTTTGTTTTGTATTTAACAGATATAATAGTAGCAAATATTTGCTAATTTGTCAAGATACAAGCACTGTACCATTTTTGTTCTGCTTTATCTGTTGTATACACATTAAAACTCGTCTTTTGCTCTAAAACCTCTCCTGTGACCTCTGGAATGCTCACAGGGGGTATTAAACCCGTTCACCTAAACACCAGCTCTTATCAAGAGTATCGTCGGATATGATTTTTTTCAGGATTTTGACACCTTAACGCCGTTTTCCACTGCAACCTAGCATCATTTATTGGACACTAAACTTGTGAGAATCATGTACCCGCAAGCAGTTGAGCTAGGAATATGTACGAAAATTAAACGTTACCTTATTTGCGTTGTCCTGTGCGGTAACTATACTATCTGCGAATAACGGTTCCGTCTTTAGGTATTTGTAAAAAGTAGACCTTGAAATTTTAACCATTTTGCAACTATCACTAACGTTGTAATTGCGTTCAATATAAAACGCTAACTTATCTACGGTTTTCATATTGAATTTTGGTGGTCGCCCAATAGCATTCCTGATTGCCATATTCACTCCTCTTTTTTATATTAGTTTCTCTTATAATTATCTCAAAAGCTTGTTTTTCTCGGTGTTTAACAATGATGTGGCAAAATTGCCGTAAAATGTTTGTAATGGTGAGTAAATATCTAGAACAACTGGAAGCTATGAGCAAGGATAAGCGTGAGACTGTCTGTAAAGCCTTGCTCGACACTATGCACGCCATCGGTGACCAGCATAGCGGTCTTGCTGATAACCGCCCTGTACTTGTTGGTGACTTCGATAAATACAATGACCCGAATAATGATGATTTTGTATGGAGTAGACTCATGTGTCTTAAATGGTTGGCAGAGGGTGCAACAATAATAGATTTGAAGTACATGGAAGATTTTAAGTACGTGGTTGCTGGCAGTAATGGGCATGATTATATGGTGACGATTATCAACCGTTACGCATTTGAAGAATTACTTCTAACACTTCAGAAAGTAGATGCTAGTCTAACCAACTATGATGGATATGACAAATCTATCGAAGATGAAACCGTGCCAAATCTTGCCTATTACGATTTGGATTCTGGTCGTGGGATAGTGAACGGGCATGTGGTTTATCTGAGAGGACGCAACAAAAAACTGTTCAAAGCTTTGTTCTTGGCAGCCCCACACCCTATTGATAGAGAAACCGTCAAAAGTATTGCTCTGTACAAACACTCAAAAGACGATGCCAAAATTGCAGTCAACGATGCTTTTAGTTCTTTACCCAAAGCTTGTGGTGGAGTTAGTAATAAAATGATTGCCCAAGTAGGTGGATACCGACTTAATGCGAGAGTATACCCATTAGCTTTCCAGCTCTTTCAAAATACCTATAAAAAAGAACGGATACTTCCAAAAAAGCCTTCGAAGTAAACTGCCGAATTTTGCTATTTTTACCTCTGTTAGTCTTTTGAATTCTCCCTGTATCAACTCTCATCTGCTGCCTACAATTAGTAGTATGGGTAATGCAATTTGAGACTGTTCGACTAATATAAATTACCCTGTCGAACGGTTTCAGCAGAGAGAAAGAATCAATGAATAACTATAAGAAAGAAAGTCGCACACAAAATAAACAAAATGGCTCAGAACACACAAATAGTGCTCTCAACCCCCAAACACCGATTTCTAAAACAAGTTCTCAGATGAAAGTTTCGTCTAAAATCGAAATAACAATCACACGTAAGCAGCTAAGTGAAGCCACATGGCTATTCAACCAGTACGGCAAGCGTAAGCCTGACTGGCTGCGTCAGAAGTTCAACATAGACCAGCGTCGTAAGAAGTGCATAAACATTGAGCTAATCGAGGCACAGCTAGACTATATCTTCTGTGACCGTTACCAGAACACAGATGAGTGGTATGACCTATTACACCTGCTGTGGCACGACATCAATGGAGTGCCGTCATGCAAATAGATTTTAGCCACAACTACCCAGAAGTTAGTAAGCGTGATAATGGTACGTACTTCGTCAAACTCCATTTCCCCAATGTTGGGTTGTATGTGAGCGGCATACGTGTCATACCGTCAAAACTTAGCGAGGGCGAGTATGTTGTCTATAAGCCAGCAATACTTAACGCCAATGGGGTCTGGAAGACCAATTACGAATACGACAATTCAAGCGAACTGTTGTCATACCTGAAAGAATTGGCACTGAAAGCAGTAGATGAATATGACGATGCCACAGAAGTCTTTGAGGATATTGAAGGCATGGATATTGAAGCGGAGCTAGGCAAAGCCATCGATGAAATGGAGGGTAAGTCTAACTAAATCTCACATAAGAATAACCTATTTGATTACTAGAGCTATTAGATAACTAATTCTATATAGGTAACTAATTAACCTATAGGATTACCAACACTATAAGATAGCTATCTAACCTATAGGATTGCTGTTTAAGAGATAGCTAAGACTTAGAAGATATGCCATGAAAAGAAAGGAAGTACCTGCCCCGCAAAAAGAGCCGACGATTGAATACATAGTCGTGGAAGACGAATTTAACATCTTAAACGAAGTGTTCGACGAACTATTCGAGCACATAGAAAAGGAGATTAGATAACGAATATAACAGATTAACATTGACAATTACTTACAAATAACTAATAATGGAGATACAATGGTTGACTATAAATTTCATACAGTACGGGAAGTTGCAGACATACTGCAAATCCACTGGCAGAGTGTACTCACTTACATAAAAAGCGGAAAGCTAGAAGCCGTTAAGCTTGGTAGAGGCTACCGCATTAGTGAGACCGCTTTGCAGAAATTTATAGCCAGCCACTCCACAAGGAGAAAGCAATGAAAAAAGCAGCGATTTATATGCGTGTCAGTACGGCACATCAGGAAGAAGAACAAACAATTGAGAATCAAAAAATGGAAATCATGGAACGTGTTCAAAAAGATACCGACATAACCCTGATAACAGATTACGAGTACAAAGATGAGGGTTGGAGTGGTGCAATTCTAGAACGCCCTGACCTAGACCGTTTGCGCTCTGACGCTCGTGAAGGTAAGTTTGAAGTACTATACGTGTACGACCGTGGACGCATATCTCGCAAGTTCGTTCATCAAGAGATTGTTCTAGAAGAACTCCGTGAGTGTGAAATTGAGTGCATAAGCCTGCACGATATTAACGGTAAAACCACCGAAGAAGTGCTCATGGGTAGTGTTATGGGGATATTCCATGAATATGAGCGTGTCAAAATAACCGAACGTATGCGTATTGGCAAGGTGCGTAAAGTTCGTGAGAACAAGAAACTACTCGGCTACAACCCAAAGTATGGTTACGATTACTACCGTCGCATCAAAGCAGGTCCTGACGCACGAGACGGTTACTTTGAGATTAACAAACAGCAAGCCAAAGTCGTTAAGCAGATATTTGAATGGATCGCCGCAGGTGTATCTAAACACGAAGTAAAACGTAAACTGTTCAAAATGGGTATTCCCCCACCCAAAGGCAAGCGTGACCAGTGGAGCGGTGGCACATTAGACCGTATGGTGCGAGATAGCACCTACATGGGCGACCATTACTACAATAAGAGTGAGAGCATTCCCACAAAGAACCCACGCAACCCCGAACAAAAGTACCGTAAAATTACCAAAGGTAGTCGCAAAAACCGCCCAAAGGAAGAATGGTTCCACGTCAGTGTACCAGCCATTATCAGCTCTGACTTATTCAATAAAGTACAGGTACAGCTTGAGAAGAACAAGCGTACTAATACCCGTAATAACAGCGTAAACAAGTACCTAGTGGCAGGATTAGTTGAATGTGTATGTGGCAAAGCCCGAACTGGCGATCCAGTAAGCAACGGAAGTCTGTACTACCGTTGTACAGACCGCTTGAGTAAATACCCTATGCCCCGTGAGTGCTACGAACACGGCATAAATGTTCCTGTTTTTGACGAAATGGTGTGGCGCAACATCAAAGAACTACTCCTAAATCCACAATTGGTGATTGCATAAGCCAAACGCCGTCAAGGTACTTCCCCACTTCAAAGCCAGCTTAAAACACTGCATACAAAGCTCAAGAAGCAAGAAGACGAACAACGCCGCTATGACAAAGCTTATGGGCAAGGCGTAATGTCTGAGAGACGCTACAAAGATGTAATGTACGAGCTTAACCAAAAGCGTGAAGCTACTGTTGCTGAAATCTCTGCCCTAGAGGACGAAATGACTAACCAAAAACCGATTAGCGTTGAACAATACTTTGACGAAACTATAAAAAGAGTTGGAAACTTGAGCTTTACAGAGAAAAAAGAGATAATAAAGCAAGTAGTTACAAAGATTGTGGCAACAAAACAGGAAGTAAAAGTCTGGGGACGTATTCCTTTATTAGCGACACCCGAAAATGAAACTATAAATAATAATGAAAACTCAATTTTTGCAAATCATCTGTTAAATGAGAGAAAGGTTGGTTTAAATGTTAGCAATTGGTATTCACAAGATGCAACAATACCATTTGACATCACCTTCTCTATGCCACCACTAGATAAAAGAACACGAGGCTATACGCCTCAACAGATTAAAGAACTACAAGAAACTGCTGGCGGTAAGTGGTAAATTAACTACCCACCACGCTCACCACTATATTTTAATGGCTTTAGTCTGCGATTTAACCAATATCCGTTTATCATCAACTGTCTGCGAGTCGTTATGGTATGATACTAGATATGGATTTTATGAACGCACTCAAGTCAACCGCTTTGAATATTATTGAGCTTTCAGAGCAATTATCTGAACGTACACATACATGGGATCAGGAAGATTCTGCACCTGCTAGAGGATATACGGATCGAGCAGGTTTTGTTATCTATGATGATATTGAGTTATTTGCAGATGTTTATGTTGCCTCGTATGATGCTGCTGAAGGTAAACTAAGAGCACGCTTGGCCTGGTCACCTAAAGAAGCGGAGCAAGATTCATTCACAATAATCACACTCGACTTCAAGTCAAACGTAGCAAAAACCAAGAAACTGATAGATAAATCAGACAGCTTGAAACAACAAGATATTATAACTCTGTTGAATGACAAAGAAACGACGCCCGACCTAATTCACGTAAGTCTAGAATCTAACATGAATTCAGACGGCAAAACCAGTGGCAAGCGATACGAATATACAGCCAATGATTTAGAAGACATAACTGAAAATAACAAAACAGACTTCATCAAAACACTATCTAAAGCATTCGATTTTATTGTTACTAGGCTTAACTAATAGTAAGCTTAGCTTAATCGGTTCTTCAGCTTTGCTGATAATCTGCAACTTCGATTAGATCCTCGCCATATTTTCTCAAAAATTCAACCATTGAGCCAACTTCAGTATTGGTCCCAAACAGACTTTGTGGGATTTCTTTTGTGCCCAACTTGATACCAAGCAAATTACCAGTAATTGCACCTGTACTGTCGCTGTCGCCATCATGATTAACAGCCAACCTTAAGGTATCGTCAACAGGTAATATTCTCTTCGCACCAAGCACGCTACAATAAATCGCAATAGCTAAAGCTTCCTCAGCCACCCAGCCTTGACCAAGTTTTCGAAGATTCTCGACACTTGGAGATTCGTTGGCCATCTGAACAGCTTTTTCACATAACTCAGATACGTCTTGTGTGCCAAAGTCATCTAATGCAATACGTATTGCTTTCTCTAATGCTACTCCATGTAGTGCAAGAGCAACAATTACAGCAAGTAAGCCACTCGCATGTTGTGCAGTTTCATGACCATGCGTAATTGCTGCGTCATGAACCCCTTCGTCATAAACTTTCTGCAATTCATCTTTGCCAGTATCTTTGATTAGATTACCAAAGAAGATACCGATAGGTGCAGCTCGCATTACTGTCCCGCAACCCTTACTATCGTTCTGGGCAGGTTCCGCAGGTTTCTTCATGGCTTTTAATGAGCTGACGCACGTGTTGCCAGGCCCACGCTGACCTTGTGCCTTCACTAGCTCAAACAACTCTTGACTACCCCAAGTAAGGTCAGAATAGTTCGGATTGTTCTGACCCTGAGTCTCAAGCCATTTGATATAACTCATGGCTGTATAACCCCAATATTCACCAAGAATACCTCTTTCAGCTCCTCGCTTAAAGGCACTAATCAGTCCATCAGCTAGGAATAATGACATCTGGGTGTCATCTGTGACTGCACCTTTTTTGCCATAGGCATCGTCAAGCATCTGTACACCTTTAACTGTGTTTGGTGTATCTCCATACTTGGCTACGATTTCGTCGTACTTCATGAACTCAACTGGTGCACCTAGTGCATCGCCAAGTGCACCAAGAATCAGACAGGCACGAGATTTATCTATCTTTGTATATTTATCAGTGCTCATAAATCATTGCCTAGCGTTTCTGGATGTAATGCTGCATGGTCGCTCATGTCTTTTAGGTCATTAAGTGCTGTCTGAAATTCTTCAATAGTCTCTGCCGTATTAACCCCTACTCTATTCTCGGACTTACCAAACATATGTAATGGGTTAGAAGAAAATGAGAATACTTCACCTGTGCTTTTTAATATAACGATTGGTCCATTTCCGATTGTTATTTTTGATTCGTCTTTTGTATCTAGATACTCCCTTGGTTGAGTGTCAATGTAAAACGCAAAACCACGGTCCTCTATCCTGTCATAGCTGTCAGCTTCATCAAATTTTGTCTGTACATAATTCTTCACTTGTTCTTCAGTAATGCTTATGCTTGCACTACCAAAAGCACTCACGTCAGACCTTTTGCCTTCTTTGTATGCTTCAGCTAATTTCTCGTGTAAATTCGGGATACTTGTAGCATTAGAGAATAAAACTCCACCCTCATTACCAACTAATATAGACCCGCCACCTCTGACTTCTTGCCAAACAATATACCCGACTCCTTCAACCTCCTCAATACCAAAAGTACCAGAAAAGTTAGGATCGGTTTTTCTTAATAAATCTTCTGCTTTTTGTAAAGCTTCGTCCTTGTTTTTTATCTGCATATTTTAACCCTTTCTCTATTTTATTTTAGCACCATCTTGGGACAACAAACCTAACCATTCGCTAGAATATCAGCGGTAATTTCACGTACTAGACTACGGGCTTCGGCAGCTATTCTACCCTGTGGGGTATTCGGATTTGCTTGAGCTTGCCAAATACCTCCGCCGCTTTCATGAAATCCATTTTGTTGAACACGCTTAGCTAAAGCTTCGAGCTTAGCTGGCTCAATACCTAAACTACTGCTAGATAAACGTTGACCAAGCTGCTGTTGTAAAGCATTTAGGTCAACTTGCTCTCCACTAGTTAGCCTATCTTGAGCAATGGCTGTAATACTTTCAAGCAGCACATTTTGTGGCACACGAGCTAGTGCGGATTTCACAAACTGATCATAAGGATTACGGACTTGCTCTGGGGCTTGAGGTGCGATTTCAGTAGTTACTGCCTTCGGTTGAACAACTTCTGTATGAACTGCAGCTTGTTGTGCGGATTGCTCAACAGCTGTAGATTGCTCGATTCTTGGCAATACGATGTCCCTGCCAGTCTCACGCTTTACTGCTTCAACATACTGCTCAGCAACGCTACGGGGCACATAGTGTTCAACTTGACGGCCATTTTCAGTATTAACTGAATCACCTATTTTTAGTAGTGTTTCTCCTCTCGGTATGAGCGGGTGACGATCCTGATGATATTTACCAATCAACTCCAGTGTGTCTTTAGGAAGACTAGCTTTTAGTTCGGCAGCATCAGGCCGTATACCGAGTCTTGGTGATAAGTCCCCTCGATAAAACGAAACTCTAACCTCGATTGGTTGACCACTATCATTCCGTGTCCGTGAGTAATTATCGGTTGTATTGCCTGACCCACGAGCAATGTCTTCTAAGCTAATAGCCGAAAGACCCGCCCCCGTTATCTCGACAACTTCGCCTGAATGTTGCCAACGGCTAGAGTTAGTACCATGAACGAGTTCTGTCCAGCCCGTTGGTATTGGTGCAATGAGCGTTTCCTTAGCCTCCCGATGCTCAGGTGTAGCCGTGGCCAATGGAGATACTTCGGCTTGATTGGTCGGTTGTTCATTTCCGCTCTGAATAGCTTCAATAGTCTTGCGGGCATCATCAGCCATTTCAGCACTTTGCTGTACGACTACGGCTTTAGCTTTTTCCGCTCGCTTCTGCTTCCATGCGTCAAACACCTCGGCACTTTGAATAGGTGAACGCTCGTGCTGTACACCATTTAGCAGATTAAACCTCTCTACAGGGTCAGAAGTCTCACGTGCAACTGCCACTAGCTCTTGTAGCCTCGTTAACTCGTCACCCACAGAACCTCTGACAGCGGCACGTACCCTTGCTTCATTAAACTGTTCGTTGTCATGACCCATCATCTGCATAACAGCGTTGATGGCTTCGTTCTGAGCATCAAACTGCTCTTTCCAGTTCTTCCGTTCAAGGTGCAACGTGTCACGAGCAATCCTCAGTTCCTCGGCTTTTTCAGCTGAGACACTAGGGTCACGCAACTTGTCTTCGGTGTAAGCCAATAGTAAATCATAGGCATCATCAGCTACTTCGTGCGGCGTGCGTTGTTCACCGTTTTGTAGTAAGTCGTCTTCTGGCTGAGCATCTTCAAAGTAATTGCGGTGTCGCTGCTTGAAGGCCGCTTCAACGCTCTTACGAGCTTGTACCTGAGGGTCGGTGTAGTGCAAGTTGCCTTTATTAGGATCAGTAAGGGTGCTTATTTCTTTTGTAGCATCTAGGAGCAACCCGTTCATTGCCTGAAATCGCTGGTCAGACGTTGGCTCACCACGTTCTGCTTGGTGTAATTCTACGAGCGTGTCACGAACTTCTTCATTATGCTTTCGGGGTCGTGGAGCTTGTTCTAAAGTTACTTGACCGATCCCCAAATCACCCTGCCCAACACTAGCATCAACCGTTTCTAGAGCAGTCTGCAAACCTTTTGTTTCATCTACGGTAGTTCCGTAACGTCCTTCGCCGAACTCAGCAACATTACTATCAACAGCTTCTTTGAGGTGGTCTAAACTTCCAAGCTGCAAGCGTGCCTGCTGTTCTCTGCTGGCTTCAAACTGTGGCTGTTCTGGTGATGGTTGAGTTGGAGGTTGCATTGTTTTTTGTTTTAGCGTTTTACTCTGTAAGAGTAGCAAATTATTGCTAATTTGTCAAGTTACAAGCACTGTATTAATATTGTTGTGACTTACATTGGAATATAACTTAGCCCGTCTTTTACCCTAAAACCTCTCCTACGGCCTCTGAAGCGGTTTTAGAGGGTACTTAAGCCTGTTCATGTATTTTCACTTTCCTGCAATGAGCTAGACCCTGAAAGTTTTTTTGGAGCAATTTACCCCTAACGCCATTTGCTAACCGTTAATTATAGGTAATATGACCGTAATTATTTCGTCAGTATCAACTGGCGGTTTTTTCTTTTTGGGCGGTTTCATATTTTGATCGTAACAGGACTAATGCTCTAGACGAAATATACGAGCATAGTCACATTACAGAAATGGGTAAAAAACTCAGTGAAAGGGTGCAAGTTTTCGCTAAAGTGTCAGATCAACGGATAGTAAAAAATGGCGTTGGAAATTGACTTCGGTACTCGTAGGCTTTAATTATTAATTGCGTGAATTCGGGTTCGTTATTTAAGTAATAGTAGAAGCTCTGGCGGCTAATTCCGTTTTTTCTACAAACCTCTGCCACGCTATTATTGTGTTGAATATCGTCAGCAATGTTGATTAAGGTTAGATAAGTTATTTTATGGCGATTACTGATTGTCTTTTTGATCATATTAGATTCCTCTTTTTTGTATTAGTCCCCTCTTTTTATTATCTCAAATTCACTATTCTGCTAGATGTTGCAAATCACCTATACTAGTTAGCAAATGAGCGAAAACACTGATAACGCAAACGATTATGCATTAGCTAGACTTCTGAACGAACGTGTAATTAGAATATTCTACCAACTAGATGATCTGAGGGTCTTACCTGATCACGCATCCCTTAATCGGAGCTATGTATTGCTGGCAAATGAACTTAAACAAATTTACGCACGCCAGCCTGAACTACAGAAAATTGGTGGAACTATTTGCTGGCGAGTAATGGACAACGTTGAGATGTTTCATGAAAATATTGGAGAGTACAAAACGATAGCATATGAATACACACACTCAGGGGCTGATTATGGCGAGGAGCATAATGCAAATGTAACCACGCTCTGTATAAAAGCAGGAATACGTCAGCCAGTATTATCGTCAAAACTTGAAAAACTATTGGCTGAAGCTGATTCTAGTATCAATGCTTTTCAGTACGAATTAGATAAGATGGAAGCCAAACTATCATTTGAGAAAATTACCATTCCTGTAATTACTATTGGAGATACATCCTATCGTTTGTCATCAATGCGTAATGGTATAGCATTTGAGATTATTTCCTACTGCTTTGAAAAATTCCCAGACGAGTTCGTCGGGCTGCCAAGTATCAAAAAATATCTGCAACTAGAGGAATTAGACGAAGCTGATATAACCAACCTGCGAGATAAAATGCGTGGCTCACATTTTGATGATAAGGGTCCACTTCAACCATTTATAGAAATTTCACCACGAAAGCTAAAAATTAAGAAAATAACTGCACTAACAGATGAAGAAGTTGCTTCAATTAAAGCTGCCAGCAAGTAAAACAATTCGTATTTATTCGTAGTAAACAACTTTCTTTCGGACTAACACGGTATTGACAGACAAAATTAATGTGGTATGGGATAATTAGAGTATAACCATTTAAGTTAGATAACTAGGTGGTGAAAAACTAATTATTAAATGAACGATACGGTACTGCATTGTGCTCTACCGATCTGTTCAGTGCGTCTCTAGAAAGGACAAACAATGGGCACAGTAATAAGAAATAAGAACGAAGGCATCAGCAGCTTCGATACCGAAGAAGCTGACTTGGCTATGTGGTTGATGAACTCAGGCTACAAGCTGATCTGTATGCACCCTAAAGAAGGAACCCGTCATCTAATCTACCACTTCGTAATAACTAGCAGTATTGAGAAAGCTGTTACGGATTACTACGAACAGAAAAAAGGAACTGCTACGGATAAACTCATGACCGCAGTGAAAAACGTATTAAAGACATATGAGAAAGAGGAACGTAATGCACGAAAATCCAAATAATAACCCCAAAGAACTCTTAGATTCTAAAAACATCGACTACCGTGAACGTGGTCAAGAACTTATCACTCACTGCATATTCAATGACTGTGATGCTGATAGTCGTGGTAATGAAGCTCACCTATACATTAATGCAGATACAGGTCAGTACTTTTGTCACAAGTGTGGCGAAAAGGGTGGCATAAAGGGCTTACGTGAAAGCTTAGGTATAAGTACATCCGCCCTTCCCCGTCAAAACAACAAACCTGTAACGAGTAAAACCAAACTTGCTCTGAACTACCACAAGCAATTACCCCTCAACATTCGTGAATGGCTGAAGAATGACCGTCTTCTATTAGACGAAGATATTGACGATTTTAAGTTAGGTTACGGTGTTTTTTATGGAAGTAGTTGGGTCACAATACCCGTTCGTGATGCTACGGGCGACGTGCTTTTTATGAAGCTACGCCAAGACCCCTTCATGCCTTCAGACGGTCCGAAATATATGGGCACAGGTGGCGATGCGGCATTATTCAACGTAGAAGTCCTTAAAGATATGCCCGATCAACTTGTGATCTGTGAAGGTGAATTCGATTGTCTCGTACTACGTGCGTTCGGTATCCCAGCCATATCATCAACAGCAGGTGCTCGTACCTTCAAAGATGAATGGATTGAACAGCTTAGCTTTGTGCGTCATTTATACATTTGTTACGACAATGACGAAGCAGGACAACAAGGAGCGAGCGAACTTATCGAGAAGCTCGGAATAGCCCTGCCCTCAACATCTATATTGCAGATCGACTTACCCGATGAGGTTGGTGATCATGGTGATATAACAGATTACTTTAAGCATCCTGATGCTGACCCAAGTGACTTGTTCGAGAAGTATGCAACTTTACGCAGTGGTCCAAAACCGATAGACGTTAGTACGTTTGAAGAGATAACGACTCGTGACCTCGCATCAATCCTCGATCTCACCATCAAGCACGACAACGAGAATAAGCTTGTTAGTTTCTTGTGTATGCTCTCAGCGTATACCGAAGACAGCCAGCTCAATGTAAGCTTTAATGCACCTTCGTCTACTGGTAAGACATACATTCCAATCCAAGTTGCCCAGTATTTCCCTGATGCTGATGTACGTCAATACGGTGGTGCGTCTCCAACGGCATTCTTCCACGATCACGCCAATTACGAAAAGGAAAGTGACAGCTACGTTAATGATCTTGGACGTAAGATACTAATCTTCTTGGAGCAACCAAACCCTAAGCTTCAGGAGAATTTACGCCCCTTACTATCTCACGATAAAAAAGAGATTCCATATAAAATAACAGATAAGAATCAAAAAGGTTCTAACCGTGCAAAGAACATCATAATTCGTGGCTTCCCTGCAACAATATTTTGTTCAGCAGGTATGCGTCTAGATGAACAAGAAGCCACACGTGCAATCTTACTCAGCCCTGAAACAAATATTGAGAAAGTAAAAGAAGGTGTCCATATGGCGACACTTCGTAGTGCGAATAAGGTTGAATTCTTAGCAAATATTGAATCGAATCCTGAGCGTCAACAACTAAAAGACCGTGTGCTTGCAATCAAACTTGAGCACGTCAATGACGTTATAGTTCCAAACCCCAACGAAATTGAACGTCGCTTTCTTAGCCATGTTCAATCAGCTAAGCCACGCCACCAGCGTGATGTCAGTCACCTGCTTTCAATCATAAAATGCATAGCTCTGTTGAATCTCTGGTTCCGCCGTGATGAGAACGGCAATATAGTTGCAAATCAGACCGACATAGATCAGGGCTTTGAGATCTGGAAAAAGATTAATAAGAGCCAAGAGCTGAATATTCCCCCGTACACGTATGAATTCTATAAGAAATTTATACTACCGATCTACGTGGCGAAGAAAACAGGTCATCAATCAGTCAATGATGAAGGCGTTAGTCGCAAGGAGATAATCAAACGTCACTATGAACTAGAGCAACGCTTACCAAACGACGATATTCTACGCCGTCAGATCTTACCTATGCTTGAAGCAGCAGGTCTAATAACTCAAGAGAAAGACCCTAACGATAAACGCAACAAACTGATATTTCCCCAACTATTTGAAGTAGAACAATATAGTGGTGAGCATGGTGGGTCTCTGCATGCGGAAGAGCAAAAGGTCTGAACATGTCACGAAAGACCGCACCACCACCAGAAATTGAGTATGAGTACGTCGATGACGGCGATACTCGCACTGTAGAAGAAGCATTCAACTATTTGTTTGATAAATATTTCGAACAAATTGAGAATACTTCTAAGAAGTAACGATTGATATTTATTTATAAATGTTTATAATGGAGATTATAATGATAGACAAGAAATACTACACAGTACAAGAAGTTGCAGATTTGCTTAAACTTCACTGGCAAAGTGTACTTACATATATAAAAAACGGTGACCTTGAAGCTCTTAAACTAGGCAAAGGTTATCGCATAAGCCAGATCGCACTTGAGTCATTTATAGCAAAACGTACCACCAGAAAAACAAAGGAGACATAATAATGTTACGTGCAGCACTTTACGCAAGGGTAAGTACCGAACTTCAAAAAGACGAACAAACTGTACAAAACCAACTTTCGGAGATTAAGCCAAAAATTGAATCTGACGGCAATACCCTTCTGGAAAGCTGTATATATGTTGACGAGGGTTGGTCGGGTGCAATACTAGAACGTCCTTCACTTGATCTTATGAGGGCTGACGCACTTGAAAAGAAGTTTGATATTTTATATGTCTATGACAAGGGTCGCCTTGCCCGTATATTCTTCCATCAGGAAATAGTAATAGATGAACTGAGACAGCTAGGTATAGAGTTTCATAGCTTGCACGACATTAACGGTGTCTCACCAGAAGAAAAGCTTATGGGCGGTGTTATGGGAATGTTTCATGAGTATGAGCGTATGAAGATTTCTGAACGCTTTCGTATTGGAAAACTCAATAAGGTTCGTTCTGGGAAATTACTCGGTTATCAAGCAGCATACGGATATGATTACATACCCATTAAGGGCAAGGGTCATGACAAGATCAACGGTAAGTTCGTTATAAACGAAGAAGAAGCCAAAGTAGTCAGAATGATCTTTGAATGGATTGGTATCGAGTGTGTATCTATAAAAGAAGTAATTCGTCGCTTATACGACATGGGTATTCCGCCAAAGAAGCAGAAGCGTGATACATGGTCGAATGGTCCAATACATCGTATGCTGAAAAACGAAACATATATTGGTAAGCACTTTTACTACAAATCTGAAAGTGTTATTACCAAATATCCAATGGCTAAAACCCAAAAGAAATACGCCAATCGCCATTCAATGAAAGGTAGTCGCAAAACCAGACCACGTGAAGAATGGCTTGAGGTAGAAGCACCACGAATTATAAGTGATGAACTATATCAAAAGGTTCAATCTCAAATTAAGAGCAACGGCAAACTAAGTCAACGCTTCAAGAAGAATCCTTACCTGTTCGGTGGCTTGATACAGTGCACTTGTGGTACTTCTCGTACTGGTGAGGGTCAAAATGGTCATTTCTACTACCGTTGTACTGATCGTCTGCTTAAATTCCCTAAGCCACGCACATGTTTTGAAGCAGGTGTAAATGTACAGGTTCTAGATGCAGTAGGTTGGTCCAAACTTTGCGAATTAATGACAGACCCTACCCTGTTGCAGAAACAGCTCGATCGTTATGCAGAAGAAAAGAAGCTACTTGCAGGACAAAGCCCTAAAAAAGATGAACTGCTCATGCAGAAAAAAGCACTTGATCAAGAAGAGCGTCGTTATGTGAAAGCTTGGGGTATGGGCACAATGTCTGAAGACGTGTACACCGATCAGATGAATAGTGTTGCGAGGCGTCGTAAAGAGGTGCTAGACCTAATCAACAAGCCAGAGGCGAATAAGTTAGCCCAACTGCGAGAGATAGACCTAGAATCGTCTGTAGAGCCTTTTAAGAAGTACCTAGAGAATCTGGGCTACGATGAAAAGCTTTTTACGGTACGTAAAATAGTTGATAAAGTAATAGCAACGAAGGAGAAAGTAAGAATATGCGGAAAGATTCCAGCGTATGCAACATCATTAACTGTAAAAAAGGTTGGGTTAGATGTTGAGCATAGCGATACAAGAGACACAACTCAACATAATTCTGATAGAGAGGTTGGGTTAGATGCTAAGCATTGGTATAGTCGGGCTGCCCAATGTCGGCAAATCTACCCTGTTCAATGCCCTCACCGACAATAATATTTTGGCGGCTAATTACCCTTTTGCCACCATCGAGCCTAATACCGGCATTGTGCTGATTCCGGACGCGCGGCTAGACGAGCTTGAGAAGCTATACAATGCCAAGAAAAAAGTGCCAGCTACAGTGACATTTGTCGATATTGCCGGGCTTGTTGCAGGCGCCAGCAAGGGCGAAGGCCTCGGCAACCAGTTTTTGGCTAACATTCGCTCCTGCAACGCCATAGCACATGTTGTGCGTGCCTTCGACGACCCTAACATTCTCACCGATGATGCTACCGGCAGTCATGAGCCGAGCAAAGATATCGAAATAATTAACACCGAATTAGTGCTCGCTGACCTAACTACCGTCGAAAAGCGCCTGCCCGCAATACAAAAAGAAGCCAAAGCCAACCCAAAAATAAAACCTTTAGCAGACATATTGGAAATAGCTCGCGCCACCCTAGATAGCGGATCACCCCTGTTCACCGTGTCTGAAAGCTGGAACCAAGAGAGTCTGGCCTGGCTCAAAAAGGAACTGCAGCTACTTACACTTAAGCCAGTTATTTATGTATTTAATGTCGACGAAAACGGCCTAAGCGACGACGAACTGAAGCAAAAACTGGTGCAGCTCGCATCCCCTGCTCAGGCGGTATTTATCTGTGCTAAGCTCGAAGACGAGCTGCGCAGCCTGGACGAAGCCGACCGCAAGGAATTACTAGGCAGTTACGGCCAGACCGAAAGCGGGCTCGTGCAGCTAATCCACGCCGCCTACGACACCTTGGGCCTACAGAGCTATTTGACAGCTGGGGAGCAAGAGGTGCGCGCCTGGACCATCCCCAGAGGCGCAACTGCCCCCCAAGCAGCTGGGGTTATACATGGTGATTTTGAGCGCGGCTTTATAGCAGCCCAAATAGTTGATTACAATGACCTCATAACTGCTGGGTCAGAACAAGCCGCCAAGGCAGCCGGCAAAGTGCGTACAGAGGGCAAAACTTATGTGATGCAGCCCAATGATGTCGTCGAATTTCGATTTAATGTTTAGCTAGTTGCGAGAGCTGTTATATCTGTCGTCTTGGCGTCTTCTTGCTTGTCTGTTCGCCAGGCAAACTGGATATTATGCATAATCTTGAGCGCACCTTCGATATCTGGCTCGGTGTTATCCTCAAAATAATGCCCTTCTTGGGTAATAAAATTTTGGGTGACGCCCAAAACACAGAGTTCGTCACTTTGAACGTGTAGCTGATCAAGTGCGTTTATGCTTGCAACGCCTACGGCAGCAACAACCCGTTTAACGGCTACGGTTTTTAAAAAATCAGCCGCCATCGCAATAGAAAAGCCACTGTTTAGGGTATCGGCTACCAATATAACTGTTTTGGCCCGTAGCATCGACCTATCTATTGCGCCGTCGCTACCCAGCAGAACATTGAGTTCATGATTTTTTTGCATGCGCTGTTCGTCTAAATAATTGTGGTATTCGCTGACGATTTCGTCTATTTCGCCTGCGCTTAAAAGATTAGAATACCGGAACGTGCCGGCAGAGCTAAAACCAGCTGTTGGCTCAATCTCATTTGGCAAAAATATATGTTTGATTTTGTATAGCAACATTGTTGAGTGGAGCGACATAGCAATTTGCGCGCCCAACACAGCCGAGCCCTCGGACAAACACAAAACAACCGTATCGGTGTCTTTGTACTTTAGTAAGCGCTTAGCCAAAATCCTGCCTGCTTCTGCCCGGTTTTTGAAATACAACATTACGCTTATGGTACATCAACAAACCCCAACAGGCCAACAATCCACGCGGAGCATGCATGTATATGGCTGCTATGCGGTCATACGACGAAAGAATAATTAAAATTACGAGTGGTACCGCGACATCCGCCGTCGCATCATAAGCGGTACGCGTGTATATGGGTTTGTCACTCGGTGCTCTAGTGAATGTACGGGGTTTGCAGCTATGTAGACCGGCGTTTGTATATAAGATATTCCAGTTTGATCCAGCTGCGGCATCATGTGCTGCTGGCGGAATTCCATCACCCTATTCTGCAAATAGTAGGTAGCTTTGCGGAGCAGCTGTTGCTTTCGAGCCGTAAAAAGTAGCTTTTTATTAACCGTACAAATAGTCACAGTTGCGTCTAGCAAGCGCTGGCTAAAGTCCAGCTCCGAAACCATATCGTAACGGATATCTTCAAGGGTAAGATACATTGGTTTTTTGTCTATCAAGATTATTCTTTGATCGGTAATGCACAGCATTGCAAAGCCGCCTTCGTAGCGGCCGTTGAGGCAGTAAACGATGTTTTCACCCGGTACGAGCATGTGCTCGAGTTCGCGCACTTCTGCGCGCCCCCACCACTTGAACTCTGCACCAATTGCCTGCAGCTGACGTTGTACTTCGTGTTTTGTTACCATAATTTACCTCCCCTCAGTAGTACTTTTATACTACGCGGGCTTTACACGTCATGCTGTACGAATCGTCACTAAGTAGCTGTGATAAATATCAACTCTACCTTAAGAATAGGTTTTATTATTACAGCTTACGTAGGCTGCCGCTTTATATGGGTGCTCTATTTGCACAAAAACTTATGTTCTGTCATAGTTTAATCATGTTAGCCTCTGCTATACAAGAAGCGGCTTTACTCGAGTTGTTTCATCAAGGCACCAATTTGCGCTACAAAAAAGGTGAGTATATTATTCGCCCTGGCGAATCGCCACAAGGCGTTTTTTTTATCGAATCAGGTATCGTTAAAGCCTACGATATTACCAAATACGGCGAAGAAAACCTGCTGATTATCCGTAAAGAGCAAGAAATATTCCCACTCATATGGGCTATAACCGGACTAGAACGACAGGTTATTTATGAAGCACTTGGCGCAACCAGTGTATGGCGAATTGACCGCTCACAGTTTTTGCAGTTAATTGCCAGCAACCAAGGCGTGTTGGCACCGCTTCTTGATATGACAATAGAAATGTACCGTATTCATTCGGAGCGCATTATTAATCTCGAATATCGCACAGTACGCGAGCGGTTGATATCCTTTTTACTAACCATGGCTAACCGTTTTGGCGAAAAACAAAGTACAGGTGTTCTTATTAATGTGTCCCTGCGCCAACAAGACATTGCCAGCTCTATTAATGCCTCGCGCGAAACCACCAGCCGCGAACTTACTGGGCTGGAGCGCAAAGGTTTAGTTAGGTCTGCTGATTCGTTTATTACAATCTTAGACGAAGCTCAGCTGCGCGAATATCTCCACTAGCTTTTTACTTTGTTACTAGCCCACGCAACAGATAAAATCGTTCGGTGTTACCTTTGGCGCCACTCACTTCACTGTCGGCTTTGTGTGTAATTGTAAAATACTGCATAACCCACTGTTCAAAATTTTTTAGTATGTCTCTGCGCATTTTATCGTTTTTTATAACACCCTTATGTTTGACGGAATTACCTGCTTCAAACTGCGGCTTACACATTGCTACAACTTGTGTAGAAGGTCCACAAAGCATACTAATGTGCGGCAACAGATCCCTGAGCGAAACAAACGATACGTCAACAACAACAATGTCTGGCTCTGGTATAAGGAACTTGAAGCTAGACTGTGGAGTGTGGAGTGTGGAATTTTTTTTACCTCCAGCTTCTAAATTCAGCCTTCCGACTTCAAGGATGTTAGTTTGTTCGTGCAACTCTATCTGCTCGTTACCACGCAGTGTGGGGTGTAGCTGGTTGGTGCCAACGTCAACGGCATAGACTTTTGTTGCGCCATTTTTAAGTGCAAAATCTGTAAAACCACCGGTGCTACTACCAACATCAAGCACAATTTTGTGCTTGAAACTAAGCTTTAGGCTTTTCGCTACGCTCTCAAGCTTTAGACCGGCACGGGACACATATTGTTCTTTGGCATGCAGTTTTATGTCTGCCGCGTCAGATACAAGCGTGCCTGGCTTTGTTAAAATGGTGCCATTTACACGCACCTGTCCGAGCTTTATAAAACTCTCGGCTTGCGAGCGCGAACGCACCAACCCTTTCTCAGCAAGTAATTGATCTAGCCGGTATTTTGTCATGCATTTTCCTTTAGCGGCAACCCTGCAACCACCTGCCGGTAGCCTTGACCCAAAGATTCAACTACAGCCAATTTATCTATAATAAAATGTGTGCCGTCGTAATCTCTGCCGAGTTTTCTTGTTACGTGAGGAGTGTAATAATCACCAATGTATCGACCATCCATCTGCCAACCCTGCAACCGTGCAGCTTGAAGTAGTTTATGATGAAGTGACAAAAGTTCAGGACTTGGGATAAGCTTTTGTGCAATACGTTTTGCACCAAATTGCGCAAACTCACCCAACTGCACTGCAACTGCTGCTGTGGATTTGGTTATGTCACCAAGTGCTGTTTCTACATCACTGATAGTTTCTGCCTGGAACGGTGGTAATAAAGTCACGTGTAGTGGCCACGACGTAAATCGATCGCTTACCTGGTGTTCGTCCAGCAGATGCACAACGACAAACTCCGCCATTATATGATCCTAAAAATTTCACTACATAAGTGCAATTTGTTTATTTTTTTGAAGCCCGTAAAAGAGCCATATATCGTATGCAGTGATTGCGGACTGGAAAAAAAAGAAGCAAAGTGTGCCATGTAGTGTGATTTTATTTTTTACGCTCGCGGTAGGCACCCGTCGTTGTATCAACAGATATAACATCGCCCTGTTTAATAAATGCAGGTACGCGTACAGTAACACCCGTTTCGACAGTTGCATCTTTTAAGACTGAGCTAGTGGTGTCACCTTTTACGACAGATTCGGTGTAGGTTACCTCTAGGTAGACATTTTTTGGTAGCTCAACATTAATGACGTGGCCATCAAACAGCTGCGCTTGTACATTATCGCCCTCTTTCAAATAGCCCGCTTGATCGCCAATAATGTCCTGTGGTATTTCAAACTGTTCAAAACTATCGTTATTCATAAAATAAAAGGTCGTACCGTCGTTATATAAATACTGGACAGTCTGGTTGCTAACATCGGCTGGCTCAATAGATTCGTTGCCCTTAAAAGTTTTTGCAAGCACCTTACCATCTATCAAACTTTTAATTTTAACGTTTACAATCGACCCGCCGCGGCCGACAACTTTTTGGTTATATTCGACTACCTTAAATGGCTCGCCGTCCATTTGAAAAATTTGTCCTTTTTTTAGATCTGTAATTCCAAATGCCATCCTAAACTCCTTTTAGTACGTAGCCCTTATGAGAGCCGTCTTTACAATTATGCCTTTTTTTCTTGCTCTAGCGCTTCCCAAATATTATCAACTAAAGTGTAATAAACAGGAAGCTCTGACTCGCTAATTAATCCTGTTATTCCTGCTGTATCAATCTGCCCAACGACAGATTCATACTTCTGCATGAGTTGGGTATAGTCTGCATTTTTATGCAAAGCATCGGCAAACTCACCTACTGCTCTGTGTAAATCCTGAATAATTAACTCGTTTGTCGTGGTGCCAAAGATTGCCGCTGCATCCTTGACCTTCATTTTTTGGACCTGCGTAATTAGCTCTGCAGTAAGTTCTTTGGTTGTTTTCTTCATAGTCTTATTGTAACCGTTCTTTAATATGTTCAGCTAGAGCACTTAGGTGGGCTACGTCGGCCGGTCCGAGTAAATCATGGCCACTTGCCCGTAAAATACCGTCTACTGTGAGTGTGATATTTTCTATGGCAGTTGTTAAAAACAGTGCCTGTTCGCCTGAATCATCAGCATGAAAGTAACGCTCCACCGCAATACGTGCATTGTAGGCACTATCTTGCAGAGTCATCATGGCCTTACGCGGCTCGCTAGACAAAGTATTAAACTGCTTTGCCGACGGCAAAGTCATAATGTATTTTTCTAACTTACGCGCCGCCTGGGGCAAGGTTTCTTCCATATAAAAAGATTATAGAATTTAGATTACTGATTACAGAATCTAGCTTCGGCTCCTTGCTAATTTATTAGCTTGTTGTAGTCCTGTAAGTATTTTTTGCACTTCTTCTATGAGTACTAGTATTTCTTGACACCGACTTTCGGCAATATAGCCAATGCCCCTAGCAATTAAGAACTGACACTCTAGTTCTGTTAAGGAGCCCTTTGCAATTGCGTAGAACTGGTCCTTCTCTTTGGATCCAAATCTCCCAAATCCTTCGGCGATATTCGAACAAACAGATACCGCAGACCTCTGCATCTGACTTGTAAGTCCAAATAGTTCCGATTTAGGAAATTCTTTTGTGACTTCATAAGTAATTAGCGAAACCTGATATGATTTCTGCCAAACTATGAGGTCCTTAAAGCTTCTTGCAGCCATTCTTTAATCTCAAATCTGTAATCTTGATTCTGTTGTCTTAGCTGTTTGCCACAAAAGGCATCAGCGCCAAATGTCGTGCGCGCTTAATAGCACGTGCAAGTTGTCGCTGTTCAGATTCGGTAAGACCAGTTTTTTTACGAGTCTCGATCTGTCCAAATTGGTTAACGTAGCGCTGCAAGGTCTTGAAATCCTTGTAGTCAAAATATGCTACATCAGTCCTATGTTTAAATATCTTCGCCATAGTACTCCTTTATGTGCGTAGCTTTTTTGAGAGTGGTCACTTGCTCCGTTTTGAAGATATTTCTTCATCGTATTCACAGATACGCTTCCGAAATAGTGCTTCAAACCGCGAGCAGATGACCCTTGGCTCAAAAAACCTACTTATCATCTGTTAATTGTAAATTTTAAAATCCCGATCGCTTTAAAAAAGGATTTTGAGGTAGTGCAGCTGAAGCGTCAGGCTGTGCCTGCGCACCGCGCGTTGAGAGGTAAGAAATGCCTGTGGCATTTTGCAGGGTAATCTTCTCTTGAAAGCTTGCTTTCAAAGATGAAGTTACGGGCCCGCACAATGTGGGATGTTCGCCTCTCAAAAGGCTTGCCGTCAATTCCTGAGGTGATTCTAAGTAATTTTGGTTAGTGCAGTCTGGGATGCAGACCGAGCACAAAATCCGAGCTGTATTTTACATACAGTGAAGATTTTTGACGCAGGTCCTGCGCCCAGAATGTGCAACCTAAAATTTCTTAGAAAGGGATGTCGTCAAGATTAATAGGCTCATCGCCAATATCCTCAACCACTATATCGTCTTTTTGCTTAGCGGATGTGGTTGATGAGCCGCCCTCATTGGGTCCGGCACTTTCACCACCACCGTCGCGGCCGCCTAAGAACGTAACATCCTGGGCGTTTACCTCAACTTTGGTGCGCTTCTGGCCATCTTTTTCCCAGCTACTGCTTTGCAGACGTCCGTTCACTAAACATGGGCGGCCCTTGCTAAGATACTGCGCTACGCGCTCTCCTAGTGGCCCCCAAGCAACAACATCGACATAGTCGGTGGCTTCCTGCCAATTACCGTCTGCGCCTTTAAAACTGCGGTTTAACGCCAGGCTAAAGCTACAAACGCTCTGCCCACTTGGTATTGTGCGGAGTTCTGGGTCACGGGTTAGGTTCCCCATTAAAATCACTTGGTTGAAACTACGTGCCATGGTGGCATCCCCCTTCTTACAAGAACTATGTCTTGTGATTTAATTGTATTTTCAAAGTACGCTTTATGCTTACGAATTGCAAGCTATTTTTTTAATCGTCTTCGGACTTGTCTTCGTCATCGCTACGATCACCGCGCTCAGCTGCCTTGGCAGCTTTTTCGGCCTTGGTGGCTTCGGCTTTGGCAATCTTCTTGAGATCTGGTTTGGTAATCAAAAAACGCACAACTTCATCAGTGATGTTGAGTGTGTCGTTAATTTTTTGGACACCTTCGCCAGGCAATTCGAGTGTATAGAACACATAAATTGCAAAATCTTGCTTATTAATTGGGTATGCCAGCTTGCGCTTGCCCCAATTGTCGGTGTTTGTTACTGTGCCACCGTTGTCGGCAAAGATTTTCTCTACCTTGCTGGTTGCTTTTTCCAGGTCAATTTCGAGACCTTGGTCAAACAATACAGCTATTTCGTATTGTGCCATACGTTCCTTTCTTCGAAAGATAAGGCTAGATTACAGATTAAAGATTGCAGATTAAAGAAGCTTTGAATTCTTAAATCATAAATCAAAATTCTTAAATCTTCCCGTAACTTCCTTTGGTCAAAGCTAGATACCTAAGAGTTCTAGCCTGAAGTTAGTTAATAACAGATGTAACTATACCAAATAACAGATAAGCTGTCAAACTCAGCCGTCACTCTTAGGCTTCTTCTACGTCAATGCTAGTCGCGCCAGACTCAGACCCACCAAAGATGTCTTCTGGGCTATTAATCAGCACTTCACGTGGCCGCGGACCATCGGCTTGGCCGATAATTCCCTGCTCTTCCATTTGTTCTATCAAACGAGCCGCCTTGCCGTAGCCAATACGCAGACGGCGCTGCAACAAGCTCGTTGAAGCCTTGCGGGCGTCGAGTACTACGTGCACAGCATCACGGAACTCGGCTTCGTCACCACTACTGCCATCGTTACTATAATCAGCCACAATACCGCCCTTGCCGTTAAGCAGCACAACCTGGCTGACAACCTCGTCGTCGTACTGCGGGCCACGCTGCATACGCAAAAAATCCGTAATCGCGTTGGTCTCTTCGTCGGTAATTAATGCTCCTTGTACGCGCTTAGGTTTGGGCATATCAGCGGTACTAAATAACATATCACCCATGCCTAGTAGTTTTTCAGCACCAACGCCGTCAATAATGGTACGGCTATCGACTTGGCTGGCTACCGTAAAGGCAACACGGGCCGGTACATTAGCCTTAATCAGCCCGGTAATAACATCAACCGATGGGCGCTGTGTTGCCAGCACCAAATGTATACCAACAGCGCGGGCTTTTTGGGCAATACGCACAATCAGCGACTCAACATCGCGGGCTGCCATCATCATCAGATCAGCAAGCTCATCGATAACAATCACAATGTAAGGCATGCCTTCTTCTTTCATGACACTGTTGTATTCAGCAATGTTGCGCTTTTTGTTTTCGGCCAAGGTGCGGTAACGGCGCTCCATTTCGGCTACTGCCCACTTAAGCGCACTAATGCACTTTTCTGGTTCGGTAATAATAGGTGTTAATAAATGAGGTATTTCTGCATACGGCGCCATTTCTACCTGCTTTGGGTCAACCAAAATAAGTTTGAGATCTGATGGGCTATTGCGGTATAGCAAACTGGTTAAGATAGCGTTAATCATAACCGATTTACCAGATCCCGTTTGACCAGCAACCAACATGTGGGGCATTTTATCGAGACTGCCCACAATTGGGGTACCGGCAATGTCTTTACCAATCACAATCCCGAGCGGGCTACTGAGGTTTTTCCATTCCGGTGCACTAAGAATACTCGATACTCGTACGGTGGCTGATTTTACGTTTGGCACCTCAACACCCACAGCTTTTTGGCCAGGAATCGGTGCTTCCATACGAATAGCGCTGGCACCAAGTTCAAGAGCAATATTACTATCGAGTGCGGTGATTTTACTTAGCTTTACCCCTGCTGGTGGCTTGAGTGTGTACTGCGTCACGCGGGGGCCAATATTGGCACCTTCCATCTCGACATTTATATTAAAATGCTCCAGCGTTTCTTGTATCGTAGCGGCGTTTGCGCTGACGTCACCAGGGTCGGCTTTGTCTTGTTTTTGGTTAAGCAAATCTAACCCCGGGAACTGCCAATTTGGGTCGGCAGCAGCTGTTAGCGCCGAATGGTCTTCTTTTATGGATAATTTAGGGGTGGCTGTGTTTTTGAGACTCGCACCAACGACAGCCTTGCTATGCTCTACCGGTACGCCTTCGTTCATCTGAAAGTGTTTTTTATTGACAGCCGAACTGAGTGCGGCCATTTCTGACTCTTCGCTGTCCACTTCTTTACGCCTAAATACATCTGTTAATTTACCGAGGACTAACGGTGAAATACCAAAGCTAAAGAATAGTGCCAATATGGCAAGTACGGCAAACAAAATACTGGCCGGTATCGGGCTGAGCGCTGCTAGCACGGCGTTGCCGGCTAGCCCACCAACAGTACCACCATAACCTCCGTTGTAGCTACCGCCTGGTTGCACATCTGCAAAAGCTGTACACAAAAAACCAGACAAAAATAAAATCAAAAACAACATGCTAAAGCTGTTGCTAAGTGGTACTTTGTGTTCTTCGGTTGTAAACTTAAGTACACCAAAATAGACGAGTGCAGCTGGTGCCAACCATGCTGCCCAGCCAAACATCCAATATAGCCCCTCGAACGCACTCTCTGGCAAGCTACCGCCGGCGCCAAAGCCGCCAATCAACAAGAATATCGCAGCAACAAATAACAGCACAGCTGCAGATTGCCGCCAGAACATATTAGGTTCTTTGTATTCTTCGTATTTTGATTTTCGTTTTTTCTTTTTGGCCATTGTTTTTCTCTTTTTTGATTATACCACTTATGCGGGCGGTAAATTACCTTTATCTACAAGCATATAACCAAGCATGAGTTTCGCTTCTTCTATCGCTAAGTCCAAGCCGTCATCCGGATTAACTGAATATTCATAAACAAGATCGTCAATGAGCGCTTGTTGTGCGTTTATTTCATTCAACAGATCTGTTCGCTGTATACCCATTTGCCGAGCTGAGTCTTCAGAACTTACACCCTTAGAAATTGAATCTAGGTACTCCTCTGCTGTCAGCAGAATAAGTTCTTCGTCGGTTGGTTGTGGAAATGAATCAAAATATGCATTCATAGTACTATGATAGCAGATTGTTCTCATTTTGTCAATATACTGGTTCTCTTTTATGTAAAAACCCACTGCAATTTGAAACGCTTAAGAGCGATAGCAGTGGGTGGGGCCACTTGGAAGTGAAAGGATAAATGATCCAAGCTTAAGCCTACACTAACCAAAAAAGTTGGTTTTTGCCCTCCAGTCTAAAGTGGTACAGCTATCGATTTCTATAATCAATTGCTTTTAGTTTATAACAATAATACCCGCTTGGGTGTTCATACGTATATGGAGTTGTAGGGGTTTCGTCATCATATTCAGTAGTATATCTATTACCATAGTCGGTGGTCTCTTTTCTATACGTGACACATAATTCGTAATAGTATTCTTTTGAGCCCGAATAAGTACTTGTACCGTAAGCGGTGTATGTTTGTCCATTAAATAAAGCGTCGGATGTGTTAGGTTTATACTCTACGAGATTGTTCGTTACTAATGTTTTTACATCACCATCTAGACTTAGAAGAGATAATGAATCAGGAAGTTTACCATTGTCTTCGGTATAGCTTTTAATTACTCTTGCAAGGCTCGAAAGGTTATTATCTATTAGCCTGTCATCCCTCAAGCTTCTCTCCTTAGTAACGGGACCAACAATTCCAAGCACGATAATTATTCCCACAGTACCCAACATGCCAATACGAAACACTTTTGCAAGATGCTTGATTTTGGTTGGATTAAGGATGCGCACAAACGTAAGTAGGTAGTATATAAACACAATGAGTGCGCTTACAAGAGCCACGGTCTTCTCTTCCGTACCGCCAGTACTTATGAGCATGCTCACGATCATGAATACGGCTGTAATGAGAGACCCTATAGCTATAAAAGCAAAAATAACCGCATGGATTACCATAATTGCTAGTGCAGGGCCAGTTTTCTTGGCAGGTTCTTTACGGCTATAAAACAAATCACACACAAACGCTACAGGAAGCAATACGAGTACGGCCGCTATTATATAGGCGGTGAACTCACCTGTTTCTGTATCTAGGAAGAAACTCGTCAGAATACTCACAGTGAGGGACGAAAGCGCAAGTACCGTCCAGCCCCAGAACGCGTACGTCAGCCATTGTAAAATAAGGGTGCCTGCACTCGTTGGTTGGTGCTTGCCTATCAATGGATCTGTGGGAGCAACCATAGGACTCGCGGGGGCTACTGGTTGAGGGTAGACCGAGGCTGGTACTGGCTGATTTTGTGACGATTGAGTTGGCTGTTCAGGTGCATCCGGTGATGCTACTTCTGGTAAATGATCCATCGCTGTCCTTTTGCTTATGCTTAATGACAACAGTATAGCGTTAATACCCTAGACCGTAAACTAGTCTGTTCGGGCGTCTTGGTTGAGTAGTTTAGCACGCATTTCCTGGAAGCGTTTTTGCTGTTCAGCAGCTGCGTCTTCTGGTGATTTTTGAACTGGTTGCGGTTGCGCGTTATCGTTACCGTTGTTTTGTGCTTGGGGTTTACCCTCACCCTTGCCACCGCCAACAATGTTAACAACTGGTATGACAATCGGGCTGCGGCCAGTTGCTTCAAATAGGTAGTGCGTAGTGTGGTCTTTTAGTTCAACCTTAAATCTATCGAGATCAACTCGTTTGAATCTTTGCTGGACTGCGCGGCGAAGCTCTGCCCGGAAACCATTCATAAGTTCTTCGTTGTCACGCATATAGATGAAACCACGGCTGATGATATCCGGGCTGGTCATAAGCTGGCCAGTTTTTCTGTCTATAGTTAGAACGACTGCTACCAGGCCTTCTTCTGCCAAGATCAGGCGATCCTTGATGACGATTGAGCTGACGATAGCACCAGTTTGGTCAACCAAAACCGTCCCGTGTGGTACCTGTCCGGCAATTTCCATGCTAGACGGCGTAAAGGCCAGGATTTCTCCGTTGCCGACATTGGCAGTATTTTTACGTGGAATGCCGTGTTCGATAGCGATATCTATGTGGCGACGCTTTGAGCGGTATGGGCCATAAATTGGCACAAAGAACTGAGGACGCAGCATATCAATCATGTCACCGTATTCTTCGCGGCTGGCGTGACCCGAAACGTGCAAAGGACCAACATTGTCTATATCGTGAAAACGATGTTCGTAGACATGGACGCCCTTTTGCATGAGTCCATCAACCATACCACCGACAAGCTTGTCGTTGCCAGATTCTGGAATGGGAGTACTGGATAGCACCACAGTATCCTGCTCTTTGAGCTTAATATGACGGTGTTCGCCACTGGCCATACGCTGCAGGGCACTGCTCGGTTCACCCTGAGACCCCGTACACACAATCACGACATCTGTGTCTTTCATATTGGGCACGCTAGCAATGGGCACAAAAGTACCCTTTGGTACCTTCATAAAACCGTGGCGCACGGCCATTTCGAGCGTGCTCACCATGCTGCGGCCATCCATGGCGATTTTGCGGTTGTGGTGGATGGCTGCGTTAATAATCATCTGGACGCGGTTCATATTGCTACTAAATAGTCCCACAAAAATACGACCCGGGGCTCTATCCATTATGTCAACGAAGCTTTGTTCGATAGTGCTTTCTGATGGCGTACGGCCGGGGCGCTCTGTGGATGTACTTTCGGAAAACAGCGCCAATACACCTTCGTTACCAAGGGCAAGCAAGCGCTCGGTATCGGTGCGTTCGTGGTCAAGCGGGCTTGGGTCAAGACGGAAGTCGCCCGTATTAATTATGCGACCAACTGGTGTATCAAGTACGACGACTGTTGAGCCTGGAATTGAGTGCGTTACCCGTACAAGCTCGACAAAAAACTCACCAATTTTGAGCTTTTCGTGGGTGTCTTCGTTCATCATGACAGTTTGGAGTTCAAAGCCTTCGGGTAGTGGCAAGCCGAAATTTTCGAAAATTTCCTGCACGCGGCCAATGGTAAACTTGCTACCGTAAATTGGCGCTGGGTACATTGGCACAATGTGCGGTAAGCCACCGATGTGATCAAGGTGTCCGTGTGTAATGATGTAGGCACGCAACTTGTGTCGAATAGATTCAACATACTGAGTGTCGCAAATACCGTAGTTAATGCCAGGTAAGTCGACACTAAGATCATTGCCGGCGTCAATAATAACAGCGTCTTTTTCGTACTCAACCAGCATCATATTCTTAGATCCGGCACCATCCATACCACCGAGCCCAATCACCTTAAGACGTGGTGTGTCATCTAATTTATTGGCGCGGACTCGGCCTTCTTGCGGTGAAGTATTTGCGAGAACGGCATTAATTTGTCGTGTTGCGTCATCGCTCACTCGTCTTTGGGCGCGAATAGCCGCGCCTCGGCTAGACTTTTTGAGTCCGTTGCCGTTTTGTCCGCCATTTTGCGGATTGTTGTTTCGCTGACCAGTACCTTTTTGGTTCTGTCTCGAGCGGTTTTGACCACCGTTGTTTGGTTGGTCGTTTCTTCCGCCGGTTGGCGGACTTTGTGGTTTGTTATCCATTTATTTTGTCTCCTTTTTTCTAAATTGAGTTTATGTAATGATTAATGGAATTCTTTTGAAATCGTCTATCAGTGTCTGGCGTAATGCCCCGTTATATAAGGCTGCAGCCGGATGATACAAGGGTAGGATCAGCCAGGTTGCGAAACGCTGCTGTGTCAACGACTCTGCTGCTCCCTCGGCGTATTCTTGATACGGCTCGGTCCGCTGCTCGTCGTCGCCTTGCATCGCATTCACCCCTGACTGCCCTACACGTGTACCGAAATTCACACGTGCTCTCTGTGGTTGGCCATGAACTTCGCTTATTAAAAGGTCTGGCAAGAAGCAATTCATACTATGTCGCCCTAAAGTTATAACGATTTTGGGCTGAATTACCTCTAGCTGTTCCTCTAAATACGGCAAAAAGGCTGCCTTTTCGTCTTCATGTGGGTCGCGGTTGTTGGGCGGCCGATATTTGACGATATTGGTTATGTAAATGTCCGATCGTTCTAATCCGATAGAATGAAGCATTTCGTTCAATAACTTGCCGGATGCACCCACGAATGGAATGCCTTGTTCGTCTTCTTTCTTACCTGGTGCTTCACCGATAAAAACTATGTCTGCATCAGGGTTACCATCGCCCATCACAAGTTGTTTGGCTGTCTTGGCCAAATCTGGACAGATATTATTCTTGATAATCTCTGCCTTAATTTGGTCAAGTTTAGCCTGTTTGTGGTGAGAATTAGCCATTAGCTATTTACAATTAGCAAAATATGTTCAATTTGCTATTCGCCATTGGTTCCTTTCGCTTTATCTTCATTGCTTATTGATCTTTACTAATTTATTGCTACTTGCCAAACGCACTTTGTAAATTATTTCTTAGCTTCTCGGGCGGCTTGCTTTATAGATAGATTTAAACGCCCGCGTTCGTCGATGGCAACTAATTTAACAGTTACTAGCTGGCCCTCTTTTAAGACATCGCTGGGTTTGTTAACACGCTCTTCAGAAATTTCGGATACGTGCACGAGGCCGTCTTTGCCTGGCAGAATATTCACAAAAGCACCAAAATCGAGCAAACTCACAATTGGCACATCTTTGTAGATAGAACCAACCTCTGGATCTTCGGTAATACCCTTTATCCATTTAATAGCAGCTTCGATTGATGCACCGTTCGGGCTCGAAATCATCACTGTTCCATCGTCTTTAATATCAATTTCGGTGCCGGTTTCGGCAGTGATTTTCTGAATCACTTCACCGCCCTTGCCAATGACTTCGCGGATTTTATCTGGGTTGATCTGAATCGCTTCAACGCGTGGAGCGTAGGGGCTCATCGAATCTCGTGGTTCTGGCATTGTCTCAATCATGTGCTTCAAAATATGGGCACGGCCCAATTTGCCCTGCTCAAGCGCTTGTTTCAGCACGCTCACCGGCAGACCATGTACCTTCATATCCATTTGTAGCGCTGTAATGCCTTCTGTCGTACCGGTTACCTTAAAGTCCATATCACCAGCAAAATCTTCGGCATCGGCAATATCGCTGAGGATATAGGGCTTGTCGCCGTCCATCATCAGTCCCATCGCAATTCCTGATACAGGGCGCTTTAGTGGTACGCCGGCGTCCATTAGTGCCAATGTGCTTGAACACGTGGCCGCCATACTGGTTGAACCATTCTGAGACATAATTTCGGTGACAGAACGGATGGTATAAGGGAATTCTGCTTCTGTTGGAAGTACCGCCGTCAGCGCACGTTCCGCCAAGTAGCCGTGGCCAATTTCACGTCGGCCCGGGGAACCCAAGCGCTTAATTTCGCCAACCGTGTAACCAGGTGCATTGTAGTGGTGGAAATAGCGGCGTTCACCTTCTTTTTCCATGGTGTCAACGAGCTGAGCGTAGCTGAGTGGTGCCAAGGTGACAATGTTCATAGCCTGGGTTAATCCACGTGTAAAAATGCTTGAGCCATGGGCTCGTGGCAGAAAACCAACTTCGGAACTCAAGGTACGGATGTCGGTAGTTTTGCGACCATCGGGTCGGATAGATTCTTTTACAATACCATCACGCACGTCTTTGTGTAGTGCAGTTGTGAAGGCTTCGTCGTATTCGTCTTTTAGGCTTGCATAGGCTTCTTCGCCAATTTCTGCAACAAAATGATCGTGCATGGCTGTGCGTAGCTCAGATACCAGCTGGTTGCGCTCTGGGTAGGCAGCCCGCAGGTTGGTGCCCATCTTGCCCGCAGCCCAGGTATCTATGCGCTTTTGGATATCGCTATCGGGCTTAATAACCTCAAACTCCATCGGTACAACACCGACTTTTTTGACCAATTCTTTTTGTAGCTTTATTGCTGGCTGGAAAGCCTTGTAGGCAAACTCCATAGCATCGACAACTTCTTGCTCAGATACTTCACTAGCGCCAGCCTCCACCATCATAATGCCGTGCTCAGAGCCGGCTACAACTAGATCAAGCTTGCCTGTTTCAAGGTCGGCAATGGGCATAAAGGCTTCATACTTGCCGTCTTTGTTAATACCAACGCGCAACCCTGCTACGGGGCCCTCAAATGGCGCACCGGTCAGCATAAAAGCGGCCGACATAGCGATCATGGCAATCATGTCGGGGCGGAAGCTAGGGTCAAGACTCAACACACTTGCAACGCCTTGCACTTCATTACGGTAGCCCTTGGGCCACAGTGGGCGAATTGGGCGGTCAATCAGGCGACCAATTAATACTGAATCATCAGACGGCCGGCCTTCTCGTTTAATAAAGCGTGAGCCACTAATCTTGCCGGCTGCGTACATTTTTTCTTCGTAATCAATAGATAGTGGGAAATAATCCATGCCCTTAATTGTGCTGGGCGATACCATGGCCGTACCTAACACAACCGTGTCACCGTAGGTAACTAGTACCGATGCGGTTGTTCGGAAGCCAACGCGGTTAACTTCTAATTTTAGTTTTTTACCGCACAGATCAGTCTCGACGGCAATTATGTCTTTGTTGAGTGGGTTTATTGTCCCCATATGATTTCTCCTTCTCTTTAAGAAGGTTCAGCAACACGGTTCAGGTATACGTTCCGGAAATGCGCGGCGCCGACGTATAGCTGTGCTCTGTTGCCAAACCCTAATTTTGTAGCGTTATGTTTGTGCATTTCAGTGACTGCTCAATTCATGAGCTAAGTCTAGAAGTGTGCAAACTACTTACGCAGGCCAAGTTTTTGGACTGTGTCCAGGTACAACTGTGTATCTTTTTCTGATACGTAGCGTAGTAACTTTTTGCGGCGACCAACCATTTGTAGCAACCCACGGCGTGCCATGTGGTCCTTTTTGTTGACCTTAAGGTGTTCTGTTAGCTCGGTAATGCGTGCTGTCAAAATACCAACTTGTACAACCGGTGAACCGGTGTCATTTTTGCTGGTTTGCATAGACGCAATAACCGTCTGCTTGTTCTCACTACTAATCATGTTACGAGTATTTTATCAGATGACACTGGTTTACGCAAGAGGTTCGTCATCGGTTTGTTCAGTATCTGGTTCTGCGGGTTTGTGGGGAACGGTGTCACCTAGTCGATGTTGAGATGGATGGCGCCCAATCGCGTCGTAAAGTTCTGGGATTAAAAGAGCCCGCCCTAATCCTGCCTGTAGCATCTTTGCCAACTTCTCTATCTCTTCTTCGTGTTCAGGATTTAGGGGTATAAACTCACTCATAATAACATTATATCATACTTTGTCAATAATGTAAATTGCTTCTGGTTTTATAGCTTATTAAGGATGAAAACTGCTATACATGAAATCTATGTATTAAACCCTAGGGTTGCTGGAGCTTAGATTGCTGGAAGTCCTCTACTTTAATGGCTTGACTCAACATAAACGGCCCAACCTGCGTGCGCACAAGGCCGCTCATGTAGGCACCAGTGTTGAGCTTTTCGCCAATATCACGGGCTAACGAACGAATGTAGGTGCCCGACGACACCTTAACAGCAAACTTGAGCTTTGGGTAATCATAGGTAACATCAGTGAGCTCATAGATAGTAATCGTGCGGGGTTCCATTTTGACTGCCTTGCCTTCTCTGGCGAGTTTATAAGCACGCTTGCCATCTATCTTTATGGCGCTGAAGGCTGGTGGGAGCTGTGACTGCTCGCCAATAAAAGTGTCTAGCACTGACATAACCTCAGCTATGTCGGGGGCGTTGTTGCTTACCTTAGTTTTATCGCCCTCGTCGTCGTCTGTGGTGCTTGTAGAGCCAAGCGTTACTTCGGTTTGATACCACTTATCCATCTTGGAAAATTCTTGAGCTCTTTTGCAGTAGGTGCCGGTCACTATAATAAGTAAGCCCGTAGCAAGTGGATCCAGGGTACCGGTATGACCTACCTTCACCTTAGGTGAAGAAGGAATTTTGAAAGAGGAATTAGGAATTAGTTTTTCTGATTCGGTACTATTTTCTATTTCCTGATTTCTAATTTCTGTGCGTAGCTGGCTGCGCACTTTGGCGACCACGTCAAAACTAGTCCAACCAATTGGTTTATCGATGAGTATGATACCGTCCATCTTAAAATTTGTCATTTTACATTTTTCAATTTACATTTATTTACCAGTTAGCATTTCATAGTAATGAGAATTGGTAAATGAAAATTGTGAATTGTTATTGCATGGGCATCATGGGCGGTGGAATAGGTGGTGGCGGCAGGCTTGCCCCACTGTTTTGTGACTGCGGCACAACTGATGGGTCAAAGCCTTGCGGGACTGCCTGCGGGGTTGCCTGCGAATACGGCGTGGCTGGTAAGCCAAGCGGCATAGCACCAACATCGGTGCGCGGTTCTGGGCGAGCTGGGTCGTAGCCAGCCTGACTAATTGCGTCGTGCACTGCAGAGCGGGCACTATCAATAACCGCCGCGCTATCTTCTACGGGATTTTCTGTTAGGCCAAGGTGTGGGCTGTGAACGCTTTTTTCTATATCAAGTAGCGACGTTTCGTCTGGAATTTGCATCACTTTGGGCGGTAATGACTGTTGAGTTAAATCCGGCAAAGGTGCTGGAGCTGTCATTTGATCTGTTTGTTGCCCCCCATAAGAGTTTGAGATAGCTGTCTCGGGATTAGCTTGAGGCGCTACAGCCGGCAGGCTTAGTTCCGGCAGCGCCGATGTCTCAAGTATGTGCGCTGGGTCTGTAGCCTTCACATCATTTATCTCGGCATGTATTTCTGGCTGATGCATTAAATTACTAAGCTTTTCGATCTGATCGTCCAAGCTAATTTCGCCTCCCTGCTCGGTCGCTTCTGGCTCGGCGCTTGATAATGGTTCAATAACCTTGTGGCGCGGCTGCGTGGGCGGATTTGCGCGCAAAATGTTTCCTTGTTCGTCTATATGAATCTGATTTTCATTGGTAGCGGGTTTTGGTTGTGGGTTAAAAATATCAGCCGACTCCTGCGTATTATCGGCTTGCGATGTCATGGTAGTTGCGTCTGACATCCCTGGCAGCAAAGGCTCAAACGAATCGGCCGGTTCAACTGGTGCAACCGGCTCAATATATGTCTTGTTGAAAGTTTCTGTTGCATCAACTGCATCATCTGTTTTGTCAGCGTTTTCGTGCTGGTCTTGGGCTTTACTGTCTGTTGGATTACTACCCATATCTTGCACGTTTGCTAATGTGTCCGTTTCTTGAATAGCGCTTTGTTGTGGCGGATCTTCCGGAATGTCAGTTACGGCATGGTTAATGGTTAGCGAACCGTCATTGCCAGTAGCTGCAACTGGTGCCGACTCCTCGTGGGGCAGATCGACTGGCTGGTTTGGCGTGAGTTCCTCTACTTTTTGGAGCTCGTTTGCAATCAGTTGTTGGTTGGCGCCAGCTGCCATTAGCTGAGCAGACATTGTCATTACCTTTGGTGTTGTCTTTTGGTTACTAAACCGTTCGGTTTCGGCAACAATACCTGTTAAAAAGGCGGTTGCCATCTGTTCGTCAATAATTCCACCCTGAAAGGCTTCGCTAATACTTACGAGCATTTCACACAAACTACTGGCACCAGCTTCTTGCCAGTTGAGTGACCCGAGCGTAGATTCGCGCTGTCCTGCCGTAACCGTCACAACAGTGGCATCGTGCAATATCCGGCCGTGGGCGGTAATTGCTTGGTCTAGCTCTTCGCGCGCTGTTACGCCAAGCGCTATCACGACATCAACGTTAAAATCACCCTGGGTAAACTCAAGGTCTTTTTCGGTTATAGAGGTGCGGTATGGAGTGATGAATATTTTTACGACGTTTTCTTCTACCTTGTAACGTAGTTTGTCGGCCTTGCTTTTATCGAGTGACACAATAAAATCACGTAAACTATCGGTGTTTTGCTCCAGCGTTTCTTCGGGCTTCAAAAATTCAATGGTTGAAGGTACTGCGCCGCTAAAAACAGCCGTGGCGTGCTTGCCTAGTTTGTTTAACATCAGCGTTAAACCAATCGCGGCGGATAGTTCGTCAACGCCTGGATTGGAGCGCACGGTTACGAGAACATTTACAGCAGAACGAACACGCTCAATAAGCTGTTGTTTTGGCGTTGCCTGTGTCTGGTCGGGGTTTTGATCCATTTTTTTGTTTGTTTGTTTTAGTAGTACTTCTATGGCACGATACCATAAACGGTTTATAAAAACAATGATTTTCGTTAACGAGTTTTAAGGTTCGTAAAGTTCAAAGTTCATAAAGTTCTGGCAGCAGCATCTTATCTAATGCACTTTATATACCCTTGTGACTCTTTACAACACTTGTCGCTATGCTGTATAGTTTGGCACTAGAGATTTAATAACCATTAGCAAAAAGGATTAAAAGATATGCCAATCATCAAATCAGCCAAAAAGCGCGTCAAAACAACCCGCAAAGCAACCGCTCGCAACGCCAGCACTAAAAAATCACTACGCGGATCACTAAAGGGCTTTTTCAAAAAGCCAAGCGCCTCAACCAAAAGCAAGGCCGAAAGCAACCTAGACAAAGCCCACAAAAAAGGCTTGGTCCACAAGAACAAAGTTGCCCGCAAAAAGAAACAGCTTGCTAAAGCATCCAAGGCCGCTGGCGTCAAGCCATCTACAACCAAAAAAGCTGTAGCCAAAAAACCAGCTGCTAAAAAAGCTGCCCCTAAGAAAGCCGCAGCCAAGAAACCAGTTGCTAAAAAAGCCCCCGCAAAGAAGAAATAGTCTTTAGATACTGAGCAAAAAGTGTTGGACGGCGTCGTCAGCGTCGATCATCTCTGATTTGAGCCTAACATCTAGTGCCAATGCTTTGCTGACTAAGTCTTTCACCTGTTTTTGAGTTAAGTTACGAGTTAGACTAAGAGTTTTACGTGCAGTATAGGGCTTCATATTGGCGGCGCTGGCAATCGATTCTGGACTGTCTTTTTCGTTAAACTTTACGACAGCTATGATGTGCACTTGCCAGGCAATCATACTCATAATGTATTGTGGTTCAACCTGCTGTTGGCGCTGGTCTTGGTAGAGTTCGAGTGCGCGTTTTTTGTCTCCGGAAAAAGCTGCATCGAGCAAATCAAACACATTGCTTTGTGGCAAAGGTTCGGTAAGCAAATCTATTGATACACGGTCGATCATGGGGTTATGAGCCAGTAGCTTATCTAGCTCGTTGTGCAAGCCCATTTGATTAGCGCCGACACGTGATACTAAGTAAGTAGCATCTGAACTATTTAGATTACCGCCGCGTTTTGTCGCCTCTTGCGTCAGCCAGGTTTTGAGGCCATGCTCATCAAGATCACTAAACTCATTAATATCCGCGTGTTTTTTGAGGATTTTAAATAAGTTGAGGCGCTTGTCGAATTTGCGCTCCTCGATAATAAGATCAGTAGTCTCGGCGACAGCCTTTATAATTTGTTCGGGGGTATCCAGAAACGCTTTATTACCGGCTGGATTGGATAAGATAATCATACGGCGTGGTGCTAAAAATGGCAGGCTCGCAACACTCTCTAGCAGACGGCCATATTCAACAGCAGAGGCGTCGATAGTTTCAAGCCCAAAATCACCGTAAGTCGCCGTAAATTCAGTTATTAATTGCTTTAGTTTTGCCCGACGTGCAAAGTCGTTTGTACCAGTTAAGACAAGGATCATAGACGTTATGATAACACTTTACTCTTTTGGCATGTGGGGCAGATGTGGGTGCCGCGGCCAGCAACGCGTAGTTTAATTATCGTAATATTCGGGTGGCGCGGACAGCCATAACCTTCGCGCCGAAACACCCGTGCAAAATCAATGTAACTTCCCCGTTTACCCTCGGCGTTCACATAGTTTTTATCCGTGCTGCCGCCTTTTTCTAGTGATAATTCTAGAACAAACCGGAGTTCTTTACGCAAGGTTTTGAGACGAGCGTCCGAGACATCACGAACGCGGGTGGCGGGGTGAATTCTGGCACCCCACAGGCCCTCGTCGGCGTAAATATTACCAATTCCTGCCAGAACTGTTTGGTCTAGAATAGCTGCCTTAATAGTTGTGTTTGCACGGCGCCTGACCCGTGCAATAAATACTTTTGCAGTAAACTCGTCACTTAATGGTTCGGGGCCAACTCTCATCATAAAATCTATATGTGGAATCTCTGTAGTGGGCATTAGTTTCATCCAACCAAACTTGCGCTGGTCATTAAAGTAAAGATTTGTATCATCTCTAAATTTGATAGTAACTCTGGTGCTTTTGTCTGGTAGTTTATGTATGAGCGAGTCGTTTGGATGCCCTGCCCCAAAGCGGACTTCGTCCGCAGGGATAAGACTTGAAATTTGAGAATTTGGAATTGAAGCCTCTTTTAACTTTTTACTTTTTACTTTCAACTCGCTTGTTTTTGTTACAAAAACAAGCTGTCCTGTCATTTTTAAATGAATCACTAAACTGTAGCTGGTATCGAGGTCGATCATCGGCACCTTAGCACGGCGGCGCACATCTGTTATTTTGGCACCAACCAAAAACTGCGTCACATCTGCGGGCGCATTCGGGCAAGATTTAGGCCAATCAAAAGTAACGGTTTTGACTACTTTGCCAATAACTAATTTATGCGGGCCGCGGCGGACTGTCTCTACCTCTGGAAGTTCAGGCATGTGGTTATTGTAGCGAGTTTTTTGCCATTCACAAGCGCATGGGGCTACAATATGACTATGCAAAGCTTGCAAGACATTTTAGGAACCCGCGACTTTTCTGAACCTGCCGAGATTGAGCAGATTAAAACTTTTGTGCGCAAAACTTTTAGTGCCGACGTCGGTGTTAGTGTTGCGCCCTACAGCATCACTATTTTTACACCGTCTGCATCACTGGCGGGTAGTTTACGACCACTGCTCTATACACTCAAAAAAGAACTAGAAACTGACAAAAAATTATTTATACGGATTGGGGTAAAATAACAGTATGGCGGAAAAGTTACTACTACCAGATTTATCGCATGCTGATGATATGTTTTTACATGAACTCCAGGGGCGTATAGGAGAGCTTGCGCATGCACATTTACAGAGTGAAAAGGAATTCTTCCCCACAGATTTTGAAGATGCAATCGAGCAAGCAATAGCCGACGGCGAGCTCGACCTACAAAGCGATGAAGCGCAGTTTCCTGGCATAGCCAAAATTGCACTATTCGTAAATTTATTAACAGAACTTGGCATACCCTATTACACCAGTACGATCCAGCGGAGAATTCCGGTTGGGCACCCCATCCGTGATTGGTCACATTACTGGACGGCGGATGAAGGTCGACACGGCCCAACGATTGCAGGCGTGCTCCATAAAACAAAACAAAGTGATATGCGCGAGCTAGAACGCGCCCGCATGACAATGATGCGTTATCCCGATACACCCCAACCGGGTTCAGTCATAGAAAGCTTCCTCTACCCTGCTATCCAAGAACCAGCAACAGAAATTAGCCACCGCAACACTATGCGGCATCTCCCGAAAGTACACAAAATTGCCCGTCAAGCAATTGGCTTTGTGATTGGAGATGAAGTGAGACATGGTAACTTTTATGGAGGTGTGGCCGAAACTGCCATACAAATCGAACCGAATTTAACCGTCATTGGACTGGCACGCCAAGTAAGAGATTTTTCCATGCCAGGCAAAAGCATTCCTAGTTTTGACGAAATGGCAAAACGCATCGACGAGGCTGATGTCTTTGGTATTAAACAATTACGTGGTATTTACGAAGACCTCATTGTGAATCGATTGGGTGTTTTTGAGATCGAAAATCTATCGCCTGTAGCCGAGCAAGCCCGTCAATTTATAAAGAAAAAACTAGAACAAATGGATAAAGTTATTCAAAGGCGTGAAGAGCGGGCAGCTCTTGTTACGGCGTCTTTGTAGGGTCCCAGCACGTTCGCAGGCCCTTTTCGAGTTCACTTATTTTGCGCATATCGTCGCTATCAAGTGTAAAATCAAAGACATCAATATTCTGAGCAATTCGCTCTGGTGTCACTGATTTTGGTAGCGGCACAGTGCCTACTTCTACGCACCAACGTAGCATAATTTGGGCGGGTGTTTTGCCATGCTTTTGTGCCAACTCGGCAAGCAGCGGGTCGTCAATTCCCCGGCCGTGGGCTAGGGGCGAATATGCTTGTACGACGATATTATGTTCACGGCAGAATGCGAGTAGTTCCGGCTGTTGCAAAAATACATGAAGCTCTACCTGGTTAACAGCAGGCTTCACCTGACAATACTCAAACAACTGTTTAAGGTGGCGGATTGTGTAGTTACTCACCCCAATCGAACGCACCCTACCCTGACTCTGTACCAGCTCGAGCTTCTTCCAGGCATTTTTGCGAAGCCCCGTTACTGGAAAGTGTAGTAGCAACAGATCAACATAGTCAGTATCGAGTTTCTTGAGTGAGTTATCTAAGCTTTTTTCGACACGTAGGAAGTTGTTAATAAATATCTTCGTCGTAATAAAAGTGTCTGCGCGCTTAAGTTCAGCCTGCCGTAAACCCTCTGCAAGAAACTGTTCATTGCCATACACCTGTGCGGTGTCAAAATGGCGGTATCCGGCCTTGGCGGCGCAGACAACGGCATCGATACATTGCTGCTTGTCTTTGACTTGCCATAAACCATAGCCAACTTGGGGCATTTTGTGTTTTGAATTAAGAGTTACACTTGGTATCACTAGTTCAGAGTAACACACCGCAATGACGTCACATAAAGTACTCTAGCAAAGCGCAAAGGTGCACATGTATGATTATTTTACTTAACCGAAGTATAAAATCTAGCTGTTACTGTTGTTTCTGTTTTGCCGTACTAAGCTTGATTTTGATGTCTTGTAGTGCTTGTTCAAGATTCTTGTATACAACACTTTGCATGCCTAAGGCTTCGGCATCTAATGCGTAGCGTTCGACATCATCGATAAATAGACATTCATCTAGTTCAACCTGTAATTTCTGCGCGATCAGCGCAAACATTTTGGGGTCTGGTTTTACTAGTTGGGTTTCGTAAGATAAAACCGAGGCATCTAACACAGCTGCTTGTTGCTCGTTAAAGAGATTGTGCAACACATCAAAATTAGCATTACTAAGAAGCCCAATTTTGTAGTTTGGCTTCAACTCTGTAGATATAAAGTCAAATAGTGGCTCATTGGGTACGCGTTTGCCAACAGCGCTACGAAACAGCTGTTCTTCAACACCAATCAGCTCTGCAACTGCGTGAAAGTATTCATGATTACTAAGAAGTCCATATTCGTTTTGCTTACCAAGATCAGCAACGGCATCGGCGAGTGCGCCATCTTCGCCAATGTACTGGCGCTTAAACGGTAGCCAACCATCTTCCGCCAACACCCCGAAACAATCAAATACAATAGCCTTAATCATAAGTCTATTGTATAGATGATATTTGATATTTAATAGATTAGGCTACGACTTTTTAGAATGAGATTTGAGCCATGCAGCAATGACTGGGATATCCACACGCTCAACAGCAATTTGAACTGCAAAATCCTCCAGCTCTTTTGGAGTTGAAGTAAGACCAATTTTATTCCTACCCAAAAACACGCCAGCAGTCACGGTTCCTGTGCGTTTATTTCCATCAGAGAATGGGTGGTCACCGATTATATTGCGCATATAAACTGCGGCTTTCTCATAAACGCTTGGATATTGTTCCACGCCGAACACTTCTTGGGATGGCGCTTCTACAAGTGACCTCAGCCGATTCTCGTCACGAACCCCATGAGAACCCCCAAAATCCTCAATTACTTTAAAGTGTAAGAATAGAATCTCCTCAATACTTAAGTAGTCCATACTTATCTACTAGCTAAGTTTTGAAGTGTTTGATGGTATTCGCGTTTGAATGCTTCGTAATCGGCATCTATACGCTCAATACCCATATCGGCAGTGGGTTTGAGCAGCTGGTGTGATGACAATACATCATCCCCTGCTCTTATGCCAAGAGCCTTAGCATCCCTAGCTGGTATGGTTACGGCAAGGCTGCTGCCTACTTTTATAACTTTTTGTACGCTTTGAATGTTCATACTAACATTGTATCAAAATTATAATAATATTACAAGTTTATTATAATATTATTATGGTGATTTATCGTACGCCAAGAGCATCTTGATGGTTTTTATGGTGTGTTTATTGCCCAAATATGCCACCGATTGAATGCCCGATTGGGCAGCAGCCAGGCAATTTATGGCTGTATCATCGATAAAAATACATTCTTCTGGCCGAAGAGCTAAGCGGCGTGCAGCCAGTGCAAAAATTTCTGGGTCTGGTTTGACCAAACCAACCTCGCTGGATATCACGACATCGTCAAACATATTCTGTAGTTCATCGGTTGTGAAAAACCGTAGTAACGTTTCTTTACTGACATTGGTGAGGATAGAAACTTTATAGGTTTCACGCAAACTTTTGGCATAATCTAAAAGTTCTTTATTACGCTGGTAGCTGGTTGTTTCGGCTGCTACCTTTTCTGCGGTAGTACCCACTAAATCTGCAACTTGTTGATTAAAATCTGCCTCAGTTATACCACCCAGGTCAGCTAATCGCTCGAGGTCGTCAATTTTATGCTGAGTTTCGGCGTCTTTGGAAGTTTTATAATAATCATGTCCATCACGCTGAAGCAATACCCCAAAACAGTCAAAAATTATAGCCTTTATCATTAAGCTCTAGAATACCATCAAGCTTGTGCTTCTATAAACTGTTTGTTATTAAGCCTGATCCTTCTAGGTTCATACTGTCATCAAAGTTCGCCCCAATTTTTGCCCGTTCCAACATCAGCCTTAATTTTTACACTCAAGTCAGGATACACATGTTCCATGACTTCTTTTATGATTTTTCCAACTTTTTCAGCATCAGCTTCTGCACACTCAACCAAGATGGAGTCGTGGATTTGAAGTAGTTGTCTTGGTTCAACTTTGAACTTTTTACCCATCTCTTTAAACTTGCTATCTAAAGTTACCATAGCAAGCTTCGTGAGGTCTGCTGCGCTGCCCTGTATCGGCATATTAATCGCTTGGCGATACGCTGATTCGCGCACCATAAAGTTACTGCTCTGCACATCAGGCGTGGGGCGGCGGCGGCCAAGAATTGTTTCGACGTAGCCTTTTTTGAGCGCCATTTCACGCAGGTGCTCAATGTATTCCTTTAGCTTTGGCCGTATCAAAAAATATTTGGCAATAAACTCACGGGCTTCGGCAAAGCTCATACCAGTTTGCTCGGCCAAACCGTGCGGCCCCTGGCCATACATAATCCCAAAATTGACGGCTTTAGCACGATAACGCATATCTTTTGTAACTTCTTCTGGCTTAAGGTTCATGACAGCCGCAGCCGTGAGCACATGAATATCTTGATCATTATTAAACGCAGCTATCATGTCTTTGTCATCACTTAAGGCAGCGGCCAGCCGCAGTTCAAACTGGCTATAATCGGCGCTTACAAATACATGCCCGGGCCTGGCAACAAAAGCGGTGCGAATTTTTTTGCCCAAATCCGTGCGTACGGGAATGTTTTGAAGATTTGGGTCAACTGAACTGAGCCGACCAGTAGCAGCTGTCGTGAGGTTAAAGGTTGTATGAACCCTCCCCTCGCTGTCAACAAGTTTAGGCAATGCATCGACATAGGTACTTTTGAGCTTCGTATATTCTCGGTAGAGTTCAATGTCGGCAATAATAGGGTGAAGATCGCGAAGTTTGTTGAGTACATCGCTCGCAGTGCTGAAGTGCCCGGCCTTTCCCTTCTTGCTTAAGTTCGTGGGTAAACCAAGTTTTTCAAAAAGAATTTCCGACAATTGTGACGGGCTAGAAATATTAAATTCTTGGTCAGCATACCCATAAATTGTTTGTTCAATGTCACTAATTTTATCCGCTAGCAGAGCGCCCATCTTGTTTAGATATGCTGTATCAAGACCAATGCCTGCGTATTCCATGCGTGCAAGAACAGGAATAACCGGCCACTCGACCTGTTCAACGAGTTGAATCATTTTGGTTAACTCACTCATGCTTTCGCATTGGAAGTTTTGCAAAGCACGAATGACTGCCACTAACTCACCCGCCCGCGACGCCATATCTTCTGAACTAAGGTCATCTAGACTAGAGCTTTCATAGCCAAGGTCGCTGAATGCTAATTCTGTTAGAGTATGTTCGCGGCGGATTGAGTTGATTATAAACGCACCAACCAGTACATCGTGCGAAACTTTAGGCAAAGTGTCTAGACCTAAATCAATTAATACTTTGAGTGACGATTTGACGTCGTAACCGACGACGGAGTGTAGAGTGGATAGTGTAGAGTGAAGAGCTTTTTTAGACAATTTTGGGATATCTAAAACGTAAGCTGTTTTAGTATCTGCAAGTATAAGCACTTGTGGTTCCCTACCGTGTGATCCTTTTGCAAACGAGTGAATAAAAACTTCGTTAGCCTCAAGTTTGACATCTTTTAGCTTATCGTCAGAATCAATTATTACTGTCTTTAGTGGCTCAATGTTTCCAGATTTGTACTCCGTACTCTGTACTCTGTACTCTGTACCTTCACTATTGACGGCCATATAATCCGGCAAATTTCGTAGCAAACTGCGGAACTCTAAACTAGTTAATAAAGATTTAAGAGCATGTACATCCAAATCATGCGCGTTCATGGCTTCAAGATCGAGCGGTATCGGTGCGTCATCGTACAGCCGTGCGACTTCGCGGCTCATCTGCGCCGAATCTTTGCCGGCTTCTAGTTTTAGCCGCAGAGAATCCTTGAGCAGTCCGAGGTTTTCATAGACACCATCCAGTGTTTTGTAATCTTGGAGCAACTGAATGGCGGTTTTTTCGCCAATGCCAGGCACCCCCGGGATGTTGTCGGAGCTATCACCTTTTAATGATTTGAGGTCCAAAAATTGCTCTACCTTAATGCCATACTTGTTTTCAAATGCTTCTATATCAAAACGTTCAATGTTGCTAAAGCCCTTTTTGAGTGCATACATATGTGTATGTTCATCTACAGCTTGCAGCATGTCCATATCTGATGAAATGAGCATTGTTTCTATGCCAGCAGCTTCCGCTTGCCTGGCCAGACTGGCCATAATGTCATCGGCCTCGTAATCATCAAGCTCGTACAGCGGCCAGTTAAACGTCCTTAGCAAATCGTGCAAAATCGGAATCTGAGCATAAAAATCAGCTGGTGCCGGTTTGCGCCCAGCTTTGTAGCCAGGGTAAATTGCCAGACGCGAGCGAATATTAGTTTTGGGCTTATCCCAAGCTACGGCAACATAATCTGGTTTGAGTTTCTTAATAAGTTCCAGCGACATGGCGGCAAAACCGTAGACACCACCTGTTGGCGTACCGTCTTTGGTACTAAGGTTAGGCATGGCATAATATCCACGATAAAACACCGACTTGCCATCAATTATCGCTAATTTTTTTCTTGTGTCTGCCATCCTTATAAGTATACCCCTAAGATGTAGCGAACAAAAACATGAGCTTTTAGACGACGTCGGCTAGAATAGTTAACTCCGCGATACCACCCTGCCGCATTGCCACACTTACAAAATGCAGACAATGGCTTAATGGCTATGTAGTCTTTTTTCGGTTGGGAACAATTCGTATGCAGTATATCCAGCAAAAAATGCGCCGCCCAGCTCGCTAGCCCCGTCTAAACCCAAAGCGTCAACTGCAATACACGCAGACAGGCCAACAGAAGCCACCATATCTATTCGTGCATGATGGTGACTATGAGACGATGCAATACTATGCTCCTCTACCGCATCCATTTGTTTGTATGCATAAACATTACCCCCGGCAATAACTCCAGAAGCTGCTAATTGTAGCCACTGTTGTCCCGAGTCTTCAACGCCGTTTAGAAAATCTACCCCCAGACGCGTAGCAGTAAAAGCAGAAAGTCCACTCAAAATAAAAAAACTAGCTTTACTAAATCTTTGAAAGTTTCGACCGCTCTGATTAACGGTGTTTTTTTCTGCATAATACCTACCGCCATGAGTAACAGTATCGGCCGCGTCATGAACTGCCTCCGCCATAAATGCAGTGTTGCCGCTAGTCACTGATACGACGGCAGAAAATAACATGAGTCCAGCGTTAGCAACTACTGTCCGCTTTAGTCGCTTTTTGCGTTCACCACATTGTAGCTCCATATACTAAACAGCTTAGACTTGATTTAGATACTAAACAAAAGCGTTATGAAAAAACTACTACTTTTTTTAGTAGTTAGCTTGGCTACGGATTATGGTTGTCGGTTTTAAACTACGCAACCAGGAGCTTAGATTGTTCAAAACCTTTGGCTGTATTGAGACGGTAATATGTTTAGGCTGTTGGGTGAGGAGAATCAAAAGACAGATGTTACACCCTGCTTACAAAAGCTTCTCTAACAATTATCTTGTGTAGCCACGCTGTTTTTTGATCTGTGATACTTCTGCATCTAGCTTTTCGCGGTAGTCTTTGAGGCTTTTGCCATCGGCCCTGTAGCCAATTGTTGCGGCAGAATCAATCTCTATATTAATTTTGTCACCAGTTAAGCTATCAATAACCGTACCAAAGTTATATAGCCTCTCCTGGAGCATTTTAAGTACATTTTCACGCTCTGCTTCCTCAACATCTGTAAGATTAACAACCATCAAAAACTCGTCACCGCCCCAGTGAACAATGCCCATTGCATCGCGCGAATTGGGGTTGGTGCGTTTTTCTTGCCGTGACTTACCAGGCTTACTAATACGAAACTTTTCACTAATTTCGTGGCCAATTGTGCGTATTACTTCATCACCGGTATCGTGGCCGTAGGTGTCGTTGACACGCTTAAAGTTGCGGCCATCCGCAAATATAACGCCAAACACTTCGGGGCAATAACGCTCGTACCACATGTCCATGCCCTTGCGGTTTAAAAGTCCAGTTAGGCAGTCGGTGGTCATTTCTCTTGAGCTTTCGACATGCTGTACAACTAACCTGCCAACAGATAAGTCACCCTGTGGAATACCTTTCCGCATCAAAGCTAGCTCTGCTTTAAGTATATCTATGCGAAGTTTTTCTACTTCTGGAGGCACGCTGTATGTCCCTAAATCCTCCACAATAAAGGGGGTGGGCAACATTTCATGGGCTGGTACACGCTCAGTGGTCATTATTATTTATAATAACACACTTATTTATAAATGTCAATGTAGTAATCCACCACCACAAGCTTTGATAATTCCAAGCCTCTGGTGGTGTTGAGAGAGTAATGTATGTAAGTCGGTAGGTGGGGAGATTGTGAGCGGCGCTCAGAATCTAGGCATGTGCCAGAACCCCCACCTTTCGTGAACAAAAATACTACTTGCAGTCGGGGCAGCCAGGGCAAGTGCCTGTGTTCTTGCATTCCCGACACTGGGTGAAGTGCTGTCGTAGCACTTTGCCGTTGCAACGCGGACAAGCCTTAGGCTTTTTGCGGGTTCCGCCACAGCGTCCGTACAATCAAATCACCTCCTTTGGTGAATAGTTGGAGACTTTCTTCACGCCCAAAGTGCTTCAGGCATAAAATTGTCGTGGTTTGACATTTCATTAAGGATATAGTGTACTTTTTGCTCATCAGACTAGACTTTCTAGCTGGGTAATCAACCGACTGTATCGGCTCATTGCCTAGCTAGAACTACTCTCTCAATGTACGTTTGGGAGAAAACTCAACCAAACTATTACATATTATATACTTATTATCTGTTTATATCAACTTGAGTCTGTTAATGGCTATTTCTTGCCTAGTAATCTCTGTTACAATGGGTTTAATGTCTGAAATAACACAGAAACCAAAAGTACTGTTTATTGTGGGGATGAGCGGCGCTGGCAAAAGTACCTGTATTGAACACCTCGAAACCAAGGGTATTCCGTCTGTGTATTTTGGCGGCATAGTTGTGGAGGAAGTAAAACGACGTCACGATGGCCAAACCAATGAAGCGTGGGAAAAAATTGTCCGCGAAGAATTCCGTGCCAAAGATGGCAAGGCGGCAATTGTGCTGCGTATAATCCCAAAAATTGACAAGTTACTAGAGACCCATGACAAAGTTGTTGCTGATGGATTATACAGCTGGACAGAGTACAAAGTGGTCAAAGAGCACTACGGCGATGCCTGCCTGATTGTGGCCATAACCGCTCCCCGCCACGTTAGACACAAACGTTTAGCTCACCGACCGATCAGGCCGCTGAACGAAGCCGAGGTAACTGCCCGTGAATATGCCGAAATTGAAAACATCGAAAAAGGTGGCCCAATCGCAAATGCCGACTACACCGTTAATAACGACAAAGACCCGGCCGAAATGATACATACACTAGATAATGTGCTGATAGAAACGGGCTTTTTAGAACCAAAGCAGTTCTAGTATCAAGTTATGGTCGAGTGCTTTTGACTTGTTACTGCCCTGTCGGGTGGTATACGCTACAACGAGAAAGGAATATATGGCGTATTCAAAAGAGTTTTGGGATACTTATCACAAACAATCTGGTGGCGAAGAATCAAAGAAGCGTAATAAAAAGCTGATCCTCGGTGGACTTGTTGCTGGGCTCGTCGCAACCGTATCAATTGCATCGTGTAACGACAACGAACAACCAACTCCTACTACCACACCGACGACGACCACGATAGAGTCAACTACGACGACGTCAACTACGACGACAACCGTGCCTGAGACCACTGTTCCAGCAACAGTACCGGTTGAAACATTTAGTTTTGAAAGCTCAGGCAAAAAAATCGAATGCGAAGTTAGCACCGAGCCACACATTGTTGTGCGCGGCGAAAGCGTTTCAAAAATTGTCAGACAGGCTCAGGGGGAAAACGAGGGCGTAAGTACTATTATTGCCGGCGTGATTGACTTTAACCAAGCCAAAGGTACATTCGATAACCCTAATCTTATATTTGAAGGTATGAAAATTTACTTGCTAAACAACTGCACAGCGCAGCCTTCGATGCCAGATACTTTGTAAGCTAGACGCTACTTTATGTAATCGAGGAGTTTTTTGCTGTCTTTGTGTTTGCGTAGCTTGGCAAGTGCCTTGGCTTCGATCTGGCGAATACGTTCGCGGGTGACGCTAAATTCTTGGCCAACTTCTTCAAGTGTGTGGCTTTTGCCGTCTTCTAAACCGAAACGCAATTTTAATATCTTTTGTTCACGTTCTGTTAAACTACCGAGCAAATCTTTAACCTGCTCTTTAAGTAATTGCCCGGCTGCAGATTCTTCGGGGCTGACCGTGTCTTCATCTTCAATAAAATCACCCAGTACGCTGTCTTCTTCGTCATCGCGGACGCTGGCGTCGAGGCTTGATATATCTTGCTTGATTTTCATGATGTGCTCGACTTTTTCGACGTCGATTTCCATTTCTTTGGCGATTTCTTCGTTGGTGGGCTCACGGTTCATTTCTTGGGTCAAACGACGCTGAGTACGGAGTAGTTTGTTGATGGTTTCTACCATGTGCACGGGGATACGAATTGTGCGGGCTTGGTCTGCAATAGCGCGGGTAATAGCTTGGCGAATCCACCACGTTGCATAGGTACTAAATTTAAAACCTTTGTCTGGGTCAAACTTTTCAACAGCGCGCAGTAGACCGGTGTTGCCCTCTTGAATCAGGTCCAACAGGTCGAGGCCACGCCCCACATAACGCTTGGCGATAGATACAACCAGACGCATGTTGGCTTCGGCCATTTCGTCTTTGGCCTTTTTTTCACCAGCAACAACGCGGTGAGCAAGCGTTAGTTCTTGTTCTGATGTAAGCAGTGGAATTTTACCAATTTCACGCAGGTACAAACGCACAGAATCATCAGCAATGTCATCAAGATAGACTTTGTCATCAAGAATAATTTCTTCGCCGTCTTCGCCTGTCCATTTATCGTCAAAATCTTCGGCCGATGGCTCTGTGGCTGCCATCAGTTCAATATTTTCTTCGCCGAGTTCGGTATATAACGAATCGAGTATGTCGACGTTTTCGGGCGTGTCAGCAATGGCTGCAAAAATATCGCGCTGGTCAAGCTTGCCGTCTTTTTTACCCTTGGCGAGTAGTTTCTTTTTGGCTTCGTTTAATAGAGCGTCTTTGGCGGATTTGTCGTCTGGCATTTAGGTCCTTCTGGTTAGATTTAAAAGTTTATTTAGTTCTTTGTCGTTAGTCATGAGACGGCGAACTTCCTCATCGTCTGCACTGTTGATGCTAAGCGAAATAGACTGTTTTTGCTGTTTGACGTACTGCGCAACTAAGCGTTCTTGCAATCGAGTGACTTCGTATTGAAGTTCGGTAATCTCGAGCGATCGATATAATTCATCGAATAGTAATGAAGTAATTTTTACATAATCTGCGATAGATTGCAACTTCTTGGCGCTTTTTTGTTCACCCGTAAACTCTGGGTTTTCTTGTAAGAACACAAACAATGTCTGTGACTGATCACTATAAAACATATCTTTTGACACATGGGGCACAGATTTTCTTAGTTGCGGCTGCATAAGTAAGAGCGCCAGAATGTGTTGCTCAGCCTTACGCTGTTCTATAGTTTCTGTAGTATCACTAACGGGTGAGGTGTGTGACTTTTTGAGTCTTTTTTGCGGCTCCCTAGATTCTTGATGTAGTTTAGCGCGCATGGCTTCGTGGCTAACACCAATAATCTTCGCCAACTCTGCCGTGTAGTGGTCTTGCTCTACTTGATCTGTTAATCCTCTTATTACTGCAAGCACTACATCCGTAAACTCCCGCTTGCCCTTGCCGCTTGTGATGTCAAAAATTGCACGATAGCGGTCTATCAACCAGTCAACTGCATACTGATGTGATTCAATGACGCTTTGCCAGATTTTTGGGTCTTCTCGTACGAGATCGTCAGGGTCTTTGCCGTCAGGAATCGTAATAATACTAACGTTAACACCGATTTTTTGAGCCAGCGGAATCGCCCGCTCGGTCGCATTCATTCCAGCCCTGTCCGCATCAAATGCAAACCGAATATCGCCGGCATACCGGTTGAGATCTTTGAGGTGATACTCGGTAAGAGCGGTGCCGGCAGATGCTACGACGTTCTTGACGCCCGCTTGATGACTAGCGATAACGTCTAGGTTACCTTCTGTGACGACACTGTAACCAGATTTTCGGATAGCATCTTTCGCAAGATGCAGCCCATACACTTGCCGACCTTTGTCGTAGAGCAATGTAGACGGCGTATTTATATACTTGGGTGATTCTTTGTCATCCACCAACTGCCGTGCCGTAAAGCCCACAACCCGTCCCTGGGCATCACTGAGTGGCACCATTAACCTCCCCCGAAACATATCACCCGGCCCGCGGTAGCGTTTGGTTATTAAACCTGCCCGTGTCATTTCTTGGTCGCTATAGCCCTTGGTTCGCAAAAATGTATACAAAGCATCGCCAGTGTTTGGCGAATAGCCCAAACGGAACAACAAAACAGTTTCTTTGGTAAAAGCACGCTTTTTGAGTATATACTCCAGGGCCTGTTTGGAATTTTTGAGTTGCGCCTGATAAAACCGAGCCGACAGATCAATAACTTCGTATAAGCGCTCTTTTTCTTTAGAATTATTGGTAGATTTACCTTTAAATTGCTCTAGATCAACCCCTGCTTTACGAGCCAGCAACTCGAGCGTCTCTTTAAAATCTAATCCCTCAACTTCTTGTATAAATGTAAACATATCGCCGCCCTTGCCACTACTAAAGTCGTGCCAAATCTGCTTGTCTGGACTCACCATAAAGCTAGGTGTTTTTTCGGCACCAAACGGGCTGTGGCCTTTAAGATTCCGCCCCGAACGCTTGAGCTGCACGTACTCAGAAATGACGTCTTCAATTAATAGTTTGGCTTTGACTTCTGTAACAGCGTCGCTCATATAGAGATAGTATATAGGTTAGGGTTGATAGGTGATAGTTATGCTTATCTTTGCTAAAATACTATCTATGGAACCAACAAACCAACCACCTCAGCAAAATCCATACGATTTTATCAATAACCCTGCTCAGCCGCAGAAATCCCCAGGCTTTGGTGCGAACTCGCTAAAAACACGCCTATTGGTTGTTGGCGGTGGTTTATTAATTCTTATTATAATCGCAACCGTGGTTGGTTCTTTTCTAACAAATTCCGGCAAGGGAGACTTGCCAGGGCTCAAGAATCTAGTTGCCGAACAACAAGAGCTTATTCGTATTGCCACCGTTGGTACAACCAAAGCAATCGACCCAAGCGTGCGCGCCCTTGCAGTTAACACCAGCCTAAGCACGACAACTCAGCAACAAAAACTAATTGCCTATCTTGATACGCGCGGCGTAAAACTTAGCAAAATAGAACTGGCCGCCAACAAAAGCGATGCCATCGATAAAGAACTTGAAACGGCAGTCTCAAATAACCGATTTGACGAAGCATTTAGTAAAATTATTGGCAGTTCATTACAGGCATATAACTCGAACTTAAACCAAGCTTATAAGGCAGCCGCTAACACCAAAAGCAAAACAATATTAGAGGAAAGCTTCAATAATAGCGTTATTCTACTTGGCATAAAGCCAGCTGAATAGTTAGCCCCCCCTAACGTGCAGCCCGTAAGCGTTCTAGTAAGTACAGGGATTCGTCATTGGTCATAAGTCGTGTCTGCAAGTCTTTATTGTAGACAGTTGGGGATAATTTTGTTTGCAGTAAACGACTCCCCAAAAAGTAATGAGTTAAAATAATACCCCTCTCGGTGCCGGGCTGTTGAGTTTGATCAAAATAGAGGTTACCGAGACCGTAGTAAATTGGTTTACCGTTATATAGTTCATACGTTTGCGGTTGGTGTGCAGATGAACCAATAACCATATCGGCTCCAAAATCTATCATTTTACGGAACGTTTCCTGTTGGCCAGCAATTGTTCCATCACACTGCGGAAACTCAACGTAGCTATCGGGATAGGCGTAACACTCTAAAAATTGTATGTCCACAATCACAAAACTCTGGTTTGTTTTAGCTGTTTCTATGTCTTTTTTTGCTTTGTCATCAGTGTAATAATTTGCACCGGCTGATGATTCATCCGCAATTGCACCACTGCCCAATCCATCTGCCTTGTTATAGCCAAAGAATGCAATGTTGGTATTTTTTTTGCTAGTCACAAACGGTTTCGACGCTTCAGCACTGTTTAAACCGCCGCCAAATGTTCCCATCCCCAATGACCGGTACAGGCTAATACTTTCTTGGTTATAGCTACTGCCATTATCGTTATTGTGATTGCCCGTAAGTTCAACCACATCTACGCCGCTACTTTAAAGTGTTTCGATAAACTCTGGGGGCGAACAAAAAGATGTAGAACTAAATTGGCAGCCTGGTCGGAACGACACTTCGTTGGATACGTGGGTAATATCGGCATCGGCTAAATAATCACCAATAAATTTGCTGAAGTATAATGGATCATTCACACTTGCTAGCTTCGTCTGCATACCACGCGTTAGTGCAGTGACACCCGTCATATTAACTTTGAGTAGTGAGTCTTTTGTAGCCAAGGTATTAAAAGATAGATCTTTTGATTTTCCTTCTAAAACAACCTGCCGAAACAGCGCCCCTTTTGAAAAATCATCCAGATAATAATTATCGTCTAAACGGAGTAATTTAACATTACTCGTAAGCATCGTGGACGGAACAAGTGCAATCTGCGCATCGGTTATATCTTCTATATTTCCACTTAAGCTACTAATATTGCTGCTACTTACACCAATTAGCTCGGCAAGCCCTTCTCGAACCTCGTCTTCTGTATCAGTAGGTACCACTATTTCGAATGTCTTGATTTCTTCTTTAGATATTTTTTGTCTGACTGCATAAAAATTCATAACAGGCGCATATGCCGATGTTATCTTTGCCGTGTCGGCCGCCTCAAAAACAGTATCAACAGATACTTTGAGTGGGCTATTGGGTGATTTTTCTGATTTATCAATAGTGTCTAGTACTATTTGCTTTTCGGTTTTAGAAACCGTTGAATCAAATGTTATTGTGTCGCTTTCTGATTTTTGCTGTTCTGATGTTAGTTTTGAATACACATAAAACCCGGTACCTATCAGTGCGACAAGCACTATGCAGCTATACAGGTAATTAATTCGACGGCGTTTCTTCTGCATATTGTACCTGTAGCTGTTCATGCTTATATTTTAACAGCTATACTATGTAAGTACTTATGAACTACTACTATTACACCGGGGGTACTCCCAAGAAATCACGCAGAAAATATTGGCTCGTAAGTTGTCTTGCAGTAATGGTTCTATCAGTATCTGTTTTTTGGATTCTAAATCGTAATAACCAAGTAGCTGCACCTTTTGTACAAACAAAACAAAAAGATATGCAAAATCAAACTCTTGCATCATCGGTATCTGTCACGCCCGATCTTCAGCCTGTAGTAGATGCATGGCTCACATCACAAAACGCACGTTTTAGTATCAGCATATATGATGTTCAGGCACGGCAAACAATTGGACAAAATAATCCATCGGAGGTTCTGTTTGCAGCTAGTCTTTATAAAATGTATGTGGCGTATCTTGCCCTAGTAGATATCCAAAACGGCACAATGAATCCTAACGAAATTTTAACAGGTGAATTTACGCGAAAAGATTGTATAGATAAAATGATCCGCGAATCCAACAGTCAATGCGGCGAAGCCATGGTGGCCGACATGGGACAAACGACTCTAAATCAACGCGTTAAAGACATGGGTCTGACCGGGACATTTTTTAACGGTATTCGGACATCAGCAGCAGACTCGGCACTGATCGTGCAATACATTGCCGATAAGCGTGATCTGAATGATGAAAACACTGCTTTCCTTCTAGATGCTATGCTCACACAAGAAGCGAAGTATAAACGGGGGCTACAAACAGGAGCACCAGAAGCCAAGTGGGAAACAAAAGTAGGCTGGAATCTTGATGAAAACTATCACGATATTGGCATTATGACAGTGCCTGATGGCCGCAGATTTATAGTGGCAATTTTAAGCCAAGGCCAAGGTTCCCCTGATCCTATTGCCGACTTTTCTCAAACAATTTACGCTGCGCTAACTAAGTAATTGTTCTACATTGAAGAACATAACATTTTAAGCCTTAGGCTGATGAGCGTCTTCGCCCTCGGTCACCAATATATAGCTGTGCAAAATCAGCGCCTGCACTTCATCCCACGGCAACTGTCCGGTTAGCAAAATGGTGTTCCAGTGCTTTTTGTTTAAGTGGTAGCCTTCCATAACAGTTTCGTATTTTTCACGCAGTAGCTTAGCAAGCTGCGGGTCACATTTTAGGCTTAAACGAATCGGATTACTGCCCTCTTGGATGAGTGCGAACATTTTATCATCGCCCGTGTTACCAGCTTTATAGACAGCAGCTTCTTTACCAAAAGGATAATCAAGCCGCGCGTTCGGCATAGACAAAATATAGTCTTCGACAGTTTTATGATCCATTAGAGTCCAAATTCCTTTGGGTTAACACCCGATTGCCGGGCAATACTTCGTAATGTGCCCTTTTTTAGTTCTTTATGCTTTGGTACAACAGTAATGCGTTTACCACTACTAGTTTGAGCTGTTAGTACTGCATGGGAACCACGTTGTCTAACCTCACTAAATCCGTGTTTTTGTAATATTTTAATTGCCTGTAGGCCGCTAATTGGCATGTTATAAGTTAAAGGTGGTTAGATAAGACTTATGTGTAACAACGGGTTTATTTTGATTTAATTCTTCTAGATATAGCCCTAATGCTTCTTGCAAATTAGCAAGCGCTTCTTCAACAGTGTCACCTTGGCTTGCGATATCATTTTCGGGATTAAGGGCAACAAAACCGCCCGTTTCTTCTGTGATGATTGCATTATAGGTCGTTAAACTCATATACTTATTATACCACCTAATGCTTGTTTTGGAACCAGTCCAAATAAAATTGTAGCTCAGCTATTGATGCTTGAATATCGTCATAGGCGCGGTGAGTACTGTTTTTCTCAAATGTCACATCGTATTTGCCGTTCATCAAAATCTTGAGACTGCTAACGTCCAGCATACGATAGTGAAGTTTTAGATCAAGCAGTGGCCAGTGCGCACGAATAGCACCGCGGTCAGAGTGAATCGAGTTACCGGCAAGTATTGCCGGTTCGTCACCAAAATGTTCGTCTACAAAATCAAGTAGCTCGCGTTCGACCTGCTTTATATCTTTGCCGGTATCATTATGTCTAATAAAATCGTCTCTGTTTTCGGGGAAATCTTGCCACCACGAATTTACCTTAAAACGGTGCACTAACTTTTCGGGGTCATTTTTAATACGGGCCTCGTAATTACCGATGGTTTTAAAATTAAAGTCGGTTACCTCAACAGAAACCTCTAAAATATAACCATTTTGGTAGTCAAAATCAGTGAATTCTAAATCCATCCACAGGAGTTTAGTGGGGATAGATTGTTCTTTACTCATTGCAACATTGTACAATAGAGTGATGAATCCCGTACTAAATCAGGCGACAATCGTAAGAAAGTTGATGTTAAACATTAGTAGCCAGGCTTCATACGTATTTTCAACGTGTAAGGTTAGGCGGTTTATAACGGGATGAAGAAGCTGCTACTAGGTTTGGGTATCGTACTATTTGGTCTTGCGCTGGTATTTGGCTATCTGAAATTTAAGGATACTTTTTGGTCTGTGGACACGCAGCCAAATAGCGTCAATCAACAACGAACAAACATTTAGTGCTTAGTTAGCTAGATTTTGGCGGCCCTACCTATTGTCTCAGCTGACTAGTTGTATAAATTAGGTTTAATCGCTTATAGCTAGTAACTAAGCTGGCTGTCACGCCCACCGACGGGTTGAGCCGTCAGTTTTTTGGTATCACTTGGTTTCTTTTGTCTTAAAGTTGAGGGCGGCTGAATTAATACAAAATCTCTGCCCTGTTGGCTGGTCAAACGCATCATCAAAAACATGACCCAAATGGCCACCACAGGTAGCGCAGCGCACCTCAACCCGCTTCATGCCGAGTGTCGTATCGTCAATTAGGTCGACTGCTTGGCTATTTTTCACATCGTAAAAGCTGGGCCAGCCAGAGCCACTATCAAACTTGGTAGTTGAGTCAAACAGCACGCTACCGCAAGCGGCACAGGTATAATCACCCGACTCTGTGTTGTGCAACAACGCGCCGGTAAATGGTGCCTCAGTGGCACCCTCGCGTAAGACTTTGTACTGATCGGGGGTTAGTGCTGATCTCCACTCGTTGTCACTTTTTTGCATGCTTCTAGTATAACGCTACTCGCACTATAGTACCCTGATTTTTTACGAATCTTTCTTTTTGTCGAGCTTATCAAGGTTCAAACCCTTGATAACAAAATATATCACCGCCGCAACCGCTATAAAACTAATAAAGCTGCTTAGTACAGCATCGTAGTTAAGCCTGTTTATACATAGCCCGTCAGCACCTGTATCTAAACAAAAATACATACTGCCCAAATCCGTACCGCCAGGCAAAACCCAGCCGATAATTGGCGTAATGATGCCATCAACAATTGATTTCACAAATACAGTCGAAGCAGTACCTATTGCCAAACCTACGGCTAATCCCACCACACCTTGTTCGCGGATAAAATCCATGAATCCCCTGGCTTGTTTTTTGAGCCGCTTCTCTTCCTGCGCTTTTAGTTCTTTTTTGGTTTTTTCTACCAAATCACGAGCGATATCGCTTGATGTCTGTTTATCCTGCTTGTCTTTTGTCATAAAATTATTACTCCTAATTACTTGTTTACATAGATTCTGGGGCATTGATCCCTAGCAGCCCTAGACCCCTACTAAGTGTCTGCGCATACAAGTTAACCAAATCCGCACGAACCGCTTGACGACTATCGCCTATAACCCGATTATTTTCGTAAAATCTGTTAAAAACTTGGGCGAGCTCGTACAGATAATGTGCAATATGGTGTGGTAGAAGTTCTTTGCACGCAAGTTCTACGACCTCATGAAACTCACCTATTTTACGTATTAAACTTCGTTCTTCTGGCTCAAACGTATATGTACGTAAGCTACCGGCATGGAAATCAAATTTATCCAGGATCGATTGTGCCCGGGCGTGGGCATACTGCAAATACGGGCCACTATTGCCCTGTAAACTAACAGCCTCATTGACATCAAATACGACATCACTACCAATCCGTACGCGCAGAAATTCATAGCGCAACACACCCGCAATCAGCTCGTCGTTTGGTTCACCACCGCGAGCTTTTATAGCTTCTGCCACTTGATCAAACAGCCAATCTATCTCTAGGACATCGCCTTCGCGCGAACTCATTTTGCCGGTTGCGAGTTTTACTGTTCCGGTAGAAATATTCACAGTTACCCCCGTAAGCTCAGGGAAGCATAACTCCGCAGCTGCAATCACACCCTTAAAATATGCCCGCTGTTCTTCTGCGGTCACAATGTAACTTTTGGCAGCATGATAGTGTTCATTTTTTAACTGAATCAATCCAAGATCACGGGCTGCATACAACCCAGTACCACGGTTGCTGACAAAAGCGTTATCAAAAGATCCGTGCTCTGAACCTTTAAATATCAGTGCGCCGTCACTTTCCTGAAAAATGTGGGGAGTATTGTTTCTGACAATTTCTACACCGCGCAGCTCGGCCTCACTTTCTAAAAACTTCTGCGCTGTTGGCTTGTTGCCCAAACGTGCAACGTTTTTATCAATCTGCTCAAAACTCCACGCAAAGACAGTGTCATAGACAGCAGCATACAGTGCGTTGTCGCGGGTAAATGACTGCTTGGTGAGTTCGTTGATTTCTGCTTTAGCCTGTTCGTCTTCTTTATATGCACGTGAACCCGCGGCGTACATATGTGACATAAATGTATTTCGTTCTGCGGGTGCTATGTCGCGTAGCTTATCGACATCGCCATCAACGTATTTGAGTAAACTATACATGCTCTTGCCAACGTGTAGCCCAACATCGCCATGATAACTGACCCTATAGACGTCTGCACCACTTTGTTCTAGCAAGTTTGCAAGTGTATCACCCAAAACAGAATTAAACGCATGCCCAATGTGCATAGCCTTAAACGGGTTAGGATTATTAGTCTCAATAACAACCGATGTACCCGTGCTGGGCATAGCTATTGTAGATTCAGCCAATGCAACTAGGATGCTATCGCTCAGGGTAATATTAATAAAACCAGGACCCTCTACTTGTGTATGGGTAATGGATTCATGCTGCAAGTCAGTACATATTTCATCCGCAATCTGGCGTGGGTTTTGACCAAGCTGTTTACTAAGTTGCAAAGCGACATTGGTAGAATAATCACCAAACTGCACGTCGGGACGTGTTAAGCTCACCACCACTTCAATTCCATACAGCGCCATAATGCGCGCCTCAATAAACTCACGAATCTGTTCCATGCCTGTTAGTATAACAGATTAGGTTTTGTATTTAAGTGCTTTAACGGTCGTATAAAACGCAGCGTACGTACCAGAAATAAAGACAAAGAATAGTGCCGTTACTGAATATGTGTCGGTAAATCGAGCTGGGTATGTTATGCGCTGGACGATGTCCATCATGATTCCCCACGGGTCACCAATTATATCCCAGCTATTCCAGCCGAGATTTCGCCCCAAATAGATAGCAAAACTACATAACAAAAACGTCAGCGATAACAGTAGCCAGGTCTGGGGCCGACGTAGCCGCTTTGCCAGTTGGATATGAACTGCATACACAGCAAACCAACCGAGCGCAAGACCCGTTAAGGCATATGACATAAGTAAAACACTATCAAACAGCAAAGATGCTCCCCGGTATTTACCAAGGTGCACAAAATCCGATACTACATAAAAGCTATTCGGTAAGAAAAATAACCACAGAGCTGTTAAGGTAAGACACTGCCAACTGAGCCAACGGGACAGAGATAGTTGCCTGACTAACAAGGCCGCAAATACTAGCGGCAACCATGCCAACAATAGATTCCAGTTAATAAACCACAGCTGTAAATTCCCCACCTGAAATACGCGCACTACATATAAAAAAAGACATAAAGCCGTTGCTATGCCGAGCGGAAGCAGCAATGGCCATATACCAGGGCGACTCGTATGAATACCTTTATGTACACTCATCTAGGTAACAGTATATCAAGCTCTACCAAAAAGTTATGAAGTAGAATATTTAAGTATTTACATATTTGAATATTTGAATTAAGCTATACTATGTGCATGCATGATAAGAACGTAACTATTGTACTAAAGGCCCTAGCCGACCCAACGCGGCTAGATATTGTGCGCACGCTGGTGCGTGACCACAACGACACCGCAAGTTGTGCCGATGTTAGCAACTGTTCGAACTTAAGTCAGCCGGCGCTCAGCCACCACTTTAAAAAGCTGGTTGATGCAGGCGTTATCAAAGAACAAAAACGAGGCACCCAAAAAATCTATGAGCTCGACAGCGAGTTCCTACACAGCGTTGGTATTGACCCAAAGAAATTTTAAATCCAGGAGTTTAAATGAAAAAAATAGTATTAGTATTAGGAAGCACTAGACCAGGACGCAGTGTTGAGGGTGTTAGCTCACTGTTGCAGGCACAGCTTAAAAATTACCCAGATTTTGACATAACTATCGCCGATCTCAAGGAGCTAGCGCTGCCCTTTTATGATAATGCCCTGTCGCCCAATGCGGACGATTTTGCACCAACACACGAATCTGTCCATGCCTGGACAAAACTTGTCAGTGAGGCAGACGCAGTCGTGCTTTTAACACCCGAATACAACGCCAGCATCAGTGGCGTACTCAAGAACGCCATTGATTGGATTGGTGCACCGTGGGCCAACAAACCCGTTGCACTAGTTGGCTATGGCTGGAGCAGTGCTGCAAGCGCGCTATCTCACTTAACAGATATCATGGTGCGCTTAAAGGCAGTTGTCATTGAACCACACATCAGCCTTGCTTTCACAAAAGATATTGGCACAGATGGCTCCGCACTCGGTGACGCGGCAGTACCAAAAATCGCAGTAACGCTTGATGCAATTCAGAAAAAACTTAGCACCTAAAGCCTAACAAATGTCTCATGGCCAAAACAGGGCCTTAGATCTGAGTGAAATTTGGCCATCATAGCTTCTGTTTGTGACGGCATAGCCCGCAGTGCCGCAAGTTTTAAATCGTACACATTGTCGTCTAATTCGTACTGAATATCGCACTGGCCACTTTCGCAGGTACGAGGTTTGTCTATATTAAAGTAAACATTTAGCTCTTTATCGACATCTTGCATAGCCTCATATTGTTCGGTTGTTTGAATAACGTGGTAGATAGTTGCTTGATTGGCGGCTTGGCTGTTGGCGCGTGTTGCCCACGCCGATACAGTCGCATGATCACTATGCCCCGTCATGCCGTCTGGTCCAAAAGTCATGATACTATCAGGCCGATATCGGTTAATCAAAGTAGTAAGCTTGTGTACTGCCTCGCTTTGATCAACACCATCACAACTGCCATCTGGATATCCTAACCATTGATGGTGCGACACACCAAGAATTTTATAGGCATTTTGTAATTCTTGCTTACGAATTTCCGCTAATTGGTTGGCCGGCCAACGTGTTTCGTCCTGCACCCCTGCCTCACCGTAAGTTGCCGTTACGCACACTACTTTTTGACCATTCCGTACAGCCGTGGCCATGAGTCCACCCATACCAAAGACTTCGTCGTCGGGGTGTGCCCAGACACCCAAAATTGTGCCCAGTTTACGTACATCTTCCGACGTTTGTATTATATTTTTCATCTGTTTATTCTACACGAGACTTAGGTTTTTTGCCGCCTGTTTGCTAGTTAAACCTATAGTCTCAAGATTATATTTTCGAGTTTTTTACCCGTAATCTCAGACTGCGCCGCATATTCGTTGCGTCACTAGCTAGCGCTTAGGCAATATCAGTAACACGCTCGTCCGTTTCTTGTATGTTTGATAGGCCTTGTCGGTGCCCCATTTTTTGTCGGCACTTTTTTCGAGTAATGGGATCCCGCTTACAAACAACAACATTCCCGATATAAACAATGGACTCACTAAGGATACATACACCTGGACACCTTGCAATTGCGTAAGTGCTGCTATGTATACTCCTGTCCAAAAAATCATCTCACCAAGATAGTTTGGATGACGCGAATACTGCCACAACCCAGAATCTATCCACTTATTCTTGTTTGTAGGGTTTGTACTAAACCGAAATTTTTGCATATCGGCAATAGCTTCGATAGCCAGCCCCTTTAGTGCAATGATTGCTCCAAGCCATACGAGTACACTAGATGTTGTTGTGTCAGAATTAAGTACAAACGTCACGGGGACCATAACTATCCAAGCAGTAATTGCCTGCAGTACCCAGAAGCCTAAAAACTTCCTAAAATTTCCCCTCATTTCGTCAAATCGCTTATCTCTACCCATAATATGAATACGGTAAGCTAGGTATGATCCAAGACGTACCGCCCACAAACAGACAAGACTAAAAAGAACTATTTTCGGAAGGGTTATTTCGTTACGCAAGATCCCAAACAATGCGATGCCTGCAAACGTCAGTGCATAAGACATATCGGTTAATTTGTCTGTCTTGAATCGAAATGCAAAACCGAAGCCGATAAGATTAAGTGCTAGTGCAAATACAAGTGTTTCGAACATAATTTGTCCTATCTATTAGTAATTGGCGGAAGATGAGGGATTCGAACCCTCGATGGAGTTGCCCCCAAACCGCCTTTCCAAGGCGGCGCCATAGACCACTAGGCGAATCTTCCATTTGTTGTATAACGCCGATAAACTATTATATCTGATAATTTCAGCAATTACACCTTGCGAACAGATGGTGCACATGAGTATAGTTAAGAGATATGGCTGTTGTGATTGATCTCAAAGAAGTTTCGAAGTTGTTTGGCTTTGGCAATGCAACTGTTGTGGCTTTGGACGAAATTAGCCTGACTATAAATAAAGGCGAATTTGTTGCAATCATGGGCCCAAGTGGCTCTGGCAAATCCACACTCATGAACATTATTGGACTATTAGACCGCCCAACCCACGGCACGTATTTATTATCTAACCGGCTGGTATCACGTTTGCGCCCAAATCGCCTAGCAAAAGCGCGGCGTGATCACATTGGATTTATTTTTCAATCTTTTAATTTGCTACCGCGCTTAACGGCGCTCGATAATGTTGCCCTGCCCCTGGCATATAAAGGTGTTACCCAGACAAAAAGATTACATATGGCAGGTGCTGCACTAGAACGCGTGGGTCTGGCTGAACGTGAATATTTTTACCCCAAAGCATTAAGTGGTGGCCAAGCCCAGCGCGTCGCCATTGCCCGTGCCCTCGTAAACAACCCCGACCTCATTATCGCCGATGAGCCAACAGGCAACCTTGATAGCCACAGTAGCAAGGTTGTCATGGAGCTACTTGCCGAGCTACACAGCACTGGCAGTACGATTTTGATGGTCACCCACAACCCCGAGCTGACACGCTATGCAACCCGCGTGCTCTATATGCACGACGGCTCTATCGTACACGACGAATCAACCCGTCTTGGTGAAATACCGGTGCGTGCGCGCAGTGGTGGCGTGGAATGGCCAAAATCAGACGAAGACGCACAACTCGAGGGCGTTTCGGCATATTTAAACGATATCCCGGCCCGCAAAGCCCCGGCTCGCAAATACATAACAAAAAAATCTAAGAACAACTCAAAGTCCAAAAAAACTAAGTCAAAAACAAAGGTTCAAGCCTAAAATGACATCACTCCTTAAAAATAATACCCACATGGCACTAGAATCACTGACCAGTAATAAACTGCGCAGTATACTAACAATGTTTGGAGTAATTATTGGCGTAGCTTCAGTTATAATGACCGTTTCGTTGGGTGAAGGCATTCGTAGGCAAGTTGCTGATACAAACCAAGATGGTAATGACCGGCTCATAACGGTGCGCTCTGGGCGTATTGCTTCGCATAACTCCGCTGGCGATCTTACGAATATTAATTATCTTGCAACAATTGGCAGTAACACCCTAACAGAAAAAGACTATGAGGCACTGCAAAAATTGCCTGACGCAAAAACGGTTGTACCACTCGCGACTATTTCGGGCAAAGCAACAAATTATAACAAGCAAGATTATCCCGATGCGGTCATTATAGCCACTACCCCCAATCTGCCTGAAGTTTTGGGGCAAAAAGTTAGCTATGGTTCCTTTTTTGGAGAATCGGGCCGGAATGTTGCCGTTATAGGCAAACGCGTTGCCGAAGAGTTGTTTAAGGAAAACGTCCCCTTAGGCAAACTTATGACTATTAGGGGGCAGGATTTTATTGTGGGCGGGGTATTTGAAGAATTCAAAACAAATCCGCTTAGTGCCGTCACCGACCTCAATAAAGCCATATTTATACCCTTCCCTACAGCCAAGACACTTGCCGACGGTTCACCAAGTATTTATCAGTTTATGTTACTGCCCAAAGACACTGTTTCACCTGAGGCATTAGCTGCTTCTGCCAATACGCAGATGTTGTTGAGTCATGGTGGGCAAGAAGATTTTACGGTACTTAAGGCAAGCGAAACCGACATGATTGCGCGTGGTACAGTATCGATTGCAACAGCATTTGTGACTGGCATTGCAGCCATTTCCCTGGTTGTTGGTGGTATTGGGATTATGAACATCATGTTTGTCAATGTCACCGAACGTACCCGCGAAATCGGCGTGCGCAAAAGCCTCGGTGCCACCAACCGACAGATTTATAGCCAATTTTTGATAGAGGCCACAGTTATGAGTATCGTTGGCGGTATTATCGGCGTTATGATTGCATTGCTAGGTAACATAATGTTCCGCATAGCAACTGACTTACAACCAGCAGTCACCTGGCAAATTATCGTAGTCGCTGTCGGTGTATCGGCTGTCGTGGGTATTATTTTTGGCACCGTCCCCGCAGTCAAAGCCGCCCGCAAAGACCCGATTGAATCGCTGCGCTACGAATAATTCATAGCTTCTTTAAATATGGCATAAGAAATTAGTTATTCAGTTCAGCTTTGAACTTTTCGATCAAATCGACGGGTGTTGGATTCAGTCCGTTCAATAAAGCCACATAAATCGATACAAAATCACCCATAGCTATAGTGTAGAGGAGCTGTTCGAGTAAATTGTCGCCCTTAGCTTCAATGACATGTGGGTTCGGCCAACGCCCACTAAGAAGTTTATTACTTACCTCAAACCGTTTACTGACGCGTTCGTGCTCAAAACTACTCATGAGCTCAACAAGTGCATACGGCTTATCTACAGGATGTGATGTCCATCCTAAAAATTCATTATGATTAAACTCAGGGAACTGATTGCACCAGGCGACGTTTTTTGCATTTTCGTTAAAGCTAATTTTCCACTTGTACGCTGCTGGGAATAGTAGCGGGCCGGCATATATAACCGGTGACTTGCCGCAAAGCTCCAGCGCAAGCTGTTTGGCTGGATTAACTTCGGTTTTAACATCTGCGCGCCAAATCGTAACAACATTTTTCAAAAACACGCTAGCTTCATGCAAAGCTGCCTCGGCACTTTCTTGAGCTACGAGTCCTGCTTTTTCCAGCACAGTTACCAGCGCTTTTAAACTATATAAAGCCGCGTGGCGTGGCTGCATACCACCGGGGATTTGGGCAAACGGATAACCGTATTCTTGTGCTAATTCTTGCATCTTACCACCCGATGCAATAACGACAATCTGTGCACCTTTTTCACGGGCTCGTCCCATGGCTTCAATTGTTTCTTCGGTGTTGCCAGAGTAACTACTGGCAATAAACAGGGTTTTTGCAGATACGTAAGCTGGGATTGTGTAGTCCCTAGAAATTTCGAATGGCAATGTGTAACCGGGCCAACTTCGACTAACTAATGCCGCCAGGGCAGAACCGCCCATGCCTGCAAACACAATGTTTTCAACTGAGCCACTCGCCAACCGCCAACCACCAAGATCAAACACGTGCTCTAGCTGTTGCCACTGTTTTTCGGCAATACCTAGCGCGTCTTGGCCGTCTTTTTCGTGAATGTATTTTAGATCATCGAGCATACGAATCCTCCCAAATTTAGGAATTACTGCCTGTGTTTTAGTTAATAGTAATGTACTCAGTAAAGCTAGTTACTAATTACTATTTTACATTTTCTAAGATGCTTATGGTATATTGATATTAAATATATATACTAAACTATCTTAGGAGAATCGCGGTGGGAATCTTTGGAAACAACAATAATCATTCAGAACCGGTACAAGATCAGTTATCTTACGTACCAACACCTCAAACAAACAAACAAACCATTATTAATGTCACTCAGCCTCCCATGCAAGATCAGGTAAGCAATAGCCAAACGTTTGACACACCAACAAATGCACCCCAGTCTCCAGACCCCTACTCACAGGCTCAAACTACACAACCATATAACCAAGACCAGCCAGTTGATGGACTGCCTGACAATTCGTATCAAAATGACTTTAACCCAGCATATGGCGAAAATGTCGGAGCACCCACGCACACAGACCAAAATACACAGCCAGATGGATATCAAAACGATACTGATCAACAACAGAATGCACCAGTACAAAATTTTGACACACCCGAAAATCAAAATGTAGTGCAGGACAATGAAAATAGTGCGTCACCAGAGCCACAACAACCAACCGACAATAATCAGCAAGACTACCCCGCAGACAGTTCAAGCATGAATACTGGTGATGCTCCAGCCGATTTAGACTCAATCAAGCAACAAGCGCTCGAACAGCTCACACCACTTATTTCTCACCTAAACCACCAATCACCAGAGGAACAGTTCAACACCACAATGATGATGATGCAGGCGACAGACGATAGAACATTAGTGTCTCGTGCATACGAGGCGGCTCAATTAATTACAGATGAACCAACAAAAGCCCAAGCATTGCTAGATCTCGTGAACGAGATAAATTATTTCAATAAAAACACACACTAAACGTCACTATAAATTCACTAGCTAAGATTTATCTTTGGTTCAATTGGCGTTTGCGGCTAACGATGTAATGACCGCTTCCTGCAATGATACTAACAACAATAAAAATTGATGCTACGCTAGCCGGGCCAGTGTTTGGCAAGTTGCCCTCAGCAGCCGGTGGGGTCGTAGCTGGCGGTGTAGTGGTTGCAACCGGCGCATCAACCCTGCCCTGATTACTGTCTGTTGGAGAATCTGTACTGTTATTAACAGTACTGGATTCGTTGGGCTTGCCATCGACAGTAATGTCACTACCCTGACCTACGATATTTTCTGATGTTGTATTTGTGTCATCAGATTTAAGTGTGTCAACAATCCAACGACCACCAAAGTATAGACCAACTAAAATAGCAACAACTATTGCAACAGATATCAGTGCGAGCAGCCACGCCAATAAACCATTGTCGCGCCGTTCTGCTTGGTAATACTCGTCTACCTCTGGTAATACTGAGTTATTTTTCTTGCGGTTATAAAATGCCACGGGTGTCTCCCTTTTAAATGATTTTACGACATTCTGGTAAATTAGGCAATAAAATCATAAAAAATAAGGCCAAGAATTACCTTGGCCTTATTCTCTCCACTTTTTTGGAATGAAGCTCAGGGGAGAGCAGTCCGAGCATTCGGCTTTGCCGATGCCCGGCACGTTGAGAGGTGAAAACTGCCTGTGGCAGTTTGCAAGGCAACCTTCTCTTGAAAACTTTGTTTTCAAAGATGAAGTTGCGGGCCCGCCGAAGGTGGGATGTTCCCCTCTCAAAATCCTACATTCCCATCATGCCACCCATGCCAGACATATCTGGCGCAGCGGCTTTGGCTTCTGGCACGTCAACCACCAACGCACCCATAGTAATTGCCGTTCCGGCAATAGATACAGCGTTTTGCACAGCTTCTTTAGTGACTCTGGCAGGATCTACCACACCGGCAGATTTCATATCAACCAGCTTTTCGGGCTCATTGACGTTAACACCCTGACCCGGCTTGCCTTTACGAATCTGCGGCAACCACTCATCGGGGTTGAGCCCTGCATTTGTCAGCAAAATCCGAAATGGTTGTTCTAGCGCGTTAACCAAAATAGTCTTGCCGGCCGCAACGGTCGCGTCGTCCTTTGGATTCACTTTTATAGCAGTCGCAAGGTTAATAAGCGTCACGCCACCACCAGATACAACACCTTCGTCTAACGCTGCCTTCACAGCCGCAACGGCATCGTCAACACGGAATTTCTTTTCTTCAATTTCGGTTTCGGTGGCACCACCAACTTTAATGACAGCTACTTTGCCACTCAGAGCCGCACGGCGCTTTTCTAAGGCTTCGCGGTCGTATTCGCTACTAGCAGACTGTGCCTGCGCGCTAATTTGACTAACACGCGACTTAACGTTAGCAGCCGAGCCTGCACCTTCAATAATAGTGGTTTCGTCTTTAGTAACAATCACCTTACGGGCTGTACCAAGGAAATCTTCGCCTTCAATATCAAACGTTTCGTGCAAATCGGTGGTATTAACAATTCCGCCAGTTAAAACAGCAATGTCGTTTAGAATATCTTTGCGGCGGTCACCAAAAGCCGGTGCCTTAATGGCGACAACGTTCAAAACTCCCTTTAGCTTATTGAGTACGAGTGTGCCCAAAGCTTCACCGTCAACATCTTCAGCGATAATCACAAGGTCTTTTTTGCCACTCTGCGCAACACGCTCCAAAACTGGCAAAAATTCTTGGATCGAGCTAATTTTTTTATCGGTAATATACACTTGTGGTTTATCGAGCACGGCTTCCATGCGCGATGTATCGGTGACCAAATAAGCACTAATAAATCCGCGGTCAAAGGTAAAGCCTTCCACCACTTCAGATTCTAGGTCAAGCCCCTGGCCTTCTTCGACAGTTACCACACCGTCCTTGCCTACTTTATCGATCACGTCAGCTATAAGCGCACCAATCACGTTGTCACCAGCAGAAATCGTGGCAACTTCGGCAACACGGCCCTTATTGCCCGCAATGTCTTCTTTTAGACTTCCAAGCGCCGTTATAACATCTTGGGCGGCTGCTTCAAGCCCTTTGCGCAGTAACATCGGGTTATGGCCAGCAGCAATCAATTTGTTGGCTTCGTTCAAAATATGATAGGTCAGCACAGTTACCGTCGTCGTGCCATCGCCAGCCACATCGTTCATTTTATTAGCAGCTTGTTTAATCAGTTCGGCGCCAACTTTGTAGCCCAGAGTTTCGTCGTCGACATCGGCAATATCAACACCTTTGGCAACCGTCACACCATCATGCGTCACTGTTGGGCTACCATAGCTTTTGCTTATGACCACATTGCGGCCTTTTGGCCCCATGGTTGTCTTGACCGCGTTATATAAAATTTCTGCGCCAGCCAACACTCGCCTTCGCGCGTCTTCATCATAAAATACTTTCTTTGCCATAACTTAACTCCTTAGAATTTAGATTATTGATTAGAGATTATAGAAGTAGCCTGGGATTTTATTCTAAAATCTGCAATCTGACTTCTCAAGTCTGTCTTTAATTAACAACTGCGTAAATGTTATCTTCGCTCACCAGCACATAATTGGTGCCGTCAATTTTGACTTCGGTGTGGCTATAGCCGCCATAAATAACCTTGTCGCCTACTTTGACAGATATCTTAATTCGTTCGTTATCATCACCTACTTTGCCGGGTCCAACCGCTACAACTGTTGCAGCTTGGGGTTTTTCTTTTGCGGCCTCGGGTAAAAATAAGCCACTTTTTGTTTTACTCTCAGCAGGTTCTGCTACCACAACGACGTAGTCGTTGAGTGGTGAAATCGGTACGCTCATACTACCTCCTTTTAATCTTTTGTATGCACGATTAGTGATTCTCGCAACTACCACCAATCAGCACTCATCATACCCGAGTGCCAAAAACTCTGTCAAGTTATCTAGATATTAGGAGTTATATGGTACAAGAGTATAGCGACTACGTAGAGCCTTCACCAACCACTTCAAGCCACCCAATGCAACCAGAGTTTTTTGTCTTTCTTGGTCAAGCATAGATGCAAATCCAAGCTCTAGCGCTTCTTGAATCTGTTCTTCGGTAATACGTGGCATTTCGTTGGTTTCGTCTTCTGAGCGGGCGGCAACGCCAAAATAATCAGCACCCACTTCATACAGTGACGATTTTTGCCCGTGGATATCATGTTCAAAGAAGAACCGACCAATACGCCGGTTTCTAGCTTCGCTCTCAGGAATAAAAACATACAGATGATGTGGCTCTATAGAGTTGTCCTTTTCATTCAAATAGGGCAGTTTAGTGTCCATACGGAAAGACACAGAGTTAGGCACCGGACTTAGGGTGTGGCCATGTACAAATTCGGTGCCGAATAGTTGAGCTTCATGATATATATCGGTAACACGGTCGAATACTTCACCCCTAGCAGCATCCTCTGCAACTACTAGAGAGGGGTATGGAACCGAGGGGTCATCAACTGGTGGATATTCAAAACAATGCTTCATTAATTATTATATTAGAACATTTAGAGCTAAAAAGCAATTATTTGCTTGAAAATTTGACTTTTTGGGTGTATGATTTTTAAATCCTAGTCTTAGGACGCACATTCCACTACTTGTAAGGAGTACCATGTTCCGGTTTCGCATCGACGTGTTCGACGTCGATATCACAGAGCAACGAATCATCCATGACCGCGAGGGTGACTACGCAGAATTGACTTACACCTCAATTCGTAACACACGGGCAACCCGTGCGTGGTTCAGCGAAGCAGTCAAAACCTGCGCATCGGGTGAAATCAGCAACGTCACCGTACTCGACAGGCGCATGCTTGTACAGTTCAACCCGTCCACCAACCCCGATAAGATCGAGGAGCTGCTCAACCGCTTCTTCGAAACCGCCAACACCATGGCGACAAACATGCCGGATCACGACAAGACCTCCTTGTTCATCGAGGACGACTTCAACGCCATGGCAGTTCCTTCGTCCTGTAGATGGGACGTCCACAACAAGTAGTACCCAACAAGTTCGTCTGTCTCTAACGAGTCATGGGGCCGCCCATTGATTACGAGACAGATTAGCCCCTCAGGGAGAGGAAGAAGTGCCTCGGCACGTAAACTCTCTCTGAGGGGCGACCATCAGGGCTTGAATTTTTAGAGCTTTTGCTCCCGTTTTTTAGCTTGTAGGCACTCGTCTACGACCCCACAAAAAACCGTACAAAATTCAAGCCCTCCCCCAACCCTTTATTTATTGATTTTTGCGTTTTGTAGTAAACTCATCTAAATCTTCAACATCGTTGAATCTAAGCACTCGCTCATCATAATCTTCTCTGTCCCTAGAAGGCTCTACTAGAATATTTCCGTCTATAGCATCTTTAGCTAATTGTTTTATTTCTTTTCGAAGCTGTTTAGCTTTTGGATCGGGTTCTGTGTTTGCCGTGCTAAGAAACCATGCCCCCATTCGTTGAACACGAACTTTTGATAATCGAGATCGGTCTATATTTCTATTTCCGACACCCCTACCAAGATCCGTTTTATCGTCATACCATACTGGCAAATCAGCATTTCCGATTGCTCCGTTTTTACCTACAATTCCACCCATCCAATAGGTACTTGCAACATTCGCATCAGGAAATGCACGCCTAAAAAAACTTTCTGCATACTGCAAAGTTCTACCACTGGAGCGCACCTCATCAACTATCAAAATAGTTTTACCGTCAAATTGTGTTGGTGATTTATCTATTCTATTAGTTAAACCATCTTGTCTATCGTTTGGATTTTTTAAAAATATGGATCGTAAACTACGAATAATTGATGGGTCAAGTGAGCTGACATCTGAATTACCTATTCCCTCGGGGTCTATTGTGGAAGTCCATTGGTTTCTATCGATATTTACGTAGCGGTGTTGTGGCTGAGGTGCTACATTTCCATCTTTATCAGTTGCAAGTTGTGCCCATAATGCACGCGTCAACCAAGATACGGGGCGGGCGGACTTGTCCAACCAAACCACATAATCAACGGGCTTTGTTTCTTTTTTACCTGTTTCTTCGTTCGTTACCTCAACACCATCTGTTATTTTTTTTATAATATCGTCAGTAAGACGTACATACTCTGTTTTTAAGGCTTCAGTAGACTTAAAGCTTCCATCTGTTCTGTTGTGTCCTTGTAAAAGCTCATAGTTAAACTCATTTTGCTCAGGCATCCCTGGAAAATGTAGTTGAACGCCTTCGTATTGTTTTAGATGTAATGACATAGTTTTATACTGTATATAGTATCACATTTTTTGTATAATTGCAATAGTTATTATAGTTTTACTGTTGTTTCCGTGAGCGTAATGCGGCGCGTACAGTTGCCACTTCGTCCCAGGGGTGCTCGCCGTCGGCACGTTGGATAGATTTTTCGTGGCCTTTGCCCAAAAACAGTATCATGTCGCCCTTGCTGGCACGTGAAACTGCAAATTCAATCGCTTCGGTGCGGTCTAAGATTAAAAACAAGTCTTTCTTACGTGTTTTGCCGGCTTGCTCCGCCCCGCCGGCGATCATGTTCATAATTTCGTCGCCGTCAATATCGCGGTGGTCGTCTTCTGTAATAATCACTTCATCGGCGTACTCACCCGCTAAGCGTCCCTGTATGGCCCGTTTGGCCTCGTCGCGTCGCCCCGGCGAGCCAAACAAAACTATCAGCTTACCTTTAACGTGCGGCTTAACATCTTTAAATACCTTCTCAAAGCTATCTGGAGTATGAGCAAAATCCACAATCACATTAAAATCTTGCCCCTCGTCTATTGGGTCCATGCGGCCTTCGACGTGCACCAGGGCGGCAATTCCCTTCTCTATTTGAGCCTTGGTTAATCCGAGTGTCCGACCAACTCCTACGGCCGCCAAAGAGTTAAAAACATTAAAACTACCCGGCAAGCGGCAGTCGATATAATACGTGTCACTGCCAATTGTCGCCTGATAACGGCTACCGTTGCTGGCAAGTTTAATATTGCGAGCCCGCAAATCCCCCGCCTTAACGCCGTAGGTCACAACGTTCGCGACATCAGATATAAAGTAATCGGCGTTGGGGTCTTCGGCATTGATAATACCCGTCTTCAGGCCGCCCGTATTTGCATTGGTCATCTTAAACAGCCGGCGCTTGGCGTCGCGGTAGCGTTCGAACGTACCGTGATAATCCAAATGTTCGTGGGTTAAATTAGTAAAGACTGCCACAGAAAATGGCACACTCCACAGCCGGTTCTGCGCCAAGCCATGACTGGCCGATTCTAAAACGATCCAGTCCACACCTTGGCCCTTCATCCATTTGAGCTGCCTGATAAGCTCGCGCACCGGCACGTTGGTCATATGGAAGGTTTGGGGGCGAATGTCGTCGTTAATGCCGTATGCTACCGTCGTCATGAGCCCCGTATTTATGCCCGCGTCGGTCAGCATGCGGTGAATCATAAAACTCGTGCTGGTTTTGCCATTGGTGCCCGTTACCCCAATAACTTTGAGGCCACGAGCCGGGAAACCATTGATAGCGTGCAAAAACACGGCTTCGAGCAAGTGCCCATAAGGTTCAATGGTTTTATACAGCCCATTTGGCAGGAGTTTTTTAACAAATTGCTTCACTGCTACCTAGTATACAAAAAGAGCCCTAAAGTTGGGCTCTTTTTGTATAAAGTGGGGTAGGTTTTAGCCAATTGTCTTAAATTTTGCAATCTGTTCAGCAGTAGCCGATATGCTATCACCTACGTTCATGCCACGGGCTTGTTCTTGCCAGTTAGCACCCATAATTTCACGCAAGAAACCGCTGACGTTTTGTTTAGGGATACCCTGAGATTCGGCCCATGACCACGCTGTTGGGTTACCAACCGCCCATGGCTTTTCTACCACAAAAGTATTAACACTACTGTTGTTTAACTGTTCGGCTACAGCATTAACTGTTGATGGTTTTGGTACCGTGCCGTTTATCGCTTCAGTAACAGCACTCGCTGTTGGGGCTTTTGAACCTGCACCGCCTAAGGCGTCAGCTGCATTTGCAAGAGTGTCCTGGCTTGGTGTTGAGGCAGGCTTATTGCCTTCCCATAAGTTATTCATGTTATCTATAGCGTGGTCAAACATACCGGCTTTGTGTGCGGCATAGACGCCAACCGCAGCCAGCGTTAAGCCACCAAGTGCAAACAAGCGCTTGCGGCTGACGGGTGCTTCGCCGGCTTGCTGGCGTCTATAGTTAAAACTGTCTATCAAACTAGCAGGCGTTGCTGTAAATAAGGCGTTTTTAATGCGCTCACGCAGCGTTCGCTTAGGGGCTGGATCTTGTTCAACCTGTGCTGCAAAATAATCGTTATCTAGTTGCACAGCGTCTTCGGCACGTGGGGCTGACCAATCAATCACCTTTTCACCTTCTTGGGACTGAGGTAGCTGTGTATCAATAGCTACAGGAGCCTCGGGGGCTGCAAAGCCTTCGGGGGCTGGGAAACCTTCGGACTCAACAGCCTTACCAAGGCTACGGTCATGGGCTCTTAGTAGCGCACCAAGCTCACTGGCACGGGCTTCGGCAGCGGTGTCGCGAGTAATGCCAAGATTATCTGTGGCAGATTGTTTTGAGTTAGCGGTGCGTTCTGCAATGCGGGCTTCGGCTAACTTTATAGCGTAATCTTTGCCTTTGTTATGGATCTCTGACTGGCTCACACCCGTAAGTTCAGATAATTCACTGACGCTCATTTTGTAGGCGTTTAGCACACCAATACCGGCAACTTGTTCGTCTTTTGCAAGCTGTTTAGCGTAGGCTTCGTTTTGTGCCCAAGCTGCTTCGTGATCTTTGTGGCTCTGTTCGCGGTTGGCCTGTTCTTTGGCTGCACGCTCTTCGGCTGCGATAGCATCAGCTTTGGCTTTTTCGGCTGCAGCGACGTCGGCTTTGGCAACTTCTTTTGCAATAATACTGTCGTTAATTTTATCTAGTGCGCCGGTTTTGCCAAGTTTATGAATTTCGGCTTGGCTGAGGCCACTTTTGTCCGCCAATTCGCTAACACTCATTTTGGAAACGTCTTGTATTGATAGCTTTTTATCAGCGTGGGCGGCTGCTTTTTGAGCATATTCGCTCGCCACTTTATCGCTTGCTTCTTTTGCCTTCACTTTTGCGGCGTAGCTTAAGAGACCTTCGGCAACTGTGCTAGAAAGTTTGTCTGATTTGGTTGTGCCATCTGCGCCAACGTATTCGTATGTATAACTCGTGCTGCCGGGAATCCATTCGTCGGTACCCTGAATAGTAGTGCTCGGTTCTTTGGTAACACGAACTTTACCGGCCACGTCGGTTAAAAAGGCAGTGGTGTCTGGTTCGAGTTTATTGCCTTGACCGTTATAGTCAAGTTCGGTCTGTATTTGGTCCCAAGTAAATCCGCGTTCTGCCTGATCTAAATCGGCACGAATAGCTTCTATAGACTGCTGCGACATTCCGTCTTGGTGAAGTTCTTTGTTCATAATGCGTAGGTCCTTATCTAGTTATTTATTTGTTTTGTGTTTTAATAGCTTCATTATAGCAAAACCTAAGCATTTTGTCAATATTGATTATACTTTAATTGTATAATGTGCAAATAATAAGTGTTATTTTCTGTTAGGCTAATAGGTGATGTATATACTCGGAATCGAAAGTTCGTGCGACGAAACAGCGGCCGCCGTGGTGGAGATTGATGAATCAAGCCACTGCCGCCTGTTTAGTAATGTTGTGGCTAGTAGTATGGATTTGCACGCCCAGTATGGCGGCGTTGTGCCGGAAATTGCGGCCCGCAGTCATATAGAGTCGATTATCCCTGTTATAACCGAAGCCGTAGAGCCCGTTGGCTGGGATGCAATTGACGCGGTTGCCGTGACGCACGGTGCGGGACTAGGTGGTTCGCTGCTAGTGGGGGTGATGACGGCGCGCACGCTGGCTATTATCAAGAACAAGCCGCTGTATGCAATTAATCATGTCGAAGCGCATGTCTATGCCAACTTTATCACTTCTGCTTCCCCTTCCCTACCTATCAACTACCAACTACCTTCTACGGCACCGGTATTTCCGGTGCTGACGCTGATTGTCAGTGGTGGACACAGCCAGCTAGCACTGTTCCGCGACCATTTTGACTACACCCTGCTGGGGCAAACTCAAGATGACGCCATTGGTGAAGCGTTTGACAAGGTGGCAAAAATGATCGGCCTACCCTACCCCGGTGGCCCATCTGTTGGTAATAAAGCAACCGAAGGCAACCCAAAAGCCTTTGGGCTACCAAAAGCCAAGATGGCACACCCCTATGACTTTAGCTTTTCTGGGCTCAAAACAGCCGTTTTAAGGCATGCACAGGCCATGTGTGGGCAAGATTTCACGTTTGCATCTAAACTACTGCCTGGCAGCCTTACAGACGCGCAGAAGGCCGATATTGCAGCCGTGTTCCAGCGCGTAGCCATAGAAACGGTTGTTGATAAAACCCTACGCGCATACCAGGAGTTCTCCCCTGCCTCGGTGGTCATAGCAGGTGGCGTAGCCGCCAGCGCTGAACTGCGTCGACAGTTATCTGAACGCTTACCGACAGATATTGCCTACACCGACCCCAAGCTTTGTACTGATAACGGTGCGATGGTGGCCTGTTTGGGTGCGTTTAAGGCTACCCTTGGCCAGCCAATTGCTGACCCCTACTCACTTGAAATAGCACCGAATTTATCGATGTAATCAAACATTGTCTGGCATAAGCTCCCAGTTAAACGTCACACTGTCTGTAACACCTTGAGGTGGAACTTCGTGATACAGCCCATTAACTTTATGCCCATCTGGAAAAATATAGCCGCCACCCTGGAATACATACAGTTCGCCTGGATGCTGAGTGATTATTGTCGCAGGACCATCCTCTCCCGTTAGATAGAAATAGATATCTTTGCTACCAGAAGCGATATAGAGAAAGCTTAATGACTCTTCAGGGGTTCCTTCACCGGTTGGTTTCTCGCCTAGATCGGTATGCTTTACGAATCCGTTGCCAGGAAAATAGACATTGAGCAGACCATTAACTGACGTAAATCGTGAGTTTCTATCTGAAATCTGCTCCCATATTAACCGAGTCGATTCTTGATCAACTTCAACTTGACGAGGAAATTTTTCGAAACCAGAGGATTTACTTACTTTCTCTTTATGCCTGTTGAGTATTCGGTTTAAGCCCTCTGATCTATCCCCCAAGTTATAGACAATAATTCCCTGTTCACGTACAGCTTCCACGGTCTCACTCAAATCAATACCTTCCCCTGCGGGAATCTTGAATTCTTTGACGGCGTATCTATCTTGTAGTTGTTCTGACATATTTGTTTTTTAAGCGTACGCTATTATTAAAGCAAATTAAGCGTGTTTTGTCAATATTGCATATGTTTTCGGGCGGGAGTATTGTGGAATATGAAAACAAAAAGCTGCTCTGTCCGTGTCAAAACGGATCGTACCTACCAACAAAAAGCAGTAAGAGAGGGCACTCGTAAAACCTTTCACGTGAAAAGGTCTACTATTAAGTGGGCCTTTTTTCATATGAAAGATACGGTAGTAACACGGGCTTCGGTGGGGTAGTTGGTATTTAGTAACAGAGGTGATAGAATAATTTAAGATGAAACTGAGCAGAATCTACGAACCAGCCCAGTATGAGGCGATGATTTATGAACTCTGGGAGCAGAGCGGGGCATTTGCGCCCAGTGGAACCGGCAAACCCTACGTAACCGTTTTGCCACCACCAAACGCCAATGCCAACCTGCATATTGGCTACGCGTTAAATCTTGCACTTATAGATACGGCAGCGCGCTATCAACGTTTGCGGGGCAGGCAAGTGTTGGCGCTACCTGGCGCCGACCACGCCGGCTTTGAAACTCAGGTCGTGTACGAAAAACACCTTGCCAAAGAAGGCAAGAGCCGGTTTGACCTTAACCGCGAGCAACTCTACGACGGCATTTATGAATTTGTGCAGGGCAACAAGGCTAATTTTGAGACTCAAATACGATCTTTGGGAGCCAGTGTCGATTGGAGCCGTTTTACCTTTACGCTCGATGACAAGGTCGTTAATACCGCCTACGGAACGTTTAAAAAACTGTGGCAAGACAAGCTTATTTACAGGGGTGAGAGACTGGTTAACTATTGCACTTTTCACCGCACGAGCTTTGCTGATATCGAGGTAGTGCACGAAGAATCTACAAGCCCGTTGTATTTCCTACAATATGGTCCGTTTACGCTTGCGACCACACGCCCCGAGACAAAATTTGGCGATACTGCCGTGGCTGTTCACCCAGATGACGAACGCTATAAAGAATTTATTGGCAAAACCATCACCGCCGAGGGTTTGGACGGGCCGTTTGAAATCCGTGTTGTTGCCGACGAATACGTCGACCCACAGTTTGGAACAGGGGCGGTAAAGATTACCCCAGCCCACGATTTTAACGACTGGGACGTAGCTCAGCGTCATAACCTAGAAGCTATTCGTGTCATTAACCACGATGGCACCATGAACCACCGGGCAGGGCAGTTTGAGGGTATGAAGGTGGCCGATGCGCGCGTAGCCGTTGCGAAGGCGCTACAAGAAAAGGGGCTACTCGTAAAAGTTGATACGAAGTACCGTAACAGGGTAGGGAAGTGCTATAAATGTGGCACGGTGATCGAGCCAATGCTAATGGATCAGTGGTTTATTGATATGAAAACGCTGGCCAAGCCGGCAATCGAGGCATTACAGGCCGGCAAAATTGATTTTTATCCGGCTGCCAAGAGAGAACAGGTCATACAGTATCTAGAAAATGTCAAAGATTGGAACATTTCAAGGCAAATTGCCTGGGGAATCCCAATTCCGGCCTTTCAGAACGTTGCCGATAGTGACGATTGGATATTTGATGAGCGTGTGGCCAGTGAAACGATTGAGGTAGACAACAAAACCTACCGGCGCGACCCTGATGTTTTTGATACGTGGTTTAGCAGTGGCCAATGGCCATTTGCCACCATGGGCTACCCAGATAGCCCCGATTTTGAGCATTTTTACCCTGGCGATCTGATGCAGTGTGGGGTAGATATTTTATACCCATGGGTGTCGCGCATGGTGGTGTTGGGGTTGTATGTAACAGGGAAGGTTCCGTTTAAGGTTGTGTACTTACATGGTATGGTGCGAGCCGAAGATGGTACCAAAATGAGTAAATCTATTGGGAATACGATTGAGCCACACCAGCTCATTACAACCCACGGTGCTGACGCGGTACGCATGGGGATGATGGCTGGCCGTAGCCCTGGGTTTAGTGCGGCCTATTCACCGGGCAAGCTTGATGCGGGGCGTAATTTTTGTAACAAATTATGGAACGTTGCCCGCTTTGTTGAAGATACGATAGGTGATGCCTACGACACTCGCCACAAAGCCACCCCCGTAACAGTGGCCGACCATTGGATATTGAATAAGTTAGCCCACGCCACTAATAAAATTGCCAGCGATCTAGATCATTACCGCTTTTCTGACGCCTACGACACGCTGTATCACACCGTGTGGGACGATTTTGCTGATTGGTATATCGAATCCAGCAAAACGGCGGCTAATCACGCTGTTTTGGCTTATTGTCTTGAGACAATTCTAAAATTAGCCCATCCTTTTGCACCGTTTGTAACCGAAACTATCTGGCAGACCCTGAAATGGGAAAAGGGCTTATTGATTTCAAGTAGCTGGCCAGAGACACGGGAGTCTGACAGCCAACAAGCTGCCATGTTTGAGGCTCTACAGAGCCTTGTAACAGAAGCCCGGGCAATAATGCGGTCGCTAGGAGTTAGCAAGGCAAAGCTGTACCACACGGGCTCTACGTTACTTACAGAGCACAAACTACTCATTATGCGCCTCGCTAAGTTAACAGGTATTAGCGAAGTGAGCTCGGGCAAGGGGTTGCGCCTAACCAAAACTACCGAAAACTGCTGGATTGATATTGACTACGAAACGGCAACCAGCTACATAGCAAAGCTTGAAGAACAACAAACTGCCGAGGCCTTGAGTGTCCAGCGCCTAAAAGCGCGGCTAACGAATAAATCTTATGTCAAAAATGCCCCCAAAAAATTGGTCAGCGAAACCAAAAACCAACTCAAAGAGTCTGAGCAACGCCTGCACCAGATTACGGCCGAGCTTGACCGCTTTAATGCAGTCACAAAAGAATTATAAATAAAAGAATAGTTACGATACGGTAACTGGTTCAGTGGTGGGCGGTTCTAGGGAGCGCTTGACGCGGGCAACTGATTCTTCGGGGCGGTAATCATCAAACCACATGACCTTCCAGCCCAATTGACCGGCGGCCATGACGTTGGGGCGTGAATCGTCTATAAATAGTATTTCTTCTGGGGGCACCGAAGCACGCTCTTGAGCAAGCTCAAAAATCTGCCGTTCTGGTTTAATTGCTCCCACCTGCGATGAATCGATGATGGCGTCGTAGGCAATATTAGGAATTAAGCCACTTTGAATCATTTCGGGGATAAAACCAGGCATAATATTACTGAGCAGGCCAACTTTGTAATAATCACTAGCCCAGCGCACGAGTTCGTGCATTTCGGGGATTGCAATGACAGCTCCAAGATAATAGCGCTTCCAGTCGACCATTATTTTGCAGGTTTCGGCCATAATACGGTTAAAATCATCCATCGACAGTTCGCCGCGACAGACGGCGTCGTTGTAATGCCAGAATGTTGTCTCAATTACATCAGCTGGTACACCGCTGTCTTCTGCCAGACGGGTAAATGCCTGGTGGAAAAACCGCACTAAACAGCCGTTGATATCAAAATAGACAAACGTTACGCCGCTTTGGCTGCGATACTTTTGCTTTTCCTTTACTTTGAGCGGGAGCGTGCCCATGAGAGTGTCGAGAGTGGTGTTGAGCACGTCGGCAAGGCGCTGAATTGTAAAAACAGATGGTGATTTGATTGCACCACGCTCGATTTTGGCCAGAGTTGAATACGAAATGCCTGCGCGCTGGCATAACTCTTGTTGCGTCAAGCCTGCGGCCATGCGAGATGACTGCAGATGCCTACCCAAACTCTGCTCATCCATCCCGTTAGTTCACTCCCAAATTACATAATTTCAAGTCGCACACCCCTCTTTTATCCGTAATGAGAACTTACGGAATTCATATGACCTTATAGTACTAGTATTTCTATAAGAATTCAAACTAAATAGTACTAAATGGCTAGCAAAAAATTTGTCTAGAGCGCCATGTTGGCAACTATGAGTACTATCACAAAAATGAGAGCACCAGAAATTGCAGCGGCAGTAAGGGCGTTTTTGGTAACGCCACCGGTGTTACGCATGAGCTTGCTGTAGATCCAAACACTTGCGCTTGCAGAAATTAACAGGGCAAGTAAGAAATTGGACATAAACTAAAACTTAAGCCTTTCTGCCACGAGGGCGAGAGTAATGTGGTCTGGTTCGGCTGACATATCTGGATGATACAGGAATTCCTGAGTATTTGAAAAGGGTACGAGATGAATATGAGCATGCGGCACGCCGTTACCCTCAACATGGACACCGATACGTTTACCCATAATCGGACGCATATGTTTGGCGATTTTTTTGGCAACGAGCCATAAATTTGTATATTCATCGTCTGATAAATCCCAAAGTAAATCTATTTGTACCTTAGGCACAACCAGTGTATGCCCAGGTTGTTGTGGATGAATGTCTAAAAAAGCAATGACGAGGTCGTCTTCGTACACTTTGTGGCATGGGATCTCGCCCTTGATGATTTTGGTAAACAATGAGTCTTGCATAAGAATTATTGTAACAGGGTGTATGAATATTATTTCACCAATGGTCGCCAAAAAATATCCTACCACTGTTATACTAGCGTGATGGAGAGGTGCAAGAGTGGTTGAATTGGACGGTCTCGAAAACCGTTGTACCGTTTCCGGTACCGAGGGTTCGAATCCCTCCCTCTCCGCCATATAAAAAGCCTCACTTTATGTGAGGTTTTTTATATGGGTGTAGGCTAGGATTCGAACGGGAGTGCCAGTGGCACTCCCCGAACCTTGCCCATTTTACTACTGTAAAATGGGTTATCTTATCAAAACTATGTTTTGTTTTGATGATAAGGCGAATCCCTCCCTCTCCGCCATATAGAATAACCCTTAGCAATAAAGTTGCTAAGGGTTATTCTATTGGGTAGAGTTTCAAGCCAACTGCTTGGCTTGAAAGGGATTCGAACAGGCGCAAGCCCTGTTTCGCCTTGCGTGCGAAACGGCGCGCCGGGTTCGAACGCATAATGCAGAGCATTATGACGGGTGACTCGAAAATCCCTCCCTCCCCGCCACACAGTAATACATACAATAGTGATATAAACCAAGAAGCACTGGATTTTATTAGCAATAAGTGATAAAATTACCTCTGTTTTACGCGTAAATGCGTACCCGTAGCTCAGCTGGATAGAGCGTCAGTTTGCGGTACTGAAGGTCGTAGGTTCGAATCCTGTCGGGTACACCAAAGTAAGAGCCCCTCGAAAGAGGGGTTTTTGCTTTGGTCTATTACCCCCGTGATTCGAACCTACGACCGGGGGCACACTATGCCGATGGCAGAATATGTTTTCGATGCTTGTCCTATGAGCGCTTGCCACACGCAAGCTAGTTGATCAGATTAAAAAGTTTCTGGATTGAATCATGTGGCCGGTTTTTTTTGGGTATCAAAACCGCAGGCGGCGGGTGAGGTTGTCGACCATATCGGCCTTGTGTTCTTCGTAGGGCAGATAAGCGGCTAACACTCCGGCGATATTATCTTCGTCTTCGGGTGCGTAGTGGATAACCAGTGGTGGCATAAAACGCTTTAATGGTAGAAGCTGGATAAATCCCATGGCGTGTTCTTGGGCAACAGAGAAAGTTTTGAACTCGCTGTATGGATAAAATTTTTTACCTATATATAAGCCTCGGCTATCGATGCGGTAGTTCAATACGTGTGGTTGGCGCGCCGCAGAGACAGCTACAATAATTCCTAAAGCTGCAATAACAGCCGTAGATATAACTTCTCTTGAAATAAAGTAGACGATAAATGCGAGCACAAATGATCCAACAGCCAACAAACCAAACCAGCTGGCGTTTTTGGGGTTGGCAATATATTCTGATGCCGTCCATTCAATATGGGCGGCTTGGGGGTCGAATTCTTGCTGATCTGTTTGGGGTGACTGATCTTGAGGATCTAAATCTGGTGTAGCTACTGGTGGAGTTGGCTCGTTTATGGGTGTGGGTGGCTCGGGTAGAGGCCCCGCTGGAACCGGTGCGGGAGCGGGTAACTCAACACTAGTATTTGTTGTGTCACCCGGCTTAAACACCCATCCTGGCTGTTGTTGGTCTTGCCCATCTTGCATATGGCTATTGTACACCACAAATTGCATTGTCTTAAAGTGGTGACAGTTTGGCGTTGGGCTGGTATAATCTACATCTGTTACATAAGTTTTAGCCAAAATACCAAACAAGGTTGCTCGTCAGCCGTTTGATATTTTAAAAAGAGAAGGCTTAACCAATCAGTCAAACCAAGAAAACTTGTTTTCTGTTTGGACGATTGAAGGGAGTGAGCTTGGTTTGATAACAAAATTTATTGGACAAACTTGTTTTGCCAGTAAATAGGTTATCAAACCTTTACAACACGACGCGGAGAGGTACCCAAGTGGCTGAAGGGGACGGTTTGCTAAATCGTTAGTGGGGCGAGAGTTCCAGCGAGGGTTCGAATCCCTCCCTCTCCGCCAGAGTAGAAATGAATATTGTAACAGGGAAGGGTGACCGAGTGGTTGAAGGTAGCAGTCTTGAAAACTGCCGTACCGGAAACGGTACCGAGGGTTCGAATCCCTCCTCTTCCGCCAATAAAAAATGATCTGCCGCAGGTAGGTCATTTTTTATTGCTGTAGCTAGGGGATTCGGACGGCCACAGCCCAGTGGGCTGTGGCCGTCCACCGGGGAAGTCAATTTCATTTATTATCAGATTTTTACTTTGCAGCCGCAAACACGGCAACATCAACACGCTTTGCGCCAGCTGTTTTAAGCGTTTTGGCGGCCGATTCTACGGTTGCACCTGTCGTGACAACATCATCAATCAACAAAATACGCGCACCTTGTAATTCCTGCATATTTCTAACGCGGAACACGCCCTCCATCTGGGCAAGCCTCTGACGGCGGGTGGCACCAACTTGGCGAACCTGCCCAGACCGCGCAAGGGCTGGCACAAAACGCAGGCCAGCTTGGCGTGCTACTTGTTTAGCAATTAAAGCAGCGTGGTCAAAACCGCGCTGACGCACATGACTGGTTGCGGCAGGGACATGCACCACAAGCGTGTCAGGGGACAAAGAAGGTAGTGTATGTGCAAGCTCGCGAGCTACGATCTCGGCTGCTTCGACTGAATACTTAAATTTCATAGTGTGCACAATATCGCGGGCGATAGCCGTGTAATCGGTGCGAACCCAAAGGTGACCTACTCTAGAAGTGCGTCTGCAGGCCGTGCAAGTAGCGGAATGTGTCGATAAAGCATTGCAACGATAACAGCGCCCAATCACCTCTGGCAAAGCCGATTCGCGGCACCACACACACAGTAAAGACCCCTCTGCATCACACCGTACACAAGTGGCCGGGGCAATGGTACGGAAAAAGTGTTCAACAAGTTTCATGAGTATCTGATTTACCCCTTACTGAGTAACTGTTGTGTATTTTATGTTGTGAATAAGTACACAAAACCTTTGCACGCTGTTGCTTATATAGCTATACTAGTACTAAGATAAAAAAGCAAATTATTTTTGGGTAACAACTAGATAGGAGAGAGAGATACTATGGCAAGACGGAATCACGACGACGATCTTCTTATGGAAGACGAATTGACTGCTGCTTTCCTGGGCGATGACGATATGCCAACGGCACAGGATGATCCAGCACAAGACGACCGCAGTGCTTCAGGCCCAGCTGCAAGTGACTGGGACGACAAAGAGCCTGTACCTGGCCAATTGGCCGTAGACGTGTACGAAACTAAAGAAAAATTAGTTGTCAAAGCACGCACCGCCGGCGTCAACAAAAACGACCTAGATGTCAGCATTTCTGACAATACACTGTCTGTACGCGGTACACTCAGCGCAGGCAACGAAGATGACGTCGAGAATTACTTTGTGCAAGAGTGTTATTGGGGCGAATTTAGCCGCTCTATTGCACTACCCATTCCTGTAAAAGAAGAGGAAATCGAAGCTATGCTAAAAGACGGCGTACTTACTATTTCTTTTGCAAAAGTGAAACAAGACACTGTCAAGAAGATAGAAATCCTCTAGCCGCTTCTGCAGCTAAGATATTTTGGGCGATAATCTAATAAGCCGGACTTATCCTAAAAAGGGATGGTTCCGGCTTTTTTAGTATGTCTGTATAGTCTGGCACGCGTCGTCTAGGCTCGTGATTTTTAATTAGTATCAACTTTGTACTGTATTTTGTTAGGCGGTAACTACGCGTCCTAAAACAAATCGGACAATGGTTTGCGACAGAGCCACAATTATAAGGCCAATTATTGCATACAAAATAGTGTTTTTGGCGCTTGATACGTTGCTGCTATCGCCACCGGATGTGATGTACTTAAAGCCACCAATGATAATCATTATGACGGCTACAACACCGATAACTAATGAAAATATGTTAATAACATCACTAATGAGGTCGTTAATTGCTGCGGTGGCGTTTTCGCCGGTAATGCCAGTGTCGCACGAGCTGTTAACGTCTAGATTAGCACCCGCGCATAGACTGTTTTGGATTTGTGGTGTTGCAGGCAGGGCAGGTGAGGTGGCCTGATTTGACGTATCTGTTGGTTCTGCAAATACGGGTGATGCGCCAAGGAAGACCCCCATAGCAGAGATGGATAAGGCAATTAGTGATGTTTTTAAGATGTTCATTACAAAGACATTATATCATGGTAATGTCAATATTGTGAAGTATTTTTCGTGTTAGGAAAAAATTACGAAACGATTAGTCTGTAACGCGGCTCAGTACAAAGCGGACAATAAACTGGGCAAGGGCAACAATAACTAAACCAATAATGGCGTAGAGTATGGTATTTTTGGCTGTGCCAACTTTCTTAGTGTCTCCAGACGACGTAATGTACTGAAATCCACCAATAATGATCATGATGACCGACACGACACCGACTATAAGCGAGAATATGTTGATGACATCAGATATCAGGCTATTGACCTTATCACCTGAGCCAGCGGTTGTAGCTGCGCAATCTGCCGGAGATCCAGTAGCCGATAGCTCGGCACCCTGACATAAACTACCCTGAATATCAGTTGCTGCGCTAACGCTTGATACGGCTAATCCAGATAGAACAGGCACAGCAAGGACTAGTGCGAGTAGGGCGATGGTGTTTTTAATTGTTTGTAGCATTTTTCGTTCCTTTATTATTTTTAATTATTAGGTTCTTAATTGTTATATCACTTTTGGGGCATATATATCAAGTATTGTATTGATTAGGTGACTCGATTGAGTACAAAACGGACAATTATCTGAGCAAAAGCCACCACAACGAGCCCAATAACAGCGTACAGTATGGTACTTTTGGCACTCGATATGCCATTGCTGTCGCCAGCTGACGTAATATACTTAAATCCGCCGATAATCAGCATAATGACGGCCGCAACACCAACCACAAACGAAAATATATTGATAACATCTTCGATCAACGAGTTTACAGAGTTACTGGCAGTTGTTTCAGAACAGTCTGCACCCACCGAACCCAGGCCCTCACAGGCGGCCTTTTTGGATTCTGGACTAACCTGAGCGCTTACAGTCTGTACACCGTATAGCGGCAAGCTGCCAGCAGCCACAATGGCTAGTGCAAGGATTAGTTTAGTTACAAAATTCATGTCATGACTCCTTATAGTCTACTGATTACAAATATAATAATGATCTGCGAAACACTCGCAAGCACCACGCCAATGAGTGCGTACAGTATGGTGTTTTTGGCGCTGGATATTCCGTTTGCATCACCATTGGAGGTGATGTATTTGAACCCGCCAATTAATACCATAATGACAGATGCCACCCCTACAATAAACACCACAATTTGGGTGGCTCGTACAAATATGCCATTGCTCCCGGTTATGGGGTTGTCGGGCTTATTTTGGTCACAGACGGGTGAATTTTGGGTTGTGGCGTCACAAACCTGAACAAAGGGATCCTCGGCAGCAAAAGCGCTGTTGCCCAAAAAGCCAATACCTACACCCAATAAAATAAGGATACCCACTATAAACTTGCTCATGACGAAACCCTTTCTATAACAAACGTCACTATCGCGAAAGCGGTGAGAGTTATAGCCAGCCCGATGCTGGCATATATTACGGTGTTGCGGGCTCTTGCAATCGCTTGCGGGTCACCCTGAGATGTTGTTAAGCGTAGGGCGCTGATGGCAATAATAAGTACGGCAACGGCGGCGGCAACACCAAAAAACAACTGTAGGCCATTAGTAAATGCGTTTTCTGTTAGTGGTTGCTTGGGTATTTTAAGACTGGTTTCGGAAATGTCTACGCCTTGTGCGAATTTGTTGAGTGCATTATATAGGTACATAGACATAGCTTAACTCGTTAGTGTCCTTGCGACAAAGGCGACTATTCCACTTGATAGCAATGCAATGATTAGACCAATAACAGCGTTCAGGATTGTTTGGCGGGCAGATGCGGTGGCGTCGGGCTCGCCCTGGGAGGTGATGTAGCGGAAGCCGCCGTATATGACAAAACCAAGCGCCGCAAGGGTGGCCAGGCGCAGCAAAATATCAATAATTGCCAGCCCAATTCTGGGGGCAGCCTTTGACCAGTCGGCGTTTCCTTGCGAGTCCTTGGGCAACTGCACTGCGCATGGGTCACCGTCACTTGGGCCAACATCAAGATACTTATACCAAGTAGGGAAGCCGAGGAAAAAGCCTGAGCCATTACATGTACCATTTGTAGCCCCTGCTTGAGCACCTCCAGCGGCAGCATCACCCGGAGCTGCAAATGCTTTCATTGAAGGGGAAATAATAAAAACTGAAAACATGAGAACAGCTCCAAAAAGAAGTGTGTAGTACCTCTTCATTTAAAGGACTCCTCCGGGTACAAGATAGTTTAGGAAGCCGTACATAAACAAGAAGAAGAACAGGGCAATCAGGGCGTTACGGATACGATCTTTGGCGGCCGAAACTTTTTGTGGGTCACTACCGGCCATAGAATATTGTATACCTGCCCATATTATTGAACCGACAATCACAACACCAACCAATGCCGATAGGAGATTAATTATAATGACTAGATAGCGAATAATGCCACAGTTACCTTCGTTTAATGATTCGTTTGGGCCCGTCTTGCAATCATTCTCTACATATTTGGGAGCGGCGGTGGGCTTAGACTCAACAAACGCACAGCGACCCGAACTATCGACAGACTGATTACCACTACAGGTGCATGATGCTTCTGTTGTACCGCGCGAATCAATGTACCGCTGTGTGTACGTGCCGCCACTACCCTCGCAGAGCTCTCGCGTCGTTGCGGCAGCGGCATAATCATTGCTGCGCGGCACCCCAAACAGGGTAAAAAACAGCAAGAGCGATACAAAACTAAGTGTGATTATTTTTATGTTTTTCATGATGCAGTCAACTAGTTGAAATTTTACCCCATACTGGGGGATACGTCAAAACAAGTATTGTACATGTTTATAGGAGTTCTTAGCGCAAGTAGATTGTGCTATATTTGTAGGTAAATGAATATCATCAAAAAACATAAACTTGTTTTGTTATTTGTGGCGGGAACCGTACTAAGCCTCTCACTCCTTACGCAAATAGGTGTGCAGCGTGTGTATGCTGCGGCTGGTACGTGGATTGACAGCAGTACGATAGATATAAATGGCCAGAAATATGTCGATCCAGTTGTGGGCGACAGGATGAACTATAACCTGACAACAGAAACAAACTGCGTTGACGAGATAAGGGGCTTTAACAAAGACTATAACGACAAGCCGGACTTTTCAAAAGCAACCTTGGTTATTCGTTCGACTAACCCTGAAACAAACCAGTGCGAAGGAGAGAAAGAAGAACCCCTGACGCTTAGTAGCACTCAGAATGCACTAGGGGCTGCATCTTGGATAGACAGTGGAGCAATACAGATAAGCGTGGGGTACGATGTTCCTTGCGTAAATTCTTACAACAACGGCACAAACCAAACAGCTTGTAGTTATTTTAATGAAGACATAAATGGCAAGACGTTTAATGCGGTGTCGGGCGTCGCAAATACATACACACTACAAACTGGTGCATGTAATAGTAGTATACGCGTGACAAGTAGCGGTAACGCAACAACGGCGGGTAATGCGACGCTTATATTAAGAAATGGTAATACTGGCTGTGATGCTGACCGGGGCTGGGTGATACCTATACAAATTGCGCAAGCCCAAAACGCAACAAAGCCCCCAGGAACTGGCACCCCCACAACACCGGGAGATGCGGCAAGCCCTGAAGATGCTACAGAAGATAATAGTTGTGAGTCTAACGGTGGTGTACTGGGGTGGATAATGTGCCCCGTCATACTTCTTATTGACGGAGTGTTGAATTGGCTTGATACGCAAATCCAGGGATTATTGGCAATTGACACTAATAAATACACAAATCCCGAGCTTAAGCGTGCATGGGCAAATTTTCGTAATATTGCATATATAATTCTTATCCCAGTTATGTTAGTTATGGTAATTGGAACAGCGCTTGGGTTTGAAGTATTTAGTGCCTACACCGTCAAACGCGCCTTACCGCGTATGGTAATTGCTGTCATATTTATCACCTTATCTTGGTATATCGTTGGGTTTATTATTAACTTCTTTAACATAGTTGGCGCGGGCGTACTCGGATTAATGACGTCACCGTTTGGAAATAGTGGCAATATAAACTTATCAAATATATTTGGTGCGAGCGCCGCAACGGGTGCTGTTCAATTTGCTGGCGCTAGTGCGGTATTGGTTGGGCTCGTTGTGGTTTTAGTAACACCAGGGGGTATAGGTCTGATACTCTTGTACCTTGGTGGTGCCGCACTGTTTGTTTTTGTTGCGTTTTTGATATTAATTCTTCGACAAATGTTCATTATTGCACTTATTTTAGTTGCACCTTTAGCCATAATTGCCTGGATTTTCCCCGGTAATGACAAGCTTTGGAAATTATGGTGGGGTACATTTTCAAAACTACTAATTATGTTTCCGCTCATTATGGCCATCATTGCAAGTGGCCGCATTTTTGCATACTTAATAGATTTAAATGATACGGGCGGTGTTAATGCAGTATTGAATCCACTGCTAAAACTAACCGCCTACATCTTGCCCTATGTGTTTATTCCTTTTACATTCAAGTTTGCAGGTGGTATTTTTGCCAACCTTGCTGGAATGGTGAACGACAGGAGTCGTGGTATCTCAGACAGGCTTGCCAAGGGTCGCCAAGCGACACGGGCACAAATGCACAAAGATACAATGGAGGAAAAAAATCGTTTCGGTGGGAGCAGGCTCGGCCAAGCATATAGAAGAACAGCACGCTTTGGACGTGATGGAAGTTTCGGCGTTACATCTGCTAGCAGAAACAGGTGGACAGAATACAACAGAGCACACCGCGAACACGCTGCCGATGAAATGAATGAAGCAGGTGGACAGCGCGCATTCAACGACGAAGACGCTTCAGAATTGGCGATCCAAGAAGGAATGACGAAGTCTAGATTTATACAACAATACTCAGCTAGAATGGTGACCGCTGGTAGAGCGGGAACAGAACAGGAAGGCAGATCTATGGCAGAGCAAGCGTTGGCTAGAATGGAACTAGCAACGGGAGCTAAGGTTGGCTCAGAAGCGATGACTGTTGCAGCTCAAAAATTCCGTACCTCACAAACCAACACCGCCTATGAGGTTGGTCCAGCGGGCCTACAAAGACTACAAGAAGACCTGGTTAGCCTACAAGAACGTGGGCTCATTACTGCTGTTGATGCCGCTGGATGGATGAAGGCAAATAGGGGTAGGTCAGACTATAGTGCAAATAGCTTTAATGATACCGTCGGTTTCGCGGCAGGAACTAGAACCGCAGATCAACAACTCGAAGGAGCCTTCAATGGTGCGGATCCGCGCGAAATTGTTGGCGGTCACCAAAGAGCGATTGAATCATTTGCTATTCAAGCACAAAGAAATGTTGAACAAGCTCTACAATCTGGAAGTCAAGCACAGCTTGATAAAGCATTGGCAGACGTTGCAAACATTTACGACATACTCAGTAATATATCACCCAAAAAAGCGAATATATTCGCAGACATCGTAATGTCTCAGGGCGTACTAAAGGTGCCGGTCTGGGATGCTTCTGGCGAAACTGTATACGAGGACTCTTCCGGTACGGTTGTCGACAAAACAACTCTGGGTGCTAAGGTAAGAACGCGTCCAGCAAATACGACAGTGCGGGTATTGATGAATGAAGCTAAATCACGTCCTGCAGGACCAAACGGTCAACAAACATACTTAGGCAGAAGACGAGAGCTTTCTGACGCAGAGAGAGCATCAAGACCGGGTGAGCCGCCAGAAGAAAGAACGTAACAAAATATTGATTTATAATTTGTACGTCATATTCTATTTGAAATGTACAAAATTTTATATGTAAACATAAGCGTTAGCCTTTATCTGGACTGCGATGAGAGGTATAATATCTGTTAAGATATGGCAACGTACAAAGTGCTCCAAGATATTGAGGCCGACGATAAATTATCGATACTTGCACATTTTAAAATATAAACTGCATCTAAGTGGTGCTTGAAATATGTAGGCATGTATGCTATACTGCCTACATGAATACAAAACAATACACTATCCGTAATATTCCATACCATTTGGACCAAAGGCTCCGCAAGCGCGCTCGGCTATCTGGCAAAAGCCTTAATCAAATTGTTCTTGAAGACATCGCTTCTCAGAACAACACCTCTCTCACGGCACAGCCCAATACTGTTCTAAAAAATCTAGATTGGTTCGTTGGATCAGGACCGTTGGAAGCTGATGTATTACAGGCACTTGAAGAAGACGATAAAGCACAGAAGGAATTGATGCGCCGTGAGTTTGAATCTACTATTTGATACGTCTGCCTACAGCAACCTCCGAAAGGGTAATAAAGAGTTAGAAAGTTTACTAGCTGATGTTAGCCAGATTTATATGCCAGTTGTTGTCATTGCAGAGCTGGAATACGGCTTTTTAAACGGTAGCCGCTATGATGCAAACCATGTAGAGTTAGAACGATTTTTGTCACAAAGCTTTGTGCAGACTATAGCTATTGAATCTGTAGAACTAACGCACGTTTTTGCAGAGCTAAAACTTGTTTGCAAAAAAGCGGGCAAAGTATTATCTGAACATGATCTGTGGATAGCTGCACTCGCTAAAACAACTGGCTATGAACTGGTTACTTGCAACCAAGATTTTGCCGTTTTAGATACAATCTTATTGTCAAAGCTTCATATATTCTAGGACATCTGTAAAAGTTTAGCGTTGGTGCTTATGACTTTACTCGGTACAGCGTACTCTGTACTATGTACTATATATGGCAACGTACAAAGTGCTCCAAGATATTGAGGCCGATGATAAATTATTAGGCCCGCTGTCGCTTAAGCAGTTCATTTTTGCGGCGATGACCATTGGTATTTTGGTTGTGATGTTTTTTACGGCCACTAGCCCAGCGCCGACGTTTTTGAAAGGCACCGTCATACTTGTATTGTTGTTTCCGCTTTTGCTCACCGGGTTTTTGGCCGCCCCAATCAGCCGCGACCAACCTAATGAGGTGTGGTTGCTGGCACGCATAAACTTTATGTTTCGTTCACGAAGGCGCATCTGGAACCAAGATGGCGTAAAAGAACTGGTCACCATAACGGCACCCAAAAAGCTGGTGCATATTTATACAAATAGTTTATCGCAAACAGAGGTAAGAAGCCGCCTGCAAGCATTAGCCGACACCGTTGATAGCCGTGGCTGGGCCGTAAAGAACGTTAATACAAACCTGTATGCACAGGCAGACCCGTATGGCGCCGATTTGGCGTCTGATCGGCTTGTAAACCCCCAAAACTTGCCCCAAGACGTACCCATGACGGACATCACCGCGTCAGATGATATTCTCGATATCGCCAATAATTCAACAGCCGCCTATCTAGATCAATTAGTGCAGAAATCGAGTGCATCCCAGCGCCAACACACACTACAAAACATGAAACCAGACCCAGCCGCACAGGCAACCCCACAGGACTATTGGTTTATGAACCAAACGACACCAACCCCGCAGATGCCACTACCAGAAGATTTTAGCCTGTTTCAGTCAAGCCAAGTTGTGGCGCCAGGGACCCAAGACGTTCACCCAGCCGCAGAAGCGACCGACGAAGAGCAAGAGCTCGTCAAAAAAATAGCCTCCGAAAAGAAAAAGGTGCAATCTCACGCCAACGACCATGTTAAAACACTACAGCCGATACACAACCCAGACGGTAGCCTTGTAAGCGAAGACAAGCCAAAACCCAAACTAAATGACGTAGACCCCTTTGCAACACTAACAATCGCCAATGACGTACCCAGCACCCCACCCACAACACAAAGCGAAGCTACGGCAAACCCCGTGTTAAAAGCAATGCCAGACAACAGTGTTGTACCAAAAACTAACCCTGCTATATTGGGGCTTGCGCGTAATGATGATCTAAACATTGCAACTATAGCCAGGCAGGCCAAACGAATAGACGAAAACGACGGTGAGGTAGTGATTAGTTTGCATTAATAAGTACAGAGTACTGGGCACGGGGTAGGGGTTAGTGTCTAGGTGATAGCTTGTTAACCAATGTTGTGAGCATTTTTTGTATTTCGTGAATCATATCAATTTCTGTATCAACATTTATTTTATATATTTCTTTGGTTAAAAGTAGTTGCGTTTCTAATTCTGCAGCCGAACCTTTAGCAATACCTAGAAACTGCCTGTATTCACGAGTATTGTTGCGTTGTTGCCCTTCAGCAATATTGCTCGGGACCGAGACTGCACATCGTCTCATTTGTGAAATCAAACCAAACTCTTCTTGTTTGGGTAATTTATCTGTGAAAATGTAAACTTTTTTAGCTAATGCAAAAGATTTTTGCCAAACAATAAGATCTTTATATGATTGTATGGTGTTCATTTGCAGGTACTATACACTAGACCCTAATCACTAAAAACTACATCTGTACTCTGTACCACAAATCGTCTATACTTAAGCGTGATGTTTAGTCTTATACTCAAAGGATGTGTCTACTAAATGAAGTCTAAAATTTGCCACTCTGCACTCAGTAAAAAGTACTCGGTACCCAGTACTCGGTACTCTATTATCTGTACTAAATTCTCAGTACTTTGTACTCCGTACTTGGTACTCCGAGCCCAGGGGGCTTGCTAATGGATCCTCGAAATCCTAATGTTGCCTATTCTGGCGTGCAACAGGGCGTACCACCACAGCCTCAGGTAGCTCTAGGTGGCCAGCCGGGCATGCCTGCCGGTGCCGTTACTCCGGTGCCCGCCACAAACCCCAACAGCACCCAGAACACCTTGCAGATTGCCGAAATCCGCGACGGTATTGTTATCATGAACGACGGCTCGTTTCGGTCTGTATTGATGGTAAAAAGTGTTAACTTTGATCTTATGAGCCCCCAAGAACGCGAAGCTGTGGAATTTTCGTATCAAGGCTTTTTAAACTCGCTATACTACCCGGTGCAAATTTTGGTGCGCTCACAAAAGGTAGATATGCGGCCGTACTTAGAAAAACTTGATAAAATCCGGTCCGAACACGACAACATGTTACTAGCACTACTAATGGAAGATTACATAGATTTTATGAGTAATATTACTCAACAAACAAACATTATGGATAAACGCTTTTATATCGTCATCCCGTATATTCCAACCAATCTTGATGCGCAAAAGGCTGTGGAGGCAAGCAAAAACTTTCTTGGTAACCTCATGGGGGCGTTCCAGGGTACCAAAGAACAGCATGTTGTTATTAACGAATCCGAGCTAGAAGCCGCCAAAACAGAGTTGCGCAACCGCGTGCAGGCAGCCTTGGCAGGGTTACTTCAGTGCGGCGTACAGGGCTTGCCGCTGGATACGCAGGAGCTTATCGAGTTGTATTACGACGCCTATAACCCAGATACGGCGACACGGCAACAGCTTAAGAATTTTAACGATCTAACTGCGCCCGTCATTACAAAAGGGCAGGGTGAAGCCGCACAGCCTAATCTAGAGAGAGAGCTTGTATGAGCAATTTAGTAATTAGGAATTGGGAATTAGAAACTAGTAAGAACCAACAACTATTTTCTATCTACTATTTTCTATCTACTACATTACGAGGGAGCACCTCATGCTAGGCAAAAAACGACAACAAATCGACCCCGTTGCACAGGCTCAGGCACAACGCCTACGCGAAGAGCAGGAGGTTAATGCCGCTTTTCAAAAAGGCGTAACTGCGCTACGCGACTTTATCGCCCCGTCGTCTATTGAATTCCAGAGTGGCTACTTTAGGATTGGTACCAGATATGCACGCACCTTTTATGTCTATGGATACCCGCGTCAAATTTTTACCGGTTGGCTAAGCAGTATGGTAAATATTGACGAGGTTATAGACCTTAGCATGTACATATA